>Ga0157375_10000084_pt1 | contig 94026 bp, 84 predicted proteins | sample M35metaG_FD_115311 | JGI IMG/M metagenome (GOLD analysis project Ga0157375, IMG submission 115311) | Miscanthus rhizosphere microbial communities from Kellogg Biological Station, Michigan, USA - M3-5 metaG | ecosystem: Host-associated > Plants > Roots > Rhizosphere > Soil | place: USA: Michigan... | reverse complement strand
TCAAGAATTGATTGACTCTGAACCGTCCCCGGAGGAAAAGGATAATGGCTGAAAATAAAGAAATCATCACGATCGACCTGGATATTGAGGAACTTGAATCCAAGATCGCACCAGACGAGAGTGGAGCACTTCCGATTACTCTCGACTAGCTCGATTCGGGGATCTCGCGACCGTTCTGCGAGATCCCCGAATCCTCCTGGAAAGCTACGAACGATTAGATGCGCTGGAACCAGCAAGAGCGAGCCTTCAAAGCGTACCTGGCGATTATCGTCGGTCTTTCCCTGCCTTCCGCATTTTATAGCCTCAGCCGTAGCCGGCCTGGAGGCTTTGGTCTCGAGTGGGCCTCCCTTGCAGTCGTCTCAGTATTTGTAGCAACAATTAACGTTCGCCTTCCCAAGATTTCCTCTGTCATATCCATGGGGGACGTCTTCGTAATCTTGTCACTTTTGTATTTTGGGCCTGGCCCAGCATTAGTGATGTATTGGATGGACATTGCAGTTGCCACGTTCAGCGATACTGTGCGCCAGCACGGCACGAACATTCGCGGAAAGATCGTTTACCATAGGTTCTTTTTTAACCTAAGCTGCTGCGCCCTCTCTGTTTACGCAATGGCGGTCTTCGGAAACGTTCCGGCGTATTTCCTGCAGAAGGATGAGCCTTTGCTTCTCGTCCTTTCATTAATGGCCATGGCTTCCAGCTGGTTTTTAGTAAATACGGTCACGCTATCCTTAGCAATTTCTTTTTGGATGAAAAAGCGATTCTGGTCGGTTTGGCGTGAGGGCCAGAGCTTATACGTAATGAACTTCTTGGGATCTGCGGCTGCGGCAGGACTCATTAAGCTGCTTTATGACCGACTCGGTTCTCTCGGTTCTTCCGTTGTCTTTCTCGTTGTACCGATTGTCGTTGTTCTCTTCCAGCTCTATCGTTATCACATCTCTAAATACGAACAGGCGCAGCAGCACATCACTGACCTTAACAAACTGTATTTGCAGACGGTTGAGACGCTTGCTGCAGCGGTTGATGCCAAGGATCGCTATACGCACGGTCACATCCGTCGCGTGCAAGCCTTCGCCATCGAACTTGCTCACTGTATGGGGATTACTGGGGAATCTGAACTGATGGCGCTTCGTGCAGGGGCTCTACTCCATGACATAGGGAAAATCGCGATCCCAGAATACATTCTCAACAAGCCCACAGCTCTGACGGACAGCGAGTACACCAAGATGAAGCTCCATCCGGTTGTTGGCGGGAACATGCTGAAGAATATCGAATTTCCGTATCCCGTCCTGCCAATGGTCCGCTTTCACCATGAACGATGGGATGGGAATGGCTACCCTGACGGACTAAAAGGGGAAGAAATCCCGATCGGGGCCCGAATCCTCTCCCTAGTGGACTGCTACGATGCGCTCACAACGGACAGGCCCTATCGCGCACCAATGGAACGTGCGGAGCTCGTCGAGTTCTTCCGAAAGGAATCCGGGAAGGCTTACGATCCTTCAGTTGTTGATGCCTTGCTACAGAATCTAGATCGTCTAGAAGACGTGGGAAAGACAGCAACCGCAGGAGCGCTTGACATATGGGGTATCCGCGAGCTCAACACGGAGGAAGCCAAAACACTTCGTCCCTTGCAGAAAGTGCAACCCATCGTCACGTACGGAAAGGCACTCGGCGGGGATGCCGCGCTTCAAGCACATCTTTTTTCAGCTTTCGAATTCGCTAGAGCCAACATCCAGTGTCTTAATCCCAATGACGTTTTCGCCTTCATGGGACGAAAGCTGGAGGAATTAGTCGAATATGACGCGGCAGTATTTTTCCTAGCCGATCTAGATAATGGCAACGTTGTTGCCGAGCATGTCCAAGGAAATGAAATTTTGGGTCTCAAAAAACTAACCTTACCGTTGGAAAAGAAGCTGTCGGGTTGGGTTGCTTCAAACAATCAGTCCTTGTGCAATCTTCCCCCTTTTCCTGACTTTATGGGCTGTGGAGAAGACCCGCCATCGTTCGAGATGTCCGCCATCGTGCCCCTGAATTCAAATGGCGTGGTGTGGGGGGCTATTTCCCTTTATCGAAAGCAAAAAGCAAAGTTCAGTGAAGAAGAATTTAGGAGACTGGAAATCGTCGCTTCTCAGACCGCCTTGGCTCTTTCCAATTGTCATCGGGAGCAAGGCTCTAGTCCATTGATTGACAGTTCAACTGGTCTGCCAAATGGGTATCACCTGCACTTGATGTTTGACCAGCTGGCCGCTGATGCGAACAAGTTTGACTATCCATTTGCCGTACTGGTCTTTCGGTTGGACGATCGAAAGCTCAGGAGACGCTGGGGATACATTTTCGGCGAAGAAGGTATCCGCGTTACCGCTGCGTTTCTTAAACGGGAGTTTCGAGACAATGATCTTGTCATTCGTTATGCCGCCGATGAATTCTTCGCCATCGTGCCGCGCGTCGATCGAGTTCATGCCGAGGGTTTAAAAACGCGTTTGCAGGACGGCCTCAACACCCTCCAAGTTCCGATTCGCGCCGGCACACACACGGGCCTTCCCGTCACTGTTGGTCTGGCCATGTTTCCGGAGGACGGTCAAGATCTCGAAGCACTGGTGAGAATTGCAAACTGGCAAGCGCGAGAGAATAGGTTCCACACCGCTAAGCCAGGTTGACCTTAGTCCGAGGCCTCACCAGATTTCCGATACGGTCGAAAGTCCAACAGGCATTGATTTCGCCGAAGAAAGTCCATAAAGCGATGGTACTGCTCCCTGGGGATCTGAAACATCGAAGCCATCTTCTTGTAGTGGCCACGAGTGATGCGCAAACCAAAATCAACCAACGCGACAACTCTTTCGCGAGAGATGTCTCTACGCTTATATCGATCGCGCACGTCTGGCCAAAATTTTTGCCTTCCCTCCGTGAGATTCTTAAACCAACTCGCGGTTTCATCGACTGCCGGACTATCAATCGAACTGCTCTCATCGAAAAACTCGATGTCACTTATGACGGCACTCGTCGACGTATAAAAGGCACGCTCCACCACGTTTTGCAGTTCCCGGATATTTCCTGGGAAGTTGTGTCCCGCAAACTTTTCCATTACTCGGGAACCGAAATACTTCTTCGACTGATTTGCACTGTTAAGTCGCTCCAGAAATGTCGTTGCTAACACAGGTACGTCATCCTTGCGGCTGCGGAGCGGAGGCAGAAGGACGTGCAGAACCTTCAGCCGGTATAATAGGTCTTGTCGAAATTTACCTTCCCGGACCAACTTCTCCAAATTGCAATTCGTAGCGGCAATGAGACGAACATCGATGGCCTTGCCGATCATGCTCCCTAACATTCGAATTTCCCGCTCCTGAAGAACTCGCAGTAACTTCGCTTGTGCAGTTATGCCTAGGTTAGCGATCTCATCCAGGAAAATCGTTCCTCGATTGGCAGCTTCGAACAATCCTTGTCGATCGCTCGTCGCACCGGTATAGGATCCCCTCTTCGCACCAAAGAGCTCAGCCTCGATGAGGCCTTCTGGAAGAGCCCCACAATCCACCGCGATAAACGGACCCTTTGCCCTGCCGCTCTGGCCGTGGATCGCCCGCGCAACCAACTCTTTCCCCGTGCCACTTTCGCCCTCTATGAGGACCGACGCCGCGTTGGTCGCTGCGATTTCAATGCGGGCACGAACAGCCTCGATTTGTTTTGAGCCACCTACAATTCCATACAGATCTATTGCAGTACTAGTATTGGGAATCCGTGGCCTCATACAGAGATGGCCATATGCAGCTCCAAAAATCGCAGCAGCGAGCGTCAGAAACTCTATTTCCCTCTCGTTGGGAACGGCATCACCAGAGACGCTCTCAACATAGAAACCGCCAGATGAAGACACGGAAGGCATTGGAATCCAAATGACAGTGTACTGTGTACCTTCTGCTCCATAACCACCAATGTAAGGCTTGTCGCCTGCCGACGACGCAGCACCCGTAACGCGCTTTCGCACTTCCTCCGAGACTGCTAAGCGAATAGGAAAGTACTCTGGTTTGAGAATCGCCGCCAAGACAACCACCATGGAGTAATTCATTGCCTCTTTGAGCGCCTGAAGCAGCATCGCGACAGCTCCATTCAAGTCAGTGGCGGCCATCACAGCAGCTGATAATCGATAAAGTCTTGCAAAGAAGCTCCCCTCATGATCAAGCAGGTCTGTCGCCTTCGGAGGCAGCGCCACCGTTGTTGAAACGTGATTGAGATTTACCCTGCCTTCTCGATAAATCGGCTTCGATAGGTACGTCTTTCGGTCTCGGCTGTTTAGCTCGTCCGCCAAGCGCGAGGTAATGGAAAAGGCCCTGGCTAGATACTCCCGTGACCCTGTATAGTCACCGCGGCTGATCAGCGCTGCCCCCAACCGAAAAGCAGCCTCTGCTACCAATGGCGCGAAGCCTAGATCGGCGGCCTCGTGCATAGTATCCTTCAGCGCGGCAATCTTTTCGCCTTCTCGATCCATCGACAACGCGCACAACAACAATGCTCTTGCCGCAAGGGGTTTATAGCGGTTCTTGTTGGATATCCTTCTTGCTTTCTCCGCAAAAACTTTGGCTCTGTCTTGTTCCCCCATTTCAATTAGATGTTTCGCGAGAGCCAGATGGACCCTGCAGCCGAGGTAAATAGTCCCCAGTCGTTCGCAAGTTTCGAGAGCTTTTTCCAATTGCGAATACATTTTGATCGAGGCTCGCTCCAGCCGTTCTTCGACCAACGTACGTTCTACGGCGAAAAGATCTCCTCTGACAGGTAAGGCCTTTGCGTCATTCAAAATCGCAGTTGCCAGTTCGAGCTGCTCTAACTCCAGATATAATTCGCATCGCGTCATCGCTACGAAAAAGAGTTCTCGTTGAAAAAACGGTCCAGGATTTTCGAGGTTAATGCTCGCAAGGTGCGCTGCTGCATTTTGGTAGTCACCTTTCTGAATTTCCAGAACAGCCATACTTGTGAAGGGCCCGACGAGGTACTTAATCTCGACGCCGCCACGTTGCCTACGCAACGATCGAAGTTTGCTATTCACTAGGTCGAAAACGGCTTCAGCCGCGCGGATATTCCCCAGCTTCGTTTCCATTGCGCCGACATTACTGAGCGAAACGATCTGCAGTAGTAGAGCGCCGCTAGACTCAGCATCTCGGAGGGCAGATAGTTGAAGCTCTCGAGCCCTATTCAGATCGCCAAGCTCCTCGAAGCAGACCGCGAGATTCGTAGCAAACCGGGCGGGGCTGCTCCAAACCGGCGGCTTGCCTGAAAAGCACCGGATTGCGTCCTTAAAATTGCCCAGATGTAGCAAGAGAGATCCGCGTAGCGGCTCTAGCTGTCGGAGACTTTCTTCGGGAAACCCAAGCGTTTCTGTCCTTTCCAAAATCCCCTGGACCTCGTCTAGATTTCCTAATGAAAGCAGCGCTGACGCCAAAGCCACGTATTGATAAATGAGGCTTGGCGAATCGGGCCTTAATGAGTCGATGGCCAACCTGAGGAGGCGAACGCGCTCTGGGGGTGAATCTTCGATTGTTGGCGAGGCGAGAGTGGAATAGATTGAAGCTTGTAGTTCCGCGTCTTCGCTTGCCGCTCTCGATTCGAGAAGGTTTTTCAGGATCGCCTGAGCTCGAATCTTGTTACCTTGCATGCCATGACATCGGGCGAGCTTGACGATCGAGTCTGCGTCGAGGGCATCTACTGTCGAGTCCCTACTCAAACATTCCAGCACCAAACCAAAGTAACGACCCGATCGGGTGTAGTTTCTTTCTGCAAAGCACTGATTAGCTAGCCGCCGATACAACTCTGACGCGATAGCAAACAGCGCACCTTCGAACGCGTGATACGCCAGAATGTTTTCTGAACAGCCTGCCTGTTGTAAGAATTGGTAAGCGCGTGCGTGCAACTCAGTCCGTTTTGCTTTGGAGATCCGGGAATGAAGTAGTGTCCGCGCATCAGGATAGCGAATTGAAAAGCCTCTGTTACTTACAAGGCCCAAACGTTCCAGCTCACGGATTGCTTGTTTCAATTCTCGTTCGGGTACTTCAGACACACCGAAAAGCACTTCCCAGCTCGCAGGCTCTTCGAAAAGGGATAAAACTTCAGCAATCCACTTTGTGTGCGACGGGAGCGACGTGATCAAGGCCGAAAAAACTTGCCGGACCTGTTTCGGTATCGCTGCCGCAGAAGGATTCTTGCAAAACTGCTCCAGAAACCCGGGATTGCCGGCGGACCGCTGCTGTGCACGAGCTCGATGATCGGGCTCCAGCAAAAGAAACGAGCCGACGTGCTCGATCTCGGCCGGAGCGAGAGGCTCCACGCTGACTTCAAGGAAACGCTCGGAGAGGCAGTCGCGCAGCTGGTTGGCGGTTCGGTTGGATACGCCCGAGGGGCGAGCCGTTGCCACTACCGACAGTTCAACATCTCGCATCTCGCGAGCCATGCGTTGTAAGAGAGGAGCCAACCGGCGGCCGGTTCGATCGATGTCTTCAATGATCACCAACAAGCGTACATGACGGCTTACGGCAGCTATGGAGTCGGCGAGATCCTGACCGAACCGTTCCTCCTCCAATTTTGACAACGGTTCCTGTCCCTCTTCGACAAAACGTCGAAGACGCGACAGCGACGGCAATCCCACGGCTATACCACACTCTTCCGCCAGAGCAATCAAGCGGCGCGAAAGACTCAGAGAGGGCTCCAGCGCGGTGGTTTCGCAGACGGCCATTGGGACGTCGCCGAACAAAACTCTGCTTCGCAATTCCTCAACAAGGCGACTCTTCCCGGATCCGGCAGGACCCTCAACGACAGCCACAGCCAAACCTCGCGTCGATGTGAGATGCCTGATCACCGTCCCGACTTTGGAGTCAAGGCCAATTGCCGGAGCACGCGACGCAGGCAAAGGCTCGACCTCCAATTCGTTCTTTAAGGTTTCGAAGGCTGGACCTCTGCGAGTGGGATCCTTGTCTAAAAGGTTCGTGACGATCTCGGCGATTCTTCTCGAGACATGCGAGACGCTCCCAAGTGAACGCGGCGTCGCCCAAATGTACTTCGCCTTCAGAAAGTCGGGATCCGACGCTTCAAATGGATCTCTTCCCGCGAAGAACCTGTAAAGCACTGCACCAAGCGAGTAGAGGTCGCTCTCCAAAGATGGAGCCTCACCGCCGAGCACCTCCGGTGCGCTGAACCGAATGTCCTGCTCAACCAGTTGCTTCTGATTCGCTTGCCCGCGACGAGTCCACGGATCGGCTATCTTGAGCCCGCCACTCGACGCGAAAATATTCGACGGTTTGATTGCCCCGTGAATGCGGCCCGTGGAGCGGAGAAGATCCAACGCAGACACTAGCGCTTTAACAGGCTCCCTGTTGCCGGAACTGAAAAATTCCGACTCGGGATGATATTGACGAACGTAAAACAGATCGCGCTTGGGGGTCAGACCGGCATCCAGAACCTCGGACAGAAATGGATGACGCAGCCCTCGATACCACGAGAGGTCTTCAGCAACGTCGTTGCCGGAGGCAAAGTCGCCTTTCCGGATCACCTTTACAACAACTTCATTTATGCCGAGGTACTGGTCCGTCGCAACGAACGTTGAACACGCATTGCCTTTGCGCAGGACTCTTATGGGCTCAAACCGCCGCGGTAAGACCGTTCCCATCGTGTGCTCCGCCCTAATTGAGTCTTGAAGAGCGGACATCATACACTAACGGCATTTTTCCAAGAGGGTGGAATCGTGATCACAGTGGCCGCAGCAATCATTCGAAGAGGCGAACACATCCTGCTCACGCGGCGAAGACCCGATGCTCACCTGCCCGGTCTATGGGAATTCCCGGGAGGCAAGGTTGAACCCGGAGAGTCTTTAAGCGATGCATTGCGGCGGGAGCTTCTCGAAGAGTTGGGCGTACACGCAGCGATTGCTGATGAGTACTACACGACAATCCATCACTATCCGACAAAGTCTGTCGAGCTTCACTTCTTCAACTGCACCATCATCGATGGTGTGCCACGCGCAATCGAAGTTGCAGAGTTTCGATGGGTGAAACCGGAGGATCTTTTCTCTTATGAGTTCCCGAAAGCCGATCTTGAACTCGTCGAACGACTCGCGAGACCTCATCCGTCCCGACCATAATTTCTTTCAACTCTCGATTTTTGTTTTGAAGTTTGATGTGAACTGTTTTAAAAATGTTCCTAACAAACGAGCTTGCCCGTCAGAAGGTGAGCAGTAGTGGAAAAGAGAAAAAGGACGGAGGTGAATTAACGAGATGGCAACAAAGAAGGCTCCGAAAAAGAAGGCCGCAAAGAAAAAGAAGAAGTAACTGCTCAAAAGAAGCAGTAAAAGCCCCGCCAATGGCGGGGCTTTTTTATTTGCTCCGGATTTTCTGCCGCGCGGTATTCGGGTTCAGCTATCTCGAGGCCACTGCTCTTTCGATGCTGATATTGTTCTTCTTTAGAGTTACTCCCAGCGCTCGATCATAATCGACCAACGCCTTTCGGTAATTGATCAGAGCGGCGTTTTCATTCGTCTGCATCTGTTCCAGGTTGCGCTGCTCTTCAAGAACGAACCTCACTGTGGAGGCGCCCAACGTGAACCTGCGCTGCTCGGCTTTGTACTGTTCATCGGCCAGTTCCCGAGATGCGACTGCAGCGTCGATCCGGGCCTTGGTCATCTCGACCGCATTGATTGCATTTCGCACATCCAGCGCAATCTGCTGTTCAAGGGCCTTGATGTTTTCTTCGTTTGTCTTTTTCTCAACAGTAATGCGCGAGTATTCGGCTTGTCGCGCTCCATTTCCCAGAGGAATCTGCAGATTGAAGCCGAAGGCATATCCCCGGTTCCCATTCTTGAACAGGTCCGCAAACGAATCTCCTGCACCGCCGCGAGTGGTGGAAAGGATCGGGGCCGATGGTCCAAAGCCCTGGCGAATTGTCTCCGTGCCACCGATTCCGCTGTGCGTATAGCTCCCCGTGACATCGAGGATCGGCAAGAGCTGATTCTTCGCGTACTGGATTTCAATTTCTGAGTTTCGGAGCTGAAGAATTGCTTGTCTCAGCTCAGGCCGGTTCTCGAGCGCAACGCGAATCGCGTCTCCAACAGGCAGGATATCCGCATCAGCGGGACCGTTGGCGTCCTGAGTGGGAGTAATCTTGGCGAGAACAAGACCGGGATCCGCTTCTCGACTGAACGTCTTTTTGATCTGGTCCTGAATCTGAGATTGCGTGAAATTGGAAACAATCAGCTCCTCACGACGCGTCGCAACCTGGCTTTTCGATTGCACGAGGTCGATTCTTGCAAGGGTGCCCACTTCGACCTGGCGTTCATTGTCGCTTAAGGTCTTCTCTGCGAGCGCAAGGGAGTCCTGTTTGATCTTTATGTCGGCCGCCGCGAATACCAGATCCCAATAGGTCTTCTGCGCTTGTGCCACGAGGTCGATAACCATCCGTTCAAATTGAACGTCGGAGATCGTCTTGTTGTTCTGGGCGACGCGGATGCCGCGCGAATTCACCCTGCGGCCAAACCCGTTCAGCAAGTGTTGCGTTACCTGATAACGCATCGTGCTAAGCCAGGCCGGATTGAACGTGCTGAAGGCGTTGTTCGACGCCGTACGATTCAACGTGAACTCGAGCAGAACATCCGTTCCCGTCTGCAGTGTTTGACCGTAGCCAACGCTGAAGTTATCGACAAACTGGCTCACGGAGTCTACACCCGTCAATTGCGTCCGACTCTTCGACAAGTCGCTCGTAAAGTTGGCATTTATCGCAAGGGTCGGCTCAAAGGGCCGGTAATTGGTGCGAATCGCAAACTCGCTGGCGAGCGGATTAAGTCGACTCACGTTAATGTCGAGATTGTTCTCCAGCGTGAGATTGATCAGATCGTTCACCGCCAGGGGAATCTCGCCATTTCGGATAAAGGCTGGAAGCCTGTCTTGAGTCAAAGGCCCGCTGGTGGTAGAAGGCTTGGGTTTGTAATTACTCAGAAATTGATCGACCCAGTTTTGTCGGGCGAAAGCTGGAGCGCACAAACCGGCAAATACCAGGGCCAGAAGCAAGATTCTCCTCTTCATAAGCAAACTCCTTGAAAATACAAATGGTCGACTATTCGTAGCGCAGAGCCTCGATCGGATCGAGGGCTGCGGCTTTGTGAGCCGGGTAATATCCGAAGAAGACTCCGATAGCCGTCGAAAAGCTGAACGCGATGGTGACCGCAAGAGTGGAAACGAGGCCGGGCCAGTCGAAGTACCAGGCGAATGCGGCTGCAGCCGAACCGCCGATCAACATTCCCGCGATTCCCCCCGTTAGACTCAGAACGACGGACTCCGTCAGGAACTGCAAGCGAATGTAACTTGGGCGCGCCCCGACGGCCATGCGGATACCGATCTCACGGGTACGCTCGGTGACGGAGACAAGCATGATATTCATGATCCCAATGCCGCCGACCATCAATGAAATGCCCGCAATGCTCGCCAGAAGGAGCGTCATAATCCCCAGGACCTGACCGGATGCCGCTGCGACGTCGGACATATTCTGAATCCGGAAATCGTCCACCTCGCCTTCAGGAATGCGATGCCGTTGACGCAGCAATTCGGCAATCTGCGTTTCGGCGAGCGATGCGCCACGCTCACTGGTCGCTGAGACCATGGCCTGGCCAATCGAGAGGATCGTGCGCTGCTGCAGCTTCTTTTGCACGGTGGAGTATGGAACGACCGCGATGTCGTCTTGATCATTCCCAAAAGTACTGCCCTTACCCGCCAACACGCCGACAACCTTGAACTGGAGTTTCCCGACACGCATCGTCTTACCGACCGGATCCTCGCCTGGGAAGAGCTTGTCTGCGACTGTTTTCCCCAAAACGATCACTCTAGCCGACGCAAGAACGTCAGCATCAGTGAAGAAAGATCCCTGCTTCGTGGGCCAACTTCTTATACGTGTAAATTTTTCATTAGTTCCCTGGATGCGTAGAAGCCAATTCTGGTTGCCGTAGACACCCTGGGTGTTTGCATTGACCATCGGTGAGGCGCCTGCAATGCCGGGCAGTTCGTTGGCAATTGCTTGGACATCTTCAACGGTGAGTGAATTTCCACCGCCTGTTGCGATATTGGCGCCACCCTGAACCTGGTTGTTCGGCATGACAAATAACAAGTTGCTGCCGAAGCTGTTGATCTGGTTTTGCACCATGAATTGTGCGCCCTGGCCGATGGATACCAGCGCAATGACGGCGCTGACGCCAATGATGATTCCGAGCGTGGTGAGTGCGGAGCGCATCTTATTTCGCGCCAGGGCTCGCGCGGCGACTTTAAAGACAGCCCAGAAATTCATTCTTCTTCCTCGTCTCTTTCCGGACCAACCACAGGCAGCGTCCGGAGCACTTCAGCCGCAATACTGCGCTCCAGAACGCGTTCGTCTGAGCTGATCCGTCCATCTCGCACATGAATGATCCGTTCAGCATACCGAGCAACATCGGGTTCGTGAGTAACGACAATGACCGTAAGCTTCCGATCCTGGTTGAGTCGCTGAAAGATATCCATCACCTCGACGGAGGTCCTGGTGTCCAAGGCTCCGGTCGGTTCATCTGCCAGAATGATGGATGGATTGTTGACCAGAGCCCGCGCAAGCGCCACTCTCTGCTGTTGGCCCCCGGAAAGCTGGCTGGGCATGTTCTTCTCTCGCTCCGACAGACCCACCTCTGCGAGGGCCGCCTTGGCACGGCGCAAGCGCTCTGCCGCGCCGACGCCGGCATACAACAAGGGAAGCTCGACGTTTTCAACTGCGGACGTGCGCGGAACAAGATTAAAGCTCTGGAACACGAATCCGACGCGTTTGTTGCGCGTGTCCGCCAGGGCCGCCCGTCCCATTGTCGAGACATCCACGCCTTCGAGGAAATACTGGCCTTTGGTTGGCCTGTCGAGGCAGCCAATGATATTCATGAGCGTTGACTTGCCGGAGCCGGACGGCCCCATAATCGCCACAAACTCGCCGTGCCGGACAGAAAGCGATAAAGCACGGAGGGCATGAACCGTGATGTCTCCAGTCTTATAGACCTTCGAAACCCGCTCGATATGAATGACAGACCCGTTTGACTCCGCCCCCATCAGAATCCGCGGCGCTGCCCTTGTTGCCCTCGTTGGACGTTAACCTGTGTCGAGGTATCGACCTGTGTGCCGTCACCGACGATCACTTCGTCATTGGCCTTCAACTCGCCAGAAATAACCTCGGTCATCGCCCCATCGGAGAGTCCCAGCATCAGGCTCTTCTCCACCGGCTTCTTATCGGTGCCGAGAACAAAGACTCTGCCTGGATGGCTTTGAACCTGATCAAAGGTCGCAAATCGAAGCTTCTCTTCCGGATTCCATTTTTGCCCGGGAGCCCGAGGCAGTGAAATACCAGAGCCAGGTTTCGCGATTGCTTTTGAGGCTCCGTCGGACTCCAGTGTTGCCCCGAATGAAGGCGCAGGGGTACCCGGCAGGTGGTAGCGGATTGCCGCGTTGGGCACCTTCAGAACACTCTTGCGCTCGGCGACCATGATCTTAATACTTGCCGTCATTCCAGGCTTCAGCCGCAGCTCCTTGTTTTGAATGCTGAGAATAACGCTATAGGTCACGACGTTCTGTACCGTCTGAGGATTTAGGCGAATCTCGGCAATCTTTCCTTCGAAGACTGTGTTGGGATAGGCGTCTACGGTAAAGGTCACTTTCGCAACCTCCGAGATGCTCCCGATATCCGCCTCGTCGACGCTCGCCTTGACCTGCATCTCGCTTAAATCAGTCGCGATGTTAAAGAGAGTCGGGGCCGACATGCTGGCAGCGATAGTCTGCCCCACATCCACGTCTCGGGAGATTACAATGCCGTCTACGGGCGAGAAGATATTGGCATACTCCAAATTGACTTGCGCTCGATCCAGGTCCGCTTCGGCCTGTTGCAATCCGGCCTTGGCTTGCGCGATCTGAGCTTCTGTGGACGCGCTTTGAGCATCCACTTGCTCCAGAGAGGCGACTGCCTGCTCGTATCGAGCAACGGCGGTATCGTAGTTTGCCTTTGCGGTGTCGTAATCGTTCTTGGCCTGCAGACCTCGTTGATTGAGCTGGCTGGCGCGGTCGAGCTGGAGCTTCGCGTTGTCCCGAGCAACGAGCGCGCCTTCGAGGCTTGCTCGCGAGCTATTCAAATTCGCGGCGTGAGTACGGATCTCAGCCTCCGCACTTCGAAGTCGCGCCTGGGCAGCCGCGAGTTGAGCTTTGGAGTTCGCAACTGCGGACTCAAGATTTCTCGGATCCAGTTTTGCTAAAAGCTGACCCCGTTTCACTACGGAGTTGAAATCCGCGAAGAGCTCCTGAATCTGACCGGAAACCTGGCTGCCCACGGGCACGGTGACGACTGTCTGAACGCTACCCGTAGCATTGATCACTTTTTGCAGGGGGCCTTCCTCGATGGTCGCAGTGAAATACTCTGTACCCGTGGAAAGAGACCTCCGGACACGTAGCGCCGCCATGGCGGCAACCGCGACGATGATCAGGAATACCGGGATTGTGATTTTGATGACGGTTCTTTTGGTCATGACATTAACTCGTGCTCCGGAGAGGACAGCTGAGGGATCGGGCAAACGTATCCAACCTTGCTTTTGGGAGGGTCACACACAGCCGCTTTAATATTACGAGGGATACCCCTTGCGCATTTCATGCTTTCATTCCCGCAAGAAAAATCGAAACGAACGTCCTCACGACATGACCGCGATCAAAGTCCGCCTTCTTCTTCTGGCCAAAGATCTCCTGTGTCTGTATATGGCAGACGAACATTCCAAGAAACGCACGCGCGGCTAGCACGGGATCCATTTGCCGGAATGTCCCTTCCGCCATTTGCCTTTCCATGTAGGAAACCATGGGATCGCGTACTTCCATTGACGCCAGGAACATGTCGGCGAGTTCATGCCCTTCGAGGGCGCTAAAAAGGAGTAGCCGCATAAAGGTGCTGTCCTGTTCGTGGCGCTCCAGAAACTTGTTTCCGAGGAATTCCAGAAAAGTCTGCGCATCGCTGGACTGAGCCAGCTTCTCTACCTTTATATAATGTTCATCGCGGCTCTGATGGACCTTCTCCTCCAGAATCGCGCGGTAAAGCTCGGTCTTGTTCGTAAAGTACCGAAAAATAATGGCTTCGTTGACATCGGCCTGCGAGGCAAGATCTCGAGTGGTCGTGCCCCGAAAGCCATTCCGCGCGAACAGTTCTATCGCCGCCTTCAGAATTTCCTGCCGCTTTGTGTCCTTGCCAGTCATGTAAGTAAGTACTTACTTACACGCGATGCGGACAGATCGCAAGCAGATTCTTATGACCTTTCCTTTGCTGAGATCGGAGGATGATAGAGAAGCTGAATAAGAAGTCCATCGGGATCCCTAAAGTAAAAGGACCGGGCACCGTCGCGATGGGTCTTTACCGGTTGCTCCAACGGAATCCCATGAGCCAGGACGCGCGAGGCCATCTCGTCCACATCTTCAGGTCGATTCACAATGAACCCGATGTGATGAACACTCTGGACAAGGCCCGGACTCTCCCCTTCGGGAAGTTTATGAATAGCGAGATTATCGCTTCCAGAGGTGAGATAAATATTGTCCGGATCCGGCTCCCATTCGACTTGCATACCCAGAACATTGCAATAGAAGTTGACGGAGTCACGAACACTCCGAACGTTGAGAGCAACATGCCGAAGACCTAAAAGCAGCGGATGCATTGACTTGAACTCCAAACGGAACCTACAATGATGGACTACATATCTCTGGGGAGTCCAGAACACTTTTTCGCAGTATGCCCTTGCCAAAGCTCAAGAAGCCGGTTTCTTTGCCGCACCTAAACTCGTGGCGCATGCGCCGCCAGTTTCTGGATCGGCCCTTTGAATCAAACAGCCTCCTGGATCTCATCAGCGAGATCGGATGGATCTATTCTCCAGGTTGCTCCACTCCGTACTTATCCCTGTGGGCGCGGCTCTCTTCCTTTAGGACGGAAGATTTAAACAAGCTTGTTTTCGACGACCGCAAGCTCGTCCAACTGGAAACGCTGCGGGGATGCACCATGCTGGTGCCGAGAAGCCAGGCAGCGGTTGCTCTCCGCATTCGTCCTCGCACCTACACGGAGCTGGCGAAGCAGGCACGACAGCAAATGCCGGTAACGGATGCTGAAATGGATAAGCTCAAGACAAAGCTTATTCAAGAACTGGAACAAGGAAGCAAGACGGCGAATCAGCTCCAGGCAGCCGTGCCCAAAAATCTGATAAAGGATTTCGGACCGGAACTGAAGCGCATCGGATTTATAAACAGCTTGTCGCTTGCGCTGAATTTATTGAAAGAAGAAGGCCGAATTATCAAGATCCAATCGCGGCGGCGCCTCGATTCGACGGAATATTCGTACATTCTCCTTTCCCAACTCCTGCCCGAAGTCGATCCTTTTGCGATGCGGAATAATGAGGCATGGGCTCGTCTGGCTGCACAGTATTTCAAGGCGGAATCGCCAGCTCGCGCAAGAGACTTCGCATGGTGGGCGGGCATCAATGTCACCGATGCAATAAAGGGCATCGAAGAGGTTAAACCTCGGCTGGTCCCGATCACAGTCGAAGGCAGCAAAGACGAATATCTCCTACCGGAATCTGACCTGGACGATTTTTACAGCTTCTCTCCTGAAGAGTCGCCGTCCAATCTGATTCCTTATCGGGATACTTTCCTAAAGGGCCAGAGAGAAATCGTGGACCGCTTCCTTCGGGTTGAACATGCTGACAAGCCGTTTTCCCGTTGGAAGGGAAAACTTATCAATGACCCCATCGCCACAATCGTTCGCAACGGCGAGGTGGTTGGAGTCTGGGAGTGGAATGAATCGACCGAGGATGTTGATCTGATTCTTTTCGAAAATCCGTCGAAAGCGGTCGAGAAAGCTATCCGGAAAAGAGCCAGCGCTCTTGCCGATTTTATTCGCACGGACCTGGGTCAAACTCGGCTTCATGGACTCGATTTTGGCCCTCACCAGATGACATGCATACACGACCTGAAAGTCTTTTGGGGAAAAGGGGCACAGGTCGACGTTCGCGCGGTATGAGGCGCAAGCGCTTTTTGCCTGCAAGCCTGCTGCTGCTTTTCCTGACGCTCTCCACGCTTTCGGCCACGCTGCCTGTTGGCGAACTTTCCGCCGAGCGCTACCTGCAACACGTTTCCTTTCTCGCGTCGGATGAACTCAAAGGCCGCGGCAATGGCTCGCCCGAGCTTGAACGCGCCGCAGAATATCTGGCCACGCAATTCCGCTCCTACGGACTGGAGCCGGCAGGCGACCGGGGAACATATTTCCAGAAGTTTGACATTACAGTGGGAGCGGAATTCGGGCCAAAGAACGAGCTGCAAGTCTCTGGCACTGCAAAGGCCAAAGATAAGGATTTCGTGACGATACCGTTATCGTCCTCAGGTACCTTTGAAGGACCGGTCGTCTTCGCCGGGTACGGCATCACATCGGAGACTCTTCAGTGGGATGACTACGCCGGACTCGATGTTCAGGGGAAGGCCGTTCTGGTGTTTCGACATGATCCGGAGGAGGCAAATACGGCGAGTCGGTTTTCCATCGATCCTGCCACTCCTTCGACGTTTATCAGCAAAGTCCGAAATGCTCGCTCCCACGGCGCCAAAGCGATTTTTTTCATCACCGATCCCAACAATCACCCGAATGAGACCGACGCGGTAGGCAAAGCGACAGCAGATTTGGAATTTCGCGATATGAGTATTCTCGCGATGCAGGTAACGCGCGAGGCCGTGCAACCGCTCTTCGAAAAGATGGGGAAAAGCATTTCTGCGGTTCAGACCGCAATCGACCGCGATCGAAAGCCACAACCCTTCGCACTTACAAACTCGAACGTTCGGGTGACTACGGATATCAAATTCACCCGTAAAACCGTGCGCAATGTCATCGCATCCGCCCGTGGATCCGACAGCAAGTTGCGAAACGAATGGGTCGTCATCGGGGCTCACTACGACCACCTGGGTCTGGGTGATCCCAATCATTCTCTGTCGAAAGACGATGTCGGCAAGATCCATCATGGCGCCGACGACAATGCTTCGGGAACGGCAGGCGTTCTCGAACTGGGCCGTCTGATCGGACGAAACAAGCAGACATTCAAGAGATCGGTCCTCCTGATGGCCTTTGCCGGAGAGGAACTCGGATTGTTTGGTTCAAGCCACTTTGTTAACAATCCAATTGTTCCGATCACCTCGATCAATGCCATGATCAACATGGATATGATTGGCAGGCTCGGCAATCGCGCGATAAACGTAATGGGCACCGGCACGTCACCGAAGTTTCCTGCCTGGATCGAGGAGGCGAATAAGAACGTCGGGCTTACGCTAACTCTCTCCAATGGGGGCCATGAAGGAAGCGATCATATCTCCTTCGATGGAAAACGAATTCCCATATTGTTCTTCTTTTCCGGTCTGCACTCCGACTACCATCGGCCCACCGACACCGCCGACAAGATCGATGCGAAGGGCGCTATTCGGGTGCTATCGCTGGTCGCGGGCGTCGCGGAACTGATTGCAAATGCGCCGGAAAAACTTCTCTACACGGAGGTCAAAGAGGACCGCTCGCAAGCTGGGGGAGCCGGGGGAAGTCCCTATGCCGTTTACTTCGGCTCGGTCCCGGACTTTCGAGATGATCTGAACGGCGTACTCTTTGCGGATGTACACGCGGACAGCCCCGCAGGAAAGGCGGGTCTCAGGGCCGGGGATCTTCTTGTTGAGTTTGCGGGGGCGCCTATTAAGAACCTTTACGACTTCACGGACGCGCTGGGAAGCAAGAAGCCTGGCGACGTCGTTTCGGTGGTCGTAAAGCGCAATGGACAGTCCATCAAAGTCGATGTGACCCTGGAGGTGAGGAAGTAGGGCGCAACACGCCTGATCTTCTTTTCAAGAGCTCAATGAAACGAATGGGCATGTTTCTTGTTGTTCTTTCTTGCGCTACGTTGTTCCTGTCACAAAGTCGTGCACTTCAGCCTCATCCCAAAGAGAAACACCTCAGGAATATCCGGCAGTTGACTTCGGGTGGAGAGAATGCAGAGGCGTACTTTTCAGCGGACGGAAAACAGATCATCTTTCAGTCCACACGCGAGCCGTACAAGTGTGACCAGATTTTCACGATGGGCACGGACGGTTCGAACGTCAAGGTGGTCAGCACCGGGAAAGGCCGCACGACCTGCGGGTATTTCACCCCGGATGGAAGCCGCATCATCTATGCATCTACGCATTTGGGATCACCGGATTGCCCGCCTGATCCGGATCGAGCGGCCGGCTATGTGTGGCCGTTATACCGGACCTTTGACATTTTCTCAGCAAAGCCCGACGGTACCGATCTTCGGCGTCTGACAACGGCAGATGGCTATGATGCGGAAGGCACCGTATCTCCGAATGGAAAGAAGATTGTTTTTACATCAACGCGAGACAATGACATCGAGCTCTATGAGATGGATGTCGACGGAAAGAATCAACGCCGCTTGACGAATGAAATCGGGTACGACGGTGGCGCGTTCTACTCCCCGGACAGTCAGTGGATTGTGTGGAGAGCCAGCCGACCCAAGACTGACGCCGAAATTCGACAGTTTCGAGACCTGCTCTCCCGAAATCTCGTGATGCCCTCAAAGCTCGAGATCATGATCATGAAAGCGGACGGCACCGAGAAAAAGCAGCTCACGTCCAACGGAGCTGCTAACTTCGCTCCATATTTTCTCCCAAACGGTAAGCAGATCATCTTTGCCTCGAACGTTAACGCGACTAACCCTGGAATGCCCAACTTCGACTTGTTCCTGATAAATCGCGATGGCAGTGGCCTGGAACAGGTGACTTTCGACGAGACTTTTGACGCATTCCCGATGTTCACTAATGATGGCAAGAAGATCGTGTGGGCCTCTAATCGGAATCCCGCAACACCCGGAAACACGAATATCTTTATTGCGGACTGGATAGACTAAAACCTATGCCCTTATTTGAGTACCTGTGTAAGGAGTGCGGGAAGGAATTCGAGAAGATCGTTCCTCGCCACGATTCCCCGGCTGACTGTCCCCACTGCGCGAGCGCCCTCGTGGAAAAGCAGCTTTCTGTCTTCGCCGTATCAACGTCTCAGAACGGCGATGCAATCGACTCGGCACCCGGATGCGGCCGATGTGGCGCCGCCGAGCCTGGCATGTGCCAGATGTAACAGCACATGAACCATGACTTATACGAGGCCCTAAAAAAGCGGATCTCCGGCGAAGTTCGATTCGACAAGGTTTCCCGCCTCCTTTACAGCACAGACGCGAGCATCTACGAGATCGAACCTATCGGCGTCGTTATTCCTCGCACGCACGAAGACGTCTTCGCCGCGATGGAGATCACCCGTGACTTCAACGTTCCGGTCCTTCCCAGGGGCGGCGGGACGAGTCTCGCCGGGCAAACCGTGGGTGAAGCCGTGGTGCTGGACATGTCCAAGTACTTGAATCGCGTTCTCGAAGTGAATTCTGAAGAACGCTGGGCTCTCGTAGAACCGGGCGTCGTGCAAGAGCAGTTCAACCTACACCTCAAGCCGATGGGCTTCCTGTTTGGCCCCGACACATCGACGGCGAACCGCGCAACGCTGGGCGGCATGATGGGTAACAATTCCGCCGGTTCTCATTCGATCGTGTATGGAAAGACGATCGATCACGTTCTCGAGGCCCACGTCGTCCTGGCTTCCGGAGAGCGGCGGGTTTTCGGTGATATGACCTTCGCAGAAGCAGCCCAGACGACCGGTCTCGAGGAGCGTATTGCCGAGATTGTGTCCGGCAATAGAGATGAAATCGACCGCCGCTTTCCGAGGATTCAGCGGCGCGTTAGCGGGTACAACCTCGACGAGTTTGTTCGCAACGGCAAGTTCAATCTCTCAAAATTGATTGTCGGCTCCGAAGGTACGTTGGCAGCGGTTCATCAAGCTAAGGTTCGCATTGAACCAAGGCCCCCTGCTGTAGCTCTCAGCGTTGTTCATTTCAAAGACATCGTTGAGTCGATACGAGCGACAGACTTCATTCTTCCATTCAAACCATCCGCGGTCGAGCTTGTCGATGACCTCATCCTTAATCTTGCGAGAGGCTCCCTGGAGCTGTCCCGGCAGATGGACTTTATCGATGGGAGTCCGGGAGCAATCCTTCTCGTCGAGTTTTATGGAGAGAACGAGTCGGATGTGCGATCGAGAATCGAGGGGCTCGAAGCGACGCTCAAGCGCGAACGCCTCGGCTATACCTATGTCCGCTCGTTTGACGCTACGGAGCAAACGAAAATCTGGAAGTTGCGAAAGGCGGGGCTCGGGCTGCTGCTCGGGATGAAGGGCGAAAGAAAGCCGATCGCCTTCGTTGAAGACTGCGCCGTAGATCCTTCCAGGCTCTCCGAATTCTTCGTTCGTTTTCGAGACGTCATCCACAAGTACGACACTACCGCGGGCTATTACGGCCATGCCAGCGTAGGTTGTCTGCATATCCGCCCTCTCATCAATACCAAGGATCGCCGCGAAATTCAGGTGATGAAGGATATGACCACCGAAATTGCCGACCTCGTTCTGGAGTTCGGCGGCGGCATGAGCGGGGAGCACGGCGATGGCCTGGCGCGGAGTCATCTGAACGAAAAACTTTTCGGCCATCAAATCTATAAAGCTTTTCAGGACGTCAAGCTGGCCTTTGATCCGCATGGCCGCATGAATCCAGGGAAAATCGTCAATGCGCCATCAATGACGGAAAACCTGCGTTACGGTGAGAAATACCACACGATCTTCGTGAACACTCATTATGACTTCTCACGGGAAGGCGGGTTCGCAACCGCTGTTGAGCTCTGCAACGGGGCGGGCGTCTGTCGCAAAAAGAATGAAGGAACGATGTGCCCCTCCTACATGGTCACCATGGAAGATGAGCACTCAACGCGCGGAAGAGCGAACTACATGCGTGAGATTCTCTCCGGCAAGGTCGACGCCGAAGAGTTCACGGGTCAGGCGCTGCACGACGCGCTGGATCTTTGCCTCGAGTGCAAGGGGTGCAAGGCCGAATGCCCCTCGAACGTGGACATGGCCAAGTTGAAGTATGAGTTTCTCGCCCACTACAACGAAGCTAACGGGACTCCACTTCGTTCGCAGGTCTTTGCCCGGATTCATTCCCTGACGAAAATGGCAACAGTCTGGCCTGGACTGGCGAATTCCGTGATGGCTCTGCCCGTGGTCCGGAAAGCTCTGGATCGATACCTGGGGATCGATGCGCGGCGTAAGCTGCCGCCCATTGCGAAACAAACGTTTGAATCTTGGTTTCGACAGCAAACCTGGCCGCAGATTGCAAAGCCCGCAGGAAGGGTGATTCTGTTTCACGACACGTTCGTTGATTTCAACTATCCCGAAATCGGTAAGGCGGCAACAAGGTTGTTGAACGCTGCGGGGTACCACGTCGAACTGGTCGAACGACAGTGTTGCGGCCGGCCGATGATTTCGAAGGGATTGCCGGAGGCAGCCCGCGCAAATGCGGCTTTTAATGTGGGAAAACTCCATCCTTACGTCGAGCAGGGCTATCAGATTGTCGGTTGCGAGCCGAGCTGCATCCTCACATTCAGAGACGAATATCCGGATCTTCTCAAGGGCCATGCCGTGAAGGCTGTCTCGGAAGCTTCGTTCTTACTCGAGGAGTTTATCGTTCGCGAAAAAAGCCTGGGCCGCTGGAAGCTGGACCTCAAACGCCAAAGCGCAAAGGCGCTCATCCATGGACACTGTCACGAGAAGGCTTTGATTGGATCGCGCTTTCTTAAAGAGGCGATGTCGCTGGCATACGCCGTGGAAGAAATCGACTCGGGCTGCTGCGGCATGGCAGGATCATTCGGCTTCGAGAAGGAACATTATGACGTCTCTATGGCAATCGGTCGCCGGCGGCTATTTCCTGCAGTGGAGCGACAACCCGATGCGGTTGTTGTAGCGCCGGGGGTCTCCTGCCGGCAACAAGTCGAGCACGCGACCGGAAAAAAGGCGCTTCATCCCGCCGAAGCGCTCGTTCTCGCTCTCTAACTCCTGATTGATGTTTCGACGTTTCATCGAGAATCGAGAGCGGGCCCATCACGCGAGGGATAGCAATCGCCGCTCGTTACCTTTCGAGTGGGGTCTGGAGCATCTGGGCATCCCGCCCTCTGCGAACCCCCAGTTCTCGCTGCAGCAGTACGCTTCTCGCGCATTAGCGGACAGTGATGCGTTTTATGCCTATGAGCCTACGTCGCACTACGACTTCGACGGGCACCTTCTAAGGTTTCCGAGTTACGTCGAAACCCCTTACGAGACGAATAACACCGTCTATGGGCGGTTTTTTGAAGCGGGGAAAGATTTGGCTGTCGTCGTCCTGCCGCAATGGAATTGCAAGTGGGACGGACAAGTCGGGCTGTGTCGCATGCTGCAGCACGCTGGCATCGGCGCACTTCGCATCAGCATGCCCTACCACCACCAAAGGAAACCGCCGGAAATCGAACGCTCGGAATATCTGGTCTCACCAAACATAGGCAGGACGCTCGCAGCTTCCCGTCAGGCTGTGGTCGACGCTCGCCGTGCCGCTGACTGGCTATTCCAGCGAGGTCACCGGAAAGTAGGACTGGTCGGAACAAGCATTGGCTCATGCATCGCGTTCCTCACATTCGTTCACGACCAGCGTTTTTCCAGCGGAGTCTTTATCCATGTCTCCAGTTATTATGCCGACGTTGTCTGGCAGGGTCTCTCGACGTCGCACGTTCGGAAAACATTGGAAAGCGCAATCGACCTGGATCGTCTGCGGCAGCTGTGGGAACCGATCAGCCCGCTGCCCTTCATCAGGCGGCTAAAAGGAGATACGCGGCCCATCATGATGTTGTCAGGTCGGTACGACCTAACGTTTCCCGCGAGCCTGACACAACAGGGATACGATGAGTTTGAACGGCTTTCAATACCCGTGCGCAAGGAATGGATCGCTTGCGGTCACTACACCATGGGCAACTTCCCGTTTCAGGCTATCGCAGGATTGAAAATTAGAAAGTTCCTCATTCAACAGAAGTGAGCCGTTAGCCCCACTAGTCGTCAGTGTGCTCTGCTTCAACCTTGAGTTTGGCCTTGCACGCTTCGCAAACCCAGTGGTGCTTGCCTTCGATAAAGGCGTGGTAGTGGATCCCTTCGCCGTCGTCCGTTGTACAGATCTCACACTTCATGATTGGGACTCAACAATGCTGACGGGAGCCTCCTCACTCTTCTTTAGTTTCAACTCTGAAAACGCCTTTTAACGTTTCCATGGCACTTTTATCGGGAATCTGAGACTGAACGGCGTTCACGTTTTCCTGTTTAATGGCTTCGTAAATTTCGTAGCGATAAATTGAGATATGAGAGGGAGCTTTGATGCCTAGGCGTACGTTATCGCGTCCGATCCGAAGAACCTGGATCTCAATCTCATTTCCTATAATGAGCTTCTCATCTTTTTTGCGGGTAACAACGAGCATGCTGCAGGTCCCTCCGCTGGCCCTTGCTGATTCAGACCTCCTGAGTTCGCCTGAATCATATAGGAGACTGCTGGTGGCAGCAAGGTGCTTGGAGACAACTATAGCAGGGGATGCCGCGAAGTGAGCCCTGTTTCGGTGAGGATAACCTGCTTGCCTGCTCGCTTTTGGAAGTTTACAAGGAGGGGGGCTTGAAGATTGCCGGTGCTCGCGCCGGTTGAGGGCGCAACCATGCAGGTCACAAGGACCATTCCTTTGTCCGGGTCAGCAACTCCGAGGGAATCCCATTCTCTGTTAGGTATGATGGCCTTGTAGTCGCGGATGACCAGCGACGGATCTATGACGAGAAAGCCGATATCGGGACGATCGGTACTCTGAAGCCACCGGAAAGGTGCGATTTCGTCCCGTGCTATCAGACGAAAACTCTTGCAGTCATAGAAGCCAATGAGGCCTTCCTGGAATTGAATGGTTGATTCAGTTGAAGTCATTTCCATGGTTCTACGCACTCCACGAATCCCGGAGACGCAGAGTTGCGCTCGTGTGAATTTGAGAAACACGAGACTCGTTCACGCCAAGAAGAGCGCCGATCTGCTTCATCGTGAACTCTTCGTAATAGTAAAGGGACATCACGAGACGTTCCCGTTCAGGAAGGCCTTCTATCGCTGCATTGAGAATCCTGGTGATTTCCTTGCTTTGGAAACACACATGGGGATCATTGCTGCCGTCATCGGGATAGTGATTGATTTGGTCCTCAGCCTTGTCGTCATGTTCCTGTGCGAACTCGAATGAGCCGACGGTCAACCCGTGCAGTTGATCAATCAGGGCATAGTAGTCTTCCAGGCTTTCACCAAGAGCCTCTGAAACCTCTTCGTCCGTGGCCGGTCTACCTAGTTTCTGAGTGAGTTCCGCGTGGGTTCGAGTGAGATCTCTCCCCTTTTTTCGCAACGAGCGGGGAGCCCAATCGAGAGAACGCAGACTGTCAAGGATTGCCCCTCGAATGCGCACCTCAGCGTAGGTCTTGAACTTGACGCCGCGTTCGGGCTCGAACTTGTCGATGGCATCGAGCAAGCCCAACACTCCCGCGTTTACAAGGTCTCGCGTTTCGAGCGTGCTCGGCAGGCGCATGGCCATCTTGTGGGCAATTTGTCGGATCAGAGGAAGGGTATCGACAATTAGTGCCTCGCGTTCCGTTGCGCTCATCGTGACTGGTACGGGGCATGCCATGACGGCGCAGGTCCCGCCTGATCGTCCTGATCCATTTACTGTTCTCACGGCGGGCGTATGTGCAAGACGGCTGCCACTGCCGGGAATCGGCACGAACGCGCCTACGGAGAAGCCGAAGTCTCAGTGGAAAGACGGATCACTGACACTATTTGGATCGTCTTCGGAAACCTGTCAGTGCTTTTTTTACTAGGAGTTACGGATCGGAGGCGGAGCAACTGCAGTCTTGCAGAAGGAGCCTGGCATCAAATCCCCCTCAGGTCCGACTTCAGTCGGTGTCAGCAGGATTGTCCACGACGTTGACGTCATGATCTTGACGCTGCAACTTCGTTGTAGGACGGAACCGAATTAGTGGATCGTCTGGGTTTTCTTCCGAAAATAATCCATCAGGATGTATTCGCCGAGGTTCATGGTCGTGGTGAAGTAGGCCTTTCCCTTACAGATCTCCGTTACTTTCTTCACAAACTCCACCAAGTAGCGATCGCTGGCAAGCATGAAGGTGTTGATGAGAATTCCCGCCTTCCTGCAAATCGCAACTTCCTTGAAAGTCTCATCGAGAATCATTGGGTCGAGACCGAAGGCGCTCTTGTAAATGCGTCCGTTGGGAAGGGTCATTGCGGAAGGCTTACCGTCTGTGATCATGACGATCTGTTTCATGTCTTTCTTTTCTGCCATGAGAATCCGGCGTGCCAGGCGCAAGCCTTCGCGAGTATTGGTGTGATAGGGACCAACAACGACACGGGCGAGCTCTTTTAACGGAACTTCTTCTGCTGAATCGTGGAATAGAACCAGACGAAGAGAGTCGCCCGGATACTGTGTCCGTATCAGATGCGAAAGTGCAAGCGCGACCCGCTTGGCCGGCGTAAATCGATCCTCGTTATATAGGATCATGCTGTGGCTGGTATCCAGCAGAAGCACGGTTGAACATGAACTTTCATATTCCGTTTGCCGGACCATCACATCGCTATATTCGAGATTTATCGCACCGCTCAAGCCTTCACGAGCGATGGACCGAGTCAAGGTCGCAGCGATATCCAGATTGATCGTATCGCCAAACTCATACTCCTTCGACTCCTGGTAAGCCTCGACGCCTGTCGAAAATTGTGCAGTCTCATGCCGTCCAAGACTGCTGCGACCAAGAGAACCCAGAAGGTGTCGCAATTGACGGAACCCCAGGAAGTCAACGGATTTTCCAGTCAGCTGGAATCGTTCCGGATTTCCAGGACCATCCTCGTAGCCTTCGCCTGCCTCCGCCGGCATCGTGTCAGGACGCTCTGAGCGAAGCCATCCCTCCTCGATCATGCGATTAATAATCTGATCGACGATTTCGTCGAGTTGTTTGGCGTCCTCGGACTCCGGATTCTGGCGCCAGTTGTCTCGCATCTCTGGAGGAATGTGACCAAGAGTAACCAGTTTGTCGACGATCGCCTCCCGCAGCGTCTGCTGGACGTCACCGTACGGTTCGCCCCAGGGGCTATCGGGAAAACCACTCTGAAGAAAAAACTGCGAGAGCTCGTCTAGGAGGTCTTCAAGATTCAAACTGTCTAGAAGCGAACCCGCCCACTTCTTATATGTTGTGGTAGCCATGGCTAGTTCAACGGCTTCTTGGAACGACTTCGTTCGAGGGTATAGTCGCGATAGAGTTCCTGAGTCGGCGCCTTGCGTTCAATGCTAACGAAGCCGCGCTCCTCGGACCGCCCGATCTTATCGCTCGCATACAGACCTTCCAGAATGAATTCCGCTTCGGCAAGCCGCGCGGTCTCGGGGGCAACGGGTGTGCGATCCAATAACGTCGGGACCCGCCCCAGCTGAACAAGGACTGCTTTTATAGAGTCCGTTTCCGATAGACGGATGCTTCCGCCCATCTCAAAGAATTCAATCACGCTCTTGAAATCCACTGTGGGATAAACCTGGCGGAACGCCATTAGTACGGCCTGCTTGATTAAATCACGAGCTATGGTTTCGGCGCCCTTAAGCTCTCCCTCATATTCGAGCTCAATCTTTCCTGTGATCGCCGGAATCGCCGCATAGACATCGACGATGCGCGCAACTGCCGTCGAGTCTCCCGACAATATCGCCCGGCGCTCGGCGTTGCTAACAACATTTTCCAGGCAGGAGATGGGAAGCCGCTGGCTCACGCCGGATCGCTTGTCAATTCTCTGGTCGACCCGGGCTCGAAATGCAATTCCTTCAACGATCTGTTTGACAAAGTCGGGAATGGCGACTTCATGGCCGCGACGGGTCCATGCTTCCTGCTCCGTAATTTCAACACCCAGCTCCAGGCTGACCGGATAGTGAGTCTTAATTTCCGAACCGATTCGGTCTTTGAGGGGAGTGACGATTTTGCCGCGAGCCGTATAGTCCTCCGGGTTTGCAGAAAACACCAAAACCACATCCAGAGGAAGCCGGACAGGGTATCCCTTAATCTGGACATCGCCCTCCTGCATGATGTTGAACAAACCTACCTGGATCTTGCCTGCGAGGTCCGGGAGCTCATTGATCGCAAAAATCCCCCGGTTCGCTCGCGGTAACAAGCCGTAATGGATGGAAAGTTCGCTGCCCAGGGCATGACCGCCCTTTGCGGCTTTGATTGGATCGATATCGCCGATGATATCCGCAATCGTCACGTCCGGGGTCGCAAGCTTTTCGACATAGCGTTCGTCTCGACCCCGCCAAACAATTGGCGTTGCGCTCCCTTTTTCCTCAACGAGATTTTTGCATTGGCGGCATATAGGAGCCAGCGGGTTATCGCTAATCTCGCACCCTGCGATGGCGGGAATTGTCTCGTCGAGAAAGTCGGTCAAACCCCGCAAGATGCGGGACTTCGCCTGTCCACGAAGTCCGAGGAGGATCATGTTGTGTCGAGAAAGGATCGCGTTGATTACTTGAGGGGTTACTGTGTCCCCATATCCCTTGATTCCGCTGAAGATCGTTTCGTTTCGCCGCAACTTCCGAACGAGATTCTCGCGCATCTCGTCTTTGATAGTGCGATTTCGGTAGGAATCACTGCCCAACGGACTCGACAACAATTCGCCTAACGTGGATGGCTGCTTCATCGTTTACCATGCCCCTGCGACAACTTTGATATGATCTTGAATCATACACTATGCGGTATCTGGTCCTCAGCGACATCCACTCAAATATCCAGGCGCTCGAAGCCAGCATCAAGAAAGCTCAGTCGGTGGGGTATGACCGGGCGCTTTGCTGCGGAGATCTCGTGGGTTATGGCCCAAATCCGGCCGAAGTAATCGATACTCTCGAAGAACTGAAAACGACTTCCATCCGGGGAAATCATGACCGCGTTATTTCAGGACTCGACGATCCTGTGCACTTTAATACGGCCGCACGCAAGGCCGTTGACTGGACTCGTGAACATCTCGACGCGTCCTATTTGCAGCGTCTTGCAGACCTCCGGGTTGGTCCACTTGAGATTACGCAAACGGCCCGGTTGGTTCACGGCAGTGCCAGGGATGAAGACGAATATGTGGTCACCCAACACGATGCCGTAGTGAATCTGGCGAACTCGAGCCCCTCCATTACATTTTTCGGTCACACGCACGAGCCCGGAGTATTTACCAGGACGGTGCGCTGGATGCCTTCCTATGAGGCCGACGGCGTGGCACGCCTTCATATTCCAGGGGACAAAGTCCTGGTGAATCCAGGTTCGGTCGGTCAGCCGCGCGATGGGGACGCCCGTGCGAGTTTCCTGATTTGGGATGAGACTCAGGCGGTCCTCGAGTTCTATCGAGTAGAGTACGCTCTGGAAACTACTCAGGCTCACATGCGCAGTGCCCAGTTGCCCGAGTTTCTCATCACGCGGCTGGCCTTCGGCCGATAGCCAGTTTCGCTGGACGAATCAGTATCCGATTCGAACGATCTCCGTGTCGGGAACATGGTAATTCCAGGCGCGTGGGGGGTTTTCAAAAGGAATATTGAATATGTATTCGGCGCCCGATTGAAGAGGCGACTGCCTGGGTTCAAATGCCGGATGATTTTCCTGCTGAATCACCTGCTTTTGAGCATCGCGAAAGGTAAATTTCACGTCGACCAGACGAATCGGTGAATTGGAAATATTTCGGAGCGTGGCCTTGACCGTATAAATCTTGTGGCCAAGGTAGTTGGTGCTGGTCAGAATGTTGAGGTGTGTGAGCTCCATCAACTTCGACACTTCAGCAGGGTCCGTCACTTCCGTAAGTCCTGGCGGAACACCGGGTGTATTACGAGGCGATAGACTCCAGGCTACAACAACTCCGATCACTGCGACGACCGCAAAGCCGATACCGATGGTGACCGGTCGTTTGATATCGGCTTCCATTTCATTCTCCGCTCAACGTCATGCTGCGAATCTTGAGCGTAGGAGCCGCAACCGAGCCAATGAAAGCGATGTCGTTCCCAACCATCTCTATGTTCCGAAGCATTTCTCGAAGATTGCCCGCAATTGTAACTTCCTGAACTGCGTACGCAAGCTTTCCGTCTTCAATCCACAGGCCCGTCACGCCGCGAGAGTAATCGCCATTGACTGTATTGACCCCGAATCCAATTAACTCGACAACGTACAATCCAGATTTGACTGATGCAATGATGGCATCTGGGGATTCCTGTCCCGGCTTCAGATAAAAGTTCGTGGGACCAACACTGATGTTGCCTCCACCGGTCCGACTGCCGTTTCCTGTGGGGCGAGCACCTAATTTCCGGCCGGTGTAAGCGCTATGCAAATAGCTTCGCAGAATCCCATTCTCCACAACCGGAGTAAGGCGTGTTGCGACTCCCTCATCATCAAAGGGACTTGAACCCAAGCCCCCGATCAGGCGGGCATCGTCGACGATCGTAACGCTTTCGCTGGCAACCTGTTCACCAGTCTGGCCGACGAGAAAAGAGCGCTTGCGATAGATTGCATCGCCGGAAACCGCGTCGAAGACGTGCTTCACCAGCGTTCGTGCGACCAGCGGATCAAAGACAATCGGAACCTCGCACGTCTTTACCTTTTGCGCTCCCAGACGACGCAGGGCGCGTTGTGCGGCGTGGCGGCCGATATCTTCCGGAGAGTCCAGTTTGTCCCGATAGCGGGTTACCGAGAACCAATAATCCTGCTGCATGGAGCCGTTTGACTCAGCAATCGGAACTGAGACGAGGGACCCGGCTGTCGCTTCGTAACCACCAACAAACCCGACAGTGTTCGCAAGCACTGTCTCAGATCGCTCGAATTCAAAGGAAGCGCCTTCAGAGTTCGTAATGCGGGAATCGGCCTGAAAAGCGGCGGCCTCCGCACGCCTCGCCAGATCGATGCGCTGATCAGGCGAGAGACTACTCCAGGTCGGATCTGACAGCCGAAGATCGGGAACTTCGGCGGGATACGCATCTTCGTCGGGAAGACCCCCACTTTCATCTGCCGATGTGAGATGCGCCATTTCAACGGTCTCATCGACGAGTTGATCGACGCGGCTGGGAGAAAGGTCCGACGTCTGCGACGTTGCTGTTCTATTACCGAGGAATACTCTCAGGCGGAGATTCTGAGAGACGGCTTCTTTGAGCTTCTCGACCTCTCCTCTTCGGACCGTAACGCCAAATGTTTCATCCTCACGAAGGAATGCATCCGCCGCTGATGCCCCTTTCTCTTTCGCCCGGTCGACGACGCGGCGAGCGATCTCCTTCAGGGCAGAGATCATTTACGCGTGCCACCCACAGTGATTTGATCGATTTTTATTGTTGGGAGGCCAACGCCCACCGGAATCATTTGGCCATCTTTCGAGCAAATCCCGATGCCCTGGTCGAGTTGAAGATCGTTTGCCACCATCGTGACCTTCTTGAGAACTGTGGGGCCGTCCCCAATGAGACTTGCACCTTTGACGGGCGCCGTCACTTTGCCATCTTCGATTAAATAGGCTTCACTCGCGGTAAATACAAATTTCCCGCTAGTGATATCTACCTGGCCGCCGCCAAAATGAGTGGCATAAAGGCCGCGCTTGACGGATCGGATCACTTCTTCGCGGGTCGACTGACCGGCCATCATAAAGGTATTCGTCATTCTCGGTAACGGGATGTGATCGTAACCTTGTCGCCTACCGTTACCTGTTGCGGGAACTCCCATCAGTTTTGAGCTGAGTCGGTCTTGCAGGTATCCCTTCAAAACACCGTTCTCGATCAGTACCGTCCGGTTTGTAGGATTGCCTTCGTCATCCACATTCAGCGAGCCCCGACGGAATGGGATTGTTCCGTCGTCTACGACGGTGCACAGCTCGGAAGCGACTTTTTGGCCGACAAGGCCTGAAAACGCCGATGTCCTCTTACGATTGAAATCTGCTTCCAGACCGTGCCCGATCGCTTCATGCAGCAGGATGCCAGGCCAACCCGGGCCGAGAACCACTTCCATCGGGCCTGCCGGCGCTTCTTGTGCGCCGAGCAGCAGAACCGCCTGGCGCGCGGCTTCGCGCGCAAGCGCCCGGGGATCTAAAGCTTCCCGGAAGATCTCGAGAGTTCGCCGACCTCCCCCGCCCTGAAGCCCATATTGCCGATTCCCATTCTCCTCCGCGATGCACGTAATGCTAAAACGAACCATGGGCTGAACATCCCAAACATAGCGCCCCTCAGATGACGCCAGTAGCGTGTGCCGAGTCTCATCGACAAATGAAGCTTGAACCTGACGGATTCTTGCATCATAGGACCGGGCCGCAGCGTCGGCCTGCTCCAGCAGAGCAATCTTTTCGCGTATCTCGAGTTCTGCAGGCATTAAGGTAATCGGATAAAGATTGTGCCCATGGTCGGTAGGAGTAGAGAGTCCGACACTACCACCGGCGCTGGACGAGGCAATAAATGCGGCGGTACGCGCAGCCTTTAGGATGCTTTCGCGATCCAGATTCTCCGAGTACGCGTAGCCTGTCTTCTCGCCCGACAGAACCCGGATTCCAACACCAAGATTGACCGCTTTCGTAGCAGTCTTGATGAGCTGTTCTTCCAGGCCGATAGAATGATTGATCCGCAATTCGAAGAAGAGATCGGCATAATCGCCGCCGCGCTCCAAAGCCGCCGAGAGATAGCTCTCGATGTCCTGTATCGTAACGCCGTAACTTTCTAGAAAAACCGACCTGCCCGGTAAATTCACCGTTTCTCCATTGGACCGGACACGGTTAGCGAATAATTTTCAGTATCGAGATACCGGCCCGCCACTCGTGCAATATCCTCTGCTGTGGTCGACTTGATGAGGGCTGGATACTTCTGGCCGTAGTCAAATCCGAGATCATAAATGCGGGCTTGAATTAGAAAGCGGGCTATCTGGGCACTGGATTCGAAGGCAAAAACGAAGCTGCCGGTCAGAAAGTCCTTGGCGTCCTGTAGCTCTTCTCTCGAGACGGGCTCGTCGACAATACGGCGGATCTCATTCAAAAGGCCTTCCGTAGCAAGTTTTGTGTTTTCTGGAGCCGTTGCGATGTAGGCAACGAACCGTCCAGGATCGATACCGGCTGTTGTCGTAATGCTGGCGAAGGTGGTGTATGCGAGCCCCAATTCATCCCTTAGACGCTGTGGGATTCTTGCCGTAAACCCGGCGCCACCGCCCAGAATGGTATCGAGCACTTGAAGCGGATAAAAGTCAGGATTGGTCCGCTCAATGCCGAGATGCCCGAGATAGATGTTGGACTGCTGTGCCGCCATTGGAATGAATTTCTCGCGGCGGTCTTTCTGGCGGACAGGTTTGGGAATCGCCGACAACCTAACAGGCCGGTTGTTCCATTCACCGAATCGTTTCTCGATACGAGCCAGTATTTCGTCGATCTTAAAATCGCCGACAACCGACAGAATGGCATTGTTGGGCGCAAAGAATTGCCCGTGAAACTGCACTAAGTCATCCCGAGTAATGCGCTCTATTGTCTCCGGATATCCTTGCGCTGGTCGATGCAGCGGGTGAGTATCGTAAATGAGCTCATTCAAAGCCCAACCTGCGACAACCTGCGGTCGGTCTTTCGCGCTTGCGATTTCAGCAAGTGTCCGCGACTTTTCCTTGGACACATAATCCTCGGGAAAGATCGGATTGATCAACAGGTCCGCGACAAGTTCCAGCCCGAGATCCACATCCTGCTTCAAGACCGTGGCAGCAGCCACAACTCGTTCGAAGGAAGCATCCGTCTCCAAATGGCCACCCGTCGCTTCGATAGCAGCAGCAATATCGAAGGAGGAGCGAGTCGTTGTTCCCTCGTCCAGAAGATTGCTTGCCATGATTGCCAGCCCCGCTTTACTTTCCGGCTCGTACCGCGCGCCGGTCAGTACAGTGGCATTGATGGCAATAGCGGGAATGGCGGGGTTCTCAACCAACAACACCTGAAGGCCGTTATCCAGAGTGCGGCTGTGCACGTCAAACGAGCGCGAAATCTCAGCCTCAGGCGTCTTCATAGTCGCCTTCTTCCGCATCATCATTAGCGGATCCGTCGGGGATCAAGTATCCAACTGTGCGGTTAGCAGCTGTCAGATACTTGGAACAAACACTGGCAACATCCTCGGGGGCGATAGAACTTATCTTGTCCAAATACGTCTCAATGTAAGAAAGACCGTACAAGGCCTCCACCTGCCCCAACAGCATCGCCTGGTCCACCGCTCGTTCGCGCGAAAGAATGAAGTGGGCTTGCACGAGGTGCTTTGAACGATCCAGTTCTTGCGTTGTCGCACCCTCGTTGACAATCCGATCCAGTTCCTCGTGGATGCTCGCTTCGATTTCTTCGGCAGTATGATCGCCTCGCGCCTCAGCGCGAATGTGAAACAGCGTCGGATCCTTCGATTCGGCATACTCAGCGGAAGCGAAGGTGACACTCTGCTCCCGCTCAACCAAACGCTGGTACAATCGCGACGTTTTGCCTTCCGTAAGAACCAGATTCAGCACCTGAAGAGCATAGCTATCCGGATGCGCGATCTCCGGCGCATGATAGGCGAGGCCGAGGCGCGGGACCTTGGACCGCCACTGAACCTGCAACCGCTTTTCCCCTCTTTGCGATGGCTCGATTGCCGAGACGTCGGGCGCAGTAGGGCGTTTGGGAATCGTCGAGAATTTCTCGGATACTTTGTCGACGATGCGGTCCGTCTCAAAATCGCCTGCGAGAACGAGGACAGCGTTGCCGGGGTGATAGTGTCTCCGGTAATACTCCTGTTGTTCGACGCTCGTTGCGCGTTCTACGTCGTGAAGCCAGCCGATAACGGGATTGCGATAGGGATGAACCTTGTATGCCGCGGCATCCAGCTCCTGAAGCAGAAGCCCCCATGGGGAATCCAGGCCCATCCGCAATTCCTCAATAACAACCTTTTTCTCAGCTTCAAACTCTTCGGGAGCGAAAACGCAATTCACCATGCGATCCGCCTCGATATCGAGCGCGATCTCCCAGCGGTCCGAAGCGAAGTTGAAGTAGTAGGCGGTAAAGTCGTGGGAAGTGAATGCGTTGTTGTTGCCGCCATTTTTGAGGGTCAGCAGATCTATCGCGCCCTTCTTGAAGCGGTCCGTACCCTTGAACAGCATGTGCTCAAGGAAGTGTGACTTACCCGTTTGCCCGAGTTCTTCATTTCGTGAGCCGACCCGATACCAGATCATGGCGGTCACAATCGGCGAAGTGTGGAGTTCGCGGGTCAGGACAGTTAGTCCATTATCGAGAACCGTTCGGCGGACAACTTCCCCCGAAAATGTCGAAGAGTCAACGCGTACTGACATGATTTAAGATACCGTCGCGGTTAGTGGGGCCGGGAAATCCAACCTTTCTGCAAGCTACCACACCGTTATTAGGGATGTCACTGATGATCTCTCTGGCACCGCTCGAAGTCGAACAACGTCTGGCTTCTCTGGGTATTACATGCCGCTTCACCCCGGAAGAACATACCGCGTATGCTACGACACCTGTCGTGAGTCGGAGCGAACGCGTTTTCGGGTTCCCTACACCGGCGCAGAATACGTCGTTAACACTAAGTAATATAAAGGGTTGTGTCGGAACAGACCCCCGCCACCAGCCATCTTTTTTTGAGCATCCCTGGTATCACGCCGAAGAATTCATGAGGAACCCATGCCCAGCGGGATGGCATTGCCTGACAATGGACCCGATCCCGGAATCGGTCCAGCAGCCGCTTGACTATCTTCGTAGTTCAGCCGATAGACGACTGGAAATACCTCAAGCAGTTGAAGTTGTGTTGATGCTGTTCCTGCACTACGTGGGAAGCGGAGAGCAGCTGTTATTACGGAAGCACAGCTGGTGTAGTGATTTAGCCTCGATGAGCCGCTCCGTCACTGTCGGGGCTTTTGGGCGCAATGGGGTCTTTGTGAGCGGGCATCCTCCAAACTTCTCGAGCCAGGGATTGGGAGTCTGCGCGAGGATCGCTACACGCTAAACCAAAGTGAGAGTACTAGACCGAGTGCCTCTTTTGTGCGACTTGAATCCTGATGAGAGCGCGCTGCAACGCAATGCGCGCGCGATCATAATCGACGTCTTCGCCGCCCCTGGTAAGGCGCTGTTCGGCACGCTCTTTTGCCTTCATCGCTCGCTCGACGTCGATTTCACTCGCGCGCTCCGCCGTTTCAGCGAGCACTCTCACATGATCCGGAAGTACTTCCGCAAAACCCCAGGCTACAGATAGCGAGGTCCAGTTGTTTCCTTTTCGGTAGCCAAGTTCACCGACTTTCAGCTCCGTAAACAAGGGAGCATGGCCTGGCAGGACTCCCAGATACCCTTCGGCCCCCGGAATTTCAATTTCGTCGACCTGTTCGCTGACGAGTGAGCGTTCAGGGGTAACGATTGTTAGATTGATCATGCCTTCATCTTCTGGGCTTGCTCTAAGACCTCATCGATTGTTCCCACCATGTAGAACGCCTGCTCGGGAATGTCGTCGTGTTTGCCTTCGACAATCTCTTTGAATCCCTTGATTGTGTCTTGGACCTTGACATAGCGACCGGGTTTGCCGGTGAACTGTTCGGCTACGAAGAAGGGCTGCGAGAGGAATCTCTGGATTTTCCGCGCGCGGGCCACAACCAGCTTGTCGTCTTCGGAAAGTTCGTCGATACCGAGAATCGCGATAATATCCTGCAAGTCCTTGTACTTCTGCAGGACAACCTTCACTGAACGTGCCACGTTGTAATGCTCAGCGCCGACGATGCGCGGATCCAGAATGCGCGATGTGGAAGCCAGTGGATCTACAGCGGGATAGATACCCAGTTCTACGATTTGGCGAGAGAGATTGGTAGTCGCATCGAGGTGCGCGAAGGCTGTAGCCGGGGCAGGATCGGTGTAATCATCCGCGGGCACATAGATTGCCTGCACGGAAGTGATCGATCCCTTGGTTGTAGAAGTAATGCGTTCCTGAAGCTCGCCCATTTCCGTCGCGAGCGTCGGCTGGTAGCCCACTGCGGAAGGCATTCGGCCTAGAAGTGCCGACACTTCTGAGCCCGCTTGAGTAAATCGGAAAATATTGTCGATGAACAGCAGCACGTCCTGACCCTCTTCGTCGCGGAAGTACTCGGCCGTAGTCAATCCGGTCAGGGCGACACGCAGCCGGGCTCCGGGCGGCTCGGTCATTTGCCCGTAGATCAACGCTGCCTTGTTGATGACGCCGGACTCCTTCATTTCGAGCCAGAGATCATTCCCTTCACGCGTGCGTTCGCCTACACCGGCAAACACAGAAATTCCGCCGTGTTTGGTGGCGATATTGTTGATCAGTTCCTGAATGACAACGGTCTTGCCGACACCCGCTCCACCGAACAACCCGATTTTGCCGCCACGCAAATAGGGCTCGATGAGATCGATGACCTTGATGCCCGTTTCGAACATTTCCAGCTGGGTGTTCTGCTCAGTGAAGGCTGGGGCCAGCTTGTGAATCGGGTCACGACGCTTGGATTCGATGGGGCCCATTTGATCGACCGGTTCCCCGATGACATTCATCACACGTCCAAGCGCACCCGCGCCAACTGGAATCGTAATAGGACCGCCCATGTCGGTTGCCGGCATCCCGCGAACCATGCCGTCTGTTGGCTGCATTGAAATGCATCGCACGCGGCCTTCGCCGAGATGCTGCTGAACTTCTGCAATAACACTCAGAGGCGTTGGAACATTGAAGCCTTCACTCGTGATGTGAATGGCTGTGTGAATTTCCGGCTGCTTGCCTTCCGCAAACTCCACGTCCACTGCGGGACCGATTACTTGCGATACTTTTCCGACATTCGACATTTATTGAGCTCCTGCACCACTGACAACTTCGATGATTTCTCGCGTGATCGCCGCCTGGCGAATGCGATTCATGTTTAGAGTTAAAGATTCAATCATATCGCCAGCGTTGCGGCTGGCCGTATCCATTGCCGCCATTCGCGCGCCGTGCTCGGCTGCTGCGGATTCGAGCAATGCACGGTAGACTTCAATCTCCACGTAGCGCGGCAGAAGGCGGTTCAGAATTTCCTGCGGTGACTGTTCGAAAATGTAATCAACGCCGGAAGGCGCTTCGGTCAAATCCGCACCACGAAGCGGTAACAGCCTTTCTACAACAATGCGCTGCTGGATGGCCGACTTGAACTCGTTATACGTAATGTAGACGGCATCCGTTTCCGCGGTGGAGTACTTCTCAATCAGCTGCTGAGCGATGTCTTTCGCGTGGGCAACATCGAGCTTTGAAAAGAAGTTCATATATTCGCCGGCGATATTCGCATGGCGGCGGCGAAAAAAATCCCGCCCCTTCCTGCCTGCGGTGAACAGCTGAACTTGTGCATCCTGATGCTGACGAACAAAGCCTTGTGCCGCTTTTGTAAGGTTTGAGTTAAAACCTCCACACAACCCGCGATCCGCAGTCACAACAAGCAAGAGCAAGCGGTTTTCCGGGCGCACCTCGAGAAGAGGATGCTCGATGTTCTCGATGCGCCCTGCGAGATTAGCCAAAACATGGCGTAGTTGATTGGCATATGGCCGCGCGCTGACAACACGTTCCTGTGCGCGGCGCAACTTCGCGGCAGAAACAGTCTTCATCGCCTTGGTGAGTTGCTGCGTATTCTTCACCGACCGAATACGTCGACGAATGTCCAGAAGGCTGGGCATATCAGGCGGCGCGCCCCTTTTCGGCTTTGAACGTTGCTTTGGCTTCCTTCAGCACGGCTGCGAGCTGGCTCTTGATTTCATCATCAAGCGCTTTCTTCTCACGGATCTTCGCAAGAAGTGCTGCATGGCTTGTGTCGAGGAATCGGTAAAATGATTGTTCAAACGCGCGGCACTCTGATACTTCGAGATCGTCAAGCAATCCATTCGTGCCTGCGTAAATGATAGCAACCTGCTTTTCTACCGGAAGCGGTGCATACTGATCTTGCTTCAGGATTTCAGTCAATCTCTGACCGCGCGAGAGTTGCGCCTGAGTGACCTTATCGAGGTCGGAACCAAACTGCGCGAACGCGGCGAGTTCGCGAAACTGTGCCAAGTCCAGGCGCAGAGACCCCGCGACCTGACGCATTGCCTTAATCTGCGCATTACCACCGACGCGCGATACGGAAATGCCGACGTTCACCGCGGGCCGAATGCCGGAGTTGAACAAGTCGCCTTCAAGAAATATCTGGCCATCCGTAATGGAAATGACGTTTGTGGGAATGTATGCCGAAACGTCGCCCGCCTGAGTCTCAATGATCGGCAATGCCGTCAAGGAGCCTCCACCCAGCTTGTCGCTTACCTTTGCTGCGCGCTCGAGAAGACGGGAATGGAGATAAAACACGTCGCCAGGATAAGCCTCGCGGCCTGGCGGACGTCTCAGCAACAGCGAGATCTCGCGATAGGCCGCTGCATGCTTCGAGAGATCGTCATAAATCAGAAGGGCGTGGCGGCCCGAATCCCGGAAATACTCCCCGATCGCGCATCCCGAATAGGGCGCAAGATATTGCATCGGCGCGGGCTCACTGGCACTGGCAGATACGACTATCGTGTAATCCATGGCGCCGTACTCTTGCAGTGTCTTGACAACCTGCGCCACCGTTGATCGCTTTTGACCAATCGCCACATACACACAGATGACGTTCTGGCCTTTCTGATTGATGATCGTGTCGATCGCTACTGCGGTTTTACCGGTCTGTCGATCCCCGATGATCAGTTCGCGTTGGCCTCGGCCAATCGGAATCATCGAGTCGATCGCCTTGATTCCAGTCTGTAACGGTTCCTTTACCGGTTGACGGTCTACCACTCCCGGAGCGAGACGCTCTACAGGGAACGACTTGTCGGCAACAATCGGGCCGCGGCCATCCACCGGCTGAGCAAGTGTGTTTACGACTCGGCCGATCATTCCCTCGCCTACCGGAACTTCCATGATTCGGCCGGTACGTTTAACCTGATCGCCTTCGCGAATTTCTGTGTACTCACCAAGCAGAACGACGCCGACCTGGCTCTCTTCCAGGTTCAGCGCGAGGCCCATAACCTCGTGGGGAAACGCGAGGAGCTCGCCCGCCATTACGCGCTCCAAACCATGAACGCGAGCGATGCCATCACCGACGGAAATTACGGTACCGATTTCGCTCACATCGATTCCGGCGCGATAACCATCAATCTGCTCGCGGATAATCTTGCTGATCTCGTCTGCTTTGATCTCCATGCTGTTTTTCAAATCTCCATCAATCTTGAGTGAGGTTATTCCTGAATGTGTTTAGTTGCTGGCGGATCGATCCATCGTAAATTGTGCTGCCAACCTGCGCTACAAGGCCGCCAATGAGCGCTGGGTCGACAGAGACTTCCATACGGACTTTCTTGCCTGTCAGCGCCTGTAGACGAGCAGCAACTTCATCGCGCTGCTGGGAGTTCAGTTCGAGGGCCGAGGTGATCCGAGCCCGAACTACGCCGAGCTTCTCGTCAAGCAATGCCTCGTACGTCGAAGCGATTTCGTCCAGTAAGTCCAGCCGGTTTCGGTCGATCAGCAGGTCGAGAAAATTTCTAATTGGAACATCCAGAGCTAGCGTGTCGCCGAGCCTTTTTAAGAGATCCTTGCGTCTCTCCGCTGAAACGGTTGGATTCTCCAAAAAGGTTCGAGCGTCCTGTTGCTGTGCCAACACAGAATTAAATTGCAGCAACTGCTCACGGCCTGCTTCTGCTTTCGCGGGGTAGAGGACGTCCAGCAGCGCCTTGGCGTAACGGCTTGCGGCTACAGACATTGAAACTCCTTAAACTCGGCGCAGGAACGCCTCGGCAAACGAGGAAAAGTAGCATCCGCGTTATGGAGTGTCAACGGGGAGTTTCGAGGTTTCAACGGGCCATACAGGCCCGTTGAATTATCGACCACCTGAGAGGCTTGCGGGGAGCGCGGCCATCCTTTGCAGATATTACAAATATTACTGAATTAAACTCTCCGCACCTTTTCCGGAACGCTCCGGATCCGTCTGGCTTTCAGGTGTTTCTTGAAGCACAGCACCAACCTTGTGGCTATGGCCTTCGAAGGTTGCCCCTGCCTGGATAATCAGTACAGCAGAATGGACATCTCCGCGGAGTACTCCGGTCGATAGGATTTCGGCTTGGCGCTCTACTGCGACATTGCCGTACACCTGGCCGCGAATCTCGATATCACCAACCTTGATGTCGGCATGAACAACTGCTCCCTCGCCGACGATTAGACGATCCTTACTTAGAATCGATCCATGAAAGGCTCCATCGATTCGAAGCGTATTCGTGAACTGCAACTCGCCCGTAACTTCCGTACCGTTATCCAGGAAGCCACCAACCATATCCTCAGACTTGCGCCAAAGAGTCATACACCCTTTCTAGAACCGCGTCCTCATCAAACCCTCGTAGAGCCTGTGCATCTCTTCCGTTGAGAAAAAGTGCAGCTCGATACGGCCTTTTCCGCGGCTCTCCTGAATTGTTACCTTGGTGCCGAGCGCCTGCTCCAGCGCATGAATTGCTGCCTTCACGTTAGGATCGACAACTTCCGTCGCGCTATCGGACGCATCGGCGGCACCATTCTTCCCATAGCGGGACACTAACATCTCGGCCTGACGTACGGAATAGCTGCCCTGGATTATTTTGCGGGCGGCATCCAGGATCGAACCAAGGTCTGAAAGAGACAGAAGGGCCTTGGCGTGCCCCGTCGTGAGGCGATCCTCTCCTATCCACTGCTGGACCTCCGCGGGCAATCGCAAGAGACGAAGCATGTTAGTAACCGTCACTCGGCTTTTGCCGACCCGACGCGCGACCTCCTCCTGCGTAAGCCCGTACTCCACGATTAATTTCTCGTAAGCCTGGGCTTCTTCTATCGGATTGAGATCCTCGCGCTGAAGATTCTCAATGAGAGCAATTTCGAGAGAGGAATCCTCGCCCGGGTCACGGACCAAAGCAGGCAGCCGCACCAGGCCCGCCCGCTGCGCCGCTCGCCAACGCCGCTCGCCGGCAACCAATTCATAGAAGTTATCCGGTAGCGCCCGCACAACGACCGGCTGAATTAGCCCATGTGCGCGAATGGAATCCGCAAGTTCGTTGAGAGAGTCCTCATTGAAGTGCTTTCGGGGCTGCTGCGTGTTGGGAACAATCCGATCGATGTCGATTTCTCGTAACTGCTCCGAGTCGATGGTTTCAGTTGTTGGTGTCCCCAGCAGGGCGCTCAGGCCCCGGCCCAATGCTTTTCTCTGTGCCATGGATGATCTCCTTTGCGAGGCGTATGTACGCTTCTGCTCCCTTGGATTTGATGTCGTATAACAGGATGGGCTGCCCGTGACTGGGAGCTTCACCCAGCCGGATATTGCGAGGTATGACGGACGAGAGAACCTTGTCCCCAAAGAACGCCTTTAGGTCCGCCATGACTTGATTGGAAAGATTTGTTCGCTCATCAAACATCGTCAGAAGAACACCCTCGATCTCCAGTCGAGGATTTGCCGCCCGACGGATCTCGTTGATGGTCTCCATCAACTCCGACACGCCTTCCAACGCAAAGTATTCGCATTGGATCGGAATCAAGACCCGGTCCGCCGCAATTAGGGCGTTTACGGTCAGGATGTCGAGAGATGGAGGACAGTCGATGAGAATAAATTGAAACTGGCCACGGATCGGCGCGAGCGCGGTCAGGAGCCGCTGGTGGCGATTCGCTTCCTGAGAAAGCTCCATTGTCGCACCAACCAGCTCTCGACTCGCCGGCGCCAATTCCAACGCCTCAAGCTCAGTTTGATGAATGACTGCACTGAGCGGCTGGCCTTGGACCAGGACGTGGTAGGTCGACTTTGAATAAGTGCCCCGCCGTAGACCCAGGCCGGACGAGGCGTTGGACTGAGGGTCCAAATCGATAAGCAGCGTTCGCATGTCCGCGGATGCCAAAGACGCTGCGAGATTGATGGCGGTTGTAGTCTTACCAACTCCGCCCTTTTGGTTCGAAATCGCGATGATCCTTGCCATGATGTTTCACGTGGAACGTTGTCCGTGCATTTGTTCCACGTGGAACAATTCTCGGAGAGGATCGGTCAGAACTGGTCCAATTGAAGAACCTGAACCACGGTTTTGCTCTCGGGAACGCTGAGCCTTGATGCCCCGGGCAGGAAATCATCTCCGGAAGTAATCCATACTACGTGCGTCGTTGGAGAAAATAGACGCTTCAGTGCCTGAAGCAGGGCGGCGACCGGCTTTACGCCTTGAAATGTGATCCAGTCAGAACGTGGCGGGGCCGTCATGTCTTCCACACGAAGACGGTGTACCACGATGTTCTCGTCGGCGAGGAGGGAAGCCACATGACGCAGAAACGCCGCCCGTTTCACTCGAGCCTCAACGAGATCCGCCTGACGTAGTCCCTGTCCCAGGTACAACGGAATGCCCGGACTTCCGTTTCCAGAGCCGAGGTCCAGTAGCGTCCCCGACATCTGTAGTTGTCGGCCGATCCAGCAGGGTTCCACGATTAGCCGCCGTACGAGATCTTGCCCCGTCAGCGAGGTGAGATTCATCCGCCGGTTCCATCGCTGCAACTCCTGAATATAAATATCGAGTTTCACCTGTATTTCGGGCGAAAGTTGGAGGCCCAACCGTGAAAGCTCCTCGCCTAGCAGCGCGGCCAATTCGGTTTATGCAACGCTTTCAGGGTGCCCTGAAATCCGACGCATCTCTATATGAAATAAGAGGATAGAAAGTGCCGCAGGCGTGACTCCGGGTATCCTGCTTGCCTGCGCGATCGACAAAGGTCGGATTTTGCCTAGCTTCTCGATAATTTCTCGAGAGAGCCCGGGGATCCCGGTATATTCGAAATCAGGAGGAATACGTCTCGCTTCGGCCTTGCGTAACTTTTCAACTTCTCGCTCCTGCTGCCGAAGGTACCCCTCATATTTGATTGCCGTCTCTATGGAAATCAACTCTTCGCGACGGATGACCTCCGCGCCAAAATCCAACAACCCGGCGTTCAACAAATCTTCCACATGGATCTCCGGCCTTCGTAGTAGCACAGCAGCGCTGGGTCGGTCTCGAAGCTCCAAGCCGCGAGAAATGAAAAACTGGTGCGACGGTTCGACTTTCGTAACCGAGAGATACGTCCGCAGCCGTTCCATCCGAGATTGACGCATCAAGTACTGGTCCCATTGCTCGTCGCCGACCAGGCCTATGTTCTTAGCCATCGGCGTCAGCCGCTCATCCGCATTGTCGATCCGCAGATTTAACCGAAACTCTGCCCGTGAAGTGAACATGCGATACGGCTCACTTGTTCCCTTCGTCACCAGATCATCAATCATAATGCCGATGTATGCGTCTGACCGGCTCAGCACCAGCGGCGATTCTTCTTTCACCTTCAGCGCCGCGTTTATTCCCGCAAGAAGACCTTGCGCGGCGGCCTCCTCATAGCCCGTTGTCCCGTTGATCTGCCCCGCAAAGAAAAGCCGCTGTGCACGTTTGGTTTCTAGCGATGGATGCAACTCGGTGGGCTGGACGAAGTCATATTCGATTGCATATCCGGGCCGCACCATCTGCGCAGACTCGAGCCCCTTTATGGAGCTCAAAATCTCCCGCTGAACATCAATGGGAAGGCTGGTTGACATTCCATTAACGTAGATCTCATGCGTGTCAATGCCCTCCGGCTCCAAAACGATCTGATGGTGATGCTTATCTGCAAACTTCACCACTTTGTCTTCCAACGAAGGGCAATAGCGAGGACCGATTCCCTGGATCTGCCCGCTGTATAGCGGCGATCGGTGCATATTGCGGCGGATGATGTCGTGGATGACTTCGTCGGTCCGGGTGATGTAGCAGCAGACTGTATTTCGCAATTCGTCCGGTGTTCTCATGGAAAACGGCGTGGGGCGGACGTCTCCTTCCTGTTTCTCAAACATGGAAAAATCTATAGTTCGTCGATCGAGCCGCGGAGGCGTTCCCGTCTTCAGGCGCCCCCAGTCGAATCCGAGCTCCCGGATGCAGTTTGCAAGATTGATTGAGGACGGCTCACCGCTGCGGCCCGCCGTGAACTGCTTTTCACCGATATGAATGAGTCCGTTAAGAAAGGTGCCCGTCGTAAGAACAACGACCGCGGCCGCAACGCGCCGACCGTCCTGCAGTTCGATTCCCGCCGCACGGTTTTGATCGAATAGTAGTTGCGTTACCTCAGCCTGTTTGATGAATAGATTGGGTGTCGCCTCAAGATGGCGACGCATCAGGATTCGGTAGAGAGCCTTATCCTCCTGGGCACGGGGCGACCAAACGGCTGGTCCACGGCTGGTGTTAAGCAGCCGGAACTGAATACCTGCCTGGTCCGCGACAATGCCCATCAAACCGCCGAGAGCGTCAATCTCGCGGACAAGGTGTCCTTTTGCAATGCCACCCACCGCGGGATTGCACGACATCTGAGCGATCAGGTCCGCATTCATGGTGTACAGCGCCGTACTGCATCCCATTCGCGCGGCAGCGTGTGCGGCCTCACAACCCGCGTGGCCGGCTCCGACAACGACTACATCGTAGGACTCATCAAACATCATCATTTGCCTATGCAAAAGGTCGAGAAAATCCTCCCTAGAATATCCTCTGTCGTTGTCTCGCCCGTCAACTCATTCAAGAACGAAAGGCCCTGATAAATGTCCAGCAGCGCCATTTCGTGCGGCGTTCCGTTCCTCAACGCATTTTCGCCTGCAGCTAGCACATCAATTGCGCTTGAAACGGCCTCGTTTTGCCGCGACGTAGTCAGGATGCATTCTCCAAACCCCTGCGCCCGATCACTGCACAAAACACGCGCGATGCTTTCGCGCAAAGTCTCGAGGCCGTCGCCGGTTCGCGCACTAATCCAGATTGGTGTCAGCTGGTGGAGAACCGGGTCCGCCGTCATAGTGATGTCACGCTTGTTCGCCACGATGAGGTGCGGCAAGTCTTTAATTCGTTCATGAATCGCCCGATCTTCCTCGCCGAGGTGCGAGGATCCATCAACGACCAAGAGCACGAGATCTGCCTCAGCCAGCGTTTCTAACGTCCGGCTGACACCGATTCGTTCCACGGGATCCAGGGTTTCGCGAACTCCGGCAGTGTCGAAGAAATGCACCGGAATTCCATTGAGATCCGAAGGCTCCGAAAGGACGTCGCGCGTCGTGCCAGGAATCTCCGTGACGATCGCCCGATCCATTAGAACAAGGCGATTGAACAGACTGGACTTCCCCACATTGGGGCGACCGGCAATTACGATTCGCACCCCAGAAGTCAGCAGCTTCCCGTAGTTGTACGTTCTGCGAAGTTCTTCGAGGGTCGTGCGGATCTGAACCAACTCATCCACGGCCCGACGGGTCTCGAGCAATTCAACGTCATCTTCAGCGAAATCGATGCCCGCCTCCAGGTGCGCGATCAAGTCCACGAGGCGATGCTTCAACGGGGAGAGCCGCTTTGAAACCCCGCCTTCTATTTGCCGTAGTGCAATCCGTGCCTGGCTGTCCGTCTGCGCTTCAATAAACTCCCGAACGGCTTCCGCCTGAATCAAATCCATCTTGCCATGCGCAACGGCGCGGAGGGTGAACTCCCCTGGCATTGCGAGCCTCGCGCCCGACGACTGGATCATTCGGATGATGCGGCTGAGAACGAGTGGGTTTCCGTGGGCGCTGATCTCCAGCACATCTTCGCCTGTGTAAGAGTGCGGACGCTTGTAGAGCACTCCCACTACCTCGTCGACAAACTCTCCATCAGCGCTTTCCCAGCGGCCCACAACGGCCTGCCGGTGATGCAGCCCAGACGAGCCTCGAAAGAACGTGCTGGCTATGGTTTCTGCGGCTGATCCGGATATCCGAACCACCCCTATGGCGCTTCGCCCGGGCGGGGTGGACAATGCGACGATTGTCTCGTCTGAAGAAACTATCTTGTGGAGTCCCTCCCGCACACTTAAGCCGGAGCTGGCTGTCCGTGCGTCGATCGCGGCCCTGCATCATCGCCATCCGCCCAATATTTTCGTATGAACCACTGTTGTCCAATACTGATTACGTTCCCGGTAAGCCAATATAAGGTTAGACCGCTGGCGCTGCGGTACCACAGGAAAAGAACGGTTACCAGGACCGGTGTAAGCAGCATCATCCTCGCCTGGGCCGGATCGGGCGATGTCGGACTCATTTTCATTTGAATAAACATTGCGACGCCCATCAGTATGGGCAGGATGAACAAATGATCCTCGACGGAGAGATCCTTGACCCACAGAATCCATGGGGCGCCACGCAGTTCGATTGCAGCGGACATCATGTTCAGGAACGCGAAGAGCAACGGCATTTGAAGCAACATGGGCAAGCAGCCGCTGAGCTGCTGCTTGTTCATCTCCATTAGTTCCTTCTCTACTTCCGCGCGCCGGGGATCGCCCGCCTTTAACTTCTTGTACTTCTCCTGCAGTTGCTTAAGATGAGGCGCGAGCTTCTGCATTCTCTGCATTGACAGTTGTTGCTTCACTCTAAGCGGAAACAGCACCATGTTGATGAGGATCGTCAGGATGATAATCGCCCACCCGTAGTTTCCGACGAAACCGTGGATCCAGCGAAGCATGATCAACAGCGGCTTTGCGATGATCGCAAATAGATACCAGCCGTAATTGATGACCGCGCCCAGCCGGGGATCAGCACCAACGAGACTCTCTTCTTGCTTCGGACCGATGTAGAGCGTCATCGGCGCCGTGCTGGGGACTGCAACGTAAAGTCCGTACGACGACGCCCCTTTTGTTCCGTCTGCGAGATCCGGCAACTGATATTCCTGCCTGCTGACTTTTATAGGGCCTTCGTTATCTCGCACAAACATAGCCAGGAAGTATTGATCCTCAACACCGACCATAGAGCCCGACACGTCTCGTGGTTCCTTTATTCCCGGAACCGCAATCCGCTGGTACTTACCCGCGGCCTGATAAACCGCCGCCCTCTTCGCAGGCACGTCTGCTATCGATTGATCGCCAATCTCTCCCTGGAGGAGCACGCTATGCGGAACGGCCGTTCCATTCCGCGCGATCTCGGTAGAGATTCGAACCTGATATTTCTCGGGATCAAAATCCATCGTCTTCTGTGCGTATACGCCCGCAGCGCGGTATTCCAGGCTCAGATGGTTACTCTCGAGGGTCGATTGAAATCTCGCTTCCGCTAAGAGCTTGTCGAGAGCGGCGTCGCCGGTGCTGATAGCAAGTGGAAATCCCACCTGGCGTCCCGCCCACGGATCAATTAATTCTGTCGGCTTCCCGGCGGCATCAGGGAATCTCTTAAGACGAAAACTCTTCAGGACGCCGCCGACGTTTGACACCTCGGCGCGAAAAATCGCAGTTTCAATCACTTCAGTCTTCTCAGACGACGCTTCGATCGACTCTCCTTTTGTCGATGCGGACGGCACGGAATTCGTCGCGGGTGTCGGCGGAACAACAGGCGGCTCCACGTTTGTAGCCGGCTTCTCCGGAGGAGGAGGCGTAGGTAGCAAGAACCGCGATGCGTATAAAACCGCAAATGAAAGCAGGAACGCGATGAGTATTCTCTTTTCCATAATTTTGGCGACCGCTAGACGGGATCCCAGCCTCCTCGACTGAACGGATGACAGCGAAGGAGACGCATACAAGCCTTTCCCACCCCACGAAGAACGCCATAACGCCCGATCGCATCACTGGCGTATTCCGAACAGGTAGGCGTGAATCGGCACGCCGGCCGCAACCACGGCGAGATTACCACCTTGTATATCCTAAGGATTCCAAGCACCAGCTTCTGGCAAAGACGTCCGATCATGCAGAAACTCCCAGGACAGACAATAGCTCCATTTTCAAATCGGAAAATTGCCGCTCGGATGCTGAACGGCGCGGGTTCACCACGATGTCGAATCCGCGTGGCAGAAGCGGCCATGCCGCTCGCAGAATCTCCCTGACTCGTCGACGGATCCGATTTCTGGTAACGGCCATTCCTATTTTTCGCGGTGTGGTCAGCCCGACGCGGCTGTGATCGAGTCCGTTGGCGAGCAAGAAGACAGCAAAGGAGCGCGAATCTTTTCGTGCGCCCCTCTTGTAGACCGACTGAAATTCAGCGGAATTCTTGAGCTTGAAAAACCCGCGGCAATTCTTAGTAGTGCTCAACCGAAACGCGCTTGCGTCCCTTGGCGCGCCGAGCTTTCAAAACCAATCGGCCACCCTTCGTTTTCATCCGCGCCCGAAAACCATGCGTCTTGGCTCGATGCCGATTGTTTGGTTGGTACGTTCTCTTTGGCATTTCCTTACTGCTCCCAAAAAGACTTCACTGTAGCATCGCGCCGAGAAGCCCGTCAATTCTGGTGTTCGGCAAAGTCGCTTTTGCCGGTTGAAATGGAAAAATGAAAGTGCTACTTTGTCGCGTCTCCCACGCCGTTTCTGGCAGTTTTTGGATTTCCACAGCACGTGGAAATCTTTGTGGAAATCGTGTCTCTTCACCTAATGGCACTTTCATGGATACCTGGGAAAAAGTACTTAATAAAGTTGAAGAAAACGTCAGCGCGCAAAGTTTCAATACCTGGTTTAAGCCGACTCAATTCGTTCGTCGGGACGGCTCAGCACTTTATATTCGCGTACCCAACTCCTTCTTTAGGGATTGGCTTAATGAACATATCGACGTGGTTCTGAATGCCGCAAAATCGGCGGAAGTTGGTGAAATCAGCGTCGTGTACATGATCGAGGAGTCGTCGGTAAGGCCGGGGCCTCCCTCGCAAGGAAATCTGGACTTTGAATCGGTCGACAACACCCTCAACCCGAAGTACACGTTCGATACGTTTGTTGTCGGCTCTTCTAATCAGTTCGCCCACGCTGCGGCAATTGCCGTAGCGGAACGGCCCTCCAAGGCTTATAACCCCTTATTTATGTATGGCGGTGTTGGATTGGGGAAAACTCACCTGATGCATGCCATTGGTCAGGAGATCAAACGTCGAAATCGAAGCTTGAGACTGACTTATATCTCGACTGAAAAGTTTACCAATGACCTGATCAGCGCAATTCGCTACGACAAACTGCTGAGCTTCCGAGAGCGTTACCGCAATAATGACGTCCTGCTTATTGACGATATTCAGTTCATCGCCGCTAAAGAAAGAACGCAAGAAGAGTTCTTCCACACGTTCAACGCACTTTATGACAATCACAAACAACTCGTCTTCTCTGCCGATTGTCCCCCTCGCGATATCCCAACATTGGAGGAAAGGCTACATTCGAGATTTGAGTGGGGTTTGATCGCAGACATTCAGCCTCCCGACCTGGAAACGAAGATCGCAATCCTCACGAAGAAGGCAGAGCGCCATAACATTTCACTTCCCGATAACGTTTCCCTCTACATCGCCAGTAAAATCAAGTCCAACATCCGGGAACTCGAGGGAGCTTTAGTGCGACTGGTCGCTTATGCATCCCTCCACGAAACGGAAATCACCCTGGCTCTCGCTCAGGACACTCTTAGTGAAATCCTTCACAGCGATGAAAAAGCGATAACCATTGAAATGATTCAAAAGACGATCGCGGATTATTACGGGATGCGCGTTCAGGACTTGAAGTCTCGCAATAACTCCAAGTCCGTAGCAATGCCTCGACAGATCTGTATGTATCTCTGCAAAAAAATAACCAGAATGTCCTTACCTCAAATCGGCCGCGAATTCGGGAATAAACATCACACGACGGTCCTGCACTCGATCAATAAGATCGAGGAGAACCGTCAAGCCGATCGAGAACTCAACCGGTTGTTGCAGACGTTTATCGACTCGTTTAAATAAGTGTTAATTTCCGCTGTGGACCAGATGTGAAAAACGACAGGAATACATTGTTGAACAGGATATTCACAGAAGGGTATTCTCTGGCTTCACAGGATTGGATCGTGGTAAGACTTTTCATTCCCGTCAGTTAGAGAGTTACCCACAGAATTCAGAGGAACTACTATTATTAGTTAGTTAACCAGAATGGAATTTACAGTCAGAAAATTTGATCTCTTACAGGAACTAACCTTGATTCAAGGGGTAGTCGAGCGGAAAACCACAATTCCAATTCTGGCGAATGCCCTGTTTCGCGCTTCGGACGGAGAACTTGGAATTCTGGCAACAGATCTTGAAATCGGTCTCCGATCAGTTTGTCCTGTCAAGGTAACGACGGCCGGTTCGATGACACTGCCGGCAAAACGGCTATACGAGATTGTTCGCGCGCTTCCCGACAAGGAAATTAAGTTCAAGAGAGGCGATGCGAACTGGGTAACGGTAACGTGTGGAACAAGTCGGTTCCGAATTGCCGGACTTCCGGAAGAGGATTTTCCAGCAATCGCTGAACCGAAAGCCAAATCGGTCAAGATCGATCCCCCGGTCCTGTCAAAGTTGATTTCGAGAACGATTTTTTCCATCAGCTCAGAAGATTCCAAATACACGCTCAGTGGAGCCCTGATGGTGATTAAACCTGGGGCAATTATTATGGTTGCCACGGATGGGCACCGATTGGCCCATATTGATAAAACAGAGGCATTTGAAGACGTATCTGAAGAGATTCGAGTACTGGTTCCCAAGAAGGCGATGGGGGAGTTGGTAAAGATGATTTCGGACGGCGGGGAGACCGGGAAAATCGACTTCTCGCGGGACGATAATCATCTGTACTTCGATATGGGAAAGCGATTGCTTGTCGCGAGGATGCTTACCGGGCAGTTCCCTAACTTCGAAGCAGTCCTGCCCCGGAACAACGACCGAATTGTCACGCTCGAACGAGATGAGATTGCGGGAGCAATTCGACGCGTCGCCATCCTTTCCGACGAGCGTTCCCGAACCGTAAGAATCTCCCTCGGAAAAGGAATTCTCGAAGTCACCGCCAGTCATTCAGACCTTGGCGAGGCGCACGAAACGCTTGAGGTGAATTACTCCAAGGAAGAGCTTCAAGTAGGCTTCAATTATCAGTATCTGCTTGATTTTCTTACTACAGCGGACGAAAGTCAGGTCAATTTCGAGTTTAAGGATAGTGAGAGTGCTGCGCAGTTGCGAACGGTTTCAGGGACCGAGTACAACTACAGGTATGTTGTCATGCCCATGCGAATCTAGACCCCAACATCTTGTTGGCTTCAGAAGTCATACCCCAAAATTTTTTATACAACACAGCAACTTTCCTGTCTGAAACCGGGCCGGAATTTGCTAAAATCGAGCCTGTCTTCATTCTAGGGGTAGCGGTCGCATTCCCTTTACTTTTCTGGACGTTAGCGACTAACCGGACATTAAAAAAATCATGGCAGAACGAGTTGATTCTGCGGGTCCTGAAAAGACCTCGCAGCCACCCCGCGAGACTACGTACGGCGCGGAGCAAATTAAAGTCTTAGAAGGCCTGGAGGCTGTACGCAAGCGCCCGGCGATGTATATCGGTTCGACCGGCATTGACGGCCTCCATCACCTGGTTTACGAAGTTGTCGACAACTCGATCGATGAGGCGCTCGCCGGCTATTGCACGGAGGTGCATGTCATCATTCATGTCGACGGATCCGTCACAGTTACGGACAACGGACGCGGCATTCCTACCGAGATAATGCCGAAAGAAGGGAAGCCAGCGGCCGAAGTCGTTCTCACTAAACTTCATGCAGGCGGCAAGTTTGATAATGATGCCTACAAAGTCTCGGGCGGCCTGCACGGCGTTGGAGTTTCTGTCGTTAATGCATTATCCGAGTGGTTGAAGCTCGAGATATGGCGCGGCGGAAAAGTTTGGGTTCAGAGTTACGAGCGGGGCACTCCCAATGCAGATCTGAAAAGCATCGCGCAGACCGACAAGCGTGGCACCAGAGTTAACTTCAAGCCCGACACCATGATCTTTGAAACAACAGAGTTCAGTTTCGAGACGCTATCCCAGCGCCTTCGAGAGCTGGCCTTTCTCAACAAGGGTCTGCTCATAACAATTGAAGACGAGCGCACAGAGAAGAGACACGACTTTCACTACACCGGGGGAATCATTTCTTTTGTTGAGCACCTCAACAAGAACAAGACCCCTCTTCACGACAAGGTTGTCTACTTTCAGGGAGTGAAGGAAGGAATCGATCTTGAGATAGCCCTTCAGTACAACGACGGTTATCAGGAACAGATTTTTACTTTCGCGAACAACATCAACACCCATGAAGGTGGTACTCATCTCATTGGCTTCAAGGCGGCGCTGACACGAACGTTAAACAACTACGCCGTTTCCAACAATCTGGGTAAGGAACTCAAAGATAACCTGTCGGGTGACGATGTCCGCGAAGGCCTGGTCACCGTCATCAGCGTGAAACTACCCCAGCCCCAATTCGAAGGGCAGACCAAGACGAAGCTTGGCAATAGCGAAGTAAAGGGGATCGTCGAAGCGATGGTGAATGACGGCCTGGGAAAATTCCTGGAAGAAAGCCCGTCAGTCGCAAAACGCATTATCGGAAAGGCCGTTGACGCGGCGCGCGCCCGCGAGGCCGCACGCCGCGCGCGAGAACTGGTGCGCCGTAAAGGCGCCCTGGACAGTATGGCCCTCCCTGGAAAACTAGCGGACTGCCAGGAACGCTCCCCAGAGCTTTCCGAGATTTTCATTGTCGAAGGGGATTCCGCGGGCGGCTCTGCGAAACAGGGACGCGACCGCCGCACACAGGCCATTCTTCCGATTAAGGGGAAGATTCTTAACGTCGAGAAGGCGCGTTACGACAAGATGCTTACCCACACGGAAATCGCGGCGATGATTACCGCGCTGGGGACGGGAATCGGTACGGACGACTTCGACGTCACTAAGCTTCGCTACCACAAGATCATCATTATGACGGATGCCGATGTGGATGGCTCTCACATCCGAACCCTGCTTCTGACTTTCTTCTACCGACAAATGGTCGAGCTCATTGAGAGAGGACACGTCTACATCGCACAGCCTCCACTCTTCAAGGTCAAGAAGGGTAAGTCTGAGCAATACATCAAAGACGAGCGCCACATGTCGCAGTTCCTGCTGCGGAAAGCAACGGAGAGTCTGACCGTCCAGACGGCAGCAGGGCAAACTCTAAGCGGTCGTGACCTGACGGCGTTCATCGAGAAGCTTATTGAGCTGAATCTTCTTTTTTCCAAGGTGGACCGACACCTGCAGGACCAACGTGTCCTCGACTACCTCCTTAACGTGAATGCTGCCGCAAAGGGTTTCCTTGCAGACGAGGCCATTATTTCCGCCGTCGTCGCGAAACTCGAGAGCTTCGGCTACAAGCCGGAGGTTTCTTTGGATCCCGAGCACGGCGAGCAGAAGATCACTTATCGAGAGGGCAGTCAGACCCCTCGGACCATCAATCACCAGTTGCTTTCCGGCGGCGAGTATCAGCGGCTCACGGCACTGCACCGGTCACTTCATGAAAAGGATCAGGCTCCATTCCTCGTGCGGGTTGAAAGCCAGAACGGAAACCATACCGAAAGTAAACTCGAGAGCCGTCAGAGACTTATCGAGCACCTCATGGAGTTGGGCAAGAAAGACTTGCAGATCCAGCGATACAAGGGGCTCGGCGAGATGAACCCGGAGCAGCTTTGGGAAACAACCATGGATTTCGAAAAGCGCACGCTCCTCCAGGTTCAAATCAACGACAAGGTTCTTACCGACGACATCTTCACGATCCTCATGGGAGACGCGGTGGAACCGCGACGACAGTTCATCGAGGAGAACGCCCTTGAAGTGAAGAACCTGGACATCTAAAGGAAACGAATGTCAGAAGATCCGATAACACCGCCGACCCCTCCGGGTCCACCTTCCAATCTGCTTCCTGTAAATATCGACGACGAAATGCGACGGTCGTACGTCGACTACGCGATGAGCGTCATCATCGGCCGCGCTCTGCCTGATGTTCGAGACGGCTTAAAGCCCGTACACCGACGCATCCTTTACGGCATGCGGGAGATGGGCTTGGCGTCTAATCGCGGGTACCGCAAGTGCGCCAAGATCGTAGGGGAGGTAATGGGTAATTACCATCCGCACGGCGATGGCCCCATTTACGACACGCTTGTGCGCATGGCCCAGGACTTCTCTTATCGCTACACGCTCGTTGACGGCCAGGGAAACTTCGGCTCAATAGACGGTGACCCGCCTGCAGCCATGCGTTACACGGAAGCACGAATGGCTCCCCTGGCGGAAGCGCTTCTCGAGGACATCGACCGTGACACGGTCGACTTTGTTCCGAATTACGACGAAGAACGAGAAGAACCCTCATACCTCCCCAGCAAGATTCCGAACCTTCTTGTAAATGGCAGCGGAGGAATTGCCGTCGGCATGGCTACGAACATGCCGCCTCACAATCTCACGGAGATCTGCGAAGCCGTCGTCCACCTCGTCGAAAATCCCGCAGCGAACCTTAAAGAGATGATGGAAAGGATTCCAGGTCCCGACTTTCCGACAGGCGGCTACATCTATGGCCGGGCTGGAATCCGACAGGCCTATCTCAGCGGCCGCGGACAAATCACCATGCGCGCCAAGGCCGAAATCGAGCGCATGTCGAAGGATCGGGAGGCCATTATCATCACCGAGATCCCCTATCAGGTGAACAAGGCCCGTCTGATCGAAAAGATCGCCGAACTGGTGACTGAAAAGAGGCTCGAAGGCATTTCCGACATTCGCGACGAGAGCGACCGGCACGGGATGCGCATCGTGGTAGAACTGAAGCGCGGAGAGCAGTCTTCCATCATCCTCAATAACCTTTTCAAGCTGACACCGATGCAGTCCACATTCGGTGTCATTAATCTCTCCATCGTCAATGGTCAACCGAGAGTTCTCAACCTCATGGAGTTGCTCCGCAACTTCATCGAGCATCGCGTCGACGTCGTCCGACGTCGGACGCAGTATGAACTGAGGCAGGCAGAAGCGCGGGCGCATATTCTTGATGGCCTCCAGAAAGCTCTCGACCACATTGACGCAATAATCACGTTGATCCGCGCAGCCAAGACGGCTGCGGAAGCGCGCGAAGGCTTGATAAAGCAATTTGAATTCACCGAGATTCAGGCAAAGGCCATTCTCGAAATGCAACTGCAGCGATTGACAGGCCTCGAGCGCCAGAAGATTCTGGATGAACTCGCCGAATTGCGCGCCCGCATTGCGGAACTCAAAGAAATTTTGGCCAGTGATGTGAGACTTCGCGAGGTCATCATCAAGGAACTTCGCGACGTTCAAAAGAAGTACGGTGATGAGCGGCGAACCAAGATCGTTGACGAAGAAGGTGAGATCAACATCGAAGACCTCATTGCTGAGGAAGATGTTGTCATAACCGTAAGCCGTAGCGGTTATCTCAAACGTACCCCACTCTCCATTTATCGCAACCAGGGTCGCGGCGGTAAAGGCCGGATCGGAATGCGGACGCGCGATGAAGACGCCGTGACCAAGGTTTTTGTCGCGAACACGCACAGCTACATGCTCGTCTTCACCGATCGGGGGCGCCTATATTGGCTGAAGGTATACGAGATCCCTGATGTTGGATCTGCCGGCAAAGGAAAGGCCATAGTCAACCTGGCTAACCTTTTGCCTGGAGAAGAAGTGCGCGCCTTGCTATCCGTCAAGGAATTCACCGCGAATGTCTCCGTCGTCATGGCAACCCGAAAAGGCACAGTGAAGAAGACGTCCCTCGAAAATTTCAGCAATCCGACAGCGCGAGGCATCATCGCAATGGGCGTGCCGGACGATGACGAATTAATTGCCGCCGAGGTGCTCTCGGGTGATGAAACAGTTTTCATCGGAACCCACGACGGCATGTGCATCCGCTTTCCTCACGCAGATGTTCGTGAGATGGGCCGGCAGGCCTATGGCGTCATTGGCATCCGTCTCGATGAAGGGGATTATGTTGTCGCAATGATCGCCTGCACATCCGAAGAAGAGATGGTTCTGACGGTGACAGAAGGCGGCTTCGGAAAGCGGACCATTGTGGAGGAATACCGCGCCCAGGGGCGAGGCGGTAAAGGCATTATCAATGTCCGAACAACAGACAAGAATGGCAAGGTCGTCGCCATCATGCCTGTAAATGAAGATTCCGACGTTCTCGTGATGACGGCGAACGGCAAATTGATCCGCGTTCGTTCCACAAATATTCGGGCCGTCGGCCGCGCGACTCAAGGGGTGCGTCTGATTCAGCTGGACGACGATGACAAGGTAACGGCCGCCACTTTAACCGAGGGGGAAGGCGACAATGGAAACGGAAACGGCAACGGCAGTGAAGCTGAACCGCCTCCAACCATAAACTGAGCCGCGTGGACACCCTTCCTCCATTCCACCTCGCGATCCGTGTTCGAGATCTTGCAGAAGCTCGTAAATTTTACGGACAGTTATTGGGTTGCGAGGAAGGGCGGAGCTCCGAAGCCTGGGTAGACTTCAATTTCTTCGGACATCAACTCGTCTGTCATGTGGCAGAAAACTATCCGGCCGTTTCGGAGGGTGCCTCGAACTCTGTAGACGGACACGATGTGCCTGTTCCCCACTTCGGAGCCGTTCTGGAGATTCCTCGCTTTGAGGAGCTTTCAAGGAATCTTAGAGACGCAGGAACCCGCTTTGTCATCGAACCGCATGTGCGCTTCAAAGGCGCTCCCGGCGAGCAGGCCACGATGTTCTTTCTGGACCCGAGCGGCAACGCGATTGAGTTCAAGGCGTTCCGGGACATCCGAGCTCAGCTTTTCGCGAAGTAATCGCTGCGATCGCACTACTGTCGGCCGCTCACGAGATCCCATGCCACGGAAGGAACGGAGAAAACGAGTTTCTTCTTCAAGGTTTGATAGGGCTGGTTCCCTTCGATAAACGTCTCCATGATCTGTCGCATGGTCCGGCTTCGCCTCGCGAGTTGAACAGCGCGTTTTCTGAAATCCGCGCCCAGGAATTGTCCAGTGTAGAACTTTTCGTACATGCGCGAGGCTCTCGCGAGCTCAACGCCAATATCGCGCCAGACGGCTTTCGGATACTCCGACGGCCACTCAATCGTTTCGGCGAGGATCTCTGCCGAACGGAAGGCGAAATAGATCCCCTCGCCTGTTATCGGATCCGTTAAGCCTGCCGCATCACCTACCAGCGCCCAACGCTCTCCGCCAATCACGTTAGTCTTCCAGGATTCAGGGGTGAGGCACGGTACCGGAGCGCTATAGAAAACTGCTTCATGCATGGCTTCGGCGCCGAGATCCGCCTCAATAAAGTTTGACAGCAGTTCTTTGGCCCGCGCCGTCCGACCGGGTCCGCTTCGGCTGATGAGGCCGTAAGAAACATGATTCGGTCGCGGAAACGACCAAATGTAGCCCTCGAGAGCCTTTACGAAGAAGATTTTCATCGTTGGGGGGACATCTCTGGGGATGTAGTAGCCGAGAGTCAGGCACAGGTCTTGCGGGGTTAGCGGTGTGCCCAGCGATCTCCGAACAAAGCTTGTGGCGCCATCTGCCCCGACCACGAAGTCGGCCTCCAGGGTTCGCGCTTTCGTCGAAACACTCCAGCGAGCCTTATCTCGCCGGAGACTCGTCACACGCTCGTGGAGCACGCGGACACCGCAACGTGTCGCTTCCGCAAGCAAGAATTGTCCCAGTTCCGTACGTGAGACAATCACGAGAGGGCGCTGCGGTACAACCTTCACCGAAGTTCGATCGCCGAAGAAGACAGTGACTTCCTCGATTTTCTTTCGGGGAAGATCGCTTGAGAAAATATCGAACCTTTCGAGAGCCCGGCAGGTTACTCCGCCACCACAAGGTTTTTCCCAGGGAGCCTGGGGATCAAAGAGTGTTACCGAATGCCCGCGTCTTGCGAGAAGGGTCGCCGCCCAACTTCCGCCCGGCCCCCCGCCAACTACCGCAACTTCCATCAAACAACCCCTCCAGTCTTGGGCCATCTTAGCAGACGTGACATGCTAGAATTTTCTGCTGTGGCGAAGACAAAAATCTCTATCGTGAAGTACTTGAATGCTGTCCCTCTGGCTTGGGGAATCCTTGAAGGTCGCCAGTCGGAGATTTTCGATCCGGTGCTGCACACCCCTTCAGAGTGTGCCGATCAGCTTAAACAGGGCAAAGTCGACATCGGGTTGATCCCGTCGATCGAATTTCAGCGGATTCCGAATGCGAAAATTGTGCCGGGACCGGTGATCGCCTGCCGCCATCGGGTGCGTAGTGTCCTTCTTATCAGTCTGATGCCGCTGTGGAAGGTCAGGACGGTCGCGGTCGATACGGGTTCGCGGACTTCCGCGGTACTCGCTCGGGTCGTATTTGATCAGTTCTTCCATACGCGGCCGGACTTTCGCCCAGCAGCGCCGGATCTGGCTGCCATGCTCGCCCAAAACGACGCCGCGGTTCTCATCGGGGATGCGGCGCTTAAGTTCATTGAGGAAAATGAGCGTCCCGATGCAGAAAAGCAAAAAGCGCTCTTAAGGTTGGGTCCCGAGCCCCTCGAAGTCTTTGATTTGGCCGAGCGATGGAAGTTTCTGACCGGGCTACCTTTCGTCTTCGCGTTCTGGGCGGCTCGGCCGGGCGTTCCGAGTCAGGGAATCGTCGAAGCCCTCAAAGAATCACGCGAGTATGGAGTTCAAAATATCCCTGCGATCGCCCAACGATATTCCCAGGAGCTTTCTCTCAAAGAAGAGTTTCTCCGGGAATACCTGACCGAGAACGTGCACTATTACATGGACGAAGCGAGCACGGAGGGTCTTCGCCAGTTCTACGATATGGCTGTTCGAGTCGGTGCCATCAAGACCGCTCGGCCGCTGGAGTTTCTATGAGAGACATTCGAACCATTTTGGATTCCTCAGTAAACGGTACACGGGTGTCGCCTGACGAGGCGATCCTGGTGTTTGAACAGGCGGATCTGCTCGATCTGGCGGAAGCTGCCGACAAAATCCGGAATCGGCGGCATCCGGACAATGTGATCAGCTACATCATTGATCGCAATATCAATTACACGAACGTCTGCAAAGAGTTCTGCACGTTTTGCGCTTTCTATCGTGTGAAGGGGGACGCTGAAGCATACGTTTTGCCCGATCATGTGATTCACAAGAAGATCGAAGAAACACTCGCCCTGGGAGGCACAGGAATTCTCATGCAGGGGGGCGTTCACCCCGATCTCAAGATTGACTACTACGAGAAGCTTCTTTCAGGAATAAAGCAACGATTTACTATTCATTGCCATTGTTTTTCCCCTTCCGAGATTCTCAATATCGCCAAGGTCTCACGATTGACGGTCGCCCAAACTTTCGAACGTCTGAAATCCGCGGGGCTGGATTCCATGCCCGGCGGCGGCGGTGAGATTCTGGACGATGAGGTTCGCAGCGATATCAGTCCTCTCAAATGCACCAGCGAAGAGTGGTTAAGGGTTCATCTGGAAGCGCACAAACTGGGCCTTCGCACAACCGGCACGATGATGACTGGAGTCGGCGAAACCATACGGCATCGGGTTAATCATCTCGAGAAACTGCGCGCTCTTCAGGACGAGACGGGTGGTTTCACGGCATTTATTCCCTGGACTTTTCAACCTGAACACACCGAGTTGGCGAAACGCAATCTTCCGGAGGTTACTGCCACGGAGTATTTGCGGATGCTTGCTTTAAGCCGCATTTACCTCGACAACATCGATAACATCCAGGTGTCCTGGCTCACAGTGGGACTGAAAGTGGGTCAGGTAGGATTGCGCTTTGGCGTGAATGACATGGGAAGCATCATGATCGAAGAAAACGTCATCAGCGCTGCTGGGGCGCGCAATCGAGCCAACGACGGCGAACTTCGTCGCATTATTTCAGACGCCGGCTTCGTTCCACGGCAACGGACGAGCCTCTACGAACACTACGTCAATTAGATCCATCCGCTCAGTGATGTACTGAACTCACCAGCGCGCCTAATGCCGCAGCTCCGAAAATCATGGAATTGTAAGCCGTGTGAATAATCACTGAGGGTATGACGGAGTTCGTCCGGTGACGGACGATAGTCAGCACGTAGCCCACAAGCAGGATGACGGCCACAGCCGGCCAATTACCTCGAAGCTGCGTTAGATGCAGCGCAGCAAATGAAACGGTCGTAATCGGTATCGCCATTCTCGATCCAGTGAGGTCGCGCAGCGCGGAAAAGATGAAACTACGAAAAATAATCTCCTCAAGCAGCGGCGCCATTGTGATGCCGAACACAACGAAAACCACGATTGCTGGTGTCGTGGTCAACAGCTTCTCCAAAGGCGACTCGGAAGGTGTTGGGAAGAACGAGGAGATGAGCAACACGGTAATTGCGAGAAGCGCTCCGCCGAGAATCAGGCGTCCGATGCGGAGGCTCTCGTTCGGAACGAGATACAGCGTGCGGAAAATGGGCATCCTGTGGACTGCAGCGACGAGGAACACGATGAAACCCACGAGCACAATGTCCATTAAGGCCTGGATAAGTATCTGCTGGACTCCTGACAGGGTTTCTATCCGGAGGTCTGGCTGAAACAGGCGAAGAAGGAGAAAGATTCCGCCGGGCAGGAAGAAAACGGTTGCGACTGAAAACGCGATAAAAGCGATTAAGTCGTACCCCTCCCAGCGAAAAGACGGCTCCCGCTGCGGAACCGGAGAGTCCTCCATCTACACCGAGCCCTTGAGTGCGGCGGCCAGCAGGGGAACCATGATTTCATGGTGGCCGGTCAGGGCAATCGACTGCCCGCTGTTCTGGGTCGGGCGTTTCAGCACGTTCTGTGTGGGGCGGTAGTGTTGAATGAAGTCGAGATTCGCGGTCGTAAATTCCTCGAGGTTGTGGCCGAGGTTTCGCACAACCGACACGGCCTTGAGAAAGACTTCAGGCATAAGCACCGCGGATCCAACATTCAAGTAAACCCCCCCACCATCGAGTCCTCTCACGACGGAACTGAAAAGTCTGAAGTCGTGAAAAGTCGCACCTCCGATTGCTTCACCGGAGGCAGAAGGATGCGCATGAATCGTGTCGGTTCCCACGGCGACATGAACCGTTACCGGAATCTTTAGTTTCCAGGCTTCGGCGAGAATGCTGATGTTTGCGTAAGGGAATGTCCCTGAGCCCTCGATAATTGCCTGGCCGAGGGCTTCTCCCAGACCGAGTTCGTTTTCCCGCGCACCATTGATCGCACCATTCATGTGTTCTGCAGTCTCGCGCACCATTCCAAACTTGCCGGATCCAAGGACGTCTCCAACTTCTTCGGACGTCGCACCGCCCATCGCGACTTCAAAGTCGTGGATGGCCGCGGAACCGTTCATCGCAACCGCTGTGACAAAACCATGCTGCATAAGGTCATTGATGATAGGCCCGAGGCCGACCTTGATGACATGACCCCCCATTCCCCAGATGATGGCTTTATTCGAAGCACGTGCGTAATTGATGGCGCGAACCAGATTGCGCAGGCTCTCGCCGGCCAGGATCCGCGGGAGCTTGGAAATGAACCCGAGCATATTGTCGGAACCGTCGGGGGCTTTTCCGAACATCTCCGCCGTGACTTTGTTTTTGCGTTCAGCAAGGGGATACGTTGAGACGCCATCAAGGGGCAGCGGGGAAATCGAATAGCGAGATTTCACGTTAGTCCTGCGGGTACGCCTCCGGAAAGAGCTCCCGGTCGATAAGCTCGCAGAGCACGTGCCCAAGGGTGATATGGGTTTCCTGAATTCGTGGCGTCATCCGGCTGGGGATGCGGAACAGAACATCGACCCGGCCATTCATCTTGCCACCATCCTGGCCGGTAAGCCCGATTGTCATCAGCCCCTTGGATCTTGCGGCGTCGATCGCTTCAAGAACATTCGGCGAGTTTCCACTGGTTGAGATTCCGATGGCAATGTCCCCCGCGTTCCCGAGGGCCTGAACTTGCCGGGCGAATACCAGGTTGTATCCGTAGTCATTACCCAGAGCAGTCAATGCGGAGGTATCTGTCGCAAGGGAAATGGCCGGCAGTGGTATTCGATCCGGAATGAATCGACCCACAAATTCTGCGGCAATGTGCTGGGCATCCGCAGCGCTTCCTCCGTTACCAAACAGGAGGACCTTTTGTCCGGCACGCAGAGACAGCGCCATCTTTTCCGCCGTTTCTGCAATTAAAGTCGCATTGGCCTGAAAAAATTCAGATTTAACGCGAACGCTCTCCGCGACGAACTGTTCGATAAGACGTTTGGATTCCTTCATAAGACCTGTGTCAGCGCTTGCCCAGTGTAAGACTTTGCGGCCTTGGCAACCTGCTCCGGAGTTCCCGCAGCCATGACCCTGCCACCCTGAACGCCACCGTCAGGCCCGAGGTCAATCACCCAGTCCGCGGTCTTAATAACGTCCAGATGGTGCTCGATAATGATTACCGTGTTGCCAAGGTCTGTCAATCGATTGAGGACGTCCAGAAGCTTTTTGACATCATCGAAATGAAGGCCGGTGGTCGGTTCATCAAGAATGTAGAGGGTCTTGCCGGTGGCCCGCTTGCTGAGCTCTTTAGCAAGTTTGATGCGTTGCGCCTCTCCTCCCGACAGTGTCGTAGCCGGCTGGCCTAGCCCGATATAACCGAGCCCTACGTCCACCAGAGTCTGCAGCCTGGAGTGGACCTGGGGAATTGACGAAAGAACGGGCAACGCGTCAGCGACGGTAGAATTCAACAGATCGGAAATCGACAACCCTTTATAAAGAATCGACAGCGTCTCGCCGTTGTACCTCTTGCCGCGGCATACTTCGCAAGACACGTAGACGTTCGGCAGGAAACTCATCTCGATCTTTCTCAAGCCGTCACCCTGGCAGGCTTCGCAGCGACCCCCTTTGACATTGAAGCTGAAACGGCCGGGCTTATATCCGCGCGCCCGAGATTCCGGCAGCATGGCGTACAACTCACGGATGGGAGTGAACACGCCCGTGTACGTTGCTGGATTCGATCTTGGAGTCCTTCCAATCGGGGATTGATCGATTTCAATAACCTTATCGATCAGCTCCAGTCCTTCGATCTTTTCGTGAGCGCCAGGTTCATCGAGTGCGCGGTATAGGTTTCGGGCCAGAGATTTATAGAGGATCTCATTGACAAGGGTGGACTTGCCGGAGCCGGAGACCCCTGTAACAACGGTCATCAGCCCTATCGGGAATGAAACGTCGATCCCCTGCAGATTGTGCTCTGTAGCGCCGCGAATGGTTAGAGCCTTGTGATTCGGCTGGCGTCTTTTCGAAGGTACGGAGATTTCAAGCCTGCGGGAGAGATACTGAGCGGTCAGGCTGTTCTGTGTTGCGGCGATCGCTTCAGGATTGCCCGCGGCCACGACGCGACCGCCTTCGGTGCCTGCGCCAGGTCCGAGATCTATGACATAGTCTGCCCGGCGAATGGTTTCCTCGTCGTGTTCAACGACCACCACCGTGTTCCCAAGGTCGCGAAGTTCCTGCAGTGTGGCCAGCAGCCTGGCATTGTCCTTGTGATGCAAACCAATCGACGGTTCGTCGAGAACATAGAGAACTCCGCGAAGCCTCGATCCAATCTGAGTCGCGAGTCGAATACGCTGGCTTTCCCCGCCCGAGAGCGTATTTGCGGCGCGGTCGAGACTTAGATAGTTCAATCCAACCGCGTCGAGGAACTCCAGGCGATCCCTGATTTCCCTCACAATTCGGTCCGCGATGAGTCTTTCGCGAACGCCAAGCTTCAAGTCCGAGAAAAAGCGAATGGTTTCAGAAATCGAACACGACACAACTTCCGCAATCGATTTTCCACCAACCCGCACGGCCAGGCTGTCCGGCTTAAGGCGTGTTCCTTTGCATGCGGCGCATGGTCGCGTCACCATGAATCCAGCCAGGTCTTCAGCCAGAGGATTTTCGCGATCGTTGTGAGTGTTGAGAAAATCGATGATTCCGGTGACGGCTTTGCTTCGTTCCTTGCTGCCGTAGAAAAAGGCATCCTGAACTTTCCTGGGAAGCTGCTCAAAGGGCATGGAAAGGTCGATTCCGAGCTGATCTGCGGTGCGGCGCGCCTGACCTTCCAGTTCGTCATCAAGCCACGTGTTCGTGGACACAAGCGCTCCCTGAAGTAGTGGGCGCGCCGGATCAACCACAATTCGTGCCGGATCGAAGTCGAATCGCACGCCAAGACCGTGGCAGGTTTCACATGCCCCATAGATGCTGTTGAACGAGAAGGTGCGAGGTTCGATTGCAGGGATGTTGACGCCGCAATCCATGCAAGCCATCTTTTCGGAGTAGAGCCTTTCTTCTCCGTCAACGATCGCCACCAGAACAATTCCCTTTGTCAGCTTTATGGCTTGCTCTACGGATGCTTCGAGACGACGTTCGATATTGTTCTTGATCAACAGCCGGTCCACGAGAATCTCAATCGTGTGATTTCTCTTTTTGTCGAGTTCGATAGGCTCATCGAGACTGTGCAGGACTCCGTCGATTCGAGCGCGGACGAAGCCGCTCCGCGCCAATCCCTGCAGCTGCTTTTTGAATTCTCCCTTTCGGCCTCTCACGATCGGCGCAAGGATCATCACCCGTTCCCCTTCGGGCAGGCTTTTCAGGTGACGAACAATCTGATCCGGGGTCTGCTTCGAGATCGGTTTTCCGCACTGGTAACAGTGAGGAATACCAACAGAGGAGAACAACAACCGGAGATAGTCGTAGATTTCCGTAACGGTTCCTACCGTCGAACGGGGACTGCGAGAGGCAGTTTTTTGTTCGATGGAAATCGCAGGTGAGAGGCCTTCGATGGAATCGACGTCCGGCGGCTCCAGCCGGTCCAGGAACTGGCGCGCGTATGCCGACAGAGACTCCACATAGCGCCGCTGGCCCTCGGCATAAATGGTATCGAAAGCGAGACTCGACTTTCCGGAGCCGCTTAACCCCGTGATAACGGTGAGCTGATTCCGTGGAATTTCGACGTCCACGTCTTTCAAATTGTGCTGCCGAGCTCCACGCACGGTGATGTTTCGAATGTTGGCCATAGACAGCGATTCAACAGGCAAGAGAACCTGTCATTCTAACTCAAAATCAGATCACCCCAGCAATTCAGAGAGCTCCGCAAGCTGTAAGTACAGACTTTCAAGGGTCTTTTGAATTTCTGCGTGCTTGCGATGCAAGTCGGCCCAGTCTCTGCCCGGGTCAGGGTTGCTGAAAGTTGCTTCAATGGAAGTCAATTGTTTCTCCAGAGAACGAATCCGCTCCTCCGTGCCTGAGATCTCTCCGGCAAGCTTCTCACGACGGTTCTTGCTCATTGCAGTTGCTGAAGGGGGTAAGGAGTCTGGAGCCGCTTCAGCCGAAAATGACTCACTTACATTTGCGGGTTTTCCCTGTTCCCGTTCCAGCCACTCTTCAAAAGCGCTTAACCGGTCGAAGACGTAAGCCGTTTGATTTTCGATGTAGAGCAGATGGGTTGCCAGCTTCTGTGCGAGGTAGCGATCATGAGTTACAAAAAGGATGGTACCGGGGTAATCCATGAGAGCGCCTTCAAGGGCTTCACGCGAGGCGATGTCGAGGTGGTTCGTCGGTTCATCGAGAGCGAGAATCGTCGGGGCCTGGTAGATGATCTTCGCCAGCGCAACTCGGGATTTTTCACCGCCGCTAAGATTCCCCACTTTGTTAAAAACGTCGTCGCCACTGAAGAGAAACTGCGCGAGATACGACCGGAGCTCGCCATCAGACGCCGTGCTGTCGAGTGATCGAATCTCGTCGATCACAGTCGAATCCCTCTGAAGATCAGAAAGCTGCTGGTCGTAATACCCCAGGCCTGCGTTTTCGCTCCAGTCGATCTCCCCCGAAAGAGGAGGGATGGTTCCAACAAGCGTCTTCAGGAGAGTCGTCTTGCCCGCGCCATTTCCTCCGAGTATTGCCCACCGCGACCCGCGTTCTACTTCGAGCTGAAAGCGTTTAATGAGTGTAGTCCCGTATCCGACGGTCAGATTGCGGGCATGCACGACGAAACGGCTGCCACGTTCCAAGGGAAGAAACCGAAATTTGACCTGCCCTGAGGCGGATTGTGGCTTTTCGATACGCTGGACGCGAGCCAGCATTTTGCGGCGACTCTGCGCCTGCTTCGTCTTTTGCCCGGCGATGTTCCTGCGAATGTAATCTTCCTGATTCGCAATCCATTCCTGTTGTTGGCTCCACTCCTTTTCCTGCCGTGCCAACCTTTCTGCGCGCTCGCGGACATACGCCGTATAGTTCCCTCGATAATCGTGAAGTCGGCAATTCCTGATTTCGAGAATCCTCCCGACCACTCGATCCAGAAAAATCCGATCGTGAGAAACAACCACGATAGTTTTGGCGGTCTCTCGGAGGAATCGTTCCAGCCACTCAATGGATCGAATGTCGAGATGGTTCGTGGGTTCATCCAACAACAACAGATCGGATTGGGACAAAAGCAACTTTGCTAGTGCGAGCCGGTTCTTTTCGCCACCCGAGAGAAGATTGCTTCGTCGGGTCAGCATGTCTTCTCCAAAACCCACACCGAGAAGCGCGGCCTCCGTCATCGCACGGAATTTGTAACCGCCTCCGAGTTCGAACTCGTGCTGAAGATTAGAATAACGTTCAAGTGCATCTGCGGCATGGGTTCGCGAAATCTCGTGCTCGAGCCGCTCCATTTCGCGCTCTGCTGCGATTAGATCCGCGAAAGAGCGAAGCCCTTCTTCAAAGACACTTGTATCCTCCTGAAAGTCCGGAATCTGATCGAGCGTTCCGACCTGAAGACTGGCCTTTCTGCTGATAGTCCCTTCATCGGCGTCCATTCTTGCGGACAACATCTTGAGGAGGGTGGTCTTGCCAGAACCGTTCGTGCCGATCAGGCCGATCTTTTCCTGAGGATTGATTTGAAACGAGACGTTTCGAAGAACCTCTCGGGAGCCGAAGGCCTTTGAAACATCGTTGAGTTGAACGAGCACGGACTAGAACGTTGTTACGCGGCCTTCTTGGTAACGGACTCCAAACACTTCTGCAGATCGACCTTGTTCCGTTGGCACACGAGAACCTGTATTGCGCGTTCGAGTTGAATTTCTTCTTCAGAGCGAGGGTCCGCGGGCGGTGGCGGAGCTTCCAGCGTCGCTGCTGAATTCAGGTCAGGACGGTTGCTGTTCTTGGACACAACAGTATCCGCTGCTACCCCATCCATTTGGAGATCCTTCCCAGAGGGGCTGTAGTATTTGGCATCAGAAATCAGCAGACCGGCTCCGGCATCCAGAGGAATCAACGCCTGGCGTGAACCAGTACCAAAGGTATGCGTCCCGACAAGAGTCCCGCGCTTGCTATCTTTAAGGGCCGCCGCCGCGATTTCAGCGGCGCCTCCCGTTCCACCATCAACGAGCACGACGAGAGGCGCTTTGGTAACCGCCAGCTTGGGATCCGCCTGAAAAACCTTTCGGGCAACCTTTTGGCCCTGCAGATAGCCAAGGCTTCCCGAATCCATAAAGTAATTCGCAAGTGTGTAGCCTTCAGTATCTTTACCGGCGGCGCTGGAACGCAGATCGAGAATCACGCCGGTGGCGCCCTTCTTCAAAAGGTCGTCGAGCTGCTTCTTTACATCGTTCGCTCTGCCCTGTGTGAGGAGGGGAACGCGAATGTAGGCAATGTCCATCTGAAGCATTTTCCCTTCGACTGCCGGTGGTCTTGTCACTTCCCGGTTTACTTTCACAACTTCGGGTTCAGATCGGTTGTTCCCGATCAGGGTCAGTGTTGCGGGCTTGTCCGCCGGATTCGCCAGGTAAGCGTAGGCCTGAACCAAATTCATTTCTCGCGTTGGAACGCCATCGATTGCTTCGATGGCATCGAAGGTCTTCAAGCCGGCCTTCGCGGCAGGCCCTCCCGGGATGGCTTCTAGGATTAACGGATAACCGTTCGCTCGGGTCAGGATGACGCCGATCCCTGGAGTTTTGTCAAAATTGAAGTCCTTGTAGAAGGCGACATCTTTGGCGTTGAGGTAGCCGGAGTAGGGGTCCACCTGCTCCAGCAAGCCGCGGATTGCTCCAAGCGTTGCGTTCGACATCGAGGTCTGGTCCACATAATCGTTCTTGACCTTCTGATAGACCTGAGTGAAAACCTCGAGCTGGGGTAAAGAAGTATCCTGAGCGCTAACACGCCCGAACTTGCCGCCTACAATCGCATAAACGACAAGTACCGAAGACAACAGCAGGGCTGCATACTTACTCTTAGAACTCAAGGGGAACCTCCGGAGGGTCATTATAGCCGCTGAACCACGGTTATATCATTCGATTTCATGCGCATCATGGCATTGGACGTGGGAGACAGGAATATCGGTGTCGCGGTAAGCGACGCACTCTTGCTGACCGCGCAGGGTCGGTCGACTCTGCGCCGAACCAATTGGCAGGCTGACATTCAATATCTGCGGACGGTCGCCGAGGACAATGAGGTCGGCAAAGTCGTTGTAGGCAAACCACTTCATATGGATGGCCGGGATAGTCCCCAGAGTCGCAAAGTGGCTAAATTCGCAATGAAGCTGTCGAAATCCTTAGGTCTTCCGGTTATCTTGTGGGACGAGCGGCTAACGAGCTTTGCGGCCGAACAACACCTCGAGGAGGCGGGCCTCAATTGGCGCGACCGTCGAAAACACGTGGATAAAGTCGCAGCAATGTTCATACTTCAAGACTACCTGGATAGCCTGAAGCCGTGAGAAGTGGTCGATTCCTGGCAAGATGCCTCATGCTTCTGGTGGTGGTCGGGTTGCTTGGCTACCTCTATTTGCAGCGGGAAATGAACACCTTTCATACACCCGTTTCTGTGGAGCCCTTCGAAATCCCCCCGCACAGCAGCGCTCGAGGCGTTCTCAAAATGCTTGGCGAACGGGGCCTGATCTCCAACGAATCTCTCACTATGACCTATCTGTTCCTTTCGGGTCACAGGAAGTCCCTGAAGGCGGGGGAGTATCTTTTCGACCACCCAGTGACAACCCGCGAAGTGCTCGATACGCTGGTTGCGGGAGCTGTGTACCTGCACCGGTTTACCGTGCCCGAAGGACTTAGGGTTGCCGAGGTTGCAGACAAGTGGGAAGAGCAGGGATTCGGTAAAGCTGAGGAATTCGTCGCGGCCGCTGAGGATTCCGGGGACCTTGTAGATTTTGAAGGCGGTGTAAGCGGACCCGGAGCCAGCGTGGAAGGATATCTCTTCCCGGAGACCTATTCCTTTCCGATTCGGACGACACCGCGTCAGGCCATTGAGGCCATGGTCGCGCGTTATCGTTCTGTCGTCGAGCAACTGACCAATCGATTTCCACCGGACTCATGGACACTCAACGCTCGGGACACGCTCATCCTCGCTTCCCTGGTGGAAACAGAAGCGGCGGTCGATGACGAACGCCCGCTGATAGCTTCGGTGTTTCTGAATCGCCTCAAGCAGAGAATCCTGCTCCAGTGCGATCCTACCGTCGTGTACGCGCTCGAGAAATCTGACAGGTACCGGGGGACGCTAACCAGAGCAGACCTGGGGTTTGACTCCCCGTACAACACGTATCGTTATGTCGGTCTGCCACCCGGCCCCATCGCGAATCCCGGGATTCGTTCTTTGGAGGCCGTTATTCGGCCGGCTTCGAGTCAGTACCTCTATTTCGTGAGAACAACGGGAGGGCGGCACACCTTTTCGGAGACGCTTGCGGCGCACAATCGTGCTGTAGCGGCTTATCGCGCCATGAACGGCCGAAATTAGTCTGCCGTTCGGCCCGGAAAGGCGGGACGTTTTTTGTATTCCGCCAGCGACTGCAATCGCAGGTCCTTCGCCGAGAGAGTCGGATTAGGGTAAGGCCACGGAATATTGATATCGGGATCGTTCCAGATAATGCCGCCTTCAGCTTTCGGGTTGTAGAATCCACTCTGTTTGTACTGAACCTCGCAGTACTCCGACAGGGCGGCGAAGCCGTGCGCAAATCCGACAGGAACATACAAAAGAGACTTGTTCTCTGCCGTCAGTTCCAGGCCGAACCAGCGACCGAACGTGGGGGAAGACATTCGGAGATCGATCGCCACATCGTAGATTCGTCCCACGGTGCAACGGACCAGCTTCGACATAGGCGCACTGATGTCCTGGTAGTGCATTCCCCGAAGAACGCCATAAGTCGAGCCGGAGTGAGAGTCCTGAACGAAATCGTCCGTTATACCCGCTTCAGAAAAGCTAGCTTTATTCCACGATTCAATGAAAAAACCGCGTTCATCTTTGAAGTAATCGATGTTGATGATGAGGAGACTCTCCAGGGCAGTCCTGGTCACCTGAACCTTCATGTCGGATGTGCATCATAATACAAACGCATGGGGATTTATCTTGGGCTTGGTTCAAACGTAGGCGAACGTGAGGCACAACTTCGCTCTGCCGTCGCCGCACTGAAGGAAAGAAACGTGATCACCTGGAAAAGTGCGTCGTTGTATTGGACTCAGCCAAGAGACGTGGAAGACCAGCCGTGGTTTCTGAACACGGTCATTGAAGTTCGGACTCTGCTGGAACCGGCAGTTCTCGTCGAAGCGTGCCTCGAGGTCGAGAAAGAGGCGGGCCGCATTCGGGACGTACCCAGAGGGCCTCGGACGCTCGACATTGACATCATTCTCTATAAAGACCGGGTTGTGGACACGCCGACTTTGTCAATTCCTCATCCGCGCTTTCGGGAACGCCGATTTGTTCTCGCACCCCTGGCGGAGGTGGCGGCGGACTTTGCCGATCCTGTTTCAGGACTGACAATGTCTCAGTTGTTGGACCTTTGCCCGGACGAAGGCGTTGTTCGACGCGAGAACAAGGGCCTACTTTAAGAATTCCCGAATCCGATCAGCCAGCCGACGGCTTTCCTTGATCGAACCCACCGCAATGAAAACTGTGTCGTCACCCGCGAGGCTTCCGACGATTTCGGCCCATCCGGCCTCGTCGATCGCCCTGGAAACAGTGGATGCATGGCCGGGACCCGTCTTCAGGACAACGATATTCTGGGCAATCGCTACATCCTCTGTAAGAAATTCCCGGAGCGTGCGCCTGATCGTTTCGTCCGAACTGCGCGGGGGATCAGCGCCGATGACGGTGTAGACACCGCCACTCTTGGCAAGACCGAGCTCTTGAATATCACGGGACAGAGTCGACTGCGAAACGTCGATCTTTCGTGCGTGCAAGCCCTCCAGCAGTTCCTCCTGGCTGGCAATTTCCTGGCCCCGAACCAGATCGACTATGGCCTTTTGACGAACCTTCTTCATGACTTCGCTCTCGAGATCGTGGCGGATTATAGCAAAAAAGGATTTGACCCCTGCCAGGCCGCACCGCATACTTATTCAACGCTATGAATAAGTATTCAGACTTTCTCGCAATGTCGCAGCTGTCCGTTGAAGAATTTGCGTATCTTCTCTCTTCCGCTGCCATGCAGCGTGCAGACACCAGCCAGCCCCTGAGCGGCCGGAATATTGCGCTTATCTTTGAAAAGCCTTCGCTGCGCACTCGCGTCACCTTTGAGGTGGCGATCCGGAAGCTGGGTGCCTGGCCGATCCTGCTTAGCGGCACGGAAAGCCAGTTGGGTGGTCGCGAGACGGTTCCCGATGTGGCCCGGAATCTTTCTTTATGGCTCGATTGCATCGTGGCGCGCGTCTTCCGGCACGTTGACCTGGAAGAACTGGCATCGTTTGCCTCGATTCCCGTCGTCAATGCGCTCAGCGACTGGGAGCACCCCTGTCAGGCGCTGGCCGACATTCTGACGCTGACAGACGCATGGACGGACTACGACGGAAAGACCGTTGCCTATATCGGCGATTGGAACAACGTTTCCCGTTCCCTCTGGAGAGCTTGCGAACTGGCCGGTTTTTCTTTCCGCGCGATCTGTCCGAAAGACTATGGTCCGTCGGAAGGCGAGAAGGTGGAGTGGTACACGGACCCGGATGCCGTCGAGGGCGTCGACGCGCTTTACACGGACGTGTGGGCCAGCATGGGTAAGGAAGACGAACTTGAAGAGCGGTGCGCGATCTTCAAGCCGTATCAGGTCAACGATGAGTTAATGAGGAAAACGGGAAAACATACTTACTTCATGCACTGCCTCCCCGCGCATCGCGGTCTTGAGGTGACGGACGCCGTCATGGACGCGGACTATTCTCTCGTGTTTCATCAGGCGGCGAACAGACTGCCCGCCGAAAAAGCTGTTTTGATATCGGTTTTGGAGAACCATGATGAAGCAACAAGTAAAGAAGGCGGTGCTCGCGTATTCGGGCGGGCTGGGAACCTCGATCATTATCCCCTGGCTCAAAGAAAACTATGGGTGTGAAGTCATCGCCATGGTCGGATATGTCGGCCAGGCGGATGAGCTCGAAGGTATAGAAGAAAAAGCATTAAAGACCGGGGCCTCTAAAGTCTTCGTCGAAGACCTCCGCAACCAATTCGTCACCGACTATCTATGGCAACTTGTCAGGTCAGGAGCGAAATACGAAGGCTCCTATCTTCTCGGTACTGCTATTGCGCAGCCCCTTCTGGCAAAGCGACAGGTTGAAATCGCTCTGGCCGAAGGCGCCGATGCCCTGGCTCATGGTTGCATCGATAAAGGTAATGATCAGGTGCGTTTCGAACTCACATACAAGGCATTCGCCCCCCAACTTAAAGTCATCGCTCCCTGGCGCGAATGGGATATCCGCTCGAGATCCGAAGCTATTGCGTATGCCGAAGCACGTAATGTCCCCGTGACGAAGCCCGAAAGGACCTACAGCAACGATTCGAACCTCTGGCACGTCAGTCACGAAGGTGGGATTCTCGAGAATCTTGTGGAGTTTCCCCCGGAAGATGTCTTCGAACTGACTCTCGATCCACGTTCGTGCCCTGATGGCGACAGCGAAATTACCATCGATTTCGAAAAGGGTGTGCCCATTGGTCTAAACGGTCAGCGGATTCCCCCTGTCCAGCTTGTTGAGGATCTTAACGAGATCGGTGGAACCAACGGCATCGGCCGCGTCGATATCGTGGAAAATCGCGTGGTTGGAATGAAGTCGCGAGGAGTCTATGAGACCCCGGGTGGAACGCTGATCATGGCCGCCCACCGCGAACTCGAATCGCTCTGCCTCGACCGCCAAACTCGACATCAGAAGGACATATTGAGCATCACCTACGCCCAGCTCATTTACGACGGGCACTGGTTTACCCCGCTTAGAGAAGCCCTCGAAGCATTTTTCACCAAAACGCAGGAGTTTGTGACGGGATCGGTCACGCTTGCGTTGTACAAAGGCGGCCTGAGCGTCAAGAGCCGCGTCTCACCCCATAGTTTGTATCAGGCCGATGTTGCTTCATTCGAGACAGGCAACTTCAACTACCATGACGCTGACGGATTCATCGGCCTTCTGGGACTGCCTACATCGGTCCGATCCCGGCTTTACCGCGAAAAATATGAAACTTTGGCAAGGACGGTTTGAAGAGGAACAGGACCCAGTCTTCGAAAAGCTGAATCGATCGCTTCCGGTCGATGCTGTCCTGCTCGAAGTCGACGTGCGCGCGAGCCGCGCTCACGCGAAGGGTCTAATGGGGGCAGGAATTCTCACAGAAGAAGAATGGCAGGCGATCGATCGCGGCCTGGAGAGCATTCTCAATCAGTACTCGCCCGATGAAGTGAGAGCGATGCCGTTTGAGGATATCCATACTTTCGTCGAAGCCACGCTCACGGAGAAAGTTGGCCCCGTTGCTCTCAAGCTTCACACCGGACGAAGCCGCAATGATCAGGTCGCAACCGACTTTCGGCTGTTCACGCGCGACGCGATCGAGCTTGTGCTTGCCGACCTGGAAGCGCTGGAACTGGCATTCATTGAAAACGCTGCCCGCAATTCCACCGTGCTGTTGCCCGCATATACGCATTTGCGTCGTGCGCAGCCAATTCGCTGGTGCGACTACTGCCTTGCGTATGTCGAAATGTTCAAGCGTGATCACGAGCGATTCACTCAATCTCTCACGCGTGTAAACGTTCTGCCGTTGGGTTCGGGCGCCGTCGCGGGATCGAACTTTGCTTTGGACCGTTCCGCGATCGCGAGGGAACTGGGATTTTTGAAGGTCTCAGCCAACAGCCTTGACGCAACTTCGGACAGAGACTTCGTCGCCGAGTTCCTGTCGAATGCTGCCATCGCCATGGCGCATGCCAGCCGACTCGCCGAAGACTGGATCCTTTATTCCTCGACGGAATTTGGGTTTCTTGAACTTTCTGAGAAGGTCACTACCGGCAGCAGCCTGATGCCCCAGAAGAAGAATCCCGATGGGCTTGAACTCATTCGCGCGAAGGCTGCAATGACCGCAGGTCTTCTTTCCGGCTTCCTTTCCGTCTTGAAGGGACTGCCGACGGGCTACAACAAGGACCTGCAGGAAGATAAGGAGGCGCTCCTGTCTGCGTTTCAAAACGTGCGAACTACATTGAGCGTCCTTCGCCTGACGGTGCGTACAGTCGAAGTTAAGGGCGAGCAGATGCTGCAAGCCGCATCCGATTCCTTCATGGGTGCGACGGACCTCGCGGACTATCTCGTCCTCCGCGGTATGCCTTTCCGTAAGGCCCATGAAGTTGTCGCGCAGGCCGTGCGCGCGGCGTTGAATGAGGGAAAGGAACTTTCTGAGGTCAACCTGACGCAATTTTCTCCGGAGTTTTCGGATCTGCCGAAAGACTATCTTCTTCCCCAAAATATCGTTGCTCGCAAGAATGCCTCATTCACCCGTCCAGCCAATCTTTAAACAAGATGGCTCGACACTCCATCGCAGGCAAAATTGAACATGAAGTGGGCTCATGGCCTGACGTCCGAGTTGATGTCTATGGGGGCGGCATGATCTTCTTCCATGTCGGCCGCCGTGAGATCGGCCACCTCCACGGAGACCGGCTGGCGGATCTCCCGCTGCCGGTGCGAATTCGCGAGCAACTGGTTGCAGCGGGCAAGGCCTCGTTGCACTACTTGCATCCCAAGACGGGCTGGATCACCTACTACATTAAAGGGGAACAGGACGTCGACGCCGTAGTTGACTTGTTCAGGCTGAACTATGAGCGTCCGTGGCTGCGGCAGGACAGGCCGTGACCCGAAGTGGCACGAGCTTCAACTTTCGCTCCCGAAAATAGTTCGTCCTACTCGCACATTGGACACACCGCCTGCGAGCGCTGCGGCTACGGCGCGAAGCTTAGGCTTCATCCCGCCCGTGATAAAGGGAGCATCGAGCAAAGAGACTTGAGGGGGAACGCGCTCGATGACTTCGCGATTGGCGTCCAGCACGCCTTCGACGTCTGTGAGAAACACGAGCTGCTCGGCTTGCAAAGCCAGAGCGACTCCTGCCGCCGTCTCGTCTCCATTGACGTTAAGCAGTCCGGCCTCTCCGACCGCAAGTGTTGGGATGACCGGAACTTTGCCACTGGCGATGATTGGCTCGAGCACGCTCCGATCCGCGCTTACGCGCGTTCCCACGAACCCCCAGGGCCCTTCCTTTTTCTCCGCTTTAACTGCGCCAAACATGCCGATCGCCGGAATACCTGCCCGTTGAAGCGCGTACACGAGTGCGGTGTGCACCTCTCCCAATAACGCAGCAGCAACGGCACCAAGCGCCTTTTCGTCCGTTACGCGCAGCCCATCGATGAACTCGGACTTCACGTTCATCTTCTCCAGCATTCGCGTAATCTGCACACCGCCGCCATGCACGACAATCAATCGGTCGTATTTCTGTGAAGTGATTCTTGCCACAGCCGCTTCGGGTTGTTCAAGAAGCGCGCCGCCAACTTTGACAACTGTGACGTTGCTCATCGCGCGAGTCCCGTTTCCACGGGAAGCCCAAGCATGAGGTTGAGATTCTCGATGGCCTGCCCCGCTGCACCCTTGACGAGATTGTCGATTGCGGAAACGATCACGGTAGTGTTTCCTGAGGTTGCCACCCCGAGGTGGCAACCGTTGGTATTAACCACACCGTGGAGGTCCGGAAGATTTCCTTCCGGAAATAGTTTTACGAATTTGGAGTCGGTGTACTTGTCGCCAAGCACGGCACGAACGGAATAGCCGACGGCGGGCTGGAACACGATCGTGCTCAGGATTCCTCGCGTAATCGGGATCAAATGAGGGGTAAAGACAAACTTTTCGATTGAGGCGCCGGGCAGGCAGGCGAGCATCTCGGGTGTGTGACGGTGTTTCAACACGCCATAGGCGCGAAGATTCTCGTTCACTTCGCAAAAGTGTGTTTCCTGCTTCGGGTGCCGACCTGCTCCGGATACGCCCGACTTCCCGTCTACGACAACCAGGGTGTCCTTGCCGATGGCGCCGGCCGCGTAAAGAGGAGCAAGCGGGACGATGGCCGAGGTTGCATAACAGCCGGGGTTCGCAACCAGTTTTGCCCCTTTTACCTCTTCTCCGAAGATTTCCGTCAAGCCGTAAACCGCCTTCTGAAGCAGAGCGGGCGAGGTGTGCTCGAATCCATACCATTTTGGGTAAAGCGCGGGATCTTTCATGCGGAACGCGCCGCTCATATCGATCACACGCAACCCGGCATCGAGCAGTTCCGGAACAATGCGCAGGGAGACATCATGTTCGGTCGCCGTCATCACCACATCTGGCCCTGCGCGCTTTACGGCGTCCAGGGAATAGGCTTCTATTCCGGATCCATCGCTCTTGGAGGCAAAGCGTCCTGTGACTCGAACAGAAGGGTGATTTCTGAGGATTCGATCGGCCTCGCGCCCCGAATACCCGGTGACTCCGACAATCGCGAGCGAATAAATATTCATCGTAATGAATATTTATACAGGTGGGACGCGCAGGGGTCAAGACCGGAGATGGAGGCGTGGTCTCGCCAATCCCAATGCTATACTTGAAAGTTGAAGGTTTCTAACGTGTCGATCCATTCCCGTGACTCCATTGCACAGGAGGTCCGCCGCCTCCAATCCTCCGGTAAGAAAGTCGTTTTCACCAACGGCTGTTTTGATGTTCTCCATCCGGGACACCTTGATCTGCTGGCGCGCTCGCGCGCTCTCGGAGACGCCCTGGTTGTAGCGATCAACAGCGATAGCTCCGTCCGGCGTCTGAAAGGGCCAAAGCGGCCTGTCTTTCCGGAGAGCGAGCGGGGCGAAATACTCTCAGCGTTGCGTATGGTGGACTATGTTTGCACCTTCGATGAAGACACGCCCCTGGAAGCCATTGTTGCAATCCGGCCCGACATTCTCGTCAAGGGTGCGGACTGGGTCGACAACATCGTCGGCAGCAAAGAAGTCGAAGGATGGGGAGGAAAGGTCGTCGCACTCCCTTTAGTGGAAGGTCAATCCACGACGGGTATCATCGAGCGCGTCCTGCATCGTGGAAGTTCAGTCTAAGCCCGCCGAAAAGCGAATTTCCGAAGCGCTTTCCCGAATCTCGAGCGCAGCGGACTTTCGTCGTATCGCCTCAGAAGCTTTGCGGGGTGAAAGCGAGGTTGTTGTTTCCGGCCTCGCGGGCAGCGCGAGGGCGCTCTTTATTGCTGGTCTCTGGCAAGTCCTGCGTCGACCACTAATCGTCGTTACACCTCACGACAAGAACGTCTCGCAACTGGCTTCGGACATTGAATATTTCCATCGTGTCTTGAATCCGTCTTCCGGCGGGCAGGTTTGCGCCTTTCCAGCTTTGGAGACCGATCCCTATTCCGGATTGATGCCGCACGCCGGAGCTCTGCAGACGAGGGCGACCACACTGTGGTGTCTGCGTCAGAAACGGGCCGACATTGTCGTGACCTCAATTCGCGCGGCGGCGACATGGCTGACTGCGCCACCGACGTTTGACACGTACAGCCTTCACGTTTCAAAGGGCGATGATGTGTCCCAGGAGCTCTTTGTCGAACATCTCACCACTGCCGGCTACCTGAGACAGGAGCCCGTGGCGGGGCCCGGTGAGTTCTCCGTTCGGGGCGGAATCGTCGATGTGTTTTCTCCCCTGATGCGTGCTCCGGTGCGCATGGAGTTCTTCGGCGACACCGTAGATTCGATTCGAGAGTTTGATCTTGACGATCAACGCTCGCGGGGTCCCGTTCAGCACATCGACATCCTTCCGATGCAGGATGTTCTTGTCAGCCGCGAAATGATCCGGCAGTGGGCGACGAAAGCTATCGATCACTGGCAGGATGATGCATTTCGAAAGGAGCTCAGTGAGAAGCGCATCTTTGCCGAGGGTGGAGAGTTCTTTCCGGGTCTCACATTTCTTCTGCCGCTCGCCTTTCCTCTGGAGTCCACGATTTTCAACTACGCCGAAGGAGCGGTAGCTGTTCTCGATGAAATCGAAATACTTACGGAAGACCATAGAAAGTTTCTGGAAACCCTTCAGCATCGTTACGAACAAACCGTGGCTGCCGGAGGCCTGGCTTTACCTCCGGCCAGCCTTTTTTGTTCGCCTGAAGACCTTGCCCGTCCCAGGCTTCAGACCCCGAGCCTGTATCTGGAGGAGTTGGGCTCTGCTGAATTCGAAAATCCGGTGGCTTTCCCCGTTCGTTCCCATCCGAGCGCGCGGTGGCATGGAAGAATCAAGGAGCTCGCCGAAGAGGTTCGCACCAATTTCGCCGGCGGCACGCAGGTCGTGCTTCTCGGAAGCACGCTGGGTATGGCCGAACGGTTACGGGATTTTCTGCATGAGTACGACATCCCTTTTCGTCTGGAATTTGGGGAACAGCCACTAAAGGTCGTTGATGATCCTGTCGCTCCGCTGGTGGGAATAGGCCGGCTCTCGGCGGGCTTCAGTCTGCCGGATGCGGCACTCTTGCTCTACGCAGAGAGTGACGTGTTTGACGAAGTCGAACACGCTCAGCCCACCCATCGTCGCCGGCAGAAACTCTCGGCATTTATTTCCGATCTTCAGGATCTGAAGCCGGGGGACTACGTTGTTCATGTGGACCACGGTATCGGCACTTACAACGGCATCACCCTGGTTCACGACAGGGAATGCATGGTGCTACTTTATCACGGAGGAGATCGCGTCTTCGTTCCCCTTGAACGGCTCGATCTGATCCAGAAGTATTCCTCCACCGAGGGGGCAAAGCCACAACTCGACAAGCTTGGTGGAACGTCCTGGGTACAACGGAAGGCCAGAGTCAAACGCGCCATTCGCGATATGGCGCAGGAGCTGTTGCAGCTATATGCCGAGAGGAAACTCGCTCAGGGCTACGCTTTCTCCGCGGATAGCGAGTGGCAGAAGGAGTTCGAAGAGGCTTTTCCGTATGACGAAACCCCGGATCAGCTTTCTGCAATCGCCGACATCAAGAGGGATATGGAGAACTCCATCCCGATGGATCGTCTTGTCTGCGGTGACGTCGGCTACGGCAAGACCGAGGTCGCGATGCGCGCTGCTTTCAAGGCTGTTGGTGACGGCAAGCAAGTAGCGGTTCTCGCTCCGACCACGGTGCTTTGTTATCAGCATTTTGAAACTTTCAAAGAACGGTTCTCGGCATTTCCCGTGAAGATCGCGATGCTAAGTCGATTCGTTCCCGCAAAGGAGCAGAAGACAATCGTGGCGGAGGCGGAAGCCGGCCGGGTCGATATCATCATCGGCACCCATCGGATCCTTTCCAAGGATGTGAAGTTTCAGGATCTCGGGCTGATGATCGTTGACGAAGAGCAGCGCTTCGGTGTCGCGCATAAAGAACGATTGAAGCGGATCCGAACGGAGGTCGACGTTGTGACTATGACGGCAACACCCATTCCCCGCACCCTCAACATGTCGCTTAGTGGCCTCCGGGATATGTCCGTTATTGAAACTCCGCCGCGGGATCGCCTTGCAATTCAGACGAATGTGGTGAAGTTCCGGACATCTGTGATCGAAAATGCCATTAATTTCGAACTCGATCGGGGTGGCCAGGTTTACATGGTGCACAACCGCGTCGAGTCGATCTATTCCCTGGCGGACATGGTACGGCGGCTGTGTCCCAGGGCCAGAGTCGGGGTCGGTCACGCGCAAATGTCGGAGAAGGAACTCGAAACGGTGATGACGCGCTTTATGCATCACGAGTTCGATGTCCTGGTAGCGACGACAATTATCGAAAACGGGCTCGACATACCCCTCGCCAACACCCTGATCGTCAATCGCGCCGATCGCTTCGGGTTGTCGCAGCTCTACCAGCTTCGGGGCCGCGTTGGCCGATCGAACCGCCGCGCTTACGCCTATCTCCTCATCCCCTCCGACGAGTCGCTAACCCCAATTGCCCGCCGTCGGCTGGCAGCCATCCGCGAGTTTAGCGATCTCGGGGCAGGGTTCCGTATCGCCGCGCTGGACCTGGAGTTACGCGGAGCAGGCAACCTTCTTGGAGGGCAGCAGCACGGCCACATCGAGGCTATTGGATTCGACCTCTATTGCCAATTGTTGGAACGAACCGTCGAAGAGTTGCGGACGGGCCAGGAGCTGCCCGAAGCGGAAACCGCGATCAACCTAAAGCTCGACCTCAAAATTCCTGCGAACTTTATCGATGACGAACTGCAGCGGTTGCGCGTCTACAAACAGATTGCGACCGCAAGGTCGGAGGAAGAAATCGATAGCCTGTACCGCGAGCTGGAAGACCGGCTCGGTGCTCTGCCAATGCAAATCCGGAATTTACTGGAATACGCCCGGCTTCGGGTGCTGGGTCGCGCACGAGGTGTCGTGTCTATAGATCGGACATTACAGGGGATAGACGTCCGCTTTCACGAATCTGCGCGCATTGAGCCCGAGCGGATCGTGGATCTCGTCGGCACCGGCGAACGGATTGTGTTTGTACCGCCCACAACGCTCCGCATTCGCACTACAAGCTCGCGCTCCGACTTGTTTTCCAGCATCGGGGATTTGTTGCGAGAGATTACGTAGGCCTTTTAAGATGGCCGAAGGAGTTTTCGTATGAAGAAAGCATTGTTCATCCTTGGGATGACCATAGCCATTGCCCTTCCCACGGCAGCGCAACAGAAAATCGAGCAGATTGTGGCGCGCGTCAATGGAGACATCATTCTTAAGTCGGAAATGGATCACGAGCTCGACGTCCGTCGCTTCGAGATGATGAAACAGCCCGGCATGGATCCGACCAAGCTCGAGCAAGAGATGGCGGACGAATCGAAGGTCATTTTGCGCGATCTTATCGATCGTGCGCTTCTTCTCCAGATCGCCAAGGAAGCAGGCCTCAACGCGGATACCGATGTGGAAAAGACGATGGAGGACCTGCGCGTCCAACAAAAATTCGAGACCCGCGAGGAGCTGGAAAAGGCCATCATCAAGGACTACGGCGACCTCGACGAATTCAAGAACGACATACGTACGAAATTCCTGACTCAGCAGGTAATCGAGCACGAAGTTTACGGACGCATGATTGTCACAAACGAAGAGATGCGCAAATACTACGAGGAACACAAAAGTGACTTCGACCGACCCGCCGGCATAAGGATTGCGGAGATTACGGTGCTGGTTGATCGCCGGCTTCCCGACCAGGTGGCAGTTCAGCGAAAGAAGATCGAAGATGCTCTTGCAGCCGTGAAGAAGGGTGACGACTTTGGGGATGTCGCAGAGAAGTACTCGGAAGTAACGACCGCGGAGCGCGGCGGCGATATGGGATTTGTCAGCGGCGACTTGAAGGAAAATCTGAACGAAGACATCGCGAAGGCATTAGAAGGGGTTGATAAGGGCCAGGTCACAAATATTGTGGAGTTTAACGACGCCTTCACCTTCTTCAAAGTTACCGACAAGCATTCCGGTGGAATTCTTAGTTTCGATCTCGCACAAAGAGAAATCCAGTACCAGCTGCTGAGCAAGGCCGCTCCCGACAAAGTTCGGGCGTTTCTTACGGAGCTTCGAGAGAACGCCTTTGTAGAGGTCAAGGCTGGATTCCAGGACTCGGGTGCCGCCCATCCCAAGGGCTGACATCGTTTCGCAAATTTCCTGATTTTCAAAAACTGGACCTGATGCGTCTCGATCTGTTTCTAAAGTGGAGCCGGATTATTCCGCGCCGTACTTTGGCCAAGGAGATGTGCGACGCAGGCCGCGTGGCCGTCAACGGAACCGAAGCGCGCGCAGCACGGGAAGTTCGCGTCGGCGATACCGTCGAAGTTCAGCTGCTCCGCCGGCGCCTGAAGTTCCGTGTCCGTTCCATTCCGGCGCACGCCCCGGGCAAGGAGGGCGGGCGCGAAATGTTGGAGCTGCTTGAAGAGCGAAGAAACAATTCAGACCCGGAATAACTCTCTCACGCTCACACCGCTCGAGCTCGATGTGATGAAGGCTATCTGGCGGCATAACCCGACAACCGTCAAAGATGTCCAGGCTGCTATCCACGATGATCGCCCCCTCGCCTACACTACGGTGATGACCGTCATGCACCGGCTCTACCTCAAAGGTTTTCTTGCGCGGTCGCTCAAGTCCAAAGCCCACTACTACGAGCCAAGAGTCGACTTCGCCGATGTTCGGGAAGCTGCTGTTTCCGGCGTCATCCGGCACTTTTTCCGGGGATCTCGGGATGAGTTTCTGCAGTTCCTCGAGGGCGGTGTCGGCCCGTCACCGGAAGTTGTTGCTCCAGCTGCTTTGGACGAAACGCTGCTCTGAGAAATATGCTAGTCTCACCTGCTCATGCACGACCAACACGCAAACCCTAAGACCGATATTCAAATTGCACAGGAAGCAACGATTCGTCCCATTCTGGACATCGCGCGAACCAGACTCGGGATCGATCCGAAAGACCTGCTGTTGTATGGGCATTACAAAGCCAAGATCTCGCTCGATTATCTGCGGACGCTGGAGAGCAGGCCGAACGCCAAGCTGATTCTCGTTACTGCAATCACCCCGACGCCGGCCGGAGAAGGAAAGACCACAACCACAGTCGGTCTTGGAGACGCGCTCAACAAGCTCGGTCGTAAAGCCATCATTTGCCTTCGCGAACCCAGCCTGGGGCCGTGTTTCGGCGTCAAGGGTGGCGCGGCCGGCGGAGGGTACGCGCAAGTCGTTCCGATGGAGGACATTAACCTCCACTTTACGGGGGACTTCCACGCCATCGGCGTCGCGAACAATCTTCTCGCCGCGATGGTGGACAACCACATCTATTCCGGGAACAGCTTGGGGTTGGATGTTCGCCGCATTCTTTGGCGGCGCTCGATGGACATGAATGATCGAGCATTGCGGGAAATGGTGGTCGCCCTTGGGGAAGTCGGCAATGGCTTTCCGCGGCAGGATGGGTTTGATATCACGGCTGCATCAGAAGTGATGGCTGTGTTCTGCCTCGCGAGTGACCTGGCCGACTTGAAACGGCGCCTCGGCAATATGGTCGTGGGCCAGACGAGGGAAAAGAAATACGTCCGCGCCGAAGAATTGCATGCTGCGGGCGCCATGAGCGCGCTCTTGAAAGACGCGTTTGCGCCGAACCTGGTTCAGACGATCGAAGGAAATCCGGCTCTGGTCCACGGAGGTCCGTTTGCGAACATCGCCCACGGGTGCAACTCCGTCGTTGCGACGAAGGCCGGTCTTAAACTCGCCGATTACGTCGTGACAGAGGCGGGCTTTGGCGCTGATCTGGGCGCAGAAAAATTCTTTGATATCAAGTGCCGCAAGGCTGGATTGAAGCCCGATTGTGCGGTTGTCGTCGCAACCATTCGCGCGCTGAAGATGCACGGCGGGGTGGCGAAAGCCGATCTCGGCAAAGAGAATCTTGCCGCCGTTGAGAAAGGCTTCGCGAATCTCGGGCGTCACATCGAAAACGTTCGGAAGTATGGTCTTCCAGTGCTGGTTTGCATCAATCGGTTCAGCGCAGATACTTCTGCAGAAATGGCCGTGCTGAAGGCGCTCTGTGCGAAGCTTGAAGCGGAGTGCGTTGTTTCCGATCACTGGGCGCGTGGTGGGGAAGGCGCCGCGGACCTTGGCAGCGCCGTTCTTAAGACGATTGAGACTAAGCCCTCAACCTTCAGACCTCTGTATCCCGATGACATGCCCCTCTGGAAGAAGGCGCAGACGATTGTCCGTGAATTGTACGGAGGTGAAGACGTCATCGGCGATCAGAAGGTTCGGGACCGATTCAAGGAACTGCAGGATCAGGGGTATGGTCATCTTCCTGTTTGTATCGCGAAAACGCAGTACAGCTTTTCAACGGATCCCGATTTGAAAGGCGCACCAAAGGATCATGTGGTTCCGATTCGCGAGGTCCGCCTTTCAGCAGGCGCGGAATTTGTCGTCGCTATTTGCGGGAACATCATGACCATGCCTGGGTTGCCGAAGATTCCAGCCGCCAACAACATCGACGTTACTCCCGAAGGCCGGATCACCGGGTTGTTCTAATGGCACGTAACTAGTTCTATGGATGTTGTGGCGTGGCGCAAGCAAACGCGTACACGTCTTATCGAAGAGCGAGGCCGCATCCCGGAAGATGAGCATCGGCGCATCAGCCTCGCTGTCGAGACGTCTCTCAACGAAATCCTTGATCCTCTACCTCCTCAGGTCCTGAGCGCCTACTGGCCTTATAAAGGCGAGATCGATTTGCGTCCAACAATGGAACGCCTTCAGGCGAAGGGCTGGACGACCGCTCTGCCTCACGTTATCGGCCCGCGCAAGCCGCTCGAATTCCATAAATGGATTGCTGGCGCGGAAATGGATTCTGGCGTATATGGAATCCCGGTGCCGCGGACGCGCGAGCTTGTACGCCCCGATGTCATCGTCATGCCGCTGGTTGCGTTTGATTCCGAGAACTACCGGCTTGGTTATGGGGCAGGCTATTTCGACATCACTCTTGTCCGCCTTCAACCCCGTCCGCGGTCCATTGGCGTGGGCTTTGAGTTCACTCGACTGGATACAATTCATCCTCTGCCGACAGACATTCCGGTGGACTTTGTCATCACGGAAGCCGGCATTCAGAAGAGAGTGCCGTCGGAGTAGACTAAACCAATGCGCTATTTCTGTGGCGAGTGCCCGAACGCGCCGATAGCCGCCGGTTGTTACTTTTTGAAGAACAAGTCGTAGAGCTCATTGCGGGAGATACCAAGAGTTTTGAGGACTTGCTCGCGAGTCAGGGGCAGTTTGACGGCTTCCTGCTCCTCTGAGGTCTTACCGCTGACGACAATCACGAACTCACCGATTGCCTTTACCTTGCTCCGAATCTGCGACAACCTGCCAAACAGGAACTCCTCGTGAACCTTCGTTAACTCGCGCGCGACACAGACTTCACGATCCCCGAGAATCTCCTGGAGGTCAGTCAACGTCTCCTCAACTCGGTGAGGAGCCTCGTAAAAGATCAGGGTGCAGGACACGGACCGCAAGCGTTCCATCTTTTCGCGCCGCGCCGCCTTTTTCGGCGGGAGAAAGCCTGCGAAGAAGAACTCGTCTGAAGGCAGACCAGAGGCTGCAAGCGCCGTAACTGCAGCATTCGGTCCGGGGATCGAGAGGACAGTCAGTCCATGCTCGCGGCAGTAACGAACAAGGCGGTAGCCTGGATCCGAAATGCCCGGAGTGCCTGCGTCGGACACCAGCGCGATCGTGCTCCCGTTGCGAATTTTTTCGCCTAGCTCCCCTGCCTTCTTCTCTTCGTTGAAATCGTGATAGCTGACGAGAGGCTGCTGAATTCCAAAATGGTTCATGAGCTTCAGGGTGTGGCGGGTATCTTCGCACGCGATGAGATTCGCGGTGCGTAGCGCTTCCAGGGCGCGGGGGCTGATGTCGGACAGATTCCCGATCGGCGTGGCTACGATGACTAGCGCGCCCATGCAGTCGAGGGGACTACAGCTTGAGCTGCTTCAGATAACTTCGGAATTCGTCACCGAGGCCTGGCCGCTTGAGCGCGAATTCTACCGTCGCTTTCAGGAATCCGAGCTTGTCGCCGGCGTCGTAGCGTGTGCCTTCGATCATGTAAGCATAGACAGGCTGTTGCTCCAGCAGTTGACGGATGCCGTCGGTCAGCTGGATCTCGCCGCCGGCTCCTCGCCCGGTGCTTTCCAGCACACCAAAGATCTCCGGCGTCAGAATATACCGCCCGATGATGGCCAGATTCGAAGGCGCCTTTTCCGGCGATGGCTTCTCAATAACGTCCTGAACCCGATAGACGCGCCCGCCAAATCCTTCCACAGGAGTTCCCTTAATCACTCCATAGGAGGAGATTTGGCTCTTCGGCACCTCGCACGTTGCGATAATCGAAGCCTGCAGCTTTTCGAATAAGCCAACCATCCTCCCAAGACAAGGCGCAGGACCATCGATAATATCGTCGCCCAGCATCACCGCGAATGGCTCTGCGCCGACCGCATCGCGAGACATCAGCACGGCATGACCTAGCCCCAGCGCCTCTTTCTGGCGGACATAGGTCACGTTGACCATATTCGAGATTCTCCGAATCTCGGCAAGCACGTCGTTCTTTTCTCTTGCGGAAAGCACCTGCTCCAGTTCGTAGGACACATCGAAATGGTCTTCAATAGCGTTCTTTCCCCGGCCTGTAATGATCGTGATATTCCTGATTCCCGCTTCAACGGCTTCCTCGACAACGTACTGGATCAGAGGCTTGTCGACCAGCGGAAGCATTTCTTTGGGTTGAGCTTTGGTTGCAGGCAGGAACCGCGTGCCAAGGCCGGCAGCGGGAAAGACAGCTTTGCGAATTTGCATCATTTATTTCACCATCGTTCCAAACCGAAACCAGCGGGTTCTTGTGAAAAAGTGCTGCGCAACGGACACGTAATCGGCTGCAACGGATGCCCAGGATCGTTCGCCTGATTCGTAAGGCGCGAGGCTCTCGAATGACCAGTAGACGAAAAGAGGTTTACCGATGATGCTGTTGCGATCGACAAATCCCCAAAAGCGACTGTCGTTGCTATTGTCGCGGTTGTCACCCATGACAAAAAATTTGTCTTCGGGGACGGTCAGCGGACCGCAGTACTCGCACCCGCTGAGGCTACCCACCTGGCTGACATGAATCTTGTAGGGCTCATCCTTGAGAACGTCGTTGACGTAGACGTCTCTATTCTTGATCTCAATTTTGTCGCCAGGAATCCCGATGACACGCTTTACGAACGGCGTTGTCATGTTTGCGCTGGGAGGTGGTCGGAAAGCAATGATATCGCCATGACTTATCTGCCTGCGCGGCAACCAGTTCTGCACGGCTGTAGGGAAGTTCCCGGGGAATGCAATCTTATCAAGGAAAAAATGATCCCCGACCATGATGGTAGGGACCATAGATGGCGTTGGAACCTGGGTCGCCTGCGCTATGAATGTGGTAAAGACCAACACGAAGACAACCGTGCTGGCCAGACTCTCCGTCCACTCGCGCATCTTTCCAGTTTTGCGGATCACTTCCGTTCTGTAGACCTGGAAATCGTCGATGCGCACGTCCGGGCTCAAAAAGGGGCGAAAATCTTCGATCCTCACGTCCGGAACATTCGAGGTTAGAACGGAGCCTTCTTCCATCGTTTTATGGCGGCGTCAGGCCAGCTTCTCCTTCACCATTTGACTCACGCGCGCCCCATCGACCGTCTTTCCCGCGAGTCGCGCCTGTGTTGCTTTCATGACTTTACCCATATCTTTCATTGAAGCGGCAGCAGTTTCCTGGATCGCTTCCTCGATTGCTCGGCGGATATCGTCATCGGAGGCAGCGGCAGGGAGATAGGACTCGATCACTTTGATCTCGGCTTCTTCCTTCTGGGCCAGTTCCTCCCGCCCGCCCTTTCGGAACTGATCGATGGAGTCTTTTCTCTGTTTGACAAGTGAATTGAAGACCGCCAGCACTTCTGCTTCCTCGAGATCTTTCATCTTCTCGACCTTCTTGTTCATGACGGCTGCCTTCATCATGCGCAGGACTCCGAGCTTCAGAGTGTCTTTGGAGCGCATAGCGTCGGAGATATCGGACTGGATCTTGTCCTGAAGGCTCATCTCGCTATGATACAGCGAGAGTTGTCCGGGGGGAGCCTAGATATCGAGCTCGATGTTCCAGTAGAGGTAGTCTCGCCAGCTTTCGGGAGCGGATTTCAGCCGGAAGGTGACGTGAAAGGCGGGCAGCCAATGCGGCTCTGAGGGCTGCCGAATCAAATGCATACCGGCTTCTTCCGGCGTTCGCCCTCCCTTTTTGTGATTGCAGCGGAAGCAGGCGGCCACGATATTGTCCCACCGCTTCTGGCCTCCGCGAGCCACAGGCACGACGTGATCGAACGTCAGATCTTCGGAAGGGAACTTCTTCGCACAGTACTGACAGGTATAGTCATCCCGCGCGTAGATGTTCGCCCGTGAAAACTTCACTTTGTTGTGGTTTTTGACCCGGACATACTTCAGTAACCGGATGATCGAGGGCAGGCGGATGGCGAACGAGATCGAGTGAACCTCGCGATCGTGCTCTTCGACAATTTCAACTTTGCCGGCGAAAAACAGCGTCAAAGCTTTCTGCCATGAAATGATCCGAAGAGGCTCGTACGAAGCATTCAGTAGCAGTGTTGCCTGCATAGCTTACGCCTTATATTTGGAGTTCGCCGCTTTTTTGTCAAGAGCTTCGGCTACAATTAACCTCGATGTTGCATGAAAAAGAGGCTCGTTTGCGGGCAATTCTCAAGGAGATGGGCTCATGCATCGTTGCTTTCAGTGGCGGCGTCGACAGTGCCTATCTCGCTCTTATTGCTCATAGAGAACTGGGGGCATCGGCTCTCGCCGTCACGGCTGAAAGCCCCAGCTATCCCACATATCAGCGAAACATTGCCCTCGATCTGGTCCGGACCTACGGATTCCGTCATGAAATCGTGACCTCGCGGGAGATGGAAGAACCGAACTACACGGCAAACCCCTCAAACCGCTGCTATTTCTGCAAGCACGAGCTATATGCGCTTCTGCAGCGGATGGCGCTCGATCGCGGGTTTCACTATGTTCTTGATGGGAACAATCTCGACGACACCGGCGATTACCGCCCCGGACGTCAGGCCGGAGCGGAACTCGAAGTTCGCAGTCCGCTGATCGAAGTCGGCTTAAGAAAAGAAGAGATCCGTGAACTCTCCCGACAACACGGCCTTCCCACGTGGAACCAGGCAGCTTCCGCATGCTTGGCATCGAGGATTCCCTATGGTTCAGCGGTGACCGTAGAGAAGCTGCAGATGATCGATCGTGGCGAAGAAATTCTCCGCAAACTCGGGTTTCATCAGTTTCGCGTCCGGCACCACGGCGATGTCGCGCGAATCGAATTCGCCCGTGAGGAAATGCCGCAAGCTCTGAGCGTCGACGTGTTTGAGACTTTGGGTCGCGAGTTCAAGCGTATTGGCTTTCAGTTCGTCGCGGTGGATGTGCAGGGCTACCGGACGGGCGCCCTGAATGAAATTCTGACGTCCATCCGAGTTTCTTAAATGAAGGTTCTTGTTATCGGGTCCGGAGGTCGTGAGCACGCCGTCGTCGACGCTCTCTCTCGCAACGAACGAGTCCGGCAGCAGATCTATGCCGCACCAGGCAATGGAGGCATTGCCTCACAAGCGAAACTGGTGCCGATTTCGGCGGAGGACAATTGGAAGCTTCTGGACTTTGCCCAAACGGAAAAGATCGACCTCACGTTTGTAGGTCCCGAGGTCCCGCTGAGCCTGGGTATTGCCGATCTGTTCCGCGAGCATGGACTGAAGATTATTGGTCCCAATGCCGAGGACGCCCGCCTCGAATCCAGTAAGATTTATGCGAAACGATTCCTGCAGGCCAACGGCATTCCGACTGCCCGCTTCTGGGAATGCGCGACGCCCGAAGAAGCCTATAAACAATTGGAGAATTCGCCTCTTCCCATTGTTGTGAAGGCAGACGGGCTGGCTGCGGGGAAAGGCGTGGTCGTAGCCGAAACGCTGGAGCAGGCGCGCGCCGCTGTGCGCGACTTCATGGAAGCTCGAACCATGGGCAACGCCGGCTCCCGACTCGTTATCGAAGAATTCATGAGCGGGGAGGAAGCCTCATTCCTTGTTTTTGCGGACGGCACGGCGTTCCATCCTATGGCGATTTCCCAGGATCACAAGAGGAGGTTCGACGGCGATCAGGGTCCGAATACTGGAGGCATGGGTGCTTATTCGATCGACACGATCCTCACGAAGGAACAACACGACACGGTTGTGTCATCGATCATTCGGCCCGCGCTTGAAGCTGCGAAGGATTACAGCGGAATCCTGTATGCCGGATTGATGCTGACTCCAACGGGCCCTAAAGTCGTGGAGTTCAATGTTCGCTTTGGCGATCCGGAGACTCAGGTCATTCTTCCGCGGCTTAAAAGCGACCTTTTCGAAGTCTTCATGAATATGGCAGACCATCGACTTGCATCGAGTCGAGTCGAGTGGTCAAACGAAGTCACGGCTACCGTGGTGCTGGTCGCTTCCGGATATCCTGGTAAATACGACAGCGGTAAGCGGATCGAAGGGCTCGATGCGGCCGGTCGTATCGAGGGTGTGCGGGTTTATCATGCAGGCACGCGAGAGCAGGATGGCCAGATCTACACAGCCGGCGGGCGCGTGCTGAACGTTACCGCCCTCGGAGTCACGCTCTCGCAGGCGCTGGACCGCGCCTACGCTGCGGCCGATTTGATAAGATTCGACGGTAAAGACTATCGCAGGGATATTGGAAAGAAAGGATTGGCGAAAGAACGATGAAGCCACTCGTGGGAATCATTATGGGCAGCGATTCCGACGCTCCGATCATGCAGGAAGCAGCAAAGACGCTGCAGCAGTTTGGGGTTGAATACGAAATTGGTGTCTACAGCGCGCATCGCTCGCCGCATCGCACGAACGAATACGTCACGAGTGCGCGCGCGCGGGGGTTGAAGATGATCATTGCAGGCGCCGGCAGCTCCGCACACCTTGCCGGCGTTGCCGCGGCAGAGACCATTCTGCCCGTCATCGGTGTCCCGATCGACAGTTCGCCGTTGTCGGGTTTCGACGCGTTGATGGCAACAGTCCAGATGCCTCCGGGCGTCCCGGTGTCGACAATGGGTGTGGGCAAGTCTGGAGCGGTTAACGCTGCAATTCTCGCCGTGGAGATTCTTGCTCTTTCGGATCCCAGTCTCGCCGAGAAACTTGTCGACTATAAGGCGAAACTCGAAGTCGCGGTGGCAGAGAAGAGCAAGAAGGTTGCGTCGGAGATTGGACCGAAGCCCTGATGTCTTCTCGAAGTTTTTTCGTGACCAACTTCGGCTGCCGCGCGTCGCAGTCCGAAGGCGCTGCCATTGAACAGGAGCTGCTCAACGGCGCGGCAATTCCAGCCTCTTCGGTGTTCGCTGCGGACGTCGTGGTTGTGAATACCTGCACGGTCACGGAAGAAGCAGACCGCGAAGCGCGGCAGCTGATACGACGGATCGCTTCACGCAATCCTCAGGCTCGCGTTGTGGTCACCGGTTGCTATGCCCAACGCGCACCGGAGGAACTTGCTGCTCTTCCAGGCGTCAGTCACGTTGTCGGAAACTCGCACAAGCCGATTCTCGGTCAGCTGACGCTCAAGGTGCTGGATAGCGACTTCACGGCCGAACCCAGCGGCCGCGCCGAAGTTTTCTGCAGCGATATCTTTCTCGAGCATGAATTGAAGCCTGAGTCGCATCTCGGATCCGGTGGCCGCACTCGAGCCATCGTCAAAGTTCAGGATGGATGCAATGCCAATTGCTCCTTCTGCATCATTCCATCGGTACGTGGAAGAAGCCGGAGCCTTCCGCCGCGCTCTGTTATCGAGGAGGTCGCCTCCCTTGTCGATCGCGGATACAAGGAAGTAGTGCTTTCGGGTATCCATCTCGGGACATTCGGCCGAGACTTGAATCCAAAAACTTCGCTCGAGAACCTGATTGAGGAGATCCTCGAAGATGTTCCGAGTTTGCAACGCCTCCGGCTGAGTTCGATTGAGCCGCTCGAGGTCACTGAGGGGGTTATCGGGTTGGTTGCAACGAATCGACGAATAGCGCACCACCTCCACATTCCCCTTCAGAGTGGCTCGTCACGTGTGCTGCGCGCGATGCGGCGGCCTTATCAGCCTGAATACTACCTGGATCTGGTAAATCGAATTCGTGATCGAGTCGCCGACGCCTCCATCGGCGCGGACGTGATGGTCGGTTTCCCAGGTGAGACGGATGAAGAGTTCTCGCAGACGTTCCGGCTGATCGAGGAGTCGCCCCTCACATACCTGCATGTTTTTCCGTATTCGGCGCGCCCGGGAACTCCAGCGGCGGAACTGGGCGGGCAAGTTCCGGTGCATGTTGCGAACTTCCGCGCGAAGGCTTTGCGGCAATTGATTGCAAGAAAACATTCAGCGTTTCTGGCGAGCATGGTAGGTCGTGTTCTCGATGTTCTGGTTCTGCAAAGCGGTGAAGGCCTCACGTCGAACTTTCTGAAGGTGAGCACTCCTGAAAAATTGCCGGTTAACGAGTGGTTGCCGCTTCAGATAGTTGGAAATCAGGCCAATCTCGTCGCGAGTCCTTCTCCCTCCGGGAGAAGGTGGCCCGAAGGGCCGGATGAGGGATCTTCAAAGCCTGCACATCCCTCACACGCCGACTAGGCTATCCCTTCTCCAGCAGCACCACCGCGCACGACACCAGCTGATCGTGCGTTAACGACACATGAAATCGAGTCGCGCCCATCGACGTAGCCCGCACAAGCGCCTCACCATAGAGATGAAGTTCCGGCTGTCCTGACGCCAACCGCTGCACCTCGACATCCTTCCACTTCACTCCTGCCGCCCAACCTGTACCTAATGCTTTGAATGCGGCTTCCTTTGCGGCAAATCGCGCGGCAAAATGAATCCCTGGGTCGGCACACTTGTTGCAGTAACCGGTTTCAATTTCCGTATATATTCGGTTGAGGAAGCGCGGTCCGAATTTCTCCAGAGAATCCCGGATCCGCTGGTTTTGAACGACGTCAATGCCGACACCAATAACCATCGCTGCATGTTACAGGCAAATCGCGTCTCTCAGATAACGGTCCTTTCGGAACCTGCCCTGTCTGCCATTCCCGGCATTGTTCACGGGTTCTCCACGCGACGTGCGGAACATAATGCCTTCACCCTCGGACCTTCGAACTCCGAGAATCCCGCGATCCAAATAAATCGAGCCAGATTTCTGGACGCCGTAGGAATGACTGGCTGGCCTCTGCTGAGGCTGAAACAAACTCATTCGAAAATTGTTCACGACTTCAAAGACACATGGGCTGCCAGTCAGCCGGTCGAAGGAGATGGAGCGATCACCGCGCTTGCGGGTGCGGCGCTGGGTGTGCAAACGGCGGATTGCGTTCCGATTCTGATCGCCGACCGCAAGGCGCGCGCGATAGCAGCAATACACGCGGGTTGGCGCGGGACGGCCGGCAGAATCGCGGAAAACGCGGTGAAGCAAATGGGTCAGGCATATGGTGTGGCAACCGAAGATCTAATCGCTGTTATCGGGCCGCACAATGCTGTTTGCTGTTATGAGGTCGGCGAGGAAGTTGTTTCTGCCATAAACGATCCAGCCGCAATTCTGCGAAACCCGGAATGGCCGAAGCCGCATCTGGATCAGGCTCTCGCGAACAAGAGACAGTTGACGGAAGCGGGCATTCCTGAGGCGCAGATCATCGTCTCTAATCTTTGCACCCAGTGCCGGCCCGACCTTTTCTACTCTTATCGACGGGACGGCGAGCGCACCGGACGAATGCTTTCGGTCATTGGGATTCTTCCGTGACCAAACCGCGCGTAACTCTCGACCGCGTTCTTTCCCGCGCTGGAATTGCATCCCGGGCCACGACGCGGGACTGGATTGCCGATGGCAGGGTGAAAGTGAACGGACGAGTCGTGCGCGATCCTGATCATTGGGTCGAAACCGGAAAAGATGCCGTTCATTTTGACGGCCAGCCGATTCGTTCTGAGAAAAGAATCTACATCGCACTAAACAAACCGACCGGTGTCGTCACCTCGCATGGAGACAAGCGAAACCGACCGACCGTCTATGATTACGTAAAAAAGCTTGATCGTTGGGTGTTTCCAGTGGGGCGCCTGGATATGGACACCTCCGGGTTGCTTATCCTCACCAACGACACGGACTTCGGCGACCGCCTGCTTAGCCCCACCTCGAAGATCCCGAAAACTTATTACGTGAAAGTGGCTGGCCTAATCAAGCTGGAGCAGTACTTCGACCTGGCGTTTGGTCTGGATATTGGCCGCGGCGAAGCTTCAGGACCGGCTTTTGTTCGAGAAGTCCGTCGGACGGACAAATATACGTGGTTTGAATTGACGATTACCGAGGGTAAGAACAGGCAGGTTCGACGCATGTGTGAAAGCATCGGATGTCCGGTTCTCAAACTCGTACGCGTC
>Ga0157375_10000083_pt1 | contig 94512 bp, 77 predicted proteins | sample M35metaG_FD_115311 | JGI IMG/M metagenome (GOLD analysis project Ga0157375, IMG submission 115311) | Miscanthus rhizosphere microbial communities from Kellogg Biological Station, Michigan, USA - M3-5 metaG | ecosystem: Host-associated > Plants > Roots > Rhizosphere > Soil | place: USA: Michigan... | reverse complement strand
TGGAAGTCTACGAAGCCAAATACCGGGCGCAGCGCATCAATTGGCTTCAAAAACAAGCAAAAGAAATGAATATGGAATTAGTTCAAATGCAAACAGTTGCATGACTTGTTTCTAGAGAGTGCGACCGTATTCCGGCGCTTTTCATTTCTTGCTTTTGTCTTTCAAACTGGGGGTTTCGGGTAGGTGACAAAGCAGGGAATCCAAAGCGGCGGAATACGGTCGCACTCCAAACGCTGCGCGAGATTCGAGCCGCTGGGCAGACAGGACACTAAACGGGCACATTCACTCGATGGCGGGACTCAGTTCATGGATCAGCCATCGCTTTTTTGAATGCTTCAACCTGGTCTGTCGGCATGTGCTTAAACCGAGGCTTCATCGTATACATGCCGAAATACTTCCCGCCGCACATGTAGTGCCAGTCGGTGATGTCCGCCTCTGGAATCTCAACCCGGTCGCCTAACTTCACTTTCCCCACGATTTTCGGCGTGTGGCTTATGGTGACCATGGTCTTGCCGCCGCTGCGCTCAAATTCGGTGGTGTGAAAGTGTTCGATACGTCCTTTGTCTGTAATCCGAACGACAAGCACAAAGTTACTCTCGCCTCGCGGCTGCTGGTCGAACACCTGCCAAAACTGCGGAAGTGTCGCCTGTGCCCTGTAAATGGCTGCTGCCATCTCGGGGTCGCTATCTTCTACGTAGCCCTTATCCGGCTTTGCGCAAGCCGTGAGCACCGCCACCAGAACCGCGGGTAACAGCCGGGCGATTTGTGCGGCGCGTTTCATAGTTGAGCGGTATAACGATAGACCTGAGCCATGAGGGCTACAACAGACGAATGAATGCAGTTGAGATACGGATTGAACGGTGAAGAAAATCACGAGCGAATGCCGGGTGGGCGGTGTTAATTCCTAAAATTCCCTGCGGCCCGGACTGGTTTCGGACAGCAAGTCCCGTCCTTTGAATCACTTGTCCTACTAAAACTGGATGGCTTCGTTCATTTGTCCGCATTGGGCGCAGCGGGAGCGGTCCACGTCGGCATCGTCGGTATAGACGTAGCCGCAGGCGAGGCACCGGAAAATGCGGTCTTCACTGGGGGTTGGACCGAATCTGCGGCGTCGGAATTCGGAATAGATTGCAGCCGAAGAAAACGCTCCGACCACAATCAGGAGATAAATGAGAACCAGGTTTGGCGTGTTCATTGATCGCCTGGAATTTCTCCGAGTGAGACGGCATGAAGCTTTTTACTCATGGGTTTGGGCGAGCCGGCGGGGCAGGGGCGTTGGTGGCCGGCACCGGGATGGTAGCCCATTCGAAGACGAGGGCGCCCCAGGTTAAATGATTCTGCGGAGTGGCCGCCAGCTTCTCACCGAGTGAATTAAATCGGGCGGTTCGAACCTGTTCGAGAGCATATTGGTCGGCGGCGGGATATCCGCTGCTGGCAAGCAGCGTTCCCGGTGACACAGGCCTTCCTTCGGCGTCGATGACGATTTGAACGACACTATTGGTCAGCAGCTCAGCGTGAGCCCAGGAACGTAGTGTCGGCTGGGTCAGCAGAGAGCGGCGGGAGAGAGGGCCCTCGATTCGCAAGCTCGACGCGGCAGGCAAGAGGGATTTAGACGAAGCTTCGGGGAGTTTGATGGCCGGTTCCGGCAGCACAAGGGTTTGAAGCCGGCCGAAATTGTTTGTGGCGATAAAGCGATTAAAGGTGCTGCCCAATTCATGCTCGCCAAGGGAGAGCCAGCGGGGGGGTTCTGTCCAGAAAAAGGAAGTCGATGGCAATCCGGGCGTTTTCATCCAGGCTGGTCCGGAAAAACCGTGGAGATGAGGCAGCAGGAACAAGGTGGGATCCTGAAGCGCCAGCATCTCGGCCCAACCCGGCCCAGCGATCTTCCAAACCAGAGCATGGCTAGAGGCGGGCGGACGACGGCCAGGGCGCTCGCCGAGCCAAAAGATAAACCCGAGCTGAAGCACAAATATGCCAAGAATAACGCTGACCCAGCGCCGGCCAGACCAGGCCTCAACAGAAGATGGCTGAGGATTTGGGGTTGAGGGAGTGCCGATTTCCGAACCAGCGCTTTCCCAGATGCCCGGGCTGCTGCCGGTCTGGTCCACATTCATGGGGCCTGCTTGGAAGTTGGCGTCAAGGTGCGCGGCAGGGTTGCGAAAACCGCTTCGGAGAACCCGGCTTGTTGAGCCAGGGCGGTGATGCGTGTGAGCATTTCCTGGGTGACAGCCTTGTCCGCCTGGACAACCAGGGCCAAAGGCTCGGTCGCATCCGTTACAACTTTGTGCAAGCGAAGGCGGAGTTCGTTTTCCTCGATGGGACGGTTCTCGAAGTAGAGGCGGCCATTGGCATCGACGGCCACCGGGACAGTGGGTTTTTCGGTTCCGATAAAACCATCGGCGACTGGAAGTTGAATGTGCACTCCGGGGGTGTAAACCAGCGAACCGAGCTGGAGAAAGATGACGAGCAGAAACAAAACCACGGCGAAAGGCGCAGCATCGAGCTGGCCTCGGAAAATGCGGGCATTGCGTGGGAACTTCATGCGTCCTTAGACGTTGGCCGGTTCGGACACGATGTTCACAATATCTGTGGCAACGCGTTCCATATCGAGCACGATTGAATTGACGCGGCTCACGAGGTAATTGTAGCCCGCGTGGGCGGGGATTGCCAACGCGAGGCCCGCGGCGGCGCAAACCAATGCCATCCAAACTCCGCTGGAAAGCTGACCGATGTGGGCCTGCAATCCTTTACTCTCCATGAGCATAAAAGTTCGCATGAAACCCAGCACTGTCCCGAGCAATCCGAGCAACGGGGCAAGTTGGGCGATAGTTGCCAGCAGGTTCAGCTTTTCCTCGAGACGCGGCACCTCGGCCAACCCCGCTTCCTCGAGGGATTCACGCACTCGCTCGCGGCCCTGGTCTCGATTCAGAATCGCTGTTTTGACCAGCCGGGCGACAGGCCCCGGAGTCGCATCGCAGATGGATAATGCTTCGACCACATTGTCGCGCTTGAGAACCGTCCGAACCCCATTAAGAAACTCGGTCGAATTGATCTGAGCCCGGTGATAGTGCAGGAAGCGCTCGGTGAATACAGCCAAGGCGACAGCGCTGACAAGCAGGATGATATACAACATCATCCCACCATTCGCCAACATCGCTGGTAGCGTTAGCATGTTCTCTTATATACGGCGCATGAGCGTGAGTTAAAAGTCCAAAGTTTTTGAAGGCCGCAAAGCAAACCGGATATCCGGTATAAAATCGGTATGACGGAAGTAGTCCTGTTTAGTGTTTGCTATGAGGGCTGCGCTTTTTCCTGCTTTCCTTCGGGCGTGCTTTTCTCTTTTAATGCTGCGGATGCGCGCTAAATCACTGGAATTTCTCAGAACATTGGTTAATACGCCGAGCCCGGTCGGGCATGAAGTGCGTGGACAACGGGTCTGGCTGGATTATACCAGGCAATTTGCAGAGGAAACGTTCTCTGACGCGTATGGCAATTGCGTAGCCATTCTGAATAAGGGAGGCTCGCCTCGACTGATGCTCGCGGGGCATGCTGATGAGATTGCCATGGTGGTGAACTATATTACCGAGGAAGGCTACATTTATGTGCGCAAGATGGGAGGCGTCGATGCCGCAATCACCAAGGCGCAGCGAGTGATTATTCACACCCGCAATGGCCCGCTCTCAGGGGTGGTGGGAAATGTTGCGCCACACCTGATGCGAGAGGAGAAAGAACAGAAAGCACCCAAAATCCATGATTTGTTTATCGATGTAGGAGCGGGCAGCCGCAAGGAGGCGGAGAAACTGACCCGGATTGGCGACCCGATTACTCTGGCGGATCAATTTGATTTGCTTCGCAATGAGCTGGCGGTGGCGCGCGCCTTTGATAACCGCGTCGGCACGTTTGCGGTGGCTGAGGCGCTGCGGTTATTAAGTGAAACCAAAGGCACAAAATTGCGGGCTGAAATCTGTGCCGTATCCAACGTGCAAGAGGAGGTGGGCTTGCTCGGCTCGCGCCAGATCGCGTATTCACTCAAGCCTGATGTGGCGCTCGTGGTCGATGTGACTCACGCAACCGATTATCCAGGCATCAATAAACCTCAACATGGTGATATAAAACTCGGCAGCGGACCAAGCATCACTCATGGCGGATGCAATCATCCGGATGTGGTGGAACGCATCGAGGCGGTGGCCAAGGCAAAAAATATTCCTTTGCAGCACGAGGCGATGTCCAACACCAGCGGCACAGATACGGATGCAATTTTTTGGACGCGTGGAGGAATAGCCAGTGCGCTAATCAGCCTGCCAAATCGTTATATGCATTCACCGGTGGAAGTGATCAGTCTGAAAGATCTGGAATTGATTCCTCAACTTCTGGCCGGGTTCGCGCAATCACTCAAACATCGCGAGCAGTTTAAGGTGAAGATTTAGTAAGCCGAAACAATGCAGGTCGGAAATAGGAAAACAGGCTCCCTCACACGCCCTCTCTCCCACAGGGCGGTTTGATCGAGGGAATTGAATGGCGCAGACTGACGTCGTGCGGCTACCAGGTGAGTCGTAGCCGCCTGACGTCAGTCGGCGCTGATCAACTTGATCGCGGGGGCGCTTCGTTTCCTGCCTCGGCTCTATTTTCAGGCACGAGCGCCAGGCACGATCTCGCCTCGGAGGTTAGTCGAGGGAATTGAATGCGCAGACTGACGTCGTGCGGCTACCTGGCGAGTCGTAGCCGCCTGACGTCAGTCGGCGCTGATCAATTCGGTCGGGAGATGGGTAATTCAGATCGCTACGTCTTCCGGCCTAACCTCGAGGCACTCGTCCTGGTCTTCCCAGACGACCGCCGGATAAAACTCGAGCAGCCGGGGAGCCAAATCATGGCCTGCATATGACAGCAGCCTTTCAGCCTGTTCGGCGGCAAGTTCGCAGGCCCGTCTGTAATCGGCCTGTTCTTTCCGCTGCTCATCATCCCAGTGGGCGACCGCATGGACGGCAGCGTATTCCGAAGCCCATTTATCAATCAACGCTCGGGAGGGTGCTGGTATTTCCTCGAACGCAACGGCAGTCTCGCTGCAATGCTGGCATACCAGGCCGGTTTCACGGACATCGCGAGTTAGCAAAGGCAAAAGTGGCGCGCGGCAACATGGCGACTCCGGGTATCCCACCGGTGGATTGGTCAGCCGTTTCAACCAGATCTGCCGGTCGTGGCCCAATTGCGCAGCCAACCGATAAGCTCCCACCAACGGATGCGATAGCCTCCACGCTTTTCCATCAAGCTGCCCAAGTGTTTGGGACATCCAACGGGCGAGGGTCAGGTCATCGAAATCGTGAAAGGCCTGCCGGTAATCTTTCCACAAGAGTTCAAGGGGAGATTCTTCGTCAGTGGCCATGTGCGGGCGTATTTTGCTCTAATTCTATTGGGTTGAGAGGGCGAATTTTTTTTAAAGCGCGCTCTAAGCCTTTTCTTCAATCAATTCGCGGCGAGCCCCGCTGAGCAATTGCTCGATGAAAGTGGTGGAATACACTCCGCGCCGGAAGTTTGGATCCTGCAAAATTGCTTGTTGAAACGAAATCGTGGTCTTAACACCGGTGATCATATACTCGCTCAAAGCACGGCTCATTTTGTCCATGGCCTCACGGCGGTCGCGCCCATAGGTAATCAGCTTGCCAATCATCGAGTCGTATGCGGAAGGAATATTGTATCCGGCGTAGGCATGACTGTCCACGCGCACCCCGCGTCCACCCGGTTGGTAATACATTTCAATCCGGCCTGGGCTGGGCCGGAAATCATCGAAAGGATCCTCCGCATTAATGCGGCATTCGATTGCATGACCTTTGAATTGGATGTCACTTTGGGAATGGCGGAGGCTTTCGCCCATGGCAATCATGATTTGATAACGCACCAGGTCAATGCCTGTGACCTCTTCGGTCACCGGATGCTCGACCTGAATGCGTTTGTTCATCTCCAGAAAATAAAATTGGCCGTGGTTATCCACGATGAATTCCACGGTGCCCGCGTTGGTGTAATGGGCCTGCTCGGCGATTTTGACCGCAGCCTTCCCCATGCGCTCCCGAAGTTTCTTAAACTTATTGTCGATCAGCGGAGAGGGGCTCTCCTCCACAACCTTTTGATTTCGACGTTGAATGGAACAATCCCTCTCTCCCAGGTGGATGATATGCCCTTTTGTGTCGCCTAATATCTGGAATTCGACGTGGTGCGGGTTTTCAATAAACTTTTCAATATAGACGCCCGAGTTTCCAAAGGCTTTTTCAGCTTCTGTCCGCGCCGTGTGATAACCTTTGACGAGTGAAACGTCATTGTGTGCGCTGCGCATCCCCCGGCCACCGCCTCCGGCGACTGCTTTGATCATCACCGGGTAACCGATTCGCTTGGCGACTGTCAGGGCAATCTGTTCATTGTCCACCACTCCTTCAGAGCCTGGGGGGGTGGGCACACCTGCCTTTTTGGCGAGGGCGCGGCTGACCGCCTTGTCCTCCAGGGCGTTCATGGCGCGTGAGCTGGGTCCGATAAACCGGATGTTGCAACTCTCGCACACATCAGCAAAATGAGCGTTTTCCGCGAGAAATCCGTAGCCGGGATGGATGGCATCGACATCGGTTATTTCCGCCGCGCTGATGAGGCGGTCTATCCGAAGATAACTCTCATTGGCAGGAGCTTTGCCGATACAAATAGCCTCATCCGCCATTTGGACGTGCATCGAATTGGCATCGGCCTCGGAGTAAACTGCGACGGTGCGAATGTTTAGCTCCTTGCAGGCGCGGATGATTCGAACAGCAATCTCCCCTCGATTGGCGACCAGAATTTTTTCGAACATCGCCTTAGGTTGGGCGGAGCTTAAACAGGGGCTGGCCGAATTCTACAGGCTTTGCGTTATCCACAAGCGCTTGTGTGACAATGCCTTTTGCTTCAGCCTTGATCTCATTCATGACTTTCATCGCCTCAATGATGCAAACCACCGTGTCTGGAGTGACCTCGGTGCCGACTTCTACGTAGGAAGCGGCTTCGGGAGAGGGAGCTCGATAAAAGGTGCCAATCATAGGCGATTTGATTTCGAGCTCAGCAACGGCAGGTGTTGTGGGGGCATTCGCAATTACGGCGGCTGGCTGTTGAAGGGCCATCGTTGGAGCCGCATAATGCAGGACTGAGGCCTCTTCGTAAGTTCCACCGATCTGCCCGCCCCCACCATTTCCTCCGCGCTTTAGTTTGATCTTGAAATCCTGTTTCTCGAGCTCGAATTCGGAAACAGAATTTTTCTTCATCAAATCGATGATGGCTTTAATATCTTTGAGGTCCACAAATGTTTATCGTTAGAGTTTTTTCCCAGCGCCTGCCACCGTCGGTTTTTAAGCAAAAAAGCAGGCAGCCGAAATCGACCCTGCTTATTCCGCAACTCAAATTGTTTGATAAAGATACGGTCCAATACGGAGTCGTCAATGAAAATCTACGGATGGAAATAATAAAGATATCATCGAATTTACAGCATTAATAGTGTTTGTTTTGCGACGTTATCGTTATCGTTTGTGTGTAACGCTAAAATATGCGATTGCACACAGAATCGATTCTGGATGAGAGTATGACCTGGGGCGTGCTCCTTTTGGAGTAAAGCAAGCTCGCAATAGGCCGTCTTCGATCTGGAAACAGAACAAGGATCGAGGACGAGGAGGAGAACGAGGATGAGGACGAAATAACTCCAATGTTAGATCACGATTGGTGACTTGGATCAGGTTGGCACGATCGGTGGATAATCCATCCAAAAAGCGAAAAAGCTGGCCATGCCGATCCCGGAATATACAGGCCGAACTCGATCAAGCCTTGCAAGGCCCAGCCCAGGAGCCCCAGCCAGACACCGAAAAATAGCCAATCCTCTGGCTGCCTTTTCGAAACAGGTGCGTTGGTACGTCCCGACGGCACTTGAACCCGGGTAGTTTCTGACATCGATGACACATCCGATCGTGGAACCTTTTGAGACTGTTTGAAAGTCCAGGTCAATCCATAGACGATGAATGCGGAGTAAGAAAGGAAGCCTAACAGCCCCGAGTCTGAAGCTTGTTCCAAATAATCGTTGTGCACCAATCTGGCCGACTCAGATTCGGGCCGCTTGATAGCCATGTACGGTATGAAAAAAGTGCCTGGGCCGGTGCCGAACACAATGTGGCTTCTGGCAGTATGCCATGCAGCTTGCCAGTAATCCATTCGAGCACTAACACTGGTTGCCCCTTTTTTGAAAAATCCTGAATATTTCCAAAAAAAGCCGCCTAAACTCATCAAGAGAACACCCGTTGCGAGAGCCAGTTTAAACCTTTTGCCGAGCGGCATTCGCGTCAAGGTCAGAATCCCGAGTAGAACCATCAGCAGCCATCCACCTTTTGACTGAGACCAGTAAAGGCAGCCCAGCGCAAAAATGCTCATCAAGAACTGAAGAAAGCCACGAGCTGGTTTGGTCAGGTAGCGGCTCACGCTCTGGATCAATCCAAGCGTCAACGGGAGCAATAACAACAGCACACCCGCAAGCGCGTTGGGATAGAACAGGGTCGAGAAAATGCGATTGCTCGACATTTTTTTCAGATATTCGGGAGGGACTTCCTTCATGCCCGGGTAGATATAGAGGAAGAAATAGCGCCGGGTTTCCTCCAATCCCCCAAACCGTTGCTCCCAGCCGACAACCAAAACCAAACATAACCCACAGATGAGCCCGAGCCAAAACCAACCAAGCTGCTGCGCGTGACCCAGCACAAAATATCCCAGGTAAAAACAGATCACGCAGGCGGCGAAATGCTTCAATGTGGCGTGTGTTAGCTCAGCATCCACGGTTTGGGTTGCGGACAAAAGCTGCCAACCAAACCAAATCAACGGCAGCGCGAGCAGCGATCGGGGGGCATGGCTCTTCCAATTGAGGAGGAACAACCCCATTACCGTAATCATACCCAAAAGACCCAGTCCCCAATTAATCGGCCAGGGGTAACCAAGTAGAAACTCGTAAATATTGCTGGGGATGGTCACCCATTTTTCCGTGATCGGCGGGTTGCCGAACTTGAGCATGGAAAGCCCAAGGAATGCTCCAAATAATCCAGCGAACACACGGTATCGAACAGAACCGAGAATTGGGTCGACGCCTGGACCCGAAGTCGCGGGAGTACCCCGCGCCGTAGAACTGCGCTTCGTTGAAACGCCCATGGGACCCTAAAGATGCAGTTTCAGCAGGCCGACTTCCAGAGCCAGGGCTTCCTGGACGTTGGTAGCGAGCAAAGCTTGAAGTTGCTCAATGATCTCCAGATTCTCCGTTGCTTCGCGGGGCGAGATGCGGGTAGCGATCTGGCGAGTCCCGTTCAGCCCGGGGTAATTTAGCAACTTGTCGATGGCGTCCTTGTGGCCTGCTAAGTCTTTACCCGGATTCAAAGTTCGCAGCCATACATCGCGCAACCAGGCCTGCAGAAGGCCAAGCCAATCTCCTCTTTGCCGCCGATATTCGGCCTCAATCGCAGCCTTCAGTTCATCCTCCCATTTTTCCTGCATCTCTTTCTCGGCATCTGGATAACGCTCGAGGGGTGAGCGGGCGGTAAGCGCTTTCTCGATGTTTTCCTTCGTTTCATTCAGCTGGCGCAAAAACACGTCCATCAAGCGATATCGCGCAAACAGACTCTTATGCTGGCCTGCTGCCATTTCGCTGAAATTCGTCAACCAGGCGACCTTTGCGGGCTCGAGGCGCCGGCCAGCTTCTCCCGCGAAATTTAAACGCAAACAGCGCGATAATAATGTTTCGAGCATCCGCTGCGGTTCCGTGGTGAGGAGAAGCAAGACCGAGTTGGGAGGGGGTTCCTCGAGCGTCTTCAAGAGCGCATTGGCCGCCTGCTCGTTCATTCGATCCGCGGCGACGATGATTGCAATCTTATACCTGCTTTCTGATGGCTTGAGATTGACTGCATCCAGCAAGACACGCGCTGGACTATCGTCACGCCGGGCGATTTGCCCGATTTTTATCAACCGGGATTTTGATTCCGGCCGAACCCAAAAGACATCTGCATGATTCTCGTGATCGACTTTCTGGCAATTCGAGCATTGGTCACAGCAATCAATTGGCACGCCCTCTTTTTTCAACGGCTGAATGCAATTCAAAGTTTTCGCCAGAGTGCGGGCGAGATCTTCCAACTCATCGAGCTCATGCCCGGCAAAAAGATAGCCATGCGCCAGTCGCCCGCTCACCAACGAACGCTGAAGCAACTGGATGCCTGGCTGTTGGCCTGGAAAACCTTTGAATGACATGCGTTTTACTCTAAATCACGACTGAACGGGCGCGAGCAAAATCCGTTCTGGCCGCGAATAAACATTCATTCGAGGCCCGCGAAGAAACCCTGCCAATGTTTGGCCACTTTCGCGCGCAAACTCAATTGCCAAGCTTGAAGGAGCGGAGATCGCGCACACGATAGGAATACCGCCCGCGAGAGCTTTCTGCATGATCTCAAAGGATGCGCGCCCGCTCACCAGCAGGACATGCGCATCGAACGGCAATTGTCCTTCCAGCAAACCGGAGCCAAGCACTTTATCAACCGCGTTGTGCCGGCCGACGTCCTCTCGCAACACCAGCAGCCTGCCGGTAAAGTCAAAGATTGCGGCGGCGTGCAGGCCCCCTGTTTGTGCAAAGGCTTTCTGTGAAGCGCGCATTTGTTCTGGCATCTGAGCCAGGATTTCTGCTGAAACTGCCGCACCCGATTTAATGGGGGGAAAATGCTGGTGCACTGCTTCAATTGATGCCTTGCCGCAAAGACCGCAGCTCGAGGAGGCAAACACATGCCGTGTCAGCGACTTAAAATCGATCTCGACTCCGGCGCTTAGAAAAACATTTAGGGTATTTTCCGGCGCATCGCTTTCAAGGCACGGCGCAATCTCAATAATTTGCTCCGGCTTCTGGATCAGTCCTTCGGTGAGCAAGAAACCGGCCGCCAATTCTCGATCGTGTCCTGGTGTGCGCATGGTTACGGCCACACTTTGGCCGCGCACGCGAATTTCCAGGGGCTCTTCGCGCGAGACCGCGTCCTCCCCCGTCTTCGGCGCAGCGCCTAGCTCATAACGATCCACTTTGACCGAAAGAGCGCCAACGTTCGAGGAGTCCTTCTTTTCCAAAGTGATATTTTTTGGCAAAATAGCTTGCTTAAGACTTCGCGGTTTGCAGCCTGGTGTTGACCGTTTCGATCTTCTCCACCTTCACCCGTGCATTATAATCGGGAACACCGCTCGCGGCATCTCCAACCCCACGGGGCACGATCACATTCCCTTCCGGCCAATGTACTTGCAAATTGCCGGGCGCAATTGGCGCGAGAACGACCCGCCCCTCGTAACGGCCCACGACATTGGTGAGGGCAATCTTTTCATTTTGCCGCAGATTCAACGTGGTGGCGTCGGCTGGATTCATCAAAACGGCATCCCGCGGCGCGCCGTTGATCGGATCCACTTCCGCATAAATCAATGTATTGAATTGCTTCCCGCGCCGCGTCGAAACAGTAAACAACAGGTCTGCATCCGATGCCCCATTGGAAGCGGGTGGAGGCGGAAGTGACACAACTTTAAAGTGACCCTTGCCATCGTGGGTCGGGAAGTTCCCATTCGCACACAAGTGCGGTCCCCCATATTGAACTGCGTCCCCGGTTGCCTTCAACTTCTCGACGCCGGCATAAAATGGCACCGCTCGCGCAATTTCCTCACGCATAGCCCAGCCTGTCTCGCAGCCCAACAAGTGCGCCCGTTTTGGCGACACAGCCGCGGCCAGTTCGCGCAAAATCTTCCACTCGGCCCGTGCCTCGCCTACTTGTCTCGGAATCTCAGGACTAAACATGATCCGGCGTTCGGTGCTGGTTTCGGTGCCGCCATCGTCCTGCTCGTACCGCGTTTTGGCTGGCAGCAAAATGACAGCTTCCTTTGCTGGAATGAACATCTGATCGGTGAGAATGATATCCTGGTGAACGCGCAATGGCACGTTGGCCAGAGCTTTGCGGACCTGCTGCGGTTCCGGCAAAGTGCGCAGGAAGTTCCCGCCAAGACAGTAAAGCAAATCCAGGTTCCCCTGGGCAGAGGCCTCGATCATTTCAATTGCAGTCAAGCCAGGCCTTTCGGGTATGGGAAATCCGTAAAAACGTGAAAGCGTCTCGGCATTCTCGGCATTGATTGGTTTAGAGCCCGGAAAAACACTTGAAAAAGCGCCCATTTCCGCCCCCCCTTGCACCGAAGAATGGCCTCGAATAGGCATGAGTCCGCACTTGTCCCGGCCGACATATCCTCTCGCCAGGCCGAGGTTCAAAATCATTTGCACGGCATCCGCGCCAAAAGCGTGCTGAGTGATGCCCATGCTCCAGACCAGGACTGCCGTCTTTGCATCTCGAATGAGCTCCGCAAATTCCTGCATGGCAGCGCGGCTCAAACCGGCGCGCTTTTCAAGCTCCTCAAAATTGAATTTTCCAACTTGGGTTTTTAATTCCTCAAACCCGGCGGTGTGTTTGGCAATGAACTCCTGATCGATCCAGCCCCGCTCAAATAGGATCTTCAGCACTCCGTAAAGAAATGCAATATCTCCGCCTGTCGATACCGGGAACCAATAATCTGTAATATCCGTCCCGAAAACCGCGCTGCCCAGCGCGGATGGCACCCAGTAACGTTCCATTCCCGGCTCGCGATACGGGTTGACCAGCACCACCTTGGTTCCCAATTTTTTGGCCTCGTGCAAATACTTCGTTGTGACCGGTTGATCGTTGGCGGGGTTCGAGCCGAAGAAAATAATCAGGTCCGTCCCATACCAATCTTTGTAGCTGCAGGTAGTGGCAGCGAATCCAATCGCATATTTCATGGCAACGGCGCTCGAGGCATGACAAAGTCGAGCGGCATTGTCCACATTGTTCGTTCCAAGGAATCGCGCCACCTTCTGCGCCATGTAATAAACTTCGTTGGTAATTCCGCGAGAGGTAAGAAAAAAGGCCAGCCGTTCCGGAGGGCATGACCGTATCGTCGTGCCGATCCGCTCATAAGCCTGTTCCCAGGAAATACGGCGGAATCCCGGTGCGGCCTTCTCCCTCACCATGGGATAAGGCAGTCTCCCGAGTTCGCGCAGTTTGGAATTATCCAATCGTTCCAACCTTGAAACATCCTCCAACATCCGCACATCCAGTTCACGCATGGTGTTCAGCCGCAACAAATTCAGCCGGGTCATGCACAGGTGGATGCCTTCAATGGTCCAATCATGAAAACCGGCCACACCCAGCGCGCAGCCATCACATACGCCCCGGCTCATCACCCTCCAGGCATAAGGCAAATTATCGCGATTCTTCCAAACGATCGTGGCCATATCGCGAAAATGCTTCGGCTTGATTTGGCCAATGCCGAAAGGCACAGCAGATTTCAATTTTGCCTGCCAGCTTTTTTGTAGGCGATACGAGTTCAAAAGTGAGAGGGTATCTGATTAGGTTTTACTGTGTGATTTTAACAAGCGGCGTCGCTACACGCGCGTAAAGCATATCCGAATAACAGGTTTCTGGACAAGCGGAAGTTCCGCAACGGCCTGACGGCGATGCCTTGCCTGCAATTGCAACCGCTGCGGCCCGAGGACGTGCTGCGGTCCATCCGCCTTCAATGTGAGAAACTTGAAATCCCGTTTCGCAATCTCTGGATAGGTGGGATATTAGTGCCGCCATAATGTTGTTTACGATAAGCAGAAAGCTGGACCAACTTCCAAGCTATCCGACGCTCCGCAAGCTGGCTGAGCAAAGCAAAGTGTCTGTTCTCGGTAACGAGCATGTAGGATCGTTCTCCTCCAGCGGGGTCGAAGGTACTTATGAGTTCCGCGAACAGGACATTCGCGGCACATTTGCGGGTCACGGTGTGAAAGGAGAGTTTTTCTTCGAGCTCGGCAATGCTTCTATCACGATAAACGAGAAGCCGTTCTGGCTTCCGGAAGCGCTCCTCAAACAGAAGATTACCGATGGATTAAATAAACTCTGCGAGAAAATGGTTGGGCTAAGGGACTAGGGGACCATGGGACTAAGAGACCTCGGGCACGCTTACCATGGCTGCGGCTCTCAACCTCGGCTACCAACCACTGGCGGGCTCACCTGGTTATTCTTTTGAATCATCTGCGCTGCGACATTCATTCCGCAATACCGGTAGCCGTTAGAGCTTTAACTTGGACCGGCATGATGTAAGTTTTGCTGGATGGCCAAGCATGTGACAGGGTACCTGCTGGCATTAGCTGTGTCACTTGCAGCCAGTGCCCAGGATGATTTATCTCCGCTGCTGCAGCGTCGCTGGTTTGAAGCCCGAACGGCACATTTCAACGTTTACAGTTGTGGTGAGACACAACAGGTCTCGAAACTGATTGGGAGACTCGAGCAATTCCGCCAGGCTTACTCGCTATTAGCGGGAGCTCAAGCAGTCGCTTCTCCGCCGATTGTCACAATCGCATTTCCGGACACCGCCACGATGAAGCCCTTCCTGCCACACCGCGGCGGGAAACCGGCCAGTCTGACCGCGTTTTTCCATCGTGGAAGCGATGAGAATCTCATCGTTCTGCCTCTTACCGAAACGGTTTCGCTGCAAGCCATTTTGCACGAATACACCCATCTATTGCTCCGGCACAACGATAGCTATTGGCCGTTGTGGCTAAAGGAGGGCATGGCAGAAATATATGGCACACTCGAAGTCACCGGGCAGCATAACCTGCGCATCGGCAGACCCTTACCCGAACGTCTGTTCGTGCTCACGAATTCTTCGTTGCTTCCCTTGCATGCCTTGTTCGCGGTCACTCATGACTCCCCTGAATACAACGAACGAGACCGGCAAGGAATATTTTACGCGGAATCCTGGCTCTTAGCCCATTACCTCATGATTGGGGATCACGCATCTCACCGGGCCGCTTTTGGTCAACTCACCACGCTTTTGCGTCAAGGACAACTGCCTGAGGAAGCTTTCACGAATGCGTTTCGCGCCAACATGTCCGTGATCGAGAAGGAATTGCGGTCCTATGTTGGGCGGCCCAAATTAGAATCCCTTGATTTGAGCGTCGCTGAGGATTTGACGGGACCTCAGCAGATCGCTATGCGGCGTCTTGGTCCTGTGGAAGTCTGTTTCCGGCTCGGGGACGAATTATTCCGCGTTGGCCGCTCCGATGCGGCCGAACGCTATTTTCTTCACGGAGAGAAGATAGCTCCCCGGAGTCCCTTGCCGCCTGAGGGGTTGGGACTAATCGCAGCCGAGCGCGATAGGTCTGAAGAAGCAATTCGCTTCCTGGGTCAGGCATTGCAACGTGGTTCGGTAAGCTTTTTAGCACACTATGTTTACGCGGCGCAGAAATTTCGGTTGGCGTCGGGTTCGGCGGACCACTTTTTGCCGGTCAAAGGGGAAGCTGCAAACGAGATAAGGTCAGAACTACAAAAATCGCTGTCCCTCATGCCAAATTTTGGGGGTGCGCAGCATTTGCTGGGAGTGTTCGAACTGGTTCAAGGGGAAAATGCTGCGGCCGCGGAAAAACATTTGCAACGCGCCATTCAACTTGAGCCCGAGAACCTGTCCTACCTCCTCACCCTGGCGCAGGCTCAAATGCTAAAGAACGATGTGGCGACAGCGCGTCGAACGCTCGAAGTGTTGCGACGACCCTATGTTAACCCCGGGCTGCGACTGCATGCCGGGGAGTTGTTGCAGGAAATTGAGCGCCATTCTAGCGGTAGTTCAACGAAACACTAATTTACCGTCCGGCCTCTGCGTCAATAATTGTCTGGGCAGCCCGGATAAGTTCTTCTGCAAGTTGCGGATTGGATGGCGCAACCTGGGCCCGAACCTTGTTCTGAAAAGCCACGAGCTGATTCACGCCTGATTGAATATTACCACGCTGGAATGAGGCGGCGGATGCATTCAGACTGGAAATCAGCGGTTGGATTCGGTTGCCGGCCAGACCGGAATTGTTCACCAGGTCCATGAGGATGTTTGCAACTTGAACCGGCGAGATGATCTCGACGGTTACCGAGGTGCTATTGGTGCCAAGCGGAAAGGTATCATCAAGTTTTAAAATGATTTCATGGCTGCCCAATTTAAGATTCGCGTTGGCCACGACATTCGTAGAAAAAAGATTGGTCCCTTCGTTCCAATAATAATAAAAGTTTGTATCGTCCAGGTCATAACTTTTAGAGCCGTCAAAGATCACCAGCGCAGTGAGGCCGTCCGGCGCTATCACCATCAGGTTGGTGTAACCCGGCAAAACAGCCAATGGCGAAACCTGGATCGAGGGCACGGGTGGCAAATTGCCCGGATAAACTGCCACATTGAAATGACACTCGCTCGAATTGCCGACCGCATCTGTAACCGAGCAACTAACAAGGTGGACACCTAAGTCGAATGTTGATCCGGAAGCAGGCGTGCAAATTGGAAGGGCTGTACCCGGGCAATTGTCGGAAACGATGGGTGCGTAATTGACGACGCTGGTCCATGCATCATGTGCGTTAGTGACGCTGATAGGATCGCTAGGGCAGGTGAGCATAGGGGGCTGCGTGTCCCGCACGGTTACAGAAAAGGTGCAGCGACCGACGTTTCCTGCGGCGTCAGTTGCGGCGCACTGGACCGGAGTGATTCCTACATCAAAGAATGAACCTGAGGCAGGTGTGCAGGTTATATTGGTCACCGGTGAGCAGAGATCGGCGGCGGATGGTGGCGGAAAGGTGACTATAGCTCCACACTGGTTTGGGTCACTATTCCGTGTCACATCTGGAGGACATACAAGCACAGGCGGTGTTGCATCAACGACAGTCACTAAAGCGCCGCACGTGCTGGACAAACCGTGAGTATCTTTCACGGTGAGAGTCACGGGTGTGACGCCAAGGGCATAAGGTGGCGGTGGGCTCTGAGTGATGATGAGCGCGTCACCGTCTGGATCCAGTGAGCCGTTATTAATCGACACTTCAGCCATGCAGTTGGTGCCGGCTGGGACGGACTGGGCGACGCATCGTGCTACCGGAGCGCGGTTAACGGTGAGGACAGCACCGATGCTGAGGGCCGAGCCAAGGGGGTTGGTCACGAAAAGGGAGTAAGTTCCAGAATTGGGAAACTGAACATTGCTGATGGAATAGGCAGAGGTGGTAGCTCCGGCAATATTTGCGCCATTTCGACGCCACTGATAACGCAGGGTAGGACTGCCAACCGCAGTGCTCACAAAAGTGACATTAGCTCCCGGATTCACCAGCGTGCTGCGCGGCTGGGTTCTGATTTGAGGCGGCCCTTGCGGCGGAATAAGCTCGACTACACCGTTGATCGGGAGGTTGTCGCTGGTCACTCGTTGCCCGAAGTCGTTCCATCGGCCGGCATAAGGATGGCCTGGCTCATAAATCGCCGTGAAATCTTCATTCCCATTGGCATTGTTCGGCTCGCCCGGTGCCCAGTTCGTAAAATTAACCGGCTCGCCGCTTGACCAGGCAAAGGCGCCTTCAGTTTTCACATCATTCAGGCCGATCCACAATAACCGATTGGTGCCGGCAAATGTGCTGAAGGAACCATAAACCCAGTCTTCCTCAGCCTGGTTCGCCATTGAAACCAAATGTCCGCCCAGGGCTGCCGCCGCGTTCTCGGACCAGGTCCATGTGGCCGGGCTGAGTAGAGCGTAGTAATGATGGGTGACAGAATTGCTAAGCACTGGACCGATGGGGACAGGAGGCCACAATTCAACCTGCCAATGAAGTCTTGCATTTGCACGACTAGGATCGGTCTCTTCCCCCCAACCAGTTACGCAACAGCAGTTTTCCCGCGCTCGAAGAGTCAAGGTGGCGGTGTTGGCTCGGATAGCGACCTGGCTGCTCACATCCACTGTGCTGGCGACATAACCCAGGGTTGAACATTTCGGAGTGCCCAATGAATTTGGCGTCACCAGAATGTCTCCGACATAGCCTATGTCATCCGCTGTGCCAGATACGACCGTTACTTTGATGCTTTTGATTGGCGCGGCAAAGGTCCGAGTGACCCGGCAATCGGCAAAGCTGCCGACCGGCCCAGCCATTGCGGAGTAAGTATGTTCGGTAGAATCGTCAATTCGATTCGTCAGCATACCTGTGCTATCGACCGACTGCGGTATCCCACGATACGCCATTGGTTCGACTACAATCGTTTGAGCAAGCTCCTGACCGAACCATGCAACGTTTTCCTGCAGCATGCCCCAGTGAGTGCTGTAAGTCCCTGGCAGCAACGGCGCGTTTAAAGTGAGTTGGAACGTTTTGACACGGCCTCGAAAAATGCCTCCATAAGTTGGAATATCATCCTGGGAATCGTCTAAATAAAAACGGCCTGCGCCAAAGAGCACCTTATCGAGATCATCCCTTTCGCCGAAGCGATAACTATCCGCGGCGGTCCATTGATTATCACCGTCGTTGCGGACAACAACGGTTGCTGTTCGCGTTTCACCGACCGTCATATGTGTTGGCAAATCATGCCAGAGGATTGTCGCTTCGCGTTCTGGCCAGTCGTTGAACTTAGCCGCAGCTCGGGCGGTGGTCTGGATATACTCGTAAGGGTTGTTCGCGGTGGACCAGTTGTCCGTGTTGGTGTTTCCACTGCCTGCGCGAATGAAAGGTTGACCAGTATTGGCTGCATAGAGTCCGGAACCTTCATCGTACTCGTTCCAGCTTTCAAGATACACTCGGCGTAGACTGCCTCTGACGCCATTGGCCTGGAACCAGGCATTGCTGTAAGGAATTCCGCCATGACGAGGTAGAAAGTCACCTGGGTTGCGTATATTTTGGTCCCAATAGCCACCTTTGAGTTGGGCGGACCAGATGCCCTGCCAAAGAAAGGGCTTATAATAGGTAGTGATCTCAAATTGCGGGACTTTTTCGTCGGCGAAACTCAAAGTGGGATCATTCAACGCTGTCGTTACCATGCGAATACCATTGTTGAAGACGGGATGATTGGCGGCGAAGGCGGCCTGGAGCCGCGTTTCAACATCGGCGCGGCTCAAGGAGTCGAGGTTGGCACAGTTAAATTTGACATGCCACGTATCCAGCACCACGCGGCCATCGATGCGCGCCAGGTAATCATCCGCCCAGGCGTCCTGGTTCACGCTAAAGTACTGATTGAAGAAGCGGATATATTGGCCGACAAAGGCATCTTTGCCGGATGCGGTTTGCAGGTTTACGAGGGGTTGCTGATTCCAGGTGATGATTGGGTCGAGGAACGGCGCAACCTTGGGAACATTCCATCCCTCGCGCCGGAGTTGATTGAGCGCCTGGAAAAGGTTTATTCGTTGCTGCTCGGAAGAAGGAATGAGGTGCACGTAAAGAACGTCAATATTGGCCGCCATCATTTGTTTAAGCTGAGCGCGCCAAAAAGTTGTGTCTCCAGTCCAGTTCGAACGCCCTTCCACGGGACGCCACGGACCACTGAGTTGACCTCCATTGGCGCTAAACCATTGAAAAACGCTGACGCTGACAAGATGGTTGGTCGAGTTAAATGATGGACTATGGTTGAACAGGCCTTCTGCTGGTTGGGCGAGTAGGTGCGCAGAAGGAGCGAACAAAAGGCTGCCCATGAGCAGTCTGAATAATGGTGAAATAAGCAGGGGACAGCCCTTTGGTTGCAGAAGAGGTTTCACATGCAGATTATATAGTGAGCTCAGCAAATGTAAAGTAACATCGTGCCCCCTGCACCTTGCGAACGAACCACCCAACAGAGCCTGGGCAGCAACTGCTGCTGTTAACTTTAATCGCTACCTTACTTTGCAATCGGGCGGGACGGACCCACATAGGGTTCCGCAACCTTGTGCGACGCAGCACCAACTGGAATGGATGGCATACTGACCTGCGTGCTTGAAGGTGGCTCAATTAAACCGTAGTAACGGCCCATCCAGTAGTCTTCAAGCCAACCAACGGGCGGCGTGACCCCTCTGCCATTTTCAGAGCTGTCGGCATCGAAAGGCCAGCGGTCACCCCATTTCGCGTCAGTTTCCCGGGGAGAGATGGCGCGCGCATGGCCTCCATAAGGGACGTAGCCGCGTTGCGGACCAATCAGATCACTGCGATGAGAATTGTGATAGCTGTGATTCACCAGATCGAGCGACCATTCCCGAAGATGGTTCACGGCCTGAACGGCTTCGCAATCATTTCCTGTAAAGGCGCCGTAGGTGAAGTTGAAAAATGGCAACTGGTGCAGGCGTAGTATTTCCCAACTTCGTTCAAGGCTTCGCAAATAGATCGATCGCAGTTCAGGATCCTGGGTGTAACGCAGCAAAGGATGATAGCAGAAAAAGGCCAGCTCATCATCCCAGGGCGCAATTTGATCAGGAGGAAAAGTTACTCTTTGGCGAACGGTGTAGGTGTGGTACCTCCATTTCAGAAGCTGAGCCAGACCACGTTGGAACTTTTCATCCTTTGTCATGGCATAGGCCGTCTGCATATAGGCCTGCGCCTCCATGCCATTCAGGCCCCTTGATTCAAATCCGTATGGGCGCTGAAGGTACTCCGGATCCCATCTGCCCCAGCGCGTCGGTTTGCCATCCACGTCTCGCAAGACCCAACCGTTATCCATGATGTAAGACGCAAGGTTCACGAGGTGCTGACGCGCGCGCTCTTTTTCGGGTCCACTCGCGACCAAATCGTGGAACAGAGAGACGGAAAAAAAGTGTGCGTTTACTTCGTCGCTCGAAGTATCTCCTTTCCATAACCATAACCCATCGGCGCTCGGGTACCATTTGGCCGGCAACCCCCCGGAGCCTCTGTCGGACTTTTCTCCTTTGTCCCCTTTCACCGACCAGATAGCGCGGGCGATGAAGCCGGGTGTTTTCGTAATGTCGCCCAGCCACGCCATGGCTCGAAAAGCCTCAAGCGCTTCCTGTCGCGCTTGTTCGTCCCGAGTAGCCGCGTATTTGAAACTCATCGCGGCAAGGTAGTGGGCCGTATGCCCGCCATCGTTGTCACTGATTTCCCGCAGCCAGCCCTGTTTGTCTCCAGCCCAATAAAGTCTGTGAATGAATCCCAGCCGCTTGAAACCCCAATCCGTCAGTTCGCGTTCGTAAAAAGCCGCCTTATTTGCAAGCGTGCAAGGCTGGTAATGAATGATGCCCAGTCCTGCCTCGGTCCCGATGCAAACGATTCTGTCGTCTGCAGCGATGTCCCTCACGTTGTCACCTGGCAGCCAATTGTGTGCGCCGAAATATTGATAATTTTCACCGACCTTGCGGATGGCGCCGCGAGTTGTCCCAATCCAGAGGTCGCCTTCAAATCCTTCAGCTAGGCAGGTTGTATCCTCGTAAGGAAGCCCGTCCGAGCCGCGCAGCGCAGTCATGGCCATACCGCGGAGCACTCCCAGGCCTCTGTCCGTTGCAACATAAAGGCGGCTTCCCAACGACAGCATGTCCCGTGTTGCTGGTGACGGGAAAGCGCCCCAATCCATCGTATCGGTCGAAAAGGTCTTTCCCTCGATCAGAGCGAGACGGCCGGGCCTCAAGACATAGAGTGTGCCGCTGTAAGAAGCAATGCGTTGCACCGGACCAATCTGCACCGGCTCGGTCAGCACCTGCGTGAAATCTTCCATCACAAGCGTGCTGTCAGTGGATAGGTACCCGCCTTCGGGTCGGATATTCACAAAGTGGTCGTTTTCGAAGCGGAACAGATCGCTTCGGGTTGCGCCATAGACTTTTCCCAAATGAAGGCAGAGGTCAATGAATTGACCGGTCTGAACCTGTTCCCACGTCTTTCCACCGAGCCGATAGACAGCTTCATCCGACAGTGCCCAAAGAGCGTTTCCAAGCGATCTCAACCGCTTCACTCCTTTTGGCGCGCCGGCCGAGTCTGAAACCTGGGACCCTTGCACTCGCTTCAACTCTCCTCCACTCACCATGTAAATGACATTGCTATGAACTGCGACCGAGGTTACAGGCTTTTCTGTAGGAACTTTTTCGCCGATCTCCTGCAAGTAAACGTCATCCGGTACGGGTTTCCAGAGTCGTCTCGGTTCTACTTGTGAGTTTTGCGCCCCAGCAACCATGACACTTGTCAAAAAGACAACCAAAGCTGCGGTAAGAGTCGGGTAATACGATTTGCTGATTTTCACTTTGTTCAGTGTCAAAAACGTCGAGCCGTCGGGCAACTGAAATAGTGATTGCTCCAAAAAAATTTCCTCGACATTTTCAGGTAATGAAACCCGCCGGAAACAAGAACGAAACAACCGGCATCTTTTCCAATGAAGCGCTTTGGGAAGGGGCGTTCACAAACTCTGTGCTTCAGCCAGGTCATAAAAGCTTTCTGGCTTTTAGGTCTCTTGTAGTGGCCTCGATGATGGTCCTGCTCTTTTTTTCTCTTCAGAATAGGGCGCGCTGTGCGTTGCCTCCAGGCTGCAAGGCTCCAGAGTTGATCATCTCGCGCGAGCATCCGCTCATCATTCTCTATGGACCCGGCAGCGGTGAGCTAACTGTCAAATGCTGGCAAAACCTCCCTCCGAACATCAAACCCTACTGCGCAGTGACAATGGATCCTTTATCGCTGGACGTTAAAGAGCGGTTGGAAGGCTGGCGTCGTATGTTGCGAATCGTGCAACCGCATCAAATTCCGATAGTGTTGCAGGTTGCGGGGGATGAGCCAGAATGGACTACGCCTCTGGCCGTAGTTGAAACGTTGCTAAAGGAGTTTGACTGCATCAAGGCGATTCAAGTTGTCGAGTGGCGCTGCGGCTATTACAGCCGGTTTGGGGGCGATTTAGAAATGGCCATACCACCGAACCTCAGGTACCTCGCTGAGGCTCTCAAGCTTTGCGGGAAATATGGCAAACATCTTTCACTGCAAATCCAAATGGACATGGTCCACCTCTGCACCGATGAGTTGGCCGGCCCCTTGCGGGAGGTGTTTCGAACTTATAGCGATTACTTTCTACCTCAAAACGAATGTATTCCTCCCAATTACTACATCACACAAACAGCGGCACTCGGCATGTGGCTGGCCGGCTATTGTGAGCATTGGGGCATGGAGCCTCAATGGTGGTGGTGGACCAAGGGCGAATCGTATTTTATCCGGCCTGGGGTCTTCGGAGTCGAGGCCCAGTTGGAAACGGACGAAGACCGTTATGCGCGACTTTACCGAGCTTTCATTATCGAAGGAGCTCTGGCAGGCGCCACGGTGTTCTCGATTGAGCCGCCACAAGATGTTTGGCACGGAGAAGGGACTGATAAACGTCATTTCGATGACGTGATTTACCCAACTCTTTTACAGATTATTGAACAGCGTTTGATTGCTTCCAAAGAAGATGTTTTTGCGAAAGCCAAGGGTGCGTACCAGCTCAAAGAGTGCAAGACATTGCACGAGTTTGACTCTCTGCTACAAGACCTCGATCTCGAACTCGCCCAGGGCAACCTCGAACGAGCTGCTTACGGTGTGCTGCTGCCACATCTCATGAAGGAAATGATCCCCGATACGGGTGGGCGCTATTATTTCATCCCCCTCTTGCCGGTCGGAACTCCACAGAACGTAGCAGCGCGTTTCGCAAAAATCATTCAGCCGGGCGAATGCTCAACAGTTGAAGGTTACCATCAACTGCTCGATAAGATTTATCCACCAACCGTAAACGCTGATACAAATCTCACAAACAATCGCGCCTGCGTATTAGCCTGCGGCAATGCTATTGCTGTGATGCAGTCGCGCGAAAACCTGTTTGAAAAGCAATCTTTTGCAGCAAATGTGCCTCGCTGGACAACAGGCTTGAAAGCCGAACGCACCGACAAGGGAATACATCTCGTATGGGACAGTGACTCGGAGGCCCGCAGCTTTCAGGTCTGGAAACGCATTCCAAATGCGAAAGTTTATCCAGAATGGGAATCGATCCAGAAAGGGATTATGGAATCTTCTTGCCTCTTGCCATCCGTCCAAAGTGGCACTTTTGCAGTGACTGCAACGACTGGCGCTAAAAAACGTTTCGAAGGCACCGTAAATTTTGGAGAGTATTTGTTGTTCAGATCGGATGAAAGTTTCCCCGTTGAACAGGTGGTTGTGGAAAGAGGTGGTACCAGGAATGAAAAGATTTCGTGGACCGATGACACTTTGCCAGCATCACAGGAGGTTTGGCGCATTTTTGACGGTGTGCAAAAAGGACATGAAAAGGAAGCCAGCGCTGTGTTGGAGAATTTCCACGGCTTGATCGCCGCGTTTGAGAGCAAGGATCTCGATCGGTTGATGGCGTTTTATGACCCTGGTTACCGCGACAGCAATGGTTATTCCACGGAGTACGTGCACCGGGCCTGGCTCTGGTGGTACCAACGGACCGTGGTTCCGTACGTGGTGGCGCAAGTGCGCAGTTGGGATACTTCCAGGTCAGATGAAGGCATCATCAGTTTCACGGCATGGAACCGCTTCCGCGGGACCATTGTTTGGGATGAACCGTTTGGATCTCACGGTCGAGTCAGGATTCCGCGGCATGATAACGAGCGGGTCACCTGGACATGGAAACGAAATCAAAACGGTGAATGGAAAGTCAGCAGCACCCAGCCTGCCCTGCCGAATTTTGGAGAAATGCTTTGGATCGGACGCGGCCACGATGTGAAACATACGATGGAAGAATTCGGAGATTCGCCCATTTCACGAACGGGAAAGAATAAGTAAATCATCGTGATACATGAAAGTCCTAAACTTTGTTTGATTGCGCTGCTGGCTTTTCTTCTTCCGCCAGACGCAAACGCGCAACTTACCAAAAATCAGAAAGAGGTCCTGAATGCAATTCGGCGCAATGAACCTGCGCCCGAGTGGATCGAAATATCCGTCGCACAAGCCCGCACTTTGCACGCTCATGCGGAAGTTTATTTACGGAACTACAAAAGTTACCATGAACCCTTTGGACTCACGGCGGACATTCTTTTTTCCGATCGTACCCTCTCCAAAACGGAAAAACTGGAAGGAATAGGAGACGCAGCTACGTGGACCGGCCATTATCTGGCAGCAATGTCTTTTCGATACAGTTGCAGCCAGGAATTCAGCATTCTAGCGGATCTTAATCGTATTCTTGATACATTCGAAATTCTAACTGAGGTGACTGGGAAAAAAAAGATTCATCTCACGATTTGCCGGTCGAGCAGATGATCCAGCCTATCAGCGCTACTATTCTGTTTATGGGGATGGTCCCGATCCTGCACGGCGGGGCTTCGGACATTGGGCTTATCCGGGGACAGGGAAGTATTCCAATGGTATGGCTGGGTTACTCTTCACGCGACGTTTATATTGGCGTTGATTTAGGCCTGGCCACCCTTTTTCGACTTGTGCCTGAACCCAGAATTCATGCACGGGTCAGCGCCCTTGTTGAATCGATCGTTGATCGGCTGATAGAGGATTCATGGATCATTGTGGACAATGATGGCCACAAATCCCGCTGGCTGGTCACTCCTTCCATGCAAGCAGCCTGGTTGCGAACCGCTCCCTCAGCCAATCCAATAAAATACGAGAAGCTCTAGGAGGAAAAGGCTGCCAGGATTTTATCCGCTCCCATTATTTGCAAGTATTGCAATTACTATCCCAATAATCTCGAATTCGCGAATTTTTACGTGCTGACCACTCTTGAGACGAATCCCACCCGAACGGGCCAATTACGAAAGTAAATTGAAGCAGATGTGGGAGCAATGCTCCGACCACCTGAATGCCTGGTTTGCTTCGGCTTATGTTTCCGCCAGCGGCAAAATTGCTGATTCCATTGCAAGAGCCACCGTGCAAGGTTGTCTGGTTGATTTTCCGGGGCCGCCTCGGTGGGACAAGGCTGTCGATTACGGGAAGGAAACTGCTCTTTCTTTTACAAATTCAAACGGCGCCAAATGGGCCACGTATGCGCTGCCGGTCTCTGAACGAATTCCCGCCGACTTCATATGGCAGCGATCGCCTTTTCAACTTACAGGCGGCGGCGATCAGCCCTTGGAATATCCAGGCCTGGACATGCTATTGCCTTATTGGGCAGGACGCCAATGTGGCCTTATTCCGGAACCGGAAAAGCCCTAGCCCCTTCTGCTTCCGGTTTTCTAATTGAACTGGGGAACTGGCGAGTGATACTTTGCAAATCTATGACCTCCAAGTCTCAGTCTCGAATCCCGCTACGCTTTGCGCCAAAGGGAAGTTCCGGCGCAGTAGTTTTTTTGTTAGCGCTTCTGCTGGGTATACCAGCGCATGGCGGGGCCGATGAATCTACCATGAAAACGTTCACCTATAAAACTCTGGCTCCGAACGGTGACGATTTGCATTTGGATGTGCACCGATTGCCAGGTGATAACATTCGGCCAGTGGTAATCTTCATCCATGGCGGGGCGTTGATGATGGGGGATCGAAAAATGTCATCGAGGCCAGGTTCGCTGCTGGATACGTTGCTCAATGCAGGCTACGTCGTTGTTTCGATTGACTATCGACTCGCCCCAAATGTGAAGCTGCCAATGATCATTGAGGACGTGCGCGATGCTTATAGCTGGGTGCGCAAAAGCGGCCCAAAACTTTGCCGCATTGATCCCAAACAGATCTTTGTCATGGGCCAGTCTGCCGGCGGGTATCTGACGCAGATGACCGGCTTTTGCGTTCAGCCGCGTCCACGCGCACTGGTTTCGTTTTGGGGTTACGGAGACATTGCCGCGGAATGGTATAGCCGCCCGGATGCATTCTATCGACAGCAACCGTTAGTTACGAAGGAAGAGGCTGAAAAACCAGGCAGCCGCAAGTTGTATCTCTATTGCCGGCAGCAGGGTTTATGGCCCAAGGTTGTAACCGGGCACGATCCGGATACGGAACCTCGAGCCTTCGACGCTTACTGTCCGGTGCGGAACGTTACCAGGAAGTATCCACCCACGCTCCTGGTTCACGGCACGAAGGACACGGATGTTCCGTATGAGCTCTCGTTTCAGATGGACAAAGAACTCACCACCAGGCATGTGCCGCATGAATTCATCACCATCCCTGAAGGCATCCATGGTTTCCGGAGCAAAGTGGATGCGGAAATCGAGGCGCGGACGTACCAGCAGATGCTGGAATTCCTTAGCCGATATCGGACAAAAATCAAGTGAACACGCCAGCCTTAACAACTTTCATGCGCCCAGCCCGCAGCACGGTCCTTTGCGCTTTTCTTTCCGCGAGCATTCCCGTTGTGTTTGCCGCGAATACCCACAATATCGTCATAGATGGTGATTTTTCGGATTGGGCAACAGTGCCTTCGCACTACGATCCAGTTGGCGGCCCAGGAGTGCTGCATAATGGTATCCCCGACACCCATGACACCGACCATTCAGGTCCGAACGATGTTCCCGTTTATGTACACCATCCGGACATCGATCTAATCGAATACAAATTCACTCATGACACATCGAACCTTTACGCCTACTTCCGAGCGACTGGTGTTATTGGCAACACCATCAGCAATTCTACGCAACACGGTCGTTACTACGTGATCGTAACCATTGACGTGGATAACAATACAAATACCGGTTACGGGTTGCATGAGGGCGGCTACTACCCGACCAGTTACGGGTATGATATGAACATGGAGTTCGAGTTTTTTAATGGCGGCCCAAACAAAGGTAATTATCTTAATCATGGCGCGACCAACCAGGCTCAGTTGGACGCCGCATTTCAAGACCAAACCAACGGGATCGTTCGCTTGCTGCCTGGCAGCTACTATTTCTATCCAGAGTGGGTGTGGTTCGATAGCCCAACAACCGGGACCAACAGGCTTCCATTCCCGGACGACTTTGCGAGTATCACATTCGTCAAAGACAAGGGCCCGCGTTATCAAGGAATCGTTCGAATCGCGCTGTCGCCGGATGGCCATCAGGCGGAGATGGTTGCTCCTTTTCGTGGTTTTATGCGTAATCCTTCTGGAAGCCCCATCGTTGCTCTGCGGAAAACAATGAAGATTTCGATGTCGCTCGAGGCCAGTGGTGAATTGGCCCCCGACGGCACGTGGGCTTCCGATACGGCTGATCCTATCGAGAACTATTATTTGAATCCCTATCCAGAGCCAGGCCTCCAAATCTCGAAGGTCAGTCCGAATGGCAACGTCACATTGTCCTGGGTCACAGGGGCAATAGGTATGCAGTTACAACGCTCCTGGAGCCTGACAAGCCCTGATTGGCAACCTGTAAGCGGATCCACAGAAACCAACCAGATAATCTTCGCGGCGTCGGAAACAAACGCATTCTTCCGTTTGGCAGAGTAACTTGTGTTTCTCTGGACCTTGAAGGTGGTTTGCTGGTGGTTAGTTCCTTTTTAGCGCTCACTCTTTTGCCCAACTTTTTGCCGCGAAACTAATTTCGGTTATCTTTGTCCAACCATCAGCATAATGAGATTAAGAATTTTCATGGTCCCTGCTCTGGCGATGTTGTTACTGGGATGGATGGCGTTCAGATATTCGGTGCAACCCGTGTCAACGCCACCGGATCCACCTGCCAAAGGGGCGGCCATCGCGCCGGTTGCGCGGACGCCGACTCTGGCCGCTCATACTGAAGCGTCGCCTTCGGTTGTCGAAAGCCGTATCAGGACCAATTTTCTCTCGAGTTTGGTAAAGGGAGAACAACTTCCGGTGACGCTGGAACAGTTGGTCCCGTACCTCCAGGTGAACCATCGTAATGCGGAAAGTCTCCTGGCCGCGTACCAGGCCACTCACGAACGCGCGCTGCTCGACGAGGCGATCGCGAAGTATCCCAATGACCCGCGCGTGGCCTACACCACGTGGTTTCGTTCCCTGCCTGATCCCAATGATCCAGACGGTCTCAAAACCCGGCGGCAGGCTCTGGACGCCCTCAAACAAGCAGCGCCTGACAACGCCCTGGCCGATTACCTTTCGGCAGGAAATTACTTCAAGTCGGGTCAGCCCCAACAGGCGATTGAAGAACTTCAGGCCGGAGCCGCCAAACCGAAATTCAACGATTACACCCAGGATAGCATTCAGAGCATGACCGAGGCTTACATGGCCGCGGGTTACTCGGAGGCCGAAGCCAAACTGGCGGCCACCAGCGGCGCGCTCCTTCCTCACCTCGCTGAGTTGAAACAGAATGGTCTCCGTCTGGTGGAGCTTGCAAAATCGTATCAGCAGGCTGGAGACGGCGACTCGGCGCAGGCGATGCTGCAAATTTGCCAGGACCTTGGCCAGCGGTTGGATGATCCCAACTCGATGACGCTGATCCAACCTCTGGTGGGCATCGCCCTCCAGCGCATGGGCCTTGAAGCCGGAATTACCATGGCGTCCGGCACCGACAGTGGCCAGGCCTTGCAGGACGGGCTTAAGGCGCTGCTTCAACACCGCGAAGATATCAGAACGGTCGGCAGGGCCATGCCGATGGACGTGTGGTTCCAGACCGCTTCACCCGAGGACATCATCGCTTACTGCGACCGCGAGCGCATTTTTGGAGAACAAAAAGCCATGCAGTGGCTGATCAACCAGAACTCCGGTCAGTGAGCGCGGGTTTCCCTGGCGGTTACTTCCTTTTAGCGCTCACTCTTTTGCCCAATGACTCGCAAAATACCATCCCCGCCCACCGCAATCACCTCCAGCAATCCGTCACCGTCAACATCCGCAACAATAGGTTGTCCCGAACCGGTTATCGCCCATACTTCGTGTCCATCCTTGCCGCTCACCGCGTGAATTTTACCGTCGCTTCCTGGAAAAATAAGTTCTTTGATGCCATCGCCATTAATGTCGGCGGCGATTACATCACCTGTGACTGGGGTTTTACTGATCCATTTGTGAGAGCCATCGGCCGCGTTCAGGCACAGTAGATTACCGTTAAGAACCGGCACTCCAATTTCCAGTTTACCATCCGCATCGAAATCTCCCACTGGCCCAAGCCCGCTCGAGCCTTCGTCATTGTTATGAAACTCAGCCCAGAGCGGACGTCCGTCGGCATGCACAGCGGCGTAACCGCCTCGCGCATACGATCGGGAGTTGAGATAGACTTTTTGCGTTCCGTCACCAGTCAAGTCCGCGACTGTCGGTTCTGAATACGCCAGCCATTTGCCAAAATACTGGGAGTCGGGCAGGTATGCGGGAGGATAGACTGGATCACCCGTGGCGCCATTGATGACTCCGTAGATGGTGTAAAACATTTGAACGAGATCATCGATTTTGTCGCCGTTGATGTCGGCCACGGAAGGGATGCCTCCGCCAAAGGCCATGGCGGTTTGTTTAGCGAGGAGGCCAGTGCGTTTCCAGAGCAGTTCTCCGTTGTCGCCGCGCAGGACGCAACCTTCGCCACTGTTCTTCGAGCGACGATGAAGGTCAACGTAAACATCAAGCTGGCCTGGGTTTCCTCGAAAGTGGCCAACCGTCCAATGATCCACACCGGCCTGCAGACCTCCCCACGGGCAACCTTCAAAGACATGACGCCACTTTATTTTTCCTCGGCTATCGACACAAACCAGTGAGCTCAACCCACTCTTATCCTGAGAGGCGAAAAGAATATTTAAATGGCCATTCCCCGAAAGATCAGCCGCTTGCGGAGATTGCCCACCGTTCCACACATACCCCGGCGCCGGATTCATTGCGACACCGGGAACTGACCAGAGAATCTTTGGCGGGAGCGCGGCACCATTGGGAGGTTGAAGCGCCATGATTTCTCCGGTCGAGTTTTGGACGACGATTTCGTTCCGGCCGTCACCATCCAAATCCACGGCAATCGGCATCGTAATAAAACCAGTCGGTCTTCCGAGTGGGCTGTGAGCAACGATTTTTGCATTGGCATCGACGGTCAACACTTCTCCAACGGTGAGGTCACGCAGGCGTATTTCATTTGTGGAAATCGAGAGCAAGTTCAACCGATGTCCAGGACGGCTAAAATCCCACGTCTTCCTCAAGACTCCCGTCGAATTGATCGTCGCGCCTTGAAGCCTGTCCTCAAACGCGCCCTTACGGTTTTTGGTGGCAAAAAAGAATTCCATTTTTCCTGTGCCGGCGATGTCGGCATGAAGTAAGTCGAGCAATCCCTCGTCGGCGATCGTATTGGCGGTTAGTGGCAGCGCAGCATTCATCAACAGAGGGCGCGCGTTTTTCACCACAGCCAGGTCCATAAGATTTGTTCCCGCTAATCTGCCAATGTGAATATCACAATAAGTGGAAGGACGTTTTTCCTGTGTCGGTGTATATAGAATCTCAGGTGATTTTCCACCGCTCAGTGAATTGACCGACCAAAGCCAGATGCCAGGCAAGTCCGCTTTCACATTGCCCGACTCGCAATCGCGTACAATCAGATGCCATCTGTCATCAATGGTGGCGTCCACCAGCATATAAGCCAGTTCGTCCTTTCCATCGCCATCCAGATCCGCCACGGGGTTTGGTCCAACGCGAATATACTTTTGGCGGCCTTCCGGTCGGGGAGCATTTTCGTCTTCGAAGTACTTATGCCCCCACGCATGAACCCATTTGCCGTTCTCATAACGAACGCACTCGACATGGAGAACGAAGTCGGAAATGACGAAAATGTCTTTTTGCGGACGGTCACCTCTTGGTCGGCTCAAGAGCATGCCATAGTTCCGGCCTTTGGCTTCGGGCACTTCCGCTTTCAACGTGCCGGTTTGCGCGTTGAAGATTTGCACCTTGTAATGCGGCACGGTGACAATGTCAGGCAAACCGTCACCATCCACGTCATCGACGATCAAGGTCGGCGAGTATTGAGCCGCCAAGGGGCCGGTTGTCCAGGCTAAATGTCCGTTGGTAACACCTCCTTCGAAACTGAAGCAATATCCTTGCCCTTCCCCGGTGTCCATCCGGCTTGAAAACGAAATGATTTGCTGTCCTTTTTTCTCAGGAAAGAGTTTGCAAACGCGCACATTGCCACCGAGTGGATGGCCCTCGACCGTAAAGGACCAGAGCTTGTTTCCTGACAGGCTTGTCACCTCAATTGTTTTGCCACGCAACGAAAATCTTTCGAGGGTTCCATCGCCATCCAGATCGGCAGTGTTTTCTGTGGACGGAATTCCCGTCGTGGCAATCTGAACCATTGGAGCGCCCAGGTAATATTCCCATTTGATCTCCGGGACTGTGATGTTTCCGCTGCCCTGCGAGACTCCGGTGAGCCTCGCATCATGCCGATAAAGCGGCCAATCATTTGTCGAAGCTGACGCGAGACCGCAAACCAAAAGTGGCAGGAGCTTCTTCATCACTCGCCGGCGTTCTTCTCGCCCTTTCGCGTTGCGACGATTTGACAGGCTCGACGCAGGCATTCGTCATATTCCCAATTACCGCTGCTGCCGGTTTGTCTCGCGATGACGAGATCGAGACTTGGAACGAATGCGATGAGTTGCCCACCGCTGCCAGGTTTGTAGCGAGCATCGGCAGGGATGCCTTTATCACTGCGTTCATTTTGCGAAAAATGAAGCGCGGGGAGTTGCCATCCGTGAGAAAAGATTTTCGGATTAAACTTCCATCGCATCTCGGGAGTCTTTACGTCATGCGTGGGCGCTGCCGTTTCGGAGACGAACCATTTTGGAATGATCTGTTCTCCTTTCCAGGCCCCCTGTCGCAGCATGCAGTAGGCAATTCGAGCGAGATCGCGCGCTGGCATGCCCATGCCGTGCGAAGGATGACGGCCATATTTTTCACCTCCGTCGAAATACTGAAACGACCAATGCTCGACGCCAATGGGTTTGAACAGGGCCTCGATTGCAAATTTGTCGTAGGGCATTCCTGTCACCGTCTCACACACCAGAGCGGCGTGCGCGAAAGCATGCGTGGAATAGCCACAGGCAGTCCCGGGATCAAAAGCGAGCTTTGCGGTTCGTTCATCGCCGCTGTGGCCGAGGATGAACTCCCACGCGCCGCTATTTGGCGCGCCAGTGGCTTCCGGGCAAATGCCCGAGGTATGATTCAACAACTGTTTGACGGTGATTTGCGCCTTGCGTGGATCGCTGAGTGGATTAGCCCACGGAATGAATTGGAAGGCCAGATCGTCGAAACGCATCTTCATTGGTGTGCGGCCTTCCTGGCTCTGCTGCGACGCGATGGCCAGGACTGTGGCGCAGAGCGCCTTTGAAACGGAGGCGACACGGCTGGAATCGGTTTTCGCGCTTTTGCCCCGCTCGATTTCCAGCACGATGTATCCATGCCGGATCACGAGCGCGGCAAAATTGCGGTCATCACTTTCGAGCAACCATTCTCTCAGCTCCTTCAGTTTTTTTGGATCTACGTTTGCGAGCCGTCCGATTTCTTCGGTACTTTCGATTTTTCGCCACCCGCCTTTAGACTCGGGTGGGGGAAAGTAATTTTCATCTCCGAGACACAGGAAAGGAACCAGTAAAAAGCCGAGGTACAAAAGGGGTCCTTTGCAAGCAAGCCCTGGACCTATTGTTTTGAGCAAATGAAACAAATTCAAACCAAGGATGCCAATTCAACTCCATTTGCATAGCTCAATCATTGAGCGCGCTGCCACCCATTCAATTCCCCTTGTCATCAAAACGGTCCTCCGCATTCGCAATCATTACCTCGGGCCGATTCAGGGCGTTACAGGTTTCGCTCGAAAACAGTTAGGTCATTGTGAGCACAACTCGGAACCTCGCCTTGCCACTCATCATGCGGTCGTAAGCTTCCGCCGCGCGTCCAAGGGGATATTCCTCGTTCATCGAGCGAACCCCGCTAAGGGCGCTGAACGCCAATGTGTCCTGGGAGTCGAGGGCCGTACCGGAGTACCAGCCCTTCACTGAGCGACGTCCAGTGATCAATACAAGCGGCGATACCTGCATTGACTGCGCAGCACCTATGACCATTAGTGTTCCGTTGATGCCGAGGCCACCCTGCACCGCGCTCATGGCATCGCCGTTCGTGGCCGTCGCCAGAATTACTTTTGCCCCTCCAAGTTTTTGCAACTCCGCTGCTGGGTCCTGCGCCTGGCTGTCAATGTAATGGTGAGCACCCAGTTTTCTCGCCAGAGCTTCTTTGTCCTGTCCCCGGGCAATACCAACCGTTTTGAAACCCATTTTCGCCGCGTATTGCACGCCAAGATGGCCGAGCCCGCCAAGGCCCAGAACCGCGACCACGTCGCCGGGTCGGGCATTGCTATTGCGCAAAGCATTGTAGGTCGTGATGCCCGCGCACATCAAAGGTGCTGCTTCTAAAGGTGATAATTGTTCCGGCACCATGGCTACGGCTATGGCTGGAGCGAGCATATAGTCCGCGTAACCGCCATCGAAAGATATCCCGGTGATTTGCAGCGCAACCTTGCAGCCGAAAAAATCGCCGTTCCGACAGGCATCGCAATAGCCACAATGGCCGCCGTGCCATCCCACTCCGACGCGCTGGCCCTCTTTCCATTGCGAAACACCTGCTCCCAGGGCATCTATCATTCCCACGACCTCATGACCGGGAATGCGCGGGTACTGCAAGCCCGGCCAGTGGCCGTCCTTGACAAGGGAATCGCTATGACAAATTCCACAAGCCTGGATTTTGATCCGTACCCAGCCTGCGCCTGGCTGAGGCAGCGGGCGTTCAATGATTTCAATCGGTCCACCGGGACGCGTAATTTGGGCTGCACGCATAATCGACATAAAGCTTTCAAACTCCAAGAATCATCTGACTCTGCCACAAATTGGTGCGTTCGCAACCGGATGTTTCTGCCGCAATCTCAAAATCCTCATTCGACATTTTTGGAATCGATCTCTAGCGTAGGCGCATGATTATTGCGCCTTCATTGCTGGCGGCGGACTTCGGGCGGCTGGCGAAAGAAACCGAGCGAGTGGACCGCTCGGGGGCTGATTGGTTGCATTTGGATATCATGGATGGTCATTTCGTGCCGAACATCTCGTTCGGTCCGGCGGTGGTCAAGCGCGTTCGGCCTTTGACGCGTCTGTTCTTTGATGTTCATTTGATGTGTTGCAAGCCGGAGATACTGCTCGAACCTTTTGCATCCGCCGGGGCAAATCAAATGAACATTCACGTGGAGTTGGGCGATCATGTCACGGCGCTCCTGTGGAAAATCAGGGCACTGGGAAAAAAAGTTGGTTTAGCAATCAATCCCCCCACTGGTATTTCGATGGTGCAACCTTATTTGCATTTGATCGATGCCCTATTAATCATGACTGTCAACCCTGGATTTGGCGGGCAATCATTCATTTATGAAATGCTGCCAAAAATCCAACAGGCCCGTGAATGGCGTCAACAACGCGGGCTGAAGTTCCAGATTGGGGTTGATGGTGGCATTGATTTCAAAACAGCGCCTGAATGCGCGCAAGCGGGGGCCGACGCGTTCATCAGCGGGACGTCGTTGTTTCATCAGCACAGTCTCACCGCGGCTGTGAGGAAGATGCGGCGAGGTGTAGAGCGCGCCGGACTCGACGGCGACGCAGCGTGAGCAGGGTCTTCACGCGGATTTTTTTGCAAGAGGACGAATCGTTATGGGCACAATAAAATTCGGAACGGATGGCTGGCGTGCAGTTATTGCCGAGGATTTTACCTTCTCGAATGTCGAACGAGCGGCGCAAGCGACTGCTGATGCCTGGACCGCCAGTCCTGTCGCAGGAACCGAAAAGCGGGTCATCATTGGTTACGATCGCAGGTTTCTTTCAGACCAATTTGGCCAGCGCACCGCCGAGGTCTTCGCCGGCAACGGTTTTGAGGTTGTGCTCACTCCTGTTCCGAGTCCAACCCCCTCTGTTTCTTTCGCAGTGAATCAAAAGAAAGCGATTGGCGGAGTCATGCTGACAGCAAGCCACAATCCACCGCGGTTCAACGGCTTTAAACTCAAATCGCATTACGGAGCGTCAGCAGAACCCGCCATGTGCCAGACTGTGGAAAGCCTGCTCGATAAGAACCCGGCGAGATCTCTGGGTCTGCAGGACGGGATTAAAGCCGGACGCATCATCATGAAGGATGTGCGGTCGGCCCATTTTGGCGCGCTGAAAAAGCTCCTCGATTTCAGACTGGTGGCCCGCTCGAAGCTTCGTTTTGCCCACGATGCTCTGTTTGGCGTTGGCGCGGGTTGTTTTGACGAACTCCTGGCAGGCACCACTTGCAAGGTTACTACTCTGAATGGGAATCATGATCCCCTGTTCGGCGGAATCAATCCGGAACCAGTTCAGAAGAATTATGCAATGAGTTCAACCTTTCTTAGGAAGCATCCGCATGACATCTGTCTCGTGACGGACGGCGACGCTGACCGCGTTGGCGCAATGGATGGCCGTGGAAACTATTTAAGCACCCATCAAATTATTTGTCTGTTGCTCGGCCATTTGTTCATCAATCGCAAAGACAAAGGACGAGTGGTTAAAGCTCTGACTACTACGTCGATGGTGGACAAGATGTGCGCGGCGTTTGGTTTGGAATTGGTGGAGACAGGGGTCGGTTTTAAATTCATCGCAGCCGAGATGATTAAAGGAGGAGTGCTGCTGGGGGCGGAAGAAAGTGGCGGAATTGGTTTCCCCGGCCATATTCCCGAGCGAGATGGAATTCTCGCAGGGTTAATGCTTTTGGAAATGCTCGCCTTCGAGCGCGTCTCGATCAATAAGCTGATTTCCAAATTGGTGAAGGAATTCGGCCCGCATTACTATGACCGCAACGATATTCACTATCCATTGGAGAAGCGCCAGGCTCTGATGGATTTTCTCCAAAAGAATCCGCCCGCTAAATTAGCCCGTTCGGGAGTTGTGGAAGTGAAAGCTTATGATGGCGTAAAGTTCATCGCCCAAGACAGCTCATGGCTGATGCTCCGCGGCTCAGGCACCGAGCCAATCCTTCGGATCTATGCTGAAGCGCCAAGCCAAGCGACGGTGCGGGAATTGCTTAAGTTAGGCGGCCATTTGACCCGGGCAATTTGAGGCACTGTTTTGAATGCACAATCTCTTATCACTTAGATGCGGAACGAATTTCGGAATATGCAATTTAACATGATCATCGGACACCTTGCAGAAGGGGTTTTGAAATGAGTTCGGGGTACTGGGAAGATCGCTATCAGACAGGAGACATGCCCTGGGAGAAAGGTGAGGCGTCGCCAGGGCTTGTGGATTTTTTGGCGGGTCATCCCAAGCTGCCCCGCGGGTCAGTTTGTGTACCTGGTTGCGGCACAGGCCATGATGTGCGCGCGTGGGCGGCAGCCGGGTTCGATGTCTCCGGGTTTGACCTGGCGCCCAGCGCGATCCGCCTGGGCGAAGAACGGACCCGGGCAGCCGGTCTCCAAGCTGAATTTCGTCTTGGGAATTTTCTCACGGATGCTCCTCCAACACCTTTCGATTGGGTTTTTGAACACACGCTTTTTTGCGCAATTCAGCCGCGGGAACGGGACGATTACGTTCGCGCCGTGCTGCGCTGGCTCAAACCTAATGGGCAATATTTGGCAGTGAACTATTTGATACCCGACGAGGACGGCCCGCCATTTGGCACGACACGCGAAGAACAATGGCTCCGGTTTTCACCTCATTTCGATTTGCTCGAGGAATGGGTGCCAAGAACATATCCAAATCGAATCGGGTTGGAGCGGATATTATGGTGGAAGCGGCGGCAGAACCCAATTTTATCTCCTCTACCCTCGAAGCAAACGGGGATTGCGGACAAGCCTGTTTCGGGGTAGGTGTAAGCTTAATAAACAGGCTCTGCTCGGAGTCTCCAGGAGCGGAACGTAATGATAAAAACGTCCAGGGCAGTTCTGGCTGGTTTGCGGTGCTTATATAATCATGGCGGCCTGCCTTTTCCCGCCTGTGCCGCGGAAGTCCGGCCGACCACAGCATGCTGAGAGGATGAAAAGCGTTCTAAATATTAAGGTTCCGGTTCTTTCAAAACGTGCCCTCGATTGTACGCTGGTCGGTTTGGTCGTTCTGTGGTTGCTGACCCTTGTATTTGTCACACCAATGACGATGAAAGGTTTTCCGCGGAAAAAGTTTTATGAAGACTTGCCATACCCTGATTTCCTTTGTTTGAACGCTCTCGGAATAAATCAGGAAAATGAAATTGATCCACGTCCGATTTTGAGCCAAATGAAACACGCCGGCATTACTTACAGAAATGGGGCCTTCAAGGATAAACACGGCAAGACACAATCAATCCGAGAAGTGGCCGGCGTAATTTCCCACCTAGAGAACTGAGCAGCCGCAGGAAAAGGCCTTCCCCTCGCGAGATCCTGCGGCGGAGGGGTAAATCGAATGTTTGCATGCCTTGCCAAAAACTGAACACAAACGGGATTGCGGCCAAGCCTGTTTAGGGATAATTTTTTTGAAACAAGTTACATTCAACAGCCCGGTGTCTATTTCGTGGAGCGCAATATGAACAACAGGAAAAAGCATTGGGCAGTTCTGGTCGGGTTGCTGATACTGGTCCTGTCGGCGTGCATTTTACCGCCTCTGTCCCCGAACACCCGGTCACGAGCATTGCGGTTCACAGCAGTGAACCACATTTCCAGCGTTTCGATGACCATCCCGGGCACGAATGGGCTGCCCGCTTCCCTTTTTGATTGGCAAAGGCAGTCACGACAATTTAGAAAAGACTATGGGACTATCCTTAAAGGATCAGAGATACATTAGTAGCCTGCTTTTGGTTTGCAGCGTCGCTTCGATACTGCTGTTTTACGAGCTGAAGCCCGGCTGGCATTGACGGTCAACCTTTGGCAGCAGCGTTGAACACTCATTCTCTCGCGCGCATGTATGAGCTGTTTGCAGAGTGGGCGCTGGAGCGTGGCCCATTTCTCTCTCTTTAACCCGGCTTCTGTACCTATCATTCTGATTGTAACGGCAGCTTTGGCGCTCCGGAATTTCCACCTCTCCAGAAGGAAGTAAAAGTTACGAGAACACTATCGAAGCAGATCTCTTGCTATTCTTCTCGTTGCGCCCAACGCGTCCTGCCCATTAAAACCTGGGGTGTACATCTACTATTGTCTCCTGCCTGGGTGGTTAACGGTAAGTTCATGAGGAAATTCAAATCAATTATTGCAATCGTTATTCTGGCACTGGCCGGGACGTCCGGATTCGTGGGCTGCAAACATGTGGATTCAGACGAGCACGGCAGCGGGCACGTCCACACTTACACGTGCAGCATGCATCCCGAAGTGGTCCAGACCACTCCTGGTAATTGTCCCAAGTGCGGCATGAAACTGGTTCACAAGGACTAAACCGCCCTCGTCAGCAAACCCATGGGTGCCTCCTTTTCTCCCGAGCAGGAGGGAGGAGCCGGCTTTTCGCGATTGATTTGTCCGACCCATGGCCGCAGCCTTTCTGACTGGCTTACTATCTGACGCTCCCGGAAGGCTTCGCAATCCGAGAGAGAGGAAGCGCAGCCGAACGTCCGTAAAAAATAGAAGCTTCCGGTTTCAGGCGGTTTCTGATAATGATTGCCGATTGAGAGTATTTTCATGGTTTTAACCGGTGCAGGCTGCGTGCGGTATTCTCATCCGGATTATCTCGGCAATATTTTATGGTCACTCAAGCAACGAAAATGCGGCGCGCGTCGGACCCAGTCATCCAGTTTTCAATTTTCACACCCAATCGTCTGGGCCGGTTGCACGATTTAATCCGGCTGCTTGGCGCCAGGGGAGTTCATGTTTTGGCTTTGATGGTGGTGGACACCACCGACAGTGCAATTATCCGGTTGGTGGTCGATGATCCGGACCGCTCACGAGAGTTGCTGGTTCGGGAAGGATTCCCTTTCACCGAAAGCAATTTGATTGTGGTCGAGGCGGGTCCGACCGATTTGAATCGTTTGATGGCCGCCTTGCTTGAGGCCGAGTTGAACATCAATTATCTCTATTCTTTTATCTTGTACCCCGAGGGCAAGCCGATCCTGGGTTTGAGTATCGAGGACAACGAGATTGCGGAACAGGCCTTGAAACGGCATCAGTTCAGGACACTCAAGCAAACGGATATCTCGAGGTGAAGAGCTTGGGGCTTGGATTTTTTGCCGGCTTCATTTTGATTGTCGTGGCGGCGGGCGTTGGACATGCGGTCGATCAGCCTCAGTGGGGTGAGGCCTGGTCTCGCAATATGGTTTCTAGCGAACACGGGCTGCCTGCTTCGTTTGATCCGAAAACTGGCGAAAATATCAAATGGTCTGCCGAGCTCGGCACCGAGACCCATTCCACCCCGATCATTTCAGGCCGCAAGGTTTATATCGGCACCAATAATGGGCATCCTCGAGATCCACAACAGCAGGGAGATCGCGGGGTGCTGATGTGTTTCGACGAAGCAACCGGAAAATTTTTGTGGCAACTCGTCGTTCCCAAGCGGGAGGAGGATGTTTATTTCGATTGGCCAAAGAGCGGCATCGCTTCACCGGCCACGGTCGAACAGGACCGCGTTTACATCGTCAGCAATCGTGGCGAGGTGCTTTGCCTGGATGCGGGCAGAAGCGGAGAAATCATCTGGCGTTTTGACCTGACGACGGGAGCCGGCATTTGGTCACATGACGCCGCGCACAGCTCGATTCTCATTCATGGCAATCATCTCTATTTGAATACAGGCACAGGCGTGGACAATACACATAAGCGTATCCGCACACCCGAGGCGCCCAGTCTGGTCGTTCTGGACAAACGCGATGGCCGGTTGCTGGCCCGCGACAATGAACACATCGCTCCCAATATCTTTCATAGCACCTGGTCCGCACCGTCGCTCGGAAAGGTGAATGGACGCGAGCTTATCTTTTTAGCCGCCGGCAATGGTGTTCTTTATGCCTTTGACACGCTGAAAAAGGAACAGGCTCACACTTCAGCAAGCAATCAAACGCCGCTGTCACTTCACGCGGTTTGGCAATTCGACTTTGATCCAGCGGCTCCCAAGACCAACGTGCATCAGTTTAACAGCAATCGTAGGGAGGGTCCGAGCAACTTTTACGGGCTGCCTGTTTTCTTCCAAAAGCGAATCTATTTGGCCGGTGGGGGGGACCTTTGGTGGGGTAAAAATGAAGCCTGGCTAAAATGCATCGACCCATCCGCCGAGAACAATCGTGACGCTTTGGTTTGGTCGTATCCGCTCCAAAAACATGTTTTGGGTACGCCCGCTATCGTTGGGGATCTGATTTTTATCGCTGATTGCGGACGGATGTTTCATTGTCTCGATGTTACGAGCGGCAAGCCCTATTGGACTCATGATATCACAGGAGAAGCCTGGGCCTCCCCTTTGGTTGCCGATGGCAAGGTTTACTTAGGTACCCGCAGCGGTGCGTTCTACGTCTTCGCGGCCAGCAAGCAGAAAAAGATCCTTAGCACTCTGGAACTGGCTGATCCCATTAGTGCCACTGCGACGGCGGCAAATGGGACGCTCTATGTGGCGACCATGAATCGATTGTATGCTGTCGTGAGAGACCAAAAGACTAAATGACCAAACGCGTGTGAGCGTGGAACGTGCGACAGAAGCCGGTTACCTTACGCGGCTGCTGGCTGCCGGGTGATCGTTGCGCTTCGTGAAGCTTCGAGATCGACTTTGCGCTGGCGGAGACTTTTGAAAAACTCGAAGCCTTCACGGCAGCGGCGAACAAAAACGTCTTTATCCTCCAACATCGTTTTGATGATGCGCAGGATCGGTTTGGGGCGGAGATAATAGCTGCGGTAAAAACGATCAACCGCTTCAAAGATTTCGTCCTTGGACAAGCCAGGGTATTCCAAAGCGCTTTGTTGAAACCCGTCGCCTTCCACAAGATCAGTTTTGTCTTTCTTCACAAACCAGCCGTTCTGGCGCGCCATTTCGTATAATTCGGTGCCCGGATAAGGCGCTGCGAGAGAAACCTGGATGCTGAATACATCCAATTCCTGTGCAAACCGGATGGTATTTTCGATCGATTGCGGCGTCTCGACGGGAAGCCCGAGGATGAACGTGCCGTGAATCACCACGCCCGCCTGATGGCAAGACTTGGTGAATCGCCGCATTTCCTCCATGGTGATGCCCTTCTTGATTCGAGTCAGGATATCCTCATTGCCGCTTTCGTAACCCACCAGGAACAATCTTAAACCAGAGTCTTTGAAAGATTTGATCGTGTCGTAATCCAGGTTTGCGCGGCTGTTGCAGCTCCATATTAATCCAAGTCCGGACAATTTTTTCGCGATTTCCCGGGCGCGCGGCAGGTTCGCGGTGAATGTGTCGTCATCGAAGAAAAACTCTGCCACTTGCGGAAAGAGCTTTTTCATGTAGGCCATCTCGTCTGCCACATTTTGTGGCGAACGGACGCGGTATTTATGTCCGCCAATCGTTTGAGGCCAAAGACAGAAAGTGCATTGGGCCGGACAGCCGCGTCCGGTGTACAGGCTGACATACGGATGGAGCAAATAACCAATGAAATACTTCTCAATCTCAAGGTCGCGCTTATAAACATCCGCCACCCAGGGAAGGGTATCCATGTTTTGGATCATATCCCGCTCGGGGTTGTGCTTAATCTTGCCTTCTTTATCGCGGAAGGAAAGACCGGCAATCGTTTCGAGCGGCCGGTTTTCAGCTACTTCCTTGCAAGTAAAATCAAATTCTTTTCGGCCAACCCAATCGATTGCCCACGAAGTCTTGAGGGTTTCGGTCGGCAGCACCGCCGCATGGGCGCCGACAAATCCGATGGTGGTTTCAGGCCGGTTTTGCTTAATCGCCTCGGCTACCTTCGAATCATTTTTCAACGAAGGCGTGGACGTGTGGATGATGACGTGATCGTAACCCTTGGCTTGGGCCAAACATTCTTTGATATCGATGTTATGCGGTGGGCAGTCCATCAGCTTCGCGCCGGGGACGAGTGCAGCAGGTTGTGCCAGCCAGGTTGGATACCAGAAGCTGGTCACTTCGCGGCGCGCCTGGTAACGCGAGCCAGCGCCGCCATCGAAACCATCAAATGAAGGAGGACTGAGAAATAAAGTTTTGCTCATAGAATAGTCAACCAGCCTTTGGTAAAATTTTGGCGAGCAGATCGTCCCTCTGGGAAGTGTCGCCCGTGCCGCAAGAAGAACCCGAATCGCTCTCATTTCTTGTAAAGGCAGATTTTGCTCCGGGAGAACGGGTATTGATCGCGGCTTTCGCTTCGGCTAAATGGCCCTTGCCAACGGAGAACCCATTGAACGCATTCACTTTGCTGCCCTCGATATAAGGTTTGGGCTTGCGGCCAAAGTTGTATTTAAAGTTCTTCCAGTTATCACCCCGTTGAAAATTCGTTCCCAAAGCGCCGCTGGGATCGTATCCGCAATGGACCATGCAATTTTCGCAGCGGGGATCTCGCGCAACCCCATCCACTACGCCGTATTTATTCCAATCCACCTTTTCGAGCATCTCATCATAACGCGCGTAGTGGCCATCGGTCATGAGGTAGCAGGGGGCTTTCCAGCCTTTGATGTTTCGGGTAGGGATCGCCCATGCCGTGCAGGTCAGCTCGCGTTTGCCTGCAAGGAATTCCTGGTAAACCGGTGTGCCAAAAATTGTGAAGCGCTCTCCCCATTCCTGAATTTTAGCAAACTTCTCGCGCGTCATCTTTCGAGTTAGGAAAAAGTCCTCAGGCTGTTTGCCCAGCCGTGTCACCATGTCTTTTTTGGCGGCGTCGTACTCGTAGCCCGGCGAGATCGTGTGTCCGTCCGCTTCAAGAGAGGAGAAGAACTCGAACATCTGCTCGATCTCTTTCACTTCCGTTTCTTTATAAACGGTTGTGTTGGTTGCCACCTGGTAGCCAAGGATCTTGGCCATGCGAATTGCCTCGACACATTCTTTGAACACCCCTTCACGTTCCACAATCAGGTCGTGCGTGTATTCCAAACCATCGATATGAACATTCCAGTACATCCATTTGCTCGGTGCAATGACGGGGCGTTCGCCTTGTTTTCCTTTGCGAATCGTCTCGGCATCTTTTTCTGAAATGAGTTTTTCCGCCAGCAGCTTTGAAATCCTGGGCTCCTGTTCCGTCGAGTAAACGCTGGCGAGGTAATCCTTCATTTTTTTCCGCATGAACATCCCGTTCGTGCAGACATAAACGATGCGTTGCTGTCCGAGCAGGCCGGCCACGAGTTCCTCGATTTTTGGATAGATCAGCGGCTCGCCCCCGCATATCGAGACCATGGGCGCATCACACTCCTGAGCCGAGCCCAAACAATCTTCCAATTCCATCATGTCTTTGAGACTGGTGGAATATTCGCGAATGCGTCCGCAGCCAGTGCAGGTCAAATTGCAGGTGTGGAGCGGCTCGAGTTGAAGCACCAGCGCGAACTTGGGGGTGCGCTTAACCTTATGCCGGATAATGTGACGGGCAATTTTTACCGTCAACGCGAGTGGGAATCGCATAAAGGCCTCCTTTAGGATTGGGTAATGTGGATGTGAATGAGTTTAGTTTAGAATTGAGCGACTTCCTTCAGAGGCTCTGCTGCGGGCAATGAATCGTCCGGATTTACAGGTCGCGGGTTGTCTTGGAGCAACCCTGGCAACAGGAACGTGGCGGGCGAGACACTTTTGGTGACATTGATGCCACTGCACCCTGAGACAATCAGCAATAAAGCTGATGCGCAGGCGGCAAGCCGCAAATTTTTCCAATTTAATCTCACAAAGTATTACTATAGTGTCACACTTAAACTTGGCAATAGCTAATTCCAGAATGTCACGTGCCTCAAAAACTGCAGGATTGGCCGTCCATTTGTTCGCACTCAGCGGTTCCCAGCACCTCTGAAAGCTCCTCGACGGTCCATCCCTTGCGCCTGGCCTGAAGCCGGTCGGCGGCTGCGCCGTGCTGCCAAACGGCATAACGAATCAGCTTGAGCACATCGCTTTGCAATGCTGGTTGGCACAAAAGGCCCGCGATGTAACCGGAAAGCAGATCGCCGCTGCCGCCCTGCGCCAGATGAGGGTTGCCTGAGGAATTCACATAAACCTCTCCGGTGCTGCGGCCAATAAGTGTCTGATGCCCTTTCAGCACAACCCAGCTATGAGCATAACGTCGTGAAATCTGCCGCAAAGCTTCGAGCCGATTAGCCTGCACTTGCTCAGTACTGCACAGCAACATACGCGCTGCCTCGGCGGGGTGTGGTGTCAGTACGCGAATTGCATTTCTTGGGATAGGGTCCAGCGGCACCCAATCGAGGCCGCTGGCATCGGCAACCACTGGAAATTGTGAGTCACGCCACAAATGTCGTGTCGGCAGTTTCATGAAATCGGAAAGGTCAGGCGCTGCTAACCCGGGCCCGAGCAGAAGAGCGTTATGCCGACCAGCCAGTTTCTTGGATGGTTCCCAGGGTGAAACCATAACCGCTTGAGTTTGCGAAGCAACCGCGTGATAGGCCGCCTCGGTTGTGTAAAGTGTAATCAAGCCGGGCTGGGCGCGTTGCGCGCCGCGCGACGCCAGGACCGCCGCGCCGTGATAACCGAGGCTCCCGGCAATAATCGCGAGGTGGCCATAAGTTCCCTTATGGGTTGCGGCTGCGCGCGGAGGGGGATAGTTCAAAAAGTCCTGAGGTAAAGTCCAGTGAAGCTCGGTTTCGAAGTTATATGGGACCAGGCCCACTTCGTTTGCGACTGCAAGCCGGCCTACGAAGGGCCAGGCAGCAGGTTTAAGTAACCCTTCTTTTGGCGCGCCAACCGTCAGGGTCACGGTGGCTGATATCGCCGCGCCCTCGGGCTGGCCCGAGTCAGCATTAAGGCCAGAAGGAACATCCACGGCCAGAATGGGAACTTGGGCATCGTTGACGTGTTGAATCAGGGTGGCCCATTCCGGATTCAGAGAGCGATTGATTCCAATGCCGAACAGCCCGTCAATTACCAACGCCGGATGCAACGCGAGCAGTGCGTCAAGCTTGGACAACTCGGCCTGGGGTTCCTTTACGTCGAGTAGATCAACGACTCGTTCCGGCAAATACTCGCGGGCAGCGCGCGCATCTGCGCCGTTGTTCCCCTTGCCTGCGAGAATGAGAATCCGATCCCCTCGACGGGTCAATTGCAAAACGAGGTGCGCGACGCTTTTGCCTACTCGACGAATCACGTCCGCTTCCGTTTGGCCACTTTCCCAAGTCGCCTTCTCCCATTCGCGCATCTGGGCAACTGTCAGCACCGGCAAAGACATCGTGCGAAGATAGACCGGCTGACATCCGACTGTCGAGGGGGGATGCGAACCGGCTTACTTTTGATGTACGGCACGAATATCGCGAATTTGTTTTTAAGGGTAATTTGTCATTGGAAAACTCAATCCTAAGGCTACTTTGATTCCAATCAGCACAAACGCAAGCGCTATGGATACAATGACCAAAGGCAGAGGCACCCCTCTAGGAAACCCTCGCGGAGCATCTGGCCTCATGCCTCCGCATTTTGATAACGTAGACGCGGAACGGAAGCATCGCAAACAGCGGCTGGCTGCAGCCTTTCGTTTGTTTGCACATTTCGGTTATGATGAGGGTCTGGCGGGACACATCACAGTCAGAGACCCCGAACATGCTGACCGGTTTTGGGTAAACCCGCTTGGTGTTCATTTTGCTCACATCGGATCTGCTGATTTGATCCTTGTAAGCCATGATGGAAAGCTGATCGAAGGAGCCCGCCCGGTCAATGCCGCCGCCTTCGCCATCCATTCAGCAATTCATAAGGCACGACCCGATGTGATTGCCGCCGCCCACGCCCACTCCATGTACGGGAGAACCTGGTCAACATTCGGACGTTTGCTCGACCCGATCACTCAGGACGCTTGCGCCTTTTATGAAGACCATGCGGTGTTCGATCACTACACGGGCGTGGTCAATGAAACTTCCGAAGGAGATGAAATTGCCCGCGCGCTGGGCGTCAAAAAGGCGGCAATTTTGAAAAATCACGGTCTGCTAACGGTGGGTAAATCGGTTGACATGGCAGCGTGGTTTTTTATTTCCATGGACCGTTGCTGCCAATCCCAGCTTCTGGCTGAGATGGCTGGAAAACCGTCACGCGTGCCACATGAGGTCGCGATCAAGACCCGCGATTTTATCGCATCCGACCTGGCGGCCTGGGCCAGTTTTCAGCCCCTGTATCAATTCATCAGCCGCAAGCATCCGGATCTGGAAAATGGTTGATATCCCTGGTTACAGTGAGCGCACCCGGTAGAAGTGTTGCCCGTTGTTCGTGGCCTGTGGGTCAACGAACTGGTAGTGACCCGCCGGGCTCTCCGCGGCCGTCCCCAGAACCGTCCACGAAGCCAACGGCAAAGCAATATTGGTGCTGGCTAACACGGTGAAACTCAACGCGGCCAGGTTGGTGAAGCTCAACTGGAACGCGCCTCCAACCATTTGTATTATGCCAGCCAGGGTGAAGGGTGCTGGTTGCGCCACTACCACCACGGTACGGGTGATAGTACTAACACCGCCGAGGGCATTGGTCGCCGTATAGGTCAATAGGTAGTTGCCGGGAGTGTTAGTCGCCACGCTGCCGATTACCACGACCGGCAGATTGAATGCCGCCACCGGCACATTGGTTTGGCCTGAGTCGTTGTATCCCCACGCAATCACCACACCGTCACCCCGCAGCGCCAGGCTGTGAGCTGCCCCTCCGGCAATAACCGCTGTGTTCGTCGCGCTCTGGGGCACGTTCGTCTGGCCTCCCCCGTTTTCTCCCCAGGCGATAACCATGCCATCAGCCCTCAGCGCCAGACAGTGATTTCCTCCTCCGGCGATGGCCACCACATTGGTTACGCTCGGGGGCACGTTGGTCTGGCCAGAGCTGTTGTTTCCCCAGGCAACCACCGTGCCGTCGGCCCGCAGGGCCAAGCTGTGATAATCGCCCGCGGCAATCGCCAGCACGTTACTTAATCCAATCGGTATTATGGACTGGCCGGCATCCTGGCCACTGGCTGGATCATTGGTCAACCCGGCTCCCCAGGCAACGACCGTGCCGCCGTTCTTCAGCGCGAGGCTGTGGAAATATCCTGCCGCAATAGCCAATACGTTGTTGGTTGCAGTCGTGGGGATGGAAGTCTGGCCGTAGGAGTTATATCCCCAGCCAACGACCTTCCCACCGCTCACCAATGAGAGGCTATGCAGGCCGCCTGCGGCGACAGCCATCGCATTCGTCGCGCTCTCAGGGATGGTGCTCTGACCGAAGGTGTTGTTTCCCCAAGGCACGATAGTGCCGCCGTTGGCCTGCAATGCCAGGTTGTGAATACTGCCCGCCGAGATGGCCACCACGTTTGACAGGCCGCCTGGGACGTTTGTCACACCGAAATTGCTCGTTCCCCAGGCTACCACCGTGCCGTCAAACCGTAGCGCCAGGCTGTGGCTTCCACCGGCTGTTATGGCCAAAGGCCCAATCCTGGCGGTGGCGCCGGGATCGTTGAAAGAAGTATTGGCTACGTTCGTGATTACGGCCGGGCCATTTAGGACCAGCGCAGGTGAACCGAAAGCCAAATCCTTGCCTCGCGCAACTCCGACACTGTTGGAGGCAACGGCGCGGAAATGATAAACGCTGCCTTGCGTCAGCCCAGTGAGAGCCTGGCTAAGGTTAGATGTCACCACACCGCTGCCGACTGCAAAGTCAGGCGTCTTTTGGCTGTAGAAAGGTGGCGTAAGCCTCCACTCAAACCACGTTGTGGTGGCCGCCCCGCCCGGATTGATAGTGGCATTAAGCGTGGCTACGGTGTTTGAGACGCCGCTGGCCGCCAGCGTTGTGACGGTCGGCGCCACAGCCGCCACGAGGGCAATCGTGCCGCTGGCGAGCAACTGGTTGGTCCAAACCAGCCCCGCAGCCAGTGCGGGTAGGGTGATCTGGGAGAAGGCCCCGGAATAACTCGTCGCATTGAACAGTTTAAAGCTGTTGCCCAGGACCAGTGTGTCGGGCCCGAGGTTGCTCACTATGAGCGAACCTCCGTAGCTCAGTGCGCCAGCCACGTCGATCTGATCGTTCGTCAGGTTCGCGCCGCTCCGGCTGATTTCCATCACGACCTTGCCCTGCAAGACGGGTGGAGTGTTCAGCACGATTTTGCCGATGGATGCGCCGGGCGTCAGCGTGCCGCCAGGAGCGACGGTCAGGGCGCCGTTGATCGTGCCATTGCCGGTCAGGATGGCGTTGTTGGCGATTTTCAGTCCGTTGGCGAAGGAATGGAGGTCGCCAATCGTTCCGCTCATAAAGTAAGTAGCGGAGGAACTATTATTGCCTACGTTGAAGAGCGCGCCGTTGGCCACCGTCGCCTGGCGGGCGTTCAGGGTGCCGCTATTGAACTGAAGGAAACCTGTTTCGCTGGTCAGCAACAGGGTATTCGCTGTGATGAGGCCAGCGGAGAACATACAGGTGCCGCCTGTAATATTCAAAGTAGAGCCGAGGTTATTGGTGATAAACAAAGTGCCACTCTGCACCGTCAGAGCCGGTGAGTTAGCGCCGAGGGTCAGGTTGTTGGCGGCAACCGTGCCGCTATCGGTGATGCTCAACTGGCTGCCGCCGCTGCCCCCAACAAACAGATCGCCGTGGTTGGTCCAGAGCGAACCGGGCCCGGTAACCAGCGCGGTGTTGTTAATGGCAAACTGCTGTTCGCCGATGTGGCCGTTAAGATAATTGCGCACCACGGCACCGGCGCTGACCACCAACTGGTTGCCGCTGCCGTAATTGCCGACATAGAAATCGCCGTTGCAATTCCATAGCGAAGCCGCGCCGGTAATCACCGCCCGGTTGTTGTTGGCAGTTGAGTTCTCGCCGATAGAGCCCTTGTAGAAGGTGTGGATAGCCGCGCCATTGCTGACCACCAACTGGTTGCCGGCCCCACTCAGCCCGACATAGAGATCACCAATGTTGGTCCAGGACGAACCCGAATCGGTCACTACCAGCAGGTTGTTGCCGGCCGCTGACTCGGAGCCAACAATGCCGTGCCCGTCGCCAGTGGCCGCGTCTGTCTCGTCCACGAACATTGTCCCGCCATTGCTGAGGACCAACTGGTTGCCGCTGCCCTGGATGCCAATAGAAAATCCGCCGGAGCTATTCCACTGCGAAGCCGCTCCGGTGATCAGCACACGATTGCTGGTGGCGGTCGAGTTCTCGCCGACAGAGCCGTTAAAGACGGTATTGATCGCCGCGCCATTGCTGACGACCAACCGGTTGCCGGCGCCATTGAGGCCGACCGAAATAACACCGCTGTTCCAGTGCGAACCCGCGCCGGTGATCACCGCACTGTTGTTGATGGCTGCGGTGTTGCTGCCCAGGATACCGCCGAGGCTGCTAACTCCCGCTCCGCTACTGACGACCAACTGATTGCCGCTGCCAGAGTTGCCAACCGAGAGAGCGCCGCTGCTTTGCCAGCTTGCGCCGCTGTTTTGAACGTTTACGCTGTTATTGAGGCTGGCAGCATTGAAACCAATATAGCCGTTGGCATTCTTCACTACTGCAGGCGCGGAGATATTCAGTGTGGTATTACCACTGTTTGTGCCAACGATGAGGTTGCCGCTGAGGTTGGTGCTTGTGGCCTGATTTTGTGTCACGCCATCGCTGACCAGTTGCGCCCGGGCGCCGTGGACCAGCAGCGAGATCACCAGCAAACAAAACAATCCGAGCGACTTGCCGGGGGATGACGGATGGTGAATCGATAGAGAGACCGCGGCTGCAATGGTGTTCATTTCATAGCTTGCTTGGCCAACTCAGATTCATCATGACGAATCCTCAAATTCAAGGCGGTCGGCCTAGTAGCCAGAAACATTGAAGACACTCGACCCTATAGCAGATCCACGCATCATCAAACCAAATAACGTTCGTTTTGTGCGATATAAGTGGTGGCGAAAGTTGGCAAGTACGGCCAGCGATGCAGTAGTGGGAAACCGGTGGTCTTCCCAACATTCTGAATCTTTTAAGCCTGACCAAAACTTCTGGATATTTGTGGCATTCCAAAAGGCCAGACGATCTCTTCAATCATGATCGAGAATCGTTTGTCGCCAAACTGCTGCAGCCCGATCGACTGTACCAACCTGGCTATTCCTGATTTTGGAACAATCGATAAAAACGCTTCGAGTAATTTGTGGCTTCGGGATCTTTGAGAATTAGCATCGAGTTCGACCAGGTTAACACGTTGGACAGGCGCGTCCAACTAAGCAAATCGGTGCTGGCCAGAGCTTCGTAATTTGTAGCTTCGTCAGGGGCGAGTGGAAAACTGTCTAAATTGGCGGCGAGAAATTGAAAGGCGCCGTCGGCAGAGAACTGAGGTGAGCGGAGTTCAAGAGGAACCGCGACTGTCAGCATCGCGTTGCTACTTAAGGTATCACCATAGGCATTGGTGACCGCTACAAAATAGGCGCCCGAGTTCGTGCGCTGCGCCCGGCTCAGAACCAGGGTGCTGTTCGTAGCTGACGTGAGATTTGTGCCATAGAATTTCCATTGGTAGATCAATGGAGCGCTTCCTCTAACATTCACAGTGAAATCGGCCGGGCTTCCGGCAAGGACGGTCTGATTGCCTGGCTGTGTGGTGATGGTGGGCGGAGTGGGAGGCGCATGGAGAACGATGCTCAGATAATTGGTCACGGAGGGGAGATGCAGGTGAATGCCGGTCGCGCTCACCTCTGGTGGTGGCAAGGAAATGCCGCCTTGAGGAGAGATGGCGGTCGCTACAAGCGGAACGTCATTTCCGAGCCACACTGGTTTCTGCAGGTCCACGTCGAGTTCGGGCGTTGGTGTTGTCGAAAAAGTAACGGGGTCCACGTTGAAATTGTTCAGGTCCACGAACGATTTGGCGGCAGACGGGTCAGCGTACATAGTAAGCCCAACCGTGATCGGCGCATTGCTCGAAATGAGCATTGGCTGGGCACCAACGAGACGGAACGCGTTGGAGAGAGCGCTGGCAAACATTGCGCGCTGAGTGCCGCGGCCAGCGGCAGAAGCGACGTAATAGTTGCGGCCGAGATTGCTCCTGATGAAGCGCACAACGCCAGCGCCGAGGTGGTTGGTAAAATCGGCGGGAGCGGTGTTGTAGTTTGTAACGCCGGTTAGAGGAGACAGAACCAGGTTTGTTACGGTATCAAAGTTATCACTCTCGCCCAGGCGTGAGCTGCTATTGCCGGTAACGATGAGACTCCCGCCGTCCGTTTGGACCCAGTCTTGCAACGTGGCGACAGCAGTCGATTCGAAGGCAACCGCGTTGGGAACAATTAGCAGTTTGAGTGTGCGCAAAAAGTCGCGTGTCAGCTTCCATTCCGGAACCACGCGATATTGATAATGCAATTCGCTCAGCGCGGTTCCCCAGCCCCAAATGGCGAACATGTGATCCTGCTTGCTGAAATCAGAGGCATCGCCGGGTAACGCGACGGTCAGGATCGAAGACGACGAAAAATATATGCCGATTTCCTCGAGCGGGACCCGGTTCACAAAAGCCGGAGCAGCAGTCAGGGCGACGAAACGCAGAAAATTGGTTTGGACAAGCGGTGTGCCGGCCCAATGAGGATCACCAGCGGCAATGTGCGGCAGAGCATGGGTGGCAAGCATTTCATAGAACAGCGCCTCGATCGGACCGCGATTTGTCAAAGCGGCTTCATAGCCATCGGTATAAAGCCAGACGCCGACAAAGCGGCTGCGGCCGTGTTCGCGAGCTGTTTTATATAGTGGCGCAACGCGCGCAAAGGGTGGCAGGCCAAAGCCTCGTTCTCCGGAGGCCAGGTTCCAGCCCAAGGACAATTCAGTGCTCGACAAATCGAAGCTGCCACGCGCCCAACCGAAACAGGCGGGAGTTATGTCGTTGGCCAGCAGAGCAAAGTCCAGCTGGCCGCCTTGTACGGCCGCATTGTGGACAGCCTGATCGTAGGCGGACAGTGCTTGAGTCCCAATTTGGCGTTTGAAGATTTTGTACGCGCGCCAGATCGGTTGGTCGAGCCAGTCGCTATTGTTCCAGGCGCTGTCGGAAAGATTGGCCGTGGCCAGACCGAATTGGTTCGAGGCCACATTGCGGAAGTAGGCGCGCACGTCGAAGGCGGCAAGGTCTGCCAAAGTCGAATTGGTCTGCAAAACACCCCACGACTGGAGTTGTGCCAAAGTGAAGTGGTTAGTGAGATAGCCTTGGAATCGGGCGACTGACCACTCGCCGAACGCGCTGCTGACGGGTCCGCCGCTCATGAAGCTATCCCACGCGCCGAGATTGTCGGTCCAGGTGCCTTGCGCGCCGCTGAGATGGGCGGCGGCACGAGTCGATGCGAAGGCGTAATCAGCCCAAAGCGGACAAGCGGAATCTTTTGCGAAGGCAACGAACCCGGCGAAGCGGCCAGTTGCCGGCACATAAATTTCTCCGGCGTGCGGCTGATTGCTGGCCGAAGCACTGTTGTTGTAACCGTAACTCGGCTGGAGGTGGCCGAACACGTCTTTGGAAGAGCCCGCATCATAAACGCGGCTTTTGCGCGGGTCAGTGGAGTCGTTGTCGAAGAAGCCGGTGGCGATGCTTCCATCAGGATACGTCATCGGAGAGCCGCCGAACACGGTGTGCTGGCGCGTATAAGGCCGGGCGAAATAACTCGGTTCATTGTTTATGAGGGGTGAGTCGTTATGAAAAGAATCGAACCACGTCCATGCACCGCCCCAAACGATTGGTCCGCCATCGTAAAGCTGCCAGTTCCAATGGGAGTACCGCGGCTTCCACCGCTGCGAGGCGAGATCAAACTCCAATTCGACAATCGGGCTGGCAACGTCGCCAAAGGACTCATTGTAACTCAGGCTGACAATGCCTGCGGCCTGGAAATTCTGGCGCAACGCGGCATCGGCTGAGCCATTACCGTTGCCGTAGTTAAACCAAAGGCCCCAGCCTGGATCATTGGCAACACCATTGGCCGCCGCATTTGCAGAGTAAGATTGCGCCGTCGCGAGATCGCTGGTGATGATCATGCGCGGAAAATTGTTCCACCATGGAAGCGGTGCTGCTCGGGCGGACCCAGTTAAGAGCGCTCCGATGAAAAGTTCTATCAGGGGGATCTTCACGTCGCCGCGCAAGGGTATAGCAATTTACGAATGCCGGAAAGGGAAAGGAAAGGGTCCAAACCAGGAACAAAGTTTGGTTTACCCCTGGGTTTAGTCCCTTTTCGGCGTACCTCTCACGGCGTGGAGTCCCCTCTGCCTTTCCATCCCACAATGTTTGCCTTTGTTGGCCTCCTTTGTCGTTTTGGGTCATCCAATCCGTGGCAAAGGTTCGTACAAAATCCTCGACAAGAAATACGACCCGCAATCGCAAAACCGCAATAATCGTGTTGTTGACCGTTCAATCGAAGCGGACTAACATTGGATCGTTAGTGCGGGTTGCGTATAACTTATGAACTGGACTCGGCGCTCGTTGAGCCATCGATACGACCGTGGAAACACCCTCGGAGGAGGATTCACCTTGATTGAGCTGCTGGTTGTGATTGCGATTATCGCGATCCTCGCTTCGATGCTCTTGCCAGCTTTAAGCCGGGCCAAACTGAGGGCCCAGGCGGTCCAGTGCATTAATAATAGCAAGCAGTTGTCCCTGGCCTGGCGGATGTATGCCGATGATAATGGTGACCGTATTCCCTTCGCCTACGCGCCCGATCCTCCAGATCCGAACGCGCCCTATGCCTGGGTTACCGGTGGCTTGGATTTCAGTGGCAGCAATCCCGCCAACTGGGACATAAACAACAACATTGCCAAAAGTCCCCTGTGGCCTTACTGCGGGAAAAATGCCGGGATATGGAAATGCCCTGCCGACCAAGCCGTTGTCACTGTGCCGGGCAAAGGGATCCTCCCACGTGTCCGGAGCATGTCCATGAGTATCTGGGCGGGTGGCAACCAGGGCACAGACGGTGGGTGGGGACCGACGTGGAAAGTTTACCGGAAACTGGGGGACATGATCAACCCGGGGGCAGCCAACACGTTGACTTTGCTTGAAGAGCGGGAGGACAGCATCAACGACGGTTTCTTCGTCATTTCGATGGAGGGTTATCCTAGCACCGCCAACACAACGATGGTTGATTATCCCGCAAGCTATCATGGCGGCGCGTGCGGCTTTGCATTTGCGGACGGCCATTCTGAAATTCACAAATGGCAGGATCCGCGAACCACCCCTGTTCTGAAACGAGGTCAAGAGCTCGCGCTGAATCAAAAGTTGCCCAACAATCGTGACATATTTTGGATGCAGGACCATTCGACGCGACTGAAGTAGCGGTAAAAATCGGTGGGCTGATGCGAGCCGTGTTTGAAGTAAAACACCTGGAATCCTTCTCTTGAGCATTCAGCATGCTTTGAGATAAGCTCTTAAAGCATTCCATGCCAGCATCTTATTAATCAATGACGACTGGTCTCACAATTGTAAAGTTTCTTTGAAACAATTGCTGCCGGAAGTAGTCTAATCTTGTGGTGGTTGTGGGTTCCCCGTCCCGTCTCTTCCTGAGCGGCGACGGGGTTTTTCTTGGAAACGCCTGTCTTCACTTACAATTTTATCGACTCCCGCCTTTTGACCAAGCACCTTGCCCGCAATGGATTCCGATGAACTGCACGCCGCATGAAACAACAAGCCTACGCCCGGGCAGGGGTTGACATCGCACTGGGAAACAGCGTTAAGGCTGGGTTGCCACGCTTGCTTGCTTCCACGCGCCGGCCTGAGGTGCTGGGAAAGGTGGGCGGTTTCGGAGGTTTATTTGCCTTCAACACTCGTAAATATCGACAACCAGTTTTGGTTTCCAGTGTCGATGGAGTTGGGACAAAATTGAAAATTGCCTTCGCGGCTGATCGTCATGACACTGTCGGGCAGGACCTTGTAAACCACTGCGTCAACGACATCGCAGTACTCGGAGCGGAACCTCTTTTTTTTCTGGATTATATCGGCACGGGAAAACTGGAGCCGCGGATTTTCAAACAGATTATTAGAGGGTTTGCCAAAGCTTGCGCAGAGAACGGTTGCGCGCTGATAGGAGGGGAAACCGCGCAAATGCCTGGCTTCTATCAACCAGGCGAATACGATCTCAGCGGCACAATTGTTGGGGTGGTCGAAAAGTCAAGGATGCTGGAGGGGAAATCCGTCAAACCGGGAGACCGGGTAATCGGACTCGCCTCCAATGGGCTGCATACCAACGGCTACTCATTGGCTCGGAAAATTTTATTCGAGCAACTTAAATTAACTAGTAAGACCAGATTACCGGAAACACGCAATACTCTCGGGGACGAGTTGCTGCGCGTACACTTAAGTTATGGTTTGCTCATCCAACATTTGTTGCGCAAATTCAATCCGCCAAGCGCGCCGATCCGTCGCGGGGCCGTTAAGGCCATCGCTCACATCACCGGGGGCGGTTTTGTAGATAACATCCCGCGCATGCTTCCTAATAACTGCGACGTTGTCATTCGGGAAGGGACATGGAAATTGCCTCCCATTTTCCGGTTGTTGCAAGAAAAGGGCGGGGTTTCAAAACACGAACTGTACCGGGTATTCAATATGGGTATCGGCATGACTTTGATCGTACAAGCAAAAAAGGCGATGCAGATTTTGAAAGAAATTCACGCCAAAAAATACAAGGGCTTCCTCATCGGCACTGTAGAAAAAGGAACAGGTTTGGCGCGAGTGGAATGAACTAGCGCTTGCTACGGCCCATGCGTAGCCAGGTTAAACCCGGCTTAAAACCCCAACTCGGCTTTTCGTTGCTCGGCAGTCGGCAATGGATCCTTCTTTTTGAGGATTGCCGGCGAGCCGGAATCTTTTAACCGGTGGGATTCTGTGGCATTAAACTCGGTATTCGCCGCGAATTCGCCGGGCATGTCGGCTTCGGCATAGATTGCTTCGACGGGACATTCCGCCACACAAGCTGTGCAATCAATGCAGTCCTCCGGGTGGATGACCAATTGATTGTCCAATTCGTAAAAGCAAGCCACTGGGCAAACCTCGGCGCAATCAGTGAATTTGCACCCCCTGCATTTGTCGGTAACAACGTGGGCCATATAATTTATTAACAGGGAGCCTCGAATGTTGCGCGTTAAATTGCAAACATAATTTACAAATGTTCGTAACCGGTCAGTTACGGCAGGTAGGGCTCGTCACTCCGTGCGAGCCGTGTGTTTGGCTGACGGCGTGCAACGGAGCGACGAGCCCTACCCGCTATCACTGAGGCATAATGTTCGTAATGGGTTAATTGGTTTCAAGTTGTGGAGGCAATCCTGCCGCCGACTCGGATATTTCGTCTGATGGTCTATTCAATGAGGTCAGGGTAACAGAATTTGGATATCCAATGAGTCGCATGGGAATACTTAATGCGGCCGCAATCAGCAGCGCTATGGGTGCCTGTTACCAAGCAAAACCCACTTGCCGAAAAAGACTGTAACAACCTTACTTGATTGCCGCGTTGAGTTGATCGAGGGTGGTGACGCCGGGCGGTACTTTGCTCATCACTTTTTGGATCTTAGCAGGGTCAATGGGTTCCTTGAGATAAGGAACTAATTGAGATGGCTCGGTGGGCAACAGGCCGTTGTTGGCTTTGGCAAAATCAATACCGGCTTGCTTCACTGCGTCATCAATGCGGCTCACCGAGCTTGTGTTCAAACCATTAAGAGTGATCTTATGGACGGTGTCGTATTCCTCGTCCACCGGTGGCGCCGTTTCAGCTACGAGATATTGTCCGCTGGGCACATCGGCTATTTTTCCGGTTTGCAGCAACGAATAGCGAGCAAGCATCGCGTCGTCCACGGGTTTCTGGAAGTAGGACTTGAGTTGCCCGAGATCGGACGGTAACTGACCGCCGTTGGCCTGGGCGTAACCGCGCAGGGCCTGCTGAAGCGCGCGCGCGAACTCATTTTTGACATTTCTCCTCAGTTCGCTGAATGCCTGGCGAAAGTCATCGTCGGTCTCAAGCGTTTTGGCATTCTTCACGGCATCAAACCAATCTTTATCGGTGAGCAATTGGAGTTCTGGAATTTTTTTGTCCGGCATTTGCTCGAGACGCTGTTTGAGCTGAGTGACGCGGGTGGCCCAGGTTTTCAGACTGGCTTCGATGTCTGGATCGTTGCCCGTTTGTAAATTTCCTGGGTTACCCTGTGTTGACCGGCGCGCATCCGCGCGCAAGACAGCCAATTCTCCTCGAAGTCTCAACAACTCATTAGAAGACGCGAGTTGGGCGGAGGGTGAGTTGTTGGCCAGAGCAACCAAATTGGAAAGTCGCAAATTATCGGCGGCGAGGGCAGCCAGTTCGGCGGTGATTTGAGCCTTTTCTTGATGTAAGGCCTGGGTCTCCTTACGAAGTTTTAGCTGTGCCTGACGCTGGAGCAGCATAGGTGTCGCGACGCCTGCAACAACCAGCGCGCTGATGATACCAAGTTTAAGTTTAGTCATAGTGAGGATTTTGAACAGGGTTAAGGTTGAAGTGGCGCCTGCGGCTGCTCCGCTGGCAATGGCGGCCCCGGTAATGGCGCCCGCCAGGCCTGCCGGGGCGGCGATAACTGTTTGGTTCGCGAGCAGGGCGGCGAGTCCCGCTGCGGATGCAGCAACCCCGCGTTTTGCCAGAAGCCCGCGGAGCTTTTCCAGTGCACGAGACAGGCGCATCCTTGCGGCATCTTCGCTCAGGCCAAGTCTTGCGCCCACTTCGGCCAATTGGCGGTCTTCGAAGTAGCGCAGCAAAACGGCATTACGGTCGGTCTCGTTCAATTGGTGCATCACATCGTCAAGCACCGGCCGAAGTTCCTCCCACGTGAAATCGGGCGTAAATTGGGGGGATAATTCTTGCATAGTAAACGCCTGTTGTTCCCGCTCGTGCCGGCGCTGCTCGGAACGCACCGTTTTTGCGGCAGCGAATCGAGTGCTGGTGTAAAGCCAGCCGGTCAGGATTGTTCGCGAGGAAATTGATGCGGCCTTTCTTGCCAGATCAATAAATACACTTTGTGTCACATCCTGGGCGAGATGCACGTCGCCCCCGACTTGCCGCATGGCTGCTGAATGAACCAGGTCAAGATACCGCTTCACCAACTCGGCGAATGCGGCTTCGCACCCGGTCTCGGCGTAGCGCTGCAGCAATTGGGCGTCGTTCATGTTTCTGCACTATAGCACCCGCCAAGGCGCGAAACCGAACGAACAAAACCAATGTTCAACTCTCTCGTAAATGGGTGCGGACAGGCATATTGAGGTGTCCGCATTTTCAGGAGGTTTCTGCGCCTGCATCAGGTAAAATTCGAAGTTTTGAACCAAATGTTCACCAGGTCCATCGCTTTGAAACTGGCCAGATCCCTCTTTTTAGTCTAACAGCATAGCGCCATGAACGACCGCCGTGCGTTTTACGACCAGCGCGCTGCCTTTCGCGCCCGGGAAAGTGGCCGTTGCTACCAACGATTGCTTAGGAATTATTACGCTTTTTGGGTGCCGCCGGGTTTGCGTGTGCTGGAACTCGGCTGCGGCCTGGGCGATCTCCTCGCGGCCGTAAAACCCGCGCGCGGATTAGGATTGGACTTCAGCCCCGCGATGATCACCCAGGCCAGGCAATGCCATCCGGAATTGGAATTTCAAGTGGCAGACGCCTCGGAGTTTTTTTTCAACGAAAAATTTGACTACATCCTGCTTTCGGATCTGGTCAACGATTTGCCTGATGTTCAAGCAGTCCTTCAAAAATTGAAGTCCGTCGCCCACTCGCGCACCCGTTTGGTCCTGAACTTTTTTAATAACCTCTGGCGTCCAATCCTGCATGCGGGAGAAAGGATGAACCTCAAAGCGCCGACATTATTGCAAAACTGGCTTTCGACCGATGACATTTCGAATTTGCTCCACCTTGCGGGTTGGGAGGTCATCAAAACGGATCCCAGGATTCTCTGGCCAGTACAGACACCTGGATGGGATTGGCTGTGCAATCGGTGGCTGGCGCCTTTGATGCCGCATTTCTGCCTTACCGTGACAATCATTGCGAGGCCCAGGCCAGCCCCTGCGCTCGAAACCGAATACCTCTGTTCGGTTATTATCCCCGCGCGAAATGAATCAGGTAACATTGAAGACGCTGTTCTACGGACCCCGGAGATGGGGCGGGGAACTGAGATTATATTCATCGAAGGCCATTCTAGCGATAATACGCTGACGGAAATCGAACGCGTAGCTGCGAAATACTCGCACAGGTGCATCAAAATCCTCAAACAAAAAGGCAAGGGCAAAGGCAGCGCAGTGCGCGAAGCTTTTGCCGCAGCCACGGGAGATATTCTTTTCATTCTCGACGCAGATTTAACCATGCCTCCTGAAGAGTTGCCAAAGTTCTATGAAGCGGCTCGTTCCGGTACTGCGGAGTTTGTAAATGGTGTCCGATTGGTGTATCCGATGGAGGAGGAGGCCATGCAGTTCTTGAATATGGTGGCCAACAAACTTTTCGGCCTCACCTTCAGTTGGCTGCTGGGACAAAAGCTCAAGGATACTCTTTGCGGAACCAAAGTCCTGTTCCGCGAGGATTACGAAACGCTCGCTCGCAACAGGGCCTATTTCGGCGAGTTTGATCCGTTTGGAGATTTCGATCTGATTTTCGGAGCGGCCAAACTCAACTTGCGGCTGGTGGATTTGCCCATTCGCTACCGCGCGCGCACCTATGGGGAAACAAACATCCAACGCTGGCGTCATGGCTGGCTCCTCTTGCGCATGGTGATTTTTGCGGCGCGGCGCCTGAAGTTCATTCCATGAATGCGCCTTTGGAGCAGCACCAAAAAGAAATCGAGCAGAACCTCCGCGCCTGGAATTCCAAACCATTGCTTCAGGAAATCTACGCGGGTTTTTATCGTCGAATACTGACTTTGATTGAACCAGCGATTCCTGGGCGCATCGTGGAGATTGGTTCGGGAATTGGCAATCTGAAGGCCCATTTGCCACAGGTAGTCACCACCGATCTTTTTCCAAACCCATGGTTGGATCTCGTGTGCGACGCCTACCGGCTGCCCTTTCCGGACGGCAGCCTTTCCCACCTGGTGCTCTTCGACGTTTTTCATCACCTGCGAGCGCCCAACGCCTTTCTGCGGGAAGCCCGGCGCGCATTAACGCCCTCAGGCCGGGTGATCTTGTTCGAACCCTATATCAGCTTAAGCAGCCTCCCCGTTTATGGCTTGCTACATCACGAACCGGTCGGATGGAGGAAAACAATCGACCAGGCGTACTCACCGCCTTTAAGCGATTATTATGCCGCACAGGGCAACGCCACGCGCTTGTTCTTCCGGAAAGAAATCTCGGGATGGCCTGAGGGATGGACAATATTCCACGCTGAAGCGTTTAGTTGCTTCCATTATCTTCTCTCAGGTGGCTATAGCAAACCGCCGGTTTACCCTGCTCGTTGGCTCGCGGCTTTGCGGAAAATGGATGCCGTGCTTTCGCGCTGGCCAGGACTCTTTGGCGGGCGTTGCCTGGTCGGCCTGCGGCTGAGCTAGCCAGAGCCTATTGCGAATTGGGACGGCCCGCGGACATTGCTGTCCGCAGTAATATGCCTTAGGAAGAACGCGCTCCAGGCTTGTGCGACACTCTAACCAATCTAAGAGCCATTTAACTTCAGCAACTCTTCGGCAATCTGGACTGCATTGAGGGCAGCGCCTTTGAGAAGCTGATCGCCAGAAACCCAAAATGCCAACCCGTTATCGAAGGCGCAGTCGGAGCGCAATCGGCCGACAGCGCAATCATATTGGCCCGCCTGATACAGGGGCAAGGGATAGGCATTCTTCGTCGGTTCATCAATCACCTGCAGTCCCGGCGCTTTGCTGAGAACCTGGCGGGCAGTTTCCACCGTAACCGGTCGGTCGAACTCCGCGTTGACTGCGACCGAATGTGCTCGATAAACCGGCACACGCACGCAGGTCACACTCGCGCGGAACGCCGGATGATGCATGATCTTGCGTCCCTCATTTTCCATCTTCATTTCTTCCTTCGTATAACCGGAGGCCAGAAACGAATCCACATGTGGCAGCACGTTGAAGGCAATCTGATGAGGATAGACTTCATTTGTCACCTGCTCCTCATGAACGCATTGAGCGATCTGGCGCCGAAGTTCTTCAATTGCCTTCGCACCCGTGCCCGAAACCGCTTGGTAACTGGCGGCAAAAATCCTCTTCACACTAAACGCTTTGTGCAGCGGATAAAGCGCCATGAGCGTCACTGCCGTTGTGCAGTTTGGATTCGCGATGATCCCCTTGTGCGATTTCACATCGCTCGCATTGATCTCAGGAATTACCAGCGGAACTTGCTCATCCATGCGAAAGGCGCTCGAGTTGTCGATGACGACACAGCCGGCCTGGGCGGCGATGGGAGCGTACTCCTTCGAGATGCTTCCACCCGCGCTGAAAAGGGCGATATCGACACCCGAGAACGAGTTTTTCGTTAGCTCTTGCACCGTAATTTCCTCATCACGAAACTTGAGCTTTTTGCCCGCCGAACGGCCTGAGGCCAGCAACGTTAGTTTCCCAACGGGAAACTTGCGTTTTTCCAACGTCTTGATCATCTCGATGCCCACGGCGCCTGTCGCGCCGACTACCGCCACATGCTTTTTTCGGTGCATAAAAGGTGCAGAATATAGTGGGGCATGCCTGAAGTGTCAACGCGTGAGCGAAGCATACAAAATGCGCCGATTGACTTCCAGAAATGAAACGGTTTGCGTTGGTCGCGCCCCGCGTTATGGTGAGTCATGAGCAAAGCCACTAAACTGCTTCACACGCGTTATCGTGTGGATGATCTCGAAAAAACAGTCCAATTCTACAAAGATGTGCTTGGCCTTGAGGAATTGCGCCGTCATAAATCACCTCGAGGTTCGGAACTCGCCTTCCTGAAAGCTCCAGAGAGCGATGAATTAATCGAGCTTTGTTATTTTCCAGCCAGCGGCCCAGTGAAGGTGCAGCCCGATCTTACCCATCTGGCTTTTGAAGTGCAGAGCCTGGAAGCGTTCGGCAAACATCTCGAAAAGCTCGGACTCAAATACTCAGATGGCCCCCACTTAAAACCGGACGGGGGCGGGATTGCTTTCATCGATGCGCCAGAAGGCTATGAGATCGAGTTGATCCAGATGGCGAGGACCGGGGCTGGATACTGAAGGCCGAAACAGGTTGTTGGCGCACAGAGATTTATCACCAAACGTTAACTGTCTGTCGTTATTTGACGTGGGTTTTCGCATTTTTGTTTCATTCCGGTGATCCTTCGCGCGCGCCAATTCAAGTTTTCTTTCCCGCGGCCTGCTCTCGTCATGGGAATTGTCAATGTTACTCCCGACTCATTCTCGGATGGCGGTCAATTCCTGGATCCCCAGGCGGCCGTTGCGCACGGGTTAAGGCTGGCGCAGGAAGGGGCGGAAATCATTGACGTGGGTGGTGAATCGACTCGTCCTAATGCTTTGCCGGTAGATGAAGCTGAAGAGTTGCTGCGAGTTGTGCCGGTGGTCGAGCGTTTGGCCGCTGAGCTGCAGATCCCCATCTCGATTGATACGATCAAACCTTCAGTCGCTCGCGCTGCCCTAAAGGCTGGCGCCAGCATTGTCAATGATGTGGCCGCCAATCGTTCCGATCCCGCAATGTGGCAAGTTGTAGCGGACGCTGACGCTGGGTACGTATGCATGCATATGCAAGGCACCCCTCAAAGCATGCAAGCAGGGCCGGTTTACTCGAATGTTGCGCGCGAAGTCCGGGAATTTTTCTTTGAACGGATGAAGCGATTGAAAGATTGCGGAGTGGGAGGAGAGCAACTTATATTGGACCCTGGGATCGGTTTTGGAAAAACGCTGGAGCATAATTTGGAATTGCTTGGTTCGTTGCGGAGCTTTGTGGATCTGGCACGGCCAGTGCTCCTCGGAGTCTCGCGCAAATCGTTCATTGGGAAGTTGCTGGGCGCGGAGCCGAGCGAGCGGTTGCCCGGAGCGCTGGCCTGTGCGTGTCTGGCAGTTGAGGCAGGGGTTCAGATGATACGCGCTCACGACGGCGCGGCAACTGTCCAGGCCATCCGGATAACTGAGGCCATCCTGGCCAGGCAAAAATGAGTAATGTGGGATATCGTTCAAAGCCATTGGCGTGACGTGTTGGAGATTCTCATCCTGACGGTGGGAATCTACTACATTTTCCGATTCATTCGTGGCACGCGTGGCGCGCCGGTCGTGACGGGTTTCCTGGTAGTGCTGCTGGCTTTTGTGCTGGTGAGCTTTTTGCTTAAATTGAAGGAGCTGCAATTTCTTCTCGGGGCCTTTTCGCCTGCTTTCGTAGTGGCCGTTCTAATCATTTTCCAGCCGGAGTTGCGACGCATGCTGGCAGAATTAGGAAACCTGCCATTGTTTACAACTGCTCATGAGCAGCGCGAGAATATCGAGGTGATCGTTCAGACGGTGGAACGTTTGGTCGAGGTGCGGATCGGCGCTTTGATTGCGATTGAACAATCGATTCAGCTTCAGGAAGCGGTTGAGCTGGGCGTTCCGGTGGATTGCCAGGCTACTCCCGAAATGCTGGAAACCATCTTTTTTCCCAATAACGCCATTCACGATGGCGGTGTGATCATCAAAGGGGATCGGATTGCCTTTGCTGCGTGCATTTTCCCTTTGACGCAGCGGCAGGACCTTAACAAGTCGCTCGGCACGCGGCATCGGGCGGCGATCGGTTTAAGCGAGGAGACTGATGCGTTGGTGGTGGTGGTTTCCGAGGAAACCGGGTCTATTTCCCATGCCTTCAGAGGACAGTTGGTTCGAGGTGTGAGCCTGGAGGAATTGCGCGCGTATCTCACTTCGATGCTCGTGACTCCTGCTCAGTCGCGTGGCTGGCTCCGGTGGGTAAAAGCCTGGAACCGCGAGCGTGTCCGCCCCGGCGCTGTCCTGGTGGCCAAGTCCGATTCTCCTGTTACCACCTCGACGACCACCACCCTGGCGAAATGATCAAATTCCTTCGCGACTTGTTTCTTAATGATGTCTGGTTGAAGCTTTTCTCACTGGCTTTAGCAGTTCTGATCTGGCTGACCGTTTCTCTTGCAGTTCAGAAAAGGCCCGAGGTGCGCACGTTTTCAAAATTGCCGGTGATGACTATGTCAGCCACGGGGGACGTCCGACAGATGAGAGTCCGACCTGCGCTGGTTGACGTGACTGTCCAGGGCGAGCGAACCCTGGTCACCGATCTCAGGGCAAATGACATTTTGATAAGGGTTGATTTAACGGGTATGAAATCAGGGGACTCTGTGAAAAGGAGGGTCGAGGTATCCACTCTGGCGGGCATCACTCTTGTCCGGGTCGAGCCTCAAGAAGTCGAGGTTGTTTTTCCACTCGCGCCATGACAACGCCCAAGAAAATTTTCGGCACAGACGGTGTTCGAGGTAAAGCGAATGTCGAACCGGTGACAGCGGAGACTGCGTTGAAGCTGGGCCGGGCCGCGGGTTACATGTTCAAAACTGTCGAAGAACGCGCTCGCGGGCAGGGCCGGCGCAAAATTGTTCTTGGCAAGGATACCCGGCTTTCCGGTTACATGCTCGAGAATGCCGTTTCTTCCGGAATTCTTTCAATGGGTGTCGATGTCCTTTTGATCGGACCGTTGCCCTCCCCGGGTGTGGCTTACGTTACACGCAGCTTGCGAGCCGAAGCTGGCATCGTGATCACAGCTTCCCACAACTCCTACGATGACAATGGAATCAAATTCTTCCGCGCCGACGGTTATAAACTGGATGATAAGATCGAGCACGAGATCGAGAGGCTCGTTTTCAGCGGCGAAATCGAAAATATTCGACCGACTGCCGGCGAAATCGGGAAGGCAGTGCGGATTGACGATGCATTGGGGCGCTATATCGAACAGGCGAAAGCCTCATTTCCGCGCGGAATGACGCTGGAAGGGCTGCGTATCGTGGTGGATTGCGCGCATGGCGCAGCTTACAAATCGACCCCCTGCGTGCTTCGCGAGTTGGGGGCGGAGGTCATTGTGTTCGGCAACTCGCCAGACGGAAAAAACATCAATAAAGAATGCGGCTCGATGCACCCTGCGCTGATGTGCGAGAAAGTATGGGAACATCGGGCGGATGTCGGCGTGGCACATGATGGCGATGCAGATCGCGTATTGCTGTGCAATGAGCAGGGTGCGCTAATTGACGGCGATGATATTATGGCTATTGCCAGCCTCGATTTACTCGAGCAGGGGGCCTTAGCCGAAAAAACATTGGTTAGTACGGTCATGAGCAATGCTGGTTTGGACACGGCTATTCAGCAAGCGGGCGGGCAGGTCGTTCGCACGGGTGTAGGCGACAGGAATGTGATTGATGAAATGCTGCGTGGAGGTTTCAACTTTGGTGGAGAGCAGAGCGGGCACATTATTTTTCGGGACTATAGCACGACGGGAGACGGCCTGGTCGCGGCCTTGCAAATATTACGCATCATGAGAGCGAAGCAACTCCCCCTTTCGAGACTCACGCAATGCTGGACCCGGTCTCCGCAAATTCTGACTAATATCATCGTGCGCGAGAAGCGGCCATTTGAAGAGCTGGACAATATTTGCGGCATGATGGCCGAGGCAGAAGCGGAACTGAAGGCACAAGGCGGCCGCATTTTCCTGCGCTACTCAGGCACTGAACCCAAAGCGCGCTTGTTGCTGGAAGGTGGCGATTTGGCCATGCTGGAAAAATGGAAACACAGGATTTCCGAGTCGATCAAACGGCAAGTTGGTGCGACAGCCGGCTCAGATTGATTGCGTTTTGGATTTGGGGTATGTACCCCATCGCTAAGAGCACGATTAGTCGCTATTAGGATGGAAATGCTCTGCTTGCTTTGGGAAGTCAGCGGCTCAACAAGCAATCCTGCCAGGAGCATTTCGGAACGAGCCGCCAAGCAGCACTCACGCACGTTGTGCAAATTTTTTCAATAATCCAGGCTTTTGGAGGCAAACCTTAGAAGCGTGCTCCGTACTATGGAAGAAAAGCCGGGCACGGAATACCTGAAACGACATGCAACGGATCGGGCTGGTTCCATTGCAGCAAGTGAATACCGCGAGTTATTCGAAGGTAATCCTCTGCCGATGTGGATCTATGATTCTGAGAGTTTGCATTTTTTGACGGTAAATAAGGCTGCGATTCGCAATTACGGTTATTCGCTTGGTGAATTTCTGGCCATGAAGATAAACGATATCTGCCCAGCGCCAGGTGACGCGACGGGAGTCCCAACGTCACAGGAAGCGGCTAATCTTATCCAACTTACCCATCGGAAGCGTGACGGCACCATCATCCAAGTTGAGATCATCCGGTATCAGATGATTTTTGATGGGCGAAAATCAGTGGTCGAGATCAACAGAGAAATAGCCGAAAAAAATCGCGAGCAGGAGACCGTAGATCATCCGAACCAGGAGCTGGAGGTCCGGGTGCGGGAACGTACGGACCAGCTCGAGGCGATCAACCGGGAGCTCGAGGCTTTTTGTTACTCAGTTTCACACGACCTTCGCGCTCCCTTGCGAAGTATTCGAGGATTCAGTGAAGTGCTTTTAGAACGTTACGCCTCGAAGGTCGATGCGAAAGGGCAGACGTTGCTTCGCCGCGTTTGCGAGTCCAGCCAAATCATGGATAGATTAATCGAGGACTTGTTGAAACTTTCCCGTGTCACCCGCGTGGAACTTCAGCGGCGTACAGTGAACCTCAGTGCTTTGGCCGGGGAGATTGCCGATAAGCTGCGCGAGGCTGAACCGTCCCGACCGGCGCAGTTCGTTATCGCACCGGATCTAAAAGCCGAAGGCGATGAACGGCTCTTGCATGTTGTTTTGGATAATTTGCTGCGTAACGCCTGGAAATTCACCAGCAAACGTTCCGAGACCCGGATAGAAGTGGGCTTAACATGCGAACCGGAATGCGCTTTTTTTGTCAGAGATAATGGAGCCGGTTTTGATATGGCGTATGCGGACAAACTGTTTGGGGTATTCCAGCGTCTGCATTCTCCCAGTGAATTCACCGGAACGGGTGTAGGATTAGCCATCGTTCAGCGGATTGTCAGCCGGCACGGAGGCAAGGCCTGGGCCATGAGCCAGGTTGAACGAGGCGCAACTTTTTATTTTACTTTATCGCCAGAATGGAATTAGAGATTACTAAACCTCCCTGCGGATTCGGGGCAATCGCTCGACGAACTTCTATGTCCGCATAGCAAGTCAATCCCGGCTAAAGATTCATGGAGCAGCCATTAAAAGTATTGATTGTTGAGGACTCGGAAAACGATGCCGCGTTGCTGGAGATCGAATTGGAAAGGGCCGGTTATGCGCCGTTTTGTGAGCGCGTGCAAACCGCTGATGAACTGGGTTTGGCTCTCGGCCGGCAGCGATGGGACGTGATCATTGCGGATTACGTTTTGCCACATTTTAACGGATTGGCGGCGCTGGCGATTGTAAAGGAAAAGGGTTTGGACCTGCCGTTCATTATTGTCTCGGGCCACATCACTGATGCCACGGCAGTGGCCGCGATGAAGGCTGGCGCGCATGACTATGTCATGAAAGACAATCTGGCGCGGTTGGGTTCAGCCGTCGAACGCGAGTTGCGGGAAGCGGCGGTGCGTGTCGAGCGCCGACGCTCGGAAGAGCAACTCAAAGTCGAGCACACCTTTCGCGAGGCGATCGAAAACTCTGTTCCTGCAGGCATTACCGCAATCGATCTCGAGGGGCGGCAAACGTATGTTAACCCGGCCTTTTGCGCTATGGTTGGCTGGAACGAGACTGAGCTGCTGGGTGGACGTCCGCCTTTTCTTTATTGGCCATCGGAAGGCGTTGATGGGATCGCAGAGGCGCTGGGCAAAGTAATCCAGGGCACCACACCGGCCGGCGGCATTGAGTTGCGTTTCCGGCGGCGCAATGATGAGCGTTTCGATGCGCTGCTCCAGGTCACTCCGATCAGGGATGGGTTTGGGGCCATAACCGGTTGGGTAAGCTCGGCTTCGGACATCACGGAGCGCAAGCGCGCGGAGGTCCGGTTGGCCGCCGAACACGCCATCACCCGGATTTTGTTCAACGCCCAAAGTCTGGATGAAGCAGCGCCCGGAATTCTGCAAGTGCTCCTCGATGGGCTGGAAATGGATGTGGGAGCGCTTTGGGTCCCTGATCAGAAGAATGAGCAACTTTATCAATCCATGGCTAATCTCCGGACCACATCACCATCCCTGAACTTATTTCTCGAAAAGGGACGGCGGCTGACCTTTGCCCCGGGCCAAGGTCTCCCCGGCCAGGTTTGGAAAAAGCAAATGCCGGCGTGGTATGAAAATTTGGCTCAGGAGAAAAGTTTTACTCGCCGGGAACTGGCCGCCCAGGCGGGATTGCAGAGCGCGTTGGTTTTCCCCATTCAAAGTTCGACTGAGTTTTTCGGAGCCATCGAGCTTTTCAGCCTTCGTACTGCAAAGCCCAATCCGACGCTCATGAACATGATGACCGCGATCGGCAGCGAGATTGGCCAATTTATGGAGCGCCGCAGCGCGGAGGAAGAATTACGGCGGGCTCATGATGAATTGGAAATGAGGGTCCAAAGGCGCACCGCCGATTTAAAAACTGCTAATGCCAAGCTGGAAACGGCCATTGCAGAGCGCAAACGTCTTGAGCATGAACTGCTGGAGATTACAGAAAAAGAACGCCGCCGCATCGCTCTGGATTTGCACGACGACCTGGGACAAAAGCTTTCGGGCATTGCCTTGATGACCAAAGGACTGGAATTACGCCTGGCAAAGCGGAATGCGCCGGAAGCGGAAGAAGCCGAACGGATTCACGAGCTTGTCCAGGAAACGATGAGCCATACCAGTCATCTCGCGCGCGACCTGGCTACCCTTGACTGGAAGGAACATGATCTGCCATCCGCGTTGAAGGATCTGGCAATTAAAGCCCAGAAGCTGTTCAATGTGACCTGCGGGTTCAAGGCGGAAGGAAAAATTCCTGCGATCGATCCTCATATGAGGAGCCATCTCTATAAAATTGCCCAGGAGTCTCTCACGAATGCCATCAAACATGGAAAAGCCAAACGCGTCGGGATCAGTCTTTCCAACGGCAACAAGCACATTGTTTTGACGATTCAAAATGACGGCAAACCGTTTCCTGATTTGAAAGGGCATCCTACGGGGATGGGTGTGCGGATTATGAACTATCGAGCCAGTGTCATTGGCGGGGCCTTGGAGATCAAAGGCACCGGCCAGCGCGGAACTCGAGTGACCTGTTCCGTACCACTGGCAAAGGCGCGGCAAGATTCAGAGATGACCGCAGGTTAAGCCAGCCTGGTCAACGAGAATAAAACCCCTTATTTTCTTTCGCTAACCGCTCGAGTAAGGGCGCGGGCTTCCAGTATTCCGCGCCAACGGTTTCCTGGTACTTGAGCACGGCGTCATAAACGGTTTTCAAGCCAATTTGATCAGCGTAATACATCGGACCGCCTCGATAAACAGGGAAGCCGTAACCATAGATCCACACGATATCAATTTCTGCCGGGCGTGCGACGATGCCCTCTTCCAGAATTTTCGCGCCTTCATTGATCATCGAGTAAAGCGAACGTTCCAATATTTCCTGCTCACTGATAGTACGGCGGGTGATGCCACGCTCTTTGGATTGCTTAATGATGAGTTCTTCGATCAAAGGGTCAGGTGATGGATTGCGCTTATCGTCATATTTGTAAAAGCCCGCGCCCGTCTTCTGTCCGTAGCGGCCCAGTTCGCAAATTTGGTCCAACAAATGGTTGTCCCTTTCACGTGGAGAAAGCCGGTCGAGTCTGGACTTGCGGTTGCGCCAGCCTACGTCCAGTCCGGCCAGGTCACCCACCGCAAAAGGCCCCATGGGGAAGCCAAAATCATACAGCACCTGATCCACCTGCTGCGGGAGAGCGCCCTCTTCGAGCATGAAACCGTGCTCGCGGGAACGCTCGCCTAACATGCGGTTTCCCACAAAACCGTCGCATACTCCGACTAAGACCGGAACTTTTCCGATGGCCTTGCCCACTTTCATCGCTGTGGCGTAGACGTCCGGCGCGGTCTTTTTGCCACGCACATTCTCGAGCAATTTCATGACGTTCGCAGGGCTAAAAAAGTGGGTGCCCATCACATCCTGAGGCCGTTTGGTTGAATGCGCAATTTCGTCAATATTCAGGTAAGAAGTATTCGAGGCGAGAATGGCGCCTTGTTTACATATGGTGTCCAACCTTGCAAAAACTTCCTTTTTAAGCGCCATTTCCTCGTAGACCGCTTCGATGACCAGGTCCGCGTCACTTAAAGCATTGTAAGAAAGAGCCGGTTTGATCAAACCAATGCGCCGATCCATCTCCGTCTGCTTAAGGCTGCCTTTGGCCACTGAGTTGGCGTAATTTTTTCGGATCGTCTCAAGACCACGATCCAAATTCTCCTGGTTCATCTCAAGCAAGGTCACTGGAATGCCGGCATTCACAAAGCTCATCGCAATACCGCCTCCCATGGTGCCAGCGCCGACGATGCCGACGGACTTGATTTCCCGGGTGGGTTGATCTTCAGGGAGACCAGGAATTTTCGCTACCTCTCGTTCGGCGAAGAATGCATGCCGCTGGGCCTGGGACTGGGGCGAGGCCATTAATTCCATGAAAAGCTCGCGTTCGCGCCTGGAGCCCTCGTCAAAAGGCAATTCGCAAGCGGCCTTTACCGCTTTAATACAGTGAAACGGAGCCAGGAACCCGCGCTGCTTTTTGGCGATACTCTTCTCGAAATCAGCGAATAACTGCGGGTTTTGGAGATGAATGCTTAAAGCGCTGACCTTGCGCAGTGGCCGCTTTTCGGCAACGACCTTCCTTGCAAATGCCACCGCGCCCGCACGGAGATCTCCTTCGATGATCTCGTCAATGATCCCCAGCCCGGCAGCCTTTTGCGCAGGGACAGGAACCCCTTCCACAATAAACTTGAGGGCAGCGTCCGGGTTAATCAACCTCGGCAAGCGTTGCGTGCCGCCCGCACCCGGGAGCAATCCGAGTTTGACTTCAGGCAGACCGACTTTGGCGGATGCTACCGCCACCCGGTAGTGACAACCGAGGGCTACCTCGAATCCTCCACCCAGCGCGGTGCCGTGGATTGCTGCAATGACCGGTTTGGAGGAATTCTCGATCTCGTCAATAACTTCAGACAAACCAGGCGCCTGTAGCGGCTTGCCAAATTCGCGAATGTCAGCTCCAGCTATGAAAGTGCGGCCCTCGCAATGGATGATCATTGCCGTGATGCCGGGGTCCGCGTTGCCCTGCGCGAGCGCAACCTTGAGCCCGGCGCGCACCGGGTGGCTCAGGGCATTGACCGGGGGATTATTGATGCTAATGACGCCAATGTCGGCATCCCGGATAAAAGTTACAGGTTGAGTCATGTTCTGTTATGATACTTGATCGGTGCTGTCGGCACCGCAAGCTTTCACGGAGTGTTTGGACAAAGTCCAAGCCTTCAAATTCCAGCTTTCCCCCGAACGAGCTATTTTACTTCCGTGAGATGGAACCCTGCCGATCTCGCCACCCGGGATAGGCGGCTTAGAAGTTTTTCATGTCTCTTTGCGAAATTTCCCCGTGACCACCGGAGCAACCTGTGCGAACAGTGAGATATGAAAAAACTTGCAGCGACTCAGATCAAAGCCGCGCTGGTTGCCGTGCCAGACTGGAAAAAAACCGGCTCGACCATCGCGCGCACGTTTCAGTTTAAGACTTTTCCGGCTGCCATCAAGTTCGTAAACGCCGTGTCGCGTTCTGCCGAAAAGTCAAATCATCATCCCGATATTGATATCCGGTGGAATAAAGTGAAGCTGGCGCTCACCACACATGATGCCGGTGGCCTAACGGAAAACGATTTCAAAATGGCGAGGAGCTTTGACGGCTTGGCCACGAAAGCTTAGCGCCGCGTTCCCACCCTCGCATTACCCACAGAGCTCGAACAAACCAGCCGCGCCCTGGCCGCCGCCGACACACATTGTCACGACTCCGTAGCGAGCCTTGCGGCGGATCATTTCGTTGGCAAGCGTCCCTACCAGCCGCGCACCGGTCATTCCGAAAGGATGGCCGATGGAAATAGAACCGCCGTTCACATTCAGCTTATTGGGATCGATTCCCAAACGGTCCCGGCAATAGAGGACCTGGACCGCGAAAGCCTCGTTCAATTCCCACAAATCAATGTCATCCACACGCAAGCCCTGCCGCTTCAACAATTTTGGAATTGCGAAGACGGGGCCGATCCCCATTTCATCAGGCTCGCAGCCGGCGACAGCAAATCCACGGAACAAAACCTTTGGTTTGAGGCCCAGCGCTTCGGCTCGCTTGCGTTCCATGAGCAGAGTGGTTGAAGCGCCGTCGGAAAGCTGTGATGAATTGCCGGCCGTCACAGTGCCTTGGCCACTATCAGGATCGAAATAGGGTTTGAGCGACAACAAGCCTTCCAGAGTGGTATCCGGCCGATTGCACTCATCCTTTTCTACCAGTGCCTGCTCCTGTCCGGTGACTTGGCCCGTCTTTTTATCCAAAGTAGCGCGCGTTACTGTAAGAGGTGCTAATTCTTCATCCAGTGCTCCGGATTGCTGTGCTTTGGCGGTGCGTTGTTGGCTGCTGAGAGAGTATTCATCCTGCGCCTCACGGCTAATTTTGTAGCGCTTCGCTACGACCTCAGCGGTGTTTCCCATCACCATGTAAATGCCGGGTTTTTCTTCCTGAACCTTGGGGTTGACGATGACATTCGGATCAATGGCCAGTTTTACTGTTGCCGTGATGCTTTCCACACCTCCGCCAATTGCCACATTTAATCCTTCGTTCATGATCTCATGCGCAGCGACAGCTATCGCCTGCAAACCAGACGAGCAATGACGGCTAACAGTCAGGCCGGCTACGCTAACCGGCAACCCTGCCCGGATGAGCGCGACCCGAGCGACATTGTTCCCTTGCGCGCCAACCGGTTGACCGCAGCCAATGACGACCTCTTCGATCTCAGCCTTGTCCAGCCCCGGAGTCTTGCGCATTACATCCTGAATGCAATGAGCCACCAAATCGTCAGGCCTGGTTATGTTGAACGAGCCGCGAAATGATTTTGCCAGCGGGGTCCGCGAGCTTGCAATGATGACCGCTTCTCTCATAAATCAAATGCTTTGAGTGATCGCCTTCATTTTATCCAGGCCTGTTTTAGCTACTTCAAAGGCATCTTCAGTCCAATATTTCCGGTTGAATATTTCCAGCGATAAAACTTTCTGTCCGCCAGTGTCATGCAACATACGAAGAATTTCCTTCAAAGGCGCAGCACCGTCTCCAGGGTAAACACGGAAACTGTCATCGATTTTGTCACGCGGGGGATCGCTCGGGTAATCGTTCATATGCAGCACCTGGATCGCGTTTGGGCCAAGAAGCTGAATGCCTTTGAAATCGGACCCGCCTTTGTGCAGGTGAAAGATGTCTGCTAATACGCAGGCTTTCGGATGTGCTGTCTCGATGGCGACACACATGCATTCGCCCAGGCGGTTCAGGTTTTTGGAGAAGCCCCAAAGCTCCAACTGGGGCACTACACCGACACTCTCGCCTGCTTCCAGCAACACGCGATATCGATCCGCCGCGTTCATTAGATCCAACCTTGGCAAACCCGTGGCGCCCGCGGGCGGAGCTGCCAGCCGTTTGCCGCCGATTTGCGAGATCATGTCCAGGTCGCGTTTGGCTCGTTCGAGACCTTGCGCGCGTTTGGCATCATCTTCGGCAATCCATTCGGAAAACCCAATTGCGCTTTCGACGCTTAGCCCGGCATCGATTATCCGCTGTTTCAAATCCTTCAGCGCTCCACCGGATTTTACATAGTCTTCGAGCGAGCCGACCCATGGTTCAATCGCTCCATAACCTGCCTTTGCAGCCACCTCCAATTCTTTGACAATGCCGAGCTTTTGACCTCGAATAGTAGCCGTGTTAAGGCAGTAAAGAAACGGAGGAACGGCGGTCTTAGCCAAACCGCCCGGTGCTTCTGCCGCTGAGGTTTTTGTGCTGAGAAAGGCGGCGCCTGCCAGCAGTCCAGATTGTGCAAGAGCATTCCGGCGTGACATTTTGTTGTTGCTGATCATTTTTTAAGGCGTGAATGCTTATGAGGCTGAAATATATAACGTCGTTTTAGAATTTTGCGAGCGGGAAGTGCGCCGACTCACCTTGAAACTGCTCGCGGTCCTCGCAAAGAGTAGAATTCGGGATGTACTTCCAACAGCATTTGGAGCGAAACCAGGCGAGCAGATAATCTCCAAACTCTGCTCACCGGTCACGCTTTCCGGCGGCCCAAAATTCTGATCAACTCGCCGTGTGCGATGACCACATCCGGGTCTCGCTGCAGAGCTTCGAAGTAATGACGGGAAAATCCATCGCCGCTTTCCGATGGAACCAGGAGGAGGCGGGTCTTTTTCACCAGGGCATCAACGCCGGCGGCCGTTAACGGCTCTTTGGCATCCAGACTCTCGTCTATTGAAACGATGAGTTGTGAGAACGGCTGCAGCCAGCCAAACCACGGATCATCAGTAAGCAGTTGCAAAAAGTGATTCGGTGATCGGATCGCACCGACCGTTTTCTCGTAAGTGATGCGTTCGGAATCCACCAATGCCTTGTGGAGCACGAGCAGGCCGCGCCGAACGTCCTCGAGCCGTTTTCGAAATGGGTCTGTCACCGGAGTGATGGAGTGATGGAGTGCTGAAGTGCCGGAGTGGTGCCAGAACTCTCATTTATCAAAAAACGGGAATAACTTTTTGAGTTCAGCCGCGTCTGGATGGCGGCCATATTCGCAAATTTCGAAGGCTTCGGCGTAACGCACGCCACTGGCTGTTTCCTGGCCGTAAAACTCTGAGAGTTTGGTCCGAAATTTTTGCGCCTGGTCCTGGTAACGTTTTTCAAAGTACCCTCGCACCTGTGCATGGCGCTCACGCTGCTTGCCTGGCTCAGTTGGCACCAATTCGGCTGAGCCGGTCGCGCCTCCTTCATAAAACTGTGACTCAAGCGCAGCCAGTGCATCGAGCTTCTTTTGAATGACGGAATCGATCGAAACAGCCACATCAGGCTGAAAGGGAATCGGCTTTTGAAACGTATCGGGATAGTAAAAGAAAGCCGGATTTTTTTTGAGATGAGGCACGTCCGGGCAGAAGAACGGCACGGTAACCATATAGGCTGCATCCTGAACCAGCACACCGGTGTAGCGATGATCTGGATGGTAATCGTTTGGGCGGGGGCCCATGACGATATCGGCTTTCCATTCCCGGATCAGGCGAGTGATCATGCGGCGGTTTTCGATGGTTGGTAACAACTCGCCGTCATGAATATCGAGAACTTCACATGTGACACCCAGGATTTCATCGGCGTGTTCTGTTTCGGCCTTGCGACGCCTGGCCAAAGGGCCGCCCGCGTCGCGCCAGTGGCCAATGTCTCCATTTGTTACCGAGACGAGCTTAACATGGTGTCCTTTGGCGGCCCACATTGCTCCCACGCCGCCTGCCTGGATTTCGCAGTCATCCGGGTGAGCGCCGAAACAGATAATTCGGAGTTTGCCGTCCTCCGGAGGCGCGGGCGCGGCTACCGACACGGATAATATTGAGGCTCCAATTCCGGACAGGATTGTATGCTTCATGCGGGTGATGTTTCTGTTTATTATTAGCGCATGAAAGAGGGGTCGCAAGAGAAAGCGCCGGTTTGGAATCGGCGGTAGGGCGCGTCACTCCGTGCGCGCCGGTCCCCGGAACATAAAAACGGCGCGCACGGAGTGACGCGCCCTACCGCCGTGACTAACCGGTTAGTCGCAATCGCATAATTCCATTGCCACTGGACGCAGAGATATTAGCATCGGCGCTCCCTTGCCTGAAAAAGGCAGTGCAGATGAAATAATAATTCATGAAAAGTTATAACCTTGCAGTTATTGGTGGCGACGGAACGGGCCCGGAAGTCGTGGCTGAAGCGGTAAAAGTCCTGAATGTCGCCGCAGGAAAATTCGGCATCAAACTCAATTACACCTATTACGACATTGGTGGAGATCGTTATTTGAAAACCGGCGAAGTTTTACCGGATAGCGTGTTGGCGGAATTGAGGCAATTTCCGGCTATTCTCCTGGGCGCCATTGGTCATCCTGACGTCAAGCCCGGTGTTCTCGAAAAAGGCATTCTGCTTCGGACCCGGTTTGAACTGGAACAATATATCAACCTTCGGCCGGTAAAACTTTATGATGAACGGTTCTGTCCGCTTAAGGACAAGAAGCCGGCCGACATCGATTTCGTGGTGGTGCGCGAGAATAATGAAGGTTTATACACGGGAGCAGGCGGATTCGTGTTTAAGGGCACGCCGCATGAGATTGCGTTGCAGGAAAGCGTCAACTCCCGCCGCGGGGTCGAACGATGTCTGAGATTTGCCTTCGATTACACCCGCAAAAGGAACAAGGATAAAAAACTGACCCTTTGCGGCAAAACCAACGTGCTCACGTATGCATTTGATTTGTGGGAGCGCGCGTTTCACGAGGTGGGCCAGAAGGATTATTCCGATATCAAACGCGACTATGCCCACGTAGATGCCACAACCATGTGGTTCGTAAAAAACCCCGAATGGTTTGATGTCATTGTGACCGACAATATGTTCGGCGATATTATCACCGACTTAGGCGCGATGGTCCAGGGAGGCATGGGCATCGCAGCGGGCGGAAATATCAATCCCAAAGGCACGAGCATGTTTGAACCGATTGGCGGCAGCGCTCCGAAATACACCGGGCAGGGAGTGATCAATCCGCTGGCGGCAATTTGCGCCGGCCAAATGATGCTGGATTTTCTTGGGGAAACGGAGGCTGCAAAAGCGATAGAAAACGCCGTCATCAAAATCACTCGCGAAAAGGTTAAGAGCCTCGCGGCCGGCAAGATGGGCTATAGCACTTCGCAAATCGGCGATATGGTGGCGCAGTCCCTCTAACATTTCCCTTGCCTCTCCATGTCGATCCACCATTGACACCGAGTTGCCATTGGGACAAGTGTTGCCATGGTGCAACTTTCAATCGCCGCCGCTGAGAAGTTAAATTCCCTTTTGGGGGAGATTAATACGCTGGCGACGCAATGCAAACAGGCCCGCCCGCCATTCCAAACCAATGGTGACGGGGCAGGGGGCGTGAGGAGTGTCTTGTTAGTCCTGGGCCGTAGCGGCGGGCAAACGGTGCCTGAAATCGCGCGCGCGCGTTCCACCTCGCGACAGAACATCCAAATCGTCGTCAACCGGCTGAAAGCGGAAGGATTAGCCGAGTGCAGTACCAACCCCACTCACCGACGCTCGGCCCTGGTTAGCCTGACGGAAAAGGGCCTGAAGATGTTTCAGCAACTCGAGGTGGCGGAAGAGAAATTGCTCGGTGATGTGCTGGTTGAGCTTTCTCAGGAAGAGTTAGTATCAGCAACTAAATGTCTCCAGAGACTTCGGCAAGCGCTCGCGGCCGAACACAACCAGCCCGGCGAGCCCGCAACAAGAGGGTCAAGTCAAACGCGCAAAGTTAGCAGGATTAGACAACCTGCCGTAACAACCGCAGAGCCGGATCAGCAAGGCACTCCCGACAAGGACAATGATGACTTTCCGATCAACTTGCTCTGATGTGCGTCGGGAAGAACGGTGCTTTCGACCACGCTAAAACAATAACTTGTAAGTGCAGAACCTAATCTCCAAAGCCGAAACGCTCCTGGAAGCCCTCCCGTATATTCAAAAATTTTGTGGGGCAGTCTTTGTGATTAAGTACGGGGGCAGTTTCATGGACTCTCCCGACGCGAATGTTCGCAATGGTGTTGCTCGCGATATTGTTTTTTTGGAAGCGGTCGAACTGAATCCCCTGGTGGTGCACGGCGGAGGCAAAGCAATCAGTCGGGCCATGCAAAACGCCGGTCTGAAATCCGATTTCATTCAAGGACAACGCGTCACCGATGAGGCCACCGCCAGAATCGCGGACCAGGTGTTGTCGCGTGAAATCAATCCCGAAGTCGTTGCGGCAATTAAGTCGTTCGGCGGGCGTGCCATGGGTTTCGCTGGCCCTGACATTTTCAAGTGCCGCAAAGCATCGATCCTGGGACCGCAGGGCGAGGTTTTGGATCTTGGATTCGTTGGTGAGGTTATCGGAGTAAATACCGCCCCATTACTAGAGTGCATCGAGCAGGGCATAACTCCGGTCATCAGCCCGACAGCCCGGGGCGAAGACGGCTCTATTTATAACTGCAATGCCGATATCGCTGCCGCCCACGCTGCTATCGCCCTCAAAGCTCGGCGTTTGGTATTCATGAGTGACGTTCCCGGCTTGTTGCGTGATTCATCTGACCCGCGCACTTTGATTTCACAGCTTAAGATGAGCGAAGTTGACGGGCTGAAGCGCGCGGGTGTGATCGACAAAGGAATGATTCCGAAGGTGGACAGCGCAGTTGCAGCTATCCTGGCCGATGTGGAAAAAGTCTCTCTCGTCGATGGTCGCGTGCCCCACGCCTTGCTCCTGGAGATTTTCACCGATCAAGGATTGGGAACCGAAATCGTTACTTAAAGGTATGCGCGGATCCGAACGCGAATCAGTGATTCTGTGTAGATGTATTTGTGCTTGCCGGCTTGGGAGAATCCGGGAACGTAATGGTCCACGCGGAGTCGAATGAGTCATTGGTGTAGCGCTTGCCTCCATCATAGATGAGATCCCAGCGCACCTCGACGAAGCCACTAGTGGTTGAGCCCGTAATAGTATGAATGTGCTCACCTGAAGGGGCGGTGAGTTCGAGGGAATAAGAGCCAACCGGGTGGGCAAGTTTGACACGAAAAAAGGCGTCTTTCTCGCCGTATATATTACCCATCGGGAAGAACTGGATCAGGTTTGTGGAGACGAAAGAGAGCAGCGGCCCTTTACAAGAAAACGGTTCCGCATCGGAGTTGCGCCAACGCGAGCGTCTGTGCCACCTGTCCACTGACAGCTCGGCCTGAAGAAAGTATTGCCCAGGTGGATCGTAGGTCGTATTCCAAACCAGGCGGCAGTTGCCATTGATGGCTCGTTCGCATTGCTGCAGTTCGATTCCGTCGCTCGAGGAATTTTCGAGGATAACACATGTTTGTTAAGGCTGAGGCACGAACCGTGGTTTCGTGGTCCGCTGAAAAATCGAAGTCCGAAATCCGTTTTAAAAGCCTGCCGCCGAAGACTGTGCCGCGCCTCCTCTGGATCCTTTTTGACATCGAGTTCCGCTCGGGAATTCAGGGCGGATCCGAAAACCGCGACGACCGCCAAACCAGCGATTGATAGGGAGCGCAGCTCCATACATCCTTCAGCAAACCGTCTTCAGTACCCAAAGTGGATCGGAACAAAGTCTCTAAACCCATTATGGCAGAGCAGGAATGTTTGCGCCAACCCATTCATCACGCCGTTGTTCGTCGTTGTTGCATTCCATTGGAATTGTCTTTTCAACGCCTGCTTTTCTTTGCTATTATGTCAGAACACTTTCAACGGTGCGCATGACTTCGACTGCTTTCATCATTGTCCCATGGCTGATGGCTTGCGCGTTGTATTGTTTAGTGGTTGAAGCCGGTCAAGCCACCCCGAAAAGCCCGTCCCCACAAGTTGAGCAAAAGTCTTCGGTGCTCCTAACGAATGCCGAGCAGATACACCGGTTAACGCGCGAGGATTCAGCACTCGGACATCGGGTTATCATTCGCGGTGTGGTGACGTGCATACTGCCGGATGCCCAATCCATCGTCATCCAGGACTCGACTCGAGGGATTTACATCGATGATATCGGTCCTGCTCTTGGACCAGCTCCACGACTCGGCGAATTACTCGAGATCGATGGCATCACCCAGCCGGGCCACTTCGCCCCGTGCGTCCACGGCCGGCGAATCACCCGGCTTGGAGAGGGCCCGCTTCCACCACCAGTTCATCCTCCCTGGGATCAATTGATCAACGGGAGTCTGGATACCCAATACGTGGAAATCCAAGGTCTCGTTACCGGCGTTCACAGCAATGGGATCACCTTGCTTACGCACGGCGGCGAGATCAACGCACTGTTATCAGGGACGAATGGAGACACTGGCCTCACTTGGACCCGATACGAGAACTCGCTGATCCGCCTGCGCGGTTGTTTGTTTGCGCAGTGGGACGGTGCTACCCACCAGGTCAGGGTCGGTGAAATTCGCCTTATCGCTCCTGCAGTTACCATCGAGGAACCAGCGCCATTGGATCTTTTTGCCATACCCGCCAAGCGTGCATGGGAGTTGCTCCTCTTTGATCCTCGGGCCAGCTCTTTGCAAAGGGTAAAAGTGTCTGGTCAGATTCTCGAAGAGCAAGCAGGCGAATACTACCTGATTGACGGCACTAATGGCCTGCGCTTTCTCCCTAAACAACCTGCGGATTTGCAACTTGGAGATTTGGCGGAAGTCGTAGGCTTTCCGAACTTGACTGGGCCTTCGCCGCTTTTGCGCGAAGCAGTGGCGCGGAAGATCGGTCGTTCCCATTTGCCGGAGCCAAAAAAGCTGGTGCCCGAAGACTTATTTCTTGGTGAAAACGATTCTAGGCTCGTCCAGATCGAAGCAGAATTGCTCAACATGAGCGGCAGCGAAAATCCTCAGACTTTGGAGTTGCAAGCTGGACTTCACAGATTGGTGGCCCGCCTCGATGGTCGAAACGCATTTCTGAAGCCAATCCCTCCGGGCAGCCGCCTGCAATTAACCGGAGTCTTCGTCGGGTATGGTGGCAATGTGACAGCAAGGCGTGACGTCGATTCATTTGAGCTTCTGGTGCATTCTCCGGCGAACGTCAAGGTCCTGGCGCAGCCTCCCTGGTGGACGCTTCACCGTGTGCTCTGGGTTCTGAGCGCCGTCAGTCTGGTATTGGTGCTCGTGATGGCCTGGGTGATTACGCTGCGGCGTCGGGTAAACATTCAAACCGAAATCATTCGTCACAACGTCCAACGTGAAACCATTTTGGACGAGCGAACCAGAATCGCCCGCGAATTCCATGATACCCTCGAACAAGCACTCGTGGGCATCGGGATGCAATTGGACGCCGCCACTAACTTGCTCCTGGTTTCGAACGTCCCGCCTGAGCCAATGAAAATCTTACGCATGGCCCGCTCGATGATTCGTCACAGTCATGAAGAGGCCCGGCGTTCGGTTTGGAACTTGCGCACCTGGGCTTTGGAACAAAGCGATCTTCCGACGGCATTATCAGAAATGAAAAGCCAAATCAAGAATGGCTCACCGGTGCAAATCGGCCTGGAGATTTCCGGCACTCCCTGTCAATTGCCAAGTCGAATTGAGGGTCACCTTCTGCGTATCGGTCAGGAAGCCACTGCCAATGCGGTGAGGCATGCGCAGGGCAAAATCATTCGACTGGAGTTGCGCTATGAATCGGAGTCAGTCCAACTTTCCATCCACGATGACGGCGTCGGCTTTGACGCCGCAAATTTTACTTCCAGCGAGGCCGGCCACTTCGGCTTGCTAGGCATGCGCGAGCGTGCTGAAAAAATTGGCGGAACGATCACACTGCTCAGCGCGCCAGGTTCTGGAACAAGAATTAAAGTTACCGTGCCGCTGAGCGCAGACAGGGTGCAAAGTCATTCGTCCGCCTACCCAAACGGGTAGTAGCCACAATGATTGGCCTGTCATAAGGTTAAAAAACCAAATAGCCGGCATCCTTCATGAAGAGAAAAATCCGCATTCTGATCGTCGATGATCATTTCATCGTCCGCATCGGGCTGCTTACTACCATCAAGATGTCACCCGATTTGGTGGTCGTGGCTGAAGCCAGCACTGGCGCACAAGCCATCGATTTATATCGCCGGCATTTACCTGACGTGGTTCTGATGGATGTGCGGCTGCCTGATTTCAGTGGCATTGAGGCCACAGCGACTCTGCGCGGAGAATTTTCTGGCGCGAAAGTTGTTATCATTTCCACTTTCGACACGGACGAAGATGTGTATCGAGCGTTCCAGGCTGGCGCGTGCGGTTATCTCCTCAAGAGCGTGCTTGGCGAGAACTGGCTACCGCCATCCACACCGTCCATTCAGGCCAGCGGCACATTCCGCCGGAAATCGCCCGGCGGCTTTCCGAGCACACGCCTGGGTCAGATCTGACTCCCCGTGAAACAGAGGTCTTGCGGTTCCTGGGCAAAGGATTGAGCAACAAGGAAATCGGGGAACTGTTGGGGTTCACGGAAAACACAGCAAAATTTCATGTCAAAAGCATCCTTGGCAAATTGCAGGCCAGCGATCGCACCGAGGCGGCCACTGCCGCGCTCCAGCGTGGAATTATCCACTTGGACTAGGCCTCGCGCTACCTACTCGAACGGGTAGTAGCCAGAGAACCCTGCGATGTTTATAAATAAGAAAAGCTCTCACCTCGGATCGGCTCTGCTTGCGTTCCGAGTTAATTTGGGCGATCGAAACGAACATGCCAGCTAAAGTCGAAAACTTCAGCAATCCTTGCTCCCCATGAAAAATCTCCGTTCCTGTTTTGAAATGAAAAATCTCACTCTCATTCTTTCTGCGTTTCTGTTAATTGTTTCCAGCCTCAGGCCACTTTTTGCGGCGGATGTTATTGATGCTTCCTTGCGCATGAGGTTCAATTTCGACGCTGCTCCCGTTAACAATATTATTGTGGATAGCAGTCCTTCCGCGACGCATCCCGGCACTAACCTCCTCGCTACTTGGAGTTCGAGCGAAAACAGCCGCAGTGGCGTGATGGATTTCAAGGCGCCGGTTCTCAATCGCATTACCGTGCCGCCGATTCCGGCCCTCAACTCGAGCACAGGCACAATTTGCTTTTGGATAAAAACCGCAGGCAACCGGGCTCGCGGCGATTATGCCGCCATCCTCTTTGACCGTCGCACCTCGGACGGGGATGTAATCACGCTAACGGACGATGGAACAATTTTTGTCCAGGCCTTCGCAAACTATTCACATGTGAACGCCTTCGCCGGTACCGCAGTGGTCAATAACAACGTTTGGCACCATATCGCCTATGTTTATGATCAGTCAGACACCGGCTCGATCACGATTTACGTCGATGGTGTGCTCGACACCAGCAATCCCAACAGCCTGGCCTGGTCGTGGCCGCCAACTCAGCCCATTCAATTGGGCAGTTCCCACGATACCTACTGGAGAGTCTTTTCTGGATTGATGGACGATTTTCAAATTCACAATCGGATGCTCTCGGCAAGCGAAGTGGCGGCCACTTTCGCAGGCAATCCAGTGCTCGACAGTTCACTGGTCGAACGCTTGAACTTCGCGGCGGCGCCGGTAAATAACGTTGTGGTGGATACCAGCCCTTCCAACAATTCCGCAACCAACCAGGCCGCCACTTGGGTTTCCGCCGATAGTGGGCGTAGCGGCCTGATGCGTTTTGATGTGCCGTTCACTCAAATCACGGTCGCGGCTCATCCTGAATTTAACTCTCCCACTGGAACCATCGCCTTTTGGCTGAAATCCGCCGGCAATTCCGGGCCAGGTGACTTTGCGTCCATCCTTTTCGATCGCCGGGCGAACTCAGGTGACGTTATCACGATGAAAGATGATGGAACGATCTTCGTGCAAGCATACGGCTCCGGAGGAGGGAACTCTTTCTCCACCCAAGGCTCAGTCAACGACGGCCTCTGGCATCATGTAGCGTATGTTTACGACCAATCTGATACGGGATACATTCGCATATATATCGATGGATCATCGAGCGGGTACCAAACCAATTCGGGAGCATGGGAATGGCCGCCCGATCAGGAGATCGAATTGGGCACTTCCCATGATGGTTATTGGTTCAGCTTTGACGGTGCGCTGGATGAGGTTCGATTTTATAACCGGCCGCTCTCAGCGGCGGAAATTGCCATCATCGCTCCTCCAAGTTTCCACTTTGATACGAAGCCAGCCAGCCAGACGGCTTTTGTCGGGGACGACGTCCTTTTCACGGCCGCGGCCAACATGACGGCCACTTACCAATGGAGGTTCAGTGGCACCAACCTGTCCGGCTCGACCAGTAATTCTTTGGTCTTGACGAATGTGCAAGCTGCCCAGGCGGGAGCTTACACGATTGTCGCCAGCAATGCGACCTTCGGCGCCATCACTAGCTCTCCTCCAGCAATCCTCACTCTAAATCCGCGGCCCACCCTCGGCGCCAGCCTGGTCGCGCGCTATAATTTCGATTTTGCGCCAGTCAACAACGTTATCGTCGATAGCGCTCAAGGCTCAAGACATCCCGGGACGAACTTGCTGGCCACTTGGTCCAACTCGGTGGCCGGGCGCAGCGGCGTGATGCGCTTCGCCTCCTCCCCGGATCCCGGAAGCCAAATCGTCGTCCCTGCTCACTCTGACTTTGATTCCACTAAGGGAACGATTGCCTTTTGGATGAAATCGCCCGGGAACGACACTTCCTTCGGTAGTTTTGCGGCGATTATTTTTGATCGGCGCACCGATAATGGCGACGTCATAAGTTTGGTCGATGATGGCACTCTATATGTGCAAGCTTTTAGCCACAATTTCCACGTGAACCAATTTGGAACGACCAATATCATCAACGACGACCAATGGCACCATGTCGCTTACGTTTATGATCAGGGGGTCTATGGGAGCACCCGCATCTACGTGGATGGGCAACTGGCAGCTTCAAATCCCAACTCGGGCTCCTGGTCATGGGACCCGGCTGAAAAAATCGAACTGGGCAAATCCCACGATACCTTTTGGGAGCGGTTCACCGGCTATCTCGACGATGTCCAGTTTTATGCCCGAATTTTATCATCGGCTGAGGTGGTGCAAAGCATGACTTTAGGTCCATCGCTCACCTTTACCCGCGCGGGAAATCAACTCACCCTCTCCTGGAACCAGAGCGGATTTGTTTTGCAGGAGAATACCAACCTGAGCAACCCGGCAGGGTGGAGCAATACTGCCGGTGGCTCCTCAAGCCCAGTCATAGTTACAATCTCCGGCACCAGGTTTTACCGGTTGTTCAAGCCATAAGTGAGGTCGATCTACGGCCATTTTTTTAACTGCCGGCGAAGCCAGTCGAAAGCGTCCTCTTGACCGTTGACTGAAAAGGTGCGGAACGTAATAAAGCCACGTTTCTAATTTCTGGCCCGCCTGGCGGTAGTCCTGGACCTCACGCGCCCTTTTTGCGTTCCAACCTCCAACCCAGAAGCGAACTTGCGTTCCTTTGCCGGGCATGTGACACTAATTGGCTAAACTCGATGGAGATGAACGGAACAAACACAATGGTTCAGAAACTGGAAAAAGCGGCGGTGAAGGGTCTCGACGCATACTTGCGGAAATTTGAAAAGTTCGAAAGGGAACCCACGCAGCCTTCCTGGGTATTTCCTTTGCGCAAGGCTGGGATTGCGCGTTTCGCGGAACTCGGTTTTCCAACTCTCAAGGATGAAGACTGGCGTTTCACCAATGTGGCACCGATTGCGAAGCTGCCATTTCTGCCAGCATTTTCCGCGTCCCAAAATGGATGGAGTGCGGACGACATTCGCAAATTCACTTTTGGTAATCTCACTGCCAATCGGCTGGTTTTTATTGATGGTCACTACGTTTCGGATCTTTCCACGCCCCTTTCAGGCAAGATACGGGCGGAGAGCCTGGCTTCAGCCCTGGCCTCCGATTCCAGCCTGCTGGAAAAACATCTTGGCCAGCATGCGCAAACAGAGCACAACGCGTTCACAGCGTTGAATACCGCATTTTTTCAGGACGGTGCATTGATTCATGTGCCTCCTGGCGTAACCGTAAAAGACCCCATCCATTTGCTATTCCTCTCGACAGGCCAGGAAACAGGGGCCTCCTCGCATCCACGCAACCTGATTGTCGCCGAGAAAGGCAGCCATTTGACGCTGATTGAAAGTCATATCAGCAATGGGAACGCACCTTACTTTACCAATGCAGTGACAGAAATGATCGTTGGTGACAAGGCAGTGGTGGAGCATTGTAAATTTCAGGATGAGAGCTTGAATGCTTTCCACATGGCCGCTTTGCATGCGCACCTCGAGCGCGGAAGCAATTTCATTTCACATTCGATTTCCGTCGGAGCAAAGCTCGCGCGTAACAACATTCGCACTGCATTAATGGGAGAAGGCCTGGAATGCATTCTTAATGGTCTGTATCTTACCCAAGGAGACCAACTGGCGGATCATCATATGGTAGTCGAGCATGCGCAGCCACGCTGCAACAGCCACGAGTATTTTAACGGCATTTTGAGTGGCCGCTCGAAAGGTGTCTTTCATGGCCGGATTCTTGTAAGGCAGGCGGCACAAAAAACCGATGCCAAACAGACTAACAAAAACCTGCTCCTCTCCGAAGATGCCACTGCGGATACCAAGCCGCAGTTGGAAATCTATGCGGATGACGTCAAATGCACTCACGGCGCAACCGTGGGGCAACTGAATGAAGAATCAATCTTTTACCTGCGCGCGAGGGGAATTGGAGCAGATACTGCGCGGCGCATGTTGATACATGCCTTCGCCGGGGAAATCATCGAGCGCATTCGCTTCGCGCCGCTTCGCGAAGAGTTGGACAAAATAGTATGGGAACGTTTGGAGGCCAGTGCGCATTTGGCGCAAGCCAAATGAAGCTCGGCATCGAACACCCACGAGAAACAGATTGACCCTCGGAACATGTTTGACGACCTCAACGATTTATATCAACAGGTCATCCTCGACCATTGCAAAAAGCCCCGTAACTTCCACGAGATGGCCCGACCGACTTGCTCTGCGCAGGGCCATAATCCGTTATGTGGTGACCGGCTGCAGCTTTTTTTGGAAATGCAAGGCGACACCATCAAGGACATTAGCTTTGTCGGTTCCGGCTGTTGCATTTCAAAAGCCTCGGCTTCGTTGTTGACTGAATCCGTCAAAGGCAAAGTCAAAGCTGATGTACAAAAGATGTTCGATCAGTTCCATGAGATGATAACTACAGGTGCCGCCCAAGGTGATTTTGGAAAGCTGGCAGTGTTTGCGGGCGTGCACAAATTCCCCGCTCGTGTTAAGTGCGCAATATTGGCCTGGCACGCTGTGATGGCAGCATTAAAGGGCACCGGAGAACTGGTAACAACTGAGACCGAGTCCACGTAGAGGAAAAAGGCAGGTGATGAATCGAATCGACGCTCCAGCCTCAATGCTGGTGGATATGCGCCTCGTTCTCACCCCCGGATAAGACAAACCCTAACAGGTCGAGAATCTGTTCTTTGGAAAGAGTATTGAGCAAGCCGACGGGCATCAGGGACGAAGGCTGTGGCTGGCGTTGTAGAATCTCTGCCTTGTTGAGTTTCCGTACCAATGAATCGGCTGGCCCGGTTTGAATTGTGACACTCTCCTGGTCTTCCTTAACAACCATGCCGGCGACTGGTTCATCTCCCCCTTTCAATACGAAATTTACATTTCGGTACCGATCTTCAATGACTTTGGATGGTTCGAGGATTTGTTGCAAAACAGCGGCCCGATCATTTTTATAGCGGGCAAGAACGCCTGTGAGTTCAGGTCCATAAGAATAACCTTCCTTGCCGAGCTTGTGGCATTGCGCGCAGGCAAGCTGTGTAAACATTTTCTTGCCTGCTTCGAGATCCCGGCCAAACGCGGACTTCGGAGCCTCAGGCGCGAGGTCTTCCCATTTCCATTCAGTGATTTTGGGCTTTTCCGCTTCTGCGTGACTTGCAAGGTAAGCATCCACATCTTTCACAACGGCCATAACTCCACTCATGCGACGCCAGTGTCCAGGGAAAGTGCAGACGTAAGGATAATCACCAGGCTCGACCGGAGCGGTAAAGCTCATCTGATTTTTCTGCCCGGGAGCTACCAGCTTGGTCGCGTGCAAAACTTTCGGGGATTCAGGAATATAAAATCTACCTTTAGCGTCAGCATCGGGCGGCATCTTTTCTGCCGCTGTGCCGATTTCCTCGAGGGAACCGGGGGCGAGGATTACCAGGTTGTGCGGCATGGCATCCAGGTTTTCTAAAGTGACAGCGACAAGTTTTCCAGCCTCGACAACGATGAGCTGTTTGTCATAGCGCAGTTGCTCGTACACCGCCCGCAGAACAATCACAGCCGGGCCCAGACCGCGGAGCGTTTTGGCCACGTTCCGCGCCTGTTCCTCAGGAAGAAAGGATGCCAAATCGGTGGCGAATTGAACTGCCGATGTAAAATCAGATCCTGTCCGTTCGTCAGTTGAAACGGTTTGCAGATACTCAACCAGGCGGTTGAGCATAGAGACGGCTGTCTCTTTTGGCCATAGCTTCTGCGGAATCCGTTGCAGGCCGGCGATGGCCACGAGTCGTTCTGTCCCCTCCTGCACAAGCGCGGCCAAAGTCTTAAACGTTTCCGAGTCATGCCCTGGGATTGCAACGATCGCCGTAATTGCGGCTCGGCGAAGTTCGGGCGGGTCTGGTTGATGAAGCAAGGGTTCGACCTTCGGGTAGGCCATCGCTCGCAAATTGGAATCGGCAACCAATGGGATCGACAGAATCAAGTCTGCGCGCTGTTCCGGATTTGATTTTGACCAAACACCGTCCAGGGAGCCATCGGCAGTGATCATGGCCGCATAAGCAATTTGCCTGGTAAAACTCACCTGTGATTGCTCCACCAGTTTAGCCAGAGTTTCACGCTTGGCTGTCAGTTCCGCGGCCGTCGACTGCAAAAGAATTGGCAACAAATCGCGTAAAACGTCTGCCGAGTTTTCGCCCTTTTTGTCCAACTCGGCGAGTGCGCCCAGTAATTCGGTGAGATTGTCGGTTTTTCTAATCTTCGCCAGGCCCGCGAGCGCTTCCAATCGGTATTTCCGATCCAGCCCTGCGCGTTGCAGTAAAGCCACATAAACAAACTCGCCTCGCGGCGCGGCGATAAGCTCCGGATTTGAAAGCCGGCCTAGCACATAGGCGGCTGCGGCCGGATTCTGCGGGAGAAAAAAACCGGATTTCTGCTCCTGGGCGAAGGGCCGGGTGGCTGCCTGAGCCAGGAGCAATGAAATGATGAACCGCAGGCAGACCCCCCGCAGAACGAGACGTCGATTCTTTAGTGTAGTCCGAAACATTTGTGCGATTCGGAAAGGTTCAGAATTTGTACACCGAGGGTGGACTCCCGCCGGCAGCCAATCAATCCATCGGAAAATGTGCGCTACTCCTTCGGTGTTTTTGTAAATCGATCGAGCGTGTTCATGGTTTCATCCAATGTGTATTGGAGATACTTATCCATCGGGTGGTTGAGCACGTCCAGCGCGACTTCAGCGGCTTGCGGTGTGGTAAAAAAGCTGCAGGCCCTGACTGCTTCCAATCGCACGCGGGGATGTTCGTCTTTGGCTTGCGCCTTGAGCAGGCCGATGGGGTCCTGGACGCGATCACGCCAGTAGCATAGCACGCGAGTTGCCGCTGCGCGCCCGTGGAAATCCGGTGAGCGCAGCATCGTCTTCAGCAACGATTCATTTACCACGTTATGTGACTGGTGCAGCCAAAGCGCTTCCATCAGATCGTGTTGATGGTTCGCGTCGTTCGTATCCAATTTGGAAATCCATTTTTCCAGGGCGGCTATCACTTGTTTCGTATCGCGACCGCTCAGTTCAATGCGCGCGCGTGAGCGCACCCGATCCTCGGGCGAATGCAACAAATCAAGCAACTTGGGAATGGACTGGCCTGCAATTTTCGGCGACTTGATCAAAGGCCGATCGGAACAGGTTATTCGGTAAATACGGCCATGGATATGGTCGCGGCTGGGATCGCGCAGATGATGCTGCATATGTCCGATGATTGGATTTTGCCACTCCAGAAAATAGATGCCGCCATCTGGACCGATCTTCACATCTGATGGACGGAAATTGGGATCGTCCGACAGGACGATTGGCTCAACTTCAGTCCCGAAGAAGCCGGCATTGGTGTCTGCTATTTTATATTGGAGGATCCCCAGCACGCCAATGACATTGGGAACGAGTAAATTACCCTGCATTGAATCAGGAAACTGGCTGCTCGAGAGGAGTTCCATGCCGGGACACGGGCGAGTGCGTTGATCGTAAAGTTTCGGCGCTCGTTTATGCCGTTGGGGATAATAAGTGCGCCCGGAAAAGCACGCGCCGATGTACGGTTCCGCGCCGGTGGCATCCATGACAAAATCCTCACCCCACCGATCAAAAACATGCCCGTGCGGATTGGCAAAATCGTAAGCCACGTAAGTTTCAAATTTTTGAGATCTCGGTTCGTACCTATAAACAGCGGCATTCATGTTCCGCACCGGTGCGCCGTAAGGCGTCTCGACCTGGGTCGTATGAAAGACACCTTCTTGAAAATAAAGAGCGCCGCCCGGATCCATTACAAAGCTATTGGCGGCATGATGGGTGTCGGCGGAGGCCAGCCCGTTTAGAACGCGTTCCGTAAAAGTGCTCTTGCCATGGCCCTTGGTGTCTTTTATGAACAGCAGGTCCGGAGTTTGGGCGACCAGGACTCCTCCATTATAAAACTCGAACCCAGTCGGGCAGTGTAAATGGTCGGCGAATACGGTGCACTTGTCCGCCTTGCCATCGCCATTCGTGTCTTCAAGAACGATCAATTTGTCGTTCATCTCGTCTTTTGGTTTCCAGTGAGGGTAAGAGGGCCAGACAGCAACCCAGAGCCGGCCTTGAGTATCCCAGGCCATTTGCACCGGCTTGGCGAGCTCCGGAAACTGTTTCTCCGAAGCGAAAAGGTTTGCTTTCAGCCCTGTAGCGAGCTTCATGTGCTTGATCGCTTCCTCCGGATCAAGGAACGTATGTTCCCCGTTCGGGCCTGGCCCAAGCTTATTCGACTTCACCGGGATTTGCGGTGGAGTATTGCTGTCGTCCACCGCCAACTCCTTGCCCTGCGCGGCGGCCCAAATCCGCTTGTCCCTGTTTACGGTCATGGCATCCAGCACTTCCATCTCGCGCTGAAGCACGTCCCAGTTGCTGACGTTGTCCACGTACTTCAGTTTCGAGCGGCCACCATAGACATTGTATCCGTCCACCGTCCGGTAACGGTTGAACCAATAAAACTCTTTGTCGCACACCGCAGCCCGGATTTTTTCCAGCCTGGCAGGCTCGTGCTTCACCATCGGAGCGCGTGGCTCCAAAGCTCGAACTATGATCGGAGCAATCGTTTGATTTCCATAAGCACTCAAATGCACGCCATCGATCGTCAGTGGCTTTGGTGATTTGGCGTAGGCCTCGAGCGAAGGAGTAAATAAATCAACAAATGGCACTCCATGCTGCGTTGCCACCTCGCGCATTGCATCGGTGTACAGTTTGATATTTCGATTATTGGCACTTCCATCCGGCAGGTCGGCGGAATGCAAATTCTCGTGGGCAATCGGGGAGAACAGGACTAATCGCGGTGGGGTGCTGCCGTTGTATTGCTTCTCGAGCGTGTTGCTGATGAACTTCTCCAAATCCTGCTTGAATTTATTCACGCCGGCAGGACCGCCGAACGATTCGTTGTACCCAAAAAAAGCCAGGATAACGTCCGCCTTGGTTCGGTTGAGCCAGTCATCGGGTGTTCCGAAATTTTCGCACCGCATCCGGATGCTCAGTTCGTCGCCCGCAAAACCAAGGTTTCGAAAACTCAAATGACGGTCGGGAAACTCTGCCTGGATTAGAGTTTCGACCCAGCCATCCTGCTGCATTCGATCAGCCAGGGCATTGCCCAAAATTGCAACGTGGTCGCCCTCCTTAAAAGCCAGGGGATTGGCTGCGAGAGCGGCGCCTGCCAGGGCGAGCAACAAGTAACTTGCGAAACACTTTCTCATACCCGGATAGTACGGCATAACCAATCCGCGTCGAGTTTAAAGGGTGAATGTCCGATGCTGCAGCCGGTGCAGAATCTCAGTCAGGTGCTCCATTGAAAACAGGCTTGGCTTTCTGAATTTCGCGGACAAGCGCCAGCGCGCTGTCGTTTGCGAGCAATCGTTCCCAGGGGGTCCGCCTTAAATTGTCTTCGATGAGCGCCATATCTACTCCAGCTTGAAACGCCTCGCGCCAGGCTGGTCCGGCATCCTGCGGCATGGCATAGTCACCATTCATCTGTGCTAACGTGGCAGCGTCAACCATCGAGTTCACGTTACTCGACGTGCTGTCAAATTCAATCCTTCAAAAAACTGCGATTGATTGAACGGAGTTGGTCGGGCGAGGGCATGGCGTTAGGTGCGAGGTGAGAAGCGTGAAATGAAAGGTTCGGGGAAATGCGTGAAACGCGAAACAAGACAGTTTTGCAACCGTTAAGGCACGCTAATGGACGCGAATTTTAACCACGGATGCCACGGATAGGCACGGATAGGCACTGCGAAAGAGACGCGAAACGAACGAAAGCTACGAAAAAACACAATTTGCTTGCAACGTGTCACGGACCGATTTGAATGCAAATACATTCACTTTTGAATTCATAAATGAATAAAGCTCTTCTCTACCTTCTTCTCGGCGCTGGCAGTGTCGCGGCGGCTCCCTCTCAAACTAATAAGCCCCTCGCCAATCCACTTCCTCCACCGACTTTTTCCAACGTCAAGTATGCCGATCACGAACGCAACGTGCTGGATTTCTGGCAGGCAAAATCCGAAACGCCCGCGCCGGTGTTGGTTTATATCCATGGAGGCGCCTGGCGCAGCGGTGATAAATCGATCATGCTGGGGGACGCTTTGCAGTTTATGCTCGATCACGGAATCTCGGTTGCATCCATTAACTACCGATACTCCGAGCAAGCCACCCTGCCAGCCCCGGTCCATGACGCCGCGCGCGCCGTTCAGTTTGTCCGCTCCAAAGCGGCAGAGTGGCATTTGAATAAAGAACGGCTGGCGGCCATGGGTGTTTCCGCCGGCGCGTGTACGACGCTTTGGCTGGCCTACCATGATGACCTGGCGAACCCAAAAAGCGATGATCCGATTGCGCGCGAGTCCACACGCCTCTGCGCTGGGGTGGGAATTTCGGGTCAAACTTCGATCGATCCGGAAGTGATTGTTCCATGGGTAGGCGACCAAATTATGAATCATGCGATGATCTCGAGGGCTGTCGGGGCAAAAGATCGGCAGGAGGTGAAAGAACGATATGCCGAGTACCAGGCATTGTATCGCGAATTCTCGCCAATCAACCACGTTACGAAGGACGACCCGGCTGTGTTGCTGTATTACCGGACGCCGACTCCTTTGCCCGCTCCTGACCCGGGGATTGCAATTCACCATGCAATGCTAGGCCAAAAACTAAAAGAGAAGGCTGATGCCGTTGGTGCGCCGTGCGTGATTGAATATGCCGACAGGCCCAACGAGTCCAAATCTGTTGTTACTGAGTTCTTGCTGAAACAATTAAAAAAGCCATAAGCGCGAATCTGAAGGATGCGATATCTCAAAAGCGCGATGATGGTTGCTGCCGGATTCTGTTGGCTCATGGCTGCGGTTGGGTTTGGATTTTTCTTGTTCCAGTATCTCGCCGAGGGCGCAGGTTTGCAGGTTTTCGGGTTCTTTGGCGTTTCATCTCTGACGGTATTGGTAGGGTTGGCGCATTTTATCGGGTTCGTTGCGGCCGCCTTCGTATGCTTCGTCATTGGAGTTGGCCTTTGCGCTCACGGTCTGGTGCCTGCCCAAAGGCTGGAGGCGAAAACTTTGTCGCTGCCGAAGCAACGATTTGCAGTTTTACAGCATCTCGTTGAGAGCTGGCGCAGCACTAAGGACTCAGAAATGGTTTTGCGTTGTGTTAGTTGTAGAATCCCACTCGCTGTTCCGACTCACATTTGTCCGGAGTGTGGATGGACCCAGCCGCCTTACCTGCGAGTTGAGCGCAAGTTGGAAAGCGACCATCCTCGTGCGATCTGTTGAATCGCCCGTTGACTCACGGATAAAAGACACCGAAGGGGTCTGAGTAAGCAGGTCATTTCAGACTCATGTTCGGTTTGTTTGTTGTTAATATAATTTTGATATTCCAGGGCAAGCTAAAACGAGCA
>Ga0157375_10000082_pt1 | contig 95273 bp, 233 predicted proteins | sample M35metaG_FD_115311 | JGI IMG/M metagenome (GOLD analysis project Ga0157375, IMG submission 115311) | Miscanthus rhizosphere microbial communities from Kellogg Biological Station, Michigan, USA - M3-5 metaG | ecosystem: Host-associated > Plants > Roots > Rhizosphere > Soil | place: USA... | reverse complement strand
TTTTTCCGTATTGGTGGCGACACAGAGAAGACCAGCCACAGGATAAGTACAAAGTTAGTGTGTTTGTACTATTGTACCATGGTGGCTGGTCTTCCGTGTTAACCGCTATTTGATTAGATAGTCTTGGATGTCTTCGAGTTTCAGGTTGTCATTATCTTCAAGCTCGGCGTCCCATGCCCCCACCGACTCGTCATTTGCGAAGTGCATGTCCTGCTCGTAGACTGTAGGGAACTCTTCCTCATCGGAGATGTCAACCCACTTCGACTCGATACGGATGAAGAGTCCATCGTCCTCCATCTTCACCAGTTCGAGGACAGTTCCGTCTTCTGCTACAGTGAAGTACAGCGGGGAAGGTGGCTCCCATTCAGCCTCGGCCTCAGGGTCCTCCTGTGGCTCTCCAGCGGCTGTGATAGCCTCAGGGGACTCGTCAAGCTCCCCGGCATCGACATCGTCTGGGATTTCGCCCCCCGCAAGGAATTTCTCGGCTCGATCCGGCCATACGTATTCATCATCCTCATGGTTGAAGGACTCGTCGTACATTTCCGGCTTCTGTAGCATCAGGTTGTCAGATGTAATGGTACCATTCTGCGCGTCGGCCAAGAAAATGGTACGGAGAGTGCCCCATGTTGTATCAGGTAGTAGCATTTTTGCCTTTCTAAAGTGTTGGTAGTAGTGGGACGATAGATTCACTCTACCGCCCCACTACTATTTTGTCAAGCTATACTGCGGCTGGTACCGCTTCTGGGGCTTGAGTCGGGCTGTAGCCCGGAATTACCCCGGACCCGCCGCTCATCTCATCGATACGCTTCATAAGTTCCGCGTGGACAAGCTTGGAGATTGGCTTAGCGTCCGCACCGTTTAGCTCAACGTCCGCGAAGGACTCTGCAACCAGTTCAACAGTGTTGACTGTGTTACCCTCCGTGCTGTACTCTGAGACCATACCGTTGGTGAAGAGGTACTTGCCAAGCTTCGTCCTGTCCCCCAGTACCTCAGGAGGAACGATTTCCTTCATCAACTCGTACACTTCGTTATCAGAGATGTTGCCCGTCATGTAGTCAAGGGCGTGACCGAATTCGTGAGTCATCACGTATTCCATCTCCCTGCCTTCCGGGACGTTGTTGAAGTACTTGTCCGCGTTCCCTCTCTGCATGAGGCCCTTGATACGGCTACCTACCTCGGCGTTGAAAACAACCTTAGTGTCACGAAGACCCGGATGGTTAGTGGTTGCCGCGTAAGCGAAGGCTTGGATACCCGGAGCGATAGGCGAAGACTCAACACTGGTCAGTGTTGCGCTAAGCTGAGGGTACTTGTTCAACATCTTAGAGACAGTTTCTGCGTACTCTTTGGCTCGACGGATCGGGATATCGTCACGGAAATTGAAGTGGACTCCCGGATAAGCCTTAGCCATCTTGTTGCTAATGTCGCTGTATGTGTCATAGTCACCGAACGTCAGATCAGGTTGATTTCCCCATTCCCTCGGAGCAGGTTCACTAATGAGCCTCTCGACGTTGTAAACCTGCTCGTTTCCACCCGTCATCATACGGCGAGGATCAGCATCACCCTTTCGGACATTGACACCGTACTGACCACCATTGCCTCGACGGAGACCTACCACAACACCAATGTACTTACCAGTCTTGTCGTAAACCTTAGTACCCTCCCTGAAGGTGTTACCATTGCTGTTCTTTACGACGTGGGTGTTGCCCAGCGCCTTGCCAGCCTCTGAATTGACATTCAAGATAGACTTGGCACCGAACAGATCACCAGACCAGTTACCTGCTTCGATACCGGAGTAGGCTTCCAGTTCTGCACCCTTGAGTGCAGGCTGAGGCTTGAGAGCGCGGTCACTCTTCAGTGACATATTCTCATCCGGAGTCTGGCGGTCAGGTTTACGGACTACCGACCTGCCCTGACGGGCCTGCTCGGCTGCGGCATCTTCCATAGCCTTCTGCTGTGTCTGAACAAACTGAGTGATTCGGGCCTGAAGGTCCTTCATCTTAGCCTGCTGTTCAGGGGTACGGCTGTCATCCTTAGAAGCTGCCCAAGCGGCGATTGCCCAACCACGAGCCGCCTGAAGGGCGCTCTCGTCACGAGAGAAGTTTCCTGCGAACATCTCTTCCATCTTCCACTGCATTTCCGGGGAGATTTCGTAGATGTCAGGCTCGTTCAGGTCATCCTTCATGACGGTGTCCCACCAATTGGTCAGGAACGCTGGGTCCTTGGCCCTAGAGATGTCCGAGGCGATACGCTGTTTGCGATCCTCAGGGGATTCCTCAGGGTCGTTGATCACGGCAGGCGTCGGTTCCTCAGGTGTGGCCGGTTCTTCAGGAGTAGCAGGTGCCTCCGGTGCAGAGGGTTCCGGAGTAGCCTCTGGTGCCGGTGCCTCAGGCGTGGTATCCTGTGGAGCGGAGTCCGGAGCAGTATAGCCCGGAACGTCCACAACAGATGCCTTCTTACGCAGGTCGCTCGCACGCCCCTCAACACGGATGTTGACAGACTGAACGCCCTTCGCAAAACCAGAAATCTTACCTGTGGTACCATCTGCAAGTTCGACTACGTCTCCCTTGAAGATAGGCTTGTTACCCTTACCGACCATGAATGCTCGACCGTCTCCAGCCTCGCCCATGGTACCGATCTCCATCTTGGATGGATCATCTCCACCAGTGGCCTGCGGCTCAGCGTGTGCAGTGTTTCGCATCTTGTTCGAACGGAAGCTCTTGATGGTACCGTCTGGGAACTCCACGAATGCAGAACCGCTAGGACCGTCAGAAGGACGAACACGGACAATCTTACCCGTACCCATATCGGTACGGACAGTGTCGCCAACCTTGATGACGTTTCCGCCCACATCTGTGATGGTGACATTGCTGTTACCACGGTTGGATGAGAACGGTGTACGCTTACGTTCGGCAGGAGCGCCACCGCCAGTAGACTGGCCTCCGGAAGAAGCAGGAGCAGCGTCAAACTTGTTGACACCCTTGACTGTTTCAGCAGGGATAGTAGCCAGCGACGGACGGGACTTGCGCCATTCCGGAGTCTGGTTGTGTGGAGCCACTACGAGCTTGCCGTCACGCTTACCAACGACCGCAACCTGTGTGCCCTTACGGGTAACAAGTATATCACCGGGTCCGACAGAGTCAATACCTTCAAATGGAGCGAAGGAATCGTCAGCCTGCTTAGGCATATCGTACACGTACGGGCTGGCAATGTCGTTAGGATCAGCCGCTGTATCTGGCTTACCCGCTACGTGCCAATTACCGTTAGTCTTCTCAATCGCTTCACCTGTTTGGGTGTCTCGAATGATTGTACCGTCAGGGTAGTTCGCTGCCTTCGCCTTTACAGGGTGTAGAGGCTTAGAGTCTGGCTGTCGAGCCGCTGTTCCACCCTTAGGGGCTTCTTCAGGGGCAGGAGCCACCTCTTCCTCAGGTGCCGGTGCTGCTTCTGGCTTAGGAGCTTCTTTCTTTGGTAGCTCCTGCGGTGCTGGCACAGCTTCCGGGTCAGGCACAGTATCCTGCGGTTCTGGGTCAGGCTCACGATCTGCCTCTGGGACAGTTTCCTCGTTAGCTACCGGAGTACCGTCTGTAGTCTCCTTAGAGCCTTCAGGGACGTCCTGTGGCTCTGAGGTAGGTGCCTCAGGTGCTGGAGCGTCCTGAGGTGCCTCAGGGGCCGTAGGGGCCTCTTCTGGAGCCGGTGCAGGTTCCGGAGCCGTAGGATCAGCAGGCTGGTCCTGTGGTGCTTGCTCAGGGGTCGGTACCTGTTCCGGTGCTGGAGCATCCTGCGGGCTGTCCTGCGGAGCCGCATCTTCCCAGTCGGAAGGCTGGCTACCATCGGTAGGGTCAGCTTCCTGTGGTGCAGGTGCCTCTTCCGGAACATCGGCAGGCTCTTCGGTAGGCTGATCTTCATCGGTGGTAGTGTCAGAGTTCTCTTCGTCTGCTACAGTAGAAGTAGGTGTACCGCGATCCTCTTCAGGATCGTTGTTTACCTCTTCGGTGTCAGCAGCTTTCTTCTCTGGGATACCACCGTTTTCGTCAGTGTACTCGAAGACGTAGCCAAGAGAACCGGGGTCGAGTTCCTTCTTCGCACGTGTGGTAGCCACATATGCAAGTCGGAGTTCTTCCGGATTCGGCATCTCTGTTTCGCCGGTAGCCTCATTAACAGACGGGCCACGGAAGTCGCTACCAATCTTGACCTTGTCCCACTCAAGTCCCTTGGACTTGTGGGCTGTCGCAATGGTAACGTCAACAGCAGAACCATCGGCAACACTGTTAGCGAGCTTAACCATCTCGTCACGCTGCTCAGGAGTACCAACGGCAGTCCAACCCTTACGCGGCTGGCCCTTGTTCTTGCCCGACTTCATAGGCGGAGCGCCCGGAATAGGGAGAAGCTTGAAGCCTGCCTGCTGGAGGTGCTTCCAATTCTCAAATGTCTTACCTTCAGCAACCCTACCATGGGGCATGTCATTGTAGGTAACACCGACCATGGCCTCTCCACCGGTCTCAACAAGATCGTTGATGATAGAGCGCAGACCGCCGATACCGTTTCGAGCAACAAGACCGGAAATTTTCTTCGCAGTCGCGTCACCCTTCTCGGCTTCAGCGATGACCTCGTCCCAGTTACGGTACGCAGCGAGGTCGTCGTGCATACGTGTCGGAGCATCGCCCTTACCCATGAGGAAAGCAGCAGAATTGACCATGGACTTCAGGTCAGCCTTCGTACCCTTAGGCACACCAACTGTACGGCCCTTCTCCATTTCGTTGAAGGCCTCTTCGATCATGCCGCCGTTGGAGCGGACGAGGATGGCATCTGCATCCTGCATGTCCTGAACGATGGCAGACTTGCCACCACCTTCGACGCGGCCCTCAGAACCTACAAGCTGAAGGAATCGGTTGCCGACATCCGCAACTTCAGGTCCAAATCGCCATGACTTGGTTAGTGGAAGCTCGACATCCTTCTGAGTCTGCGACATGTAGTCGATGGAGCCGGTGAAGGATGAGTAGATGTTCTGGTCCGAGTCACCAACAACAACCTTCTGGACAGTCTGCTCATCCATAACGCGGGCAAGAACAGGAGGGGTATCCTGAGACTCATCCATGAAGATAAGTTGTGAAGGACGCTTCAGGCCAGAACCCGGCTTGGAGAAGTCAGGGCGGGACAGTGCCCACAGCTTGCGCATGTGGTCAAGGGTGAACTTCATTCCGCCTTGCGGCTTCTGTACATCCTCCCAGATTTTGTTGGCTGCGTCAAGTACTGCCTTCTGAGCTTCTGGACCAAGGTCCTGTACGTTCTGCGGCAGGTGTGACGCCTGAATCGTGTCATCCGCACTGTTAGAGTAGGTGTCCACGGTACGGGTAGCAGCCATTGCCTGTTCCTTAGGCGAAAGAGGGCTTTCACCATTGGTACGGACAGTCTCCTTGATCCCAAGGTAGGCTGCAATTTCATCTGCTCTACGGACAGGGCTAGGATCGTTGGAGCGGTCCTGCATTGCCTTGGACGCCCAGTTGAACGCAATGGAGTGACCAGTACGCGCCTCAACGTTACCCGGCATGCGGCCTTCGGCCTCAAGCTGGACAGTCTTGTTGAACGCGATGTAGGCAATCTTCTTGTTCGGGTCCTGAAGACCTACACGCTTAGCCAGAGCTTCGAGTGTGGTGGTCTTACCGGTACCGGCCTTAGCCTGTACGGCGGTGTTCTTACCGGCCAGCACGGCATCGATAATGTCCTGCTGCTGACGGGTGGGCGGGAACTTCTCACCCGGAAGGGTGACAGGTTCGGTACGTTCCACTCCTGCGGCCTTCAGAGCATCCTCTGGGGCTACAGCGGCAGGCTTAGGGGCCTCAGGTGCTGGGGCCTGTTCCGGGGCGTTCTGAGGGGCTGGTGTGGCTTCTGCCTGCGGGGTGCTATCCCCGTTCTCCTGCTTGGCAATGGAGTCGCGGAAGTTCTGGTCATCCATGATGACGCCGCCCTTGGAGTTGTTGCCTCCACGGTTGGCGTAAAGCTCATGGCTGGACACAGTACCGTCAGCGTGCTTCAGGTCCACCTTGTTACCGACGACCTTGCCCATGGATGTCTTGTTCTGGCCCATGATGGGCTGGACGCCGACGACCTCAGCGGTCTTACCGGAAAGCTTGGCAGTTGTACCCTTAGCAACAAGAGTGTCCGTAGGGTGAACAGGGACCTGTTCGCCTGAACCCGGCTTGTTTGGGTGTTCCTGCGTAAGGACACGGTCACCCTTCTTGATCTTATCAGCCGTCTTGAACGAATTCCACGGCAGATCGTAGGTGCCCGCTTCAAACTCAGGCAGTGCTGAGGCCTCAGGAGCCGCCTCGGGAGCCTCTGGTGCCGCCTTAGGGGCTTCAGGGGTTACCTCGGGAGCCTTGTCCTCCTTGATGTTGGTTTCACCAACACCATTGACGACATCCTTGTTGAGGATGACATACTGGGTACGCCCGAGAAGGTCTTTACCCTTGATGATATCGGAGGTCTCGGCAGCTTTGGCACGGTCCTCTGCGGAGAGGCGGTCGATCTGTGCGCTTCCACGGTCATCGATTCGGGCGTTCTTGTCGATGGCGAAGCCATGCATGACGCCGTTACGCTCCTTGGCGTACTTCTCAGACCAGCCCTTGGAGGACTCGTCAGTGAGGTAGAAGCCTCCGAAGGAGTTCCCACGCTTGTTCTGCTGGGTTCCGTTGCGGTTGAGGTCGATGCCATCGAGGGTCGTACCCTCAGGCAGACCGCCGTGGTAGAGGACAGTGTCCCCGTCCGCCTTGGCCTGCTTCTCAAGGGCGTCCAGCGACACGTTGGCCTCGGGAGCTTTCGGTGCCTCCGCTTCCGGAGCCTTTGCAGGCTCATCTGCGGGTTCGTTGTTGATGCTGGCCTTGGCAGGGGTACGCCCATTGGCAAGCTCACGAACAGCCTTAGCCGTATCGACACGCTCGCCAGCGCTCTCCGACATAGGTACGCGACCCAGTTCCTTGCCGCTTGCGTCCTCAACAGCCACATCGTAGCTGCCTTCATCAGACCCCTCGGCTAGGCGCATGGTGACATCGTCACCAGCGTCGTTGACTAGGTCGTACTGTGCTGCTTCAAGGGCAGACGCCTTCTCATCTTCATCCGTAAGGTTGTTGATGTCTTCGGCTTCCTGCTCCAGAAGACCCAGATCGCGCTCGATATCAGCGTTACGTGTAGGTGCCTTAGTGGAGGACTTGGCAGGTGCCTGTGGTGCCTCAGCGTCAGGTGTATCCTCAGCAGGAGTGTCGCCTTCGCCGTTCTTGATTCGCTCTTCACCGATCTTACGGGTCTTGGCAGCGGCAGCTTCATAGCGCTCTGCTGCGTCAAGGTCTCCCTTGTCTGCGGCCTGCTTAGCCTTCTTCTCTTGGAAGTCAACAGCCTTCTGCTCGTCAGGAGTAAGGCCTGCGTCGTTGTACTTCTTGGCAGCAGGAGCTTCCACCTTGTTCACAACAGGCACCGTGGCCTTAGGACCAGCGGTGCGCTGGCCCTGCTTCAGCATCGCATCGGTGGCACTAATGGCCTTATCGGCTGTCGGGTTCAGGGTAGCCTTGTTAGCAATGACCTCAATGTCACTACCCTTAACGGATACCTGCTGTGGCTTACCGGTTTTCGCGTTGGCAGGCTCGGAGGTAAGATTGACAATTGCGTTCTTACCCTTCTGCCCGACCACCGTTCCGGAGACCTCGCGGCCCAATGACGGGGAGTACCATTTTACTCCACGGCCCATCTCAATCCAGCGGCCCTTGCTGTCGCGAAGCTGCCACTTCCAGTTTTGATTCTTACCCCAAGCCATCTAGGACTCCTTTGTTTCTGTTTTAATATTTCCCATCAATCCTATGGCTCCAATAGTGTGTTAGGCGGAGCCTCTACCGGAGTAGGGGAATCCGCTGCTGGTGTTGGTGAAGGTTCCACCGGTTGCATTTCTTCATCTCCAAGTGCGCTTCCGAGTGCTTCCACAGCACCCGGATCGGAGTTTGCAAGCTGGCTCTGTCGGAGCTTCTGCTGCATTTCTTCTGGAATGAGAGAGTTGATAACCATTTCGGTTGTAGCCTCGTTAAGCATACCCTTCTCCATGCCGAAGCGCTGTAGACGCTCAAGCTCGGTAGGTGCATCTGTAGAAGAGAACCCGTTTGCACGTCGCCATGCGTCCAGAGACACTGCACCGATTTCGTAACCGGTGGTAGCGGCCTCTGCGCGAGAAGGCTTGGCTGTGATGGCAGACGGATCATACCATACGACAACCTTGTTGATGTCCTTCTCGTCAAAGCGGTCCTGTGCACGCAGAGCCTGACGCAGGAATGCTGTGGTCAGCATGTCCGAGATGGACAGGATCAGCGGTTCGATGTGCGCCTTGAACAACTGCTCTTCGATGAGGATAGCGTTGGAGTACTTGACACTGGCGAAACCAGCGGCAACATCCTTCGGAATATCCAGACCACCGAGGATACGGTCAAGCTTAGCCTGAGCCATGTTGTTGTGGGACGGGTCGAACGGACGGGACAAGTTGATGTGCTTGATCTTTTCGCCTAGCTCAGGAGCGCCGCGAAGGATCAACGGTACAACACTACCACCGTTGGCTTCATCTGTCAAAGGAGACATGAGCGCACGCTGTAGGGCCTCTTCAAAGGACTCAGACTCGTCATCGGAGAGTGGGGCGATCTCGTCGCCGTTCTCGTCAAACTCTGGCTCTAGGTCCCCATCAGACTGGTAGCCATTAGATAGGCCATCCGGAATGAACAAAATACCGGCAGGAAGCATTGCCTTTGCCTGAGCGTTTATGGTACGCTCAAGTAGAAGCAGGGAATCACAGGTTTCAAGCAACGGACGCAGCGATGAGTCTGCTTCGTCCCCATACCGAGGGTGAGACTTCCACATACGTGCGCAGTATCCGCCGTTGGCCGGAATCTTGATGAAGTCCTCAGGCTTGGAATCTCGACGTGGCTTGATTGCCACAGTGAGCTTACGGTTGTATTCGACTGTAACGATCTCATTGATGGACCGAATCTGGTACTTCTCCTGCATGCCGTTGGAGAAACGGGCAGGCTCGCGCACAAGGTAGCACTCACCAGCGATAAAGAAGTTGAGCGCAGCGTCACGAAGTACACCGGACGTGCCTCCGTTACCTGACTCAAGCAGGTACAGGATGTCCTTGGAAGCTTCAACGAGGTCAGGGTCCAGTCCTTCGACCTTAGAAATGTCGGAAGGGGCCTGTGACGTGTCGGAGACAAAGCCAACGTAAAGGTTAATTCTGGAAAGAACATTGGCAACAAGGTTTGCTGAGGATGCTACCTCAGGAATGTAGTCGTAGTAATCCCACGCCTCTTCCTGCCACTTGTCTACTAGCCGCCTAAGGGCGACAGCTTCGACTTCTTTCTTTTCTTTGAGATTGATTCGAACAGCAGATGCTGTGATTGGTCTCGGAGTATTTGCGGGGAGAGCTTGTCTTCTGTCATTTGGTTCCTCGACAGTAGCTCTTTGGAAAATATTGGGCATGACATCTCCGGAAATATAAAATGGTATGAGTCTAATTCTACCATGCTAGCTAGAGGCCTCGGGTGTAGGCGATTCCGGTAGCGGCTGATGCAGCCAGTGCGGACGAGATGTAGGTGGCAAGTTCTGGGTTTAGCTTGCGTAATGCGAATACCAGCCCAGCCATCCAAATTGATACACACCACGGACAAGTTGTAAGGTACCCAATCTTGGTAGTCTCCGGTGGGTACTTCTCCCACACCTTTTCCCGGATGTCCGCTAGGATTTCATCTTCAATTACAAGTTTAGTCAGCCGATAGACGGCTGCGGTATCAACTAGTAGGTTGAGTAGTGACATTTATTGCCTGCTGTTCTAGTATAGATTTCAAATGGGCGGCACAAGTAGTTGTTCCCGCGTACATATAGATGACTCCGTTTTTCGCGGGGCCGTCTATTTTGTCGTCCCTGACGCACCAGACACATCCAAACTGTGTGTCGTGACCGGGTAGATGTACAGAGCCTTGTACCAAACTCTGGTAATCAGGGATTCTTGAGTGCATGATCTTTACCTTTACTCTAGTGTTACGATTCTTGCCGTGATTGGCACACCGGGGAGCAGACGCATACCCCGTAGACGGGTTCCGCACCCGCAGTTGCCGTCTCTTTCGATGATGTATGTCCCGTCAATTCCGGTCGCCAGCGAGGTGCCGGTGGAATTTAGGTCATATTGGACCAATTCTTCTTTGAGTGCAAAATATGGGCCTTCAGGACCCACCGCAACGAAGTAGATGTAGTCATTAGTCACGATAGCTCGGACTTCAGAGAAGATTCGCTCATTGTCCGTCGCACCAATACTACCAGTATACACGCTGGCAGGAAATAAATCAAGTTTGATGTACTTAGTGGATGGGGCAAAGTCTAGTGCTGTGTTCAATTCTGGTACTTCCTGAGTCTTTGGGCGATAGATGAGCGAGATACCTCACAATGTGCGGCTAGCTGGCCCAGTGACGCGCCAGCCTTAGCATAGTGTTGCAGCAGATTCTCAAGCTTAGTGGCGGCTTTACGTGAGTCAGCACCCGAATCGGTAAACCTCCGCACCTTGGAAGCCTCGTGGGCGAGATGCCTAAGCTCTTTAATCTGCTTGTCTGTGAAGGTGTACTTGTGTCTCGGGGTGTGGGCACGCTTGGGCGGGACCTCAGGGAAGCGCTCAGTGGGCACGAGAGGGTCTGAAACTGACGCGGCCCTCTCCCAGTTCAGGGAGGCAGTTCTGGAGACTCCTAGGGCCTCTGCAATGGCTCTGTGGGGCCAATTATTGGCTCGAAGAGATCGGACATATTGCAGGAAAGCCCTCGCGTCTGTTGCTCGTAGGCTTTTTAGGGTCTCTACGGTGGCAGCAGACAGCGAGGGCAGTCCTGTGCTAGGTGGTGTGGTAGGATTATTCATTTTCCTATTATACCACCTAGTTGAGCAGCGTTAACTAGTCGGTATAGAGTTCATCCCACTTTTTACCGTCCCATATCCAGCGACGTAGTGGCTCGTCGTCCCACACTCCCCACTCATTGACTCGTTGCTCCCATACATCTCCGGGTCTGAGTACAAAGACCCTGCGCCACCACGATTCTTTCCTGCGTGGTGGAAAGCTGTCAAGCCATAGTTCTGCCATTAGTCGATCCCCAGTCTCTTCCAGCGTCCATCTGACCACACATGTGCTGTGGGCGGAACGTCCGACGTGCTGAACCACAGGTCTCCCAGCATAAGGTCTGACTTACGGAGCCAGCCCTTCTTGGGGGTCGGTGCTTTGGATTTGTAGTAGACGTTGTTATACGCCCGGACTTTGCCGTAAAGCTTGACCTTGAGCCATTCCATCAGATACTGCCGTTCCTTTCGAGGATTCCGGTGGTGCGCTTCAGGTTCTCGCGAGCCTGCGCGAAGGTGTACGTCTTGACAAACTTACCGTCTTCCCACACAGGCTGGAGGACGGAGTTCGCGATCTGCTCATCCGTGGCTCCCTGAATCAGGTAGAGGTTGCCGTTCGCCATGTAGCTGACAGCCAGTCGGCCCGTTGCGGACTTCTTGGTGCCGTCATCGGTCTTCGGGTTCTTCTGGATGTTACGCTCTTCATCGTTGACGACTGCGAACGTAGCCTTGACAGCGGAGCCGAAGGTGTCTCGGGTGACCATCTGGTAGCTGTAGGAACCGATGCCCGCCACCCAGTTGGTGGAGGCGTAGCCCTTGCGGGCCAGCCGAAGGTTGATGTCCTCGATGCGTGCCTCGAACATGCCGTCACCGTAGATCAGGCCGATGTGCGGGTCGAGTTCCTTGAAGCCTGCCTCGTTTACGGTGTAGCCGAAGGTCTCGGCCAGCAGTTCGATAGCACCCTTCTGCTCCGGAGTCAGTGTCTCAACACCGGCAAGATCGGTGTCAGCGCTGAGGCGGGAGGTACCGCAGATGATGTCGGCGGGATCACCGGAGTCCGGACGGATGACGAGCTTACCGTCGCGGGCCATGATCTCGTCCTTCAGGAGCGGCAGGTACTCGGTGAGAACCTTGAAGAAGTCCCACGTGTCGGAGACGACGGACAGAATGCCGGTCGGGAACTGCTTGAGCAGGCGACGGAAGGTCTCGATCTCGTCTTCCTGACCGCCGACGCACATGACAGAGTGTTCCGTAGCGGGCACAGAAGCCGCAATGAGGCCATTGTCCTCACCGGGGTAGTAGTAATTCACCCACGGCACAGCCGGAACGGCATCAGAACCCTTGAAGGAGAGAAGGTGAGCGGCACCGGAAGCCATTGCGGCCTCGCGGTTGACCTGACCACGGTAGGAGAAGTCGTGGACCTGAAAATCGATTCCCTCTTCGCTGCCACCGGTAGCACGTGCAGCCTCTTGGAAAGTACGGCGGAGCTTCCACGCAAGGGTGGCAACCGTGGACGGGTGCCAGATGCCTGCGGAGAGGTCGGACTCGACGTAGTTCACCAGCCATGCGAAGTCCTCGTGGGTGGACTTGATCAGGATGGAGGGGACGCCGATGGGAACGAGGGAGCCTTCCGGGGCCGCAGAGAACTGGAGCGGAACGTAGCCCAAATCGTGCAGAGCTTCGACGTGATCGAGGGTGAAACCGGGGTTGACGAAGGTGGAGGTGTTGTTCTTGTACTCGTTGATGACCTCGGCCTTGGGTGCCCAGAAGAAGCGATTGAAGGATTCGGTGAAGTCCGTGAGCCATGCCTGAAGGCCGAACTGGACGACGTGGTTGATACCCTCGACGCGGGACTTGCGGTTGGTGTAGTTGGACTCGACGTGCTTGAGGCCCTCCGGGTACATCATGAAGTGGGAGAGCTTGTAGGAGTCAGTTGCCAGAAGCGGGTTAAGAAGAAACATGATTAGTTCACTTTCTGAAGTAGGGGCCGGATGATGTCAATCCGGTGGAAGCATGTAGAGTCATCTTGGAATTCGGAGACTCGGGTTGTCAGATTCCGCTGCGGGTCATAGGAATCTGTGGTGAAGACTTTGGAGAACGCACTTTCGAGGTTTTCCAAAGCATTCTTAGAGAATACACCATGGGAAACGTACAAGTCAAGTCGGATGTTCTCAGTAGTTTCCTGAAGGTGGTTAGCCAGTCCGACAAAGGTGCCACCACCGTCGCAGATGTCATCCACGATGAGGTAATGGCCGTCGTTGGGGAGAGTCTGCTCCATGCCGAAGCCGTTGAGCTTACCTGTCTCGAAGTCGCGAGTCTTGGTGGCCGTGTAGAGGGGTAGGCCCAATTCACGGGCCACAGCGCCTGAACGCACCTTTGCGCCCTTGTCGGGGGCAATGATACCATCGTAGACGTTGGGCATGGTAATCTGCGCTGTCATGGTGCCCAGAAGCTCATGCGGGTAGACCGGAGTCACGTCCAGAACCGGATCATGCCCCAGAAGCTCGACGTAGACCTCGGAGTGGGGGTCGTAGGTGATGACCTGATCCAGCGAGAGGCTGTAAATGAACTCCACGTAGACATCAGCGCCGAAAGGGGCACCACGGTCTGCACGTGCACCGGGGAAGTAAGGGATGATCGCCACCCGCTTGATCTTGGGGTCTTCCTGCCTGACCGTGTCGTTCCACATGGCAAGCTGGAACAGGTCGTTGTGGATCGACTCCGGAGTGAACTGGAGGATCGCGATTTCGGTAGGCTCCAGTTGACGGCGCTCTTCGCGCTTTGTGTGCGCTTCCCCTGCTGGGAAGGTGAATGGGGAGAGAGCGGACTTGATGATCTCTCCGTTGCTTGTCTTTGCCTTGTATGTGATCATGTAAAGAGTCTACATGGTCCGATTTTGTTTGTCAACTCAGCGTCTGAAGATTCTGGTCTCGATTCCGGCCTTCTGTGTGAGGTCGGCCATCATCTTTGTGCCGTTTGAGTTGTTGTGGTTGAAAGCGAGGCACACGTCAGCGCCAAGCTCGGCCATCTCTGCGTTGCGGACGAAGCCCGCCCTGCGGCCATGCTCCTTCCAGTTAGCGGGGTGCCGCTCCACGGCAACGCCCCACTGGAGGGCCAGTGCCTCTGCGATTGCGTCTGCCCCGCGAGGACAGGCTCCGTGGACGATCACGGTGTCTTCCTTGGAGACACCGGACTCCCGGACTACATCGGTAATTGCTTCGATGATACAGGACACATCTGTCCAAGTCCGGGAGCCAGTAATCAGTATTCTCACTTCTTAGTGGAAACCTTCACGCCCTGTACGGTTCGGGTAATAACCTTAGGTGGCTCGCGGAACGAGACACCCAGCATGAATAGGGCCAGCAGAAGCCAGTAGAAGGCAAATCCCAGCAAGCCGAAGAGCATGTAGCCTACGGACACCGCTGTAAGTGCAAAGGCCAGAATCAAGAACCATGACAGTCCACTAAGGTAGTCAAGAGCTTTTTTAAACATCGAAAATCCCGTCTAGGTGTTGGTAGTGTTCAACCTCAAAATTGAACCAGAGCTTCAGGGTACTACGGTCGATGACCAGTTCATACCACAGACGCATCTGGTCATCCATGAGTGAGTAGATGTAGAGGTCGTCAAAGTCTTCGTCTTCAGCCGTGCCAGCAAGTTCGATACTATCGACCATGGACAGTATGGCCTCACGACTACGCGAGACAACGATGATTTTTGTTGTGTCGGGAGGGTACCGGTCAATCCTGTATTCGCCCTCTTCGGTTTTTATCCGCATCATCCTATAAGTATACCCGATCCTGTAGGTCAAGTCAAACACAAAGGGGGCACCCTTCCGGATACCCCCTATGCGCTACTTGGAACTAGCCACGTGGTTCGATCTTCTCGACAGTGTCGATTTTGACCGGAGCCGTGGTCTCTACGTTGGCGGGTGCGCCGGTCTCGTTGGAAACCTCGATGGTGTCGTTGGATGTCACGATCACCTTATCAGGTTCTTCAGCCGGTGAGACGACAACAGCATTCTTGTCGGTGGCTGCTTCAAGTTTGGAAGCAATATTCTTGACAAAGAATGCGTACACGGCCTGCGAGATAGTGTAAATTGCAGGCATTGCCGCGATAATAGCTGTAACGTCGAAGGCGGCAAAGCCACCTGTGACGACCAGCCAGAACACGGCAAGTACAATGGACACACCAAACGCAACGAGGTGCTTGGTTTTAGCTGTCCAGCGTACACGGTTCAGTGCCGCTGTGACAAACGGGGCCAAAAGGCCTAGAAAAATAAGTAGTGCTGCATCCATGGTTACTCCTTAGGGATGTTTAGTTTGACTCTTCGGATTCTCGTATAACCCTCATTGAAGCTGTTGAAGCTGTTGCTTCTACACGGTCTTGGACCGTTACTTCTTCCTTCATGGACCGAGTGTATGGGGGCGGTGTTTGTGGCACCGATATCCCATTCTCCGCCAAGATTCTTTCGAGCTTGTGGCGGGTGTGAACTTCTACCATTAGAGCAGAGTGCATATCTTCGAGTTCCCTCTGGTGGCGACGTTCCATGTCCAGAATTTGTTGGGTGAAGTGTGCCTTACGCTCTTCCAGTGTGTCTCTATATTCATCTCGGTCTGCAATAACTTCATCGAGCTTTCTTTCAAGCTCTCCCAGTTTCTTGTGGACCTTGCCTATTTCCTCATTGGACCGTGCTTCTGCGTCGGCGGCACGTTCCTTGTAGGTAGTTACGTCAATCTTCTTACCCTCATTGATTGATTTAATGATCATGAGGACGCCTGTCAAAACAGTAGTGATGATGACGCCCGGAGGACCGAATTGCTCCAGTACTCCCGGTGAGCTAGGCTGTGCGACAGTAGACGGGTCCTTTGCCGTATTAGGTGTAGGAACCGGGGTAGGTACGACTACCTGTGTAATGGACGTTGTCGGGGTTACCGACGCAGTGGCCACAGATGCTGTACCCAGCAGGGCAACAACGACTGTGAAGCCGATAATTACCCATGAAAGGAACCTGTAGAACTTCATTATGATTCCACCCCATTTCTGCGGAGCGTCTTTAGCTGGAGACCAAAGAATACTCCCCATGTTGCGGCAGTTGCCAATGCAGCTATAGCGAACCTAAGGCCAGTACCCACTATCAATGCTCCGTAGCCCAGTGTGAGGCCAAATGAGGCCCAAACAGCGAAGCACAAGAGAACACCTATCGTGATAGTTATGGAGTTCCGAAGCAAGAGACCAATAAACAGTACGAATACGCCTATAAGAATTAGTATACCCCAGATATGGATGCCAAGGACGGCTGTGTAAGACGCCAAAGCAGTAGCTGGAGCGGCATTGCCCAATACGGATAGTTCAACACCATACGAGAAGGACCGAATGAGAGTTATATAGATAACCGCGTTTATTGCCCAAGTGGGAACGTACAGGTCCCGAGTAGCCCAACGCGTAGATATCACCTTACGAGTATCCCCAAAAACACGCTTTAGGTTGCTTCTCATGTTGGTTTCCTCTGTTAGACGGTCAAACCAGTATAGCATTTATGAGAATATAGGGTGCTAAAAAGTAAATGGGCAGCACAGAGGCCGGTACCTGCTTGGGTACCGGCTTCTGAGGTTAACATGAAGTTAATAAGTAATGTGATTACTCGGCAGAATCTTGAAAAGAGTAGACTACTGTTCCACTAGTACGAAATGTACCGGGGAGTCGTCAAACACTTCATGCAGGATTTCCTCCACGTTGTGCTTGGCGAGGCCAGCAATACCGCACCCAATCCACGGCAGTCCAACACGTGCGTGGTTCCGCGATTCGGCTTCGAGGACAAGCTGTACAGCTGCCCTGCGGAGCAGAATGTAGTCACCATTCCGGCCCGGTTCGACCTGCGAGAACAGGTTGTAGATGGTCAGGTCAGATTCCCGGTCGTGCCACGTATGGAGTGACCCGGCTAGGGCTGCACCAAACCTCTTGCAGTTTCGCCTGTACTCATTATACATCGACGGCCATGTCTCACGGAACGGTACAGCAATTCCGGCACCCATGACACCAAGGGTGTTGACTCCCTGACAGATGCCGTCAAACTCGAAGACAGGGTGAAAAAGGTCACCCTTTACGATCTCAAAGCTCATGGACACCCTCCGTATCAAGGGCGGAGGTTACGGCACCGAACAGATAAATCTGGTAGTGGTCACTCTGCGCCACGGTCTCTGCGAGGCTGTCAAGCTGGTCCTCTTCGATACCCTTGAACTTGATGCGCTCTACTCCTTCGATGGTGAAGTGTTCATACACGTCACCATCTCCGTAGTCCTTCACTTCCTTGTCAAGGTGTAGTCGGATGTCGATGTACTGTTTTTGCTTCTTAGGCAACTTCGTCATTTCTTGGTAGTAGGTGGGCTAGTCTTGGCCCTTTAATGTATCCTTTGTACGCCTGTACGCCCTCTTTGTCAAGCCCGAGAGTGCTTCCCCGCCTGTGATAAGTTTCTCCGTCTGCTCCTGTATGGAGAGCCAGTCGTTGATAAACTCGTAGGGTTCGTTCTCGTGCTTCAGTCTAAAGGACTCGACCATGTGGTCATGGTGTGCTAGTAGAATCCCCTTCCGGATTTCCCGAATCTCCTGTAGGGTCGCTGCCTGTATCCCCTGCATCCGTATTCCCCCCAGCCGCGATGTAGGCGTTCAGTGCTTCCTGAATCTGGTCATTGGACACTTCACCCAATGAGAACAGGGTCTCATTGGTCTGAAGCACGTCGTACAGGAACTCGAAGAAGTTTTCCTCCGGGTCAAGTTCCCATGCCTGAGCGATAAGGTTAGCAATTTCTGTAGGTGTAGCCATTTTGTGTATCCTTTTGATAGGGTGTTTCTATTCTACCACGCAAATATGTAAATTGCCTGGATTTAAGGGGTTAATTTTGTGTGCCGGGGGCCTGTCTCCCGAGGGATGCGGTGCTGACAAGGCTCCATGCGATGTCAAGGCCTTGGATGAAGGAGCGCTGCTTCTCGGCAACTATTCCACCATCTGGTACAATCGATGACAAGATCATCTGTTCGAACTCGATCCGCTTTTCGATAGCCTTAAGAGCATTTTGTAGGCGTTCCTCAGCGGGAAGCAGATCGGTGTCCGAAGACAAACCCATCTGGACGGTGGACATCGCCATCCGCCATGACCACTCGTCGTAGTCTATGGGAGTTGCATAGTCCTTGGTATGAGGACTGCGCCACCCGTCAGGGTCCATAATCTTAGTAGCAGTCTCCACTTCCCACTGTGCGGGGCGGAGCTTGATACCCTTGTACTTCTCGGCCCCAAGTCGGCGGCTAAATGAGCGGTTACCCATTGTCTTCCTTCCATTCTTCGTAGCCGAAGTACTCACTGACAGTTTCGGCAGGGGTACAGTCCATGTATCCGCCACCCTCCAGAATCTCGATGAGTTCTTCAACATTGTCCATCAGATCGGCTTGTGCTTGCTCTAGGATAGCTGCCACCACCCAAGAGGCGTGTGTGCCTACCTTGGAAAACGAGTTCTGGAGGTCTGCTTGGAGGATGGCAGCGTAGTTCTTACGCAGCCACTCGTATTCAGCGGCAAGTTCTTTGACCTTCTCAACGTCAAGTTCTCCGTCAGTCTCCAGATACTCGCGGTATTCCTCGTAGTTCTCGTCCTTGTCTACCCGAGGTAGCTGCGGGAGGGCACTCATGCGCCGAACTTCCGGATTTCGGCAAGCTTCTGCTCTACCTGTCGTTCCTTGATGTCTGCGACGGTCTTCTTGTCCTCTTCAGAGAGCTTGTAGCGGGCTGTAGCGGCCTCAATGAGGGAGACCACGGCGAATGTCCGTCCCCAGCTTTTGAAGACGTTAGGGGCGATTTTACGGCCATAGGCGTGAACCACGGTAACCTTGACAAGGGAGAAGAGAACCGACTGGGCGAGGATACGTCCGCTGAACTTTACGGCCTCCTTGTCCACATCGGAGAGGGAGTCGAGTCCTGCCTGTACGTTTGTAATGATGTTCTTCACTTTTTATCCTTTTCTTCTACGGAGTCTACTGTCTTGGCTAGCTCAATGGAACGCTGGAGGTATAGCATTACTGCGAGAATACCGGGGGCTTCCGGCAGGTCAATATACGTCTCCAGCATGGCATTGAGGTTATGCTGGTGGAACTCAGTTGTTGCTACGAATTGCTTAGGGCTGATGGCCATTTGTTTCCTGTTCTTTACGGTCTTCTCTAGCAGCGTCGGCACCTAACGAGATACCTATGAGTACACTCCACGCGGAATTAAAATTTCCTGCGCCTAGTGTACTATTCTTGGTATAGATGTCATAAACCCCGGTGACCGGTTTTCCGTTGACCCACTCTTTTGCAGGGCCTACTTTGACCTTGACGCCAGAGTCATGACTCACTACTGCCGCATTCCAGCGCAGCCTGTCCAGATCGTTCGCACCCTCAAGGGATGACAGAGGTGGCTCTATGTGCGAACCATAGGGCCGTCCATCGTCCCTATACTCTTCGACCCGCACCACGGAGAAATTGTCGGGTACGATTGTCTCGTCCCATTTGCGTCTTGTTTTCGATTTCCACATTCACTAATCTTACCAGACTCTAGCGACGATTGCAAGTGGCGTACATGCTCTCATTGACAAGTTGGGTGTGCGGCAGGTAAGATGGACGGATGAACAAGCCTATGGAAGGAAACAATGAAGGAGAATGATCTCTACCCCAAGCCCCTGCCGATTGCTGCGACCAAGCAGTTTCTAAGCAGGATACCATCTCGACACCCGATGGACAAAATCCACAAGCAGGTGAACCACGCCAAGAGCGCGGTGAACAACTACTTCAACGGATACACCGGACAACAACTCTACCACGAGGGCCACGGAGGCTACGGCTGGAATGAGTACGCCACCGGTTTCGACAAGCGGGAGAAGAAGTGGGAACACACCGGAGACGAGATGGAAATCTACGAGTTGGTTGACGGTGCGTGGTCGCTGCTGTATACTATAAAGAGAGGCGACGTTGAGCTTCCTTGGAAGGCTGGCGAGCTTGCCGCGAACATCGAGAAGGTTGACCGCATGCTCCGGAAGAAAGAGGACGCGTTGACCCGAGACATCCGTAGGCAAGCAGAAGTCTGCTACGACCCACAGGGTGTGGACAGGCCCACGGACAGCTATTACCACATTTTCGAGCTAGCATACCGAAGAGGAATGGAACACAAGAAATGACCAATGACAAAGCACAGGACTACCTACGAATGCTGCATTCAACGAGTTCCAGTGTCCACAACCACCTCAGACTCTGGATTCTCCAGCTTGAAGAGCATCATGAGGCCATCCTCAAGGATGTCCAGACCGAGGACCCCTACCAGTCAGGGTACATCCACGGCCTGAACCACGGCATTGAACACCTGAGGGGGCAGGTTGCAGGGATTGAAAGCCAGATCAAGTGGGTTTCTGAGCTACTTTCGGCTCAGGAGGTTGACGAATCGAAGGAAAAGTGATAGTATCTTCCTAAGTGTGCACTCCCGACGCGGGATAAAGACGAAACATAAGTAAAGAAAGGCTACAAAATGGCAGTAAATCTACATGAGGCGCGTGTCAGGGCTGAATTCAGCAGTGATGGCGACCTCATCCGAGCATTAGTGGATCAGATCGAAGCGATGGAGAAGCTGAAGCAGTCCGACGACTCGATCCTTGCTACTGCCATTGCGGAGCTTGAATATGCGACTGCCCGAGCCGCGAAGCTCCAAAAGCAGAACGAAGAGCTTCGCGATCTGATGATCGAGGCCACAAAAAGCGGCATTGATATCCCCATCGAGGCGCTGGTTGGCAAAAATTGAGACGAAAAAAGGATAAATGGGTGACCTTTTGGTTTATCCTAACAGGAAGGACAAAGAAATGACTGAAGAAAACATCATCCCCATGGGGTCACTGGTTGAGATCATCGAGTCTGACACCGAGCTAGACGACCGGGGGTACAGTGGACAGAAATTCATCGTGGATGACTACGCGCCCTTCAACGACGACCCGGACTACTACTCCGAAGTCTATACGGGGTACACGACACAGGATAGCTGGGTCGCAGCCCGGAAGGACAATGTCCGCCTCCTGAAGACCCCTGAGCAGCTTCGCGAACGGAAGTATCCTGACGCACGAAAAATCCTCAAAGAACTGGACTTCCTCGGCGGATTCTCGGACTTTGACTTCAACGAGTCGGAGATTACGGACGATAATACCATTGAGGTGTACGGCGAGACCCCGGATGGCCTGCGTTTCGGTGTGCAGTTGAAGGTTACGGCGATCTTTCCAGCGAGTTTTTAAGTGGACCTAGAGTGCTATAGATGTGGCGGACCCGCTGACCCCGGATATTCGGATGGTCTGTACGACCTGTGCGTCGTGTGTTCGACGGAGTGGGATGACTACCGGCTGACCCCCATCGAAGAAGAAGAGCTTTTCAAAGATTCAGACATTAGCCTAGAAGAATGGAAATACATCATTGTCCACGGACTGGAAGAGTGAAGAACTGATCTACTCGGGGGAGTTTTTTGACTTCTACGGGCGGGCGAGTACCGCAGACTGCGAACTGCTTGACGATATGTGGAAGGAGAAGGAGTGGGCGAAGTAATCGTAGGCCTCTTACTCTGGATTTTTGTAGGCGGCAGTGTCCTACAGGGGTTTACTTATTTCTACGATCTGTGGTACTTTAGACGAGAGACGAAACGCGACGAGGAATGGGGTCACTGCGACTGCCCCACACCGAGGTCGTATACACCGTTCGGTTCGACTTTTGTTTGCCCGGAGTGTGCCCGTAAGTGGTACTCGACCCATGACAACATTGCATGGGCCGGATGGGCTTGGGCACCTCTATATAAGCGTCTTCAGATAAAGTTTGGCTGGGATAAACATAGCCGCAAGTATGAAGACCCCAAGCCACCGAGCGAACTGGCAGCTAAGCTGCAAAAGGAATCCCGATACACAGCGGCACGCTGGATACTGGGAGCAAGGGAAAGAGCAAGGACAAAATAATGGAATTCTGGCTAGGCGTAATCTTTGGCCCGTTTATCTGGCTGGCAGTAATCCTTCTGATGAAGTGGGTCGAAGACGGAGAAGTGTGGCTGCGACGTAAATGGAGCATGCGCAAGTGGGACAAAGACCAAAAGCGCAAAGTGAAACTGGAAAGGGAACTGGAAAAGCTGAATGAGCGGCAACACTAAGACGGCAGAAGAGAAGCTGGCTAAGATCGAAGAACTGATGCATCCGGGATTCTGGGGTACGTATGACTTCCGGCGTGCGGCGATTCTGGAGGTTCTAGGGTCCGAACGCACGTCGTGGAACAAGGAGCCAGATGAATACGCAGGACACTAATCTACCGGCAGACCGAATGATCCTCGTGGAGAGTATGAATCCGGAGGACAATGTACTTTTGAACGTGGACGAGATTTCCGCTGTCAGAAGGTTCGATCAACGGCCCATGATCTATATTGGCCCTGAGCCACAGCCGTACGGGCGAGGCCTGACGATTGTCCTACAAAGCGGGGCGGTATACAAGGTCGAGACCGAGATGACTTTGCGTGAATTCGAGATCGAGCGGGCGAAGAAGTTTACGCCTGTCGCCCCGGAGAAGGACGAATCCGGAAAGCTGGACGGCGCAGACTGGGGCGAAAGCGACTGGGACGTGGAAGATGTCACCACCCAGTGGTATTACTACCATAAGAGTGGGGCACAATGGCTGGGAGTAGAGAATATGAGCGAGGCTATTGAGAAATCCCGTCGCCATAATTCCTCTTACCGTGCAGTAATGTACCGGACACTACGCAAAGAATGGGATGCGTATGACGAATGAAATCCCGCAGCAGTGTGACGAAAACCGATGCTTTGATGACCTTCTTTCCGGAGCCACCGATGACCTTTGTCCTGACTGTCAGGCGTGGTATGACCATTGGTGTTCAGTAGACGACTCCGAGATGGATATTGACTGGTCCGAGTACGAGGACGACTAGCGTCTGCCCTGATTTGACTTTTGGTCAGGTCAGGGTAGACTTGTAGTATGAATAAGGAAGGGAAATACATGGAAAATGAACAGGAAGAATGGGACCGGCACCTGAAGGCTATCGAGATTGCCCGCTCCATCGTGCGTGAAGAGGCCGAAAAGTGGCGTGAATCGCTTGGCATCGAAGACGGCGGGCACGGAGCCGCAGGATTGGCGATGGAGATGCAGCTTTTCGCGATGTCTCTGCGTGCGCCCATGTCTGCTGGCGGGATTGACACTGTAGAGTTTTTCTGCGAGTTGACAGACGTTGACTTCTCGCATATCATGGAGGTCATGAACAACGCAATTTCCTACGGTCTATCCGTAGTTGAGGCAGGGGACACCAATGGGCATGCGTAGTATGTCAGAGAACTTCGAGATCGTAGTACAGCGCAAGGAGGTCTTTGAAAAGCACCGTTGCTTCGACAAAGGATGGAGAGGCGCTGGTTCCACCCCGGAGGGGCGGGTAGTGTGCTGCAAAGAATGTGGCAGGCACTGGTTCGTGACGAACTCGTCAATTTATGAGGGTCTTATCTGGAAGCCGGTGCGCTGGTACCACTACAGGATTCGGAGGGCAATCGTTGGAAAATAACAAGAACTACGTGGTACTCTACAACCCCAAGGCGGAGGAAAAGGCACGCCACAAGTGCGATTTGCCGACAATATCCGGAAACAGTGGCGGAGAGTTCGAGTACCGGGCTGTTATCGAGTGCGAACAGTGTGCCAAGAAGTGGTATGCCATTGTCTGGAATCACGAGGACTATGACCGGAAGAACGAGTGGAAGCCTGTTAAGTGGTACCACATGCGGCTTCACTACTTCGTAGCGACAAGGAAAGGACGTAATGCCTAAGTATGTAGTCCTATATGATCCGAAGGAACATGTGAAGCAGGTACACAAGTGTGATCTTCCGGACCTCACGGTCAACCGTGACGACGAACGTAGAAAAATCTGGTGGAAGACCATCGTGGAGTGCGAAGAGTGCGCAAAGAGGTGGGTTGCCATAACGTACTTGCACAGGGCTTACGAAAACAAGTGGATTCCTCTCAGGTGGTACCACTTCAAGTACAAAAGGAACCTGCACCGATGAACGAACGCTACAGGACAGTTCATGTCCCGGAGGACCCGATTCCGCCGCACTACTGCCGTCCCACGAACTATGTAGGTGGCCATAAGCCTGAATACAAGAACCGCTCGATCATCGAGTGCAATGACTGCGGCATCTTCTGGTGGTGCATGGTGTTTGCAACCGGCAAGGGCACCTACCTAGACCCCAAGGAGTACCATCTTCAATGGTCGAAGGTCCGCTGGTACCACTTCAAGCTGAGGAAGTACACACGATGAACGGATACGAGACGGTCTACACCCCGGCACCGGACAGCAAGGCCGGTCTCAGGGGGCACGAATGCCGTCCTAAAAAAGACCTCTACTACACCCGCGAGATCAGCGGTCTGGCGGCACCCAGCGGAAGTATTGTGTGCTGCGACAGGTGTGGACAACACTGGTACCGATACATCTGGCCTAGCGGAGGCAGTGGCCTCCACACAGCGAAGTGGTACAAGGTACGCTGGTACCATGTCAAGAAGAGGCGTAGGATACTAGGCATCGACTAGGCTCACATTTCCGACCGTACGTAGGCGTCAGCCTCTTCGCGGGTCTGGAACTGGCTGGCTCCCATGAGACCCGATGCCAGCCGGTCAGCCAGCATCCTGCCCGCCATCCCATGCGCGGACTCCACGATGACCATGGCTGAACCGTATCCGTTCAGCACCGGCTCAGAGATAATCTTCTGGCCGCTGTACAGGTAAGCCTGCACTTCATGTATCCGGTCAGCCTTGACACGTGCTACAACAAACATGTTATCCTCCTTCTACGTTGTCGGTTTGAGTGAACTCCAGTACTTCCTTCTTACAGTCCTCGCAGAGGTCCAGCTTAAATACGCTGTGGCTGTTCGTGAAGCCATCCACATGCAGCCAGTCCTTGGGAACCCTGCCCCGCCATTTGAAGCCGGTGTCCGTAGGCTCTTCCACGATCTTGTGACAGCTGTCACACTCATATCGTACCACACGCTGGTACATAACTCAACCCCTCCCATGCCCGGCAGTGATAGCGTAAGCTTACACACAGGAAGACCCCCACTCAACCCTTGCCCGGTTATCTTGTGGGGGCCTTCCTCCCTCTAGGAGCGTGTCCTGTCTGCCATCCCTGCCGCCTCGATTACGATGCCCTTGCAGTCGTCGCAGAGGTCCATCTCGAAGAGGGTAGTACTCTTGCCGTTGGCCGCGATGTGTATCCAGCCGTCCGGAACCTCAAACTCTTCTCCCCGTCTGTTCTGGACGAACGGGGTGGTTACTTCCTTGTGGCACCTGTCGCATGTGCTGTGCACTACCTGACGCCTTGCCATTTGTCAGCCTCCTATCACTTTTGCGTACCTCTTGTGAGGTGACTCACCTCTTGCTAGAATCTTATCACCAACACAGGAGCGAACGGCTTTGTTGCGGTAGGAGGGCATCGGAACCCTCCGTTTGAAGGGGTCCATCCGGTTACTAGTCCCCCAATTGGAGCCGGGTGGGCCTCTTCTTTGCCCAAGGAAAACCCCGGCCCTTTTGGGGGGGACCGGGGCTTTCCCTACCGGGTCACTCGTCTTCGGCAGAGACACCGGGCGACTTGTCCAAGTACACCAGTTCGTAGAGCATCTTGTACAGTCCGGTCATTCCTGCGAAACCAGCCCCGGCAGCGGTCCATGGGTTACCGGGCCGCTTCTCCCAGTCGATGACGCCGAGCTTGGAGACCATGGAGGCCACAGCGCTCCAGAAGTCCTCGTCGGTCTTGGACTGGTCCAGTGCCGTGTTCAGGATGTCGAAGCCGACACGTGACACGGACGCCACGCCAGCCAAATCCTTCAGGCGGTACTTGACCTGTTCCTCTTCGGTGCCCTCGTCGGTGCGGACGATGCGAGGACGTTCCTGCCACGCCGGGGCACAGGCCCGAGCGACAAGTTCCCAGTACTTCTTGGCGACCTTGTCCAGCGACATGCCCTGCCGTTCCAGACGGGCGATCAGTCGCTCCTGAAGCATGTTGCCGGTGGCGCGGCGCAGACCCTCGTAGGAGATCGGCTTCTCCGGATCACGTGCACCGGTCATGTTGATCTGGTCGTACCACGGAGAGTCACCGTCCGAAGCCAGCGCGAAGGCGACCTCGCGGATGGTCTGGGCGTGGGACTTCTCGCCCGCCTCCATGTGTACCTTGGTGGCCTCGATGAGAGCCTTGGGCAGTTTCCTTTGATTGGTGTTGATGTCATCGAACAGCGTGGCCTCATCGGCGTAGCGGAGTCCGAAGTAGAGCATCACCGGGACATCGGGATTGAAGTCGTGTTCCTTCTCCCACGCCCAGAACAGGCCTCCGGTTCGGTGCTGTCCGTCCACGATGGAGACCACCGAGCGACCGAAGCGCTCGTGGATCGCGTGGATGTCGCCCTCGTTGAAGAGCTTGACGAACTCTTCCCGCTCCTGATCGGAGTAGACGCGTACCGACGCGATGATCGGCGTGATCAGGTGGGCGTGGGTGTGGACCCCGTCACCTTCCTGCTGGGCGAAGTACCGCCCGATGGCAGGGAACCGAGCGTCGAGCGGATCGCGCTGGTAGCCGTGCTGGCGCGGGCTGGACGACTGGTCATCGACGCTGTTGTAGGTGGAGACGAACGCCAGAGCCTTCAGGGCCTGCGGTGTCAGTGTGGCGAGTGCCGCCTTGCCCGGAACGAATTCCGTCTGGATGTGCATCCGGAATTCCTTGTCCACAGTCGCGGAGACTTCCTCGTCCAGTTCGTCCGCGTCTTCCTCGGGTGCGGGAAGCCCTTCCGTGTCGATGGCCTCGTTGGGGTCGATTTCGTCCGAGAACATCGGATCGACCTTGGGAGCGGCTGAGCCTTGCGGAAGCTTCTCCGTGAGGGCTGCTGCCGTGGCTTCCGTTGCTGCTGCTGCCGTGGCCTTGGCCTTTTCGATGTTGCTTCGACGGGTTGCTGCTGCCTTCTGTCCTCGTGTAAGGGTCTTGGTAGTCATGATAGTGTTTCCTTTCGGTTTGTGTTTGATTTGACTTGTGTCTGGTAGGCCTCCTATGTTCGGCTGCTTTCCATGACTCAAACACTACGCCGTTTAACAATACCGCGCAACCCCCCCAATTTTGAAATTGCCTCAGGAGGCACTCCAAAAACCGCTAGATTCCGGGGTTTTTGCCCAGAAACACAAGTAATGCCAAATGTCAAGTCGAGTAGTTGTCAAGTAGTAACATAACTTACGCGACTTGATAAACCAAGTAGTGCCGGGTAGACTCTAGGTATGAACCAAGCCACTATTGACGTTGGAGATGCGGTACGGATCACATCTGGCCCCTATAAGGGACTGGAGGGTGTTGTCGAGGACAGGCAACCGAACTGTGACACGTTCCGGGTTAGCACGAACGAAGGTGCGGCCTACTGTTTTATAGGTGATGCGGTGAAGCTCTCCGAGCCGACACGCAGCAGCTATGGCAAGGCCCTCCTGAGGAAGAAGTAACCGCCTGATCCGGTAATGCAGCTTGCCGGTCGGACAACAACATATACGTATGCCGTGCGGGACACACGGTATGGGTTCGAGGCGTGCCCCAGTGGTACGCCCATATTTTTGTCCCGGCATGAATGACAAGGCTGTAATTATGGAACGGTGGGTAAATGAAGGTCTCTATGTTTAGGGTAGAGTCCGCAGACGGTAAGGGGCCGTATGCAGACAACGAAGACAACGAAGAACTGGCGCACATGTTTGCCGTCCATGGGGACGCGGAACATTCGGACCCCTTTGACGATCCCATGCTGGAGGGAATCTACCCGGATGAGGTGTGCGGGTTCCCTACTATCTGCGCTCTGGAGGACTGGTTTGCCGGGTATGAAGACCTGCTTGCGGCCCTCGGGTACCAGATTGCCGTGTACTCTGTGGAGCTACAGCAGGTACGGTACGGGCACAAGCAGGCAGTGTTTGTAAGGACTGCCGGGACATACCCGGTAAGGATCATGTCGATGCGGTGAATTGACAAACGCCGGGTCGGTGCGGTATGCTGGAAGCCCATATACCGTACCGACCCGGAAGGAGTCACCGTGCCGAAGAGAACACCCAAAGAGAAGCTGCTGATCGCGCTCGAAGCGGACGAGAAGCAGGCCAACGTCGAGGTCAAACGCTGGGACGCCACCGTGAACCGGTACGATGCGGACATGATCTTCAATCAGGAACACAACCTGCCGAGTCTGTCCACCATCGAGGCCAGCCGTGATCTCGCCAAACAGGAAGCCGCTGATGCTCGTGAGATGCGGAGGCTGTACGGTGTCGCAATCGACGCGGTGCGGGACGCTTGACATTTGGTGGCCGTGCCCCTACGCTGAGGGTACCAATCAAAGCGAAAGGAGAAAGAAATGCCTACAACAATCTTCCCGGTCCACCTTCACGGTCGGGTACATGCCGCGTTCGTCATGGACTACAAGACGGACAAGTGGGCCACCATGTGCGGTAAGAAGGTCCCAGACCCGACTGCCGTGAAGCATGAGGTCACCGAGGTAACCTGTACCAAGTGTTCGGAGGGCCTAGGCTCATGAACTTCAAGAAGGGTGACAGAGTCCTCTACAACCGGCAGAAGTTCGGTACTGTATGGTCCAACCAGTTCAACCCATCCAAGGTCGATGTTGTCTTCGACCGAGAGAAGGGCAAGATCGTACTCGTTGGGATCGACATGCTGGAACTTGTTGCGGACGCACAGCATGAGGCGGTTCTTGCCGCTTTGATCAACAGCCCGCAGGCTCCCGGCACTGGCGTGGCCGCTGAGCTTGACCAGCTTGCGTTTGAGCTTGAGGCCGGTGCCGACACGGAGAAGAACACGTTGCGGCTGCGGGCCACCATGAAGAATGCCGCACTCCGGTTACGCGCCCTAGCCAAACACCTGTAGGAGGAAGGAGGAAAGATGGCACATGTACGGACAGCAGACGGCTCCCGGTCGGTCTGCACCGAGAGGGAGGAATTCGACGTTTACGTATCCGGAGAGACTGTGGTGGTCGGGCCTCAACCCAATGACTACTGTGAAGCTTGCAGGGCAGTCGAACCGGAGTGGGAGATTGTCTCGGACGAGGAATTTCTCAGGCGCTGGCCCCTCTAGGGTGGGCTTGCTTTTGTCGTTAAAATCAGGTAGTATGGAGGGTGGATAAAGAAAAGGAGGAAACAATGACTTCGAGCGAGTTTGACCCGGACGAAATGGTGCTGCTGTACAATCCCGCAGCCGAGCATCGGTGCAACCTGCCGAAACTGGACGTGTTGAACCAGTACCGCACGGTAGAGCCTCGAACCATCATGGAATGTGACCAGTGTGCACAGCGCTGGTGGGCAGAGGTGGACTACGGGAACTGTACAAAGAACAAATGGCGGAAGCTGCGCTGGTACCACTGGATTCTTAGGAGTAAAATTGCCTGACATGATCACGCTGTATGCCCCTGAGAAGCCCCAGCCACCGCACAAGTGTGAGACGGGCATGTACGTGGCGTTCGAGCCTCCTAAGGTGCTTCACGGGGCTGTGATACAGTGTAAAACGTGTGCGCGGCTCTGGTATGCGGACGTGGCTGTTGATCACGCTACGGATAGAGCTATGTGGTCCGTCTTCTGGCGCAAGGTGCGCTGGTACCATTTTGATTTAAAGAAGAAAGCGAGAGAGAATGGCTGATTCCGAGGGACGTGCTGAACTTCTGCTGCTCGAATTCAACGCCAAAGGGTTCCACCAGAACTCCTGCAACACACGGAAGCGTTACAGACCACCCACAAACGAGCGAACCGGCGAGACGTACGACGTGTACATCTTCCCGCAGTGTGACTGCTGGCTTTCCGAGCCGTTTCCGGAGGACTTCGAGACACAGCGCTCGATCATCCGCACTTACGAAGGGGAGAGGACCGTCCACGACCTGCGGTGTGCAGTCTATTTTCCGATCCGGGAACTTTACCGGGGTCGGCCCGTAAGCGTGCGCCGTAACTGTGACTGCTGGCTTGAAGGAGATAAGATTTGATTGACGAGAAGCGCCTAGAAGCCGCTGTAAGGGCCTTGTATCCATGGTACGACAACTGGTCCGAGGACGACCAGAAAGTCGCTCAGGAGACCGTACGGAAGGCGCTGGAGGTATCTGACGCCGTGATGTTCTCGGATGAGAGCGTGTCACGGTGCTATCCGTTTGTCTACAGCTTTTTGAAGCGCCGTGGTATGGTTCCGGTGGGCAAGGAAGTGCAGTCGTTGGTCGGATACGTGATTTCCGGCGTGAAGGGCGACTATGATGTGGGATGATCGGATAGATATGATGGCTCTGGTGCAGGAGTGCCTTATGTCCAAGCATCCCTCCAAAATGGGACTGATTACGGACACACTGATTGCCAAAGGGTATCACAGATGTGATAAAGACGAGAGGAAAAAGATGGATGCAGTAGACAGAAAAGCAGACGAGGCGGCGACTATGCGGCTTCGCTCAAGAGCGTTGCACGAGGTGTGGGACCACCTTGTTGAGGTTGGTAACCAGTTCCCGGACGACTCCCCAGAGCGGGCGCATTACTTTGACGTGGCGCTACAGGTGAATGCGGTTGCGGCGGAGTACGCGGGTTTGCGTGCGCGGATTGAAGCTAAGCACGGTATCTCGGAGTGACCGACAACGGAGGGTACATCAAGGGCATCATGCGGCGTGTGGGCGTGAAGAAGGGCAATGTGATCTCCGAGTAGGAGAACGAGTTGTTCCGGGACACGTACGACGGTGCGAGGGCGAAGTTTCTGGAACTTGCCGAGGACTGGTGGGAACGTGGTACCGGTCTGGAGTTGACGAAGCAATGGGACGGAAAAGCAAATCGGGTAGAGGTGTCGTGGACCGCAGGGGACACACGCACCGAGGTAGAGATATGGCTGGAAAGGGCATGATGAAAGAATTTATAATTGACGTACCGACGATTGAATCGGACGAGACCGTTATCGAAAATGTACAAGGGTTTGACATTAGGCAGATAACAATCACAACCAATGCGAACGGCTCTAAGGTCCGTATTATGTATGAGGAAGGGGAACAGTGAACACGAAGAAGGTACGGAGTTGGCTTTGGCATCGACTAGTGTTTCTGGCAGACCGGATTTCTCCGGAGGATGCCTTTCGGTCCATGGGCATGACGGTACACCTCCGAGGTCGAGAGGGTTGGGTACTGGACCAGAAAGGGAAGCAGGGTTTCGGCATCTGGTATCGCGGGACGAAGGACTACGAGGAACACAAGTACGACGGATTTGGGGATGAGCCTGTAATCGGAAGTACTACGATCTCCACTGGACCGGGCGGGATCACCCTGTCTTCGGATATGACGCCGGAAGATGTGGAGCGGCAGTTTCCTAGAGGGTACTGGTGGGGAAACCGATGAGGCGCGTAAGACTGGATGATGACGGGTGTTCGGTGAACTTCGACCACATCGTGATGGTGGAGCGGAAGAATGACTACCAGATTGCGCGGCTGGTGTCGGGCACTACTGTGGGGCTGAAAGACGTTTACCCCCTTGTGTACGACCTGTTCCAACTGTCGTCGGATACGTGGGTGAATCCGGAGTACGTATCGACGGTTGGCGTCGGGTACAACAAGGATCAATCGTTCAGGGACGTGATGGCAAGTATCACGAGGCCCGACAACTACTACAAGCAGATACAGGTGGAGACGGTGCTGGGCCGGAATTATTCGGTATGGCCCGATCTTTATGAACTGGATGACCTTGACTATTTGGCGGGACTATTGATGGACGGGGAGAATTGAGTACGGTAGAGTTGAACGGTGTGACCGTGTATGTATCGGCCATTGAGTCGGTGGAGGATGGCGTGTCACACGAGTATGACAGGCTGTGGCGGAAATACTATTATGACTCGATGAACATTGCGATGGATACACGGAGCATCCGGGATTTGGATGACTTGGAAGGGGAGTTGGGCAAGTTAGTCGCCCCTAAGATGGAGGACCACCCGGCAGTGATCGTGAAGTTGACAAGCGGGCGCGAGTTCCGTATAGTGGGTAAGACACGTAAGGAGGTGGAGTTAGACATCTTCTGGGCAATGAAAGGGCATAGGATATGAACGGCGAGAATACCGTAATGAAGGATTTGGAGAAGGAGTACCGATTGTACCTCCCCAAGAAGAGCTACGCTGTTGTGCGCGTGGACGGAAAGGGCTTCTCCAAGTACACCAAGAAGCTGAAGAAACCGTTCGACGCGGACTTCACGTTCCATATGCAGGAGACTGCACAGTACCTGTGTGAGAACATCGACGGGGCTGTGCTGGGGTACACCCAGTCGGATGAAATCTCCGTGGTGTTTTCGGACTTGGCTGGCGAGAACACGGACTGGTGGTTCGGCGGTCAGACTCAGAAGATCGTCTCGATCACTGCGGCCATGGCGACTGCGAAGTTCAACTCTCTGCGGCCTAAGGGGGATGTGGCTCTGTTCGATGCCCGAGTCCACCACCTGTCCGATCTGGGTCTGGTTGAGGGGTACCTCGACTGGCGGCAGGGGGATGCGATCAAGAACAGCGTGAGCATGCTGGCCTCGCACCACTTCTCGCACAAGTCTCTGGACGGGGTGAGTACGTACGGTCGGATCAGGAAGCTGGATGAGATCGGGGTGAACTACCATCATGTCGCTCCGTGGGTGAGGGAGGGTTCCTTAATTCGGCGTAAACTGGCCTACGGAAAAACCTCCTTTACGCGGAAGAACGGCGTGGAAGAGACGGTAGAGTTCACGCGCAAGAAGTGGGTTGTGGAACCTGCTCCGAGGTTCTCTGAGGTTGACCTCGTTAACTGGGTGAACGTATGAACTGGAACCCATTCAAGAGAAGGACCAAGACCGAGAAACCCAAGTCCGACTTTCAGAAGGCTCTCGAAGCCAACGAGGCCCAGAAGGAGTACAAACCCAACCGGCAGGTGCGCCGGTCTAAAAACATCGGGGGCACCAAGCGGGCAGGGAAGCTACCGTAGGCTTCGCGACTAGAAGTTAACACGTAAGTGTGTATGGTTATGTAGAAATTTTTCTATTTTATTTTTGGGATTTGGATGGAAGGGGTTGATTTGGAAAACAGGATTCAAGAGATTTTGAGCCGGGACGAGGATGCGGTTGGCGAACTGATCGAGCTTATCACGGAGTATCAGGCAAAGGCTTGGGACAAGGGGTGGGCCAAGGGCGCGACAAGAGGGGTTTCTCCTAAGCGTCTGAGCTATGTACATCCTCCGACCAAGGACAACAAGAATCCGTATCGAGCGCAACTGGAGCATCACAATGGCAGACGGTAAGGCATTCGGGCTTCCGAGCTTCGCTGCGGCGGACAGGAAGATTGACAAGAGGCTCCGGGAGGCTGTAGGGTATCGGGTACAGGTTCTGGAGCGCATCTTGGCTATGCGTGAGCAGGAGTTGATGGATCGGCAGGGTCCGTGCACATTGGGGGAGTGCGGACTCTGGAAGGGACACTACGGGGCTTGTATTGTGAAGCCTGTGAAGATTAAGAGACCGAAAGAAGGCAAATGAGGAAGACGGCAACAGTATTGCTGGCTGTAGGCGTGCTTCTAGGGAGCGCTGCGTGTGGCAGCACCAAACCAGAGGTATACGTCAATCAAGCGGTGTACAAAGAGTGCTGGTCCAAACATTGGCCCACGTACAGAAAGAACATTACAGACGGGATGCTTGGACGTGCGGAGGGGCAGGCTAAGCTGGACCGCATGTGCCGTGCTGCGGCGCAGAAACCGAAGGAGAGCAAATGAAGTTGTTATCGACACCAGATGGAAAAAATATCGTGGTGAGGCATGTTGTCACGGTGGGCTATGGGATGGATCATGAATCGTACCAGCGAGATTCGCTCGCACATCTCAAGGCGAAGCGGGATATCGGGAGGGCCAATCCTGATCAGGTAGAACGCCTACAGGGTGCTATGGCGGCTCAGTTCCCTAATGGGGAGCCTCAATTCAAGGACTACTTCCGGACAAAGGTGACCACGACAGACGGACAGACGTACTGGGTGGTACAGGGCACGGATGATGTAGTGCGGGCGGTACTGGACGCTAGTTAACACTTAACTGTGTATATTAGTGTAATTTTTTCCTATTTTTAGTAGCAGGTAGCCGTATGTACAGCGACCCCACCCCCAAAAGTTTCCAAAAAACAGCCGCATCCGCAAGGATTGTATCATGCCGCATCAAACAAAGCAATACAACCTACACAACCTACACCTTACAAAAAACGCATCCCAACAACCCACACAAACCACACTACAAAAAACGCTTCGCGTATCCCACACAACCCACACCCAAGCGCGTTACAAAAAACGCATTGACCACGCGAGCCTACAAAAAACGCATCGCCAAATGGCTTGACAAAAATAAAATACTAGAGGACAATCACGTGCGCGTGCGGGCGTGCGCGTTTGAACACAGTATAAACTCATGAGCATTTCAAGTTGACACATGAGACAAACACATGAGAGGATAGACGTAGTCAGTCATTCACAAGGGAGACACAGTGAACATCATCCTCACCATCATCCTCAGCCTGTCAGCGATCCTCGCTCCAGTGCCCACGTCAGCCCCTGCTACAGCCCCTGTTAGGGAGTCTGCCAACTACTCAGACTACCTGTCCCTCGCCCCATTCAAACTGCCCTCACTGTGGGCACGTGAGGCCCTTGCAGATGGTGGCGTAGACTACCCTGAGAACGTGGTGTTCGTCTTCCAGAATGAAGACAACTGTGGCGCTACACTCTCAGAGGTAGGCCAAGGTGGTTGCACAGTCCCTATGGATGATGGGCGCTATGCAGTCCTTATCTCCCCTGAGCTTGCCTATACAGCGTGGGGGAATCACATCCTGTTCCACGAGCTTGCACACACCATGGGAGCTAACGAGTGTGAGGCTGAGGCCTACGCGCATCAGTTCGAATCTGTGGAACTGTGGAGCTACCCCGAGTGCGCCGCATAGTCAGCTTGCAATCGTGCACCGCATGCCCTAGAGTCTTATATGTTGGATACCCGCAACCCAAAGGAGACACATGAAAAACCTTACCCGCATCCTGCTCGCCCTCGCCGCAACCCTCGCCCTCGCCCTCGGTATGCTCTCACCGGCCACAGCGGCCACTCACAAGCCGCAGACGTGGGACTGTGACACCACAGGCCGCACACAGTGCACAGGCTCTTACAAGGGCATCGGTGACGCGTGGGAGTCCTTCGACGCGGTAGACATCCGCTACACCTACAGCAACCCGTATCGGTACACAGGGACCTACCACAAGCGGCCACAGGTCAGCCCGCGTTCCGTGGTCATCCGATCCGTGAACCTGCCCCACACGTGGCACGTGTTCACCCGTAAGCGGTAACAAAAAACGCGTAGGGGATAGGACTTGCATCCTGTCCCCTATGCCTGTAGTCTTAGTACATCGGAACAAGCCGAGAGACTTAGGAGAACATCATGGCAAAGCTCACCACCGAAGAGGCCCGCGAACTGTCCCTGTTTGACGACATGGTAGATAACGGCGAGCGGATGACCTCCGATCAGGCCGCACGGTACCGCGTACTGGTTGGCAAGTGGGACGAGGAACTCTACGAAATCCGCGAACGTCAGCGGGAAATCTACGATCCGCGAGACGACGAAGACTAGAGAATAGGACCCCGAAAGGGGTCCTATTCTTTTGTCCTCAGGGACTTGCTTCCCACCGGCAAAGCCGGTACCATGGAACTATGAAGCTCCGGAGGCAGGGAAACCAGAGGACCCCTTTTACTTTCAGGCCGGTTACAAAAAACGCATTGCGAAATTGGGGTTTGCAATCTGCCGAATAGATGATAGGCTTGAGTCATCAAGCAGGGAGCTTGAGAAACGGACTTAGGAGTCACAATGGGTTTCACGATCACTCACTCGGCAATCGAAGACAGCAACCCCAACTTCGGTGAAAAGCTGGAAAAGCTGGAAACTCCCCGCGTGTACGGCACCAGCAACGCAGAGCGTGCCAGCATCCGCGACGGCAAGGCCGGTAAGGGTACCCACTTCAAGCTCTACGACGACGACGACAACTGCTACTTCACCGGCTACTTCTACGGTGACGCGGACAGCGAGGATGCATTCCAGCCGCTGGAATGGGCGCAGTACGACGCCGGTTGCACGTACATCAAGTACCGCCAGCCGAATGGCAAGTACGAAGTACTCTAAAGGGAAGGCCCGAAAGGGCCTTTTCTTTTGCCCTCAGCCCACTTGACAACCACCCAAAAACTATGAGAGAATGGAGTGATGCCTACTTTCCGACCCACTTATTTTGTGGGTCCTCCGGTGACCCAGCTTCAATCGGTTGCTTCATACTCTCAGCTTACACGCATCCGCGCTCACGCGCAACTTACAAAAAACGCACGTCATCCGCGCAGTTTGCATCATCCGCAAAAGTAGTGGTATGCTCTTCATATCAAACCATCCGATCCACTCAGGAGGAACCAATGTCCGCTCAGACAGTAGAGACCATGCGCAACGAAAACTCCGGCGTCACGCCGAAGCTCCGGACCTATGGTCAGATTCGCGGCGTCACCCTCTCACGTGAGACGTCCGCCAACGGTGGATGCACTCTCGACCTTTCCAGCCCCACCATGGCCATGGCCTCGCACACCACCGGCTACTACGTGGCAGGCCTCCACAAGCCCCACATGTTCGACCTGAAGGCCTCGGATACCCGAGACTACCAGTACGCACTGGGAATGGCTTACGCGACCACTGAAGGCCTCGGGCTGATGGGCACGTGGGTAGAGTCCGGTGTTGTCTACGCTGAAGCCTCCGAGTGGTACGAGGACTACGAGACGGCAATGCTCGTAGCTAAGGAGCGCGAGGAACTGGCCGTCTGGGATGTTGCCAACAAGGTGAGCATCTACGTCAACTAGCTACAAAAAACGCATAGGCCCGAGATTTGGTTCTCGGGCCTTTTGCGTGTAAGCTATTCATATCGGAACAAGCCGATAGACCTAAGGAGTCATCATGAAACTGGTAACCATCAACGGCAATGGGAACAACGACTACGACGTGAGCGTTCACCGCGCAGACTGTGCAGACGTTCCCAAAGCCAAGAAGGGTCACGACTGGTTCGATGACGACTTCGACAGCAAGCGTGATCTGTGGCTCGACTACAACGCCGATTTCATCGCAGAGGGTGGCGAGGATGAGGCGTGGCCTATCCACTTCTTCCCCTGCTGTGGTGACCTGCCAGACGGTGGGCACTACGGTAAAGCGTAGTTACAAAACACGCTTAGGTGGGAGGGTTGCAATACTCTCCCACCTAGGCTAAGCTAGACACATAAGCAAAGCCGCTCCAAACAAAGGAAAAGAAAATGGCACAGGCAACCCTCACTCCCCGTTCCGAACTCACCGTCGATACCGCGTACTACGTCCGCAAGGATGACATGTACTTCATCACTCCGGATGGGGTCGGCGGGTTCTGGTACACCACTCTCGAAGAACTCGAAGACGAGCATGGTTTCCAAGCCGCAGAGGTGGAAGAGATCGAAGACCTCGAAGACTAGCTACAAAAAACGCTTAGTCGGGAGGGTTGCATAACTCTCCCGACTAGCGTAAGCTATCCATATCGGAACAAGCCGAGACAAGCCAAGGAGCAAGACATGAGCCGCGAAGACAACATCCTCACCTACATCAACGAGTGGAACGACGGATTCTACGACTCCCACACCACTCACCGGGACATCATGGTGGAGCGTACCGTCGAAAGCACGCTCGCGTGGCACAACATCCGCGAGACTCCCGCGAACCTCAAGAACTACCGCGAGGCGTTCGAATCGCTGGTAGCTCAGGGCAAGATCACAGTTCGCCGGAACATCTACACCGATTCGTGGATGTTCCAAGTCTCGGACGACGAAGCCCGCGATTAGCAGTTTGCTCTACTAGGTGGTACGCTACCTAGTAGGGCATGCCACTAATGGCAATTCCAATACAAAAAACGCACACAAGGAGTAAGACAATGGGAAAGACCATCAAGAAGAACCAGACTCAGCGCACGGTACGGGGAGCCGCTGGAAGCCGCTACGTGGTCCGTGGCAAGGCCTACGCCATCGAGAACGCCTCTAGCGAGGCTATCGCAGATCACATGCTCGACAATGGCTACAGGAGCGGCGCACGCGCTCGCTGGAACGGCTCTGAGTACCTGCTCAACGTGGACTACTTCGGCACTGGCTCGCTGGAGCGCGTGCCGCTTGACCGCTAGCACAGCTACAAAAAACGCATAGGCTTCGGGTAGACAACTACTCGGAGCCTATGCTAAGCTCTATACATCGGAACAAGCCGATACAAACTTAGGAGCAGGCCATGAAGTCTTCATACACCGGAATCAAAGGTTTCCTCGATATCGCATCTTGGATTCTCTTTTGCATCATCGGATGGGCCTTCATGGGCGGGCTGGTGGTGGCAACCATCGTCATGGTCATCTGCGGAGTCATCCAAGGATTCGGCGGACACACCTTCATGATGGACCGCTGGTAACTACAAGAAACGCTTAGAGGGGAGCCGAGAGGCTCCCCTCTCTCTTGTGTCTGCCGCAGGCTTGACACTCACCCTCAAACCCCGTAGACTCAAACCATGAAGCGGACATGGCTGGGAAACCAGAGGACCCCTAAAATAATTAGGACCCTTACAAAAAACGCACAGCCTCCCGAGTAGACAAGCCCCGCGAAACCATGCTAAGCTGTAGGTACAAGGTCAAACCAAACAAGGAGAAAACAATGTCAACCTTCGCAGAATACCCCGGCGACAAGGTCTACACCGACGCCGCTGGCCACCAGCGCATCGTCTCCCCCACCCGCTCCAAGTTCGACGGCTCGTGGTACTACATCTACTCTTGGGCCTCCTGCACGGATCAGTGCCCAGTCTGCAACTCGTCCGAACAGGACGACTACGCGGGCGAAGTCTGGGATGAGGACTAGCCCCACTTACAAAAAACGCGTAACCCTTCGGGGTTGCGCGTTTTCTGTTTGTCCGGTAAGCTCATTACATGAGCCGGAAACACCGGCCACGAAAGGGAACCATGTTCATCGAAATCGGCCAGACCATCAAGCTCAACCGGCGCATTGAAATCAACCTTTCCAGCGGATGGACGGCAGTCCTCGAAGCTGGCGAAGAGATGACCGTAACCGATATCGCGGCCACCAACCCGGACGGCTCCCTTCAGGTGGAAATCGAAGCCGCAGACGTTCCCTGCATCAACCCTTGGGACCGCTCAGGCCAGTCAGATGACGAGGTCAACATCAAAGCCTACGTGATGGACATCAGCCCCGAGGACATCGAAGCCTAGGCCCTCCACAGCCCCACAGAGGCCCTCAACCGAAAGGTTGGGGGTCTTTGTGCGTCTGCGCCCAGTTAGGCCCGCAGACAGCCGCCCAGAGCCTCACAGCTACGCAGGCCTACCGCAGGCCCTACGTGCCCGCCTAAGGCCCTAGAATCGCCGCCATGGGTGAGAGTGCCACCCAATCCCTCACAGCCCCGTAGAGGCCCACACAGCCCCGCCCAGACACAAAACAATAGGCTCCCATCCCGGAGGATGAGAGCCTAAGAGTTTTTTGTATCAGTACCCGCGTTCCAGCTTCCGGCGTGCGTTCTCTTCGTCGCGGTACCGCTTAGCGATAGCCTCGCCGTAGAGGGCCTTATCCTCCTGCCCAGCGGCAATGTTCTTACTCAGGTCCGATACGGCGTTGTAGACAGCCTCAGAGTACCGGAAGCCCAGCAGGTTCATGAGCGTGTGGGCCTCGCCTACAGCCCGCAGACGCCGCTCCACGGTGTCCAGCTTCAGCAGGTAGGGTGCCGCGTTGCGGTCACCGGGTGAGGCGTCCGCGCTACCCTTGGTTGCTTCCAGATTCGCGGTGCTGTACTTGACGTTGAGTTCCATGACTCCCTTTCCTACCGGCAACCCTTGCCGATACCTCAACGATACCACCTTTCCGCCCAAACGCAAATAGGGCCTCCGTAGAGGCCCTATGCGTGTCTTGTAACTAGAGGCTGTCCTGTTGGTAGGTGAACCGGCAGTTGTGGCCGTTGATGTAGATGTAGCCGCGTCCGTCGAGCATCTGCTCCACGTAGTCCGGATCATTCGGGTAGGCCTTAGCCGCCCGAGCGTAAGCTTTCTCATCCGGGATATCCGCCAGACGCTTCTGGTTGACGTACTGTCCATCGACCAGTGCTTCGAAGAAAACCTTCATGGTCTGCTCTTTTCTCTGTGGAGTTGTGAACTGCTTATGGAATAAGACTACCAGCTTTCAACCGGCCTGTCTACTCCATCCGCTAAGCGGGTTTTGTAACCCCGTGCGTGGGGCTGACGGTTCCCAGTGGGTGGGAACTTCCCGGACCCCCAGATTCTTAGTCTGGCGGGTGGAGGCTCCTAACCTCCCTTTCCATGTTCTAAGCTTACCACCTTTGCGCCGGAATGCAAACCTATCCGCTACGCGTTTTTTGTAAGCCAACCTCTCCCACAATTGGCGAAGCCTCCGGGGAGATTTGGTGGTCATCCCCAGAGGCTTCATTTTATGTCTGTGAGTTCATTGTATCACAGGTTTATGGAGTTCACAAGCTCGTGACCAAAGATGATGTAGGCGAACCCGCCCAGTACCGCGAGGAACGGCGTAGCCTTGTGCTTGCCTACCCGCAACACAAAGTCGTTGATTTCCGCGTAGATCACGCGCTCAGCCGCGCCGATTACCTCGGCCTTGTCGCGAGCCTCGGCACGAGTGGCGGGAGTGGAGTTGCGCGCCATGGTGTCCTTCTTTCGGTTGGTGTGTACTACAAGCATAAGGCCTAAGCTAACCGAAGTCAACTTAGGCCCTACGCGTTTCTTGTAACTACTCGCTGGCGAGGACTTCCATCTTGATAGCCACGTCCTCCGCTGAGAGCCACGCCTCCGCCCGATCATCTACCTGATTACCGGCCTTGTCGTAAGGCAGGACGGCCATGTAACCGGCCTTGTGCCCGCCTGTCATGGCGTTACGCGACACGGCCATCTTGGTACCGTTGTCGAACGCGTAGACCTGCGAGAAATTCACAGAGCTAACCGCGAATCGCGTCATATCCACGATGTTGTGGATGAGAGTGTTGTTCATGTCCTACCCCTTTGTCTCTGTCGGATTGTTCCGATACTTAAAGCTTACACGCTAAGAGCCTCAGACACAAGTCCGAGGCTCTATGCGTGTTTTGTAACTAGCTGGCCGCGTAGCGTCCGACGCGTACCACGCTGTTCGGGCCGACGTGGTTGCCCGAGAACTTGCGAGCGCCGTCGATGAGGCGTCGAGCTACTGCATCCGCCGTGGAGGGCGACAGACCGCCGTCTACCGGCGTCAGGACGAACACGTGGCGCTGGCCGCTGTCAATGTCCGTGTGGAGTTCCACGATGGTCCCGTGAGCCTTCTTGCCCTTGATCTCCAGTTCGTACTTCTCCACGCCCAGCAGACGTTCCGAGACTTCCAGCTTGGTGATTACCGACTTCATGACTTTCTCCTTTTGGTTTCCGGATTGTTCCGATGTAGTGAGTCTACCGGCTTAGCGGCTAGAGTGTCAACCCTAACCGCTAAGCGGTTTTTGTAACTAGTTGAGCGGCGTTGCGTCCACGATGGTGGAAATGAAGATGTTGGTGCTGGAGAACGTCACGCGGTAGGCCTGAACCTGTCCACCCTCAAAGGTGATCCGGTAGTCGTGCTGGCCCTCTCCAACGTGGTCGATGGACTCGGCATGTACTGCCACGCGTCCGTCGAGGTTTTCGAAGTACGCCACAATCTGGCGTCCGACTATGCCACCGGCCAGCGGCAAATCCTGCACGGCGTCCTCAAAGTCGCCCGATTCTTCCAAGTACTCTTCACCAGTCATTGTGTCCTCCTAGGACTTTGGGGAGCCGGTTGCTCCATTACCTAAAGCTTACCCGCTATGGGAGCCGGATGCAAGTCCGACTCCCTAAGCGGTTTTTGTAACTAAGCTTTACGGATGTTGAACGGTGCGTCGTTGTAGACTTCGAACCGGCCAGAGGGACCGTAAAGCACTACGTGATCCGGCGTGCGTCCCGCGTCTGCCGTAACGGTGAACGGGCCTACCCATGCGCCGCGTTCGAGGATTTCGACTTTGGTTCCGACTTCGAAGTTCACTGTGTCTCCTTTGGAGTGGTTGACTTGATACCTCAAGACTACACGCCTCAGCCGGTAGGCGCAAGTCCTACCGGCTAAGCGTTTCTTGTAGCTAGTCGAGCGGAGTGCTTGAACACGTGGTGATGTGCGTACGAATTACGCCAGTCTTCTCGTCTTGGACGATGACCCATCCATCATCACGGTAGCCGAGGACCAAGTCCACGTCTCCCGTCCACACGCGGTAACGCTTGCCAACGATGTAACCGAGCTTGAACTTGTCCACGATTCCTCCTTTTGTAGGTTGGTTCTACCTTATACCATGATCCTACCCGCTATGGCCGATGGACACAAGTCCACCGGCCTACGCGTTTCTTGTAACCTACAGCATGTGGACCATGCGGGTTACCTTCATGATCTGAGTAGCGCCCAGTACCATTGAGACGGGGAAGCTCATGACGTTCCCCTCAACGCGTACCAGATTCGCCGTAAGGGCCTCTACGCGGTCCACACGTACCAACATGCCCTCGATGCTTACCGAGTCGTTGGGGAGGAAGTTGAGCGGGGAACGGGAGAGGGTGCGAGCTTCAAGCATGATAGCCTCCTAGGCTTTCGGCGGTTCCGGTTGAACCGATAAGTAAAGACTACAGCAGGTACGGGCTGTTGTCCAACCCGTACCCGCTAAGCGTTTCTTGTAACTCAGTCGTCGTAGACTCCGAGAACAAACGACATGATCGGCTCCACGAAAACGCCGGGAATCTTCGACGCTGGCATTGCGTAGCACCATTCGTCCGGACCATCTTCCCAGTCGATGGACCACGAACCCTTGGGCAGTTGCTCATGGTCCGCATCCCGCAGGTTCGGCTTCGGGTACCCTGCTTCGATGTAGAGCTTGAACTGCTCTTCAACCTCTGCCAGTACCTTCTCCGCTTTTGCCTTGTTCATGGTGGCCTCCTAGCCGTTGTTCTTACCTTGTACCTAAAGAATACACGCATAGCGGGTAAGACGCAAATCCTACCCGCTACGCGTTTCTTGTAACCTATCGGCGGTAGACCTCAATGTCCCCATCCGGCCACACGCGCCACATGTTCCCATCCGTGTCCTCGACTGCCGCAAGGCCTGTTGTGGGCGAGTAGAACGCGTCCAGACGCTCCGGGAAGTGGTGCGCCACCATAGCCTCTACAGCCTCCCGCTTGTCGTGTGTCAGCGGGAACGCGCTAAACTCGTCGTCGGCAGGTCCAAACTCTGCGCCCAGAGCGTACCGCCAAGCCTCTTCGCTGGTGTCTCCGACCCCAATGTCGTTGCAGTTGTCCATGCTGGCAGGTTTGCCGTCTCCGACTTCCAAGGTCAGGTAGACCGCGTACCGGACTTTACCGGTGGTGTCGAGGTATCGGGCCTCAGTGGAGTTGATCCAGTCCGCGATAAAGGCCTTAGCCTCTTCCAGCGGTCCTGTGTAGTACGTACCCTCCGGACGGGTTTCCAAGTCTTTGATGGTGAGCATGTATACCACGGTGGCCTCCTGTGCCGTTGATGAACTGATACCTAAAGACTACAGGACCGGAGCCACCTAAGCAACTCCGGTCCCGTATGCGTTTCTTGTAACTACCGGCCAAGCTTCCCGAAACGCTTGACCACCTTCAGGTTGTGGTAACCCTGCCGTACCAACTCGTTGTAGAGGTTCCGGTACTCCGGTGCGTCTGCCGGTTTGGTGTCTCCGAAATCGGGAGCCGTCTCCGCGTGCTGTCCCAACTCCATGTAGCTCCCGATGTTGCCGTTCCGCTCGTTGTACTGGTCAGGGAGCAGGGCGATGATTGCGCCGTCATGGGTGAACTTCCGGAAGATCACACGCTCCGGTTCCGCCGTCATCTCCGCGAACGCTTCGAACGTCTCTTCGAGATTGTCCAGCGTTGCCCGCCAGTCACCTTCCTGCGCGGATACCTGCCGGATGTCTGCCAGCAGTTCGTTTGCCCGCTGGTTGGTGAGCTTGAAAGTCTTTGCCATTTTAGTCTCCTTGACTGGTTGGTTTGGCTGATACCTAGAGCTTACGCGCTCTGTGCGTACATGTCAAACTGTTCCCGCAGGTATTCGCGTTCCGATTCGCGCCACTCGGTAAACGTCATCCGGCCATTGCGAGCGAACCACTCCGTAAGCTCTTCAGACGCGTAACGCGCTACAAGGTGCCATGGGCGGCTGAACATATCCCACTGGCACAATTCCCCTGCCGCATGCTTAGAGGCTCCCAGACGGTTATACCAGACTCCGCAAATGTCCTCCGTCGCCCGAGTCTCCAGTGACTCCAAGTAGTCCAAGAATGCGTTTCTTGTAGCTACTTCACTAGCGCGTGGTTTGCGTGCCATGGTCCGCCTCCTAGGTTGTTCCGATACCTAAGCTTAGTCCTCCGAGGTCTCAGCCGTCAAGTCCCGAACCTCTACGCAGTTTTTGTAACCCATGCGCTCTAGGTGACGCTCTACGATACCGAGAGCGGCCACGGTAGGCCGGTTGTCGTACGTACGGCAACGGGATGTTGTGGGGTCGTACACAGTCACGGTGCACATACCGTCCCGATACTCCACGTCCGCCAGAATGGCCGCGTTGTGTCCGTAGGTCTGCCACGTCTCCACAAGGTTGTGCGTCCCGTAGCTGTACATCTGGAACTTCGTGTAGTCCGACATGATCTTCCCTTTCGTTGATCCGTTACCCTAAACGTACACGCATGCGAGCGCATCCGCAAGTCCCAATGCGTTTCTTGTAGACTTGCATCTGCATCCGCAAGGTGGTAAGCTTATTTTATAGCCGCAAGGCGAACATGATAGCCGCCCTGAGACGGGTGGCGGGGAAGGCCGAGTCTGGCCTTATTTTTTAGGCCGCAACAACAAAAAACGCCTAGCCTTTCGGCTAAGCGTTTCTTGTAAGTTCTACCGGCGTTTCGCCGTGGTGTCCAGATTCTTCATGCCCTTCCCGTACCGGATGATGACCTTGAGTCCCATCCGTTCGGCCTGCGACTTGTTGATGTACTTGCTGGACGCCGTCTCCCGAAAGTCCTTGTCCGCATCCCAGTCTGCGAGCGCCTCCGTCTTGTTGCGGTAGTCGCGTCCGTAAGCCGGTGTTACAGTGATCCAGTCCATTTTGGGTTCCTCTCCCGTTGTTTGGCTGATAGTAAGAGTCTACCGGATGGGGCCGCTAGATGCAACCCCATCCGCTAAGCGTTTTTTGTAACTACTGGTATTCAAACCCGTCTGCGATCTGCTGGTCAGCTTCTTTCAAAGCCTCCGCCCAGTCGGCCTCGTTGTTGGGGTCCTTGCCTGCAAGGTTGCAGATGATTTCGGCCCGAGTTTCGCGATCCATTTTGTTCCTCCTGTTTGGCTGATACTTCAATTCTAGGGGATGGGACCGCATTGTGCAAGTCCCATCCCGTAAGCGTTTTTTGTAACTACTTGAGCAGTTGCAGCACGTCCGCAACGAGCGTTTCATCCGTTGCCCACCGGTTGACGCCACCGGTAAAGTCCTTGGTGTGTTCCGCCGTCCGGTACAGAATCTTGCCCCGTAGCGGCCCGTAGACACTTTCCTCAGTGTCTACGTACACGACCTTGCCATTGGCAGGGTTGACGATGAATCCAGAGCATCCGCGAGGGTCCGCATTGACCCGGATGTTCCGCAGGTGGACCTCCAACGTGGGGTCGGCCTTGAGAATGCGATTCTTGAGCTTGACTGACATGAGCGGCATTTTGTCCTCCTGTTTGGTTTGGCTGATATGACTAGCTTACCCGCATAGCGCCTAAGACGCAAGTCCTAGACGCTATGCGGTTTTTGTAACTAGAGGCGGAATTCAGTTCCGCCCGCGATCTCCCAAATCGCCAGTTCGCCGCGTTCCTGCGCGATCCGTACGGCGGTCCCGAAGTCCTCCACGTGATCCGATGCATCCACGTGGACCAGACCGGTCTCGTGGTTCTTCCACGCTCCCACGTAGCCTACGCCACCGGCACGGCGGGTGATGGTGGAGACGGCAGTCAGGTAGTCCCCGATGCTTGACGGGTCGGAAACGATGGTTTCCTTGACGCGTCCGCCGACGTAGAACCCCGACGTGTGCGCGGCCACGTCGCCGCTAACGAGTGAGACAGTAACGCCGCCGTCGCGTGCCGTGCGGGTAAGAAGAGTTTCTGCGATGCTTGCCATGTTGGCCTCCTAAGTGGTTCGGATTGTTCCGATGAATAAAGTCTATGGCATAAGCGGCAGGGTGTCTAGTCCTGCCGCCTATGCGTTTCTTGTAACTACAGACCCTTGAGCCTACGCCATACCGTCCACGTAACGGCCTGTACCTGACTGGCCGATACATCCATGCCAGTCTCTGCTGAAATGGCCTTAGCGGCCCGTACGTAGGCCCGTGCGAACGAATCGTACACACCCTTACGGCCCAGTGCCTGCCGCGACTCGTTGTTAGTCACGCGGCCAACGGCAATGTCGAACGCGTGCCGGTCAACGACAACCGCATCCGATGCCGGATCAGCAATAGCACCGTAGAACGCCCGTACTTTATCGCCGCCCAGTACATCCTCCGGACGCTCACCGGCGAGGATACGGTTGGCTTTAGCAACGTTGCTAAAGAGTGCACCGGATGCTTTACCGTCCGCATATGCGCGGACTGCCAGCACCACATTCTGACCCCATGACATAAGGGGAGACAGCGCGGCGATAACGCCAGCGGCCTGCGCCGGATCAGTAGGGGAGAGTTCCACGGCGAGCGCGTGAGCGTCACGGTACCACTCCATACCCTCTACCAATTCGGAAACGGTAGCCTGCCGCCACACGTCCACGATACGGGCCGAGTTAGGGTTAGCGGCATATACACGCTTAGTCGGAACGTCCAGCACGTTACCGATACGGGGTGCGCCCATGATGAGACCTCCAAGGCTTCGGGGGAACCGGTCGTTCCCGATAGCTCTACTCTACGGCATACGGCCACCGGATGCAAACTCTAACCGCAATGCGTTTCTTGTAACGCGTTTCTTGTAGACTTGCATCCGCATCGAAATTGTGAAAGAATGAAGCTATGAAGCGGAGCCGCAAAGACGCGGGGCAGGGAAACCAGAGGACCCAAAAAATAAAAGGCCGAAACGCGTTTAGGATGGCTCTTTCCCCCGACCCCGCTACAGGGCCGATATCAATGGCTTACCATCTACTTCTAGTATACACACCTGCGGCCCCAGTGTCAACTAGGGCCGCTATGCGTGTTTTGTAACTACCGGTTCGGTCCCTCGTACTCCGCCAGTTCCTCGTACAGGGAGACCAAATCCTCGTACGGTTCGACGGTGTCCACGTGCCCACCGCTGGTAAGGATCAACCGACCCGTACCGGTGTATTGCCCGTACCCGATGAGTGTGATCTGTCCGATGGGAACGGAGATCAATTTCTTGCGGTCTACGCTGGTCACTGTCAAAAGCCGAAATTGCTTCATGGTCTTCCCTTTCGATTGGCTGATAACTCAAGCTTACCGCATAGAGTCCGAACTCGCAAGTCCGGACGCTAAGCGTGTTTTGTAACTACCACGATGGAGTAGGTTTCTCCTGCCACGTGTCCACGGTCTCCGGTATGGTTTCGCCGCAACACAACCGTACGTTGGTCCACAAGATGCCGTCGTCGCTGACCTGCACCAGATTCATTTTGTGGCCTGTCCGGTTCAGATGACCCTCCGCCAGTCGCCGGTTGAACGGGGTGTCTGCCGGTGCTTCCGTGAACTTTGCCATTGTCTTCCCTTTCGTTTGGCCGATACCTACAGCTTAGCACCCATCCGCATCAGATGCAAGATGGATGCTAAGCGTCTTTTGTAACTAGTCCTGAGCGTCGATTGCCTTGACGAAACTGGACTGAAGAAGCGTGGCGTAGAGCATACGCTCCTGCGCATTGACGATACGTTCGACCGTCCGGTTGGTGTCTCCCGGCAACGGTTCCGCGATCCAGTACAGCGGACGGGCCACAACACCGTGGCTGTCATAAGCCACAATGCTAGCCGTAACGCCGTTCTTCTTGTCTGGTGCGGTGTAGACAAGCCGCTCGTCTGCGCCCAGCAACCCGGCCTCTTTTGCCTTGGTCTCCAGACCCTTGACGGCCAGTTCGGTCCACTCCAGTTGAGTCCTCTTCGGTGCCATGATGTTCCCTTCTAGTACTGTTGGTTGACCTCTTGTAGATAGTCTAAGGCATCAGGGTAGTCGGTGTCAACATCCCGGACCTCGGACTCTACGGTGGATAGCACACGTTGCGGCACGTACCCACCGTCTCGGAATACGGCCTCCGAGATTGTCTCGGTGATCCGGTAGATGTAACCCGCATCGTCCTGACGGTATGTGGTGAAGCTGAATGTCCTCATGCCTACATCCTACTGTATCTTGGAGAGCGCCGCAAGCCATTCCGGCAATGCGCTTTTTGTAACGGAGTAGTAGATTTCGCACTCCGGTTCTGACTGTCCGCCGTTGTACGTCGCCATATGGTCCCGGCCACGGTAGAGGTAGACCGCACACATTTCATCCTCTACAATCTTGTGGAACAGGTACAGCGCCTGATCCAGAGAGTATACGTCCACGACACGGTAAGCCGTATCGGTGACAAGGTAGTACCACTCGTCATGGAACCGGTAGTTCGGTATCCCTCCGGTGTACTCCGTCGCACCGTTCCAGAACTTCTCCCGTTTTTTCTCGTTCACAGCGCATCACGGTACTCTCGGCGGTAGCCCTCGGGCGCGGTGAGCTTACCGGCAGACTCCCAACGGTTCGGTTCCTCCAACGGTGTGAGGGTATCCGTAGCCGCATCATACTCGGCGGCACCTACCACGGTGAACGGTGACTCGGTATCGGTTGACATTGTGTTCCTTTCGGTTGGCCTGATAGAACAAGCTTACGGCACCGCATCCGTTGTGTCAAATGTGATGCCGTAGCGTTTCTTGTAACTACTCGGTGACCGTCAGGCTCGGGTAGTAGTAGATGCGGTCCAGCCCCATCGAGTCCTCACGGCGCATGTCCTGCACGTCGGTCAAGGCGTTGAGGGCGGTGTAGCCGTTCACCTCATCATCGAGGTCATCCATCACGGTAAGCAGGGCGAGAGCGGTTTCGAACTCGGCCAGAGCGGTCTCGTCACCGACGACGCCGTAGCAGGTCTCGCCGTACATCCCGCGACCGGAGTAGCCCTCCCGGAGTCGGATGTCGTCGTGGTTTTCCTCGGTGTGGGAGACGGCTTCCATGAACTTGGCCTTGGTGATTTCCATTGTGTTCCCCTTTCGGTTGGCTTGATAAAACAAGCTTACCGCATCGAGTCACGGTTGGCAACTCGACACGGTAAGCGTTTTTTGTAACTAGGCGTTCCAGTCCTCGCCGTCCTCCCAGCGGTTGGCGTCGTACGGCTCCATCTCGGCCTCGGTAAACACGTCGCGGATGCCGCTGTTGGCCATCTCCACAACGTACCGGCCATCGGTGGTGAAGTCCTCCACGTCACCGGGGAAGCGGTGTTCGGTCAGGAAGACGGTCTGGCCGTATGCGTACCGCATCGGCCCGAGCGGACCCTGCGTCTCCTTCGCAGTCTCCACGGCAGACCGCACGGCATCCTGCCATGTCTGCGGGAGCTTGGCGAGAGCCTCGGTGTCGGTGGAGTCGTACCACATGTCCTCGCAGACGTCGGTACCGTTCGGGATTTCCACAAAGGCCAGCGTCGTTATCCCATCGGTCTCGTTCAGACCCTCGGCGGTGATGCCCAGCGGGAACACCTCGATCTGGACCGTGCGGTTCGGTTCGTCCCACGTGTGGTTCGAGTCAACCTGAATGTCGAAGTGGTTGTGGAGGGTGGCGATGGAGTTCATTGGATTCCCTTTCGGTTCATCGGTAGCTGATAAAACAACTCTACCCGCTGGACCGCATCCATGCAAGTCCAACGGGCAAAGCGTTTTTTGTAACTAGCTGACCTTCACCCATTCGGACCAGTCTTCCAGCGTCTTGCCGTTGATCTGGGGCTGACGGTTCTTGATGTTGAACCGGGCCGGTGCAAGCTGGTTGAGGCGGTTCGTGGTGGTGGACGTGGCCCATCCGGCGTACGTAGCGAACACGCCTTCGGTGGTGTACCGTACGATGCTGTTGCCGTGGTACGTGGCGACGATGGAGCCGTCCCCTAGACGGCGGAGTTCGGTGTTGTGGCCGATCACGAGGCTGTCGCGGAATCCGAGAGCCTTAGCAGCGTCTTCGTGGGACTGGGGGGTGAACTTGAGATTTGCCATTTTGTTTCTCCTTCGTGGTTGGCTTGTGTTACCAGCTTACCGCAGCAGCGCAGCCGATGCAAGCTGCGCAGCTAAGCGGTTTTTGTAACTACCTCGGACGGCCAGCAGGTAAGCACCGTGCCGTCCTCGAATCGGACCTCTACAACGTGCGACACGAACCCGTTGCAGACCTCCTGCCACCTGCGGAGGATGGTCACACGCTTGCCGTTGTAGCCCTGTAGGGCCTCGTCCTCAGAGTGAAAGACCTTGACCATGACTAGCCGTTCTCCTTGGCGATGGACTTGAGCGGTTCGCCCTTGAGTAGACCGGCCATGGCGTTCCACGCGGTGAGGTAGCCGTAGTGGTAGTGCGGATCGTAGTCGAACTGGCCGGTGTCCACGATTCCTGCCTGAACATCGGAGACGAACTCCGGTGTCCACTCGTCAGTCATGAGCTTGCCGACGTGGTAGATCGCATCGGCGCGACCCACGTTGACCCGGTTGTCAGACTCGGAGATTGCTTCGTACGCTTCGACCATTTCCTGCGGTGTGGTGTTTGACATGATGTGAACCTTTCAGTTGTGAGAGTAGAAGACGTGCGTCGGGTTATCCTCGCACACTCGGAAGGTCTTGACCTCTCCGGTGGTGTATGTCTCGGCTCCGCATACGGAGCAGTTCTCTGTGGTTTCCATATTCAAAGCTTACCGCATCCGGACGCGGTGTGCAACTCGGATGCGGTAAGCGTTTTTTGTAGCTACGCGATGATCTCCCACGTTCCTACGGGATCAAGGCCGGTGCCGTAGTGATGGACCATCTTCTCGCCCACCTGTACCTCTTCGTGTTCGGTGAGGAAGTTGCCCCACTCGGCCAGCTTCTCAGCCGCCTCGTAGGACCCGTAGTCCTTGCAGATAGCGATCTCCTTTTGCATGACATCCCGGAACCCCATCGGCCCGGTGAAGTCCTCGCTGGCCTCGACGTGGTCTTGGGTGACGGTGGTCCGGTGTTCGGTGTAACGAAGCTTCATGATTCCTCCTGTTGTTTGGCTGATGAAATAAGCTTACCGCATCGGTGCGGTCGGTGCAAGTCAGTGATCTGAGAGTTTTTTGTAACCTCGGTCGGCACGGTCGGCCTCGTGCCAACCGGAGCGGTTCCGCTTGCGGATATCCACCGCACCGTTGTTGAACACGTAGTAGGTCTTGCCCCACCGGTCGGTGAAGACACGGTCGATCTGGTAACAGTCACCCTTACCGTTCCGTGCGGTGACGAACTCGCCCGGTTTGAACTTACGGTCGGGTACGTGGATGGTGACCGCATGGTCCCGCAGGTAGAACTCGGGGTAGCCTTGGCCCTCCACGTAGACGTAGTATCCGTCCGCTCGTTCGACTCGGTCGATCCGTAGCGCCTTGTGGCGGTGACCTAGTGCGTCGGTGAACTCGTCGTCGGGATTGATCCACGGTGCTGTTGTCTTGATGTCCATACCCCTAATATACACAAAAGCGGCCACGGCGTCAACCGTAACCGCTATGCGTTTTTTGTAACTTACTCGGCACTGGCTTGGCATTCCTCTCGGGCCGCGACGTATCCGGGAGTGATCCCCTTCAGCTTCTCCGTGTTGGCCTCTACCTTCTCGTTGTTGGCCCTGAGGGCGGAAACGTCCAGCTTAGCCGCCGCAGACACGTTGTCGGAGATGACGCCAATCGTTTTTCCGGAGAGGTCAATAATCTCTCCCGCACCTTCAAGGGCTGTGATGCATGCCTGAGGTGTGACAGGTACCTCCTTGGTGACGATCTTATCGACCGGTACCTCTCTGGTGATGGTGACCGGTTCCGGTGTCGGTTTGATTGCTCCCACCCCGAATCCGAAGATCAGGGCTACGGCAACGAGTACCGGTGCAAGCCAACCGCGTTTGGGCTTCGGTTGCTGGGGTTGGTGTGTCGGCATCGGCGGGGCGGGTTGGAATTGAGTTGACATTTTGAAATCCTTTCATCGGTTGGCTTACTTTGATGAGAGGAATCTACACTATGCCAGCGGTATTGTCAAGCGGTCGGGCTAAATGGTTTTTGTAACTACTCGCCTTCCCACAGATCGGCGTCGTAGTCCTCGACTTCATCCAGACGGAAGAGGTCGGTACCGTGTCCGTCAGCGATTTCCACGATGTAGCCGTAGGCCTCGGGACCGTAGTCGGCCACCTTCAGGACGGTTCCCGGTACCCGCATGAAGGTCAGGAACACGGTGTCTCCGATGGTGTAGGTGATCACAGCAGGTCCCGTTCCAGAGTGAAGGAAACCTTAATGGTAACCTGCACCTCGTTCTCAAACGGTGACTTCTCCAGAAAGACGTTGGCCGGTACAAGCTTGGAAAGCTCGGACAGGATGTCCACGATCTCGTCACGGTACGTGACATAGCCGCTGGTACCCGGACGCTTGTTGTCAAGCTTCTCCACCATCTTTGACAGGGCCGTCTCGGGCTTCGGCATCGGTTTGAGGAAGGACTTCGGTACGGTGGCCCATAGCTTACCCCTGCCACCGTCCACCATACCGTTCTTGAAGAAGCACTCTACCTCGGTGTCGGACACGACCTTGATGATCTGGCCGTATCCGTGATTGATGTGAGTAACACGGTCGCCTCGGTTAAACATGTTGATCCTTTCTAAGCGGTTTTTGTAACTATTCCTCGATACGGATGATGCCTGCGAAGTACTCGTCGGCCTCGTCGTACGGTACGGTGAACCAGTCCTCATGCTCTCCGCCGTACGGAGAGTTGGGGTGTGCGTTGGAATAGACAACGTCTACGAAGATGTCGTCTCCATCGATACGGCTGATGGTGCCCGTATCACCGGGGGAGAGTTCGAAGTCGTTGATGGCGGTGTTGACGTAGGCCAGCAGTGTGACCTCGTCTCCGGGCTTCGGGGGGTTTTCATAGATTTCCATGTCCGTACCTTCCTATGCGTTTTTTGTAACGAGTTCGAGTTCGAAGGGGCGGTAGCACCAGATCATGCCGAACCCTACGTTGACCCACACGGCATGGTCTCCGGATGTACCGAAGACCGGTAGCTCCTTACCGTACTCGGAGTCTCCCTCTACGGTGATCCGTACGGTGTCGCCTTCTTTGAATTCCACGGTTAGCCTTCCTTGGTGATGGTGATCTCTTTGGCTACTCGCCAGTCTACCCCATCGTTGATGTAGTTGGCAACTTCCTTAGCGGTGAGGCTACCGGGAACATGAGCGGCACCGGTAATCTCTTCGATGCAGATGTGGTAGGTCGGTTCCGGTACCGCATGCTCGATCTGGTGTTCCAGTGCCATGTAGACACGGTTACCGCCGATGTTCACGACGTGCAACCCGTTGGCCTGAATCTCTTCCACGGTACCGTCACGGTGGAGCTTGTGGGAGACGCGGTCGCCTACCTTGAACTTACCACCGTTCGACTCCATTGTCAAGCTGATCGGATGGACCTGTGTCGTCCAACCGGCACGGTATGCGAACGGCTGGATGGTCACGAGCTTCAGGGCCTCATTCACGGCGATTACGGTAGCGGAGCCGTGGTGGGCGTGATGGACTTGGTCTCCTGCTTTGAACCGTGAGGCAGGGGTTACCGGTGTCAGCAGGGATGTGTCGGCCATCACCTTGTTACCGTTCTCGAACAGGACGGTAGCGTAGCCGGTACCGGAGTACGGGTCGTCTACGATACCCTTCCCGTAGACGGGATGGGAGACTCGGTCGCCTTCATTGAATGTGTTCATGGTTACAGCTTACATGCAAACGGCCCCACCGTCAAGTGGAGCCGTTGCGTTTTTTGTAACTAGAAACCCTTGCCATCCAGCCACGTAGGTCGGATGCTTACGTCGGGTTCGGCGGTGGGATCGAAGTCGTCCATGTCGATGCTCACGGTGGACTCGACGTGTCCGTACTTCTCGATGAGTTCATTGGCGTGTTCCTCGGAGAGAGACGGAGCCATGTGTCGGTCGGTGACGATGTACTGTGGATCGGGGGCTGGGTTATCTGTCATACGGCCAGCTTACTCGGTTTCCTCGGGTTCGTCAAGTACCTCGGCATCGACAATATCTTCTCCAAGCATGGCGGCTTTCTCTTTCTCCATGGCTTCTTTGCGCTCTTTGATTTCCTTGAGGCGGTTGAAGATTTCGTCTTTGTATGATACGGAGTGCGTAACCTCTACGGACAGGTCCGGTCCACCCTTCACGCCTGAGCGGTCCAGAACTTCCTTGATAGCGGCAAGCCTGATCTGCGGTGCAGTGCCTACCGCAATGAGGTCTTCCAGTCCGTCTACGGCTTGGTCAGCCATTCCCATGAGGCGCATGCGTGCAGACTCCACAACGGCCTCGGCATGCTCTCTAACGGTCGGCAACTGTCCGCCGTGCTTAGAGCAGACGTTGGTTCCACGGAGGGACCAGCGCTTGCACTGTTCGCCTGTGGTGCTAGCGGTACCGGTACAGCGGACAACGGCAACGGGTTCGGCGGCTGTCGGTTTCCATCCCATCGGGATGTTTTGTCCTTGCTCTGCCGGTGAAGTCTTACCGGCACTGAGGGACTTGCTGACCTTAGGCTCTTCGTCTAAGAATGGGGGCGGTGGTGGTGTATCAAAAGGAAATTCCATATTACTACTTCCAAGTACTCTACTATCTGGGACATGGTCTAAAACCATTATACCACCGGCAATACTTGGTACTAGGTCAATATACACAAACCACCGCCCTGTCAACTACTCCGGACGGTTGTCCCGGTACCCTTCCCACTCGGTCAACATGTTCGTGGTTTCGAGCCGGAGGATGTTCCGATGGACGGTCTGCATGACCTCGACCAGCTTGGTCTCCCACTGTGGTTGCCCATCTTCCTCCAACAGTTCGTGAAGGTCGGAGTACAAGTGGTCGAGTTCCGTCCGCAGGCTGTCAATCTTCTTGAGCTTGCGGACAATGTCATTTGCAATGATCTTCTTGGTCCGGTTCGTGGCCCGGACCTGCTCGGCGTGTACGTAGATCGGCCACCCTCCGTTCATGGAAATGACCACCACGTCCTTGTCATCGATCACTTCGGTACGCTTGAACTGCGCATCCCAATCGTTCCCATTCTCGTCGGTGTAGATTACCTTATCGCCCTCATTAAATGTGTTCATGACTCCACCTTACCAGAGTCATGTACCAGAGTCAACAGGCTGGGGAAGAACAGGGCCTCCACTGTGCTGTTGGTGAAGTACTGGCGAACGTGGCTGTTGTGGTTAACCCGCATCCACTTATCAGGACCTACCTTGACAAGGGTCGCCTTGAAGTGCGGGTGATCGGGCTTGTAGATGAACACTGATCCGACACGGTATCTGCTTGGCTTCTTCATATCTCCACCTTACCCTAGTTCTCGTCGTTGTCAAGTACCACGGTGATCGATCCACCGGGACGGAGTCCCATGTTCACTTCACCATCGGACCAGTCGCCCATGTTGCCACGGTCGGCACGAGCAACGTGCCAGTAGCCTTTGCTCGTCTTGACCAGAAGCTTTCCGTACACCGGATCATCTGCGTGGTACGCGAGGATGGAACCCAGTACGTAATCCTCGGCACGCTTGAACGGGAAGAGATACCGGGAGTCCACGGTAAACCGCTGATCCTCGTAGCTGATGAACACCTCGTAGGGCCGAAGCTCTCGTGGGGTGCTCAGTGTTGCGGGATCGAGAATCTCGCACGCCTTGTTCCGGAACCAAACCTTGTCGCCTACTTCGTATGTTTTCATGTCTCTACCTTAGCCCACCTTTTCGCATCCGTCAAGTCCGCCTTTTTGATAACCGACGTAGACGAAGCAACGCATCTTGACACCCTCGGAGTCGGTGAACCGGACCTCCCACATATCATCACCCAACTGTATCTCTCTGTAGTCAGGGTACTTGGGAGGTTCGGGAGTTGTCGCGGTACTCCCCCCGAAACACGCGGTAAGTGACGAAGCCACGACAAGGGAAGCAACGGACAGTAGTACCTTCTGCATCTTCTTCATACCTCTAGCATACACAAAAAGCCACCCGATGTCAACCGGATGGCCCTTGCGTTTTTTGTAACTACTTCCTGCGCCCGTAAGGTTTGGGATCAGACTCGGACTCGATGTCACCGGATTCAAGAACACGGTAGAGCTTCCCGTTGTCTCCCAGCACCACCGCACCACCGGAGAGGTTGGAGTAGTACACATCCAACCGTCGCGGGAAGTTGGCCTCGATGACCCGCTCCAGCTTCTCGCGCTTCCCATCGAAGAGGTCGAGCGATGCTTCGTCCCACTGATACGTATTACCTACGGCGTTGGGACGGCCCGAGGACTTGACCAACAGGACGTAGGGGAACTCCGGGTCATTGGACAACGACTCGATCTTTGCCACCGTTCCGTTCCAGACCTTGTTGTCCCGGACAATCTGGACGGTCTGTCCAACGCTGAACTTAAGATGATCTTTCCACATGTTCTTTTCCTTTCGCTTGGTGTGATACCAGTCTAGTACGACTCGTGCGGTTTGGCAAGTTCTTTCTTGGCATCTTCGTTCACGTGCCAGAACCTGTCCAGTGCGTCGTACGCAGTAGCGGAGTCGGTACGCTCTGCCACCTTGTGGAGAGCCGCGTACAGCTTCACGTAGTCCTTCTGCATCTGGCGAAGCTGTTCCTCTTTGATCGCCAGCAGTTGGTCGTTTGTCCACTGGAGGTCTCGGGCATTCGCCGTGAGGATGCTGGCGAACAGCGGCATGGCCTCTTCGAACTCTGTCTCTGGTGTTCCGTCTGCTTTCATACCCTTAGCTTTCCCTTTCGGTTCGTTTGACCTTGTACCTCTAGCTTACACAAAAGGCCCCCTGCTGTCAAACAGGGAGCCTATGCGCTTTTTGTATTACAGACCTTGCGGGTCGGTCAGAAGATCGTACGCCATTTTGAAAAACACTGCGGACAGTGCTAGTGGGACGATGACCAGTAGCATCGGTGTCCCGCTAACCACTATGCCTACTGTTAGGAACAGCATGAACAGTCCAGCTAGGACCAACACCATCCCCGCCAGTGTCTCCACTAAGCGTCTTTTGTAAGACGAGCCTGACGCCGGTTCTCGGGCAGGGTCTCGGCGTTGCGCTTCTCCGCCTCTTCGCGACGGATTTCCTTGAGTGCCTTCTGTGCACCCTTGTACTGCTTACCATTGAATCGTGCCATTGTCTATTCTCCTTCTTGTTGTGCGGTTTTTGTAACTAACGTTCTTTGTGGTGGGATATCTCCCATGGATACACCCATACCAGTCCGGTCGGTGTCTCCACGTAGACCAGCTTTCCTGACTCGGTGTAGTGGCTCACCTTGCCGACCCTGCCGTGGCAGGTTTCCTTCGGTGTGTCTATCTTGACCCGGTCCCCTTTCTCAAAGACCGGTTCGGTGACCTCGCTCACGGCTTGGGTGTGTTGGGCCGTACTGCCTTGTCGAAGTTGCAGGCGAACCCGTAGAAGTCCTTGTGCTTGATGCATGGTACAACCGTACCATCGTTCATGGTCATTGTAAACTCGTACGTCTTGTCCGCGTTGTACACTGTCCCGTTTTCCGAACAGGCGCTTAACCCTACCATGAGGATGAACGCCGCCGCAAGGCCGATGATCTTCTGGAGCTTGGTCACTTGGCAGGCTCCGTGACTCCCGGCGCTGGTGCCTGCACCTTGGTGAACCGTACGATCTCACGGAAGGACGAGAAGGCCCCGTTGCGGATACCTACGGTTTCGAACCGGTAGGTCTCGCCTACCTTGATCTTAGCGTACATGTCCGACGAACGCAAGTTGCCCTGCAAGATGTTGTCCGCGAGGCCCAGCGTTTCGTTATCGTCGCCGCAACCCTCGGTGTAGACACGGAAGACAGACTTGGAACCGTCCTTCGTTGATTCGGTTGATCGGTCCTTGTCCACCACCGTACACACAGCCGGATCGTTCTTGACGAGGTTCTGACAGCCGGTCAGCGACACGGCACCCAAGGCGATAACGCCTGCAATAATAAGTTTCTTCATCATGTTCCTATCCTAGTTGTTCTTTTCCTGTTTGTCAAGTTCCCGCCAGTACTTCCAGTCAGCCCACCGGTACTGGATGTTTCTGACCCTGACTCTGATACGGTGTGTCCACCACGTGGGGTCCAGATTCTTCAAGACCTCGGGAAGAACCACAACACCGCATGACTCACAGGTATGGAACCGCCACTCGGGTCTCTTCCTCTGGTGGTATTCCTCTTCGTGGAATACGCGTGCGAAGCTACCGCCTGCACACTCGCCCTTACCTCCGCTCCATCCGGGACCTGACCATGTAGGACAGCGGTGGGGCTTGTCGTAGTTGACCCGCATGATCTTCATGGCTTCAGCATACCATTCTTCTTTGCGATTGCCAAGATTTCATCCACCTTTTCTCGCGCCCACTTCACGGACCCGCATGGCGGATTGATGTCGTGGTCCTCTCGACAGAAGCAGTCCGAGTACCGCTCCGCATAAATCTTAGAGGCCATTTCCTCCTTGATGGGGTCCAGCTTCATCACCTTGGCGATGTGATCCGTTCGGCTCTTGGGGTAGTAGTCCGCCATTGTTATATCCTCCCTGTTCTGCGACTGCTTGACGAATAACGGAGTCCAACTCCTGTGGGGTTGCTCCTAGTTCCTGTGCTGTGCGTACGGCGTTGAGGATTGCTTCCAGCGCCGCAGGAAGCGGGTCCGGACGCTCAATCCTACGGGCTATAACATACTCTCCCCTCTCTCCACCGAATGAGGCCCGCATACGTTGCTGTGGTGCCTCCTGTGGCGGGGGTGTGTAATACCCCCTACCTTGCTTGCGCCCGAACATTATTTACGTAGTCCTTCCCAGTCACAGGAGATCGTGTCTCCGTCGTATCCGTCAAACAGTACGCAAGTTACGGTTCCGTTGGGGGTGCCGATGTTCTGGCTGGACCAACCCTTATCGTTGACTCCCTCCCTGTTACTGCCACAGCCTGTAAGGGCCAGTGTCCCAATGAGTGCGCCTGCTACTGCCAGTGTTTTGATTGTCTTATTCATACTCCCATCCTACACTAGAATGTCGATGTAGTCAACTGTAGGCGGGTACTTCTCCAGAAGCGCCCTGTCAGCCATCTCCTGCATCATCTGCTGGAAGATGGGAGTCCTCGACAGCTTGCCTTCCTTGGGCCGCTTCATCTTGATTCCGTTGACAGTCATCGTCCACGGACGCATGTCGTAGAGCTTCTTCCGCTTCCACTCCATGAGAGTCATGTCGGCCTTCGTCTTGTTGCACTGGCCGCAAGCGGGGACAACGTTGGAGACACAGTGTCGTCCGCCACGTGAGAGCGGTAGGACGTGGTCCATGGTCATCTTCCCCTTCTTGGTTCCGCAGTACGCACAACGCCTGCCATGCCTGTTGAGGATGTCGATCCAGTCCTCAGGCTTGAAGCTGGGGCGCTGACCGGAGGTACTCCGGTCGTGGTGCTTGGTCATCGTACGCGTCTTCCACTTGTACGTACCTCGGCATTCAGCAGAGCATGTCTTCTGGTCCGCGTTGGCACGGTCTTTGATCCGGCAGTTACAAAGTACGCATTTCGTTCTCATGCATTCAGAATAGCAAAGAGGCACCAACTGTGCAAGTTGATGCCTCTAAGCGTTTCTTGTAACTATGGGAGCAATCCTCCGACGATTCCGGTGGCCCCGTCCACAGTCTTATCAACTGTGCCCAGCGTACCTCTCACGGTCTTGTCTATCGTGTCCAGTGGCTTGTTCAGTACCGGACCTAGGATGGGCGGTACAACAGGCTCTAGAACCTCCGGGAGACTTGGCAACGGCAACGGCAGTGGCTGTGGTACCTGTAACACAGGCGGTAGCTGTGGTGGTCTCGGTGCCTGCGGTGGCTGTGGTACCTGCGGTACAGGTTGCACCGGCTGTGGAGCTACCGGTACCGGTTGTGGTTGGACGGGCTGTGCTGGCTGTACAGGCACCGGCTGTGGAGCTACAGGCTGTGGAACGTTCTGAGGCTCCGGTGCTACCGGTTGTGGTGCCTGAGTCGGCACAGGCTCTTGTGTGGCCTTAGGACGTGGCTGTGCAGTAGGTGACTGCGATACAGGCGGAGGACTCTGCTTCGGCGTGGGCGTCGGTTGCTGAGTAGTCTGCTCTGTTTCCTTGGGTGTGATGATATCGTGGATGATCGGCGGAATGGTAATTGCCAGCCCTATCAACAACAGGACTGACAATACCACCCACACAATCGGAAGAACTAGAGGGTGGACAGACCTCTCGTCCCACCATGTTCTAACTCGGTCTCGTACGTTTGCGCGGTGTCGTACCATGGTTCTCCTTAGTAGGCTCCTACCATGATACCATGCACACTACTCCACGTAATCGTCGTAGATGCTGATATTGAAGACTGAACCGTCAGCGCCAAAGTTAAGGATCAGCCTAACATTATCATTGGCGGCGGAAATCCGGGCTAGGTCTTCAAGGCTGTTTACCTCGACCTCCCAGTGGAAGATAGGTTCCCCTGTATTGCTGTAATGGCCTGTCACCACTTTGGTGGCCCAAGGTACGGGCTTATCTTCGTCGTTCCAAGAACTTACTTTCGTGATGTGTGCCTGTGCCATTGACTTTCCTCTCAGTACTTGGGCATCTGTCCTCGTGCGATATCCGCCCGAAACAGGACGACGATATCGACGTAGTTGGCATTGAACTCAAGATACTGTCCGTCCTCGGTCAGCATCTCGAAGGTGGCGTACCCGAACGTCGCGATGTCAGACAAAGCCGCACCCTGAAATACCTGCTCGGCGTGCCTGACCCGGATGTAGTCACCCTTCTTGAAGGTCTGCGGGTCCACGTAGTCGAACGGCTTCTCGAAGTTCGGACCCGTGTGTGCTTGGAACCGGGACTCGTGGAGTTCGACCGTACCAGTGTCCCCATCGAAGCGGACCCTGATCTTGCCGTCTTCCAGTACTTCGGTGACGGTGGCGAGCTTGCTGTTGATCTTGTTCTTTACTACTTCTCCTGCTGAGAACATGATGTCCCTTTCCCTGTTGCTTGGCTTGTTACTTAAACATACGCCTTGCCGGTCTTCGTGTCAAGTGCGTACCACTGGATGTTGTAATCCTTGCTCATCTTGTTCATGGCTCGGGCGTTCAGAATCGCCGGGAGTCTGAACCTGTGCACTGCGGCTACCACCGGTATCTCTTTGAACGGCTGTACGACTACCAGCCTCGCCTTCACGATGTACCGCATCAGAAACTGTTCTGCAAGTAGAACTGGACGATGCCACCCTGATAGTTCTCGTGCACGGTCTCCAGTACCGTCTGGGTGCTGTAGGACGTGTCGTCCATGTCCACGAGCTTACGTGCCCGCTCCATGAGGTCCATGTCCCATGCTACCTCATCGGCATATTTCTTTTCGCTAGCCGTCCAGTTCATCGAAGTCCTCTTCCCGGATGACGGTCATGGTACTCAGCGGGAGGATCATGTCAACCTCCGGAGACATACGGACCTGTGCGAACATCCACTGGGTGTTGATCTCTCCCAGCACTCCGGTGTACCGTGAGCCGTTGTAGAAGGACTCCACGTAGTCGCCGGTCTTGAATCCCAGAGTGCCAGTCTCCAGTGTTTCTTCTTCTGTGGTGGTCATAGTTATAGCTTACTTTCCTTTCGGGTGAATGTCAAAGCAGGTGATGAGGGAATGGCGGGAACTCGATGACAGCATTCCGGATGAGGAAGCCGACAGCCAACGCTTCTCCGTCAGTCAGGTCGTAAATGGCGTAGGTCTTCTTGAGGTACTCGGCACCTGAGTTGAATCCCCGGTACCGAATCTCGTTCTCTGCGATCTGTTCCAGTTCGTGCTTACGCATTTCACTCATCATTGTCCTGCTCCTGTTCTGCCTCGTAGGCCTCGCGCTCAAGGCGGGACTCCTTGAGTCTCGGATTCTTTTCCTCAAGTCTAGCACAGATGTATGCCAAGTCAAGATTCGAGAAGTCCCACTCTGAGAGGGATACAGAGTCTCCGGTCTGACGGTTGATGAAAGTGACCATGCCATCGGACACCATCATGCTTGCTGTGTCATCCGCCACGAACTCTGTCGGCTCCTGTAGGTGGAGAAAGTCTTCGGGTTCCTCGGTGTACGTATCTACTGTTTCCATGGCTACATATTATCACCTTTGGTGATCTTTGTCCAGTCCAACTCGTAAGCCGTGTGTTGGGGTACGGACAGGGGCTTCGGTGACTCTACGTGTACGTTACGGTACTTGATCCAGTTGTACAACGACACCACCGAGTTGACTGCTACAGTCGTGGATGCGGCAGTCACTACACCCAGTAGGATACACGCCACGCTTCCTGCCAGTCCTCCACCCAGTAGAGCGTACACTACCGGGGCGAGAGGTATAACCAGCAGTATAGCCAGCAACATCGAAATGGTGTTTCTCTTCATCTCTATCCTTCCAAATGGGAGAGGACCCTTAGGCCATGGATTCCACTAGCCTAGGGTCCTCATCCGTCAAGCGGTTTATCAAAGGTAAATCTATCATAAGTTGTATTACCCCGCTCCTGCGCCGTGCAGTACTTTCAGCGGTTCCAGTTCATCTACATGATTCCTCCCTTCGTCTATACCTCTAGTCTACCACCTCCCGGTGGTTTTGTCTAGGGCTTCCGGACTACAGCACTCTCAGTGTTGACGAGCAACTGGGTGACCCTGTAGTCATTCAGGCGCTCCGTGTTCATGTTGCCCAACTGCGTCGGGAAGACATTCAGCCAGCTATCCTCTGCCTGCTTGGTCATGGCCGCAGGGCCAAAAACATCCTTGTAGGACACCACGGTGGCAACGGGAAGCTCTGTGGCGTTCCGTTCCCTCAGCTTGATCGCTTCCTTCAAGTCTAGCACCTTGGCCTCCGCCTGTGCAAGCTCTGCCCGGAGTGCATCCAGTTCGTTGTACGGAAGCAGGTCCACGCCGTAGAAACTGTGCGGGTACTCGTCGTCGTCCAGTGTCACTCGGTAGACATCCAGATCGTCGTTCCGATGGGTCAGGGCATTCACGGTGCCTGCCATTCCGGAGTACGCCTTGTCTGTGTCGTCTACCGGGGTCTGTGAGACAATGATCCGGTCGCCGCCGTCATACTTCCGGTCGCTCATGCTACACGCACCAGAGAGGTCCGCAACAGGTCGTAGCTCTCGCCGTTTGCCAGCGTGACCGACACGATGTCAGTGTCGAACCCGTCACCCTGCACAGAGGTCACCTGCCAGCTACCGTCATGGAGTACCAGTTCGTCCGCCAGACCAAGCTCTGCAACGAGCTTATACTCGACCCGTTCCCCCGGTTCATCCACGCCCGTCTTGTCGGTCTCCGCGCCCTCAGCGAATTCCGAGAGCTTGCTCTCCGCGAATCCTACCACGATTTCGACGGCATCCGCCAGTCCTTCGAGAAGTCCTGTGAGGTTGTTCATTCCAGTTGGGTTAGTCATGTGACTCCTTTTCTTGTTCGTTGTTGTGTCCATCATACACTGGTCAGTGCGATGTAGTCAAATGTCGGCATCTGCTTCTGGGAAGACAGACGGACAAGGTCGTTGTTATAGAAAATCTCGCTCCCGTACCGGTCCACCAGCCGGTCCATGACACGCTCTTCCTGACTCATGGTGCGGTCGAAGTTGGTCTTGAGCCGGTCGATCTCGTCACGCTTCTTCCGCGCCATCGATTTGGCATCCACAGCCGTGCCCACACTCACCGCGTAGCTACCCGGACGCAGGTATTCCTCGTACACTGCATCCCCCTTCTTTGCGGCCTGCTCAAGTTCCTTTACCTTCCTGTTGAGGTCGGCCTTACGCGAGAGGTAATGCTGGAGGTAAAACTCGGGGTCCTCGATCTGCCAGTAGTCGAACGCATCCTGCCACATCTGGGTCAGCTTGCCGTCCGGACCCCAGTCCTTGTTGCGGGGTTCGAGCTTCACCAGTCCCTCAGGGACGATGGAAGGTGCCAAGGACTTGCGCTTGAACTTCGGGGTCCAGTGTGCCCGCGCCACCTTGTACAAGCGCTTGCGGGTCGGCTTGCCGATAGCCATCCACGGAGCAACAAAAAGGGCCGTGAACAACGGGGTCACAATCATGAGGCTCAAAATGATTTCCATGTATGTAACTTTACCTGCTCACGGCCCTTCTGTCAAGTCCTTACGAGACTTCTTCCAGAACCTGTACTACTCGTCCCGAAGGAACCTGAGTGATCTTGTTCCCGAACGCCCCGAACAGTGACGTGTAGCCGCTGTCCTTGGTCTCGATCCGGGTCACCTTGTCCCACACTCCAGCCTCGGTATATAGCATGTCACCGGCCTTGACTTCCTTGGCCTTCTTGAAAGCAGGCTCAGGTGCTGGCTCTTCCTCCGGTGATTCCTCAGTGGTGCTGTGGACGTTCACCGTGATCTCGTGGCGCGGACCAACGGTCAGCAGTTCCTTGATCTCTTCGATCCGCTCCAGAACCAACGCGAGCGCGGCCTGTACCTCCGGGTTGTCCCTAACCTCATGGAGGTCCGGTACAGCCTCGACCTCCGGTTCCTCGCCCTGTTCCACGTCTTCCTCAGTCGAAAGAAGCTCCTTCTCCGCCTTCTTCTTGCTCCGCAGAATGAGATACTCCGGGCGGATAAAGCGAAGCTGGTCCATCTCTTTGAACTTCACGGTGAGTAGTCCAAACGCACCATCAGGGAGTGCGACAACCTTTCCCTTCAGCCCCGAGTCCCGCCATGCTCCGTTCATGTACAGACCTGTGTTGGTAAGTACCTTGTCTCCGATTTCAAATGTCATGCTCTACCTTTCCTTGACTTTCAGTGTTTACAATTGATCTGGCTCCATACACGCCAGCGCATCCCAGTCCGTAGACAAACGATGCCACAAATCCTGCCCAAGCCCATGCACCCGATGCAGAGATAACGAACATCCCCACCGTCAGGAACACGGCTCCGAAGATGAACCAGTTGATGTTAGTCATCACCCTCGCGGCTTTCTGTGCCTTCGTCTCCATGCTCACCTTCCTCCGATTCCGACTCTTCAGTATACGTTAGTTCCGGTGCGAAGTCAAGACTGGTCAAAACCGATCCCGCCATCACATCCGCTAGACTCTTAATGTTCCGAACCGAGAAGTGCGGCAGGCTCATCTCCGTAGGCAACACCTCGGCAATGAATCCTCCCTGCGGTCCAGCCTGCTTCACAGCCTCCTGTTGCATTAGCTCCGAGAGAACGTCCACAAGCTGTTCCTTGCTCAGCCACAGGGGCATGACGCCCTTCGCGAGAACCTGAACCCGAAGCAACCAGAGCGGCCTCTGCATGAGAATCCCCTTCAGCACCGAGACACTTTCCTCGGTCACCTCAGCGATCCGTTCCCCCCATGTGTGGGTCACCTTCGCGTAGAGATACAGGTCGTCCATCCCAATGACATATCCGATGTACTTCTCAGTACCGTCAGCCACATCACAGGTTATCACCACACCCGCTCCGGGAGCAAACCCCGTTACCCTCTGCTCGTCGTCATCCATCCAAACCCGCTCTCCTTTGTGCACCTTCAACAAACTGCCTGTACAGCATTCCAACAGCGTAGGAAGCGAAGAGACAATTTGACAAACGCTTGTCTGCTTCCTTACGATGTTCCTTGATCAGAGCCTCGTCCCCGTTCCGGAGTGCCGCCTGATACATAGCCTCGGCCTGTTCATACTGCCGGATGTTATCTTCAAACTGTTGGTGACGTGAGGCCGCTCTCGCAGGCAGTCCCCATTCGAACGATCCCGGAACGCTCATCTCAAACCGGTGGGAGTTCATGTAGTTCTTCCGCTTCCTGCTCTGTCGAAGCATGTCCTCCAGAGTCATATCGAAGCTCATAAACTTTTTGGTGTCTGCTTCGCGTTTTGCCTTGGCTTCTTCCTTGTCAGCCTTCATCTTGGCAACGCGTGCCAGTGCCTCGCTATCGTCCATAGTACACCGAACGCATCTCAGCGTCAACCTTGGCGATCTTTGCCTTGATGCCCATGTAGGTGTCCAGTGTAGCATCGAAAGCCTCGCCTTCCAACCCGGTCATCCTCCGCTGTGCAGAGACCATGGATTCAGCCAAGCTCTCGCGTTCCGAGTCAAGCCTCTCCAGCTTCGTGATAACCTTGTCGTCCGAGGCAATCTCGATGTCCAGTCCTTCAAGCTCACGCTGGTACGCACGAATCTTGTCCTCGACCCAAATCTTACGGGCTGTCTTGGTGGCCCTTGAGTTTTTCTTGCCTTCTACATACTTGTTCTCTTCGGCCACAACAGCCTCCAATCTCTTGTTCCTTTGCTTATAGATCAATTCTACCACAAGAGAGTAAGGAAAGCAAATCACACCAAATCCTAGTATGTCACTTCACCCCACCCTTGTCAACCTCTCCAGACCACCCAGTCTTACTAAGTGGTTTTAAGCCCGACAGCCGTGGCATACAGAAAGAGACGAAAATGCGTTTATATGAGGTCCCAACGTAAACACACTTAGTAAGAAGTATATACATACTTCTTACTACTTACTAAGTAAGAGTTAGTAAAAAATAGTAGTAAGTAATAGTAGAGAATTAGGGGGTTTTTGGCCCCAAACCGAGGGGGCAACCGATCCAAAACCCCTTGATTCAGTAGGATTCGATCTTACTTCTTCGGTTCTCAAAACGATTCTAACATCCCCTCAAACCAACATACTCAAAAAGATGTCCTTTTCAAGACATCCCTGCTGTTTCACCCCATGTTAGACATCCCAAACAGCCCATATCTAGTAAGAACCACCCCTCAAGATACACAGCCAAGCGTCAACCCAGCCCTCTCCGAGAATCCTATTATCCCCACAAACACTATGCTGTTAACCACCGATCCTGCCGCGCCAGCACTGGCCCCGTTACCTACTCGTTACACTAATACTATAGAAAAACTGCCCCTCCCAGACCAATCCAGAAGAGGCAGTTTGATAAGAAAAACCGCCGAAAACGCCCTCAAAACACCCCTCGAAAACCGAATCCGGCCATGTCCAACCCGCTCAAAAATTACAAGAAGTCAGCCAGAATCGCACCGACACCGACCGCTATGCTGACTGTAACCAGTACTCCCAGCCACCCAATACCGGCCACAGTAAACGCATGTATCGTCAGGGCACTCAGTATCCCGACCACCATGCAGACCACCATCCAGACCAAGACCCTCAGCAGGGCCACAAACATCTTAAGCATCAGACTCCCCCTTTCCAAGTAAGGTCAATTCATGCCGCAAATACACCAGTTCATTGTGGTGCGGGTGCGAGACTGTTATCTCGTACGCCTCGCCAGCGAAGTGCGGCACCTTCTTCACAACAGTACAGACCTGTCCTGCAATCGCATGAGGTCGCGTGCCTTCGTTAACCTGTACGGTGTCCCCCGGTTCCAGTTCCTTCAGTCCCGGTTGCATCTTCACTGTATCTTCTCCAAGAGGGTAATGGCAAACATCGCCCCGTCCGTTCCACACGGCAGGCACATCATGGGCATCGTCCCATGCTTCAGTATCTCGACGTACTTGTCACACGCCGCGAACACCACAGACTGTGCAGTACAGTTCAGGCAATGGGTCTTCACGTACCACGTAGCCGACCCTTCATGCCCCCGAGGGTTCTCGTCGTGAAACGGTACCTCACAGGCCTTCTCTTCGGCAAACACCTCAGAGACCTGCAAGAACAGTAGAGTTGTATCCAATGCTGTCACTTCCTTGTGTGTCCTCTCCAGTTGGGCAGGGGGTAGTCAGGGTTGTGTTCCTGTACCTCGATGGTAGCCTCCGTGTTCTTAGACCTGTCGCCCAGTTCATCCAGCAGGCGCACTTGGTCCTCGGTCAGGTCCACCTTCAGAACGGTGACCCACCACTCCCCTCTCAGGTAGACATCCTTGGTCACCTTCTCAGGGTTCTCCAGAGCCTTGACGTAGACCAGCAGGTCCTCCAGTACACGTACGTCCACCAACGCACGTGCGTTGTTGATCTGGAAGTCCAGTTCACCCTCAAGGGCCACTGCCGCCCGTTTACCTGCTGATTCAATTTTCCTGTCCATTGTCCACCTTCCTTGTCGTTTCCTCCAGCCTACCACAGACTCTCTCCACGGTCAACCCTACCCTTACATCCTCACCATGGCCGTCACAAACGCCCCCACCAGACCGAAGAGTCCTGTACCCATGCCCAGATGAAAAAAGGGTACCAGTGTATGCACGACAGCCATGCTGGTCCCTGCCATAATCGCAACACCAAACCCTACCACCATCAGCCCCAGAAACCCTGAGATCAGAAACCAGCCCTGTCGCTTACTGCCCAGCGAGTACCACCAGTTCGACATCACAGCACCGCCAGCACGTAGATCAGGTGCGCGACAAACACCACGAACCCCAGAATCAACAGCGGGACAGACTCCAGCATCACAGACACCACAAGGGCGAGAACCCCCGCCACCATTGCCCCGATGAGCGCCCCGGCCACCATCCAGTCACCGGCTTCGCCGCCCTGCGAGTTCACCCAGTGCACGAACCGCGTTCTCAACTTACCCATTACCGCTCCCTTTCTTCTCCGAAGGCAGGTATTTGTCCGAGTACGCCAGCACACAGAACCCGCCAATAAACACTGCCAGACTGATCCACGTGACCCACGGCGTCAGCGCAAACATGAACCCGCCCATCACACAGCCCAGCATCCCGGCAAAGATCATGATGTTGGCAAGCCCTGCCAGCACGGTGTTCCTCAGCAGTTTCCACTTCAGTTTATAAAGCCACACCATCTAGTGCCACTTCGAGAAGTTGACATCGGTCACCGGCAACAGGACAAAGCTTAGCAGAAACATCCCTGCCGCGCAAATCCCCAAGCCAGCACTCCCGATCACCCCGGCAACAATTGCCGCCACGATCCCCACCAGCATTCCCACCGCTCCCATGGAGAATCCCATGTAGCGAATCTTCGGGTGGTTCTTTCTGTCCTGAAAGAAATCAGTCACTCTTCACCACCCCAACTACCGCCATGACCACAGCGGCAGTCCACAGCACACCCCACAGGGCACACAGCCACTCCACCGACAGCGCAGCAGCCAGCACGACCGCCACACACCCAGCGAAGAAGAAGAACAGTCCCGCCACTCCGTAGACCGACAGGCGTTCCGCCCGTCCCCTATACATACTCATCTCTGTCCTTTCCTTGTCTTTATGTAGGACCAGCCTACCACAGCTTAGCCTGCAAGTCTACTCCATCATCCCCAAGAAGATGCGCTTGACGTTGTACGTGGGCAGTGCACTGGAGGGCAGAGCCGCCACGGTCTTGAATCCAACCGTACGCTCAGCGGCCCATGTGTCCCCCGAGATGCGTACCCAAAGCTGTCCAGACTCGGTCTCCACGATGGTGCCCATAGGGTAGGCCTGTAGGCTCACAGCGGTCTCAAACCCGGCTTCCCGCACATCACCCTCACCCCAGTACCATTTAGGGCACACATCGACCCTCAGGGCCTCGTGGTCCGCAAAGATTACCTCCCCGATCCGGCCATGGAACGGCCCACCGGGTTCATTGATCTCGACCATGTCCCCCTTGCGATACATCACGCCGCGTCCTCGTCAGCGGTGACACGCTTCATCAGGATCAGCGGCTCGCCGTCCTTGATCAACTGTGACCGGACAGCCGCCGCATAGAGGAACTGCTGTACATCAGCCTCATCATTGATACCCACCACGACACTGCTCCCACCTCCCGACGCGATCATGCACAGGCCCACGCGCTCATCCCCGTAATCAGCGGTCAGTGAGACCATCCCCTGATAGACCAGCGAACCTTCCGGCTCAGTGTAAACGGTCGTTCCTTCATCCCCAGCGAAGTTGCTCATTGTTTCCTTTCCTTGTGTTGTTACTTCCATCTTACATATCCCTCGCCATTTGCGCAAGCGTCCAGAACGCAAAAACATACAACGACAAAGGGAGCAACAACCATAGGGCACCTACAGCTATTGCTCCCACCATGGCAGAGGCTACCAGCGTCAGCATGCCCAGCACAAGTGCTGACGCCAACGCTAGGTTAATCACATACAAGATCATTCTTTCGTCCTCTTCCTGATTCTCTTTTGTTTCTTATACTCTTCCCACTCTTCCGAGAACAGGTAGTACACCATCGGCAGGCCCAGAAGCAGGTACACCGAGACATACTTCCACAGCGTCACAGTGCCGAACACCAGCAGGACCATGACCAGAGCGTACACCGCCGACTGGTACAGGGCAGAGGATTCACCCTCGCTCATCTTCACCGCCACGTCACGCCTTCACCACCCAGACATTTACAGTGGTGTAGAGGGACAGAATCGCTCCGCCTCCCAGAGCGTACCCTGTGGCGAATCCGGCACCCGATACGATAGCCGCTGGCAGGGCCGCAACACATGCCACGAGTACCGAGAGAAACATCACAGAGATTATAATCTTCCAGAGCATCTATACCCTTTCTTCCTTCCCCGCGATCTGCGCATCCAGATTTGACAGGAAGCCGTGGATCAGCCTGTAGATGAGGTACGTGTACCATACCAGACCGGCGACCACCCAGACCACAGTCCCGGCAGACGCACCAACGAGGTACGTACCCAGCGCCAGTGTGCCTCCGACCATGGGTACAGCAAAGAACCACGCCAGCAGTACCAACGGCCAGAACGGCGGGTTCCATTTCTCCTTGAGTTCCAGAACCTTTGCCTTGAGAGTTTCCATTGCGTTTGCCTTTCCGTTGTTTTCCATAGCTTTAGACTATAGCACGTATTCTTTCTTGATGCAATCCGAGTACTTCCCGACCAGCACGCCGCCCTTGGCTTCGCATGCCTCACGCCGCTCGGTATGGCTTGGCATCACCACGAGGGACATGAACAGCACGAATGCCACCACGACGACTCCAATCGCCAACCACACCCTGCGCCAGAACTTCCTGTCTTCTGCTTCCCAGTCTCTTTCCATACCTCAGCCACCCCTCAGGAAGAGCTTCAGCGTACGCCCGTCGTCCTGCAAGTGGGTGATGACATCCCCCACGCCGTACTTCACGTACGCACGACCGTTATTGTCGATCACTTCCACGCGGTTTACCTGCTCGTGTGCCAGCATGTAGTCGTTGTCGATGATGTACAGGCCGGTGTTCGTCACAGCCTCCTTGACAGCACCGATGGTCTTGCTCATGTCCATACCAAGCACGCGGTGCGCAACACCCTCCGGGAAATTAGCCGAGTTCGTCAGAACGTTCGCTATCGCGTGTTCCAGAATCTTTTCCTTGTAGTTCATTCTTCTCCCTCTCCCTAGCCTCATTTTCCCGCATGATCTTTACCAGTCCAGCACGAGTAAGCCTAACACGCAGGGATCGTTTATACAACTCCTGCGCACTAAGCTCTTCCCGTTTACTCTTGGCTGATGACACGGTGAGTGTAGTTGCGGCTGATCAAGTCCAGTTCCCACGTGGCGTAGTGTTCGCCGGTCTCCGCAACAACCCACTCGTTGTGGCCGGATTCAGCCACGCGCACGTAGTGGAAGACCAAGTTTTCCCCAGTCCACGTCGCCTCCACGCACGCCCCGATGTAGTCAGGCCAGCCGAACTCCACGACCTTCCGGGTGACCTTTGCGCCGGGAACCTTCAGCGTGGACGGAAGCAGGGTCCAGTCCCCTTCCATCGCAACGACTGAGGTCTCGTCCCGGTTGTTCTTCCGGATGTCGATGACCTTGCCCCAGTACTTGAACTCCCTGTTCTCACCGGTACTGACGTACTCAAGCTCATCACCGAGCTTCAGCGTCTCCAGCGATTTGATCTCTTCCCACGTAACTTTCACATCTGTTGTCATGACTATACTGTAACACCTTCCGAGACGACTGTCAAATCCTCCAGACCGGAAAGGTCCGCCGCAGTGACAGTGCCCCACTCGGCGGACCACCAGAGGTGGTAGTCCGCGTTAAGGTCGTGCGCCAGCTTCACCAGAACGGCTACATACGAGCCTTCCATATCCCTGCCCTTTACCACAGCGCCCAGCTTGGTAGGCCACGTGAACGGCGGAACAAAACGCTCTAGTGTGGCGAACTTCCCGTCATCGTCAGGCTCGAACTCGTGCGCGTAGAAGTTCTCGAAATCTTCGATGCTCCACGCCCTCCCATCGAACCTGTTCTCAGACACAAGGGTGACGGTACCCTCGGTGGTAATCGTCTGCGGACCCTCCTTGGTGGTGACGCGTACGCGATCCCCCTTCTGGACCTCTCCGTGCTTTACTGCTACCCACTTGCCTTCGTCCATACTATTTACCTTCCTTTAGTTTCCAATGCCTTCGTGCTTCCAGATAGCCTATCATGAAGACCAGCCCTCCGTAAAGCACAGAGGCTCCGCCCACCCAAGCTACACCTGCCCACACTCCAGCGAACAGTAAGATCAGCGCAATCACCGTCATGAAGACCCACGCCAACCCGCAGAGTACCACACAGGCCCAGCAAATCTCGCACCAGTACAGGTACATCTCACGCACCTTCACCAGCCGTACGTCCTCTCGTGCCACGCTGACTTCTGCTTCCAGCGGAAGAGTGCATTGGGAATCTCGTCAAACTGACCAGACTGCACTCGACGGATGTACGTGGCCTGTAAGTCCAGCACCTTCTCGTAGGACTTGTTGCGCTCTTCCGCCCCGTTGCCTCCGGACTTGGACATCTTCGGTCCGCCCACTCCGGGGTCCTGCTCAGACATCCAGTACCTCGATCCCTTCACAGTCCTCCACCATGCAGTACCAGACTATCTCAGTAAACTTGGGCAGGTCAACCCCCACCATGTTGTGTCCGTTGGTGCACTTCTTGTTCATCGTTCCCAGTCCTCTCCTTCACTCGTCCCAGCACCTCGCCTAAATACAGCGACAGGTAGAACTTATCCCAGCCAGTAGCTCTCTCGACAGCATACGCGATTACCTCCGGATCGTCAACCCATCCATCGAATGGTTTAGCCATCCACTACCTCAAGTTCCTTCAGGTCCCAGCAGATGTACTTACCGTCCTCGTGCTTGACGACGTAGTCGTACGTCCCGTCGCTCGTAATGAGGTCCACAATCCCGACCTGTCCCACGTACTCAGGGGCTACACCCAGCATGTCATCAGTGACCCGTACCTTGTCTCCTACCTTCATCGCTCCCAGTCCTCTCCCTCAAGTTTAGTGTGCCAGTCCAGATGCTTCCACGTGTCATCCACCAGAGCGCTACAGCGCTGGCAGACCTCCACACCCCGCACAGGTTTATCCCGCGTAGGGACACCCCAGTCGTTGGTGTCCACCTTGTAGTACTTCTCCCAGAGTCTGTTCCGGGCCTCCCAGTCCATGGTCTCGTAGTCAATCATTCCCTTAATCCTTTCTGTAGGTCCACACTGTACATTACCACAGAGAGGATAACGACTGCAACTACAATGGCCCACACCCACCAGAGTCCCAGAACTGCCGCAATACCGGAGCCGAACCCACCGACAAAGAGTCCAAGCGCCACCCAAACCATAGCCCTATCAAACATGCTTTACCTTTCGTAGACGTGACAGTACACTTGGTCTGACATGTTGCTTCGCATAACCTGTCCATGTTTGACCTGAGAACATTCTACATGAGCAACTACCAAAGCGCCAACTTGGATGCTAAACCCTACCAGAACGGCCACGATAACCAACAGGACTCCCACCAATCGGATGTTGACCTCTCGCTCACTAGGTGCTGAGCTTCCGGGTTGTGGGTAGTGTCCCATTACCATAGGGTATCCTCTCCTTGTACTATTCTTCTAGATACTCTAAGGCATCTATTCCTCAGTGTCAAGCGGAGGGCCTGTCTCCAGTTCACCCTTGAGGTAAAGTTCCTGCCGGTGTCGGCGGGTCTGCTTCACTTGCTCGCTGTGCTTCTCACGGTCGTAATACCTGCCGTCCTTCTGTCGTTCGGCAAAGGCTTCCTTGTTCCGGGCTTCCTTGTCCGGGTCCAACACGAACTGGATCAGTCGTCGGCTCACCTTAAACTCGCCCGCGAGACGGAGCTGGGACCAGTCGGGGAGCTTGTACAGTTCCCTGATCCGATCCTTGTCCGCCTCGCTCAGCTTCCGTCGCCGGTCGTCCTTGGGCTTGATGTAATTACCGGGCTTCTCGTTCTTGTAGGGCATTTCATACCTCTTCGTCCTCAAGAACCAGTACAGTGTACTGGGTACTCTCCACCTTAACAGCCGTCACCATCTGTGGCAACTCGTAGATGGTCTGACAGTGGCCGCACTGTACGGCGTAGGCGAACCCAGAATCCACGTGCAGGTGTTTCCCGCACTCACACCAGATGTCCGCACACAGATCAGTTCCCTTGTACTGGATGAAGACGTTACCCTTAGACATTATTTAATCCTCCGTTGTCGTTGTTCCTCGTGTTTCCAGATACTCTAGCACGACGTTGGCGGTATGTAAAGCGGGGTCTTCCTTGTCCCCGAGGTACCCACAGAATACACAGTGAGGGACAATCTCCTTGCCCCACGTGTAGTCAACCACATGTGTGACCTCATGGTCCCGAATGATTCCCGCCACCGTCCTTGCGAGGCCCGAGTCGTAATCGATCATGGTCTCATCCTCTCTGCCGCCCGTACCGCTCCTGCATCTGTCAGGGGCAGGTCAAACCCTGTCTCCCCGGTGAAGTCAGCGAACGCCTCACGATGATACAACACACGCTCCGATTCTTCAGGATGCGTTTTTTGTAACTCCACAAGCTCATACGCCCACGTATCGAACTGCGCGTCAGGCACCGCCGTCTCCCCCATGCTGTAGTACAGCACAGAGTGCGCCAGCACCAGACGACGAAGACGGTGGATACGTTCCTCCACCGTCCCGATGTCCCAGTGTTCCGGGGTGTACGTCCAGTTACTCACCAGTAATAGCCCTGATCACATCAGAGGCAAGGTGTGCCACATCGAGGTTCCCCTCCAGATGCAACCACTCACCGCCAAGGACAGGGCGGCAGAACTCCAAGTCACTGCCTGCCCCATCCTCTAGGTTAGTTAGCGTGGCGATGATCGCCTTCTCGACTGTCTTCTGTAGTCCATCCATGTGTCAGTCTGTTCCTTTCCTTCGTAGCTCCCTGTACTGCGGCCTCTGTCTCCGAACGTGCCCGAACCCACCAAGCCCACATCGTTGCCGGTTCGCCTTCCTGCGGGGGCCAGTAGTGTGCCCCACGCTCTGCGCGGATCACAGTCACCACGCCATCCTCGGCGTGGCCTTCCACCGAGTATACCTCAGCACCCTCAGCATGGCAAAGACAGTTGCACAGCGCGAACTCTCCCTCGTCTTTCTCCGAGCATTCCTCGTGCCAGCCGATGGAACACTGCCGGTTGGTTCGGTGTTCCTTCGCATGGCTCAGCAGGCGCGTGGTGTGGTCTGACGCGCTCTCTCCGTCCTTCTCAGGGTAGAGTACATCCAGTTCCACCCTCGACGTTTCCGGGAGCGTCACAGCGGCAGGTACGGTCTTTTCCATGTCCTCGATGTGCTTCAGGACTGCTTTACAACCCTCTGCGTATCCTTGAGAGAATTCGTAGAAGGCCTCCGAGTTTTCAGCCATCGTAATTTCATTCTGGATAAAAGCTTTCAATTCGTCCATTATGTTTACTCCCCTTCTACTTCCTGAAGAAGTCTTTTAGTGTCCCGCGATCCGCCCAGTCGAAGGCGAAGATTCCAATCTGGAATGCCAAGGAAAGCCCCAGCATCCACCAGTTCCCGTATAGCAGGAAGCACACGGCAGACAACACAAAGCACGCGGCACAGGCCACCATCCACCAGTTAATTTTCTTCTTCATTATTCTCCTTCTCTTCCATGTACTTAACGTGAATCCTACCGTGGAAGCAGTAGAAGGTGGTCATGTTGAACTTCTCTGTTCTGTGTGTCCGTCGCCAGAACCCCAGTTCGTGTTTGTGACACAGTGCCTCAATGTCGGGAGGACCCTCCTGCTCTGTATGCTCCAGAAGGGCACCGTCCTCATCATAGATGGTGTAGCTATACATCAGAAGCCCACTTCTCCACAGGCTTCAGCCGCGAGGCGAACAGGGTCACGTCGATGGAGTAGATGTTTTCATCCTCCACCACATCTTCCTGTGCCGACCCTGCGTCTAGGTACGGCTCGTTCTTCACTGCACTCTCCTGACTAGTCCCGATCAGATATAGCCTGTGTGTCTTCCCTACGCTCATTTGTCCCCCTTCACTAGTGGTCGCCACATCCCGTAGTGGAGCCAGTTCAGGTACACCATATTGTTCTGAAACAATAGCTGTCCCTCCTGCCTCTCCCACTTACGAAGGTTGCGTACCCTTGCACGGTTCCAACCGTACAGGTGGATGTCCATGTCGTCAGGCTTGGCCCGTCCTTCAAGATACCGCTCGTCCCGTCGAATGCGTGCGCGGTGGTCTCTGGCTCTCTTACTCACCGGAGTCCTCCCGCTGGTTCTCGATCCGTGCCAGCGCCTTTGCAAGCTTCTTCTGGGTCTTGTCCGGGTTGTAGGAGCTACCCCACGCCACCCGGTAGAGTGCGTCCAGTTTCACCAGTTCGTCCGCAGTCAGAGAGACTGTCGTGGAATTCTTTCGTGTGTTGCTCATGCTTCTTTCATATCCCTTCTCTAACGAGTGCTTCGGCCTGATGGTCCGGAAGACTAGTGTACCGCCTTCCGCAGGTGCAGTCAAACAGGTCACCGCTCGCCGCGTTCCGGAACGCGAATCCTTCCTTCTGATGCTCCGCGAGGACCCTAGCTATTTCCTCTACGCTCACTTGTGCACCATAGCCCCATCGAAGTCGCATTCGAACGAAGGAGTGTTGCCCTGAGAGTAGCCACCCAGATGTCCCTCGATGTACAGGCAGTACACTGTACGCCCGTCTGGCATCTTGTGCCACGTGTCCCGGTACATTCCGGGGTTGTTGTTCCCATGGTTGGGATCGACAGCCTGTGCTGAGGGTGTACACGACACCACTCCCAGAACCATTGCCACTCCCAACACGAACCCTGCTAGATACTTCACGGTTTTCCTCCCTTGTGGATAAGTTGTGGTGCGCCCAAGAACCCGAACATCATCTTAGGCGATGCCCGCCGAAGTGCAGGTCTTGTGGAGTTGTGATACTTCAGGATTCGGTTGATAACCTTATCCCAGCGTGCGTCAATCGTGTACGGGTTGTTGTCCCATCCACGTTTCAGTTGCCGTCTCTCGACGCTTTTCTTCTTCACGGCTTCCTTCCCTTGTCGTTAACCTGTTAGCTACAGCCTACCAAAGTTACAGGGTAATGTCCAGTACCTCGTTCATCCAGTCCGGAATGTCCGATCCGAAGAGCTTCCGCGAGCGGACGTACTTACCCAGACTGCCGTCTGCCTTCAGTCCCGGACCCTTGACGTACACCATCTGCACCTCGTTGTCAATCCACGACACGGCCAGATAGTCCACCTTGAACTTCCCCTGTGTCAGGTGTCCCGGTGCTGTCTCCATCACCGGCCCGTCCACTACGGTGTACGTCTGCGTGGCGCTCCTGTGTCCTTTGATGAATTCCATTGTCCTACCCCTTGTACTCGACGGGAATCTTCTTGGCGCATTCCGGACCTACCGGTTGCATGTACATCGAACCTTCCGGAAGGTCCTCAGCCTCTTCGCACGACACAGACGAAGGGTAAAGGTTTCCATGGTAGGACATGTGAACCCAGACCGTTTTGGGGGAATCCGTGTTCACCGGCAGACTGCACACCATGCACCGGTAGTCGTCGCCTGTACCCGCCCTCCGTGCGTTGCGTTCCCGTACAGCGTCGGTCGGCTGGATTGCTTCAAGTTTGAACAGTTCCACGTTTCCTCCTTCGATAGTCTGATTACTTCCTGATGTGAAAAGGCTACCCCAGAAGAGTAGCCCTTGTCAACCTAACTGGTTCCCTTGTACTTCCAGTCCTTCGCCTTGTCGATGGCCTTGTCGAGGAAATCCCGAAGCTCGACCATCTCATCAAGACCAAGCTCGTAGTCGCCAGTGACCTCAGTCTCTGTGCCGTAATCCCGATCAAGATGTGTGTACCACGTCTTGATCGAAATAGCAACTTCGGGTTTGTTGAGCCTGTCTCCCGGCCAGTACTCCACAGTAACGTGGTTGTCCGAGAAACTCAAATCCTCCAGACCTCCCGGAGCGCCGAGTTTCAGATTCGCCGCCCTGATGTAGGTAGGAAGGTCAACCTCATCCAGCTTGACAATGAGGTAGTCTTGTGTCTTGGTGGCCCCGATGATCAGGCCCTGCGCTCCCGGCTCCAGCCACTCTCCGGAGTAGCCTACCACATAGAGCTTCACGGTGGTAACTACTCGGTCACCGTCCCTGAATATCCCAACGGAATGCTTCGTGTCCAACTGTGTGCCCTGCCTTTCTGCGTCGGTTGATTTGAAGCTGTTTAGCTTCCTTCCACTCAGGGTCTTCTTCCTGCTCCTTGGCCCTCTGGATCATACTCTCAGCGTACTCCAGCGTGCCCCATTCGTCAACCCCAATAGCGGCCTGATCGAAGTCCTCTTGGTCAACGTAGACAGCCATGAACTCGTACTCATCCAGAGCCAACTCTACCTCATCCTCATCGAAGCTCCCAACGAACCCCTGATCGAACAAGAAGATTTCCGTCATCGGAAGGCCCGTTCTCCTGCTGATGTGACTGCCCCACGACTCGTGGACCATGCCGCGTGTGGTCGTCCCACCCAGCCACTGTGCATCCACAATGTCACCCTTGATAAACTTAGACATCTTCTACCGGCCCCGCCTTCCTTCGCTTGACCATCCTGAATTTAGCTCCCAGCATGGTTGCCCCATCCCCTTCGAGGTAGTCCTTAAAATCCCCCTCGACAGCCTCGCGGTCATCATCCCAGCCATCCATGCCAAAGCACATGCTGGTCCGACCTGTGATCCCGGAGGTCCGTTCGATGTTGTACTCGTACGGGTCCTCCGCAGGACGCACCTTGTCGATGTCCACAAAGAAACGCCGGTCGTCACCGTACTGGACGACGACCTCGGGCCAGTCCGACTGACTGATCTGGAAGTGAGGATTAAGTATCACACCCTTCACATCCTCCAAATCCCCATGGCTGAAGATCACCTCTTGACCTACCTTGAACTTAGACATTTCCACCCCAGAACTCCCTCATCTCTTGTACGGTTTTATGGACCGCGACTACCTGTACCGATTCTTCTGGGACCTGCTTGTACTTGGTGAACGTGATAGCCCCGTCAGCATGGAATACAGGGCGCAATAGCCACTTCATTTTAGACACCCTGAACCTTTCCTGCCTTTCTTCTCTTGACTAACCTGCGTGTGTACTCCGGTGATCCGCCAGCGTTGCGTAGCTTGTCGTCGTATGCATTGCGCTCATCGACCTTCTTCCTCAGCCAGTCAGGCTTCGGTTCCCACGTCTTGCGCCAGAGTCTGGTCTCGCCGGTCACAAGGTCCGTGCCTTCGATGTTGTACTCGTAGTCGTCTTCCTCGGACTCCACTTGATTATTCTCAAGCTCGGCCACGTACCCCAGAAGTGTCTCCATATCGGGTACCGGGACACTCGTCCAGCGCTTTCCGGCCCTCTTGTCAATTCCCAGCATGGTTCGGACGTTGCCGATTGCCGCCGCCTGTTGGTCAGTTTTCATGTCTACAGCCTAACCTTCCTCTCGCATCTTGTCAAGCCGGATGATCTCCAACTCTGCCCAGTCCTTGTGAACCACCGTGCGGCCATCTTCAGACAGCCAGACGCTCTCCAACGGGCGTACCTTGGCTTCCGACACAATGGTGCGCAGGACGCCAATGCTGGCCCCTACACGCGCTCCCGGTGGCTTCCACATGTCCTGATCCTCCCAGCGGTCTCCCTCTGTGTAGCGGACCCTCAGGCGGTCTCCCTCCTGAATGTCTTCAAACCGAATCCGGTTCCTGTTCGGTTTCAGACCAAACCCCACTTGTTTCCTTTCCAATAGCTTCAATGACTGCCTTGGCAATCTGTTCATCTGTCGCCAGCTTGCCGTCCTTACCAAATGCGTCCACCCATCGTGCCTGATAGATGGCTTCCTGTACTACCTGCTTCAGAGTCTTACCAGCCACCCCTTATCCCCCTTCGCTGTGCCTGAAGGATTGCCTCTTCCTCTTCCACGCCGCGCCAGTCCGCCGTCTTCCAGAGCCACCGAACGCCCCGCGTTAGGACGACGGGGATCAGTAGCGGCCAGACGGGGGCGAGCAGGATAATACGCGCCCCTGTGCGGGTCCTATCACGCCCCTCGCCCATGTATACGACCAAGGAGAATATCACAGGCAGGACCACTCCGGTGATGTAAAAAGCGAATAATGTGGTCATTTTAGAATCCTTCCTTCCACGCGTACATTTCCTCTTCCGAGGCGTACTCTACTTCAATTCTTGCATCCGGCTCATACGCCAGAATCTTCCGGGACCATGCGGTTACGTCTTCGACGTGCTTGGTGTAGTCCCAGATGTGGCCGTCCTTCATCAGCCGCAGGACAACCCTAGGTGACTCAGAATACTGCGCCCGCTCCTTGAGTGCCTCCCGCTCTTCCAGAAGCGTCAGGATCAGTTCTGAGGCCTCTCTAGCCCACGTGAGGGAGACAGACCCACTGCCGTAGCACGTGTCCCTGTAGTGGGTGTAGAAATCCTTCAGGTCTTCTGCCCCACCTTCACGTAGCTGTTGTACGCGTCTCTTGTTGTTTGTCTCGTTCTTTACCATAGTCCCAGCATAACAGAAAGGACCCGGAGCGTCAACCCCGAGTCCTTCCTTTAAATATCTGCTGGCTGGCCCCAGACGATGCCTCTGCCGCCCTCTAGGAACGCGAACGCATCATCGGCCATCTTGAAGGCCCGCAGGCCCTCAGAGAGGAATTCCTCCCCCGGTAGCAGGTCCAGAAACTCTTCCTTAGTCAGCATCCTCAACCTTCCGGTAGAATACCAGAGTACCGTACTTCAGCTTGTAGAACGAGCCGAACACATGATCTGTCGTACGAATGAGGCCTGCGTCAAGCTCAAGCAGCATCCACTCGTCATCACCGACCTTTTTCCAGTATTCGTGGGCGTAGGTGCCGTGGGCGATGTCCCCGATCTCAGCATCCAGAAGACGCTGAAGGTTCTCGTCCACAGGCTCAGGAGCTTCCTCCACGAGGATGTAGGTGGTACCCAAACCCGGTAGAGGGAACCGTGCGCCTCCGTCAACATAGAGAACTTGCGTGCCGTCAGACATCTTCTCAATATGGCTCACGGCACCCTCAGAGGTCACACTCATACCCATATGGGAATATGTTGCGCGGAGGGTATCCCCCACCACCACATCGTTCGGACGGATAGGTTCACCAACAACCCGCTTGGCAGGCTCTTCGTAGAGCTTCAGCCAGCGCGTAGGGATGTTGTTGGTGAAGCCGTCCTTCTCGTATTCAACGTGGCTGGTGGTCTGGACCGCCCGACTGCCGCTGTCCTCAGTCATCACAAGGACGCCGACGTTGCTAACGTGGTGGAAGATACTGTCGTTGTCGTACTTCCTTGCAAGGTCAGGGTCCACCACAACCCTGTCCCCTGCCTTGAAACTCTTGGCGGGCTTGACCAAGTAGAGACGTTCGCTGAGTACCGTGAAGTCATCCCCGTTGTTGTTCGCAACTGCCGTGGTGGAGGTACGGCCTGAGGTGTTGCTGTTCGCAACCACTGTCAGGTCATTTCCACCATCTGCTTCGTTGTACTTGTTTACGTAGTCCTCCCGAATCCGGACTGTATCCCCTACATCGAAGTAGTCAGTCTGGTAGCGGAGTGCAAGATTGTCGATGTGATCTGTCGCGAGCATGTAGTCCTTCAGGCTCCGCATGGTGGCATAGCCGCCGTCCACCTTCTCCACCCGGAACTTGGTCAGTTCCCCTTCGCTGTCCGTAATCCGGACAACGATTGATCCCTCTTTGATTCCCATTTAGTTCCCTTCCTTGTCTTCCACGAAGAACACGATCTTGTCGCCAGCTTCACGACGCAGGGTCTCGGACGAGTAGGACTTCTCGCTGGACCAGTTCCGCCATGTGTCGGAGAAGGCATCACGTACAAAGAACTCGTTGCTGAACGCCCGAACCACTGTGCCACCCTTTGACTCTAGCAGACGCTCCAGCACCGCGTCAACCTCAGGAGCCGCTTCGAGAAGCACGATGGTCTCCTTCACCTTGTCACTGCCCCAGTTCAGACGCTGGCCCTTGCCGCCGTAGCGCTCTGCTTCATCGTCCAGAAGGTTGATGGTCCAGTTGTAGTTGTCCTTGCCGATGTAGGTGTTCTTGGTGACCACACCCACGATGCCCTCGCGGCTGTGGATAAGTCCCTTGCTCTCGTAGGAGACCCGGATTCGCTGGCCGCGCTCCACCTGCTCGTAGCTGATCGCCCCGCCGACAAGCGGCTTTTCTTCCTCATCCTCGACAAGTTCCAGTGTGGAGATCGTCAGGTAGAAGTTCTTCCCATCGAGCGACGGGTTCCACTTCTTGAAGTTCAGGAAAGTCTCACAGGACTCATCGACATCCACCTTTGCGGTGTCCCTGCCGAAGGAGTCGCCTACATCCGTGACGACACCGACGAGATCATGATGGCGCGAGTATGGGTCGTTGACCCTCACACGGTCCCCCACCTCGATCTCCTTCTTTGCAGGCACCTCGACAAGGGAAGACGTACTGAAGCCCTCTACCTTGCCGATGAGGTAGTCATGGTGCCCACTGTCCGAACCCTTGGTGACCTTGATGAAGGTCGTGTTGAAGTGCTTCGATTCAGTGACAATCCCCTCAATCCCGTTGAGGTCATCGAGCGGGGCGATAGTTGCCTTGTAGCGTACTTTGGTTCCGTTTGCAAAAGTCATTGTGTGCCTTTCCTTGTTCATGTTCGTTGCAGTCAGTCTAGCAGTCCTTACTACCAGATGCAAGTCAGGAAGTAAGCCCCTGCCTGACCATGTATTCCTCAATGTGGTCCGCAAGGGGTTTGTCTTCCGTTGCGATTCCCAGTGCCTCCGCCGTAAGAACAAACATCGTCAGGTGTTCAAGCGGCAGGGACAGGGCCTCCAGAGCCACTTCAGCCTGACGCATGAAGACACGCTGGAGGGTCGCTCCTGCGGTCTCCCATGTCAGGGCGATCTCCCTGTCCGACTTCTTCCAGTCCTCGAAGAGGGCCATGGCGATACGTTCCTGTGGTGTCATAAGAATTTCCATTTCTTTTTCAGTGTTGCTACATCGTCTTTGTGTGTGTCTTCAGCGTACTGTACCACAGTCCTGATGTCAACTTTTGGCTCCACGTGTCGTTCCGCATTGTGCAGACCTCGAAGAACTTTAGTCGGAACGTTTCCGCCCGGATCGAAGGATGCCATCCACCGGGTTCCGAAGTTATGGTAGCTGATCCAATGTCCGGTCGAGATAAAGGTCAGGGTGTAGGGTTCCTTAACCACGCCACTCATCCAGTTGGGGTTACCTATCACGTCCTTGGCAGGGTCACCGCCGAAGTAGGGAAGCCACATGTCAGGCCACGTCCAGCCCTTTTGACTGCCAAACAGCAACTGGGTTATGTCCACTCGCTCCTGCGTCCGGTAGAAGTCTCTGGACCACTTGCGCATCTCGTCGTACCAGCTATCCACCAGTGTTCTCAATCCGGCTACGTCGCTTGTCGCGGCGCTCCATGAACGCGATGTACCGGCCCAGAGTCTCGTAGACTTCTCGGGCCTGCTTCAGGCTCAGCCACGTGGCACAACCGCTCATGACCACGAACTTCGGGGCACCGGGCTTAGCGGACTCCACAGACATCCGGAAGGTGTCAGGCTCAGGATCAGTCCACTGGCTCTTCATGTAGACGGTGTGGCCCTTGTTGATCTCGTCAGTGATGTATGATTCCATTTGCTTGCTCTCTTCCTCTAGAATTTCAAGTCGCGGACACGCCGCGTTCCCTTGCACGCTTCAGCGTCTTGACAGCTTCCTTGCGTGCGTACAGGCCCAGACCGATTCCGCCTCCCACGGCATAGGTTCCGCCTACACCGAGGATCACACCGCCGATCCACATCAGGACGATGGGCGGGATGAATGCCGCCCCCGCCACGACTGCCGCCGCAACCAGTACCATCAGGATTGCACGAAACACCTTGACCGTACGTTCTGCCTTACGAACCGCCACGATGTCCTCACCGTAACCATTCCGTGCTTCAGGCCAAACCTTGCTACCCATCTAAAACAACTCCCTTCTCTCGGAGGTAATCCATTACCAAGTCTGCCGCGTACCCATAGGTACCGGGTTCTTCTCTACATGCTTCAATGTCCTCATCCCTGACGTACCCATCAGAGACACCGAACATGATCAACTCTATCAGATCAAGCTCCAGATCACCAGTTTCTCCGGGTGCCCAATCCTCACTTCCCGCCATCTGCATCCTCCGCGAACGTTACGCCGTCCTGCCGCAGTACGGCCTTCAGGCTGGCTACGATCTTGGCCTGATGGCTTGCGTAGGCTTGCAGGTCCTTCTGTGCGCTTGTACCCTGCGGGAGCAGGCCAGCAGCATCTCTCAGTAGCTTGGTGTCCTCAACCAGTTCACGGATGTATTTCTGGGTCCGGAGGAATTCCTTTGCCGGTGCCGGAACATTTGGCGCGGGGATAAGTTCCGTGTCCCAGAATGTCATGGCATCCTGTGGACCGCCATCAACTCGGACCCGCACAGAGGATGGACGCGTTTCAACCACCGTGCCATACCCAAGGGAGTAGGCCGATCCGACAGCAATAATCTGAACGCGTTCTTCGTTCTTAAACCGCGACATCTTCTTCCCCTTCCTCTTCATCCGTCAGTGCCTTGTAGATGACCTCCAGAAGGTCCTCCGGGTGCTTGTTGTGGCTTCCGACCACCAGTTCGTCCAGCACCGCGTTGACGACCGCCAGAAGGGTCTCTACGTCCTTCCTAGCGCCGTGTGCGCGGTAGTTGGCGACCTCCTGTGTCACCAGCATTCCGAGGCGGTTGCGCTCGGCTCGTTCTTCGATTTCGTGGATGGCGTGTTCGACCTCCAGCATGTGTTCAAGTTTCATATGTATAACCTATCAGCTAGTTGGGACGGTGTCAAATTACCGGCGAATAATTCTACTGTAGAGTACATCTTCATCCTCAAAGGAAGGCACGTACCTGTCCGGATACTCTTCCCGTTCCTTCTCGGCACGGTTATGTTCTTGCGCACGGCGCTCTTCCGCCTCAGCCTCTTCGATTGTTTTCTTGCTCCAGTCCCACGCCTCACCGATAATTCCGACCGTGAAGAACAGGACGACAATCCCCATGACAATGGCGAAGCTGAGGAAGTGAGCATTGGCCCAAGCCCATAGACCTATACCAATACCCACAACGAGGGCAACGATGCCGACCCATTTGAGGATCGCACCCGCGACGGTGAATGATTTCCGGATGGCTTTTGCTGTTTTGAGTTTACTCATTTATTTTGTCCTTTCACAGATAAGGGGCTAAACTACGAATAGTCTAACCCCTTACACTTAAATTGTCAACCTGCGGCCTTTAAGTCTGTTCTTCAGTTTTGCGTTGCCTGTATAGGCCGAGTGTCTTCGGCCCCTGCTGTAGGCGATACGGGCGAGACCCCTGTACTCTACCAGCCGGTTCTTCCGGCGCGAGTGGTCCTCTTTCCCTAGGTCATAAGCTTTAGTCAGCGAATTCCAATAGATCATTGCACAGACCCACACGATAAGGAACAGCACTCCGAGTGCTAGGGCGATCAGATCACTCACACTTGCCTTCTTTCGGAGACGACTATGGTCTCCCGGTAAAGAAATTGCTGGTTACATTTACCACATTCTACCACAGACGCACCGGCTATGATCATCATGGACGGCAGGAAACTGTTATATCGGTCACACACGAGCAGGGTGGTGCTGACTTTTTTACAGCGGGGGCAGGCGAATGATACATACCATTCACCCGGCCCCGCATGTGCGGGTGAAGAATCATGCGTGCCGGATTCGCAGGGCATGATTTCCATCTCCTGCTCCCATCTGGCGAACAGTTCATCTTCATTTTCCACTAGAAGCCGCTTTCCTCAGTGTCCTGTTCGAGAATCTTCAGTGTCGAGTCTAGGGTGTCAAGGGCAATCTTGTACCCACCCTTCTCACCTTCCGTAAGGATACCAAGATCGTAGACGATATGGAAGGAGGTGGACAGCGCCCTGACGGCGTCCACCCTGCCCTTGGCATACCCACTGTCGTGCATACCCCTTAGGGCCTTGGTCAGTTCATCTTTGATGCTGTCGTTTCCGTGTGTCATCGTGTTTGTGGCCTCGTCCAATTCTTCTGGGCAACTTCGTCCCATTCGGCTTCAATAGACCAGCGGTGGTTGTCGCGCTGGTCAACAGGGCTGTGCGTCTCAACTCGCACGGTGGATTCTGCGGGGATACCTTTGGCAAAGCTCACAAGGTCCCCAGCAGTAAGTCGGGAATTACCCGAAGCAACGGCAGTATGGGTGATGTTCATGTTCAAGCAGATACCTTGAAGACATCAGAGTCGGAAGGAACTTCGAAGCTGACAGACGTGTCAACATCGTCCGCGTACGCACCATAGATGTCGGCAATGCCATCCCTGTAGAGAATGTCCTCCACCAGTACCTTGACCAGTTCGTCGTCAGGGCTGACCATCATGATCCGGTCACCTTCCTTGAGGTCATCGAACGTGGTAAGCTCCCCGTCACGTCCGACGATGGTCAACTCCTGCGGGGTAAACCGGACCTCATTGTTGTCAGGGTAGAACTCCACCCCGACCTCGACCTGCACCCCGAAGGAGTCCTCCATAACCTCGGTAACAATACCGGGGCTTTCGCCGTCCACATCCAGAAGCGGGTGGTCCTCATTGGAGAACACGAGGTCCCCTACCTTGAACTCATTAAACTGTGTCATCTTGTTCCTTTCGTGTCATCACCTTGCTCCGCAGAGAATCGATGAAGTTAGTGTTTGCCGTGAACTGTCCGTAGCCCATGACAAATTTGTTGTGTTCTGCTTTTTCTTCCGCAGTGTAGAGCTTCCAGATGAGGTCTTCTTCCGCCTGCGAGTAGCGGTGCTTTGCCGTACGTCTCACAGTAGTCCAATCCCTGCGAGGGCCAGAGGTCCAAGCCAGAGGGCAACAATTGCGCCGACTGCAATCACCAAAGCGTAGACGAAGACTGTGCCCAGAGTTTCGAAACCGCCGCCGAAAAGCACCGCCCGTAGACCCAGAAGCAGATACATCAACGCGAAGAACGCCGCCACGATGGCGATTCCGAGTAGAACGTAGCTCATCGACGCACCTCAACCAGATCGTGGTAGCCGTACTCGTTGGCGTCGTATTCTACCGTCTCGATAGTGATGGGAGGTTCTGAGGAATCGTAGTCGTCGCGGAAGATGTTAGCGACCTTGCTGTACTCACTGATTCCGGGGATGCGTACCTCATCGCTGACCTTGACATTCTTGGCCTTGACAAGACGTTCCGTCTTGCGGACCTTCTTCTTGATGAGGCCATGGTCCACCGATACCAGACCCAAACCTTCGAACGCGGCTTCAACGCGTCCCGTTTGCGGAGATACGACGATTCCCTCCATGCCTTTCTTCAGCTTCACCCCGAGACAACTGCTGTCTTCCTTGACCTTGATCTTATCTCCGATACCATAAACAATCATTTATTCCCCTTCTTTTATTCCTGTAATCCTGTATGTGTCCAGTGTACGCACCGTTTCCTTCGTTGTCAAGCTTCGATCCCATTCTTGGGAGAGCCAGTTGAAACGGAGACGTACCTTGTTGCCTTCATGCGCGATAGCCGCGAGGCTTCTGTACTCACCATCAAACCATACGATGGAGGCGTCTGTCAAATCTGCGGCCTTGGTTCTCGATACTGTCCCGATGTATCTGTGGATTACTTCAGTCATACCTACAGTTTAGTCGTTCCGCATCAATTTGTCAATAATGCCCAACAACCGTACGACCTCGAAGTCTTCCCGCACCCCTCCGAGTACACCACCCTGCTCCGCCTCCAGACGGGCCTTGTGGCGCTCCTTGATCCGCTCCAGCGCCAGAGTGTCCTTGCCGTCGATTTCGCCCACCAGAAGCTTACGCTGGACCAGTTCTTGGGCCATCTCTTCGTCCATGTAGGACCGTTCTCCGTAGTTACGGAATTCAACATCCGAGATAGCCTCTTTCGCTTCGCCCTCGATGTTCCTATTCATCTTCGTCCTCTCCATCGTTGTTTAGTCAACAGGTACGTCCTCTTTGTACAACTCCGGGTACTGGTCCTGTGGCCAGCGCTCGCGGTATGCGTCACTGTACAGATGCCGCACACCCCGCTTGCCAGTCTCCATGTTGATAATTCCAAGGGCAATGTGTCCGGTGTCAAGACTCGACACAGTCAGGTCACCTACCGTGAGTTCACCAGCGTCAATTACTTCCTTCTCATCTGACATTAGAATCCCTTTCCCCGGAGCCAGCCTTCGTCGCGCACGCCCTCTTCGTTGCGGCCACCCATCAGTTCGAGGTGGCGGCGTGCGGAGTTGCGCCCTGCTTCCTTGTTCTTGCGGTGTTGCTTCTCACCACAGGCGCACTCCCAGAACCAGCGCTCTTCGATGCCATCGTAGTAGTTGTCGTTGATCTCGTTCCACGAGCGGACGATGACATGGAATTCCCTGTTGGCAATCGCCAGTTCCTTCTTGCCTTGGTACTCCGCTTCCCAGTCCCGTACGGCCAGTTCATTGCTGATCGGCTTCTTCTGGAACTCCAGTCCCAACCGGGCAGACTTGGTGCCAAGGTTGGCACGTCCGATCTGTGCGGCACGTTTAAACAGTGCGTTCCAGTCATCCTTTGCCTTGACGTAGATGAGACCCCCGAGACCCCCGACACTCAGTAGGGTGCCGAAGAAAATTGCGAGTACAATCTCCATTTACTTGTTCCTTTCCTTTAGAAATTCCCATTCCGTAACATAACGGAATACAACTGCGGCTTCCTTATCAGCATGGATGCCGCCGTCCTTTGCCTGTCGGCGGTACGATTCAGTCATCTTGTCTGCATGATCGATAGCCTCTGTCTCGTCATCCAAGTCTACCACCTTGTAGGCCGGATTGACCTTTGAATTCGGAGAATAAATAGCAATCTCCTTCCGTGGAATGAACACATCATCCTCTAGGAACAAGCCTAGCACAGAAAGCTGACCGGCGTAAAACTGGACAGCCACGGAATCATGGACCTGTGATGCGGCGCTGAGCATCTTGTCTGCGTGATCGTAGCGCTCCTGTAGGTCGAGCGGTGTAGGCCAGTTAGGCATTACGTTCAGCCCTCACCAGCGGTGTCAGCGTCCAGCCAGAGTACTTGGACAGGTAGACATCTGTGAAATCTACAATCTCGTTCTTGTCAGGCTGCGGCACCATAACCCGGCCACCCTGAACGATAGCGATGTTGCGTGACTCGGCAGCACCGTCAAGCTTGTAGGCACCGTCATCAGGGACATCCTTGCCCGAAGGCTCGGCAATGGACAGGGTCTCACCTTCCTTGATGATACCACCGATGACGGCGAAGCTGTAGAGGAATTCCCGGATTGCTTTCTCCCCCTTGACGGACAGATAAGCCACGTCACGAGCGGCTGACGATTCAGCAGTGATCATCACATCATGTGCTTCCGCGCCGGAAAACGTGTTGTTGAAGTCCAGAGAAATTTTGCCTCCCCAGTTGCCTTCTGTCTCATAGTGTGAGTTCGAGTTCATTGTTAATTCCCTTCGTGGTATCCCCGGATCATCCGGAGTGTCGCGAGCATTCCTCGTGCGCGTTCGACGTAGACTTTTGCTTTCAGGAGTTCATCCTGTGTTGTTGCCACCTCAAGCATCTGTACTGCTTGCTCCGACAGCCTCTTCGATTCAGCTTCGATATGGTCAAGCCGGTCACCTGTGACAAACTTGTGTTGCGGGTTTTTGTGGTCATGGGGCCAGATTTGGGCCTCGGAGTATTCAGAAGCGAGCCGAGCGCTTGCCTTATAGGTGCGGCTGTTCCAGCCGTCACCGAGTTCCCGCCATTCGAGGTCTTCGGGAGAGAACTCCTTGCGGTACGATTTCCCATCCCGGAAGATGATCTCGGAGTTGTATGGCAGGCCTGCCAGTGAGACCTCGCTGATTAGGTGAAATTCGTCGTTGTTCATACCTACAGCATACAGAAGGACCCAGCACTTGTCAAGCACTGGGTCCTCCTGTTGTTGCTACTTCTGGGTAGCGAAGATGACCGCGAACTCGACGCTGTAGCCTGCCTTGCGGGCCTTGGCGAAGCGTTCCTTCTTGGTCTTGGTGTTGATGATGGACTTCAGCTTGTACTCTTCAAGCTGTTTGAGAATCTTGTCGGTGATATTGCTCATTTTGTTTCTTCCTTTGCGTGTTCGAATTCGCCGTCATAGCAGATCAAGTCCCGGAAAAAGAATCCGGCAACCCCTACGTCAACGAAATAGTTTAGCTCTCCTGTGTCGAGCTTCATGATATGGGTGATGGGTCCAGTAAGTCCTGTGTACCTACCGTCTTCCTCACCCGCGTAGTTGGTGACTGTGACAAGGTCACCTTCTTTAAAGGACTGCATCTGCCACCTTTCTGATTTGTTCCAGAAGCCTTGCAAGTGTTACCTCGACATCGTCATGGTAAAGCGAGTGTGCCCTGAACTCCCCTAGTTCGTCCGAGACCGCCTTGATTTCCCACCACAGATCGGAGAAGAGTGTGAACTTCCACCCCGAATCGTCAATAGACCAGCATTCCAGAATGAAATCATCAATTCCAATCGTATCCATTAAATTATCAGACCTTTCTTTTTGCTCCCCAGCTTGCTTTCTGTCCTTCGATACTACACTACTTGCGTGCCTTCGTCAAACTACTTGGTAGCTTCGTCCAATGCACCTGCAAGTGTCGGCCAGTCACGGCGCAGTTTGTTTTTCATGTGTTCGTGGTAGTCGGGCACAGGACCCGCATCCAGCCACGCGCTCTGTATGGCCGCTAGACGGGCCTCTGCGTTGGCGATGTCACTTCGGGTCCTCCGGTGGATATAGAGGTCTTCAGCGGCCTTCCTGAGGCGCTTGCGCAGACTGCTGTCCATCACTTACTCAAGAGCTTCCGTGCAGTGGTAACCGTGAGCCGCCCGCCAGTGTGCGAGTCGCGTTCCGCCGCAATAGCCAGTGCGTCCTTGATGGTTGCGCCATGCGAGAGGGCACCAGAGGCATAAGGACTCCCGGAGCCGATGGCGTAGACTCCGTCCACCTTGCGGTACCACGCGGTGTCACAGCCGATCTCATAGACCCGGTTGTTCACGACAACCAGAATCTGCATGCCGAATTCGTCCTGCCCACGACGCGGATTGACAGTGTTGAGGATGTGCCGAATCTTCGGAGACAGGGTGCTGGAAACCCAGCCATCTGTGTCCGAGACCTCAGTTGGGGGCGAAGGCATACGGGCGTGCTTGATTTCCGTGGAGAGCAACAGCCTCCCGGCAACACCATAGATCACCCCGTTGTTGACGAACACCTTGTCCTGCTCCATCTCGAAGGATTCCCCGCCAGAAACGAGAGAATCGAATCCAATGATGACCTCTCCATTGTGTTCTTTTGCGATAATCGTTGTCATTCATCTACCTTTCAGTTTAGGTCCAAGAACCTTTGTGCTTGTACTTCGGTCGTGTTTCCGGATTCTGTTTGGTCAGGTGGCCACCGCCGCACCAGTCACAGGTATACCCGTAAAGCTTACGGCCTCCGGGTGCGCGGAAACGTCTGTTCCACTCTGCGGCAACCTCTTTGGATTCAGCCTCATCCCGGAAGTACACCTTGGAGCTTACGCACTTTGTCCGATCCCCACCCAGCAGGTCATCCGCTGTCTTGGAGGATACATGGACGGCCTTAGGCTTGGTCTTGTATTCCGGAGGTCCAGCCACCATGTTCACATCGAGCGCAGGCTTGCGCTGTTTGGGCTTGGGCTTTTCGGCTACCTTTTTCGAGGGCGCGTACTTTGGCTTCAGGTGGTCAGGTCGGCAGCATTTCTGCCATTTGCAGTCAGACCGGATGGTCTCAAATTTGTGGCCTTCTAACAGTGTACCACCGGCGAGCCAGTAGGTCAAGGGCTTGACAAGCCACGTCTGACCCTCCCATGTGATTTGACCAGCAACCCTCCCTGTGTCCTGAGAGCGGTACACGATGTGGTCCATTATGGTCTCCAGCCCCGTGTTCAGCTTATGGATGACCTCATTAGGCGGTCTGGGAGAATCATACGGCCACACATCCGGAGTCTTGTACTCCGGGATTACTTCAGGTTGTTCGGGTGTGTATCCAATAAATAAGGTCTTTACCCAGCGTATGACCTTAGCCCACATTATATCTCCTTTCTAGAATTTTTGTGTTACGACTTCGTCCTCTTCATCTTTCTTGATCCAAGGAAGCCGCAGTGCGGAGTACCCGCGAGCCAGTGAGGCCCCACGATACCCATGTTCGATGATGCCGAGATCGGCCAGAACGTTCAAGAGCTTCTTGTAGTCCTTCCATTCCAGTTCTTTGTCGATGTACAGGTGGCAGTGACCTCCAGTAGAGGAAGGGATCACAGCCGCTGGAAAGTCGATGTCCAGAAGGGGGCGGTGCTTGCCGTGCGCGTTCAGCGAGGCGATCAGTTCGGCATCGGAAATGCCTGCGGCCTCGTCCGGAATCTTGGTGTAGAAACCCTCGTCGTAGGCATCTTCGGATTTCTTTTTCTTCAGGAGCTTCTGCGTGGACTTGAGCAGTTCCGTTCCCAGAAGCTTCTCCCACTTGAAGGACTTACCGATGCGGCGTTCCTGCTCCAATTTTTCCTGCTCCTGAACCGCTTTCCAGTATTCTTCCTTCTCTTCTTTACTGGCATCATGTCCGGGGAACTTTTGGGGCACGTCTCTCTTGATGGCTTCCTTCTGCTTGGAGAAGGTGTAGAGGTTGTGGCCCCTAGCGAATTCCGGGACCTGATCGATCAGGTCTGGCTCCTGTGTCTTCACACTGCCCAACAGGGCGTCTGTGATGCGGTCTGCGTCCTCATCAGCCTCTACCTCATGTCCCAGTGCCCATTCCAGTTCTCGGGCCTTAGAGAGGGCGCTGGGTGATCCAATCTGTCGAAGCTCTGAGACCTTGGCTTCGAGTTCTTCTGCTGTCTTCATTTTCTCCTTTACTTGTTATGTCCTACCATTCATCACCGAACGAGGACACTCCCCGGTCGAATTTTTCTTTCCACGACAGTTCCTTGGCAGGTGCGGGAACAGTCCTTCGCACAGGAGTTGAGACCTTTTGTGCGGCGATACGTACCGGCATCGACGTGTCCAACGTCTTCGGCATGGCCGGTGCAACCGAGTTTAGCGTACGCCGAGTGTGGGTGTCAAACCACGTGATGTAGGCACGCTGTTTGTCCTTGTACTGCTTCCAGCAAGTGGGGCAGTAGTGGGACTGGATTCGCATGTTCCACGTTTCCCGGTGACGTGCGTACTGGTGACCCTGAGGGCAAGTACCGGTGTACCGGGACTGGACCTTGGGTGCGTCCACAGAGACACAGCGCTTCCCGGTGGAGCCAATCCTCCGGGCGATCTTACGCCACTCCGCGCCGTGGTCAGCATTCTTCGGGTTGTTCAGGGCGTGAGCCACTTCGTGACGGGCAGTCTCACGTACTTCCTTTTCATCGAAGACTTCCATGAAGGGAATGGAGAGGGCGATGGTTCCGAAGCTCATACGCGGGTTCTCGCTCCACCTCCGGGTTTGGCACCACCCAGCTACGGTCTTCAGGTTGACGACTTCCAGATTCCAAGACACCAGTCCGTGCAGGTTCATCTCTTCGCGGAAAATCCTCTTCGCGTCTTCGATTCGCATATTCAGTCCTTTCAAAGTTAGTGGTGCCGGTCCCTCCCGACACCACTAACTTTACACACTTAGGCAGGCAGTGTCAACTCAGTACCGACTCTTCGGAAGGTAATCCGGCTTGACATAGTCGATACCCTTATGTTCTGCGATCTCCTTCTCGATGTCAATGATGTCCATGTAGTAGGCTTTGCCATGACCGTAATTCTTCATCGACCACAGCTTACGTACTGCGTCCTTGCGCCTGCGCTCCAGTTGGCGGAGCCTGCGCTTGTAGTTGAATCCCGAGTGTGGACCTGACTTCTTCGAGAGAAGATAGATTTCTGCACAGTTGTTGTAGATTCCAAGTCCGGTCAGGATGCCGATAACAGGAACACCAAAGATCGGCAGAACCATCCACGCGGAGTGTGCCACCACTGACAGGGCGAACACAGGAATCAGGCCTGAGATACCAATCAGCCCGAGGATGGGCCACCTCCAGAACTTCAGGGCCGCGACAAAGTTCTCCACTAAGCCTCCTTCAGGTACTCGGGCACCTTGCCTGCTACAGAGCAGACCATTTCATAGCGGGTGGCTCCAGCGTCGAGCGAGAGTTTGACGGCGGACATCAGAGCCTGAAGCTGCTGGACGGCCTCATCCCGATTCTCTTCCGTGATCCCTCGGGTAGTGCGCAACGGGTCAGCGGCTCGCTTGACCTTCAGAAGTGTTTCATAAACTTTCATCATGTTCCTTTCCTTTTGAATGGCCAGTTTACTAGTAAACAGACACAATGTCAACACTTTTTGTTACTTGACATACGGTATAATAGATGTTATGACTAATCTATTCAGCGGGGCTATCCTGCTACTCAACGAGACTCCCGACGACGATACAGCCGATCATATCTCCAGAGATGTTGCATCGGAGTATTTCCCACCGAATACAGGCTACACCTACCGGCTCACTACTGAGCTTCCGATCAACACCCCGGTTGATCTGGCAGACCAGTACACAGCGGCACTCAAGGACCTTCCTTCAGGTGCCACCTACCTTATTGTCTCTCCGGTGGAAGAGTCATCCCAACTCTAGCACTAAGGCAGACCGATGTCAAAATCCATAGCGGAAGAAATCGCAGAACTTTCTCTCGAAGAACAAGAAGAAATCTGGGGCGGCTATACCGAAGAACAGGCACA
>Ga0157375_10000081_pt1 | contig 96625 bp, 71 predicted proteins | sample M35metaG_FD_115311 | JGI IMG/M metagenome (GOLD analysis project Ga0157375, IMG submission 115311) | Miscanthus rhizosphere microbial communities from Kellogg Biological Station, Michigan, USA - M3-5 metaG | ecosystem: Host-associated > Plants > Roots > Rhizosphere > Soil | place: USA: Michigan... | reverse complement strand
TGCTCGTTTTAGCTTGCCCTGGAATATCAAAATTATATTAACAACAAACAAACCGAACATGAGTCTGAAATGACCTGCTTACTCAGACCCCTTCGGTGTCTTTTATCCGTGAGTCAACGGGCGTGCTGGTCGTGCTGAACGTATGCGTGTGGTCGGCGGGAGCGAAATCGATGAGAGATTTGGAACGATCGCCAGAAAGCGGCTCAGCGCGATTTTCGAACGTGACCCGTTTTGATATCTCTGGCAACTTCGCAGAGTGACGACAAAGGAAGCCATTGACCTCCTGGAAAAATTCCGGGCTGGTCGTGTGGGGCGCGACCAACTCCTGCGGCAGTTCCAGGCGGCGCCGGTGGCGGACCTTGGCTTTGCCCAGGTTGATTTGCATCGCTCGCTGCGCAAAGGCTTTCCGGAAGTGATTTTTGGCGCAGGCAAAACACCGCAACAAGTGCTCGAAATCTCCTGCAAATTGCTTGAGCGAGAACAACGTGTTTTGATCACGCGAGTCACGGACGCTCATGCCCGATTGTTGCGCAGGAAAATCAAGCGCGCTCGCCATCATGTGATGGCCAGATGTGTCACCATCGAACGGTCTCGCGCGCCCAAACGCGCAGGGACAATCGCAGTCATTTGTGCTGGCACGAGTGATTTACCCGTAGCTGAAGAGGCTGCGGTAACGGCCGATATCCTGGGTAATCATGTGGAAAGGATTATCGATGTGGGAGTGGCAGGTCTCCATAGACTTCTAGCTCAATTGGAAACGATTCAAAAAGCCAATGTGATTGTTGTGGTTGCCGGAATGGAGGGAGCGTTGCCCAGTGTCGTAGCTGGGCTTGTTTCGAGACCAGTCATTGCCGTGCCGACGAGTGTGGGTTATGGAGCCAGTTTTAACGGCCTTGCACCCTTGCTGGGTATGTTGAACAGTTGCGGGAGCGGCGTAATGGTGGTGAATATAGACAATGGTTTCGGGGCTGGTTATGCAGCCAGCCAGATCAACTCGCTTGCGAGCGGCGGCAGTTAAACTTTTCCGATGGTGAAAACTCTGTACCTCGACATCTTCAGTGGAATCAGCGGCGATATGTTTATCGGCGCGCTGATTGACCTTGGAGTTGACGCTCATCAGCTCGAGCGTGAGCTGGAAAAGCTGGGACTCAAAGGCTATCACTTGCACATTTCCCGCCGACAAAAGAGCAGCATTGAAGGCGTAAAGTTTGATGTGCATTTGGAGGACCACCACGCTGATGAGCATGCTCACTCGGGCAGTGAACCTACATCCGACCTCGAGCGAGAGCCAGGGCATGGCCACATGCATGATATGCTCGGTGCACACGGCGGCCAGGTCTTGAAAACTTCATTTGGCCAGGTTGAATTGAGCGTCTTCGAAACGAATGTTCCGCCTCGTTTCCGACTCTATTTCACAAAGGAAAAGGGAAAAACGGGAATCCAGCCTGATGCAAGCAGCATCCTGGTGGAAACTAAAAGACCCGCTGGAGCCCGGCAGACTTTTAAGTTTAAACGCCACCGAGACTATTTGGAAGCCACCGAGGAGTTGCCGGAACCGCACGACTTTATGGCCGTTCTTCAACTAAAGCGTGGAACCCGCCTCGAGCGTTTTGAAATTCCCTTTGTCGAAGCACACCATCATCATTCCCATGGCACAGATGCTCCGATTCCGAACGAGCATAGCCATGACCATCATGCGCATGGGCGGGATTTTACCGCGATCAAGCAATTGATTGCCAAGAGCGAGCTTTCCGATTGGGTGAAAGAGAAAGCCATTGCTGTTTTCCACCGGATTGCAGTTGCCGAGGGAAAGGTCCATGGCCTGCCGCCTGGGCAAGTGCATTTCCACGAGGTCGGTGCCGTGGACTCGATAGTGGATATAGTAGGGGTGGCCGTTGGACTTGAACTGCTGGGCAAACCACGTGTTCTGGCAGGGCTCCCCGTCGAGGGCACCGGCTGGATCCAATGCGCGCATGGACGATTTCCGATCCCCGCCCCAGCGACTCTGAATATTCTTGGAGCTCGCGGCATTGCTCTTAGTCAGTGTGACGAGCCAAATGAGTTGATCACGCCAACGGGCGCCGCGCTGCTCGCCGAGTTCGCGGAGAGCTTTGGCCTAATGGAAAACCTTGTTGCCGAAAGAATCGGCTTTGGCCTCGGCCAGCGGGATAATAAAACCCGTCCGAACGTGTTGCGCGCAATCCTGGGAACAGCTTCGGGCGGCACTTCGGCGCATGATTGGCAAACTGACAATATCGCGGTGCTCGAAGCTAATCTGGACGATTTGAATCCTGAAATCCTGGGCTGCTTCATTGACCAGGCTTTGGCCGCCGGTGCATTGGATGTATTTTTTACGCCGGTTCAAATGAAAAAGAATCGACCCGGCTCGCTCCTTACCATTTTGTGCGCTGAGGTTGATCAAGACAAGTTTTGCGAATTACTTTTGCGGGAAACCAGCACCTTTGGGGTACGCCGCTCTATGGCGCAGCGACGCAAACTGGCGCGCGAAATTATCCACGTTCGTACCCCCTTTGGAGAGGCGGCGATTAAAATCGGAAAACTGGATGGAAAAGTGCTGCATGCCTCACCGGAATTTGAGTCTTGCAAGAAACTTGCGGCACAAGCCAAACTTCCTTTGAAAAAAGTTTATACTGAAGTCCTGAAGGCCTTTCATTCCGCGGAATCCTTATGAAAACATTCGCCGAACTTAATTTTCCGGGACGCCTCATTGCTGTGGAAGGCCTGGATGGTTCGGGAAAATCCACTCAAATTTATTTGCTCAAGCGCTGGCTCGAGTTGCAGGGACTCAAAGTATATTTTAGCGAATGGAATTCGTCTGAATTGGTCAAAGCCGCCACCAGCAAAGGGAAGAAGCGGGAATTGCTCACTCCAACCACATTCAGTCTGATTCACGCGACGGACTTCGCGGATCGTTATGAACGGTATTTGGTGCCGATGCTGCGCGCCGGTTACCTGGTCTTGTGCGATCGTTACATCTTCACTGCGTTCGCCCGGGACGTCGTGCGCGGCTGTACTCCTGAATGGGTCCGAGGAATTTACAGCTTTGCTGCCTTGCCGGACTTGACTTTCTTTTTTAAAGCGGACCTGGAGATTTCACTTCAGCGCATTCTGGATGGACGACCTCAGCTAAAGTATTTCGAAGCGGGCATGGACCTGCGGCTTTCGACCGACCCCTACGAAAGTTTTCGCATGTTTCAGGGCCGCATTCTCGAGCAATACCTGGCCATGAGCACGGAGTTTAACTTTTTAGTTATGGATGCCAATCAACTCGTCGAACGCCAGCAGGTGATTGTTCGAGAACTGGTGGCTCAACGCCTCGGCTTGGAGCAATTCCGCCGCGCCGAACACCACGCATCTCCGATGTTGCCGGTCGAATTGCCCAAGCGTTTCAAGCACGAAGTTCCAACCGAATGAAGGCAAACGCCCGAAACCGAATCGTCATACCACGCCGAAGCAAGCGCCTGTATTACGGGCACGGGATACCTGGAGTCGATGTGGCGCAATTATCCGGAAAACTGATCGTGGTAGAAGGAGCGGACGGTTCCGGGCGTTCAACACAAATTGCAATGCTGGTCGAATGGCTCGAGGGCGGCGGCCATGCCACAGTCCAGGTTGGCCTCAAGCGCTCCACCCTCGTCAGCGAAGAGCTCGAGAAAGCCCAGGAGGGTAATATTCTTAGCCGCACCACCTTAAGCTTGTTTTATGCAACCGATTTTGCCGATCAACTCGAAAATATAATCCTGCCGGCTTTGAAGGCAGGTTTTATCGTTTTGGCGGATCGTTACATTTATACTTTGATGGCGCGTGACATGGTCCGAGGCATGGACGAGGTTTGGCTGAAAAACCTCTACGGCCTTGCGCCGGAGCCCGACGCGGTCTTTTATCTGAAAGTCCCGCCAGAAGAATTGGTCCAGCGAACATTCGCAAAAAATTCGGCTTTGGACTATTGGGAGAGCGGAATGGACATTGGCCTCTCCCGGGACATGTTCGACAGCTTCATGACTTACCAGACTGCAATGGAAAAGACATTTCAGCATTTGCAGCAGATTTATGGCTTCACTATTGTTGATGGAATGCGCTCAGCAGCAGCGATCAGCTCGGATCTGCAAAAGAAAATCAGCGCGGTGCTCACGGGTAAGTAAACGGCCAGAAATATCCAGCGGTTTTGACCAAAAGCTCCTATGACAGAGACCAGCAACAAAGAAAATTACTTTGTCGGCGTTGATTTGGGCGGAACGAAAATTCTTGCTGGTTTGTTCGACAATTCGCTCGAGTGCGTGGGGACTGTCAAGGTGAGCACGAAAGCCCAACGTGGCCGCGAAACAGTCCTTTCGAGAATCGAGCGCTGTGTCCGAGACGCTGTCGACGAAGCCGACCTGAATATGAAGCAAGTCCGCGGCGTGGGCATTGGCGCCCCCGGCGCCGTCGACTTTTCCACAGGGACAGTCCTCTTCGCCCCCAACCTGGAAGGCTGGAAGGATGTGCCGCTGAAAAAGGAATTGGAAAAAATTTTAGGCCTTCCTGTATACGTGGAAAACGATGGCAATATCGCGGTCCTCGGTGTGCATGTGGCAGAGCTGAAGTCCAAGCCGCGCAACGTCATCGGGATCTTCGTTGGCACAGGGATTGGTGGTGGCCTGATCATCAACGGCGATCTCTTCAGTGGGTTCAACTATACTGCCGGCGAGATTGGCCACATGATCATCGATATCAACGGTCCAAAATGCGGCTGTGGCAGCCGGGGCTGCTTCGAAGCATTAGCCAGTCGCACCGCTATCTTTCAGCAGATTAAAGCGGGTGTAAAGGATGGCGAAAAAACGGTTTTGACAGAAATGCTCGGAGAAGATCTTGAAGATTTGCGTAGCGGCGATCTGAGAAAAGCAATCCGGAGAGGTGATAAATTTGTCGGGAAAGTAATTGACCAGGTGGCGGAGTACATTGGGATTGGCGTGGCCAATCTCGTTAACATTTTGGCGCCTGAAGTGGTGGTGCTTGGGGGCGGAGTGATGGAGGCCCTCGCAGATGAGATGACCAGCGCCATCCTAAAAAACGCCAAAGAGCATGCCATGCCGGGCACGCTTAAAAACGTTGAGTTTATCGTGTCAAAACTCGGCGACAACGCGGGCATTACTGGCGCAGCCGTCCTGGCTCGACGCGAGTCGAAATAATTTGAGGGCAGGACGCCACTCAATCTGCTTGGAAACTGCAATGTTATTTCTGACTGCGTTGCGGTGCCGTTTGTTTCTCAGCGATGACTTTGAACGGCCGCGCCTCAAACGCTAATCATCCCAATCGGGGCTCCACGAGACTGTCATTCTGTTTTCAGTTCTGATCTCAGACACAAAGCGTGTTTCAAGAAAGAGCTATCTTTTCGAGCAAAGTAACCGTTCTTGACTATTAATCTTCCCCCGCTCACTAATCAGCCGTGATGTCCATCGCTGATTTGCGAAAAGAATATAAGCTTGGTGTTTTGCGCCGTCAGGACATGAATCCAGACCCCATTGCCCAATTTCATTCGTGGTTTGAGGCGGCGACTGGCTCGCGCGCTGGCGGGCGCGTCCGAAAATTCTTTGTGGGGTTCTTTAAGTCGTTGCAAATGCTCGCCGGGGCGGCACCGCCGGATGTGAGTGCTATGACGTTGGCCACCGCCGATAAATCAGGCAAACCTTCGGCACGAATCGTTTTGCTCAAGGGCGTGGATCAACGAGGATTTATCTTTTTTACTAACTATGAGAGCCGGAAGGGGCATGAACTAACCGAAAACGCTCAAGCCGCTCTCGCGTTTTATTGGCCGGATCTAGAAAGGCAAATATGCATCGCCGGAAGTGTGACAAGAATTTCCACTGCCGAATCGGATGCATATTTTCAAAGCCGGCCGCGTGGCAGCCGTTTGGCCACATGGGTTTCCAAACAAAGCGGAGTTGTGCGTGATCGGGCTGAACTGCAGCAGAGGTGGAAAGAACTGGATGCCCGTTATTCAAAGGAAGAAGTGCCCCGGCCGCCTTACTGGGGTGGTTATGTGCTATCCCCTGAACGCATTGAATTCTGGCAAGGAGGGCCAAGCCGGCTTCACGACCGTATTCAATATACCCGCCAATCTGATAATAAGTGGAGCATTGATCGGCTTGCCCCGTAAGGCCTTGGGGAACTTCTTACAAAAAACCCCTTGCTTTCTGTCTTATCGGGCCGAGATTAAACTTTAAGGTAAGCCCCGGGCATCAAATGGAGTCCCAATGAAGAAAACGTTGATGATAGTGGTTATCCACGACAATTCCGAAGGGAGGGTCCATGCCACCTTGGCATGCGATCGACTGGTAGAGCGTTTCTGGTCTGAATGCGAATTTAAGATAAGCTGGTGGCCCTCCACCGTACTATCGCAACCTCATTCAGCAACTGAAGCAATGGCAATGGCGATTACGGCGGATGTCATATTGTTTGCCTTCCAACCCGCCACCGGATTGTCCAAAGCTGTGAAGGAATGGATAGAGACCTGGTTAAGTCAACGGGGAGAACGTGAAGGAACGCTGGTGGATTTGGTCACGCGGGGCGATGAGGCGCATGAAACGGCGGCAAACCGTCATTTTTATTTGCGTCAAGCAGCCCACCGCAGTGGGATGGACTATCTCACGCGTGAACCCCAAAACCTTACCTGGTCGTTTCCCGATTCTCTGGATGCTTTTGCAGCCCGAGCGGACAAAGTTACCACTGTTTTAGATCAGATTCTGCATACCGAGACGGTGCCTGCGGCGCCTTGAGCCTTGAGCACGTGTGTTTGAGGACCTCGGTCGCAAGCGATTACGCGAGCGTAAATCGATTCACCTCATCTCAATGACGGAAAACCTTGGCATCAGTGCGCACGAACCAAGCGGGATGTTATTTAACTCTGTTCTACCGCTGTCTCTTCCTGTTGTTCACTAATGACCGGGGCAATCGCCTGGAGCTTGTCCCCTTCCGCCAAATCGATCAATTTAACACCCTGGGTATTCCGTCCTGCTTCCCGGATATCTCTGACGAAGGTTCGCACCATTTGACCAGCGGAGGTAATGACCATGATTTCATCCGAGTCGCGGACCGTGAGAGCGCCGACCACGCATCCGGTTTTCTCAGTAGTTTTCATAGTGATGATGCCTTTGCCGCCGCGTGACTGCACCCGATATTCGTCGAACGAAGTCCGTTTTCCGATGCCATTTTCACCAGCAACCAGCAAGGTCGCATCTGCCACGACGGTGGCGAGGGCTACGACAGCGTCCTCACGATCCAGTGTGATGCCTCGCACGCCGGAGGCAGGACGGCCCATGGACCGAACGTCATCCTCAGAAAATCGAATGCTCATGCCTTCACGAGTGATCAGCACCGCCTGATCCTGGCCAGAGGTCGCTTTGACGTCGATCAATGTGTCCCCAGGCTCGATTCCTATAGCGATAATTCCGCCTTTTCGGACGTTTGCAAAATCAGCAATGGCGGTCTTTTTCACCGTGCCCTGGCGAGTTGCGAAAAAGACGAAACCGGGCTGTTGCCAGGTTGTGTCCTCTCGATTCGGCCCTGTTTTGGAACCAATGCGAATGAGTGCGGCAATGGTCTCGCCGTGCTTAAGCTCGAGCAAGTTTGCAATACTCCGCCCTTTGGAAGCGCGACCCATGTCCGGGATTTCGTGCACGCGCTCAACATAGACGCGTCCCATGTTCGTAAAGAACATCAGATAATCGTGCGTACTGGCGGTAAAAAGATGCTCGATGAAATCTTTGTCCTCCTCGGCTCCGCCTTCGCGGGTGGTCATGCCGATGACGCCTTTGCCTCCGCGGCGCTGCGAACGATAGGAACTGACATTGGTTCGTTTGAGCAGTCCGCTATGGGTCAGCGTGATGATCACACCCTCATTGGCGATGAGGTCTTCGATGGCCATTTCGCCTTCTTCCGGCACTAACTCAGTCAGGCGCGGAGTGGAATATTTCTCCTTAATCGCGAGCATCTCGCTTTTTATGATCGCGAGCACTCGAGCTTCCTTGGCAAGAATATCCATTAAATCAGTGATGCGGGTCAGCAGTTCGCGATATTCGGCCTGTACTTTGCCGATTTCCAACCCGGTTAACTGATAGAGACGCAATTCCAAAATGGCATTGGTTTGTGTTTCGCTAAAAGAGTAGCGCCCATTCGTCAGACGAGCTTCACTGCGGATCAGAATTCCAAATTTTTCGACCTGCGCGCGGGTGAACTCGAACGCTAGCAATTTGATTTTCGCCTCCTCGCGATTGGACGAACTCCGAATAATGCGAATGAATTCGTCCAGGTTGGCGAGCGCGATCAAATATGCTTCCAATTGCTCGGCGCGCTCTTCGGCCTGGCGCAACTGAAATTTCGTCCGCCGGACAATAACTTCCCGCCGGTGCTCGATGTAGCAGTTGATCAATTCTTTCAGGCCAAGGGTTTTTGGTCGGCCATGATCAATCGCCAGAGCATTGACTGCGAAGCTCGTTTCCAGGGCGGTATGCTTGTATAAATTGTTAATGATCACTTTGGGAATCGCATCGCGCTTTACCTCGATGACCACCCTGGTGTTCTCGTCCGACTCATCTCGCACGGCTGTGATGTCCGTAATAATTTTCTCATTCACCAGGTCGGCGATGCGTTGAACGAGAGTGGCACGATTTACATTGTAGGGAATTTCGGTGATAACGATTTGTTCCCGGCCACCCTTGAGTTGCTCCAACCCCACCTTGCCGCGAACTTTCACACTGCCGCGGCCGCTTTTGAAATAGTCATGGATGCCCTCCAGGCCGCAAACCATGCAACCTGTAGGAAAATCCGGTCCTTTGACATGCGCCATCAGCTCTTTAAGCGTGATGCCAGGGTTGTCAATTTGCGCGCAAACCCCATCGATAATCTCTCCGAGGTTATGGGGCGGAATGTTCGTGGCCATGCCTACGGCAATTCCCGTCCCTCCATTTACCAGCAAATTTGGAAATGCTGCGGGAAAAACAGTAGGTTCCGTTTTGCTCTCATCGTAGTTAGGCACGAAATCAACCGTGTCCTTGTCCATGTCGTCCATCAGAACGGCGCCCAATGATGCAAGCCGGGCTTCGGTATACCGCATCGACGCAGGTGGATCGCCTTCTACGGAACCGAAATTCCCCTGCCCGTCCACCAGCCTGTCGCGCATCGCCCATGGCTGAGCCATATGGACCAAAGTCGGGTATATCGCCTGGTCACCATGAGGATGATAGTTACCCATGGTCTCACCGACGATTTTCGCGCATTTAATATGCTTGCGATTGGGCATCACTCCCAATTCATTCATCGCGAATAGAATGCGCCGCTGTGATGGCTTGAGACCATCACGCACGTCTGGCAACGCGCGCGAAATAATGACCGACATCGAATAATCAAGAAACGAGTTCTTGATCTCATCCGCCACGTTGATGTTTACGATTTTTTCATTGGCCGCGTAAGGCGAGGTTCCGCCCTTCGGTACATTCCCAGGATCACTCGGTTCAATAGGTTCGTTCGATTCAGATGAGTCATTTTCGTCAGGCATAGAAATGAATTGTAAAACTATTTAATTATCCGGCTCTTCGTTTAACGAAAGCGCATTGGGTGTTTGAGACCTGGACACCGTTAGGGCCATCACCGCATGACCGCACGATTTCAGATGTGCAGATTAGGGGGATTCACGCCTGCGGCTTTACACATCCAGATTCCGCACATTCAGCGCATTGTCCTCAATAAACTGCCGGCGCGGTTCGACTTCCTCGCCCATCAGCCTTGTAAACATTTCTTCCGCCTCAATCGCGTCGGTGAGATCAATGCGCAGCAGTTTGCGCCGAGCTGGATTCATTGTCGTTTCGAACAGTTCTTTTGGGTTCATCTCACCCAACCCCTTAAATCGCTTGATGGAAAGACCGCGGCGGCCAACTTCTTTGATGCTGGAAAGGATTTCTGCGATTGAAAAGAGCGGTTTGATTTGTTGCCGTTCTCCTTCACCTTCCACCAGTTCAAAAAGCGGTTTGTCCTGAGCCGAATAGTGATCGACACTCAAACCTTTTTTCCCAAGTTTTTCGAGCAACTCCTTGATCGCATGGCTTTCGTAAAGTTCCTCGTGGCGCGCGCGACGAGTAGAGCCGTTTTTGGATTTCTCGATCACCGAAGTGTCGCTCTCCTTTTCGCCGGAAAGCCCCAGGTTCAAGTCGGGATTATCCTTGCCGAAAGTCGCCAGATCCTCTCGGGTCAGGAAGTAATGGACCGTCTCCTCATTGCCAGCCCGAATCTTAATCAGATGCTGCGGCAGCTCATGGGTTGTTGGATCTCGATGTTCGATATACAGCGCGAAATCGCCTCCCTTGCGGCGTAGCCCGTTTGCATACTTATCCATTGCCTCGAGCAATTCGAGGATATCGCTCAGTTGGTTCTGCGAGAACTCCTTTTGATCCTGCAGATTGCGCAAACGAACCTCTTCGGTGCCTAGCTGCACTAATATGCGGTTTAATTGCGCATCGTCATCCACGTATTCAACACGTTTTTTGCGGGCGATTTGATAAAGCGGCGGTTGCGCAATATACATGAAACCACGTTTCACCAATTCGGGCATCTGCCGGTAAAAAAACGTAAGCAACAGCGTCCGAATATGCGAACCGTCCACGTCGGCATCCGTCATGATGATGATTTTGTGATAGCGCAGCTTTGTCAGGTCGAAAGCGCCTTCACTATCGCCGTCGCCAATGCCGGTTCCGACCGCCGTAATCATCGTGCGGATTTCAGTGTTCTGAAGAACCTTATCCAGCCGCGCCTTTTCCACATTAATGAGCTTGCCGCGAATCGGCAGGATGGCCTGGAATTTGCGATCGCGGCCTTGCTTGGCTGAGCCACCGGCCGAGTCACCCTCGACAATGTAAAGCTCGGTATTCGCGGGATCGCGGTCCGAGCAATCGGCTAACTTGCCGGGAAGTCCGCCTCCAGTAAGAGCCGATTTCCGAACTGCCTCACGGGCTTTCCGGGCCGCTTCTCTAGCTCGCGCGGCATTCAGCCCTTTTTCGACGACCCTCTTGGCAACGGAAGGGTTTGAGTCAAAATGAGACATCAAACCGTCGTAGGTGATCGAGCTAACGATCCCCTCGACTTCGGTCGAAAGCAGTTTTTCCTTCGGTTGATTGTTAAACTTCGGGTCGGGATGTTTAACTGAAATGATGGCCACGAGGCCCTCCAACAAATCGTCACCTGTGACCGGCGGATCCTTCTCCTTCAGAAGGTTGTTCTGTTTGGAGTACTGATTTACGGCACGTGTTAGAGCCGACCGAAAACCTGCCTGGTGAGTTCCGCCATCCGGGTTCTGAACGGTATTTGTGTAAGCCAATACCTGCGCGCTGTAGCTGTCATTATACTGCAGCACGACATCGAGAGTGATGTCCGCTTTGCGAGTTGCGCCGTTCTGCATGAACTCATGCGGCCGCCTTCCGTTGAAAATGATGGGCTTTGGATGTAGTGCCTGCTTGCCTTTGCTCAGTTGCTTGACGAACTCAAGGATGCCGTCTTTGTAATAAAAGACTTCCCGCTTTGCTTCAGCGAGACGCTCATCGAGAAAACTGATTTCCAGGCCGGAGTTCAAAAACGCAAGTTCCCGCAACCGCTGTGTGATCCGGTCTGATTTGAATTCAGTGGTCTCGAGAAAGATTTCAGGATCAGGCTTGAAGGTAATTAACGTGCCGGTCCCGCTGGCCTTCCCAATCACTTCGAGCTTCTTGGTCGTTTTGCCCTGCTCAAATTCCATGTGGTGCACCTGCCCCTCACGCGAGACCTCGACCGAAAACCACTCGGATACGGCATTGACACATTTTGCACCGACTCCATGTGTGCCGCCTGAATAGGTGTACCCCCCCTGGCCATACTTTCCACCCGAATGCAGGGTTGTGAGCACCAACTCAACCCCGGGAATGTGATACTCGGGATGCATGTCAACCGGGATGCCTCGACCGTTGTCGCGAATCGAAATCGAACCGTCCACATGGATAGTTACATCAATCTTGTCACAAAACCCGGCAAGATATTCATCGACTGAATTATCAAGCACCTCAGTCACGCAGTGATGCAAGGCGCGTTCGTCAGTGCCGCCAATGTACATTCCCGGCTTCTTGCGAACCGCTTCCAAACCCTCCAATTTTCCGAGTTGGGCAGCCCCGTATAAAGCAGGAGATTCTGGTGAATCTTTCGCTTTTATCTCCGCTTCCATCACATTTTCCTCAGGCATAAAATCATTAAAATCGAGCTTTCTGGCCATCCGGCTACGAGGCTAATAATGTAGAAAAAAACCGCCTCAAAGACAATAATTATTTCGGCTCATATTTACCCAAAAAACACTATTAGTAGTGGCCTCGAGTCACAAGAATGGCTATATATTGGGTGACTGCCTGTCTCCGCAAATCCGTTACTGAAATACAGACTTTTCTGTCAGGAAAGCACGCCTATTCTCGTTTTTGTTGTTCCAATTTGCGCGTATGGAAACTCCCGCGACTCATTTGGAATGCTAAGCGGAAAATTGTTCGGAATTTTGGCCTTCGAGAGTATGAGTTAAGGGGCCGAAGCGACGCTCAACAATTGCTGGCACATGCGCGAATTATTGTTCGCAATTGAAGAAAGAGTGCAAGAATTTGTTTGTAAGGGGTGACCAAAGCGAACACCCCTTGGTTGGCACGACACCTTTGACGAGATTGGACCTACGGAAGCCAACGGGCGCGGTAAAACGCAAGCGGTATAAAATCTAGCCCCGAGTTTGTAAAGCTCAAAAGCCGACTTGTGGGAACCAGATTTGTTGCCAACGACGCCCAGTCAGTGAGGTTAGTGCTTCGCTCCAATGCGTAACGCTGGCCGCTGGGCGCAATAAATTGCACATAAAAAATGCTGTTGCTGAACGAGCTTACTGGATTCTTTGGCGACAAGTTGGTGTAGGTCACAGATGTTGTGTTGGTTTGATTGGCCAGGATGGTCAAATTGCGGTTAGAAGGCGTAAGGAATCCCGCCACCGGGCGAAAATTCAAGGTGTAGTTTGTCCCGGCGGGAAGCCCGTAGATGGCAAGGTTGTCGCTGTAATAAATTGCATCGGTCGTTTGGATGATTCTCCAGCCCCCATTGTTGGACAGTTCCGCTGCCGGCTCAGTCAGAATACGAAAATTGCCGAATTCAAAAAGACCTGCAGACAGTCCGCTTCCCAGGATTGAAACGCCGCCGCCGGTCAGGCCGTCATCGCCAGGGTATAACTGTGGCGCGATGAGTCGCACATCCCGGCTGAGCCACGTTCCCTCAACCATTTCCTCGAGAATTCCAACCGCATTCCAATAAGTTCTGCTCGTGTGAGCCGGGCAGGTTCCGCTCACAGTGATCTGTGCGGAATTTGAACCGGCGATGAACCCGGGAGCCGGCAGGTTAAAAACCGCCAGCGCCTGGTCGGGCGCATTTAGTGACTCAACAAAATCCAAATCGTATTTTTGTGCATTGGATAGTCTATATGAGGCGACAGCAATCATTCGAACGCGAAGCGAACCAGTTGTTCGCGGCCGCAAGTTCGTCAGCTTAAGGACGGCACTAAACGTCATCGTAGAATTGGCTTGTAATGTTCTGGAGAGCGAGACGATGTCTTCGATGGCCAAGGCGGCAAAGTTGAGAGCAATGTTACCCGAGCGGCTGGGCGGGTAGGAATCCTCGACGGACGAAACCTGGATCTGATAGGTTTCACCCTGTAATGGTTTAAAAAGCAGCCGGCTGGTTTGGTCGTCTGGCGAGACCTGTAGCCCGTCGCCGTCCGGAAAATCAAAAGCATCGTCGTTTCCGACGAGTGGCACTAGGTTGGTCAGCGAATTGCCGGTGTAAATGGCGAGCACTGTGTCCGGTCTGTTTCCGGATGTCGAAAGCAGAAAAGGATCGTCTGACGGTGCGGTCCAGGACCACCAAATGGAAACAGGATGAAGGCCGCCTTTGGCCTGGGCGGATTCATTTGTTTCAATTGTGGCTCCATAGACAGACCCAAACAAAGAAGTTACGGGCGAATAAATCAGGGACCTGAAGGAAAAAAAGTCATTGACGGGAGCCGGGGTGAACGAATGGGATAGTTTGAATTGGCCGTGCGCTCCAACAGAATCAATCGCAATATGGTATGTTTCTCCACCAACGACGTTGAACCGTATTCGCTTTGGATATAATCTGCTCCCCGTGCTGAAATCATAGACAAAATTTTTGGCAATGCTCGTCAGCGTCATTACGTTGGTGCCGGTATAAACAGCCATGATAAGCTGGATTGAACTCCCGTTGCTGTTCAGTTCGAGCGCCCCATTCTGGGGAGCCGTGTAGTCATACCAGACGGATGTATTGGTAGCAGACGGACAACTGAAAAAGGGCGGGGACGGCACACATCCATGAATGGGTTCACCCGCCTCTGCCGTGGCTCCGGCATTGTTGCCGGTGGTCGAATTGGTTACTCCGGTGAGAGTGATCCGGTTTGCAAAGTTGTCATTAACCGGCGCGGCAGCGGCCACCGCAGCCAGAACCAAAACCCATCCGACGATAAAAATTTTGGAAGCAAAGTTACGTTTCACACACTGTTGGGTTTAAGCAACCTCAGATATCAAAAGGTTTGCAATTATTAGCCTGTTCGTTGCTCAATGGCAAAGTGTTAGCACTACATACCCGGTCCTCAGAAGGAAAGCAATGTATTCGGGTTTGGAGGTTTTTTTTCCTACGTAACAGCGGACTTCTGAGTCTAATGTGGTCGTTGAATTCCATTGCGGCAGGGTCTGAACAAGGGCAGGTGCTCAGCCGAGAAGGAAAGGTGGATTTCGCGCGCGGACAGACGAACTGGTCTGCGGCCGTGGTTGGACAGCCATTGCTCGTCGCGGACCGGCTGCGCACCCTGGCGCAAAGCCGGGCGATGGTTCAGCTCGCCGAACTCGGCCGATTGCGCGTCAATGAATTGACAACGCTAGAAATCCTTCCGCCGCGTGAAACCAGCAGCAAGGCCACATTGGATTTGAGGTTGGGCGCGATTTATTTTTTTACACGCGATAAGCCGCGCGAATTTCAGATTCAGACACCCTTCGCACGCGCGGCATCGCGTGGCACGGAATTTTCGGTCACGGTAGAAGCGGACGGAACTTCACACTACACCGTTTTTGATGGCGAAGTCGGCGTCACAAATAATCTCGGCGGGGTGCTGCTCGCGCCTGGCGAATCGGGCCAGGTTCAACCCGGACTAGCTCCGGTCAAAACCGCGGTCATCCAGTCGCGCAATATCGTTCAATGGTGGCTTTATTACCCAGGAATCCTCGACGTGCGCGATGTGCAGCTAACCGTGTTAGAAGAAACCGCGCTGTTGGACTCGCTGGCATTTTATCGGGAGGGCGACTTGCTGGGCGCGTTAGAAAAATATCCCGCAGGTCGTGTCGCGCAGAGCGATAGCGAGCGGACTTATCATGCGGCGTTGCTGCTCGCTGTGGGGCAGGTGGAAGCGGCGGAAGCGGAATTGGATTTTGCCACCACTTTACCGGTGGCAAATGCGTTGCGGGAAATCGTGGCAGCGATCAACCTGCGTCCCATTGCCAATCCACCCACCCCAAAAACTGCTTCGGAGTGGGTTGCCAGATCCTACACGCAACAATCGCATTATGATCTGGCCGGCGCACTCCAGTCCGCGCGAAAGGCCACGGAAATATCCCCGGAGTTTGGTTTTGCGCGGGAGCGCGTAGCGGAGCTGGAATTTGGTTTCGGCCGCACGAAAGCGGCGGAAGCCTCCCTGGATTTGGCATTGAAATTTTCCCCGCGTAACGCCCAGGCGTGGTCATTAAAGGGATTCCTGGCGGCGGCCGCTCTCCGGTATGACGCGGCCCAAGCCGCTTTTCAAAAGGCGATTGACCTCGACGGCGCCCTCGGTAACGCCTGGCTGGGCCGCGGCCTGGTGCATATGCATCGCCGTGAACGCGAAGCCGGCCGTGCGGATCTGCAAACGGCAGCGGCGATGGAACCGAACCGCTCCCTCCTGCGCAGTTACCTCGGCAAAGGCTTCGATAGCATGAACGAAACTGCAAATGCCCAAAAGGAATTACAACTTGCCCGACGGCTCGACCCGGCTGACCCGACCCCGTGGCTTTATTCCGCGCTGCTGCTCCGGCAGCAGTTGCGCTTCAACGAGGCGGTGGATGATCTGGAAAAATCCGAAGCGCTGAATGACAACCGCCGCGTGTATCGCTCGCAAATGTTACTGGATCAAGACCGCGCGGTGCGCAGCGCGAACCTGGCAACCATTTATCAAAACGCCGGCATGGATGAGGTCAGCGTTCGCGAAGCGGCCCGCGCCGTGACCTACGATTATGCCAACTATTCCGCACACCTGTTTCTTTCAGACAGTTTTAATGCGCTGCGCGACCCTACAGACTTCAACCTGCGTTACGACACACCGTGGCTGAACGAACTGCTGCTTGCCAACCTCCTCGCCCCACCGGGCGCCGGCGCGCTTTCGCGCAACGTCTCGCAGCACGAATACTCAAAACTGTTCGAGACCGATCGTTTTGGGTTGAGCACGGACACCGAATATAACAGCCAGGGCCAGTTCAAGGAAATCGTCTCGCAGTATGCGAACCAGGGTGGCACCAGCTATTCGCTGGACCTGGATTACCGGCATTACGACGGTGTGCGTCCGAACAACGACCTTAGCCGCATCGAATGGTTCAGCCAAATCAAGCAGCAGTTAACCCCGACCGATTCGGCCATGCTGTTCGTTGAATACCGTGATTATGATGCAGGCGACAATTTTCAGTACTACGATCCCACCAACGCGCGACCGGACTTTCGTTACACCGAAAAGCAGATGCCGAATGCGCTCATCGGTTTCCGGCACGAGTGGACCCCGGACATCCATACTCTGCTGCTTGGCGGGCTCCTGCAGGACAACCAGCAGTTCAGCGACAAGAACACGGCGCAACTGATCCTGATAACGAACAACTCCCAGGTCCTCGATGCCGGGTCGGCGCCTTTTGATGTTAAGCAGATGACTCACTTTGAAATCTGGACACTGGAGTTGAACCAGATCGCGCAGGGCGAGCGTCAGTATCTTGTGGCTGGTGGAAAGATTCAGTCCGGTGAATTTCATACCCGGGACGAAGTGTTGCTGTCTTCCAGCGCCACCAACTTGCAACAGATCTTCAACAACCCGCCGGCGGCGGGGGACACGCGCGACCACTTTGAACGCCTCTCCGCCTACGGCTACTACACGCGGGAGTTATTCGCGAATTTTTCATTGACTGCAGGCCTTTCCTACGAACGAATGATTTTTCCAACGGACTTCCGAAGCCCTCCCCAAACTGCAGGCACCACGACACGCGGACAGCTCAATCCCAAGGCCGCGCTGGTTTGGAGTCCGGTCAAGGAGATCACTTTGCGGAGCATCTATGCGCGCAGCCTGAGCGGGGTGAGTGACGAGCAGAGCTTCCGCCTGGAACCGACACAGTTAGCGGGCTTTGTCCAGTCGTTGGGCTCGACCATACCGGAGAGCGTCGCCGGCGCCGTGTCCGCCGCCGACTCTGAGACCTACGGCGGGGCGGTGGATGTGAAATTAAGAACGAGCACGTACTTTGGCGTGCAGGTCCAGGTGTTGAACACCTCGGTGGACCAGCAGCAGGGTGCGTTCTTTTTTGGCGGGGTCCCTCCGGCGGTGCCCGGGACCACGCGCGAAACACTTGACTACTCCGAGACGGCCCTGTCGGCAACCTTGAATCAGTTGGTTTCCGATCAGTGGTCGCTGGGCCTCTCATATCGGTTCACCGATGCCGGCCTGCATACAGTTTTTCCCGCCCTCGTGCCGATCACTGCAAGCGCCAATAGCACCCAGTCCGCGAACCTCCACGCGTTATCGGCCTTCGTGCTGTTCAACCATCCGTCGGGATTTTTCGCCCTCGCGGAAAACAACTGGTATCATCAGGATAATGACGGTTATACGCCCGCACTGATGTCGTCGGATTTCTCCCAGCAGAATCTTGTCCTGGGCTGGCGGCTGAAGCGGCAGCGGGGGGAGATCAGTTTCGGCATCCTTAATCTATCTGATCAGGACTATCACTTGAACCCCCTTACTGTTTACAACGAACTGCCACGCGCCCGCACCTATGTCGGCCGCGTGAAATTTAATTTCTGATGGCTGCCCTGGTATCAAAAACCAAGCCTCAGCACGCCGGCTGGCGCGGCTGGGTGGTTGGAATTTTACTAACCATCCTGGCCGGCAAATTCCTGTTGCTCCCATTGGGCGATAGCCTGGCCCGTCTGAGCTATGATCTGCCCTTTGTCTGCCAAAAAGGGATCCCCTCTGAACTGGTCATGGTCTATCTCGACAGCAATGCCAAACAGAACCTGCGCCAGCCATTGGATCAGCCGCTCGACCGCCATTTTTACACGGAGTTAGTCAATCGGTTGACCGACGATGGCTCCAGACTCGTTCTCTTCGACTTCGTCTTCGACGTGCCACATACGAACTCTGCCGTCGATGAGGCGTTCGCCGCCGCCATGCGGCGAAACGGACGGGTGATCCTGGTGGCCGACTATGCCAAGGAACTGAATGGCAATGTTTTTACTGAAGGCCCTCAACCCTCGATTTCAGTATTGAACAGCGCTGCCGCCGGATGGGGACTGGCCAATGTTTCCCCGGACAAGGGCGATTGGGGGATCCGCAAGTTGGACACAGGCGTGACGGACTACCCTTCGGTAAGCTGGGTGGCCTCGAAAGCGCTGGGTGCGCCGGTGACCAGACAGGAACGCCTCCAGCCTCGCTGGTTGAATTACTACTGCTGGCCGGGCGATTTCAAGGCGGTGAACATTGACCATGTGTTATTGAACGGCCTGCCCGGCGGATCTTTTCGGGATAAAATCGTCGTGGTCGGTTCGCGGCCGGCCTTGGGCCTGGCCGGGGCCGCCCGCGAAGAATTTCCCAATCCATGGACGCGCCTGGGGCGAGGTGATTCAACCGGTCCATCGGTGCATGCATTGTCATTGCTTAACCTTCTGCGAGGAGACTTTCTGACGCGTATCGGCAGCGTGGCGGAAAACGCAGGGGTCATTCTCTGGGGAACTGTCATCACGGTCTTGTTGATGAACCTGCGGCCATGGCTCGCCATGGCCGCGGCGGCTGCTTGTGCCGCGGTGTTTGCCATCGTGTCCGGCTGTCTGCAATTGAGCCAGCATTTCTGGTTCGCCTGGGCCATTCCGGCCGTGGCGCAGACCTCGGTCGCGCTTATCTGGTCGGTAGGTTACCAGTATCTCATCGAGACGCGGCGGCGTAAACAATTGCGCCGCGCCTTTGGTGCGTACCTCTCACCCTTCATGGCCGACCAGATTGCCAACAGCCAATTCGACCTCGCGTTGGGCGGCAAAGAAGTCGAGGCCTCGGTCATGTTCACGGATCTGGAAGGATTTACGACGATGTCGGAATCGCTGCCGCCATCAGAAGTTTCCAAAATTCTCACCACCTATTTTAACCAGACTACGCGGGTGATTTTGGATCAAGATGGAACCATTATAAAATATATCGGGGACGCTGTAATGGCCGTCTGGGGTGCGCCGTTGCCGGAGAAGTACCACGCCCGGCGGGCTGTGCTCGCGGCGTGGGGCATGAGCCAGGCGGCAAAACAGGAAGTGGCGGGGCGCCGCCTGCGCACGCGTATTGGCGTCAACACCGGCATCGTGCTGTCCGGCAATCTGGGTTCAGATTACCGCTTCGATTACACCTGCATCGGCGACACCACCAATTTTGCTGCGCGGCTGGAGGGATTGAATAAACATCTTGGCACGGATATCTTGATTTCCGAATTCACTGTGCAACAGCTGGACGGCAGCATCGAACTACGGTCATTGGGTCGGTTCATCGTCTCCGGCAAAAAGAACGCCATTGGCATCTTCGAAGTCTTGGGGGAGGCAAGGAATTTTTCTCAAGAGGTGCCGTGGCAAAGAGAATTTGCGGCTGCGCTGGAACAGTTCCAGAGCGGGGGATTGGAAACTGCAGCGAAGGGTTTTCAACAGGCCATCGACTTGCGTGATGGCAAGGATGGCCCGTCGGAGTTTTACCTTAAACATATCGCCAAAGTGATTGCCAGGTCCGAAATCCGGGAGGGTTGGGACGGAAACGTGCGGCTGGATGAAAAATAATGCGATCATGTAGCCTACATGCCATTTGGAAAACTTTAATGAAACCTTTCAGTAAACGTTTGAAAAGAGTTTAACCTCAGTAACGAAGTTAGTTGGTTACCCTGAGTGGAAATGGCTTTTTACCAGGAAAACTCCAAGCTCCAAAAGCAGAAAAGGGAACCCCTCACGTCTTGGCTTTCTGACGTCATGATTTAGGATAGATTAGCAGCGCCCTCAGGGCCGCGCCCAGGCACTGCCGACCTGTATGTATACGGCCGTGTTGTCTGGGCCGAATGCGACGTCCATCCCCATATGAATGACGAATTTCCGCGCAATTTCGTAGCGGAAACCGGTGCCTCCCGTCACGATGATTTGAGATCCTTCGAATCGAGCAAAGTCGTTCCACGCCGCGCCGCCGCCTACGAAACCCACAAGGCTAAAACGTTTCCAGAATTGCCAGCGCAACTCGGTCTCGATTTGGGCCGTCTCCTCGCCCTGGTACCGCATGATTGGCGCCCCGCGCAATGAGATGAACGGACGAAGGTAAAAGGGCGCGTTCCCAAAGCTTCCAGCTGCTTCGCCGCGAAAGCCGAGCGTCCACTTGGGGTGAAGTTCTATAAATTGCATCCCTATTATGCGCCCCCGCTGAAAGTCGTCATCTCCTCCCAGGACCTGGCTGAATAACCCACGCTCGCTTCGAGGTAACTGCCTCGCGTGGGAGTGAAGAAATTGTCTCGAGAGTCAAAGGTCAATGAAGGGGTCAAGCCGCCCACCACCGAATCATGTCGGAACTCCGGCAGTCCTGGGGTCCCTTCGGGGACGTCGAAGTTGATACGCGTCGTGGCGTAAGCGTAATTCAACCCCGCCCAGAATCGCGAATCGCCTAGCCGCAACTTAGTCTGCAACATCCCACCCCTCGGTTCGAGATTATAGCGCAGCGGGTGGTCTGCCAGTTGTCGATCCCTGCCGATGCCATGAAAGTCAAGATTCACCGAGGCAAAAACAACCCCGGCCAAAGTTTGGAAATGGTCATCCAGCCAATGGCGAAGGTCCCCGGCGAAGAAGCCCCGCGAACCATTCTGCGTCCCCATGCCGCCGACCATTGTTATGTTAGGCCGGCCGAAACCCGGGGTCGTGCTGACCAGAGGTGTGCTGATAAAGGCCAGTCCGCCGGCCACTCCGTAACCGACAGCAGGTTCCGTTATAGGAATTGCGAGCGGCAGAAAGCCATACTGCTTCTCGAGGAAACCGCTGATATCCAGCCATCTGTCCTCCCCACGAAACATTGAAGACACATTGGTCGATGCCGAAGCGTTGGTGGAGGCTGGTTGCGCCCGCGCCTCCACCACAAAAACGAGCGAGGCCACCAAGAGCAAGGCAAGTGTTGCGCCATAATGCTTGCGGCTGATGGCAACCCATCGAGGCACGGGCTCTTTCATTACTGGGCATACTGGAGTTCCCAGTCTCCGGATCCAAGCTTATGATAAACAGGATTTCAGGGATCGCGCCTCTCTTACCGGAAGTTTTTAACAAGCCTCATTTAAGATTGAGGCCCCTCAATTGATGGGGACTGTCATGATCTCAGGTTTTGGGGATAATCTTGCCGGTGAATGATTGGGCTACAATTTTGCCATGTTGCACCTGGAATGTATCCGTTCCCAACTCGTACACGTTGTCCGCAGTCTCTGCTTTCCACAGGATGTACGCGTAGTCACCTTCGACAAATTGCTGCTTCATCGTGAACGCTGCACCAGGCTTTGCAAATTCTGCAAGCATTGACTGGAAGAGCGGTCTGATAGCGTCCGGCCCGCGGAGTGGCCCCTGCGGGGTGAAGAAAACCACGCCCGGCGCATAGTCAGACAGTACGCCCTTGAGGTCGAGTTCTCTAAAGGCTTTTAAGTGGTGGTCTATAACTTCTTTTGTTGTCATAATTCAGTTCCCGTCTGTTGTTCCCGGTTATTCGTTTTCGTGACAGCGTTCGCAGGATCCCGGATCCCCTGCCCGGCTTAAGTTTCAATAGAGTAGAGTCGCTTTGTTTTGATACGATGCTATGCGGTTAAGAGCAAACGCGGCCGGCTGGGACTTTAGGCCCACCTTCGGATACCTGTGGCAGCCAGGTGAGCCACTCAAAACTTGTGATGGCGACGTCCGTAAACGAAAAACTGATCCGTCTCCATACAAGACGCTTCCATGAAGCTTGAACCGCAAGAATACGCAATTCGTGTCCCCATCAGACGCAGATCAGTCGATGCCATTCCCGGGTAAGGGGATTGCAATCCAAGCATCATTTAATCAATGTCACATGCCCTGTCAGTCCCTCTTGTCGCCGATGGTATGCGCAACACATTTTGGCGCTGCCATAAACCGGTTGCCCCGGTTGGTAATGCTCGTAGTTGCCAAAAACCGGCTGCCCAGGCTGGTAATGTTTGAGATTGCCAAAGACGGGCTGCCCAGGCTGATAATGTTCGAAATTGCCAAAGACAGGCTGCCCAGGTTGGTAAGGATCAATTTCCACTTCACAGCCGATGCTCCCCGCATAACGACCGCCCCGGCTTACTTTCCAGACGTAAACATCCTCCTTTGATTTCACCTTCCAAACATAAACATCTTCTTTCGATTTGATTTTCCAAACGTAAACGTCTTCCTTCGACTTGGACTTAGACCTTACCTTCCAGACATAGACGTCTTCCTTGGATTTCACCTTCCAAACATAGACATCTTCTTTGGACTTTATCCCGCGCAGGGCGGATCCGATTTCGCGCCCGATTTGTGGATCCACGTAGCGAGAGGGGATGCCAACATTAGAACCCTGGCTGTGCCCGAAGTAAAAACCGGTTTCCGGATCCCATTGCATGCTTTCGAAAAGAAACGGATTTCCCGCCGGGGAGGCGTTGGTTGCGATGACAACTCCATCGCTGGTCAAAAACTGCGGAACGCCAAAGTCATCGTAGTCGTAACGTTCGACCACCTTTCCATTGGCGTCTGTTATCGCGAGGACATTCCCCAGTTCGTCATGGTGATAGAAGGATTCAGGACCGCCGCTGCGGAAGGAATAGACGGTGAGGCCATCGTCCGCTTTGTGAATGTAGGAGTCCACTAACGCCCCTTTGACGCGGGACTCAATGATGTGGTCGTCGGTGTCGTCGCAATCGCCGGTCCCGCCATAGGTATATTCTGTTGTCAGCGGGCCGAGCGGGACGGGCGGATAAACGGTTTTGCTTACGCGGCGGCCCAATGCGTCATAGGAATAATCTGCCACGGGCACCGGCGAGCCGGTAAAAAGATCCGTAACGGACACCAGCCGGTTGGCATAGTCGTATTCAAAAACCAGTTGCGCGGCAGCGGAAGCGCGTGAGACAAGGTTCCCATTTGCGTCAAATGTCTGATTGGCGAACGGCGTAGTAGTGTATTGATCCATTTGAAAATCCGCCGGCCCGGGTAAAGGAGTGGCGTCCATCGTATAGAATTGTGAAACGCCGTTGCTTAAAACTACCTGGCGATTGTCATTGCCGTCGAAAGTGTAATTTTTTGTCGCGAAACTGTTGACACGAAAGAGCGTGCTTTGGCCTACACGGTTTACGGCGTCGTGGCTCCAGGTGTTGGTAGTCAAGTCACCCCCGGGTAAAAACGGCACAGTCTGAGCGCGGAGGAGGCGATTTTGGTTGCGGTCAAACACGGCGACGCGCTGGTCAACCACGGCGCCTCCCGCAACCTGATGGTTGACACGCCGCACCTGCCGGGTCCCAAAGTCACCGGGTGCATTAGCCGGATTAACCATTCCATTCCAGTTCATTCGAGTGCCGACGGTATTTGCGCGCGTGATGGCACCCACACGCCCCGGGCCGTCGTAAGCGAAGGTATCCACTTCCTTCGGTGGCTGTCCGCCAACGAGGGTGGAAATCGTCGAAACCTCGTCGAGTTCATTGTAAGTCCAGGTGACATTCAGGCCGCTGGGATATGTCATCGAAAGACAATTTCCGACACCGTCGTAAGCTCGGCTGGCAGTCAATGCGCCTAAACCACCCGAAACATTGCGAGTGCAGCGTCCCAGCGAATTGTACCCAAATTCAATATGCGAGCCGTCATTGGTCGCCGCGACGAGGCGCGAAAGGCCGTCGTAGGCGAACGACTCAAATGTGGTAGTGGCCGCCACTCCCACAGCCGGTGTGATATCCCGTCGGCTACAACGGTCAAGCCGATCGAAACTATTGCTGATAACCGTGCCGGTAGCGTCCTGCTGCAAAGTCAAATTGCTGCGCGGACTCCATACCAGGGAACAATGCGTGCTGTCAGCTTCCGTGACTTGTATCAGGCGGTTTAATGAATCGTAGGTGTAACGTGTCGTGTTGGTGTTGTCATCGGTGAAGGAAACGAGTCGAGAATTCGCGTCCCATGACTGCGTAAGAACGATATCAGCCGCTTCAACAATATCATTGTTATTCATGTCCTGGAATGTCCTGGTCTTGCGGGAGCGCCCGTCATACTCGTGGCGGGTGATAGCTCCGCGAGCGTCAACGTGAAGCACGAGACGGCCTCGCGAGTCGAAGCCGTAACGGTTCGTGTTGCCCACATTGTCCCCATCGGCCACGCAACGATTGAGTGAATCGTAGGAAAACGATTTCACAAATACCTGCTGAGGCCCGGGGATTTCGGAGCGATCCGATTGCGTGCATCCCGTGATGTTTCCGTTTCGATCACGCAAAATCGCGAATTCTGTCTTAAGCGCCGGCGCGGTTACGGAAGAAAGCCTGCCAGCCGTATCGTATCCATAACTGGTGGTGTGATTATTGTCGTCCGTGACGCTTAGACACAGACCATTCGGAGCGTAGGTGAAAGTGGTTAACGCCTGGCCGTCCCCAATCGGGAGTTGAGTCGCCGGATCAAAAAACAACTCACGTGATTCCAGAAGACGATCCAGGTCATCGTATTTTCCGCGCCACTCCCCCAGACGGAGGTTTCCAGCGCCGCTGTTGCCGTCATTCAATTCACCCCTGACCAGCTTCTGGATCAAGTTTCCGTTCCGGTCAAAGGCGCACGTGACCGCATTGCTCATGGCGTCAGTGGCGCTTAGGAGGCGGCCAAAGCCGTCGTAAGCGAAAACTCTGTCGTAGTTCGGGCCGACGTAAAAATTATGTGATGTTTTGAGATTACCGCTGATATCGTAGTTCGACTGATTCGTCTGCGACATACCCGAGCCTGGCGCGGTGACTTTGCGGAAGCTTAAGCCACGCTCATCATATTCGAAGCTGATATAGTTGTGCGGATCAACGCCGTTTACAGCCAGCGCCGAATAAGCAACTGTGAGTTGGTCATTGGCATCATAGTCAAACCGGTTTGTGGCGAACTGGTTTGTAGAAATCTGAGTGGTGATGGAAATAACCCTGTCCATAATGTCGTGCCCGATAGCAATGACGTGTCCCGCGCGCAGCGCATCCGTTTCGTCGCGTTGTTGGGCTTCATAGCGCGTCAGGTTGTCGTTGGCGTCATAAATAAAATCCGTCACGCAACGCGCGGTGATATTGGTGGGCGTTTCCGAGCGAACGCATTGGTCCAGCGCGTTGTAAGTGTAGCGCCAGTCATTCCCCCGCGGGTCCACTATGTCGGTGACGTTGCCCCGCGGGTCATATTTAAAAGCCATGGTCAACGCCAAACCGCCCGCCAAGGCGTCAGCAACCATCACCTCCGGCAAACCCTTCGAGGGGCCGTTAGTATAGTAACCAATGACATCAACGCTCCGATACCCGTTGGCGTCAGGCGCATTGGTGATCGAAATGCATTGGCCATAACTGTTATAAGCCATGGCTACCCTCGGCTTATTTTGCGGATCGAGGTAATATTTCGTTTCAGAAAGGACCTCAATACGGTTGCCGGTCGCATCATAAGTAGCCAATGTTTGATTTCCATTTGGATGTGTCGCAGTGGTAACGAATCCAAACCCCTTGGATCGACCACTATCTCTGTCGGTGATGATCTTTGCGCTGCTGACGGATGCGCTGCTTTTGATTGTTCCGTCCCAACCTTTGTGCAAGGAATCGATGTCCATCACGTCTGTCCGGCCCAAACCGCTTCCGAAGTTAATCCGGAGCAAGTCATCCGCTGTGGCATAACTGCCATCGATGGAGATGGTCTGGCGCGGACCTCGCATCATCTCTGCCGGCGTGCCTGGCCAAACACCAGTGGCGCCATCCCAAGCGCCTTTGCGCAACCCTTGTCCGTTTGGTCCAGGGCCCATAAGGCCAAAACCGCCGGAAACATTTTCGGTGTTTTTTTCAAAGTCCTGCACCGAACTGCGCACCGCGCTCCAGTTGAGTATTCTCATCCTGCTCTGAGCCCCGCTGCCGAAAGTGGTTGCCGGCGATCCAAAGCCGGCCAGGTATTCGAACCGCCACGCCAGTTCGCTCGTGTCGCCAAAGCCGTCCCCGTCGATGTCCACATCTCCTGCGTCGGAATACCGCCGGATGACGCGGCAGTCACCTTTTTGGCGCGGGCTCGCTGTTGAGGCGTCCAAGGAACGAGCATACATCACCCGCACCTTGTTTATGCGCCCAACGCCATCGCCCAGGACTGTGGCAGAAGTGCAGAGCGAATCGGGATTCCATTCCCACTGTGATTCAAAATAATCAGGATCATCAGCGCGGAGTTTGTTGATTGGACGGTTGCTGATTTCAGTTGTGGGTGCAGCCGTATTCGGTGCTCGACCGGTATACTGCAACGAACGCACGCAACGGCCGCGCGAATCATAAAAGGCTTCGGTTACGTTCCCCTCTGCATCTCGCAAGATGGACTTGACGGTCGCAAACCCATTAGTTGGGGAAGGGGTCTGTGGATAACGGCGCAAATGTTCACGATAAGCCGGACCGCGCAAAACGCTGTCCACGGTGTCGAATTCAAAGTTTGCCGGGTTGTTCGCCTGTTGATAAGACACCTGCAGCCATATCTGGCCCGCGGCGTCAACGCAGGCGTTGAGATTGTGGTTCAACCGGTCCTCGAGATTTCCACTGGTGTAACTGTAGCTGTTTGTCTTCCCACCGGGAAAATCGTTTCCGGTGGGCGTGCCAATGACTGGGGGTGAAACACAACGCGCCAGGTTGCCATTCGCGTCGTATTCATAACGCGCGGTGCGCCCGGAAAAATCAGCGACGGATTCAATCTGTCCTGTTGGGTTGTAGTTGATGGTATTTGTGCGATCGAGGGGATCCACAACCTGAATCAAACGACCACCTCCATCATAGCGGCACTGGGCGCAATTTTCGTTTTTATCACAATAACGGGTAATTTTTCCGGCAACCGGCGAACCGTCGAGCGGATGGAAATACCATTTGCCACCATCGGCGAACAGCACGTCGGGCATTCCGTCACTATCCAAATCGCGAATCTCGAGGAAATACTCGTCGCGCGACCAGACGTTGGGCCCGTTCGGATAAAAAGTGTCTGCGCGGCCATTGCCAGGACGCAAAAGCATTGTGCCATCCGCCTGCAATGTGAGGCTGATATTGAAGGAAAAGTCCCAGCCGTAGCCCTGCGCTGTTTGTGAAGCGGTGCGGGAGCGATAGGTGCGTATCCAGGCAAAATCAAGTCCGCGGCCGGGAATGCACAGGTCCGTCTCCTGGTACTGAACTTCACCACTAAACGGGCTGATGTTAAGGCCGGTCACCTCTTGAAAATGGGATTCTTCCTTCAATGGATCCCCGTCCAGAGTGACGCGAAGATTGTTCGCGCATTTGGTCCGGTTGGCCTTCTCCTTGGCCTTCATCAACGCGGGCAGCGGCAAGGGGCCAACCGGCATAGCCGGAGGATCATCCGGCGGCCCCTGAAGTTGCTCCAATGTCGGCAATGCGTTGTATATGACCGGGCTTTGCAATGCAACATTGGCCACAACATTGCTGGTGCCGTTTTCAACGACTACAATCGTCCGCAGAATTGGCTCGCCCGGCGGCAGACCGTTCAGCGAAAGCACGCGCCAGACGCCGTTTGATCCGACGGGTGCCGAGTCCACTTGATGGCCATTGATAAACACAGTGGCATCGTTTGGCAACAATTGCCCCAGGACATAAAGCACGGCATTTGTGTTGGAAGAATCCACAAAGGTGGGTTCAACACTGAAAATCTCCGGGTGTGCCTCAAGCCGAAAGAACTGCGCAGACTTTCCAGCGGCCGGGATTTCGACGCGCGCGGTCGTCGAATCAGCCAAGACAGCGTCACTGAAGATCCAGCTAGAATTTTTTCCAACATTCGTGCTGGTTTGCACACGGTACAGCACGCCCGGTTCAGCCTCCCAGGAAAGCTGATAGCTGGTTTCGGCGGTTAGACTCTTTTCGGGCTGGATCGTTAATTTTGCAAGACTTCCCCCCCGCACGCTTGTCTCAAATCCAACTGCAATAACGGCCATGGACGATGTGGCTAAAAGAAACTTGAATGCGTTCATAACAAATTTAGGGTTTGGTTCGCGCGACTTCCAAAGAAATCGCGGCATCTGATTACGTGGCTATATTGTAGATCTAATACGAAATTTTAGTGCCGCCGACAAGTAAAAATGGCGAAACCCTTCCTCCCATTGCGGGTTCTGCGGGCCTGAAAATTTGCCGATATCATAGAATCGTGGGCTTGAGTTGAAGGGAAATGGCGTATGAATATCTTATCTGTGTCGGAATACCTATTGAAGTGTGAAACATATTAGAATCAGCCGTCGCCGCTTTCTGATGGCAGCGTTGGCTTCGTGTCCGCTTTTGGCCGCGGCGGATGCCAAGTGGCTGGAACCGGGCTGGGTTAGAACTCGAAGGATTCGGCTCGATCGAGGCAAGCCTTCTCACCGCTTCGCGCACTTCACCGACGTCCATCACAAAGGGGACGTGGTTTATTTGGAATCGGTAATTAAAACAATCAACTCGCTTTCGCCCGATTTTGTTTGTTTCACAGGCGATTTGATCGAAAAAACGAAATACCTAAATGAGGCATTAAAGATATTCTCGAGCATCCAATCTCCGCTCTATGGCGTTCCTGGCAATCACGATTATTGGAGCAAAGCTCCTTTTGACAAAATCGCAAGCTGCTTCGCTGCGACGGGCGGGAAGTGGCTGGTCGAAGAGCAACAGGTAACTGCGGACGGAAAGTTTACAATTACAGGAGCGGCGTGTTTAAACTCCACGGTCGTTCCCATGAAGCCAAGCCCGACCACACGAAATATTTTTCTAATGCACTATCCCGCGTGGGTAGAAAATTTGAGCACCGAAAAGTACGATTTGATGCTGGCAGGCCATTCGCACGGCGGACAGGTGCGAGTTCCTTTTTATGGCGCGTTGATGGTTCCATTTGGAGTAGGCCGCTATGATCTGGGGATGTTCCGCACGGCTTCAGGTCCGCTTTATGTTAATCCAGGCATTGGCTGGTTTCCGGTGCCGATTCGTTTTAATTGCCGGCCTGAGATCACCGTGTTCGAAATTTGAGGCAGAACAGGAAGCCGCCAGCCATAGGTTCGGCCTTCGGAAACGCTTCAAGCAGGCAAAGAAATATTTTTGCCCAATCGCATTCCTTTGTAGTAATCTCCCGCAACCAACAACACAGGAACTGATTATGCCAGAAAAAATAGGGTTTATCGGAGTCGGCCGGATGGGATCGAACATGGCGCGGCGCTTGAAAGAAAGTGGTTACGAAATTGCAGCGGTTTACGATGTCAATACCGCCGGCGCCCAGACGCTCGCGCAGGAGCTGGGCTGCGAGGCAGCGCAGGAGCTCAAACACGTTACCAAACTTTCCGATATTATCATCACGGTGGTCACCGATGATAAAGCCATGAAGCAGATTTACAATGGAGGACTGCTCAGCCGGAGCCGCGGCAAATTATTCATTAATTGCGCTACGATCTCACCCGACGTGCATGTTTGGGTCGAGGAGAAAGCCGAAAAGGCCGGCGCGCAGTCTCTCGAAGCTTGCATGGCTTCAAGCATCACTCAGGCACGTGAGGGCAGTCTGTATCTGATGTGTGGCGGCAAGCCGGAAGTCTTCGAGCGCGCCAAACCCGTCCTGGAAAAACTCAGCGCCTCGATGCGCCATGTCGGTTCTACCGGAAAAGCCGCGCAGGTCAAAGCTTTGGTCAACATGGTGATGAATATTAACACTGCGGGGTTGGCTGAAGGCCTCGCACTTGGGGATGCTCTCGGTCTCGATCTCGCCATGGTCCGGGAAATCTTTTCTCAAACCGGCGCCAATTCCCGAGTGCTTCAGACCGACGGTGAAGATATGCAGAACCGGGAGCATTCCTGCTTTTTCTCGGCCGCTCACGCAGCTAAAGATTCCGGGATAGCGCTAAAATTGGGTAAAGCACAGGGCCTTACTCTTCCGCTCGCAACCGCCACGAAGAAGCAATACGACCGAATGGTGGAGGAAGGTCTTGGCGAGTTGGATAAATCCGGTATCGCCGAATTAACATTCAAAGGCCGCGCCCCGAGTAAAACGGAGGAAGCGTCGGCGCCGGGCAAAACCTAGCAGCAACTGGCCTTTTAAAAGGCTAACGTTAGCTATCGAATAACGTTCCACCGGAGCGCTTTCAAATGAGCGAAGATTTATTTCCCTCCGGCCCATGGGTAGGTTTTTATAACTATCGTCCAGGCGATCGACATCGAATGGAGCTGAACCTGACCTTTGCGAAAGGGTCGATGACGGGAACTGGGAAAGATGATGTCGGCGAATTCCTTATCAAAGGCAAATATTGCGTTGAGACCAGGGAGTGTCACTGGACGAAAAGCTACGTGGGGGCTCATGATGTTTTCTACCGCGGCTTTCGCGAAGGGAAAGGGATCTGGGGCACATGGGAAATCGCCATCCGTTATCATGGCGGCTTCCACATCTGGCCGCGCGCAGAGGGCGAAGGTGAATCGCGCGAACAAACTGCCGCTGAACCTGTCGATGCAATCGGAGTGCACGCGGATGCTCCTGGCAGCAGCACAGCCAAACGCAAATAGGTGTGCGGGCGCTTAAGAGTCCCTCATCCAAGTTTACGTCCGACAAACCACCATGGCCAGCCTAGTTTTGAAGCCCAACGTTCTCTTCTGTCCTGGCATCCATCTTTCATGAAGTCAATAAAGGGCTACTTTCTCATTAAACCGGAAGACCTCTTTTGGAGACCATCCAACATAATGAAAATCCCAATGCGGATTTTCTTGAGCGGACAAACAGCGAAATTTTGGGAGCCAGATTGTGGCGGCTTCCACCAAAGAGCGCTAACACGCTCCACCGGCATCCGAAGATGGAAGAGTTTTATTTTGTTGTCGAAGGTGTCGGGCGCATTCGTATTGGGAGAAGACCATCACGGTTCCAAAGCACGGAGGAGTGCTGGTGGGACCCGAGAGGTGCGCCAGGTATTTAATGATACAGAAACTGAAGTGCTCTGGCTCATTGTCGGCGCCCCGGAAAAGGAGTTGGAAGAGGGCGAAACGATCGACCAGAAACTGCTGTATCCGTCGGATCCAAAACAATTGACCAAAAAGTTGATGGGATTGATTGGCCACACCGATGAGTTGATTGCCTGATAAAGATGAAAGTCATGACTACAAAGGGAACCGAAGCCAGCAATCTCTTTCCAAGGTGATTCCCGCTTGCTAGCTTACTCGGCATGCAGACCCAACCGAATAATCTACTGTATGAAGTTTGATCGACATATTTTGCCGCAATTGCTCCAAAAGCTGAAGCAGGGAAACTACCTCTCAAAATTGCTTTGGTTATGCGCGGCGCAATTAGCGCATCAACATCTCTGCTACGCGCAACCTGATCCAAACTGGCTCGATCATGATCGTGGCCGGCCTTTGCCACCGGCCATCACTCCAGCCACCTCGAGCTCTCAGGAGGCGGCCGGCAAGCCCCCATCCGATGCCGTGGTGCTTTTCGATGGGAAAGATCTTTCTCAATGGGTGAGCATGGATGGAACTCCCACTAAATGGATTACGCGCGATGGTTATATGGAATGCGTGAAAGGCAGCGGGTATGTCCGGACGCTCCAGAATTTCGGCGATTGCCAATTGCACATTGAATGGGCGACTCCAACACCTGCCGAGGGTGAGGGGCAGGGCCGTGGGAATAGCGGCCTGTTTTTTGGCCGCGACCGTTATGAAGTCCAAGTGCTCGATTCTTATGGAAACAAAACTTATTCCGACGGCTCCGCTGGCGCCCTTTATGGGCAATACCCGCCGCTGGCAAATGCCAGCCTTCCCCCGGGCCAATGGCAAACGTATGACTGCATCTACACCGCCCCGCGCTTTAATTCGGAAGGCAAGCTGTTAACGGCGGCTTACCTCACTGTCATTCACAATGGAGTGCTTATTCAAAACCATTCTCAGTTGACGGGACCAACAAGCTGGCTGGAGCGCGCGCCTTACCGGGCACATCCCGAAAAGCAACCGCTCTCATTGCAGGATCATGGCAACCCAGTGCGGTTTCGGAATATCTGGGTTCGCGAGCTTGGCAAACCTGGGAAGAAGGAATTCACTTTGCCGGCAGCATTGCTGGAAAATTATACCGGCAAATATCAAACGGTGGAAATTACCTCCGATGGCGAACAACTATCAGCCGCTCTCGGCGGAACAAAGTTCGTGCTATTTGCCGAATCACCAACCAGATTTTTTGCCAAAACTACCGACGTCCAGATTGAATTCCCGGACGGGCAAGGCAAACCAGACCGGCTGACATGGTCCGTTGGCGAAGGTGCGAATGTCGCGAAACGCGGTCAGTAGCATTGACTGCCATCACAGGATTGATTATTGAAAGATTGCCGCGTGAAGGGACGCGATTGTAAGTTGGAGCCGTGAGTCGCCGCCAGTTGGAGATCCTGAAGAGGCGCGCGCCCCGATGCCGAAACTCTTGAAGTGATGCTTTATTCAAATTGAACAACAAGAAATATGCCACCAAAAACCATCGAAAAAGCGAGCGAGAAGGCCGCAGCCCCCGAGTCCAGGAATAACGAAAAAGCCACAGCCAACCGCCAGCGCGACCTGGAGGCAGCCATTTCCTCCATAACCAAAGCGTACGGTGAGGGCAGCATCATGCGGCTGGGCGATGCCCAGGCACTCAAGCAAATATCAGTGATTCCCACCGGGGCGCTTGGATTGGACCTTGCCCTCGGGGTAGGCGGTTTGCCGCGCGGGCGAGTTATTGAGATTTTTGGCCCGGAATCTTCCGGCAAAACAACCTTGATGCTCCATGTGATTGCCAACGCGCAAAAGTCCGGTGGTCTGGCGGCCTTCATCGATGCGGAGCATGCGCTGGACCCGGGCTACGCCAAAAAACTCGGCGTCAACCTCGAGGATTTGCTCGTGTCTCAACCAGATAGTGGCGAAGAAGCTCTAACCATTTGCGAGACGCTTGCGCGCTCGAATGCGTTGGACGTAATTGTGGTCGATTCAGTGGCCGCGCTGGTCCCCAAGGCCGAGCTGGAAGGCGAAATGGGCATGGCCACCATGGGCATGCAAGCACGATTGATGAGTCAGGCTCTGCGTAAATTAACAGCCATCCTGGCCAAAGCTAAAACAACCTGTGTTTTCACCAATCAAATGCGCGAGAAGGTCGGGGTAATGTTTGGCAACCCGGAAACGACGCCCGGTGGCAAAGCTTTGAAATTTTACGCGAGTGTGCGGCTTGATATTCGACGAAAAGATACTCTGAAAGACGCCGCCAACAATGCGATTGGCAATCACGTCAAAGTGAAGGTGGTTAAGAACAAAGTTGCGCCACCGTTTGCTGAAGCTGAATTTGACATTATTTACAATCACGGAATTAACAAGGAAGGCAGCATTCTGGACGTAGGCATCGAGAGCGGAGCCGTAGACAAGAAGGGCGCTTGGCTGCAATTTGATGGCGAGTTGATCGGCCAGGGAAAAGACGCCGCGCAAAAAGCACTGGCAGAAAAGCCTGAGCTCGCCGCCAAGATCGTGGAAGCGATCATGCTAAAGCGCAACACCAGGCTGGCGGCTGTGACTGCTTGAGGTTGGGCTTTAATTAAGCCTCAAAAGCCGTCTGGACCATGCGTCTGTGTTAGTGCGACGAGGTGAGCACCAGGACCTGTTCCAAAGTCGATATGCCCTCGCGAACCCGATCCAACGCCACCATTCGCAGGGTACGCATGCCTTGGCCAATGGCCGTCTTGCCCATCTCACGCGTGTTGGCGCGCGCGATCACGAGCTTGCGGATTTCATCGGTGATTGTCATCGCCTCAATAATTGCCAACCGCCCGGCATAGCCTGAATTCTTGCATCGCTCGCAGCCGCGGCCGCGGAATAAGACGACTCCATCGAAAATGCTCGGATCAATATTGAGGTCCGAATACATCTTTGCCGGATAGGTGACGGGCTCCTTGCAATGAGAGCAAGTGCGCCGCATCAGCCGCTGCGCGCAAGCCAGGATCACCGATGACGAGATTAAAAATGGCGCGATCCCCATGTCATCCAGTCGGGCAATAGCGCCTGGCGCGTCATTACAATGCATGGTGCTTAAAACCTGGTGCCCGGTCAGCGCTGCTTCAATGGCGATTTCGGCCGTTTCAGTATCGCGGATTTCTCCGATCATGATGATATCCGGATCCTGGCGCAGAATGGAGCGCAGCGCGTTAGCAAAGGTTAATCCGATTTCTTTTTTCACCGGCACCTGGTTGATACCTGGAATCTGGAACTCCACCGGATCTTCAACGGTGATGATGTTGTAAATCGGATTGTTCAACTCGTTCAGGGCGGAATAAAGCGTGGTCGTTTTTCCAGAGCCGGTAGGACCGGTGACCAGAATTAGCCCATGGGGAGCATCGACGGCGACCTTGAACTGCTGGAAGGTATCAACGTCCAAACCAAGTTTGTCGATGCTGGCGGACAGGTTACCCTTATCCAGCAAGCGCAGCACGATCTTCTCGCCATGGACCGTCGGCATGATCGAGACGCGCAAGTCATAGTCTTTGCCTCCGACGCGAATGCGCATGCGGCCGTCCTGAGGCAGGCGACGCTCGGCGATATCGAGGGCGCTCATGATTTTGAATCGTGAGGCCAGAGCGAGTTGCATCTGTTTAGGTGGAGGTGTGGCGTCCATCAACACCCCGTCGATGCGATAGCGCAGTCGTAAAGTCTTTTCGAACGGTTCGATGTGGATATCGCTGGCACGATCTTTCACGGCCTGCACCAAAATAAGATTGGCCAGCTTAATGACCGGCGCCTCCTCACTGGAAGCGGCCAATTGGTCGAGATTGACTTCCTCGACTGCATCGCGGGAGACTTCCAGATGATCCGCTTCGGCGTCAGCCTCACCCTTTTTCCGGGCGTCCTGGATGATGTCTTCCATGCTGCCGCTTTTGGCAGCATCGATATGATTAAGCTTATCGAGAATGGACTTTTCCGAAGCGATGAGCGGGGCTACTTCAAGCTTTGTGATCCGCTTGACGTCGTCTATCGCCAGCACGTTAAGCGGATCGGCCATCGCCAGAAACAACTTATTCTCGAGACGGGATACGGGAACGATCTTGTGGTTATGAGCCAGTTCGCGCGGCAATAAATCGGCGATATCGGAAGCGATTGTGAGGCGCGCAAGGTTGATAGGCGGTGTGCTCAAAACGCGGCCCATGGAAACCGCCATGTCCTGGTCGCTGACGTAGGCTTTCTCGAGCACCAGTTTGACCAGCCGCGTGCCTTCTTTTTTCTGCTGTTGCAGCAGTTCCTCGACTTGCCGGGCGCTCAACAGCCCGTCTTCGACCAGCGCGTCGGCAATTCGTTCGCCAAATGTTTTTACGGGAGGCATAGCTTAACGATAAACTTTGCGCACGGTTTTCAGCAATTCCGACGGTGACACCAAATACCAAAGCAACCGGTGTGGCGTCGCTCCGGCCAGTTCTTTGGCAGCTTGTTGATTAAAAGGATTCGCCGTGGCCACCAAAATGGATTTGCTCATTCGATCAAAAGGGAGGATGCACCACCGTTGGCAGATCGCTGGAGGAAAGCCTCGGGCCAAATCGATGTCGATATCGTAAGCGTTAAGCGGCAGAAAAGCGATCCGTGTTTTGTCCACCAACAATTTCAGAGACTTTTCAATCGGCAAAAGTCCTTTGTCGGCCAGGACCTGAATGAAAGGATCTGGAACTCCACGGGGAGGGGCGGAGAGATCAGGTGTGGACCAGTACAAATCAAAATTTGCCGACGAGATCAGCTTGCTCTCGACAAAAATCTTATGCATGGCTCGCCGCCCATCTTCGATCTCCGCGGGAGGAGTTTGGATAGCGGGTTTCGCACTCTTTGAAACCGGGGTGTTTGCTTTTGGGGCTGCGAGAGCGGGTGAAGTAGGGGAAGATTCTTCGGGGAAATTGTTTGATTTGCTCTCAATTTGCCGCAAAGCCTTTTGCACTTCTGCGTCCGCCGGGTAGCGCTGAAGAATGGTTTCATATTCTAGAATGGCGGATGAGATTTGGCCCATTTGCACATAGGCCTCGGCAATCCGTTTGGACGTGCCGATAACTTCCTTTTCCCGGCCGAGCTTTGAATAGGCTTCCTTTAAAATTTCCAGCGATTGGTAATCCTGCGGCTGAGATTGAGTGATAACTTCAAACATCTCGACCGTCTGCGCCAACTGCGCCTCTTCGCCTGTGGTTAGTATGGTGGCCATTCGTTTTTGAGGTCGGGCTGGGGCCGAGAACGTTTCGGCGCCCGCGCACCTTTTATAGCAATCTAACGGCCATTTTAAAAATATTTTAGCTCCAAATCAATACTCCATTTATTGATCGAAGGTTTTGGGCCGGAAAATGGCGGTCGAAAAGCGACGTCGAACTGGTAATCGGGTAAACCGGCAATCAATTTGCGAACATGGCTTGTGAAAATTCGCAGATTCCAAACTTCAGGCAGTCCTGTCCAGTTTCTGGTCTGTTCGGCAGGCTTTCAGGGCTGGCTGGTGATTTGAGCCCACTCGCGGTCTTGAGAGGCTGCGTAAATGGCAAAAGCTTTTTCGTTTTGGATGAGCACAGCCCGCACTACGCTCGAATCATCGGCCCGGCCCAGGTGCAAAACGGAGTCAGGAATAATCCCGACTTTTTTGTGAGAATAAATCAAAGCGAAAACCGCCTGTGCGAAAGCCAGGTAGGGAAGTTCCTTATAAGCGCCTTCGGCCACGTCCTCTACTGAATCTGCCAGGAATTCAAGCTGGTCGACTAAATGCGGAAAGAGCGGTTCATAAATCTGAGTGAACTCCAGCTTCCATTGAGGCAAATGCCGGATTAATTTGTCCACTATCGCCGGTGTAATCGACGCAGCCCCGCGATTTACAAAATCCACAATCTCCGCCATGGCCGAGACTGTATCTAAAAACCCGGCGCACGCAATCCCAAATGAGCAGCTTTCCCTCCGCCCGCTCCGCTCAGACCAAGGGACTAAAAGACCGCGGACAAAGGGACAGAAAAGTTCCCCAAGGGAGACGCTTCGCGGGCAGGGCGTCCTCAGAAAGCTGGACATCGCTTGCCGATGCTTCCCCTGCCCGAATCCCACTCGATAAGTCGCACCTTGCCCTCACGCACTCGGGCGCGGCGCTCGTCCAGGAGGTTCTTCTGTTCCTGCGGGATTTGCATTCGGTCAAACCAGTCGCAGCGCGGCAACGGCTTTGCGAAACCTCGTAGAGGTAACCCGTTTATAGAAAACAGCACAACAATTGATTTTTTGTTTTTCGGCGGCGCGCTACGAATGCATGTAAAAACTAGTTGCAGCACGTTCATGTTGAAAGCAGGGAACCTGGTTTTACGATCGCGCGCCGCCGAAAAACAAAAGAGATACTGGTCGGTGTTTTTTCTATAAACTGGTCACCCTTACCAGGGTTAACAACGCAGGTTAGACCTGAGGCGGAGACTCACGGTCTTCACACCAAAAGAATCGCACTGGTGAGCGCGGCCGGTTCACCGTGCGCTGAAAGGTTTCTCTTCACAGCGCGACGACCGCGTCGCTGGAGTGCATAGTGGACGAGGTCGTCATTTCATTGAATGTAGTCCGATCATGTTTCCCTCGGTATCCACGACGAGAGCGATGAAGCCATAATCGCCAATGGAAAACTTCTTCTTGAAAATTTTACCGCCGCTTTTCGTCGCACGCCCTGCCTCGACCGCACAGTTCGCGCATGAAAAATAGACGATTGTACCGCCATCTCCCGAATCCTTTCCCTCCATCCTGACGAGAGCTCCGGCACAACCCGGTAATTTCTGTCCCATCGGAAACGCCTGCATCTCTATAATCGGGCTTGGAAGTGCCTGGAGTTTCACGGCGAATGTCTTCTCGTAAAACTTCTTCGCGCGCTTCATGTCCTGAACGTAAATTTCAAACCAGCCAACGGGATTTGTTTTATGTTTCATATTTTGCTTTGGATACGCCCGTTAAGACCATCTGGCCAGTCATTTCGCGCGGTAAGGCATGCCATGCAAAACAGCGACGCTGCTCAACACACGTCGATGTAGAAAACAGAGCGGTATAAATGGGAAACCCACCATAATCGACAACGTGTGCCGAAACACCCCGTTTTTCAATCAAGGAACATGAATTCCGAGGTATTGAAGATGAGGCGGCAGAGATTGGGCATGCCATGTTTTTTTGCAAACTCGCAAAGTTTTGTTAGTTCTTCCCCTGTCGGACGGCGATCCAATGCCAGCCGGTATGCTTCTCGAACTTGTGCCTCTAATGTTCCTGTGTTCGTGAGCCGCGCGGCGAAATGCTCGCATTGCTTCAACACAAATGGATCATTCAAAATGGATAAAGCCTGCAATGAGGTCGTGGTCACATTCCGCTTAGGGGTGAGAATCGAAGCGTTGGGACAATCCAGGGAATCCATCAGCGGATCGGGCACACTGCGGACGATGAACCGATAGATGCTGCGCCGGCAACTGGCTGGGCTATCCACATCGAACAGTGTATAATCATAAATAGGAGAGTGATCGTCCTTGAAATAGAATTGTTGTATGGCAGGCCCGCCCATTGTTAAGTCCAATTTGCCACTGACGAAAAGAATTGAATCGCGCGTGCTTTCGGCGTCTAAACGCGCGCGATTCATTCGCCATAAATAGCGGTTTTCCGCGTCAATTCTAGAGGAATCCGGATTGCTGGCGGAACTCTGGCGGTAAGTGGCGCTCGTCAGGATAAGACGGTGGAGCTTTTTCAACGACTCGCCATTTTCCAAAAACCAAAACGCAAGCCAATCCAGCAGTTCGGGATGGGTCGGCAACGCGCCCATGTGACCGAAGTCATTAGCCGTTTCCACAATTCCCCGACCGAAATGATAGTGCCAGACCCGATTCACAATCGAACGCCGGGTGAGCATATTTTTCGAATCGGTAATCCATTTAGCCAACGCAACTCGCCGCGCGCTCTCATTTGCAGCGTCAGGAATCTTGAAGTTTGAATCGGGCCCGGCGACGGCGGGGATCCCGGCAGATTGCATTAGTTCGCCTGGACGCTTCACATCACCTTTCGCCAGCAAATATACCGGCCTGGGGGTTTTAGGGGGGAGAAAACTGCTGGACGGTTTGAAATCGCTGGCCGCGGCATAAACCATTTCCGGCGGCGGAAGGGCAGCGATCTGCTGATCGACCTGGTGCAAGCGATTGGTGAGTTCAGAAAGTTCCTTCCGGGTTGCATCGTCCAATCGAGCATCAACCAGGCGGCCTCTTTTTTCGGCGAGCGCCTGGACCTCTCCTTCCAATTTTACGCGCACGGCAGATGGAGTGGGGGTTAAAGTGTGCCGGCTGTCAAAGCCGTCCACGAGGTATTTTTTCCCCCAATAACCTTCCTCGATCGAATCCAATGCAGAAACCGCGGCGCCCAAAGCGACATTAGTCCCGTGGACAAAAGCCTGCAGCTCCGCCAGGGCAAAAACGTAATCACTCGTGCGCTCCCAAAGCCGCGTTGCAGTGACCCGAATGAATTGAACCTCCTTGCGAGCGGCAGGAAAGGGAATGGGATTGTCACCCGCGTTTTTGAAATTCTCTTTAGTATGATCGGCAATGATCTGAGGCGATGCAAAGGCTGGCTCATCCGAAGCCTCGATCCGGAACCTGACGGGAAAACCGAATCCAGGTGTATCAGGAAAATCGATGGGCCGGGCGGGAAGCAACCGGACTTCCTCGATTGGCAGCCGCTTGCCCAGATCGATTTGCACCCATTTGGTGCTGTCCGGATTTTTTTCGATACCGCTATGATACCCGTTGCCGGGACTTTTTTGATCAGTAGAAAAGGTGACACGCAGTTGCTGTCTGATCTCCTTCACCCGGGCATCGATTTGGTCAATTTCCGGGCTCGATATTTTAGCGATCTGGTTTGTAAGCTCATCATGGCGATCTGCCAGGGGCTTTTGCTTCTGTTCCAGCAAACGCCGTTCAAGGTAGCGTTTCTTGTCAGAATCGAAGGGGCGGTCGTGACGGTCCACACCCGCAAACACTGCCTGCAAACTGTAGTAATCCTTTTGAGCGATGGGATCAAATTTGTGGTTGTGGCAACGAGCGCAATGCACAGTCAAACTCTGAAAAGTGGACATGGCGCTCATCACCATGTCGTCGCGATCATTATAGCGCGCGATCAGTCCGTCGGTCTTTTCGATCGGCAGCTCCACGTGCCCGACGAAATCCCACGGCCCGGCTGCAATAAACCCCAAGGCAACAATTCCATCCGGCTCGTCCGGAAATAAAGCGTCACCAGCCAGTTGTTCCTGAACAAAACGTGAATAGGGTTTGTCCTGGTTAAAAGAGCGGATGACATAATCGCGATATGGCCAGGCAAATGGGCGGGTTTTATCCTTATCGTAACCATGTGTGTCCCCGTAATGAACTGTATCGAGCCAATGCCGCGCCCACCGCTCACCATATCGCGGCGAACCAAGCAAACGGTCAACCAGGTTTTCGTAGGCTTTTTCGTCGGGATCGGCCACAAATTGCTCGACCTCTTCAGGTGTGGGGGGCAGCCCGGTCAAATCAAAGCTCACTCGCCGCATCAAGGTGCGCCGGTCAGCCTCAGGTGAAGGCGTCAACTTTTCCGCCTCGAGCTTTGCCAGGATGAAAAGGTCGATCGGGTTTCGCGCCCAGGTTTTATTTTTGACTTGAGGCAATTCTGCGCGCCTGGCTGGTTTGAAACTCCACCAATCTGACTTATCGGCGACAGCGGCGGTCGCCACTGCATCGGGCCATGAGACCCCCTGATCGATCCAGCCGCGCAGTAATCCGATCTCCTCAGCCGACAAACGGGCGCCTTTTTTCGGCATGACCAGGTCCTTCTCGAGGCCGGCTACGAGATGAATCATCCTGCTCTCGGCGCTTTTCCCGGGAACGATTGCCGGTCCCGAAGTTCCGCCTTTCAAGGCGCTTGAGCGAACATCCCATCGCAGCTCCTTTTCCTGTTTGTCGGGGCCATGGCAGCCGTAACAGTTCTTCGAGAGTATGGGTTGGATATCACGGACAAAATCGATCTTTCGTTTGGCGGAAGGCGGCAGATTTGAAGTCTCGAGGTTTGCAGCTAAAACAGACACGGCAGAAGCAGCACATCCCAGCAGGAGAACGATTGCGGTTTTCATCAGCTTTCGAGATCGTTTAGCAAGGCGGGAGGCACCTCGGGCTGCGACTTGCCGAACCGGCTTCAAGTTCTCGTCCGATACCGTAGATCAGATTGTTCATCTTACGCGCTAAACTGGCTTTCACCAACAATGTCAGCAATCCGCAGCGCTTTGGCAAGGACGTCAAGAAGGCACGCCGAAACGACTCCGCTCTCCGACCCTGGCAAAGGGGTCACCCGAGTACGGCATAAACTTCAACGCGGTTATTGAGGTGAGCTTTCAGTGGCCAGTGCGCCGGCCCGGGCAATGTCGCAGTGACTGGCAGGCTTAAGGTGATTAGCGGCTTTGCTGAAGATCCAGCGAGTGCCTTGATAAGCTTTTCGCAAGCTCGCACCAAAGTTTGTGGCTTGATGAAAACTTCAGTAAGTAACGAGCGGCCAGGAATGGGATACCTTTGTCGGCCTCTATTTCACGCGCAGAGAGCTGCGTGCGCTACGAAGGGTGTCTTTTATGCTTTTTTTAATTCCAGCCAAAAACGGCTGCCCTTACCTGGCTCGGACTCTACGCCGACGCGCCCGCCCATACGGGACGCGGCCTTACGGACCACGGCAAGGCCAACGCCGGTGCCTTCGTAATCTTTCGAGAGGCGTTGGAACATATCAAAGACGCGGGATTGGTGCTCGGGAGCGATGCCGATGCCGTTATCCTCGAACCAAAAGCGCACGCAGGGGAGAAGGGTTGAGGATTGAGAGCTGAGGGTTGAGGGCGTGTGTTCCGGAGGCGAAACAGACTCGAGGGCGGGAAGGACTTCGGCCCAGATACGAACGTGGGGTTTGACACCGGGAGCGACAAATTTCACGGCATTGTTCAACAGGTTGGAAAAGCATTGGTTTAAACCGGCCGGATTGGCAAGTACAGGGGGCAATGGTTGAACAATGTGGATGTTGGTCCTGTACTTCAGCAGATTAGGATAGGACTGCAAGATTACACGCAGGAGCGGTTCCGGGTCGACGGTTTCAATGGGAAAATCGCCGAGGGCAACTTTGGTGTATTGCAGGGCATCACAAATAAGCGCGTCCATGCGCAAAGCCCCTTCCGAAATTTTTTTAAGGGATTTCAAAGCTGTTGGCGTCAGGCGGCCTGCGGATTCGTCTTGAGCGATCGCGGCAAAGCCTTGCATAGCGCGCAAGGGCGCACGCATGTCGTGGGTGAGGGTATAGGAAAAATGTTCCAGGTCGTGGACGGCTTCCTGGAGGGTGGCGGTACGCATGGCCACAGTTTTTTCGAGATTTGCGGTGTGGCCTTTCAGTTGCGCGAGAGCGGCTTCCAATTCCGCTTCCAGTTGCTTGCGTTCGGTGATGTCGATGGCAACACCGACTTGACGGACGGCACCGCCCTGGCTGTCGTATTCGGCTTGAGCGCAATTCCTTATCCATCGCAGTTGGCCATCGGGACGGAGGATGCGAAACTCGTGAACAAAAACGCGGTGCTGAGAGATCGAGGTTTCCGCTTTTTGCCAGAGAGCCTGGCGATCTTCCGGATGAACCAGGTCATTGAATGACTCTTGGGTGGGCATGAAAGTTTCCGGATTTACACCGAATACAAGGTAAATCTCATGGGACCACCAGAGATGGTTCGCCAACAGATCCCACTCATATACCCCCATTTGACCGGCCAACAGAGCCACGGTCAACCGCTGTCGCTCGAGGCAGAGCCGATCTTCGAGTTCCTTGCGTTGGCTGACATCCCGCTGGATAAAAAGCCATCGGTCGATACCGGTCCTCTCCCCTCTAATGGGGGTGAAATCCATCTCGACTCGAAAGAGCTTCTGGTCCTTACCAAAGTGACTAACCTCAATGCGTTTCGACTGTCCGTCCATTGTCGCGGCACGAAACTTTTCCATTCCGGCGGAGTCCAAACCGCGCCCATTAAGCAGCCCAAGGCTTTTGCCGACGACCTCGGAAGGAGTAAACCCGGTCAGATGGGTAAAAGCCGGATTGACATACTCGATACGCGGTGCAGCGATGCCGAAAGGCCCGGGTTCGGTAATGACGACCGCGTCCCGCATGTTGAGCACAATGGACTCGCAAAGCCGCAAACGCGCCTCTTGCTCCAGCACGGCGCCGGGAGATTTTGAATCGTTCGATAGCGTTCAGGATGCTGCGAGTGAGACTCTCGGCAGAGATCCAACGTTTGCCGACAAAGTCCTGGGCTCCGAGGCCGATCGCTGCGGAGGCATCCTCCTCCCGCCCGGAAGCGGTGACCACAACGACCGGGAAGGGCAACGAACGATTGCCGGTTTGCAGCTCGCGCAAAAAATCCAAGCCGGACAAACCCGGCATATTAATATCCAACAACACGCAATCCAGGGACCGTCCGGATTGATAACAGGCCATCGCCTGTTCGGAATTCTCGACCTCCAGGAACGTGTAGTGACGATTGGAACCCTCCAACAACAGACGCCGGAACTGTTCGCGATCCTCCGCGTTATCATCCACGATCAGAAGGGTTATGGAATGCTTTTCCATAGGGCGCTTAATCGCAGGCAACCGAGAGAAAGGGTTGTGGCGTGGCCGAACTGAGGGCTGAGGGACGGCCAGAGGGAGGCAAGGTAAAATAGAACGTCGAACCTTCGTTTAATATGGATTGCACCCAAATTTTTCCGCCGTGACGCTCGAGGATTTTGCGGGTGATGGCCAAACCGGCGCCGGCTCCGCCACCAAACTCGTCATGGCCGTGTAGACGCTTAAAGATGTCGAAGATCACTTCGTAAAATCTTTCCTGGAGACCGATCCCGTTATCGCGGACGAAAAATACCTGGCTTTCTTCCACCGCTGCGACCTTATGAAGGAGATCTTGCTCGCCGGCACCGAGGAAGCCGATTTCGATCCAGCGGGCAGGTTTGTCGTTGTATTTGATGGCGTTACTGAGGAGATTGACAAAAATTTCCCGCAGCCCGACGCGGTCACCCAGGACGGAAGGCAAAGGACGAGGGATGCGAACCTCGACGTTTGATTCCTTGAGACGAGGGCCCACCATTTCGAGGGCTTCGGCCAGCACTTCATTAAGGACCAGGATTTCGTGAGTCCGGCATATGCCGACACGCGAAAAATGGAGGAGCGAATCGATGAGGCTGTCCATACGCCGGATCATCCGGAGGAGACTTTGTAGTTTGACCTGGGAGGCCTTGTCAATTTTACCCATCAATTGTTCGCGGAGAAAATGAGCGTAGCTCTGCATACTACGCAACGGCTCTTTGAGGTCGTGCGAGGCAATGTAGGCAAATGAGTCGAGTTCCTCATTGCTGCGCTTCAGTTCCTCGTTGAGGAGGGAGAGCTGTTCGACCCGGGTGACCAGGATATCGTGCAGCGAAAGATGAAGTCTTCTCACAACCTCAATCTCGACCTCGCGCCAAGGCAGCGAGTGCAGCCGTACGGATTCCTTCCACAACTCGAAGGATTTGCGCGGTGTCAAGCGGTCGCCATTCGGCCCGGTCTCGACCGGTTTGCGGGGATCTCCCGCCCAGTGAACGGTTTGAATTGTTTCGGTGCGAAACCAAAGAATACAGTCGCCGCCCTGACGATTGAGGAAGAGCGCGAGCAGCCCGCTAGCTTTTGCGGCAAACGCCTGGGCGGGGGAATATTCCATGGGCAAGGCTTCGGTGACAAAAACGGTCCGTTCACGCTTCGATTCAAGCCAGGTTCGCAAATTCTCAAGATCGGCGATTTCAGGTGTCTGACCGACGAGGCTCCAGGCACCGCTTGTGAACAGGGCCAAGCCATCCGCCATCACGAAGCGCGACAGTTCGCGAACCTGGTGCGCAAGCTTCTGGTCCGGTCGCGCGGCGAGGATCTGGATAAGTTGCTGATGTTCGTTGTCTGCTTGCAGGCGATATTCGTAGAATTCGCGATCCTCGGCGGCTGTAAGTTGAAGAGAGATGGCCTGAGCCAAAAACTCGCAAGCGGTGCGCATCCCATAGGGAAGGAATTTCTGGGTGGAGTGATGACACGCGATGAGGCCCCAGAGATTTCCATCACGGATCAGCGGCAGGGTGAGCGAGGCGGTGACGCCCATATTCGCCAGGTATTCAGTGTACATGACCGAGACGCCCCGGAGAAAGCAGTGGGTGAGATTTGGGGGCTGGCCCGTCAAAGGGTTTAGCAAGGGAAGCAGCTCAACCATGGGCGCCCGGACATCGGGCACGAGCCGATGCCACATCTTGAGATATATCTCCCGAACCTGCTTAGGGATATCGGAAGCCGGGTAATGAAGGTCGTAGAAAGGGAGGAGATCGTCACGTTTGGCCTCGGCGAAGACCCAGCCGCTGGCATCAGGAGCGAAACGGTAAATCATGACGCGATCCAGCGTGGTTAGTTCTTTGATTTCTTTAGCCGCGGCCTGACAGAAATCACGCAAGCCGAGGGTCTTCTGCAACCGGGCGAGAACTTTCTTTAAAAGGTCGTAATAATCCGGCGTGACGCCAGGAGCCGTACGGCCGGCGGCTTCGAACTCCAGGAAGAGGATTCCCTCGCGCGTATGGACCAGGACATCCAAGGGGCCGCGGGCAGAGATTCCGGTCACCGTGAAGAGATATAAAGAGTTCTGCTCGAGATTTTCCGCCGTCAGGAAACCTTTTAAACGAGTCACCTGCTGCTCACCAAAAACGACATCGATGCCCCGGCCTATTAGCGCGGAGGTTTCCCACCCGATCCATTCCATAGTGTTGGCGCTGGACTGAACGATTTTAAGCGTCAATGGATCGAGCACCAGAAGGAGGCCATGAGATTGGATGCAACCCGGGATATGGACCGGTTCACGGTCGCAGGTGGTGGTATCGACCGGAGTATGAATGATGCTGTACGGTGTGGCGGAATTCACGTGTTGGCCCGTGGGGTTGTTTGAGCAAGGCGGACATCTGCCCAGTCGAGCAGGCATTGGAAGGTCTCGACGGCGGCATCGACGATCTCGTCCTGGTCACTGGGATGGAGGTCTGCGTAGCCCGTGAGAACGACGCCGAAAGCTTTCCACATGGGACCCACTTGATCGCCGTAACTGAGGAAGAATGAGCCTCCCTTTTCGGCGCTCACGCCAAGTTGCTGGTGAAAGTGTTTGGAGAGCAATTGCCCTCCCAAAGTGGCCCCTTCCAAAACGTACGTGGAGCCAAGGGCCCGGGGAACGGAGGCAACGTTGGGAAGCTGGTGGCAAAGGTTCATTCCGCTCAAAGTAGGAATATCACGGCCCAACCGCACCAAGTCTTCGAGTATGAATGGTGCTTTCCGACGTCTGGCAAAATCGAAATCGAAAACTGCGGTCGCGAATGTGTCAGCCAATCGGTCTTCCAGGGGCCAGTAAAATCCGCCGAACAATTCGAGCAGTTCGCAGTATTCAGGAAGTTTGTAATTATCGCGCAGGAGATCGAGACGGAGTTCGACGGCGACATGAAGTAGCTGAGTGGCCATACGGAGTTTTTGCATGACCATAAATCAGGCGTTGAGCGAATTTAGAGGATACTGGCCAGTTTCGCGCTACCGTTAAAAACCGGACGCGGCTGAGGTGAAGCCGACAGTTCTTTGCCCAGCAACCAGCGGTTGTAAAGATCCCTGGTGAGTGCGACCAATTCGTCCAGGGTTGACGGTTTGACGCGGAAATCCGAGGCGCCGAGGGCCAGAGCCCTCTTGCGATCGGAATCCAAACCGGAAGAAGTCAATATTACGAACGGCAGATTGAGCAGGGCTGGCTGGGTGGCCCGCCAGGTGAGCACGTCGAATCCATTCAAGCCAGGCATGTTGAGATCAAGTAAAACGAGACCGAAACGGGAGGATTGCTCGGAAACAGGAAGGGAGAGCCGATTCTTCAGTTCATCAATCGCTTGCCGGCCGTTTTTAGCCACTACGATCGGGTGGTTAATGCCAAGCTTGTCAAAGGCGTAACAGGTGAGGTAGATGTCACTTTCCTCATCATCAACTAACAGGATAGCTTTCGTCGTACTCATAGGACTTTCATGTTTTCGCTTGAATCAGGCAACGATATGGCTGAACCGTGCCCGCTTGATTAGGAGTGACTATCCACGACCGGTAGTGAACGGTCAAAAAGGTTAAGGCTGAAAGTTTTGTAGGCGGCGGCGCGTCAATCTGAGGATTTATTTTCAGCTCTGAAGTGGGGAGGGCATTCAACCAGGCGGTGGTGGAGAGCGTAATGAACCATTTCGACATCGTTTTTGACGCCGAGTTTTTCCCAGATACGGATGTGAAAGGTGCTGATGGTTTTGGCGCTGAGGAATAGCTCAGCGGCAATTTCCTTGAGAGTTTTACCAATGGCAATCATCTGCATGACCTGAAATTCCCGTTCGGAAAGTTGCTCGTGTTTCACCTTGTTGGGCCGGCGGATCTCGAACGCCAACCGTTCGGCGATTTTGGGGCTGACATACATGCCCCCGGTTATCAGTTTATTGATCGCCTGGACCAGGTTGTCTGGCGCGCCCTGTTTATTGATATAACCGTTTGCTCCGGATTTCAGTGACAACATCGCAAGCTGTTCCTCAGGTGCGCTGCTCAAAACCAGAACGGGCAGGGTGGGATAAGAACGTCTGATCTCTTCCAGGACTTCGAAGCCGTTGTGGGTGGGAAGGAATAAATCCAGGATCAAGAGGGTCCAAAGGCCGTTTTTCAAGCTGACGAGCGTAAGTTCGGAAGTGCCGGCTTCATGGATTTCGGCTTCGGGAAACTCTTCCTTGATGATTTGTATGAGCCCTTTTCGAAGGAAGGGATGATCATCAGCAATTAAAATCCTCATTGTAATTGGTAATTATATTAATTGGGATTGACTCGATAGCGAGACAAATCGTGTCATCTGATCCGAGACACCCGCGACACCGCGAAGGGCCCGACCGGGCTCCGACCGTTTGTGGTTCCGTCAATGGCGATCAGATCATGGCAGGTTAGTAGATGGACAGTTTGGAAAGACCCAGCCGGGGGATTGATTGTGACAGGCTTACGTATTGATAGGCCCAGGCTTACCCATGATTGGGAAAGGGCTTACAAATGCGGCGGTGATCTGGGAATTGAGGCTCTGACCAGGGTTCCCGAACCCGGCGCCTGGCCAATGATGCAATGGCCGCTAAGCAAAGCCGCTCGCTCGCGCATGCCAATTAGCCCTAAACTAAGAGGATCGACCAGGCGTTCCGGTGTAATCCCGCGCCCGTTATCACAAAACTCCAAAGTGATTTCTTTTGAATTTACAATCAGAGCCACGTTGACCCCGGAGGCTTCAGAATGCCGCGCGACGTTGGTAAAACATTCCTGTAAAATGCGAAATAGTGTGGTGGAACAGTCGCGATCGATGGCCGATTGCTCCGGGGGAAGGCTGGTTTCGCACTCGATACCGGTGCGTGCAGTAAAATCCTTGGCTTGCCATTCGATGGCGGCAATCAAGCCATGGGTGTCCAGGACAACAGGACGGAGTTCGGTCGCGATTTTTTGAACGCAGAGAATGGCCGAATCGGTTAGCTGGCTCATTTCCGCGAGTTTTGTTTTTAGCTGGACAGGGAACGTTTCATCCGTCGGTTTCGCCAGCCGCCGTTGCACCCAGGCGATCTCCAATTTGATCCGGGTCAGTTCCTGAGCGAGGACATCGTGGATCTCACGCGCCAATTTGGTGCGTTCTGCTTCGCGCGCCGCTTGAAGCCGGCGGGAGAAGTCGCGGCGTTCTTCCTCGGCCTGTTTTATCTGGCTGATATCCACCATCACGCCGATACAGCCGCGGACCTGTTTTTCCGGGCCGAACAGGGGAATGGCGTTGCCATAGATCCACCTAACGACACCATTTGGACGGATGATCTCCAGTTCGTCGCCAGTGACAGGCTGCCGGCTGCGGACGGCGCGTTGCATCGGCAACTGCTCAGGTGAGATCGGCAGGCCGCCGCGTCGAACTTCAAATGAAGGACGGTCGGTGTCAGGCGCGCTTCGGGAGAGGTTTTGGCCGTCGTGGGCTCCTATAAGCTCGCGCGCGGCCGCGTTGCCGGTCATGTGAAGGCAACCAGCGTCGTGAGCAATCCAAACCGGTGCGGGAATTGCCTGGAGCAGAGCCTCGACCTCAGCGCGGCGAAGGCGTTCACGCACTTCACTCTCGCGAAGAGCGTGTTCGGCCTTAATGCGCGGTGTGACATCAACAAACGTGGCCACGGCACCTCGGACGGAGGCATCAGGATTAAAAAGCGGGACCGCGTTGCCGTAGATCCAGCAAGAACTGTCATCGTCGAAACGAATTTCCAGTTCCTGCCGCAGGACCGGTTTGCCGGTGCGGGCGGCCCGCTGCATCGGCAGATCCTCGTCCGCCAAAAGTGAGCCGTCCTGATAAACCGCGAAGTGTTGAGGACGTTCTTCACCTGGGGCCGTTTTGGAAACGTTCCGGCCGGAAGGCACGCGCAAAATTTCCTGGGCGGTTTTGTTGCCGGTGATATTGCGGCATTCGGGATCGTGAGCAATCCAGACAACCGCCGGGGCGGTTTCCATTAATGCTTCCAATTCCAGGCGACGCGCATGCCCCTCGGCCTGGCTTTTCCGCAGGCTGTCTTCCGCGGTTTTGCGGGAGGTGATATCTTCCAGCAGGACAACCAGCCCGCCGACTTCACCGCTAGCCATGTGCCAGGGGCGAACTTCCCACTTAAACCAGACTACGGTTCCGTCGGGCTGCGTGTAAGAATCTTCCTCTTCGCGCTGAATCAGGCCCGAGAAAGCTCGTTCATGGGCGGTCCGCCAACTGGGACGGATTCCGGGAAGCACGTCATACAGACAAGCGCCAACGACTTGCCCTGGAGCACCGCAGGCTTTTCGCCAGCGTTCGTTTAACTCCAAATAGCGCATCTGCCGGTCAAACATGGCAATGGCAACCGGGATGGAAGCAATCAAAGGCTTGAGCCGCTCTTCGCTCCGGGCCTTTTGCTCCTCCGCGCGTTTACGCTCACTGATGTCGCGCAAGGTCAGAATGGACATGTGGTCCCCGTCCACCAGAACTCGCGAGATGGAAGCTTCGACGAAAAACTGCTGACCCGAGGCGCGAAGCCCGATCATTTCGAAGATAGGATTCGAACTCGCCGGGACATGGGCTTCGAGAGGGTCACCGGTTTGGTCGGCGAGTTCAATGTGGTTTTTGCTTTCGGGGATCAGACGGGAAAGCGGTTGCCCGGCGACCTCGTTGGCGGGGACACCAAACATTCGTTCAGCCGCTGGGTTGAAAAGAACGATACGCTGGTCGGCATCCACCAGAAGCATGGCATCCGCCGTCGCGGCAATGAGTGCGTTTTGTTGAGCCTTTTGTTTCATACTCTATCCATTGTGATTCTCTGACGGGAGGGATAAGAAGTAAACACTTCCTGGAATCTCACGGAAACAAGATTGAATAGCTACAAGGTTGGATACGGGAAACCAAAGCGATCAGCCCGCCAGAATTCTCCGTGGTTGCCGTGAAATGACAACTTGCTTAGTTTGGAAATGCGGGTACCGTGGCAATAAGCGCTAAGCTTTTTCGAGGCCCAGCGAAGAACCGCTTCCCAAGACCTTCACGCTTTTACAAAAATCCAGGTTCTTCGCAGAAAAACGAGATCATTTGAATCAACTTCATATTAAGTCCTGGGATAAAAGACAGAATTCAGGCTCGCCACCATTTACCGAGGAAGCTCTTTTGGAACGGCTGGAGGGAGCCGCAGAAATCAGAGGCGAGGTCCGCTCCCGTCTTGTTCTGCGCATGCTAGCCCGGTGCGCGGTTTCCTTTCCGCTTCGAGCAAACACAGATCCAGCCACTTTTGTGTCCTGGCTGACGAAGGCGGGGGCTGTCGTGGCAGTGTCACCAACAGACCCCGCATAGGTGGAAAAAAGTTAATACCATGCCTCACATTCCCGTTCTAAAGCCCGACGACGCTCCATCCGCCGTCCAAACGGTTTACCATGAGTTCATCCGGCGGATGTCTTTTCCTCAGCCCCCGAACTTCATCATGACACAAGGCCACTCTCCCTCGGTGGCTCGCGGCACTTGGGAACTGGTTCGCAACGTTCTTCTTGGCGGCGAGATCCCCCGGTGGACCAAGGAAATGATATTTGTTGCCGTCTCCCTTGACCGTCAGTGCCGATACTGCAGTGCGGCGCACCTGGCTTGCTGTCGCATGCTGGGTGTAACTCCAGGCACCCTCGAGAGCCTCGTAAATAATATTGATACTTTAACTGACCTTAAAGTTCGGCAAATGATTCTGTTCGCAATTAAGTGCTCTCGAAATCCCCAAAGCCTCGCTGAGAGCGATTATGCGCTTCTTTCGAAGCAGGGACTCACTCAATCACAGATCATCGAACTCATCTCTATGTCTGCCCTTGCGGTTTACGCCAATATCATTGCCGATGCCACCGCGATGGATCCCGATCCAATGTTTGAGCAGATTCAGTCAACGCCCCAGAGGTTAGTCCCCGCCTAGCGCCGCGGCCACATCCTGCAACTGACACAATCCGCCAAGTTTTCATTGCGCCGACCACCGACACCACCAAATACAGAAAAAGTGTCAGTTTCAGAATTCCATGGTCCGGCACGTTCGCAGAGATGTTGGGTTACGGGTCCACTATTTCATATTCAGGTCCTCGCGCAACCGGGCGTTGCGCTTTTACACGCGCAAGCCCCGTTGATAAGCCTCTGTAGCGTTTTCAGAAAATTTCTGCCGATTCACATCATCCATAAGATATCTTCACGGCCATCCGCGGTCCATCACCTGTGCCAAGGTTTGACTCCTTTTCGGTGCGGCGCCGCAAAATACGTTAATACCGTCAAAAGATTCATTCGTCTTGGCCATGTCGCACAAACCACCATGCGAACACAAGCGCTGCCGCCAATACTATAACTGCCATGGTGATGCGGTTGACCTGGGGACCGAATATACGGCGCAGTCGGTCTTGCCTGATTTTTTCCCTGGCTTGAATGATAAGGGTCTGCTGCAGATTGGGGTCGGAGACGTCGATCGGCCACGGCCGATTGGTAATCGTATAGTGGATAGCCAGCAGGCCCGCCTGGCGATCCTGAAATCGGTGATCCAGGATGTAAATAGCCTCGTTTGTGGGAAGCTGTGGGAGGAGGCTTGACGGTGGCAGAACTCGAACCTTCCGGACTTTACCAATGAATAAAGAAGCAATTTCGAAGTTTGTTATTCCCGCGGGCGCCAGCGAAGAACGAAACTTTCTAAGCTCGAACTGCAAAGGCAGAGTCGTATCCGCAATGTTCGTGAAAGCCACCACAACATAACTGGCACTTAAAAAACCACTCATCTCGTTCGGTCTCCAAGTGGATACGCTTTTTTTGTAAAGCTCAGGATAGTAATCAAGCCAACTGTTGGTGCTAAGGCCTTGAAGTTTTTTATTGGAAACTACCCATTCGATAGTCTCAGTAACATCGGAGTAATTCGTTGAATCTTTTCTCCTAACCTCGTGAATGTGTGCACTTGGTTCAAGTGTGTCAGCCCATGGCGCAGGAAAGTCTAAGTTCGTTTTGAGAAACGTGGATGAAGCAAATGCCAGCCACGGAATTCTGCCAGGGTAGGATCCCTCCGGCACAACTCCCAACTGGATAGAAGCTGTAACTCCGGGTCGGAATTTGTGGCCGGGAGGCAAAAAGAGATCGAACACGTTCGTGCCATTGCAGCTCCTTTCCCAGGTTCCCCCGGAAGGGTCAGAATGCGTAATCTTCCATCGGTTGGCTCCCTCCAGCCGGACTTGAAAATCGAAAGTTTGCTCGCGGAACAGAGCACCAGTGTATTGGTAAACTTACAATTTAACTGGCCGTCAACTTCTATCGATTGAAACAACTCGGCTTGTGCGGAAATGCTCAAAACTCTCCCTAAAGAGAACACGACACCGCTCAGGAAGACCCGTAATGCCGCCTGTCGCTTACATACCGAGCGGGATAGTGCCTCGGGGCGACTTGTAACGCGGCGTGTCATCGCGGGTCGAGTGAAATGATATCGTTCGGCGGTCTCCTCAAAACCGTGGCACTCTCTATTTTCAATGATCAATAAAGTCAAACTTATCAGGCTGAGAATTCATTCAAATTCTGTGCAAGCTTTGTGGCTGCCTCATAGCTTTGGGCATCATGGAGCGGTGGCGGTTGATTAGAACGATTTCATTAGCCTTCATTTCAATATTATTTCTTAAACTCCCAGCGTGGATCCTTTGCGTCTACTTTTGTAATGTTTCGCTCTGTCGTGACAGCCATAGCGGTCCCGCCCGGGAGCCTGAATGTGTAGTAATTCCCCCACGGCATTCTCACAGACCGAGGCTCCCCAGGATAATAGAGCCACCCATTTTCGCTTCCAGCGGTTGACCAGTTGACGTCAAATGGCCCGAAAGCGATGCTTTTGGCACCTTTAACAGTACCGGTCAGACTGGCTGGATTGTTCGACTCGAACGTCGTCTTCCCGTCCCAACGAAGGTACCAGGTATAGTCCACGGCCTCAGGCGACGCGCTTTGCTTCGTGATCACAAACGCAGCGTTTGTGACCCCCCTTCGCAATAGGACGACCGTGCCATCACTGACGCTAGCGGGCGGCGCATGTTTCGGGCGACATCCTCCGAACAGAGTCGGTATCAATAGCAGGGCGCCAAGGATGTATGTCCGTTTGCCATTCACGGCAAAGCATTCTTTGGCTTTGGGCTCATTGTAACTTTTTCACGCTGCAAATTTTCGCCACGAGGCGACGGCCATCGACTCAGTTCGACGTATCTTCCTGACGAAAGCACACGTTGCAGAAATTGCCGTCAGCAGAACCAAAATGAAAATTTGAGTGACAGAAAATAGCGCCAGCAGTACCGGGCGACCGCAAACAATGTCAAAGGTCGTGCGGGAAGCGAGAATCAAGGTTCCAAGAATTACAAGGATCCCGGACCAATACACGGGCGAAAGCTTCGCGTGGTGTATCCTTGACCTGCCGAGGTATCGTAACTGCCAGATATTGAGCCCTGTAACTGCCATCATTACTAGCATGAGCGTTGACAGCGCGAACTCTGGCAGGCCTAAACCTAAAGAGTGTTCACCAAGGACAACATCCCTAACCACCGCGCCTCTCTGCCAAAGACAGTATCCGTTTATTAAGGTTAAGGAGCCCACGACGATCCATGCCGTTCGGAAAAACCAGACTTCAACGAGGCTCTCTTTCACGCCGTACTTTGAAAACTCAGTCTGTAGCTGCTGCGGCGTACCGCATCGCCGCATTGCAATCAGAAAGGCCTCATCCTCTGACAATCCCTTTTCCACCAACGTCGCAATGGAATCCTTCAAGTGAGTTTCCAGTTCATCCAGGCTATCTCTCTGCAGCGCTGGGCTTTTGGAAAGCCCTGTGCGCCAGTCATGGATGGCTCGATTCAAATCGAAGGCAGGTGAATTCTCCATAGTTAATAGGTTTAGTTCCAGGTCGGGAAATCATTTTCTCATGAGCTGGAGATTCATGAATTCAATCATCGGCAGCAGGACCGCGATAATGGTGGGAAGGGTGATGAAAATCAGCACCGCAGTTGTGCTGGCGAAAAATCCCATCCAGGAACTCTTCGCATGGAATTTTCGCAGACACACGTAGAAACAGTAAACCAAAGCCAGCAACGGCGGCACCGCGAGAAAAGAGCGGCAGCCCAAAGACAGCCGCGTAAAGGCGGGCAACTGCGCCCCTTGCAGGGCGGTAACCATCATGTCTGGAAAATGCAGAATCCCCCAGAGAAACCAGCAGACGATGCTGAAGAAAATAAAAATCAAACCGTGGATGACCAGGCCGCGCGGATTCCGATTCACCTTGGCAAACTCCGGCTCAAGCTTCTCGGGGTTGCCAACCCGGTGTGTCGCCACCAGAAAAGATTCTTCCGACGACAGACCTTTGCATTGCAGTTGAACCACCGAATCGCGCAGGTGCGACTCCAACTCATTCAAATTTTCGAACTTAACTTGCGGTGATTGGCCAAACCTGTCCAGCCATTGCCTCAAGGCGATGTTTAGATCGAACTCGGAGATGTTTTCCATAACTTTGCCAGGGTTGTGTGAACGGACAGCCAGTGTTCCTTCTCCTCTTTTAACGCTTTGCGGCCTTCCTTGCGGAGCCGGTAATATTTGCGCTTCCGGCCGGTGTCAGCCTCGCGCCATTCAGATTCGATCATATCCTCCCTCTCCATCCAGTGCAGGACCGGATAAAGCATGCCTTCCGTCCATTCGATTTTGCCTCCGGACAATTCGCGAACGCGCTGGATGAGGGCATAGCCGTAACTCTCGCCTTCCGTGAGGACGGACAAAACCAAGGGCACGGTTGAGGCCGCGACAAGTTCTTTCGGAATCATGCTGCATTATACATTGCAATGCTATGCCTGTCAACTCTGCGGCTGAGGTTTTTTACTTTCCGCAACAGCGCAAAAAGCGGTTTAACGCTCCCATCCGATGGGAGAGGGGGAATTGTCACCAGCTTGTCTTCGAAAGGGGGCGGCGTTCTGGTGAAGGAGACCAGAAACCAAGACCACTGATAACTGCGTGAAACGGCTTGGGCCGAACATTTGTGCGGTTCGGCAGGTCAGTAAAGGCTTCAACCGCAGGTCAGTCCTTCGCCCAAAAATCAATTACAAAGACATCTTCGAGAACCGGGCCAAGCATTTTTCCAAACGCTTTATGGTCTGGATGGACGATATATGCATCCCTGTCCTGCTCATTCTTAAAGGTCAGAATGAAACAGTGCGTAAATCCTTTGTCGTGTTTTTCTTTGCTGACGTTGGTGCCCCACTCCAAATTTCCAACCTGGGGGATTTTGTCTTTCAGAGCGCGGAAAGCTTCCTCGACTTTCTTGAGGTCCTCAGACGCAGCACTGCTTTTGAATTTTAAGCTGACGACGTGTTGCAGTTTATCCGCGGCGTTGGCGTTCATGGCGAGGAAGACCAGGGCAGAGAGTAGAGCGATAAATTGTTTCATGGTGCCGGGAGGTTATACGAACCGAGAAGCGGTGGCAATATGCTGCGTGACATATGCTGCGTGGCTAAAAGTAATGTCTCAGTGGCACGGGTAGGGCGTGTCAGTCCGGTGCGCGCCGCCGCATAAAATCGGCGGTCCGAAACGGCGCGCACGGAGTGACGCGCCCTACCCGCCGTGACTGACCGGTTACGACTAAAAGTGAGCGCTACTTTTCTTGTGGCGGGTGCAAAATGTAGAGGATGAGGTTGCGGAAATCGTTGTCGGGCATCTGTTCGAGCCCTTCAGGCATGACGGACAATTGACTGGTTGTCATGGAGGCGATGTCGGATTTGGCTACGATCTCTTCCTTTGGGCCAGAGGCGAGGAGTTTTACCCGCGAATCGCTGTTTTCCACAAGGCGCCCGCTAACGATGTGGCCGTCTTTTGTCTCGATCATGACGTTTTCATAGCCCTGGCCGACCACCTGGTTGGGATCGATCACGTTCGCGAGCAAGGCATCGAGGCTGGAACGGCCAACTCCAGTAAGATCCGGTCCCACATCCGCGCCCTCGTCATAGAGTTTATGGCAGGTAAGGCAGGTCTTGCGCACCAGTTCGTGGCCAGCCTGAAGGTCTGGTGGTCCCCCGGCGAGAATCATTTCTTTCTTTTTTTCAATGATCAATTGCTTGTCTACGCTTGCAGGCCGGACGCGACCAATCACTTTTTCCGCACGCTGACGCAGAAAAGCATCCTTCGATTCCGCCAGGGATCTAACGGCGCTGATAGGAAGTTCGAGTGATGAAATTCTTTTCGTTTCCAACTCGGATAGCAAAGCGAGCGCCCATTTACGGCGCGAAACAAGAACTTCAGCCGCGGCTGTGCGCGATTCAGCCGTGAGGCTTCGCCATAATTTCAGCAGCTCATTAGGGACTGCATCTCCGCCCACTTCGCCCAGAGCCCGAATCGCCCCAATTCCGATCGGTCCGGGATTGTTCATTGCCTTGAGCAGTGCATCGCGAGCAGCGTCATTTTTTAGTTGCTGAGCCATTTTGATGGATTGAAGGCGTTGATCGACTGGCAGAGCGGTATCATTTATGGCGCTGAGCGTGGACTGGATTGAAGCCGAGTTCCCCCAGAGCGTACCCAATTCCTGGCCACGTTCCTTGATCAATGGATTGGCGCTCCCGCTGAGCTTTGTAAACAACGGGTGGGTATCGAGGCCCGGAACACGGGGCCGGGCTCGTTGTCCCTCGATCAGTCCTTCGAGTGCGGACACGACAAGTTGATTGTTTTCGCCGGCAATTGTTTCGAGGAATTTGACCACTAGATCGAGCTGCGCGTCATCCTGAGCATCGCTGATCCGCCGCATGGCTTTGCGTGTCAAAATGCCACTCAGAGGGAGAGTTCCGGCGCCATTTTGCGCCAGCCAATCAAGACCCGGTCGGGGATTTTTTGCAAAGCTCGGCTCTGCTGCCATCCAAATCATGAAGGGCAAAAGCGGATCCTTCGCATCTGCGCTCGCCCTTATCACTTGAGTGAGAATTTCTCCTACTGAGAGAGTGCTTGCCGGTTCGGTATCGACTGTCAATGAGCTTGAGACCAGTTGGCGCGCTGCTGTCGTCACGGCCAGGCGCACTGCCGGATCAGGGTCGGACGCTGCCGTTGCAATTTTGTCCAGAAGGTTCTGGCCACCACGAACGGTTTGTTCGCGAATTTGTTCAGAGGCAAATCGAATTGCCCAGGCGCGAATCGATGGGTCACTGGCGTTCATCGCCAGTTCGAGCGTGCCTCCCGAGCCAAGCAAACTGGAATTGTGCAGGGTCCAGAGAGCTGCGAGCCGGGCTTCCAGAGTTTTTCCCGAGCTCAGGAGATTGCCCAGCAGCGTCGCCACCCGCTCATTTTCAGCCGCATCACTGGTTGCCAGCCTTTCGCTCAGAATTCGCTGTGCCATCCGCCGATGCCATACATTCGTGTGGCCGAGCAGCACCACCAATTGGCTGACATTTAGCTTTTCGAGATCCATATCCTTTTCGCGACGCGATGGAACAGAGCTTCCGGGTTTATCGCCGGTATAGACAATGCGCCAGATACGGCCATGCGAACGGTCAACGCCTTCGGGATCAGCCTGGGCGTTTTGATAACAGGGATATTTATCGTACCAATCAGCGATCCAAAGCGCGCCGTCCGGTCCGACTTGTTCGCTGACCGGCCGGAACCAGCCATCGGTCGTGGTAAGGAAATCCTTATCGGCTTTGGCGTGGAAACTGGAACCATTTGGACTCAAGAGGTCCTGATTAATCGCATTCTGGTGGATATTTCCCATGAGCACATGGCTGCGGTACTGCTCTGGGAATTGATCGCCCTGGTAAATGCAAATACCGCAATACGCCGCCATATGATGTTTATGTTCCACAATTGAGGGCAGCAGTTCGTACGCATGCGGATTTCCCGGAACGCCTCCCTGGCGAACATAAATTCCGCCCGCCGCCAGGTGGAAGAGATGGTCGATCACACAGGCACTGACGAACGCATTGCCATGACGGTCGAAATCAACACCCCACGGGTTGCTGGTGCCATCGGCAAAAACTTCGAATTTTTTTGTGCGCGGATGATAGCGCGCGACGGCTGCATTGACTTCGACGCCGGGCGCCGAGGCCTCGGGAATTTTGACGGTCGAATGAGTAAACACGCCATGCGTCATGTAGAGCCAGCCATCCGGGCCCCAGGCAAAACCGTTCAACAATTCATGTCGATCACCCAGGCCAAAGCCGTTGAGGAGCACCGTACGCTCATCGGCGATATCATCATGGTTCGTATCGCGCAGAAACAAAAACTCCGGCGCCTGGCCAACATAGACGCCGCCGTTCCCGAGCACAATTCCGGTAGCCAGGTTCAGGCCATCGGCAAATACCGTGACTTTGTCAGCGCGGCCATCCGCATTGGTATCCTCCAGGATCTTGATGCGGTCGCGAGGTTTGGCTCCACGCGGCGCGCCCAGCGGATATTCATAAAGCTCGACGACCCACAATCGGCCGCGAGCGTCCCAGGTCATTGCGACAGGGTTTACGACGTCAGGTTCGGCCGCAAAGAGGCGAGCTTCGAAACCGGATGGCAAAGTGAATTTCGTTTCCGCTTCGGAGGGGGAGAGGGGAGGAGAAGTAGCAGGAGCGTGCTGGCCGGTGAGCTGCCGCCCTGCCGGAAAACCTGTGCTCGCGGTCAGGAGAACCAATAAAAGTGGAAGCAATATCTTCATCAAATGAGGAAGTCATTTTGCGGACAAACAATCCTCGACCGCGAGAAATAATTTCATTTGCAGGGTGAAGTGATGTGGACGAGCCGCAGTTACCCCTGCTTGCATCTTCTCTTTTAAGGCATACAGACCGTCCAAGCTTTGTTTTAACAATTTCCCATGATCGCCAGATTTTTTTGGCCGATTTCCTCGTTTGCCTCGTCTTAGATAGTAACAGATGGAATTCGACAACAATCGACTGGGTAAGACCCTCCCCACAAAGCCGACAGATCCGGTTGAGCTGATCGAGCTGTTTTACGAGCGAATTTATGGTTTTTTGCGCCGCCTCACTGCCAATGATGAGGACGCCGCCGATCTCACCCAGCGCACCTTTAGCCGGGTGTGGCAAAAATTGTCATCGTTTGCCGGACGTTCTTCCCCTGGCTCGTGGATTCACAGCATCGCCTATCATCTTTATGTAGATTGGCGTCGAACATCGCGCCCTGGCGAGATCCGCTCAGACGCCTGGTGGAGCGCTCATCCTGCGGGAGAACCCGCGCCTGATGAAGTCGTCGCCACCCGGGATTTTCACGCAACCGTGTTTGGATTTGTCGATGCCCTCGATCCTCATCTCCGCGATACCATTCACCTTCATTATTATCAGGAGCTCACACTTCAGGAAACCGCGGATGCCATGGGTGTATCCCTCAGCACCGTGAAATACCGTCAGCATCAGGCCTTATCAGAGTTGCAAAAGAAACTGGCATCTCCCTCCAGCGTTTTGAAACCGTCCTTACCTTCCAATTAAAATGAATATTCCCCTCCAGGAAGTTGAAAAGATCCTCCATCTCGCTCCCAATCCAAAACCACCCAGCGGCTTGAAGGAAAGGCTGGTTTCTAAAGCCCCGTTATCAAGGTCGCGCGCCGCAGCCGCGCCTTCTCTTCGTCAGGCTGTCCGCGAGTCGCCGCGCCGCTGGTGGCCTGTTGTTGCTCCCTGGCTGGTCAGCCTCGCGTGTGCTGCGGTTTTTACCCTTCAGCAAAGCGAGTTGCGCGATCTGCGGCTCGCGATAGAAACACTTTCAACGCGACCGCAGGCTCAACCAGCGCACGATGCTTCACCAACTCCCATTGATACCCAACCAAGCGAGTCTTCAGCCGGTGAACAAGCAGAGATAGAACGCCTGCGAAAACTCGCCCTTGAGCTTGGCTCGGAAGTTGCCCTATTAGAGCAATGGCGGACCGATAATCAAAAACTTCGACAGCGCCTTGCCACGCCAGACATCTCCGGCCTTTCGACTGAAGAAGCTGAGTCTGTGGGAGAAGCCCGCGAAAAAGCGCTGTCAGTCGCCTGCGTCAACAATCTCAAACAGTTAGGCCTCGCGGTTCGGACATGGGCCCTCGATGAAAACGACGCTCAGCCTCCAAACTTGCTTTGCATGAGCAACGAGCTGGCCACTCCGAAAGTTCTGGTTTGCCCCGCCGAAACGTCGCGCCAGACTGCTCCCAACTGGTCGGCCTTCACTCTGGCCAACTGCTCCTACGAATATCTGGTTACCTCTGGCACTAACCTCCCCATGACGGAACCAACCCGGGTGCAGTCGCGCTGTCCCCTTCACGGTCACATCGGTATGTGCGACGGTAGTGTTCAGGCAAACGCGGCAAAAAATCACCCCGACTGGTTCTTCAATCGCAACGGCAAACTCTACTTCGAGCCTCCCCCAAACAACACCGGTCAATGAAAGCACATCCCTTTCTCTTTAGCCTTTCACTGGCAGTTTGCCTGACAATGTTGTGCGCGGCCGGAGTTCAAAGGCGGCAACTCGTAAACTTACGCGCGGAACAGCAACGAATTCTTACTGAAGCAGCATTACTCGACGCTTCAACGAAAGTTCCCGCTAGAGAAATGACTCGCGCCCAGCCAGTGTCACGCGAATTGTTGCAGTTGCGCAACCAGGTGAGTCAATTGCGACGCCAGCGCGATGAACTTCAGTTAGTGCGGGCGGAACACGAACAACTTCTCCAACAGGTGGCTGCCCGTGGCACCAACGCTCTTAGTCTGCCACCGAACTACATTCGCAAAGCCGAAGCGCGGCTGGTCGGATACAACTCACCCGAGGAGACCATCCAATCCTTCCTCTACGCCGTTCGTAACCAGGACATGACTAATCTCCTCCAAGCCTTCACGCCCGGGGCGATTTCGCGGCTAAAATGGCAGGGGACAGGATCTTTGGAGAACCTCGGAAAGATTTTCCAAGAGACTCGAGCTCTTATTGGCTTGCGAATCATCAACCGTGAGCAAAGTACCGCAGATTCTATTGGAGCAAATGTCGAAATCCTACCAGGACTCCCGCCAAATCACATTGCTTTCCGGCTGATTGGCGGCCAGTGGAAAATGGAAGGGTTACCATGGTGAATCATCCTTCAGGTTCTGGTCCGCAGCCGGGCTGGAGTAAATTGGACTTTTGCGAACACTTCCTCCAACCGAAGAACGATGTCGAGGGATGGGAGCCTCATTTCGGCACTGGGCCCGACTGCCTCTTTCAAGGTCCATTCCCCATTCGGTTGCCTGATGAATTGTTCGATGCGCGGTTCCTTTCGACTGACTAGCAGGTATTCGCGGCAGCTTGAGATTTGGCGGATATGCTCAAATTTTTTACCTCGATCGTAGGCTTCGGTTGAATCCGAGAGCACCTCGATGAGGACCGTAGGATTCAGGAGGGTATCCTCTTGTTCGTCCAGAAAGCGTTGTGCGCCACAAACGACAGAAACATCCGGATATGTCACCAGGCCTGTCGCTTCCACCTTTACTCGCAGATCGGTGTTGTAAGCGACGCAGTCAGAGGTCCTGAGGCGACTGCTAAGTTCTCGTGCGAGATTTGTCGCGATCAAGCTGTGTGCACGTGTGCCTCCGGCCATGGCAAATATTTCGCCGTCGAAATATTCGCTTTTGGTTTCCGCCTGGCGCTCTAATCGCAGGTACTCGGCCTCATTGACTCGAGAAACATTTTGAGCAAGAGCCATGAAAAGAAGCTATCTTTCACCTCGGCGGAAGGCAAGAGAATCCGGGTCGATAACAATTGATAAGCGGCCCAATTCTACTGTGCGACAGTCACGCGGAAAAAAGCGCGGCCTGATGCAGAACTGAGGACGTCGGCTGCTACGAAATTTCTCAGGTTGAGCCGAATAAGTCGAGCTCAGTAGCGTGAGGTTTGGACGATTTGCGCAGCCATGCAGGTAAATCTTCCAATTTGTTCAATTCGGTATCGGGAAGCGGCGTAGCCCCCAGTTTTAAGAGCTCGCGATTTCCTTTGGGTACATCCGAACCGTCGCGAGCGAACACGGAACACCAGCCGGCTTTGAGGGCTTCGATTGCTCCTGCCCACGTACCGCCGGTTTGAAAGTCGCTGCTGACTACAATCGCGAACTCAGCCAGGCCATAAATGAGTTTGTTACGTCCCATTGCCCCACCAACGGAAAAGCCTGCGGTCGGCGCATATGGGGTTAGCAAAACCAATCTTGCGTCCAGCAACAGTTCGCGGACGTCGGATTTGCGAATGGTGGCCTCGAGGCTATCGGCCAGCACTCCTATTGCGGTCCCTTCCGCTTCCATCGCGCCGTCCATGGCAATCCGGTCGGTCCCGCGCGCGCCGCCCGAAACAACCGGCAGATTTGCCTCGACAGTTTTTCGGCCAACTTCGCGCGCAAACACAGCGCCTGCCGGGTCGATATTTCGAGAACCAATGACAGCCACTCCTGGCTTTTTGAGCAAACTCGTTTCGCCCGCTCCAAACAGCACCGCAGGCGCCTGATTTTTCAAAGTCTCGCGCAACTTCGATGGATAGAGTTCATCGGTGCGCGTAACGGCCCACATTCCGTGCGAAAACAGATTCTCGAGGTCGAGCGCAAGGCGACCTGAACGTTGCAATAATTCAGCGATGCGTTCGGCTTCCTGGGGAACGAGAGACAGGTTTTTGGCCAGATCCTCGGTTGAACGGCCCTGAAGCGAAGATGGATTTTTGATCGAGCTGGAGGAGAGCCGCTTTTCTAATTGGTTCCATTCAGCGAGCTTGAACGGCTCGACATTCACGGGTCCAGGGGCTTCCTTCAAACCAAAAGCTGAACAGAGCGCCAGCACGGCGAGACCATCGTCACTAAGATAGTTATGTATATTCATTTAACTGCCGCTTGAGGGAGATTTTGCTCCAGGTCTTTGAGCAGTGACTTCGGCCAATAGCGGCGTGGTTCAAGCAGGAAAGAATCCTTGCGAAGAAACTGCGTTGCGGCCTGAATTAACTCTGCGGAAATCGTTTGGCGGCCGGTTTTGCCGGTGCAATTCATGCATTTGCCGCACGGCGCGGCTGCAGGATCATCCAGGGCGCGGGACAAGAACTCCATCAGACAGCCTGTATGCTGGACATACCGTTTGATTTGCTCCAATTCCTCACGCCGATGCCTGGTCACTTGTTCGGAGCGAGCCGTGTCGGGCTTCCAGCGGTTGGCGGTGCGAAGGTAACCGGTCGAATCATGCTGAACCGCGCCATCCACTTCCAAAAGCTTGAGCGCTTTCTCCAACGCCCCGCGGGAATAATTCAATTCCGCACAGATGCCGTCGAGGGTTACAGTGTCGGATTTTGCGAGCAGCCCAAGCACTTCCTCCATCACTCGCAAGGGTGGGAAAGCAGTGCGGATAAAATAATCCTGAATTTCATCATCTTCGACTCCGTTAAGCAGCACGCCATAAGCTGAATCGACTGCCCGGCCGGCTCGACCGACCTGCTGATAATAGGCCACAACAGAGCCAGGACGCTGAAAATGTATGACAAAGCCCAGGTCTGGTTTATCAAAGCCCATTCCAAGCGCGACCGTCGCTACGAGGACTTTGACCTTGTTATCGAGGAGTTGTTGCTCGACGGCAATTCGCTCGTCTCCTTCTAAATCCGCGTGGTAAGATCGAGCGGAGATGCCTTGCTGCGTGAGGAATTCCGACACCCGGCGCGCATCGCCAATCGTCAGTGTATAGACGATGCCGCTCCCAGGTAATTGGGGAAGGAACTGCGCCAGCCAGGCTAGTCGCTCGGCTTGAGTTCCAAGTTTAATGTTGAACAGTTTCAGTGAACGTCGCACCAGCGGGCCACGAAGAATGTGCAGGTTTGGAATTTGTTCGTGGATATCCTGAACCACCCGATCGTTGGCTGTGGCGGTGGTGCAGAGAACCGGAACTTTGGGCGGCAGTAAACGAAGCAACCGCACGATACGACGATAATCCGGGCGAAAATCATGTCCCCAATCCGAGATGCAATGGGCTTCATCCACAACAAACATGCCGATGCTACCCTGGATGAGCGGGAGAAGCTTCTGCAAGAACTCCCCATTGCCCAAACGTTCCGGGGAAATCATCAGCACGTCCACCTCGTTTGATTCAAGAGATTTTTGAATCTTTTCCCATTCATGAATGTTCTCACTGTGGATCGTAACAGAGCGAACGCCGAGTTTTTCTGAGGCGAGAATCTGGTTGCGCATCAGCGAGAGCAGCGGACTGATAAGCAGGGAAGGGCCAGCACCTTGTTCGCGAAGGATTCTGGCAGCCAGGAAATAAACGACGCTCTTTCCCCAACCGGTTCGTTGAACCACCAGCACGCGTTGGCGTTCATTTGCGGTCAGATGAATGGCGTCCCATTGACCGTCACGAAAATCGGCAGCGGGTCCGAGCATCTGTTGCAAAAGGGCGCGTGCATTCTCCATGAGCATCCGGGGGCAGTCTGGTGAAAAAGGTTTGACGGTGAAAGGAGAATTCCTGGCACCGCACATATTCGCTTGCGCCTGAACTATCACACTCTAGATTCTTGGGCCGTGCACTCCATGCGGACAAACACAATCAAAGGGATTGTCAGCGCCACCTGCCTTCTATGAAAGAATACAAACCAGCGGATATTCGGAATTTTGCAATCGTCGGCCATGCTTCTTCAGGAAAAACGATGCTCAGTGAAGCGATGCTTGAGTGTGCAGGTGTGATTAATCGTATGGGCAGCATCGCTGCGGGGTCAACGGTTTCTGATTATCATGACAACGAAAGGCAGAGGCAAATATCAGTCTCGGCGTCACTCATGCATCTGGAGTGGCTCGGGAAAAAATTCAACATTTTGGATTGTCCTGGTTATGCGGATTTCATCAGCGAAGGTCTCGGCGCTTTGCGCGTGGGAGATTTTGCGCTGATCGCCGTTCACGCAAACCATGGCGTGAGCGTCGGCACCGACGCAGTGTGGAAGTACGCGACGGAGGATGGCATTCCCAAAATGTTTGTGATTAATGCCTTCGATAAGGAGGAGACGGATTTCGAAAAGACCCTTGCCCAGATTCGTGAACATTTTGGCGACCGGGTTTTCCCAATGACCATCCCCATCAATCCGGGTCCGGGCTTTAACCAGGTTTTGGATGTGCCGCGCAATGAAATCATTACCTACGCCACCGACAAGAGCGGCAAATTCACCGAGGCCAAGGCCACGGGGGAATGGGCGGAGCGAGTCGAGCAGTTGCACAAGCAACTGATTGAGCTCATTGCTGAATCGGACGATGCTTTGATGGAGAAGTTTTTTGAAAAAGGCGGGCTGTCGGAGGAAGAATGGCGCGCGGGGATTCATGCCGCCATTCAGAAACAAGTTTTTACCCCACTATTCGTAACCTCGGCGGAAACGAACGTCGGGGTGGCCCGACTTATGGATATTATCGCCAAGTACGGTTCATCGCCGGTGGATCGAGCAAAGGTAGAAGGAACCGATTCGGCCGGCAAACCGGTGGAAGTCGGGCTGGATGAACCCGAACCCGTGCTTTATGTATTCAAGACAATGAGTGAAGCGCAGTTCGGTGAGCTTTCATTTTTTCGGATCTATGCCGGGTCGGTCAAGTTTGGCAGCGAATTGTACAACATGGATCGCAGAAGCACGGAAAAGATTGGGCAAATTTATCAACTCAATGGCAAGACGCGAACGAGCGTCCCTTCACTCCACGCCGGGGACATTGGGGCAGTGGTTAAACTCAAGGATACACACACGGGCAACACACTTTGTAGTCCCAAACGCCAGGTATCTTTGCCAAAAGTCACTTACCCGAAACCAAACATCCATGCTTCCTTGCGAGCAGCCGTGAAAGGAGAAGAGGACAAGATTGCGTCGGGTCTGTCAGCATTGCATCACGAAGATCCGACTTTTTTGTACATGGTCGATTCGGAGCTGCATCAAACCATTCTTTCGGCGCAGGGCGAACTGCATCTTGAAGTCATCGCCGACCGCCTTCGCAAGCGTTATAATGTCCATGTCGATCTTATCGAACCCCGGGTCCGATATCGTGAGACGATAAAAAACAAAGGTGACTCGAAATATCGTCACAAAAAGCAGACAGGCGGGGCGGGACAGTTTGCCGAGGTCTGGATGCGGATCGAGCCAAAGCCCCGCGATACCGGATTGGAATTCCACCAATCGCTTGCCGGTCAGAATGTCGATCGAGTGTTCGTGCCCTCAGTCGAGAAAGGCGTGATGAAGGCGGCGGAGGAAGGGATATTAGCCGGGTATCGGGTCGTCGATTTGAAGGTAGATTTTTATGATGGCAAGATGCACCCAGTCGATTCCAAGGATATAGCTTTTCAAATTGCGGGGTATTTTGCGTTTAAAGAATCGTTCATGGCCGCCCGTCCTTGTTTGCTCGAGCCGATTCATACGGTTGAAATCCGCATTCCTGAGGATTGCATGGGCAAAGTGATGGGAGATTTATCGAGCAGACGCGGGAAGATCCAGGGTATGGATATGGACGGCGGATTTCAATTGATCAAAGCGCATGTGCCTGCGAAGGAGCTTTATCGCTATTCCAGCACGCTACGCTCGCTCACTGGTGGACGTGGAGTTCATGGTGAAGAATTCAGCCATTACGAAGAAATGCCGCGCGAAGCTGAACAAAGGGTGGTCGAAGACAGCAAAAAGCACCGGCAGAACCAGCAAGGGGAATAAAACGTGCCGGTTGATGCGCCACTTTACATAAAATCGCAATCTTCCACAGTGGGCATTATTCCCGCCCGCTACGCCTCGACCCGGTTTCCGGCAAAAGCCCTGGCGTTGATTGCTGGCCGTCCCCTGATTCAACATGTAATTGAGCGTTGCCAGCAGGCCAAAGCGCTTTCCGAAGTAATCGTTGCCACTGATGACGAACGCATCCGAATGGTTGCGCAAGATTTTTGCCGCGTGGAAATGACGTCTGGAGACCATCCGAGCGGGAGTGATCGGATTGCTGAGGTAGCAGGCCGTTGCGCTTGCGATGCGGTAATAAATATCCAGGGAGATGAGCCTCTTATAGACCCTGCGGCGATTGACATAGTGGCAACAGCTCTTGTGCGTGAGGAAATGTCCACGGCGGCCACGTCCATCACAAATCAGCAAGATTACGATGATCCGAATGTTGTAAAAGTGGTTGTCAGCGCTGCCGGACGGGCTTTATACTTTTCCCGGCGCACGATCCCTTATTTGCGCGAGGCCGCCAGTCGTTCTGTAACCGAACAGTTGGCGGCATTTCCTTTTTTAAAGCATTTGGGGATTTATGGATACCGCCGCGCGACGCTGCTGCGGCTGGTGAAATTTCCGGTTTCGCCGCTCGAAAAGGCAGAGCGGCTCGAACAATTGCGCGCGCTCGAGAATGGCATTGGCATCGAAGTTGTGCGTGTCAATTACGACAGTGTCGGGGTGGATGTCCCCGCTGATGTTGAGAAAGTCGAACGTTTGCTCCAGGCAAAGCAAACCAGGTAGCCGTGGGATACGGGAAGATATTCGGGTAGCAATGGTGTCCATTTTGCAATGTTGAATTCATGAAATCCTGATGAAATACATTTTTGTAACGGGCGGTGTCGTAAGCTCATTGGGCAAGGGGTTGACGGCCGCGTCCCTTGGCACGCTGCTGGAGAATCGAGGATTAAAAGTGGCCTTGCAGAAATTTGATCCGTATCTGAACGTGGATCCCGGCACGATGAGCCCCTATCAGCACGGAGAAGTGTATGTTCTGGATGACGGCGCCGAAACTGATCTTGATCTAGGCCACTACGAACGATTCACCAACTGCAACCTGACACGGCTCAACAACCTCACCAGCGGCCAAGTCTATCAAACCGTGCTCAACAACGAGCGTGAGGGCAAATACCTGGGGAAGACTGTCCAGGTCATTCCGCACGTCACCGACGAAATCAAAAATCGCATTCACACGCTGGCTGAGCAAAGCAAAGCCGACGTCCTTATCACTGAAATCGGCGGAACCACTGGAGATATCGAGGGGTTGCCTTTTCTTGAAGCGATCCGCGAGTTCGCGCTGGAGGTAGGGTATAACAATGCAATCTTCGTCCATGTCACCTTCGTCCCATTCATCAAAGCGGCTGGCGAACTGAAGACCAAGCCAACGCAGCAGTCGGTGGCCAAACTGCGTGAAATAGGAATTGCACCTCATATCATTGTTTGCCGGTGCGAAAAGCCATTGGACAAGGAATTGCGCCAGAAGATTTCACTTTATTGCAATGTGCCGTTTGAGGCAGTGGTGGAAGAAAAAGACGTGGACCATTCGATTTACGAAGTGCCGCTGATGCTCCAACGCGAGCGTGTTGATGATCTGGTTTGTAATCTGTTGCGACTGGATGCTCCCGCCGCGAGCATGTCGCACTGGCAGGAGATTATTCGCAAACTCATCGCACCCCAGCATCGAGTCCGCATTGCGGTGGTCGGGAAATACATCGAGTTGCAGGACGCCTACAAATCGGTTTACGAAGCAATCATTCACGGTGGTGTGGCAAATGATTGCGGGGTGGAAATCGAGCGCGTGGATTCAGAAGACATTGAACAGGATGGAGCCGAGAAACACTTGAAAGGTCTGGGTGGTTTGCTGGTACCGGGAGGCTTTGGTGAACGCGGCATCGAGGGCAAAATCATGGCCGCCGGCTATGCGCGGGAAAACAATCTGCCCTATCTCGGCTTATGCCTTGGAATGCAGATCGCGACTATCGAGTTTGCCAGAAACGTGCTGAATCTTCCCAGAGCGCATTCCGCCGAGTTTGACCCGGCCACACCCGACCCGGTCATTGCGATGCTGGATGCTCAAAGGCGGGTGACCAAGAAAGGCGGCACCATGCGGCTCGGGGCTCAACCCTGCCAATTAGTCGTTGGGACCAAAGCAGCGCGTCTCTACGGAGCATTCGTCGTGAACGAACGGCATCGCCACCGTTACGAATTCAACAACGACTATCGCGAACGGTTTGAAAATGCGGGCTACGTCTTTAGCGGATTTACCCCAGACGGCAAACTGGTCGAAATTATTGAACTAGCCAAACATCCATTTTTCATTGCCAGCCAGTTTCATCCGGAGTTCCACAGCAAACCCCATCAGCCGCATCCTTTATTTAAAGGCTTCATCGCGGCCGTGCACGCGCACAGCCATGGCCGGGTCATTTGAGTCCGCGTGGTATGGGGTTGTTCCAGGAAATCAGTATTCAGGCGCAAAAAAAGATTCCAAGGGCATGGCACATTGAATATATGAAAAAATATCCCGTCCTCGCCGCCAATAGTGTGGAATTCGTCCTTTGAGGAGGCACCCCGGCTTGTAATTTGGTTTCGCCTTACTGTGATGAGGTTTTGCTGACTTTGGCAATCTGGCGCGGGCGAGAAAACTGGATAAAATGACATATAACGAAGCCATCCAATTTCTGTATGACCTTCGTCTTTTCGGCGCCAAGCTAGGGTTATCAAATACATTGAAGCTAGCGGAGTTGGCGGGTAATCCGCATCGCGCGCTCAAGTTTATCCACGTCGCCGGCACCAATGGCAAAGGCTCAACTTGTGCCATGCTCGAGAGTGTTTACCGAACCGCCGGTTTGCGAGTCGGACTTTATACCTCGCCCCATCTGATTGCCTTTGGCGAGCGGATCCAGATCAATCGAGAACTCATCACGACAGAGGAAATTGTGCGGTTGGTCATGGAAATGCAGCCATTGCTGCGGCAGTTTCCCTCGGATAAACATCCGACCTTTTTTGAAGTCACCACAATAATGGCGCTACGCTATTTCGCGGCTAAAAAGTGTGATTTGGTCATTTGGGAGACGGGTTTAGGCGGAAGACTCGATGCAACAAACATTGTAACACCTCTTGCCAGTGTCATCACCAACGTCCACTACGATCATCAGCAATGGCTCGGCGAGACGCTGGTCAGTATCGCTTCTGAGAAAGCGGGTATTATCAAACAGGGTATTCCAGTACTCACGGCCGCGCTGGCACCTGAAGCTTTGAAGGTAATCGAAGAAAAAGCTCACGCTGAAAATGCTCCCCTGATTCGTGTTACCGAGGCCGACACGAATCTTCCGCCGCTGGGCACAATCGAACTGCCATTGCGCGGGCAGCATCAACGGCTGAATGCGGCTCTTGCGGTCGCCACCGTGCGCGCCTTAGCGGGGCAACTTCCTGTCAATGAACAGACGCTACGCGCCGGACTGTCACGGTTGGATTGGCCTGGAAGGTTGCAAATGATAACGCGGCCTTCCGGGCAAAGATTGCTGCTCGATGGGGCACACAACTTGGGAGGAGCTGAGACCCTGGCGGCGGCATTGAGGCAGAGCGACACCGGGGAGAGGCCTGTGTTGATTCTTGGGATTTTGCAAGACAAGGATTGGCAAGGCATCTCTCGTATTCTCGCCCCGCTCGCCTCCCGGATTTTTCTGGCTCCAGTCAACAGCGAACGCACAGCACGGACAGACGAGTTGCAGGCATCGTGTCGGGAGACAAATCCGTCCGCTGAGACCGTGGTTTGTGATACCGTGGCCCAGGCACTCGAAAGGACCCGCAACGAACGTTTTGTAGTGGTAACCGGCTCACTTTACCTGGTGGGTGAGGTCTTGGAATATCTCCAGGAAAAGCACAATCCGGTTCTCCGTGAGCGCTCTTTGAACGAATGGAGTGCTAAAGTATAGCCCAACGCTTTTGAAATCCGTTCAACAGGTTAAAGCCATCACCTTCGACGTAGGCGGCACCTTGATGGAGCCATGGCCTTCAGTCGGTCAAATCTACGCGGACGTTGCCGCTCGCCATGGTTATCGAAACCTCTCTGCTGATTTGCTCAAGCTAAAGTTTATCGCCGCCTGGCGAACTCTCAAAAACTTCAATTACACCCAGCAGGAATGGGCCTGCCTCGTGGATGCGACCTTTGATGGGCTGACCCGGAAACCTCCCAGCGAGACGTTCTTCCCTGAATTGTACGACCATTTCGCTCTCCCTGATGCGTGGCGGATTTTTCCGGATGTTCTGCCAACATTAGAAATGTTGTCCTCGAACGGTCTGAAGCTCGCGGTGATCTCCAATTGGGATGAGCGTTTGGGGCCTCTGCTGCGCGAGTTCAAACTGGACCATTATTTCGACCCGATCGTGATCTCATGTGAAATTGGTTTTTGCAAACCGTCACGCGAAATTTTTGACGCAACTGCAAGGCAAATCGGGGTCTCGCCAAAGGAAATTTTACACGTGGGGGACAATCCAGCCAATGATGCGGAAGGAGCGCGTGCCGCGGGTTTCCAGGCTCGTTTGCTGCTGCGTGGTTCGAAAAGGCTGGCATCCGAACAAATCGCTTCCCTCGCTGAACTCTATTCCTGAATAATGCTCCTTAAGGCAGAACTGACCTTGACGATGCAAACATGCGGCAGCCAGTTTCTGAATAGACTGTTTTGTAAATATGAATGATTCCAATTCAAAACCCGATAAACTCGTTTTTCTCTTTGACGTGGATAACACGCTGCTCGACAACGATCGAGTCACAGATGATCTCAAAAAGCATTTGCAAGGGCAAGTAGGCGTGGAGAGATCACAACGTTACTGGGCGATCTTCGAGCAGTTGCGCACCGAATTGGGCTACGCGGATTATCTGGGCGCGCTTCAGATTTGCCGCAAAGAGTACCCGCACGATCTGCGATTGCTTACTGTTTCGCGTTTCCTCATCAATTATCCCTTTGCCAACCGCTTGTACCCAAACTCCCTTGATGTTATCGAGCACGTGAACCAATGGGGCCGGCCAGCGATTCTGAGCGATGGAGATGTCGTCTTTCAACCCCGCAAAGTCGATTGCTCGGGACTCTTCGAGGCAGTCCAGGGCAACGTATTGATTTACGTCCACAAAGAATTGGAATTGGCAGACGTGGAGCGATGTTATCCGGCCGAACACTATGTTTTGGTGGACGACAAATTGCGAATCCTGACCGCGGTCAAGGAGGTTTGGCACACTCGGGTGACTACAGTCTTCGTTTGCCAGGGCCACTACGCACTGGACCCCAAAATCGTTTCACAATACCCCGCCGCCGACAGATCGGTCGAACGCATCGGGGAGCTGATTAAGTTCGAGCGAGATTGGTTTCTTAACCTGCCTGGTACTTGAGACGATTCAAACTCGACCGGGCTAGAGGATTTTTAAGTGAATTGGCCAGTCTTGCCAAGCAGTGGATGGCTTGACTAGCGTGATGGCAGCTATGCCCAAGCTTCCCATCTCCGTCTGCATGATTTCCGGCGCTGAACAGCACCGAATCGGTCGAGCCCTTGCGAGCGTGTCTGATTGGGCCACAGAGATTCTTGTCGTCATCAACGAAGAAGTGCGGGACGGAACGGACCTTGTCTGCCAGTCATGGGGGGCCAAAGTGTTTCGGGAACCCTGGAAAGGCTATGTGGCGCAGAAGAATTCGGTGACAGAAAAGGCTTCTTGTCCCTGGATTCTCGGGTTAGATGCAGATGAGGAAGTGCCCCTGAAGTTGTGGACAGAAATTGCCACGGTTCTCCAGAATCCTGAACTGAACCGGCGTTACGCCGCCTTTAATTTTCCGCGCTGCTCCTATTATTGCGGACGGTGGATTCGCCACGGTGATTGGTACCCTGACCGAGTGCTCCGACTTTGGCGAAAAGGCTCGGCTGTATGGGTCGGCATTGGCGTCCATGAGCGGCTCCAGGTGCAGGGAGAGATTGGTCGATTACGTTCCGATCTGCTGCACTATAGTTATGCCAGCATCAACAGCCTTTTGGAAAAAATCGGTCGTTATTCAGATCCTTTTGTGGAGCATTGCCTCGCGATTGGCAGGAAGGCCACCTGGCTGGACCTGGTCGTACGTCCGCTTTGGAAGTTCCTTCGCGGTTATTTTTTCCGCCTCGGCTTTCTCGATGGCTGGCCAGGTTACCATATAGCCTCAGCGGGGGCTTTTTCCACTCTAACACGATATGCAAAAGTCCGGGAGGCCAGCTTAAAAACCGACGCCAAAAGTACCGAGGCGCCATCGCGGGCAAGCAAATAAAAAGAGGCGGCTATCGGCTCTCATTCCTTGCAATCCCTGGGCTTGTACCGCTTCGCTAAATTATGTCCACTACTGCTGGCGCCAATGGCTACGCAGCTCAGAAACCTTCTCCAGCAATCGTTCTTCAACTCGGGCAAGTGTGCGATCATCACTCAGATGGGGCGAATGTTTTGTGACCACATTTCCCAATAACCTTAAGGTCTCCGAGATCTCATACTCTTTGCTTACGCGGACGGGCAGCGATCGCCATTTTGCTTTTCCTAAAAATGTTTTGCTCCAAACTCGTTTCCAGCGGTGCACCATCTGACGTCGCCAAGCCAATGGATTTGTAAAAACAGGTGGAATTGTAGCGACTGTTAAAGGGACATTGATCGACTGCGACCAATCGTTCCATTTAAAATCCAGAAACTGACTATACATCCTTACAGCGACCCACGGCACTCGCAAAGCATCCGCCACAATCGCTCCATGCATCGCCTCCGCCAACAACACCTCACTTTGCTGAATCTCCGAAAGCACCTTTTCCACCGGGTTTCGCGGATCGATGCAATGAATCGATGCCCGGCTGCATAGGTTCACCCAGTTTGCGTTAAGCATGCTTTGATGGTGCGGCATGAATGAAATCGGGAATGTTTTCGCGCCGCTGGGATTTGGGAATTTTCGGACAAGCATAGCGGGATCGGTCAATGCCAGGTTGGAATCGAGCTTTAACCTGGCCGCCGTAAGTGGACCTCTTACAGCGTAAATCCTCCACTTGGAATCCAATACTGGCGGTTTACTATACCCGCACCCCGCCCCAAGAACTATCTTGATCCCCTCTGAGGGAATTCGATGACTTAAAATAGTACCGATGCCAATGAAGAGCCTCGGATCGCTCTCGTCGCACACCTCCGGCGCGAGACGAGACCAGAGCCATGGATTCAAATCATCGCCAAAATTCCCCTCGGGCGTTTTGCAATAGTAAAGCACCCGTTAGCACACCCGCTTGTAATGTTTTTTACTGAATTCCAATCCGAACAAGCGTTCGAAAACCATCATCAAGCGATGCTTGCGCTCTCTGGAAGTTAACCGATGATTGGAATCCGCCTGGAACAGGCCGTCAGCTCGAGGCAACCAGTCCTGGACAATTTTCGAATGCGTGCCTTTGAATGGCCGTAGAACCTGGGGGTCAATGGCGGCATAATTGATGCTTTCGGTCTTTGCCGCCCAGTGTTTTGAGTTGCTCTGTTTTTTTAGGGCCAATTGTGCGTCGGTCTTAAGCCAGCCGTAGTGGTAAATGGTGGCTCCTGTGTGAGCAGCGGTCGGATATCGGCCCTTTTTGTGCGTATCCAACACGACAAAAAATAACCCTTTAGGGGCCCAGGCCGGGATAGTATTTCGCAGGATGCGGACCTCGGAGCGATACCATCGCGGTGACCAGGCATAAGTATTCGCGTTGCCGTAAAAATGGACATAGTCAAAAGCCAGCGCTTCCACGCGCGCATCATTCAAGTACCGTTCCATTGCGGTTTGAATCTTGGGCACGTCCTGTTCATGCACTACTTCATCCGCTTCGAGATAGAAAGCCCAGTCGCCCGTGCAGTTGAATAGGGCGATGGATTTTTGCTGGCCATAAACAAATCCCTTCACGCTGTAATCGCTGCGGATGCGTTCGTTCCATTGGGTGCGAATCACCTTGATTTTGGGGTCACCAATACTCTGGACCATTTCCTCGGTTTGGTCCTCGCAGGGACCGAGCGCCACGATGAACTCATCTACCAGTGGCAAAATCGAGCGAATTGACGCCACAAAAGGATAGCCGAGCATGTGGCCATTCCTTAGAAAAGTGAACCCGCTGACTTTCATGTTATCAGAGAGGCCATGTTGCTTGAGCCGTAAACAGAAAATCGTTGAGGATGGTAGCGTGCGTCCAAAATCGGTCCAAAAATATTCTTTTGATGAATCGCCGGGTGTCAAACTGTTTTAGCGAGCCACGAACTTTCGGAGAGAAGAATAAGAAACGCTTCATCATGCTCTCAGAGCGGTTTTAACACACCCACACGCACAGTCTTGGCATGATGGTATTTTAATCGTTCTTCGAAATAAATTGCATCCTCGGGTGTCCGCCCCGGCAGGTGCGCAGCTTGAGCTACAAAAGCATCAGACCCCTTGATCGTAAGATCCCACACCAGGGTGCAACCCGGTGCCGGGGGATACACTTTCGACGTGGGAGGGGCGGTTAGGATTTTGTTCGGAAACCAGAGCCGGAGATTCCCGGCGAACCACGGATTGTTGCAATAAAGCTGAGGAGATTGAGCAAGAGGCTCCTGGAGTTGGCGAGCAAGTCCTTGAAACGGCGTATTAAGATTCTCCTGTTTTCGCAATCGTTCCGTCAAAAGGATGCGTCCCGGAGCCGCAATAGTGACGGCAATTGCCACCGCGCCTGCCAGCACCAGGATGGCTTTAAACCGCTTCCGGTCAAGCTGCTCATGGAGTAACGCAGCGAGCAACACTGGCGCGGGGATGACCAGGGGCTGGAGCCAGCGGTTGCGGCAATTCGTAGCTCCCGAGATCAGAATGCCCGCAACAATAATTGCACCGCTATAGACGAATAATCGCAATAACAGGCGAATATTGTTAGATGAAATCTTTAACTTGCGACCGAACACATCGCGCCAGCAGATTGCGATAAATACCACGAGCAGCAGCCCAACTTGATCCACACAGGTCGACGCCCAGCTTCCGATACCGTGCGCCATTCCTTTCAAACTGTGCGTTGAATCGAAGTCGAATTTGAATGTGGATGCGAACGCAAGGTCAGGATGAGTCTTCATCCAGATCAGATTCGGAGCAGCAATCAGCAAGCTAATAACTAAAGCCAGAGCTGCGCGAATGTTCAAGACAGCGGGCCGAAACTTTTCCTGAGAAATCCCCGCCAGGATCAATGCAACATAAAATATGGCGTAATTGTATTTGGAAAGTATTCCCAACCCCCCGACCAGTCCCAACAGAAGGTAAGTCCCCCAACCTGATGATGAGCCGACGCGAATGCGTGATTGCGTCGCTCCCGTGTCCGAAGAGGCCAGGTCAGGGTCCTGGAGCTGAAAAAATAAGAATAGGGTAGCCATGACCATCAGCGAAGCGAGGATGGAATGAGTCAGGTCACGATGCGCCTCATAAGCAACCGAGGGCATAAACTGCAGCGCCACTGCAGCAGTGACCGCCGCAAGTTGGCTGCCTGTAATGCGCCGCGCGGTTAAATACGTCAGAAGATAGATCCCAAACAATAGGGTATTCTTGAGCAGTGCCATGATGAAAGATGAGAGGCCAAAAACTTTTCCAAAGAGAAGCACCAACCAGGTATAGAGAGGCGGTTGCGGCCCATAACCCCAACTCCACTTTTGCGCCAACAACACTTCCTGCGCGTCGTCCATGCCAAGGGTCTCTGAGATCAATCCACGGCTGATTGCTTGTAATAGAAAATAGCCGCCAAACAAGAACAGCAGCGATTTGAGACTCGGCGTCCAGGTTTGCCCTGTGGACACCGTGTGGATCGATTTTGGAGTCTCAGTCAGCATTATCGCGCAGATCGCGAACGTTTTGTGCCGACAAAGACATAACGAGCGTGGGTAAGGCCATTTACCATTTTGTTCAAATAATATTTGAAACCGCTCGACAGGTTGACTGGCCAGACCTCCAGCGGCAGGGCCGCTTGTTTAAACAGTTCTTTGTAATGACCCAGGGTATAACTAGCCCGCCGTCCCTGGTCCTTCTTCGCTCGAGATTTCAGCTTTGCAAGCGGCAGGATTGGCTCGCGAATCGCGACCAACCGTCCGCCACTCTTGAGCATTCGCTTTGCCTCGCGCAAGACCTGGACCACGTTGACTGCATGCACCAAAACCGCCGAGCAAACCACATAATCAAAATGATTATCTGGAAAATCGAGTTTATGAAAATCTCCAGGCATCCGAGTGATCTTTGCCCGGTTTGCCTTTAACATTTCGAAAGTTTTTGGGGCATGTTCTTTCAAAAGCCGGGGTGAAATGTCGGTAGTGATCACATCGACAACATTGGGCAATTTTGACAACTCCGCGCTGAACCAGGCGCGGCCCGCGCCGATTTCGAGAATCCTGCCTCGGAAATCCAGCCCGCATTTTTTCGTCAGGAAAGGAATGAACGCGGTGGCTTCCCCTTTCATGAAGCGGGCCCATTCGGCCTTGCTCGGGATTTCCAAAACCGGAGTCGCGGCCTCCCGTAGCGCCAGGACACGCTCGTTTGAGTATCGTGAGAGATACGCCTTTTTCTCAATATACTTCGACTCGACCGTGTTCATTCGCAGCCAATAAGAATATTGACATCCAGCAGTACGGCAATGGTGTTTTTCTGTTTTGAACGGGCCTGGCCACAAGGGGTCCAATTGTCATGAATGACGGCGACTTCCGTTCGCGGGCACGACACTTGTGGGTCAAAGAGGTTCGTCCTCTGCTAATTCTGGCCTTGGTACTCTTTGCAATCCGCTCTTCGCTGGCCGATTGGAATGATGTGCCGACCGGCTCAATGAAACCAACGATCCTCGAAGGGGATCGAGTGTACGTCAATAAACTGGCCTACGATCTTAAAGTGCCGTTCACCACCTGGCACATTGCCGAATGGGGCAATCCGCAACGCGGTGACATCGTGGTTTTTTATTCGCCGTATAATGGCCAGCGTCTTGTGAAGCGGGTTATTGGATTGCCCGGGGATACCGTTGAACTCCGCAACGAAATCCTGGTGATCAATGGCCAGCAAGTCGAGTATCGTCCCATTTCAGATGAGCTATTGCGGGATGTTAACAGTGAGGACCGCACTACCCATCGTTTCGCCACGGAACAGCTTCCCGGCCAGACTCATTCCGTGGCCAGTTGGCCTGGCGTTCAGGCTCTGCGCGATTTCGGACCTCTGAAGGTGGCTGACGGCCATTACTTCATGATGGGCGACAATCGTGATGATAGTTTTGATTCGCGTTATTGGGGAACGGTGGATCGTAAGAAAATTGTTGGCCGCGCCACGGCAGTCGTTTTGTCTTTCAACAAAAAGAACTATTGGATTCCCCGCTGGCAGCGGTCCCTGAGTTCGCTTCAGCAATGAAGTGGATCTGACCAACGTTTAGCCAAACAGGTCCATTTGAGGCGCTGGCGCAATTTGCCTTAGTTTTTCCCGGTCCCGTTCCCGCCGGGTGGAATGGCGCACATTTCCTTCGGGCGTCAGTTCCGATTCCTCAAGGTTGCGCAAAATGTCTTTCGCCCGTTCGAGAACATTTTTTGGGACGCCAGCCAGCCGCGCGACCTGGATTCCATAGCTTTTGTCCGTGCCGCCTTCCACTATTCGTCGCAGGAATACAATCTGGTCGTGCCATTCCCGAACGGCCACGTTGAAATTCCTGAGCCGGGGCAGTCGTCCGGCGAGTTCCGTTAATTCATGATAGTGCGTTGCGAATAATGTTTTTGCTCCGACCTGGTTATGCAAATGCTCGACGATACTCCAGGCCAGGCTCAAACCATCAAAGGTACTCGTGCCACGTCCGATTTCATCCAGAATGATCAAGCTGCGAGAAGTGGCATTGTTAAGGATGTTGGCCGTCTCGCACATCTCGACCATGAAGGTGGATTGACCCCGCGCCAGATCATCGCTCGCTCCGATGCGTGTAAAGATTCGGTCCACCAAATCAATCGTCGCTTCCGCGGCTGGAATAAACGAGCCGGTGTGCGCCAGCAGAGTTAAGAGCGCCGTTTGCCGAATGTAGGTGCTCTTTCCAGCCATGTTCGGTCCGGTGATCAGCATGATTTGTGTGAACACAGCACTGCTTTGTTCATTTTCCACAAGGGAAGCTTGATCGGCCGATGCCTCGTTTCCGTTCTCGCTTGTGGCCCGAGCAACTGAAAGGCCAGTTTCCATGCTGCTGGAGATCGAAATATCGTTGGGCACAAACCGTTCCGGGCCCTGCTCGAGCACCGGGTGCCTGCCCTCGCGGATGATCAGCATGCCTTGATTGCTAACTCTCGGACAACAATAGTTGTACCGCCGGGCTGTTTCTGCAAAGGCGCCAAGCACATCCAATTGCGCGAGAGCCGCAGCCGTCTTTTGAATTTCCGGAATGCGGCCCAGAACTTCCTCGCGCACCCGCTGAAACAATTCGTACTCCAGCTTTACGCTGCGTTCCTCCGCCCCCAGGATTTTGCCTTCCATCGTCTTCAACTCTGGGGTGATAAATCTTTCGCCGTTGGCAATAGTCTGTTTGCGCACGTACTCGACGGGCACTTTTTCCAGGTTGGATTTGGTTACCTCGATGTAATAACCAAAAACCGAATTAAACCGAACTTTCAACGATTGAATCCCTGTGCGCGCGATCTCGTCCTGCTGGAGTTTGGCAATCCAGTCCTTGCCACCGCGCATCAGCCCGCGAAGCTCATCCAGCGCGGAATCAAACCCATCGCGAATCAGGCCGCCCTCCTTCACTGTCAGCGGTGGTTCAGCCTGGATCGCTCGTCCAATCAACTCGACCAGATCTGGCAGCTCGCTGATTTCGTTGTCCAAATGCTCCAGAAGGGTCGTGGCGGTTTTCGAATCCTCGTGTAACTCTTCGGGGGAATTCGGTGAGATGAGATTTTCCGATATCGACGGAGTGGCTGAAATCTCCGCGAGAGTTTTTTTAAGCCCGGGTATCTGTTCCAATGCCAGGCTCAGCGCGATCAAATCTCTCGCGTTACCAGTTCCGGAGCCAAGCCGGCCAAGGGTCCTCTCAAGATCCCGCACCTGGGCCAATTGCGAACGAATACTCTCCAGCCCGGGAGTGTTATCAAGCAAAGTCTGCACAACAGCTTGACGCCGCTGGATTGCTTCAACGGTGGATAGGGGTTGAGACAACCAGCCGCGCAGTCGCCGCGCGCCCATCGGCGTTACTGTCCGATTCAGCGCGCCATACAATGAAGCCGAGCGTGGCGAATCGTGGTGCAAAGGTTCCAAAATTTCGAGATGCCGCAAAGTCGTGAAATCCAGGCTCAGGAAATCATCTCTTTGATAAAAAGAAAGGCGGGTCAGATTCGTTGTTTCTCGACGCAGATGTTGACTTAAATAGTGCAAGACCGCGCCCGCGGCGCCCACCGCTGCGATCCGGTCCTTCAACCCGAAGCCATCCAGCGAAGCTACTTTGAAATGCTCCCGGACGGTGAAGAACGCGGTTTCCGGTCCAAACACCCACGCGTCGTAGGGATTGAGGATCCACCCCAAAGCGCCAGGACGCGCTGCTGACCGGCTTGGACTATCCTCCCCATCGGCTGAGTTACGGGGTGCGCCGAAAGGCCCATTTTTCTGGGTCGCGCCGCTCTCCTCACCTTTCAAGGCGTCCCTCAAGGCGGCAGCATCGTTCGGATACACAATTTCGGCAGGGCGCAACCGCTGGAGTTCCGTTAGCAGCGCAACTTCCCCTTCCATCTCAGTAGTCAGAAAATCGCCGGTTGTCAGGTCTACCAAGGCCAAACCGAAAATTCTTCCGGACGGATTGACAGCCGCGAGGAAATTATTGCGTTCAGCCACCAGCATTCGCTCGTCGAAATGCGTTCCGGGGCTGAGGATTTGTGTCACCTCGCGCTTGACCAACTGACCTGGCCGCGCTTCCTCGACCTGGTCGCAAATGGCCACCTTTTTTCCTGCCTTGAGCAGGCGGCCGATATAGGCATTCGCTGCATGAAAAGGAATTCCGCACATCGGAATGGTTCCGCGCCTGGTAAGGGCCACATTCAATAACTGCGCGCCGGATTGTGCATCCTCAAAGAACAGTTCATAAAAATCGCCTAACCGAAAGAGCAATAACGCGTCAGGTGGCAGTTCGCTTTTAATGCGGCGATACTGCGCCATCATCGGCGTGAGTTGCGTTTCGGAAGCCATCGCTGAACGGTAATCGGGAATGACGCCGGGGTCGAAACGAAAAAGAACCTGGCGAGGCAATATCTCGCATTTTGCAAACAACCTGGCCGCGGACCCGCGACCCTATCCGGGCAGGTAAACAGTTGCCCATTATTAGAACCTGCGGCAACCTAATAGCGAATGTCTGTTCTTCGAACGCCTGATTCTTTCCGCCGGGAACAGGTGGAGATTTCGCGCCTGGCTTGGGCGTTTGTGCTCTCTATATTGCTTCATTTGTTGATGTTTGGCGGATTTGAGATGGGCAAGCGGTTAGGCTGGTGGCAGCGGGCGCGCTGGCCGGCATGGATCCAATCGCGAAAAGCCCTGGCCCAGAATTTAAGAAAACAGGAGGAGCAGCGGCAGAATCGGCTGCAAGAGGAGCTGCCTCTGGTTTTTGTTGAGGTCAACCCCGTGCAAGCCACCCCCGAGCCGCCCAAAAAGCCAAAATTTTATTCAAATCAGAACTCGGTTGCGGCGAATAAGCAACCGGAACCGGAAACCGGAACTCCGAAAATTGAGGGCAAACGACCGGAACTGGTCAAAACGGAAGATGTGCCGCGTGAAAAATTCGTTCCATTGCAACCTGCACCTGCGCCACCGGTGCCCGAAGCCAAAGAACCGCAAGAAGAGGTCAAAGCTGCGCCAACCTATAAACCGGGTGATCTGACGATGGCCAAGCCCGACCTGAATCCAAAGAAAACTGAAGGCGAGGCAAAAAGCGAAAAACCCAGACTAACAGTCGCGGAGGCAAAAGCCCGTCTCCAGCAGGCTAACCAGTCACCCGGACAAAAAATGAAGGAAGATGGGGGAGTAAGCCGTCATTTCAAGTTCGAATCTCTCGATACCAAGGCAACAGCTTTCGGACAATACGACTCAGACCTGGTTCGTGCAATCCAAAGCGCATGGTACATGTTGCTCGAGAAAGAAGGGTACGCGGCGGACTATCGGGGCAAGGTGATGCTGCGCTTTCGTCTGCATCACGATGGACGTATCACTGATTTAACTATCGTCGAGAATACCGCCGGCTCAGTACCTGGAACTTATTGCGAGAGTGCAATTATGAACCCTGGACCTTACAAAAGCTTTCCTACGGAAATGCGCCGGGTAGTGGGTGATATTCGCAGCATCCAATTTACGTTTTTTTACGACTGAATCTCTCCAAATCATTTCAAATACATATTTTGATTTTTTAAAGCCGATAACTCAATAAACTCTTTTTGCTCATGGAATATTTCATCTATGCATTGCTGATCCTTACTTCGGTGATCGGGCTCACCTTCATTGTCGAGCGCGGCATTGTCTTACGCCGGCGCAGGGTTGTGCCTTCGGAAATTGAGGCGGCAGTCGAATCCTGCCTGACATCTGAAGACGTGCCGTTGCTTCGCCGAGTTTGCCAGCAGCACGATTCTCCGATGAGCCGTTTGCTTTTGCTGGCGGCCGATCATCTGCACTGGCCCAGAGCCGAGACCATGGACGCTGTGCAGACTCGCGCGCGGCACGAACTGGCCCGCCTCGAGCGTGGCTTGGTTGTGCTGGAAATCATTGTAGGGATTGCGCCGCTGCTTGGATTAGTGGGGACGATCATCGGCATGATGTCAGTATTCGGCGATGTAGGCCAATCGGGGCTGAACGACGCTGCGAAACTGGCCCAGGGGATTTCGCTCATCCTTCGAGCGACCCTGATGGGGCTGCTGATTGCCATCCCATCTCTCATTTTCTGGAGTTATTACACCAAGAGAGTCGAGACATTTGCCGTCGAAATGGAAACGTTATGCGACGAATTCATTCGCCGCCAATATAGGGAGGAAACCTCCAGACCAAGACCTGGCGCTCCGAGTCCCGAGCGAGAGCCAGCGGTTCGTTAAACCAAGCTTCTTATGCGTTTTTATGTGCGCAAACGGCGGCAGGCGCCGGCAGTCATTATCGTAGCTCTGATCGATATTTTGATCGTCCTGGTGATTTTTCTGATGGTGACCACGACATTCCGGCAGCAGCCGTCACTCAAGCTTGCTTTGCCGGAATCTTCACACGCTGAAAAATCCGGAGCCCAGGAGTTGCCACCGCTCGTGATTACCATCGATCCGCAGGGGAATATGCGGCTTGGCCCGGAAGGAAAGCCCGTAACCGTCGACCGTTTGAAAACGGAATTGCTGGCGAGCATCGAGAAGACGCCACAGGTAAAGTTGGCGATCAGCGCGGATAAAGCGGCACCTTTCGGACAGATCGTGAAAGTGATGGACGCGGCGAAGGAAGCACAGATTAAGACCATCAACGCGTTTATCAAAGAAGCCAAACCATAGTCGTCTATCGGGTGATCACCCTATTGATCAAGACTGCGCCCTGATTAAAGTCTGGCAGAATCTAGGCTCCTTATGGTGAGAGCCGGCGCAAGTGTTTCGACTAGTTAAAAGAACTTGGGAGCCTTGCGCAGGGGACGAAAACTCGAAATATTATGTCGAAAAGAGCGAACACTTCGGAAAATGGTTTAACGCACCAGGAAATAGCCGCCGTAGCATATTCGATTTTTGAACAAAACGGACAGATTCCCGGACGAGACGTCGAAAACTGGCTGCAGGCTGAAGCGCAACTCCGGGAAGAACGCAAGCGAACACCGCAAACGGCATCGCCATCGCGAGGCGGAGCAAAGGCGGCGACCCGCCCGTTGTTGGCCCATTCAACCTGAGCCGCTAATCACCCATCATTCCCATCTGTTTTGGGGTGAGCAGCCATTCCATCACGGCGCAACGCCCCACTTTTAAAGATGCGACAGCGAGCTTTGCAAAGCCGCCCTTCTTCAAAACCACGACCGAACTATCCGTTCCGCAGATCAGAAGGGAAATCAGTTCGCTCAGGTAAGGTTCATGTCCAACAAGCATGACGTTTTCGGGCAAGGGTTTTTTTCGTTTAAGCAAATCGACCAAATCCGAAAACCTGCCTTGCGGTATGAGGAAGTCAGAGAACTCCAGCTTATCCTCGATTTTCAGTTCTTCGGTCACAATCTCGGCGGTTTGCCGCGCGCGTGTGAATGGACTGGAGAGTATGAGGTCGAAATCCAATCGGAGTTCCGCCATTGCCGCGGCGATTTGTCGTAATTTGGTTTTTCCTTCCGAGGTGAGCGGCCGCTCGGCGTCATTTTCGTACCCAGGCGTGCCCGCTTCAACTGCAAGCCCGTGCCGAAGAATGAATAGATTCATAGGAAACATTTTCAAAATAATACCGATTTCCCTCTGATCAAGGGCGCTTTTGCTCGCAGATTCCGAGACGGGCCCACATTCGGTCGAGTGAGAGCAACTAACCCATGTGCTTTCCACTTGTTATTCAGGAAAAGTTTGATTGGGTATGGCTCCATGGAAAAGAGCCGCCGCGCTGTCATTGATGTGGGCACAAATTCGATCAAGCTCCTGGTGGCAGACGTGGAGGATCATCGGGTCCTCCCGGTTTGGGAAGGCAGCAAACAAACTCGATTAGGACGTGGATTTTACGAAAGTCATCAGCTCCAACCTGCGGCGATCGCACAAACCGCCAGGGCAGTAGGCGCGTTCGCCGATACGGCGCGCGAATGGCAGGCAACATCTATTCGCATCATTGCAACCAGTGCCGTAAGGGATGCCGTCAACGCGCGGGAAGTAACGCGAGAGATCGAGCAGGCTGCGGGATTGAAGGTGGAGATTCTATCGGGGGAACAGGAAGCGGACCTGGTTTTTCAAGGCGTTACAACTGACCCAACCATGTCCACGGAGGCTTTGCTGCTTTTGGATGTGGGGGGCGGAAGCACCGAATTTATCCTGGGCCACGGACAAGTTAAAGACTTCCGCGCAAGTTTTCCGCTCGGAAGTGTGCGTTTGCTGGAAACTTTCCCGCACAGTGATCCTCCTAAACCGGAACAATTGCGCGCGTGCCGGCATAGGGTCAAAGAATTTTTGAAGGCAGAAGTTCGACCCGGCCTGCAACCCTTCATACTTGAACGTCGTAAAACCACGGAGGGTTCTTTGGATCTCGTTGGCACTGGTGGGACGGCCGCGATTCTCGCACGCATGGAAGCGCGGATCGAACGTTACGACCGCGCGCGGATCGAAGCAGCCCGCCTCAGTTACGAACGCATTCGTTGGCACGTGAAGCATGTTTGGAGCTTGTCACTGGATGAAAGGAAGAAGATCGTCGGCCTTCCTTCCAGTCGTGCCGACGTCATTCTCACCGGGGCGGTCATTTATGAAGCTGTTATGGATATTCTCGATTTCCAGGTCCTCCGCATCAGCACCCGGGGTCTTCGGTTCGCGGCGGTGATGAGATGACCATCGATCACTGTTCGTGTAAGGTGAGGAATTAGAGTTAAGGTATAATGCGTACTGAGCCAACAATCAATCAGGACCACACGCGCCCAAGCCAGCGCCCGGCAAGCGTGGTCACGGAGCTCGCGATTACCGGGATGACCTGTGGCAATTGTGCCCGGCATGTCACTGAGGCTTTGCAAAACGTTCAAGGGGTGCGCAGCGCAACCGTGGCTCTCGACGCACGAAGAGCCTCTGTTCGATGGGATGCGGGGCCGGAGCAAAAAACGGCTGAACTCATCCGTGCGGTCGAAGATGCCGGCTATGGCGCCAAGGTCGTCCAAGCCCACGCGCACCAACATCCCGAAAACAAGCTGGCTGGCTGGCAACTCACTTTATGGATAGCACTGGTGGGCACAGGGCTGCTCATGATTGGCGAATGGGTGTTCCGACTCGGCCTGGTCCCCTGGTTCCGTTGGTTCTCATTCTTGGTGGCGACAGTGGTGCAGGTCTATGCGGGCGCGCCGTTCTATCGAGGTGCATGGAATCAGCTCAAGATTAAAAGCGCCAATATGGATACACTCGTGGCGCTGGGTTCGACAACAGCGTTCGTTTATAGCACATGGGCATTGTTGGCGGCCGTTGAGGAACATCTTTATTTCATGGAAGCCGCAGCCATTATCGGGCTCATCAGCGCCGGGCATTGGATAGAATCCAGAGTGAGTTCACTGGCTTCAAGTGCCTTGCGTCACTTGCTCGATCTTGCTCCAGAGCGAACGCGACGCCGTACCGCTGATGGCCGTGAAGAAGAAGTGCCAGTGGCAGAACTCAATTTACGTGACCTGGTCGTTTTGCGACCGGGTGATCGCGTCCCCACTGACGGTTTGGTCCGGGAGGGGGATTCGGCTGTGGATGAAACGATGCTGACGGGTGAATCAGCGCCTGTGGACAAAAAAGTGAACAGCCTGGTCTATGGAGGGACGCTGAATATCAATGGGCGTCTGCTCATTGAGGTGACCGCAACAGGTGAGGACACGGCGCTCGCGCAAATCATTTCCGCAGTGCAACGCGCCCAGACCAGCCGCGCGAATATTCAGCGGCTCGGCGATCGTGTGAGCAGCGTTTTTGTTCCATCAGTGCTGATAGTCGCAATAGCAGCGGGGCTTTGGTGGGGTCTAACGCCGGAATTGGCAAAACAAGTTCACGCCTGGTTGGCGCCGTTTCTTTGGGCCTCGCATTCTCCTGCCGGGTTGGCCGCCGCTTTTATCATTCCCGCCGCTGTGCTGATCATTGCCTGTCCTTGTGCGATGGGGCTGGCGACTCCAGCAGCGATTATGGCCAGCGCAAATGCTGCGGCAAAGCGGGGTATTCTGATTCGTGACGGCGTTGCACTGGAAAAAGCCGGAACGATCACTGCGGTGCTCTTCGACAAAACTGGAACTTTAACGTCGGGCAAGCCCGAGGCAACTATGGTCTGGGATCGTAAGATCAGCTCCGCGCAGCCCTCTGAAGCACAAGAAACAAAGGTGGAGGCCCTGGCATTGGGCGCTGCCCTCGGACGCCATTCAAACCATCCGGTCAGCCGGGCGGTGGCTCAGCTCTCCGGAGCGCAAATTGACGTGATTGATTGGCAGGAAATTCCTGGTGGTGGCGTTCAGGCGATATTGCTGGGCCCAGGGCAACTCTCGCGGACGGTGCGCCTTGGCTCGCTGCAATGGCTGCGCGAACAAGGAATTAATCCAGACGAGGTACAGTCCCATATCGGAGAATGGTCCACTGAGGAATCCAGCGTCATCGGCGTTGCCATTGATAAATCCTTGCATGGATTGTTCGCAATCCGCGATACATTAAAGCCCTCCTCGGAAACAGTCATTCAGCGGCTCAACCAACTTGGATTCAAAATTTACCTTGTAACCGGGGACAATTCCGCTACTGCCACCCGGATCGCCACCCAGTTGCGTATCAAACCTGAAAATGTATTTGCTGAGGTGCGACCGGAAAAAAAGGCCGAATTGGTGAAAAAACTGCAGCAGCAAGGTGAACGTGTCGCCTTTGTTGGAGATGGCATCAATGATGCACCAGCCCTGGAGCAAGCGGATTTAGGAATTGCGGTCAGCCGTGCCAGTGACATTGCCCGGGAAGCCGCCGACATTATCCTGCTAAACTCTGAAATCGAGGCGGTCCCCGAAAGTTTGGGCCTGGCGCGTGCGACATTGCGCACCATAAAACAGAATCTCTTTTGGGCTTTTTTTTATAATGCCATAGGAATTCCATTGGCGGCCTTGGGGTTCATGAGTCCAATACTTTGCGCTGCAGCCATGGGGCTTTCAGATATGGTTGTGATTGGCAACGCGCTTAGATTGTTGCGCGCGCGGTTTTGAGCGAGCCCAATTTACAAGGTAAAGACCCACCTTTCTGGTGGGTCTTTACTGGTTGGACTTTGTGAAGACCAGGAACTTAAGGCGGGCCTCGGCGACCCTGCAATAGACTGATTACAACCATAACGACAGCCAGGACCAATAAGATATGGATCACTCCGCCCAACGTATAACTCGTTACCAGGCCGAGCAGCCACAGCACCAGAAGTATTACCGCGATTGTGTATAACATATAGTGTCCTTTGATTTAAGCATTGGTTATTTCTTTGAATTACGCTCCGATGGAGGAGCGCTTCTCACCATAGGGTTTAACCCTTGACCATGCCTCATTTGTCTGGCGCGGTGTCAGCCGAAGTGGTTTCGAGTTTTAGTGCATATGCGGTGTTGCCATCCTTCCCTGTCTTCGTGATTTTGACGCGTTTATCACCGGAGCTTCCAGTGAAACTGACGGTCAAAGTATCGCCATGAAGATCCTGGCGGAGGTGAGTAACAGGATAATCCTGACCGGGAACGGGGAGTAGAAGATAGGCCTGGCATACATTCGCGGCGTGCTGTTCATATTTAACGATTGGATTGGTGATGATTCTGCCCTGTCGGCTCATGGTGCCATCGGCCAAGTTTGGTCCCATCAAAGCCTCGGAAGTTGCCGGCAAGATTAATAAGTTTTTCTCCTGGAAAGCCGTATAAACGGATTTCGACTCCTTATTGAGGAGGGGAGTACAGGGAAGAAGATGGAAGAGCCAGGTGTAGTCATGTTTTCCGTCGCTCTTGAGCTGGTCTACCAGCAAAACCCCAAGCCCCTTTAAGAGGATAAAATGACGCACCCAGGAGACAGGCGGTTGCCGATCTTCAAATCCAGCGTGCTCCATCACTGCCCAGTCATGGTCATTGTTGGATTCCCATTGAAGGATTCGGCTGCCAACCGTCGGCCGATTGATTTCACTGAACCTTGCCCAATCGAAATCACCTTTTCCATCAACCAACACGGTGTTATGCGCCTGGGGATTTGCGAACCACGGTTTGCGGAGCGGGTTATCGTAGTCGGAAATACCGCTATCAATAAGGAAAGCTTTGTCCCAGTACCAAAGATGAAATCCCAACTTGCCACCATGCCAGTGGGCGCGGACTCTGGGGCCGGCATCGACAAATGCGTATGCGGGTGTGAGTCTGGAGGCATCCCGCATTACGGCCTGATCCGACGCCGAAAACCAGTGCGACACGGGCGGTGGATAGGGGTAAGGCTCGCCCAGCAACTCCGCCAATACTTGAAGCGATACCGATGGGTCACTCTCGGTTGAATCATTGATGGGAGGCATTCTTCCATCCGGCTGAGCGACCGTGCCCAGATAGTGGTAAAATTGTTTGAGCCGCTCCTCAGAGCGGGGTGGAGGAGGCACATGATTGGCTCGGCATAGCAGGAAGGCATCGCGAAAGATCGAAGCGAAAAAAGGATAATAACCAGGAACCAGTTCTACAGAATTCCCGTCTTTGTAAAACGCCTCGTTTAAATGATGGTTGAGGATGGCAAAGGCCCTTTCTTTAAGGGCTGTAGCTTCGGGAATGTCAGGGAAGAGCAGTGCGGCGTATAACATCGCGGAAGCACCGTGCGACTGATGATTATTTTCGTTAAAAGGTTGCTTGCCAAAATATTCGAGCAAGACACTGGCGTGAGTCGCTGCGATCGAAAACAGCTCGCTCTTTTCCACAGGTGTAAAACCGTCTGCTCCCAGGAAATAGCACCACGCCAGGTTCTGCATCCGCCAGGCCACCTGCATGTCGCGCCAGTTATATTTCTTTGTAGCAAAATACTCGTTCAGATTTAATGGCACGGGATTCTCGGCAACCCATTTCCTGATAAAGGTGAGAATTTCCTGCAGAGAGGTTTTGTCACGAGTGAGATAGTACTGGCGAGCGAAGCAAGGGAGAAAATACCAACGATTAAGCCAGACGCTTTTTTCAAGTTCACTTCTTTCGAGCGAGTCCCAACGGATGGGATTGCCCCAGGGAGCAAAGAAACCAGGCGTTCGGATGGCTTTGATTACATCCTCATCGCGCTCGGAACCGATGATCTGGAGTTGAATGAGGCGTCCACCTTGATCCAATGGGGTGAGGTCCCAAACGTTATAGCGCTCTGCATAACGATAAAATGGGAAGGTCCCGGTATGGATCTCGCCAGACTTCGAGACGTCCGTTGCCGCAATGGCCGATGTCAATTGGAAGAGCAAAGCTGGAATGAATCCGGCAAAGACGTTGATTCGCATGGATTGTTGTTTTGTGGCGGCGAAGTCCCGCAAAATCTGCTCTGCGCGTTGTGCTCAAGCAAGACCAAACCCGTTCCGTGTTGGCAACAAACACCTGAACTCGAAGATTCTCAAGGGGCCCTCATCCCGGAGGGATGGTTTAATAATAGCCCAACGTTTCAACGTTGGGGGTGGTGAGTTCAGAGGCACCCAAGTCCCGAAAGGGGACGGCTGAGGCACCCCACATCCGCGTCAACCGTCCCTTCGGGACGGAACTGCTTCGGACGGCACCTCCCCAACGTTGAAACGTTGGGCTATTATCGCATGTCCTTTGGGACAGAAATTCTGCCAATGCGGAGCCTGATTTTCTCAAGATCCATTCTAATAGCATTGGATATTGTCTAATCCCGGGGAGGAGTTTGATAACGGCCCCTCCTCCTGGAGGGATGTTTGATAGAGGAAGTTTGATAACCTCAACTCTCAACCCGTTTTCACGAGTGTTGCCTCGCCTCATCTCTTCCGCATATAGTTGAGAAACCATGGTGCAAACGCCCTGTGCAACCGAGGGTCCCCCCGTACAGACCCAGACCGCCGAGGCTGGGGCCACACAGCGGTTGTTGTCGGTTGATGCTCTTCGAGGGTTTGACATGTTTTGGATCATTGGGGCGAACTCACTGGTTTATGCGCTGCAGCGGATGAGATCGACGCCCGCTACCAGGTTTCTGGCTGACCAATTTGAACATGCCGACTGGGAAGGATTCCATTTCTACGACCTGATTTTTCCGCTGTTCGTTTTCATTGTCGGTGTTTCAATGGTTTTTTCGCTACCCAGGACACTCGAGCGCATGGGCCGGGCCGAGGCGTTGAAACGAGTCTTTCGGCGAAGCGTGTTGCTCTATTTGTGCGGGATGTTCTATCACGGGGGTTTGTCACGCGCTTGGCCGGATGTTCGATTCAGCGGCGTGCTCAACCGGATTGCGCTGGCTTACTTTTTCGCAGGGGTGCTCTTTTGCTTCTTCAGGCCGCGCGCCTTGGCGGCAATTTGCGCCGGTCTGCTTATCGGCTATTGGGCACTAATGACTTTCGTGCCGATCCGGGACATTGCGTTGACACGTGAACACCTGGCGATGTTGGCTGACCGGACCGGTGACTCCGAATTGGCGGCTAATTTCCGCGACAAGACCCTGATTAACCCCACTACCGTTAAGAACAGTCCAGTCTGGGCAGCAACAAAAAAGATGTTCTATGGCACCACGAATTGGGTTTCGGGTAAATTCGATCAGGGCCGCAATCTGTCCGACCATCTGGATTTCCAATTTCTGCCCGGCCATTTCAACGCTTACGAACATGTGTGGGCCGAGCCGCAGGGTTACCTGAGTACATTGCCATCGATTGCCACTTGTTTGCTGGGTGTATTTGCCGGGTTGCTGCTGAAGAATACTAGCATCGAGGACAAGCGCAAAGTGGTCTGCCTCATTTTATTCGGTATCGCAGGGGTTGCTCTCGGCTGGCTATGGAGCCTGCAATTCCCGGTGATCAAACGAGCGTGGACGTCGTCCTATGTTCTGGTGGCTGGCGGATACAGCTCCATTCTCCTTGGAATTTTTTACCTGGTCGTTGATGTCTGGAGAGCACGGACCTGGTGCCAGCCCTTTGTGTGGATGGGGATGAATTCGATCACCGTTTACTTAGTGGCCGAGATCATTGGTGGATTCAACTCCGTAGCGATGCGATTGGTGGGGGGCAATGTCAGCCTTTTCTTTGACACGCATGTAGCCAAAGGTTTTGGCAGCTTGGTGACATCGCTTGTGGGACTGGGGCTCGCATTCTGGTTCGTACGGTTTCTTTACCAGCGTAAAATTTTCATCCGCCTATGACTGGTGGCACGCGAAGCCAAGGCCGGATTCAGATTTACCAGAATTGATCCGTTTAGTTAGTTCTGAGCCGGCCCGAGAAAAATATCATCGAGCCAGGCGATCCCCGTTTTGCTGGACATGGTGATGTAAAGCATCGGTGACTGGTCGGGATTCAGTTCCTTTACTGGATGGAAGAAACCTTCGACAAGTTGCCAGTCGTGGGTTCCACCGGGCAGGGGCAGCCGGAGTGTTTCACGCGTGCCGTCCGCATAATTCAGAAGTGCATAAATCAAAAAATCACGGTCCTTCTCTCCAGATACATTTTCTGTTCGGCACCACGCAGCCATGCGCAACCGTTGGGGTTGGTCGAATTTATTGATGGTCGTGCTCGCTCCGACAGAGATTCCAGATTGTTCCTTGAGCTGTTCGGGCGAGATCCGAAGCCTTAGCGAACTTTGGCCGCCGTGAGCCACCTGTTGATCGAGGGTGCATCCTTTTCCGTATCGCTGCCACATCATGAGCACGTCGCTGGGATAATCAAAAGTGGGTTCCGGAACATGATTGTTGGCATCTTTCGCCACGGGGTGTGCGCCATAACGTGCCAGGATTTCCGCATTCAGATCCATGTAGAGAGCTGGCTGGAATTTGTCACTCGTGACGTATCGAACAATACCATCCAGCAAAGCTACACATGCGGCATTCGTCAGATTATTAACGCAGCTTGAGGCGAGCAACCGGCCCTTTCCGACCCGGCGCTCGAAGATAGCCGCTTGTTTTCGCACATGGCTTGCAGGACTGATCACTTCGAGAATCGGCTCAAATCCACCCATGGCAGGAGCATCGATGATGAAAGGCCGCGCCCCGTCCAGGACGTAATAAAAAAGCCAGTCAGCCCAGCCTTCGTTCGGCAGGTCGTTGAAAATGGGGTGGGTGGTCAATACCGTCCCAATGTTTGCATGCGGGTCGTCACCCAATCCCGAACGAAACGAGTTGTAACCCTTGTTGATGGGGAATGGTTCGGTGCCCAGCAACAGGAGATCGCCCCCGCCTTTAAGATGTTCGAGTCCCGCAGGGGACAGACTCGAAACAATCTGCAGCCGCGCTTTAGAAGATGCTGAAACAGCGGTAAGTCCCGCGTATCGGTTGCCCAGCAGTTTGAGGCATTTTTCGTCTGCCGCAGCGGTCATTGCCGGGGGTTTGCGGCGTGGGAATACCCAAAAGTTCCAGTGGTTGCTCATTGGAGCAAGATTGCTCTTGAGACTGAAACTTAACTCGAACTTCGTAGTCTGATTGACTTCCGGCCAAACCAACTCAACCTGGCCTAGCGTGGCCACTCGACCCGTGGATAAGCCATTTACTGACAGTGAACCGCTCCGCGCGGCCTTGCCCTCGTGAGAGAGAGTCCAATCAAAGGTCGCCTTATCCAGATTATCCTCTCCATAAAGCGAGAGCAATGCGTCGGCTTTGAAAGGTGTGCCTTCATAATAGGCGCGGTTGATGCTTTCTCCCGCGTCGTAATCGATCAGCAACACATTCTCCGAGTTGAATGGCAAATAAGTTTTGGCTTCATTGCCAGGTTTAAAATTCATGAATTCGTCGAGGAGACCCACGGTGTAATACGGCAGGAAATGCATATCGTAGGCTCCCAGCAACTCGAAGGCGATGAGTTCATGACATTTGCGCACCTTTTCCATGTTGTATTTGGCGCAGATCGATTGCAGGCGCACGCTGTTATGGTAATAGGTCGGCCACTTGTCCAGTAAGCCTGCGCCTCCAAGCCTTGCGCGAGTATCATCGTAAAGGTAAGGGGGAATGCGACCAGTGTAGTGTGCGCTGTTTTCAGGGTTGAGATGACTTGCTCCCATGAACAGTTCATGCGCCGACAATGGCTTGCGATAGATGCGGAAGCGTTCATCCATTCCCTGCCACGTTGGCCGCTTGTCATAGCTATAGCTGAGCGCGCCCCCCGAATAGTGCCCAAAGAGATCGCAGGCTTGCGTGTAGCGCGCAAGCCGTTCCGCATGATGAGGAAACGGAATTCTGTTCAGCTCCTTCGCGCCTTTCTGGTCAAATGAGTAATCAATGCCGCGAATTGCCTGCTGCGGCATGACCAACGCCTCCGGGTTTAGCTTTTTGATCAAATCATGCTGGCGTTGGTATTGTTCGATGATTCCTTCGTAGTAATCACGCTCGCCGCCGAAAGCATAAATACACATGCTCGGATGGCTCCGTGTCCAGGTCAGTATTGGCTTCCAAACTTCTTCGTAATAGGGAGCGTACTCTTTGAGGACCGTTTGATGATCTCCGCATTGAAGGATCATCCCTTGTTCATCCGCTGCCTCAAGCATCCCGCGCGGGCACACCTCGGCTGCAAAATTGACATAATTAAACCCCATGCTTTTCAGCCGCGAGATCCGTTCGCGCCAGTATTCCTTGTCGGTCGGTGGCGAGCCACTGATCGGGAAGTAATAATGGCCGAAACTACCGCGCAGATAAATCGGCTTTTCATTGAGGAGCAGCTTCCGCCCATCCAGCCTGAACCGCCGCAGGCCAAAGCGTTGCTCCACTTCACCCCATGCCTGGCCAGTCGACGAGAGCCATCGTACCCTGGTCCAGTAAAGGTTGGGATGTCGGTCGCTCCAGGGTTTGATTGCGTCTACTCCCGCCCGCCATGACATAGGATGCGTCTTCTCGAAGGCGGGAACCGGAACGCGGCCCCCGCCGATGAGCTCCTTTTTGTCGCCGCTCCAGACTTCCCATATGATGCTCGATTCGCCTCCGGAGTCCGAGCCAGCAGGCACTTGCAATTCTACGTTCCATTCGACCTCCTTCAGGTCCTTGCCAGATTGAAGAAAAAGCCCGCCAAGACGAGCAGGTCCTGGGGCAACCTCCAGGCTGACCGATTCCGTGATACCGCTGGCCTGGCCCTGGTTGCCAAGATACGCCCATCCACCAGCAAAGCCCCTGGTGTTGTCAACGGCGATGACCAGTTCGTTGGTTTTGCCGTATTCCAGTTTCCGGCTCAGATCGACCTCAAACGGAGTATAGACTCCGTAATCATAGCCAGAGATAAAACGGCCATTGAGCCAGACCCGAACGATGCTGATGGCGCGGCCAATCGTCAACGTCACTGCCCGCTCTCTCCAGCTCTCCGGCACTTCGAAGGTCTTGCTGTGCCAGCCGATGCCAGCCAAATACTTTACTGGGCCCTGCGTCTCGCGAAAGTCTGCTTGATCGAACCACGCCGCTTTCCGCATGCGCTCCAATTGCTCATCCCACCAGCCGGGTATCCTGATCGAGCTCGTAAACGCATCCGCTGGCGGCCGTTCGGGTCTCTCACTGCCGGTTGAACGTGTGTATGTGAATTTCCATTCTCCATCGAGGGACAAGCGTTCCGATTGTCCCGCCCATACATTTATACTTAAGCAAAACAAGAAGAACTTGAGCACGCTCGGCTCATACATCCGAAAAGTCATGGTTGACCTTGTTCTAGGACTTAAACCGGGCTGCTTCCCACAGGACTTTGGCATTGCAACACCCGTGAAGTCGGCGTTCCCTTTCATGGCATTGTTGCAACTTCGTACCCCAAACCTCCTCTTGAGGCCAGTCTAAATCGGCTCGGAAGTTACGACTTTGCCATTGCCAGCAACTTTCCATTTCGCGTCAACCCGTTGACTCACGGATAAAAGACACCGAAGGGGTCTGAGTAAGCAGGTCATTTCAGACTCATGTTCGGTTTGTTTGTTGTTAATATAATTTTGATATTCCAGGGCAAGCTAAAACGAGCAG